>OHKV01000001.1_pt1 | contig 492308 bp, 415 predicted proteins | sample 1568951 | NCBI WGS metagenome assembly OHKV01 (sample SAMEA3879528, study PRJEB24766) | human gut metagenome | biome: human-associated habitat; feature: feces | place: USA | collected 1985/1987
TTACAATTGGAGGATTGGCCACAGTGTATGGTCGGGAGATAGATTTTAGTATGTCCCCAAGAGATAATGGAGACTGGATAGATCTCTATGATGTAGGTATATATAAGCGATTAAAATTTGATAATGATGAGTTGCCAGATATACCAGAAATAGAATATCCGTTGATCAAACCAGATATAGCAGAAGAAGATTTTCAGCAGGCTATAGAATTGACTATTAATATAGTACAAAAACTGTTATTGCCGACGTTTGAAAGAGTTACGGATTTACAGAGTTGTGTTTCTTTTTATCAGAAATTTTCACAATTAGCGTTGTCATTGTATTCAGAAGTAAAATGTAATAGGGAAGGATTATTAAATTTTATAGTATATAAGAATGTTGAGGAATATAAAAAAAATAAGATGATGCTATATGAAAGAAGAAACATGGAAACGCTAAAAGAAATGAAATTTGGTTACATTGCTTATACACAAGAAGATTATGAAAATGATAAGGCAGAAAGATTGGAGTATGCGAAAGAACAGATAAGGTTGTTTACTGAGCAAAGGAACAGTCCGGAGGTATTGGCGGAAATTGAATACAGAAAGAACCTGAATATAAAAAGGCTTAAAGAGCAGAAGGTGATTTAAAGGTAAGATTTAACAAAGGGCTGCCGGGATAAGAGAAAATTCCGGCAGCCCTTTGTTTGCATGTGTGCCACCTGATATTAGATTGCTGAAAGTAAAAACATGTCGTTTATGAAGAAATAATGTCGTTAATACAGGATCAATTGCACCGGCTTTCTGCTTAGATAATTTAGTCTTATATTCGGAGATACTATTATAGACATCACTTCTTACAATAGTCCGGCCAGAGTATTAAATGGTACTCCTGATAATGATCAGCTTGGTGGTTTTGATGATAGTGGTTTTGTCATATATGGATATGATGGAGCTGATACATTAAATGGAAGCAGTGGAAATGACTGTTTATATGGTGGAACCGGAGATGACAGGCTGCTGGGAGCAGCTGGGAATGATGTGCTGGATGGCGGAAGTGGAGATGATCACCTTGAAGGCGGTGATGGAGATGACACGTATATCATACAGAGAGACTTCGGTAATTACACAATAAAGGATGATGACGGTGTAAATACATTAAAATTCGGTGAGACAATAGTGGCATCTGATATAAAGGTGTACAGAACAGATTGGAATGATCTTACTATTCATATATGTGATAGTAATGAATATGTGAAAATCGTAGGGTATTTCACATCTGATAAGTGCAGAAAGTTTAATGTTACATTTGCTGATGGTACGGAGTTTGATTATACAGATAGTGACAATCCGGTAAATCAGGTTATCACAGCTGATTCAAATGATTAGATGGACGGGGTGCCATGCACTCTAATATTTGAGCAGATATTCGGTATACAAAGCCTTTACCTGGTTTCGATATGAGCGACCAACAGGAAGATGCCTGATCTCAATGATGCTTTCTAATAAAGTAATATCAGAGGAATTGACACTTTTTATGCAGGACATGTTGACCATGTATGACTTGTGAATTCTAATTATGTTGGTGTTCTGCAATATATTTTCTGCACCTTTGATATCCATAACGAATAGGTGATTGCCGGATGAGTACGTTACAACATTGATATAGTGTCCGGTTGAATATATGTATATGATGTCACCAGGATAGATTTTTCCCTCTGGAGCGCTGTTGAATGAAACAGGGTGATTACTGCAGTGGCTGCGGAGGGAAGATTCTAATAGCGGAAATAATCTCTCTATTTTGATTGGCTTTGGACAGAACCCAATTGTTTTAGGACTGAAACTATCATATACATAATTGGTATGGCTGGATATAAATATAATAGATCCGACAAAACGGCTGTGCTGGAGTCTGTGCATGAGCTGTACACCATTGATGGAATCATTCATTTCTATATCAAGCAGCAATACGGAAATGTGATGAGAACTATATGATAAAACATCAAAGATTGAATGGAAAAAAATATAAGAGTGGTCTATGTTTTTACCAGAAAAAAATTGTTCGCAGCAATCTCGGTTTTTAATTTGATGTATGGTTTCATCGTCACAGATTCCGATATATATCATGTGTTTCCTCCTATTGGTATATGGTTCAGGTGTGGTATACTGACGGCTATATGGTTTACATAATTATGTCAATGTAAGAAAGACTGTTGCTTTGCCTGAATTTAAATACTCCGTTATATTTGTCTATGGTATGTTTGATGTTTGAAATTCCGAAACCGTGAGCGGCTTTGTCATTTTTGGTGGTGAGAGGAAGTCCATTTGCATCAATAACTGCTGGAGATGCAGTTGTATTTGACTGATGTATTACTAAATGCGAATTCCTGACAGATAAATCAATATTTATCGCTGGCTGTATTTCGGTGTCGGCAGGGATCTTTTCACATGCCTCCAGTGCATTTGAAAGTATATTATCAAGGACTGTGCAAATGTCGAAAGCGTCTATATTGCTGGGAATAGAAATACATGAATTAATCCAGTTGAATTCAAATTTTTTATTTTTAATTTTCTGATGATAGTGAGATACAACTGCGTTTACAGCAGCTATATTTGTGTATGTAACGCAGTTTGTCTCTTCGAATGCAATACCCAGACTTTTAAGATAGAGAGCTGCCTCGGAATATTTCTGAGAATTTAACAGGCTGTTTAGTATCGTTATGTGGTTTGCAGAGTCATGCCTGAATCTCCTCAAGGCAGCATCGCTGTCGTGAATTATCGTAAATTGTTTTTCCTGATCAGACATTCTCAGCCTGGCAAGCTCCTCCTGGTGTTTATGAAATAATTGTTTTCTGTATATATTAGATAATGCAATCCACATCAAAAAAAATATAATTATCAGTATAATGAAAAATAGTGATGCCATGTTTAGTATGTAATAGTTGATATTAGAAAATTGAGCCAGAGCCTGCAATGTACCGATAATTCCAGAAACTATAAATAAGGAGCCTGCAAGCAAAATATAATAGATTTTAGAGTGGAAAATAATGAAAGGATCAGCATGGATGTCGGTAAGCTTGATACACAGGATGCTGATTGAAAGAGACAGTGTTACAGCCAAATTGGTAAATATACAATAAGTCAAAACCCCTGCCGCATTTTCAAATGATATATCCTTAACAATCGCAAAAAAATACAGAAACAGCAGTGAAAAAATATGATTTAGTGTAAACACACTTATAAAGTTAATCATATTTTCCTGTTTGCTGCCGTTGACAAGGAAGATGGACATCAGAAAGCCAAGTGCGAAAAATACATATGTGTCTAGTTCCACATTTAATGGCAGCAAATTAAAAGCGAAAATGCTGCATAAGAAAACTATATATTTAGGTACACCTTTAGCAGGCAGCCTCCCGAAAAAAATATAGAAAATAAGAAAGTAATTTAGCATCTCGACGATTGTATAAAGTGTATGTGTAAGCATATATAATCCCCTGCATATATTTAGATAATAATATTATATATAAATATATTAGAATAATCAACATAACCGAAAACATGTTGCCATGTTGCAAAATAGCTGCAAAACTTGTCAATTTCTTCGTAGCTATGGTATGATAAATATATATAGTTTTCGCGGGAAACGAATGGCACCGGCAATTTGCATAAGGCGAATTTGCAGGGTCAGTATTCAAAAAGGGGGTTATATACATATGAAAAGAAGAAGAGTATGGCAGAGAATCGTTTCACTTCTGCTAGTATTTGTCATGGTATTTACGGTGGCGGTGATCCAGCCGGATGAAGATGCATTTGCTGCGGCGAAGACTCCGCTTGCAACCCATGGCAGGCTTGCTGTGAAGGGAGCGGATCTGGTGGATGCAAAGGGCAGAAAGTTCCAGCTCAGGGGAGTCAGTACCCATGGTATCAACTGGGATGTGGGATATCCTTACGTGAATAAGGCAGCATTCCAGACACTTCGCGATGACTGGGGCGCAAATGCAGTGAGACTTGCGATGTATACTTCCGAGTACAATGGCTACTGCTCAGGCGGCAATCAGGCACAGCTCAGAAACCAGATATACAAGGGTGTAAAATATGCTACAGAGCTTGGAATGTATGTCATAATCGACTGGCATATATTGAATGATGGCAATCCTATGACCCAGCTTGCGCAGGCGAAGAAATTCTTTGCTACGATGTCCAACAAGTACAAGAATCAGAAGAATGTCATATATGAGATATGCAATGAGCCGAATGGCTGTAGCTGGACATCGATCAAGTCATATGCAACACAGGTCATTAAAGTGATAAGAAAATATGATAAGAAAGCGATAATAGTAGTTGGAACGCCGACATGGTCACAGCTCGGATCTGATGGTACACACAATGAGGTCGCAAACAGTCCTATAAAGGGATACAAGAATATCATGTACTCACTTCATTTTTATGCAAACGAATGGAGCCACAATAAATATCTGCCTGCAAAGCTTGACTATGCAAGAAAGAAGGGCATAGCAGTCATGGTTACAGAATTTGGAATGTCAGCTGCGGGTGGCGGAGGCGGAATAAACTCCTCATACACGGGCAAGTGGCTCGGCAAGCTCAACAAGTACAATATAAGCTATTTCTGCTGGAGTCTTAGCAACAAGAATGAGTCATGTTCACTGCTCTCTTCTAAGACGAAGAAAACAAGCAAATGGAAGACTACTGAATTGTCGGTAGCTGGTAGATACATAAGATCAAAATATAGAGCACGCAAAAAAGCACTTGGAAGCAAAGCATAAATAAAAGAAGCCGGAATACAGAATGAAAAGAATCATCTGTATTCCGGCTTCTTTTATGACCTTAAGTCATATGATGATATGGTTTACAACTGCATGTCAGTGCCAGCTAATTAAGCTACAACTGTTACGTTTGTTGCTCTCTCCTTAGAAGCATCCTTTGGATCTGCCTCTACATCAAAAGAAACCTTCTGTCCCTCGTTAAGAGTCTTATATCCATCAGCGTTGATAGCTGAAAAATGAACAAATACGTCCTTTCCTGTTTCATCGTCTGAGATGAATCCATAACCCTTTTCTCCGTTGAACCACTTAACTGTACCGTTCTTCATCACGAGTACCTCCTAAAATGTTGAAATTTTGTACTCAATGAAAACACTACAATATACCCTATAGAGAATATCTTACAGAGAATACTCCAAAGAAAAGTTTACCTTATATAGCAATCGAACCGTTAATCTTGAATACGCTACTATCATATTATGTCATGTTCCATTTGTCAATAAATTATCCGTAGAGAGGGCACAATAAATTATCCACAAAGAGAGTTGTCGTTTTGATGGTTAACACTGTTTGCAACTGTATTCATATAATCGAAAACAAATGGATATACATAGTATCAGGAAGTGGTGGATCCGTTATGGAGAGTGTGTGATTCATTTTCGGGAAGATATAGACATAACAGGGGGGAGAATATGCAGAAATTGAGAACTGTCATTATAGGTATTGCGGTGGCTGTGTTGTTGTCATATATAATTTCTTCTATCTATGCCAGATACAAATATCCGGTCAGTCTGTCGGAGGGACAACCCAGTGGAAAAAGCGTATGTGTATATGAAGATGGGCAGTATGATCTGATGGACGTGGAGGAGTATATAGAGTCGGTGCTCATGGGGATGATGCAGGACGACTGGAATGAAGAAATGCTCAAGGCGATGGCTGTAGTCCTGCGCACGGGAGTGTATTACCAGATGGAAAATCAGGATACGTCACAGACTGGGAAAAATGACCTTATAAATGAATCGGAGCTGCGAGAGATCAGATATACATATGCGGAGTTGAAGGAAAAATGGGGGGACGAGTACAGAAACGTGGCAAGACGTTCACATGCGGCAGTGTCAAACACAAGGGGCGTTGCCATCCGATATGATGGACATGTCATCCTGCCCGTGTATCACGTAGTCAGTGTTGGACATACTGTGAGTGCGGAAGAGTTATATGGATACGACATTCCGTATTTAAGACAGGTGGACAGCGGCGCTGACAGGATGGCGTCTGATTTTTCAACAACATTGATGTTCGGTGGGGATAGGCTCAGAAAAACATTTGACAGATGGCTGTCACAGAGCCAGACGGAGAGTGGTGAAGATGTCAGGGTGTCGGACGCCACAGCATCAGGATTTGCCAGGACTGTAAATGTATTTGGATGTGAGATAAATGCGGATGATTTCTGCAGACAGCTCGGCCTTCAGTCCACAAATGTACATATAGACAAGCCGGGAGAAGATTACAGGGTGATAACTGTAGGTGTGGGAAACTCCCTTGGAATGTCACTCTATGGCGCAGCATTGCTGGCGGCAAATGGTGAGAGCTATGATGAGATAATCCAGTATTATTACACAGGGGTAACTGTATCAAAATAGAAAACAAAATTTCCAATAGTTGTATAATTTCCGGATCATCTGTGCATGCTACAGATGAGGTGATGAATATGAAGAAATTTTTAAGCGGAGTAAAGAAGAATATCTTCTATATCTCGCTCATCACAGGCATGGCTGTGCTTGTGACGGTGCTGGGACTTTATAACGCAAAGACAAATTCAAAGGAAAAAAATATTGTGATCGGACAGAATACACCGTATGGAGATACATCTGAGTCAGACATGCAGACAAAAGAGACGTTAAGTGGCAAGGATAAAAATGCAGGCACAGAGGATGGTACACGCAGTGATGTGGAGCGTGATGCGACTGCGGACAGCACATATGCAGAAGATTCAGCTGCAGATCTGAATAGCGGAGATACAGATGCTGAGATAACTGAAGATGATGCTGGGCAGAGTGATGTGGATTCTGAAAATACACAGGAAGACAATGAGGCAGTGTCCGCCGCAACAGGTGGAGAGGAGACTCTCAGCTATGATCCAAAAGAGAGTATAAGCTGGCCTTTGACTGGAAATGTGATAATTCCGTACAGTATGGATACCACAGTGTACTTTGAGACATTAAAGGAGTACAAATGCAGCCCTGCCATGGTGATCGAGGCAAAGGCCGGCGACGAGGTAAAGGCGGTATACAAGTGTAAGGTGGCTGAGGTGTCAAGCAATTCCGAACTGGGAAACTATGTAAAACTTGACCTGGGCAATGGCTATGTAGTCACACTTGGACAGTTTGAGGATATAAAGGTTGCCCTCGGAGAGTATCTGGAAGCCGGTGATGTCGTAGGAACTATTGGCGAGCCAAGCCGTTTCTACACCAAAGAGGGAACAAATCTCTACTTTGCAATAGAAAAAGACGGAAATCCGGTAGATCCCATGTTGTTAATCCAGTAGCCATGGGGTCAGGTACCTCCGTCCCCAGGAAGGGCGGGCATAAAAAACAGCCATCTCTGTGGTTGAAACAGAGATGGCTGTCTTTTTTGTATGTATATTATATCTGTATCACAGCAAGCTGTGATATGTAATGCATTAACCCATTACAACCTCTACAATGTGAGTCTTGCCGTCGCCAAATGCTGGAATAACATTGCCCTCGATAGCATTGCCATCAACTACAACGCTCTTAACGCCTTTGTTGATGTGATCAGGGTTAGAAACCTTGATGTCGTATGTAGCACCACGGAACTGACGAGTAGCTGTCATTCCATCCCATGCAGCAGGTATAGATGGATCAATCTTCAGACCATCGAAGTCTGCTGAGATACCAAGGATGTACTGTGATATAGCTACCATGTTCCAAGCAGCTGTACCTGTAAGCCATGAGTTCTTGCCCTGTCCGAAGTGGTTGCCTGGCTTGCCGATGTCTGATCCGGCATCCTTACCACCGATCATCTGGCCGTATACATATGGCTCAGTCTTGTGTATATCTGATGTCTCCTCAGTGAAAGCAGGAGCTATCTCTGAGTAGTACTTAAATGCCTGATCGCCAGCACCTGCGTAAGCAGCAGCACAGATGATCCATGCATTGTTATGTGTGAATATTCCGGCATTCTCCTTGTATCCGCCTGGGTATGTAGAAATCTCACCATACTGGATGTAATACTTTGTGAATGCTGGGTTGTTGAGTACAAGTCCGTGCTGTGTATTGAGTCTCTCGTCGATCGCAGCAAGAGTCTTCTTGTCGCAGCCCTGATCCTTGCCTATGTCAGACATGATAGCAAATCCCTGTGGCTCGATGAAGATCTGGCCTTCCTCGCACTCCTTAGATCCCATCTTCTCACCATTTGCATCGTAAGCTCTGAGGAACCAGTCGCCGTCCCATGCTGACTCCATGATGTTGGCCTTCATCTTGTCGATCTCAGCCTGAGCAGCATCAGCCTCAGCGTCCATTCCAAGGTGCTTGAGAATAGCAACATAGTTAGGACCTGTATATGTGAAGAGTGTAGCAACCATAACTGACTCAGCAACCTTTGAGTATCCGCCTTCAGCAGCGAACTTAGGGTTGGTGTATGTCTGGAAGCTCTCACCTGGTGTGTCTGAGAAACATGAAAGGTTGATACAATCGTTCCAGTCAGCTCTCATTGCAAGTGGAAGTCCGTGTGGTCCAAGGTTGTTCACGATCTTGTAGAATGAAACCTTGAGGTGGTCAAGCATAGGCTTTGCAATTGACATATCGTTGTCATATGGAACCATCTCGTCAAGGATGCCCCAGTCGCCTGTCTCCTTGATGTAAGCTGATACAGAAAGGATCAGCCATAATGGATCGTCTGAGAAGTCTCCACCGATATCTGCGTTACCCTTCTTGGTAAGTGGCTGGTACTGATGGTAGCATCCACCGTCTGGGAACTGTGTTGAAGCTATATCGATGATTCTCTCTCTTGCACGGTCAGGGATCTGATGAACAAATCCGAGTACATCCTGGTTGGAATCACGGAATCCCATACCACGGCCGATACCTGACTCGAAGTATGAAGCTGAACGTGAAAGGTTAAATGTAACCATACACTGATACTGATTCCAGATATTTACCATACGGTTTACCTTGTCATCAGGAGTGTTAACGTTGAGGATGCCTAAGAGTCTGTTCCAGTGCTCCTTGAGTTCCTTAAGACCTGCAGCAACCTTCTCAGGTGTGTTGTACTTCTCGATCATCTCGAGAGCCTTTACCTTGTTGATAGTCTTGCCATCAGCCTCGAACTTCTGGTCAACAGGCATCTCAACATATCCAAGTATAAATACAAGAGTCTTTGTCTCGCCTGGAGCAAGAGTGATCTTCTTGTAGTGTGAAGCGATAGGTGACCATCCATCAGCAAATGAATCATTTGCCTTGCCGGCCTCAACAGCCTGTGGGTTGTGGAAACCATTGTAAAGTCCGATGAATGAATCTCTGTCTGTATCGTAGCCATCGATCTCGTCATTCACTGTGTAGAATGCGAAATGGTCACGTCTGTCTCTGTATTCTGTCTTGTGGTAGATAGTTGAACCGACAACCTCCACACGGCCAGTACTGAAGTTTCTTTGGAAGTTGGTGCAGTCATCCTGTGCATCCCAGAGACACCACTCCTCAAATGAGAAGAATGAGAATGTCTTCTCCTCTGAGCCTTCATTTGTAAGGACAACCTGCTGAACCTCTCCAGCGTAGTTCTGAGGAACAAAGAAAGTAACCTCAGCCTTAAGGTTGTTCTTCTTACCGGTGATGATTGTATATCCCATACCATGACGGCACTGGTACTCATCAAGCTCTGTCTTGACTGGTGACCAGCCTGGATTCCAGATAGTACCGTTGTCGTTGATATAGAAATAACGTCCGCCCATATCTATAGGCACGTTGTTATAACGATATCTTGTGATTCTACGAAGACGTGCATCCTTGTAGAAGCTGTAACCTCCTGCAGTGTTGGAGATCAGTGAAAAGAAATCCTGTGTTCCAAGGTAGTTGATCCAAGGATAAGGAGTTCTAGGAGATGTGATCACATACTCCTTGTTGGCATCATCAAAATAACCAAATTTCATGTAGCATATACCTTCCTTCCAATTGTATTATGTTCGCTTTCAGATAGCTCTCATAAGCCCCCTCTGAAGTCTTCTGTATCGTCTTTGTGCTATTTCTCCCTTAAAAGACAGCCATACAGTTTGATTATATAATAAATGACGTAAAAAGACAACAAAGTTATGGTTCTATTTGTACAAACTAGCCATGGGATGGCCGGTGGCATTTTGCATATCATATAGTGAAACATGGTTTTGATGTGTTGAGAATATTGCCTGTTATGGTATACTGTAGAGGTGCTTGGTGGAAATAAGGCGGATCGTTCACCGGAAAATAGAAAGAACAGGAGTTTTGGCGTATGAGAAATGCTAGTGATCAGAATAATATATCATATGAAAATGAAAGGAATAAGCAGGAACGTGTGTATGTTGGCGGCAGCGGCGCATCGGATATGGGATTTGATGACAGGGACGTCCAGGTAGCGGATGAGCTTGCGAAGGAGAAGAAAAAGAAAGTTGCGATAGCTCTGTCTGCAGTATTGCTGGCAGTTATAGTTGTGGTTGTGTATCTTGCAGTGACAAGACTTAATACAGGAAAGTCAAAAAGCATAAAGCTGGTAGATACTTATATGTCGGGCCTTGAGAATACGGATGTCGATAAGGTGAAGAGTGTCATGGATCGGAAAGCTGTGGATGACGACTCTATAAATACGCTTGTCAAGATATTTGAGACGTACAATGAAAATGGGATACAGTATACTCTTGAGTACACAACGGCTGAAGGCCGGGAGGCATCGCCGAAGGAGCTTGATGCTGTGAGTCAGGCATTGTACAGTAAGACAGCTGATAAAGCGGACGTGAAAAAGGGATATGTGGTTCCTGTTAGGGGAACAATCATGTTGACATATGACGGACAGACTTCTCCGTATGAGATGGATATGGACATTATATGTTACGAGAAAGACGGTGAGTGGTATCTTGGCGGAACTGTGGATAATGGCACAGATACGACGGAGAGTGCAGAATAATAGGGAATCGATAGAGATATAATAATAAAAGCCACTGGTGAATGATGGGCCTGTCTGCGCGACAGGTGGATAAGTACCATTCTCCGGTGGCTTTTATATTGCTCCGGCTGCCTATTTCTTTCTGCCGGAAATGAGTATGATAATGAACGATGCAAGAATAGTTGCAAGTACAGTTATTAATATGACAAGCTGAAGGTTGCGGACACGGCTTTTTCTCTTATCCACAGTGTCGCTTGACTTATAGTTGTTTATCTGTTTTGAACTGCGCTCCGTTGTCACTTCAGTTGTGGTCTCAGTGGTGCGCTTTGCCCTTGTAGTGTACTCGTGCATTGTGTATTCGGTAGTTGTCCGCTCTGTTGTGTAAGGCATGAAATCGGTTGTTGCTTCCGTGGTTGCCTGCGTAGTCGCCTGGGTTGTGGCGGTTGTGGTTGTCTGCGTAGTCGCTTGAGTTGTTGTGGTCGGTTTCTCCTCTATAGAGAAAGTTGCGACCGCATCACCCGTGGTTGAACGTATTGTGAGCGTGTGCTTTCCGGCACTGAGCGTATCAAGATATGAGGATTTCAACTCGATTATAGTACTTCCTTCGCTCTTGGTGTAGTATGTCGGGGATATAACATTGTTGTCCACAAGTACGCATACAAAGTCGGCAATATCAGCATCTGAGCGGAACTTAAGCGTGTCGCTGCTGGATTTTTTCCATTTTACGTCATTGCCTCCTGTAATCTTAGGTGCCTGTTTGTTTATAACTGTGTCACCCTTGCTAATATTCTTAGTGCCCTTGCTGTCACTGAAATATTTGCCGCAGGCCGAGCAGTACCAGTATTCTATATTGCCGCTTTTTGAAGCAGTGGCTGCAACGGCGTCTACTTTCTTCAGGGCTGTGTGGTTTGTCTTGCTCTTGTGACCGTATTTGGCGCCACAGACGGCACAGACAGCTTTTTCTGTACAGGTTGCTTTTCCCCCAGAACAGTCTTGGGTAACTCTGTAACCGCAGTCTTTGTTTTGACAGGTCGCTGAATGGGTTCCGTTGCCGTTGTTCTTCCATTTGCTGAGCTTGTGCTCAGAATGAGCCTTGGACAGCTCTTTTCCACAGTATTTGCAGACGATAGGAGTTGTGCAGTTGCTGTCGTCCGGGGCTGCAACGTGATCTTTGTTGACTGTCGCTGATATCTCCGTCTTGTTGCCGGCCTTATCCGTGGCTACCAATGACTGCACACCCTTTGCAGGTGAAAGCTTGAATGACATTGAATCATCCAAAGTAATTTCTTTGCCGTTGACTGTCAGTTTGTCCAGGTTATCCTCAATGAGTGTGACATCTACGGCTGAGCAGTAAACAGAGTCGTTGGTTATCCCATTGAATGCAGGAGCCTTTGTGTCCATGGTGAAGCCCTCTGATGATATGTATGATGTTTTATCGCCTGACTTTATCTGTGCATATATCACATATGATCCGTCATCGCCTACGGTGAAAGCGCCACCGTATTCGGTAAATGAACCGTTTGCCAGAGCATCCTCGGAAAGCTGCTCCCCGCTTATGATGTAGCCGATCTTTGCATCTTTGTCTGCTGATATGGTTACCTTTACGGCTTTTTTGTAGTAAGTGTCAAATGAGATCTCATCCTGAAGGGAATCCCAGCTTTTCTTGCCAATGGTGATCTTGCCCTTTGAAGAATCGCTTTCCCACTGGGCATAGAAAGTCAGGTTTCTCTTGCTGGTATTGTCGTCAGGATCAGTATAATTGTAGCCGTTATCGTCTGCCTTTTCAAAATCACTGTAGTATATCATACTTATATTTTTGCCAGAGCCATCAGCGTTTGTGTTCCAGCCAGTGAACTTGTATCCTTCCCTCTCGGGGGTGTAGTCTGCCAACGCGATGCCGTATGATTTGCCGGCAACGTCAAAATCGTAGGTTCCGCTTTCTGCATCGCTGATGGTTCCTCCGTTTGCATCAAGGGTGAATGTAAGCCCTTCCCCGGAGTAGCTGTCCTTTGTGTACATGGCAGCGATGACAAGCCTGCTTGATTTGTCAGTGAAATATGAGCTCTTTATGCTGGTTACTTTTTTAGACTTGTTGTACCATCCTGTGAAAGTAAATCCATCACGTTCAGGGATGTATTCGGACAAGTCTATGTCCTGAAAGTCTTCTTTAGCCTGAGAAAGCTCGATGCTTTCTTCCCCGGATATATTGCCGCCTGCGGCATCAAGCGTGACATAGTAAGTGTCGGGGTCATCCCCTTCATCCGCCATTGCGCATACCCCATTAAAGCAGAACAGAGAACAGAAGACGATAGATAAAAATAAAAATTTTTTCATGAAATTCCTCCCTCGAATGAGTTAGTGTACAGTCACAATAAACGTTGCAGCTGTACAAAATAAACCTATTAATATTAAATATACATATGGTTTTTATTAGTTTTATTTTATTATAAAAAAAGGTATAAGACAATGAAACGTAAATATAATTAATAAGATGAAAGGAACGACCGTCCCTGGCATGGAGCTTGATATAAAACTCTGATCCTGGAATGATCGTTCCTTTCCTTTTGGTCTATATGCAGATCGTATTACTGAACTGTTGTAAATATCCTTTCTCTGACTGTCTTGGACTCTCCTGGTGCAAGCTCTGTGTAGCCTGTAACAGAAGGATCACCTGAGAGATTAGGAGCATCAATGTTCCAGCTCATTGGCTCTGGGCAGAAGTAACCCTTGTCACCGTGGTCATTCCACATGATCCAGAACTTCATGGTGTCATCGACTTCGTAGCAGATCCTTTTGCCTGTGGCAGTGTCTGTGATATATACTCCGTAGAATGGCTTGCCGTCGAGCTCGTTCATCTCAGCGGTGTAAAGGTCGTTATCTATGTCCTTGAGAACGGGAATCATGGTTCCGTTCTTGTACTGAAGATCATAGTCGGTGATAGGAAGATTTTTCTCTGTAGGAATTGCGTGCTCATCCAGTTCCCATTTGTCTCCTACAGGGACACAGAGACGCACATCCTCGCCCTTGCCTGAGCTTGTAAATGGTCCCTTGAATGCTACGTGGTTACATACTCCGTAAGGCATCTGTCTGTCGGATAGATTGGTGAGGGTGAATTCGTAGTTGAGTCCCTCTGGTGTAAGTGTAAATGTAAAGTCTGCTCTGAAGCTTACAGGGTATGTGGAGAAGAATTCGTCGTTTTCATCATATGTATAAGATGTCTTTCCTATAGCGTTGTTGCCGTCTGCGGTCACTTCTTTGACATCGTGGTTTCTCAGATGAAGGAAACCATGGAGATGGTTGCCAAGAGGATCGTTGCATGGGAAATGATACATTGCGTCTGATGTCTTGAGATTGCCGTGTGAAAGTCTGTTTGGAAGATACAGGGTAGGCATACCGTATATCTCGGCGGCAGCTTTGAGCTGTGCAGGTGTGAGTTCAGGATCGTTTCTGAAAACATCAATATCCAGAGCTGTGTTCTCGAGTTTCATCACATTACTTCCGTTGAATGGAGCGATGAGGGCACGATAGTCTCCGGATATAAGTTCAATACAGGTTTCCCCTTTATAATCAATAGTACGTGCAATTGTGTTCATAATATTCTCCTCTACATTATATATAATAACTATTTACAATACTACCACGTTGAAAATAAAGTGTCTATCTTTTAATAGTGAAAAAGATATTGAAAATGCTCTCTCAAAAAGGTTTTCTTGATTATTTTATCATTAATTGATATACTATCCCCGGTATATTTATTTTGTGTTGGAAATTGTGTATATTACTCGGAGGTCAAAGTGACTAAGAATAATAACAGATATCATAAAAATAACCGACTTCTGAACGGAGTCATCGGTCTTGCGGTTTTGATTGTATTTGTGTGTGCTATTGGACAGGGAAATCTCAGAAAAGAGGTTCACGGACAGGAACAGGTGAGACCAGAGGGTGGTACATCAGAGAGCATAAATGAAAGTTCGGCACCTTCATATGAGATTGTGGACGATAGCTATTTTGCATCATCGCTGTTGGTGGGAGATTCCAGGGCGGAGACGCTTGGGCTTTACAGTGATCTGGCGGACTGGGATGTGTGTGCTACAAGAAATCTGGACATAGAAACGGTTGAGAGCAGTAAGATCGTGGATACTGGCTCGGGACAGATGATAACGGTTCCGGACATGCTTTCAAAGACTAACTACAACAGCATATATATATCATTTGGAACAGGTGAACTTGGATGGTATAAGGAGAGATTCATAACCGCGTACAGAACATTTCTTGATAAGATAACCGCACTTCAGCCGGCAGCGGACATATACGTCATGTCCATACTGCCAGTGTCTGCGGAGTTGTCATCGGAGGATTCGGTGTACAACAATCCGGCGGTTGACAGATTCAACCTGGCCCTTCAGGAGCTGTGCCGGGAGTATGACAATGTCAAGTATCTTGATATAGCGAGCAGTGTTGCTGTAGACGGTGTGCTTCCGGATGATGTGGGAACAGACGGCATACATTTTAACAAAGAATATAGTCAGAAGATCATAGACTATATAAAGAACAATGTGTAAGCTGGGATATAGACAGAGAAACCGACAGGTGTAATAGACGGAAACGGAGATAGTATGGTCAGAAAGATAATGATGTTGCTCGTAGGAGTGTTGGCCATGTGTGGCCTTACAGGTTGTGGGGGGAGCGACAGTCAGGAAGTTATCCAGCCCGATGTGCATACATTGTCGGGCAAACTGACGGACGGAGTGAAGTTTGAGGATTCTGTGGAAGAGATATCTCTGGAAAGGGCTCTTAAGTATTATGGGATCGACAGCAGCATGGTGAGCGATGGGGATGTGTATATGTCCACGGGTGCTACTGCTGAGGAGATGGCTGTTTTTGAAGCGTCATCTGCCGGATCTGCGTCGGTAATATTTGACCGGCTGACGGTCAGGAGAGATGACAGTGTCAAGATGTATATAGGCAGCAAGCCGGCTGATGTGAGCAGACTGGACAATGCTGTGCTGTATATCCACGATAACTTTGTAGTGTATGTTGTCTCGGATGACAGTGGTGCTGCGTTGGGTATAATAAAAGAATATTTGGAGTGACGAAGACGGCACGCTGGATAACTGAGCATATATCATCGTATATTATCAGAGGTCCGGCGTGTATTTTAGTTTGCGGCGGAGTATCTTGGTATGTAACGTTTGAGATGGCCTTACATATTGTAATAGTAAATTCGCTGTCAATGTATATGATAAAAGATTGAGATTTGGAATGTTGTATTTTGGCTGGCTGCCATGTATTATAAAGCATAGAATATACGGTGTTGAATTGATGGCTTGTGATATGACGGGGAGATACCCGGTGTGGTGTTCCCCGTCAGATTAGGAATGCATACATATATAAGGACATTTTCACGGCGATGAAAGACAGAACAGATATAGCAGCGGTATGCAATAATAACAGGAAAGAGGTAAAGATATGTCAAAACAGAGTTGGAAACCAGGAAATATGTTGTATCCGGTACCGGCAGTGATGGTGAGCTGCCAAAGACCGGGGGAGAAAGCCAATATAGTCACTATAGCATGGGCGGGAACTATATGCAGCGATCCGGCAATGGTGTCGATATCGGTGAGACCTGAGAGATATTCCTATGACATAATAAAGGAGACTGGCGAGTTTACCATCAATCTTGTCACTGAGGATCTGACATTTGCAACGGATTACTGTGGAGTGAAATCGGGCAGAGATGTGGATAAATTTAAGGATATGAAGCTTCATGAGTGTAAAGGGGTAAATGTGTCCTGCCCAGGAATAGAGGAGAGTCCGGTGAACATAGAGTGCAAGGTCAAGCAGATCATACCTCTCGGTTCACACGACATGTTTATCGCTGAGGTCGTGGGAGTTCAGATCAGCGAGAAATACATGGACAGCACTGGAAAGTTCAATCTCAATAGCACAGGACTGGTGGCGTATTCACACGGTGAGTATTTTGAACTTGGAAAGAAAATAGGTAAATTCGGCTATTCGGTAAGAAAAAAGTGATGAAAAACCGAGTAAAATAACAGATGGAGAAGATATATGGAGATTTCGTTAAACGCATATGGAAAGATAAATCTTGGACTGGATGTTGTGAGGAAGCGAGAGGATGGTTATCATGAGGTAAAAATGATAATGCAGACTGTACAGCTGTACGATAGATTGACATTTTGTGACACAAAAGAAGGATCTATTGTTATAGAATCCAATTCGGATGTTTTGCCAGCCACGGAAGATAATATAATATATAAAGCCTGTGAGCTGGTACGCAGTACCTATGGTATAACAAGAGGTGTGAAAGTCAGCCTTGACAAGAGGATACCGGTTGCTGCAGGTATGGCAGGCGGAAGTACTGATGCTGCAGCGGCATTTGTTGCGATGAATAAGCTTTTTGATCTGGGACTTACAGAGGGGGAGCTTATGAAACTGGGAGTCAGGATAGGGGCTGATGTTCCATATTGTATAATGCAGGGAACTGCGCTCTCGGAGGGAATCGGAGAAATCCTTACGGGAATCGCACCGATGCCGGATTGCTATATAGCTATAGCAAAACCGCCTGTGAGCGTGTCGACAAAATGGGTTTATCAGAATCTGAAGGTCTCGGAGCTTGAGAGACATCCAGACATAGATGGAATGGTGGCTGCCTTGGAGCGCGGTGATCTGAGAGGTGTGACTGACAGAATGGAAAATGTACTGGAGACGGTGACTATACCTGAATATCCAGAGATAGAACAGATAAAGAATATAATGATAGATAAAGGTGCTATGAACGCACTGATGAGCGGCAGTGGACCTACAGTGTTTGGCGTGTTTGAAGATAAGGATATGGCACAGGAAGCTGTCTGCTGTCTGACAGATATGAAGCTGGTTCAGCAGGCGTGTGTAGTGATGCCGTATAACAGAGAGAGGTAATATATGGATCTGAAAATAAACATGGATGAATATCTCCCGTTGCGCGAGGTTGTGTTTAATTCTCTCAGAACGGCGATAATACATGGTGAGTTTAAGCCGGGAGAGCGTCTTATGGAGATGCATCTGGCAAAAAGTCTTGGAGTCAGCAGAACTCCCGTGAGGGAGGCTATGAGGATGCTTGAACTTGAGGGCCTGGTTGTTATGATTCCGAAAAAGGGCGCCGAGGTTGCCCGCATAACTGAGAAGAATCTGAAGGATGCATTGGAGATAAGGATGGCTTTGGAGGAACTGGCTGCTGAGCTGGCATGCAGAAGAATAGATGATGCCGGGCGGGAACAGTTGAAAACAGCTTGCGAGGCGTTCAGGAAGGCGGTTGAGACCAGGGATCTGTCGGCTATAGTAGATGCTGATGTGGCTTTTCACAATGTTGTGTATGAGGCGACAGACAATGACAGGCTTGTGAGTATATCCCAGACTTTGAGAGAGCAGGTGTACAGGTACCGGGTTGAATACGTCAAGGATCTGAACCATCACAGCAAGCTTGTCGCTGAGCATGAGGCTCTGACTGAAGCGATACTTCAGGGAGATGAGGACAGGGCTAAGGAAGTTACCAGAAAACATATATATGATCAGGAAAAAATAGTGATCGCAAACGCAGTAAAAACGCACTATATGCAGTGAAGCATATGTGCGTTTATTTTTTTGCCATGATATATGAATAAAGAAATGAGGTATGGAAAATATAGAATATAAGAAAACAAATAGCTGACATAAAGCTTGGAAATGGAATAACGATACAATGGCAGAAATCAGTAGAAATATTCAGGAAAACATCACAAATATAAAGACAATATTTGATAAATGGGGAGATATCGTTGAGAAGGAGTTCGTTCTTGACAGGGAGGACTGCTATGATGGAGTGTCTGTGTATGTAGTGTACATCGATGGGTTATGCGACCATGAACTTATAGAAAACACTTTGATAAAACCGGTAACCTGGGAGTGGAGACACACGCCAGTTAACAGGGAAAATCTGTGGGACAGGATAGTGAAAGTTGAAAGCCAGACAGCGGATTTCACGGAGGAGGATGACTTTGATTCAGTAACGGAGTCCATACTTAAAGGTGATACCGCTGTGTTCGTGTCAGGAAGTAATAAGGCGATGGTCATATCATCCAAACATTTTCCTGTGCGGGGGATAGAAGAAAGCTCCACGGAGGGAGGGATGAGGGGACCAAGGGACAGCTTCAATGAGAACTTCCGAACATCCACGGCTCTTATAAGAAGAAGAATTAAGGACACTGGATTGAAGCTGGAGCAGGGAACCATAGGAGTCCGATCTGGAACTCAGTACGGTGTGATGTATATTGAGGATATAGCAAGACCTGACCTTGTGGACAGAGTCAGAAAAGAAGTAGATAGGTACAGTATAGATGCGATATTTGACAGCGGTATGGCTGAACATCTCATGGAGAAGAGCTGGATGGAGATATTTCCCATATACCAGTCCACCACCAGGCCGGACAAGGCTGCTGCGGCGCTGGTGGAGGGGAGAGTTGTTGTCGTGTTTGACAATTCACCGGAGGTCATCATAGCTCCCGCCACATTGAACACTCTTTTTCAGACATCGGATGATTATTACAACCGGTGGCATGTCGCCACATTTGCCAGGATGATAAGATATCTGGCGGCGTTTATAGCTGTGGGACTACCGGGGCTATATATAGCGATAACCTGTTATCACAGAGAGATAATACCGGATAAACTGCTATATGCGATAGCCGATGCAAGAAGTCAGCTGTCGTTTCCTGTGGTGGTGGAAGTCCTGATAATGGAACTGCTGTTTGAACTTCTCAGGGAAGCAGGGATAAGGCTGCCGAGCCAGCTTGGAAATACCATAGGGGTTGTCGGTGGTCTGATCGTAGGTCAGTCGGCGGTCGAAGCGGGAATCGTTAGCACGATCGTTGTTATAGTTGTAGCTCTCACCGCCATTGCTTCGTTTGCGATTCCGAATGAGGCTTTTGCCTCGGTGTTCCGTCTGCTCAAGTTTGTGACAATACTTGCCAGCGCTGTATATGGTATACTTGGTTTCCTTCTCTCTATGCTCATGTTGACGTTTCATCTCGCTTCTCTGGACAGCTTTGGCATACCATATCTGTCACCTGTGGTGTCCTGCGGATATATCGGCGATGATGGGCAGGATTTTGTACTTCGGTCGCCTATAAAAAAGATGGTGCACAGACCTGCCTGGAGCAGACCGGATGAGAGGCGGCGCCTGGTCAGAAAGAGGTGATTTTGTGCTTGATGATAAACAAAATGTGACGTTTAAAGCCTTTTTTAAATTTTCTACCCTGATGCTCACGGGAACAATGCTATATGTAACCACAATAACCCCGACGGTCTATGGAAGAAATTGTATAATTGTGTCACTTTTTTTAATGCTAAGTATGGCTTTTGCTTATGTGATAATACTATATATAGCGTATGGACGACTTTCACTCCATGAGCCTAAGTCGGCAAAAAAACAGAAAAATGTCTTTATTGCATTGATTTATGAGGGAAGAATGGCTGCAAAAGCCGGAATTTTGACCTTTATAGTTGCAGAAGCGGCAAGGGGACTGGTGCTGCGGAGATATGGGGGGATTGCCGTTGCAGTGCCAGTACTGCTGGCTGCTGTGTATATAGGACGTCGAGGACTCAGGGGAGTTGTGAGGTTTTCAGAGGCTGTGTTCTGGTTCATGGCAATATCGGCCGTGATAGTTCTGGCTATGAGCCTCAAAAATGTTGAACTGTCCCAGTTGAGCGCGTATTGGATGTTTTCAGATGAGGATGGAATAAATTGCACGATAAACAGGGTTATGACCAGAGGTGGATTGCTTTTTCTGGGATTCTCATTCATGGAGATGGTGGTTATGATCTACATGGATGTAAAAAACAGATGTAGGGGTATGCTTGCTGTGGTGTCTGGGGTGTCCATGGTAATAGGCATTATTGGTTCTATAATAGTGGTTTTAACTCTGGGTATAGGAGCGCTTGGTTCAAACCGCAAGAATATACTATATATAGTTGGGGCAATGGAACTGCCGGGAGGTGTGAGAATGAGGCCTCTGATGCTTGTCTGCTATTTACTGGTAGTGTGGGGGATGATGTCTCTCGCTCCTCATGTGGCATGTGCGTTTAAGACCATTGATAATAATTCATTGCGTCATCCTTTGCTGTGGAAATGGATATGGGTAGTGGTTTCGTTTGCTGTGTGTGTGTATCTTCACAGTGCTGGTTCTGTGGACAGATTGTATAGGCTGATACCTGGGTATCTGCTTCTCATAGATATACCGCTGTCTATCCTGCTTCCAGTTCTGGCGGTCAATCTGAAAAGACACCTGAGGATGTGTAGTTTGCTGATGGTGTGTGTTATTGGAATGTATACGTGCACATCATGTGCATATGAATCTGTGGAGGATGTGGATTATGCAAATGTTATAGTAATAGAGGAAACGGGACGCATTGATGAAGCCAGGAATGAGCTGAAGTATACTCTAGTGATCCCTGAGATAGGGGAGGATGGTGCTGGGGCATCTAAGGAGAAGATATACAGTGTGGAGGCTGATTCGTTTGAGTCGGTCAGAAAAATATACAATGATGAGCACTCAAACCGGCTGGACACGAGCCATGTGGAATATGTCGCAGCAGAGAACTATGAGGTTCTAGGTATGGTGTGTGACGAACTGGAAAATGAATTCGCCACGAGTTATGTTACGGTCGTGGTGGATGGAGATGTACTTGATAAGGTGGGGGAGAACAATACAAAAGAATACCTGAAAACGCATTACAAAGGACGCTGCCTGGCTTCACTCAGAAAGGGAGAGCAGGATCAGGATAGGTGATCGCAGGAAATCATGGAAAATAATGTTCAAGTGTAGGAGGTATTGTTTTATGTGGAGAATGTTCAGGGCAGCGCTGCTTGGTGTTGTGATAGGTGTTATAGGTGGAGCCATAGTTGGACAGGTATCGTATGTGAGAAATTACAGGGACAGGCTTGCTAAGGAGATACGGTCAAATGCAGTCATGTACAATAATGGCAGCTCAGACGGCAATGGAATGATACGGATAAAGGTTAACTATGATGGAGATGGAACAGATTCGGAGAAAGATGAAAAGGTAGCAAGCTGCGTGGGAAATGTCATACTGGATGAGGTGGAAAAGTGGCTGGGTGACGATTACAGCAGCAGATACAGTTATGTGGAGATGCGGCGTAACCTGAATATGGCAATGAGCAGGATTGATGAGATAGCTCAGAGAGTGGCGTATGAGATGGGGGCGGACGTGGATTCAAATTCACAGCTTTCTTACGAATATTTTGGTGATTGCGGGGAGGAATGTCCGGCGGGTTTTTACAATACATTGGATGTGAGTCTTGTTGACAGATAAACAAGATAAGCATGACAAATAAGGATGATAGATAAAACTGGATAAATAGGGCATCAGGTGTTATACTTTGACCTGTAGTGTGCTTGGCAGATTTTACGGGACACTGCAGATTAAAGTATAAGGAGCATTTGCTATGGCTAAGGAGAATCTAGTAGTAATATTTGGTGGAAGATCATCAGAGCATGAGGTTTCCTGCATTTCTGTTCAGACTGTTGCAAAGGCAGTTGACACAGAAAAGTATAATATGACATTGGTTGGAATCACGAAAGAAGGAAAATGGCTTAGAGCTGATAATATAGAGAGTATAGCTGACGGAAGCTGGAGAGACGGCAAGGTGACAGCTGTTATATCCCCGGATACAACGAAGGAACTGCTCATATTGAACGGAGATAAGGTGGAGAGGCAGAGAGTTGATGTGATATTCCCTGTACTTCACGGAATGTACGGTGAGGATGGAACTATACAGGGATTGTTTGAGATGGCCGATATTCCATATGTCGGATGCGGAGTTTTAGCATCGGCAGCGTCCATGGATAAGTTCTACACCAAGATAATAGTGGATAACGTAGGTGTAAGACAGGCAAAGTTTGTGCCGGTTCTGGCGGAGGACTTTGGCGATCTGGATGCGGCTATGGACAGAGTTGAGACAGGTCTTGACTACCCCGTGTTTGTAAAGCCGTCAAAGGCTGGATCTTCAAAGGGTGTTAACAAGGCTGTGGATAGACAGAGTCTGAAGAGTGCCCTTGAGGAGGCTGTAAAGTTTGACAACAAGATACTTGTCGAGGAGACGATAGTAGGCCGTGAGCTTGAGTGCGGAGTTCTTGGATACAAGGACAATACACAGGCTTCAGGAGTTGGAGAGATCCTTGCGGCAGCAGAGTTCTATGATTTTGATGCGAAATATAACAATGCTGAGTCGAAGACAGTAATCGGTGCAGACATACCTGCCGAGATCGAGGCAGAGATAAGAGAGGATGCTGTAAAGATATTCCGTGCACTTGATGGATTCGGGCTATCAAGGGTTGATTTCTTCCTTGAAAAAGGCACAAATAAAGTTGTATTTAATGAGATAAACACTCTTCCGGGATTTACTGGCATAAGCATGTACCCTATGCTCTGGAATGCAAAGGGCTACGACATTGGAAAGCTGGTTACAACCCTGATAGAGATGGCGAAGGAAAGATAATATGATAAATAACGTTATGGTCAAAGTTGTTGGTGAGCAGAAGAGCAATAGGGACGAGAGTGCAGTCGAGCCCATAGAGCTTGTCACAAATGGCAACCTCCATGAGAAAAATGGTATATTTTATCTGAAATATGATGAGTATTATGAAGATCTGGATAAGCCAGTCAAGAACCTTCTTAAGTTTGATGCAGATAGTCTTTCACTCACAAAGAAAGGCGATGTCAGTTCGGAGATGTCTTTTAAAGTGGGGGAGACGGTGGATGCATATTACTCAACACCCGCAGGATTCATTCCCATGAGCATACTCACTGAGGGATATCAGATGGAAAAGACGGATACAGGAGTGAATATAGCCATTGTATACATCATGGATTACGGCAATGACTGCCTGTCGTTTAACGTTCTAAGGATTTCGGTGGAGCAGTAGCCGGAAAGGGGCAGCGTATGAATGGTGACAAAGCATTTGACGATTTCCTGTCGATAGACACGATGGAATGTATCGGGGCTGAACGGCCCACAGAGGACAATAATATATATCAGGCTACATATTACAGAGATCTTGTGACGATATTTGATATGGTATCAATGGAACCAGAGGATACCCTGGTGGATTTTGGCTGCGGACTTGGCAGGGTGTTGTTCTATGGCAACTCCAGACATTACTGTAGGACCACTGGTATAGAGGCAGACAGGCAGGTGTACGACAAGCTGCTTGAAAATGCGGCTGGGTATCAGAAAAGATTCTATGATCAGGAAGATAGAATGTTGTTTTATAATATGCCGGCTCAGGAGTATGAAATTGCGGATGGCGACAATTATTTTTACTTCTTCAATCCGTTTTCAGCTGAAATATTCAGATCGGTTATAGACAATATAATAGACTCTGTCAGCAGATGCCCGAGGGATATATACCTGATGTTATACTATCCGACATTTGAGTATCAAAAGGTCATGCGCGACAGCAGATATTTTGTTCTCAAAAACATTGTGAAACTTTCTGGATATGATGAGGATCCGGATGAGAAGGTGTATGTGTATCATATGTCAAGATATTTTGTTTGATAGATCAGATATATCCAAAGTTAGGGTGTCTTGTGTGAATGCGCATGTGTCATCAATATATATAACAAAATGAAACAGACGGTAAAGAGAACACCGGCAATTACGACAAATGATATGTATGCCGTCTGAGATGTAAGGAGTAACGAGGCTGTATCATATCCGCTCACCAGGTATGAAGACATATTTGTGATTATGTGGAGGATTATTGCTGGTGTGAGGGATGCTGACCAGTCGGTGAGCATCGCTAGCAGAATACCTGCCGGAAGAGCATAACAGAACTGGATGATATTGCCGTGGAATACGCCAAACAACAGAGCTGAAGCAAGTACTGAAGCTGCTTTTGAGTGCTTGAACGTAAATGCACGCTGAAATGACTGTAGAGATATCCCGCGAAATATGAGTTCCTCTGCCACAGGGGCGATGAACATTACGGTTAGTATACGGAGTAATCCATTGTCAAGGGAGAATGATGAGCTTACCATTGATTTGTAGGATGCCATGAGATCTGGTCTGTAAAAATCAATGATGTTGAGAATGCCGGTGGAAAACAGCTGCAGAGACAGGCCGGCGGCAAGAATCAGTAAAAATACAATAAAACCGCGCAGAATTGAAGATATCTTTGGAGAAGAGTCCATTTCTGGGCGGTTTTTTTTCATGTTTCTTATGACATTATGTTTATGGTCGTCAGATGTTGTAAATATCCATGGGTTGGATATATATAGACATAATGCCAGGATAATGGCTGTTATATAAGACAACAGAGATACCAGTGTACCGATATCTCTGTTGTCTTTGCACAGTATCTGGACAATTGCAGATGTGCCATCCTGGATAAACACCATACACACAGGTGCCAGAACAGCGATTCCTGAATTGCGGAGGCTGACATGATGATCTTTCATATGGGCAACCTCCTTATCTCTGTACTGAATATTACATTTTCTGGATCTTCTTTTCTCTTTCTCTTTCAGCCTTTGCCTTAGCTTTGGCATCGGCCTTCTGCTCCTTACTAAGTTTTGTCTCAGCCATATCTTTATCGTACATATTTTGATACTTTCTCTGCTTTGCACGGAGCTTTTCGCCAAATGTCTTCTTGCCAGGCTTCTCAACGACCTTTCCTCTGACGTTCTTGACGCTGATTATGTAGATTCCGCTGACCATAGCCTTTACCTCGCCGCGTACAGGCATCTGATCATATATACCATCATCACAGATGAGGTTCATGATCTGAGGTCCGATCTTAGCTTTTACGATTGGCATCTTAGCCTTCTGATAACGCTTTGGAGTCTGTTCCATAACTATCTTAGGCAATCCTGCATCCCTCATAGGAAGCATCTTCTTGTCGATGACAAGCATTGTTACAGGCTGTGCCTGTTCCTTCATCATTTCTTTCTGTGCTGACTGCTTTTTCTGCATCTTGTTGCCGACTATATACAGTGCAACAAATATACCGACAACGATAACCAGTATGATTATCAACCATATCCACCATGCCATGTTAAGTTCCTCCTGAAAATATTGTGTCGTCTGACTATTATATCCTTATCACTTTTTTGTTGCAAGGGGGAGATTCTTAACCCTTGCTTTCTGAATGAGCCCTGGAATGGTTTCGAGAACCTCCTTGCGCTCCTTTGGTTTCATTCCGTTTATGTCTATAGGGTCAAGAAATTCGATGACCACCTTGTGACTTCTGATAAAGTTGTGCTTGTTGGCCTCCATGATATTGTCTGTTCCGCATATGGATACAGGTACGATAGGACATCCAGCCTTCTGTGCGATCTTGTACGCTCCGTCCTTGAAAGGAAGAAGTTCTTCGCCGTCATTTCTGTGTCCTTCAGGAAATACCATCATGGAATGTCCGGATTTTACGATATCAGCCGACTGCATGATAGTCTCCAGTCCCTTCTTCAGGTCGGATCTGTCAAGAAATGTACATCCTATGTCCTTCATATACCATGGAAGGATAGGAACCTTCAGGATTCCGTCCTTGGACATAAATCCCAGAGGCCTGTCCAGTGCGTTGTGACAGCACAGTATATCGAAGAAGCTTCTGTGGTTGCCGACAAACAGAATAGGCTGATCCTTGGGCACCCGTTCCAGACCTATGACAGTGCACTTGGCACCACATATGAACAGGACTATTCCAAAGAAGCCTTTGACCAGCTTCTGGGCGTGGCGGTACGCCTTTTCCTGATCCTTCTTAGCCAGAAGGTACAGATACAGGTGATACGGAGTACACAGGATGATGCCCAGAAAGGCAAATAAATATGCAAATATTGTTCTCAATATTATAATTCTCCTTATGCTATTTTAAATGTTCCAGCATTGATTCGACTCGTCGTATGATTACTTCTCCTCAGAATCCTTCTTCTCCGGTATTGGAGTATATCTTCCATAGAGCTTTGATGTCTCAAGAAGCCTGTCTGACAACTGCTTGCTCAGGTCTGAGGCTTTGAATCTCCATGCCCAGTTGCCCTCTCCAACGCCTGGCGTGTTCATACGTGCCCATGAGTCGAGCTTTAGCACGTCCTGCATAGGAACGATGGCCATGTTGGCAACAGAAGAGAAGCATGCTCTTATCATAACCCAGCAGATATCACTCGCATCAGTGCTGTAGTATCTTCTGAGTTTATCCTTTGAAGCCTCATAAGCATGCGTATACCATCCAAGGGTGGTGTCGTTGTCGTGTGTTCCTGTATAGCATACACAATTAGGTGTATAGTTATGTGGAAGGAAGTCGTTCTCGTTTGGATTTTCAAATGCAAACTGAAGGATCTTCATTCCAGGAAGTCCGAATTTGTCTCTGAGTTCTATGACTGAATCATCTATCTCGCCGAGATCCTCGGCGATGATAGGAAGATGGTAGCCGAGATTAGCTTCAAGTTGTGTGAAAAAGTTCAGCCCTGGAGCTGGCTTCCACTCGCCGTTGATGGCGGTCTCCTCACCGTAAGGCACTGCCCAGTAACGGTCAAATCCTCTGAAGTGATCTATCCTGAGGAAATCTGTTACTGTGAGCTGATATTTGATTCTCTCTATCCACCATGCATAGCCTGTCTCGGTATGCTTTTTCCAGTTGTACAGAGGGTTGCCCCAGAGCTGACCGGTAGCTGAGAAATAATCTGGTGGAACACCTGCAACCTCGATAGGGTATCCCTTTGAATCCAGCAGGAACAGTTCCTGATTGGACCATACGTCTGCGCTGTCCCATGCGAGGAATATAGGTGTGTCACCTACTATACTGATTCCGAGATCATTTGCATATGTCTTGAGGGCCTGCCACTGCTCTGCAAAAAGGAACTGGAGGAAGTTGTAATATCCGATTCCATTGGCAAGCTTCTTCTTCCATGTGGTCTTCTGCCTTGCAGTCGGCTTCTTGAGTGAATCATCCCACATGTACCAAGGCATTCCCTCGTGCGCATCCTTACCGGCCATGAACAGTGAGTAGTCGGCGAGCCAGGTTGTATTCTTGACAAATGCATCAAATTTTGCCATGAGTTCCTCGTCTCTTGACATATCATCTGTATAGTCAGCGTCGATAAATCTCTCATACGCTTTCTTCAGAAGTCCTGTCTTGAATTCTATAAGTGTTCCATAGTCGATCTTCTCAGGATCCCAGTCAGGCATAGCTGAGAAATCCTCATCGATAAGTAACTTTTTCTTCTTGAGGTAGTCGATATCAATGATAAGTGGCTGACCGGCAAATGCTGAGAATGGCTGATAAGGTGAATCGCCAAAGCCGGTATGACCAAGTGGAAGTACCTGCCACAGATTTAATCCTGACGCTGCAAGAAAGTCGATGAACTGATAGGCGCCCGGACCAAGATCACCGATTCCGTAAGGACTTGGAAATGATGTCGGATGAGCCAGAATACCAGCGTATTTCTTAGGCTTTTTTTTGTTGTTCTGTTCTAACATAATATATCCTCTTTTCGTAATATGTAAAACCACAGAGCCAGTCACCTCACAGTCTCTTACGAGCCTGTTCGAAGTGTACGACTCTGCCGTGTTTAGAGCCATGCCACCTCACAGTCTGTTACGAGCCTGTTCGGTGCGGCGTATCCGCCGTATAGCACAATATAAGAAATGTCTTGTTCATGCAAGCATGACAAGCCACTTCTTATATTGTGCTGCATGGCTCTGAACGGTAACATTATACAATACTATATGTAATAGTTGCAAGGTAATAGTGCTTGACAGCGGGCTGTGTGCTAACTTATTATAAGTGGAAGTATTTGAACTTGCGTATACTTCCGTATCTTCGTGATATATGGCGGTTAAGCCGTATGTGTGGAACGGATAAAAAGAGAAAGAAGAGTATAAATTATGGAAAGAATAATCACAAGCCTGCTTGAAACGGATATGTACAAGTTTAGTATGGGACAGGCGATTTACCATCAGTTCAGTGACTATAAGACAACATGGTCATTCAAGTGCAGGAATACTGGCGTGTTCTTCACAAAGGAGATGGTCGATGAGATTAAGAGACAGATACAGCTCTACTGTGATCTGAGATTTACAGAGGAGGAGCTTGAGTATCTGCACAATATCAAGTGGATAAAGGGTTCTTATGTTGATTTTCTGAGACTCTGGAAGGCAAGATATGAGGACTTTGAGATATCAGATGACGCTGAGTGTGGACTTAAGATAGAGGCGAGAGGCACTTGGCTCAATACTTCCATGTATGAGATACCTACTCTGGCTATAGTGAATGAGGTCTACTTCAGAATGAACGACGACTATGACAAGCTGCTTGCATCATTCAGGGAGAAGCTTGATGAGAAGGTCCGCAAAGTCGAGACAGGCGAGTATAACCTTGGAGCTTTCAGTGAATTTGGACTCAGAAGAAGACTCTCAGCAGAGGCTCAGGAGCTTGCAGTCAAGGAGCTCAGCGAGCGCAAGTATCCGGGTTCAACATTTGTCGGAACAAGTAATGTATATCTGGCAAGGAAGTATGATCTTGTTCCGGTTGGAACCATGGCGCATGAGTGGATCATGTGTGTTGGACAGGGTAATCATAAGCACAATCCTGCATATTCCAACTGGTATGCTCTGGATGCATGGGTTAAGGAGTATGGAGTGCTGAACGGAACAGCTCTCACTGATGCCATCACAACAGATTGCTTCCTGAAGGATTTCCAGCTCACATATGCAACACTCTTCAGTGGGGTGAGACACGACAGTGGCGATCCTTATGAGTGGGGTGACAAGATGATCCATCACTATAAGAAGCTTGGCCTTGATCCAAGGACCAAGACACTTCTGTTCAGCGACAGCCTTGATTTCGAGAAAGCAGACAAGCTCAACAGCTATTTCAAGGACAAGATCAAGGTTGCATTTGGAATAGGAACATATATATCCAACGATACGTGCGATGAACCGCTCAACATAGTTATGAAGACTACAGCATGTAACGGCATGGATGTTGCCAAGATATCTGATGATAAGGGCAAGGGTATGTGCAAGAATCCAGATTATGTCCATTATCTCAACAGATGTATCAAGTGGCGTATGGAGAATGATAAGTAACTTTTCGTAAGGAGGTGGCGCACTGGGTGCGCCGTCACTAAGCTGGGCTTAGTGACATCTTGCGAAGCACGCAGACGCCGCGCGTAGCGCATTTCATGCGTCTGCTCATTAGTAAAAAATGGAGTTTTGTGAATTATGGGAAAAATTATTATAATGACAGATTCTGCCAGTGATATTTCGGAGAAGGAGGAGAAGGAGCTTGGAATCAAGATTCTTCCTTTCCCGGTCGTGATAGGCGGCAAATCTTATCTGAGCAGGGTTGATTTTGACAATGAGGGCTTCTACAAGCTCATGGCAGAGAATGATGATCTTCCAAAGACATCACAGATCACTGCATATCAGTTTGGAGAGGTGTATAAGGAACTGGTTGAACAGGGCTATACGGATATTATATATGTAAGTATCAACAAGGATGGATCTGCATCATATGCAAATGCAAAGCAGGCCGCAGATCAGTTTGAGGAGGAATATCCTGAGTGTGCCGGGAAGTGCAGTATATATGTATTTGACGGAATAGGATATAGCGGACAGTATGGGTATCCTGTCATTGTGGCAGCGCGGATGGTGCAGGAAGGCAAGGATGCCAAGGACATCGTGTGGTATCTGAAGGATGAACTTCCAAAGAGAAGGATATACTTTGGAATATATGGACTCAAGTATGCGGCCAAGTCAGGAAGAATCCCAAGTGCTGCAGCTCTGGTTGGAGATGCACTTGGCGTGAAGCCTATCATGAAGATCTGGGCAAATGAGATCGTGACAGCTATCAAGTGCCGCGGTGAGAAGAAACTCATGGCAAAGATGGTGGATGTCACGGTAGAAGAGATGGAGCCAGGTTCAGAGTACCAGGTAGTATACGGAAATGATGAGACCGTCAGAGACGAACTGACAGCTCGTATGACGGAGAAGGTTGGATATGGCCCATCAGATTATTTCCAGATCGGGGCAGCAGTTGCCTCCAATGCAGGACCGAAGGTTGTTGGAGTTATCTTCAATGTGAAGAAAGAACTGAGATAGAAGATAAATATGAGATGTAATTAAAAGTGGCAGATGTCTGTATATATGACGGCTGCCACTTTTTGTATACCTACTCTTCCGATACTAATTCCTCAAGCTCGTGATAGACTCTGGCAAGCGGCAATCCAACAACATTGTTGTAGTCGCCCTCAATTCCCTTTACGAACAGGCCGCCCTTGCCCTGGATACCATAACTGCCCGCCTTGTCAAATGGCTCATTTGTCGCAAGGTACTGGATGATCTCCTCGTGGGATACCGGATAGAAGGTCACGTCCGTCTTTTCGAAGAAAGAACTCGAAGTCTTTGCCCTTCCCTCCACATATATCAGGCATACACCGGTGTATACCTGATGCGTCTGGTCTGACAGACTGTTCAAGGTGTTGTATGCATCGTCATAATCATACGGTTTTCCGAGAATCCTGCCGTTCAGTGAAACGACGGTGTCTGCGCCGAGAACAACAAAGCGTTCAGGAAGCTTCTTAACCCGCCTTCCCACATCCTCGGCGATGAGCCTGTTGCACACTTCATCTGCCTTCATCTTGGCAAGGAGCATCACATATTCTGATGGAGCCATCACCTCAAGATCTTCCTCAGATAGGCTTGGACATACATCGAAGTCATATCCCGCCTGAGCCAGAAGTTCCTTCCTTCTTGGCGATCCGGAGGCGAGAATTATTTTTATGTTAGTCATATGTTATATCTCTATACTTTCCTAAAATAATTTGTAACTGTTCAGAGCCAAGCAAAATTTCATAAAACAGGTGTAAAATGCTTGCATTTTTAAAACTGTTTTATGAAATTTTATTTGGCGGATACGCCACACCGACGAAATGCGTAGCATTTTGGAGGTTGGCCCTGAACAGTTACCCTAAAATAATTTTTATATAAACAAGATTAGTGCAAATAATACACAGATCATTATTTACACATCTTAATAGCCTTCTCAAACAGTGGCAGAGAACGTTCAACCATATCTGTTGTAGTACAGTAAGCCAGTCTCATATGTCCTGGGCACATGAAGCTGTCACCGGGAACAAGGATCAGGTCAAGCTCGTGGGCTGTCATGTTACAGAACTCATTTGCATCTGCGATAGGAGTCTTAGGGAACATGTAGAAGGTTCCGCCCGGCTCAACACACTCATATCCCATGGCGGTGAGTTCTTTGTACAGGATGTTCTTGTTCTTCTCATAGATTGATAGATCAGATGTCTCATCAAGCACCTTTGCAACTCCGAGCTGTATCAGAGATGAAGGACAGTTGTGTCCTGTGAAACGTGATACCTGTCCGCACATGTTGATGATGAGCTCGGCATCCTTGCACTTAGGGTTTACAGCCACGTATCCGATACGCTCTCCAGGCAGTGACAGAGACTTGCTGAATGAGTAGCAGCAGATGGTGTTGTCGTAGAACTTTGAGATGAATGGCGAATCAGTTCCCTCAAATACGATCTCTCTGTAAGGCTCGTCTGATATAAGGTAAATGTCATGTCCGTACTCCTCCTGTTTCTCTGAGAGGATCTGGGCAAGACGTGTTATAGTCTCGGTTGAGTAAACGATTCCTGATGGGTTGTTTGGTGAGTTGATGAGGATTGCCTGAACATTTGGGTTCATCATCTCGAGGAATGCGTCAAAGTTGATCTGGAATGAAGTTATGTCCGCGGGAACGACCTTGAGAACAGCACCGGTTCCGTCAACGTATGGTACATACTCAGGGAAGTAAGGGGCAAATGTGATAACCTCGTCGCCCGGCTCTGTGACACATCTGATGGCGTGGGCTAGGGCTCCGGCAGCACCTGATGTCATGAAAATGTCCTCAGGAACATACTCCATGCCGAAACGGCGGTTCAGCGATTCTGCGACAGCCTTTCTTACAGAATAAATAGTGAGTGTTGGGCTGTAACCGTGGAGTGCCAGTGAATCCTCATTCTGGATAAGGTCGATAAGTCCCTTGTTGAAGTCATCCGTGGTAGGCACAGATGGATTGCCTATAGTATAGTTGAACACATTCTCAGCACCGATTTCAGCGGCACGCTTTGAAGCATACTGTGCAAATTCCCTGATGATGGAAGTGTTGTTTAACATTGCTGAATATTTCTTTGAAATCATGGAAGTCCTCCTGTAATTTTATAGATATTGGTATATACAAAATCCGGACGGTTTATGAATGCTGCCGTCTGACTGTGTAACCTGATGTATTTCATAATAAATACCAATATAAATATACAGTTACAGACACAAAAAAACAAGAGGTAACAGACCGGGGAGATCTGCTGCCTCTTGTAAAAAAATGAGGGGAGAGAGGATTCAAATAAATGAAAAACTCTTTACGATGTATAGTATATCCAGGAATTGTGAAAAAAATGTGTTTAAAGATTAATCTATTTATAAAGATTAATAAACAAAGATAAACAAATAATAAAACGTTCACAAACTGAAGGTATTTATGTATAATACAGCGTGACAGATGAAATGAGATCGTGTCTGTATTTGAGATCACAGGGCGATTAAAACAGGCTGGTGTTCAAGACAGGAAGGTTGAGAAGATGATATTTGAGACACATGGACATTATGATGATGAGCAGTTTGACGAGGATAGAGAACGACTCATTGCGGAATTTTTGGAAAAAGATATAGATAAGGTGATGAATGTCGGCGCGGACATGCAGTCATCCAGAAACTCGGTTGAACTTGCCGGAAAGTATCCACATTTTTATGCTGCTGTAGGAGTGCATCCAAGTGAGGTGGGAGATCTCACTGAGGATGATATGCAGGCACTTAAGCAGATGACACTTGAAAATCCAAAGGTGAAAGCGATAGGCGAGATCGGTCTCGATTATCATTTTGATGATGATCCGCCAAGGGACGTGCAGAAGAAATGGTTTATCAGACAATTGGAGCTTGCGCAAGAACTAGGCATGCCTATAATCATACACAGCAGAGATGCCGCGTCAGACACCATGGAGATACTGAAAGATATGGATGGTGGAAGAAATGGCGGAGTGATACACTGTTATTCATACAGCAGGGAACAGGCGAGAGAATATATCAAGATGGGATTTCATATAGGAGTTGGGGGAGTTGTTACATTTAAAAACAGCCGCAGACTTCAGGAGGTCGTGGAAGATATTCCTCTTGAAAAGATCGTCCTTGAGACTGATTCTCCATACATGGCTCCGGTTCCATTCCGGGGAACAAGGAACTCTGCCCTCAACATACCTTATATAGCTGAGAAGATAGCTGAGATCAAGGGCGTTCCGGTTCAGAAAGTGTATGATCAGACATACGCGAATGCCCTGAAAATGTACAAGATGTAATAAAAACGTAGATTACAGGCAATGGAGGTTTCGTAATGTGAATTGAGACCAGGACTTTGTGGTATTCCCCAGACAGGCATACCACAAAGTCCTGGTCGTGACACAAATCTTGATGAAACCTCCATTGTCTGGACGCAGGAAAGGACAAAGCATGGAGAAGTTAAGCAATCCACAGATTACGATAGAGACGATAAAAAAGTACGAATTTGCATTTCAAAAGAAGTTCGGGCAGAACTTTCTGATAGATTCCCATGTGATAAACAAGATAATCAGCGCAGCGGATATCACAAAGGATGACTGCGTGCTGGAGATAGGCCCGGGAATTGGGACCATGACACAGTATCTTGCAGAGAGCGCGGGACAGGTAGTGGCGGTGGAGATAGATAAGAATCTCCTGCCTATATTAGACGAGACTCTTGCTGAATATGACAATGTAACGGTCATCAATGACGACATATTGAAGGTCGATATCAACAAGATAGTGGAGGAGAGAAATGGAGGCAGACCTATAAAGGTTGTTGCGAATCTTCCATATTATATAACCACGCCGATCATCATGGGACTTTTTGAGAAGCATGTGCCGCTGCTCTCGGTGACCGTCATGGTACAGAAAGAGGTGGCAGACCGCATGCAGGTCGGACCGGGAACAAAGGATTACGGTGCACTGTCACTGGCAGTACAGTATTACGCAGAGCCTTATATCGTTGCAAATGTACCACCAAACTGTTTTATCCCAAGACCGGGAGTGGGGTCTGCCGTTATCAGGCTTACCAGATTCCAAGAACCGCCGGTAAAGGTGAAGGACGAGCAGCTGATGTTCAGGCTTATCAGGGCATCCTTCAACCAGAGAAGAAAGACTCTCCAGAACGGAATAGCCAATAGCGGAGAGCTGTCATTTACAAAGGAGGAGGTTGCAAAAGCTCTTGAATCACTTGGAATATCAGCAAATATCCGAGGAGAAAGTTTGGGACTGGCGGAATTTGCAGCTTTGAGTGATATTCTTTCGGACAAATAGTTGAATACCAGATGGCGGCGGAACATAGATAATTGATAGGATCCCGGAAACATCAGAGAGAATGTTTTCCAAAGGGAGAGGAGGATTATCTATGGTGTATTGGAACAGATTTATATCGTATATTTACAGGTATCATGATGGACGCAAATGTGAAAACTCCGGATTTGCCAAGGTGGCAAAGACAGGGAGGACGGGCCGTATAACGATAGGGTTGAAAAATGGTATCGGCGCGCGTGAAACTGTGTATGGTGTCTATATTTACAGAGAGACGCTGCCGCAAATGGGAATCGTGCACGGAAGAAGACAGGAAGACAGAGACGGTGATAGAACAGATGGGGCGGATGACAGTGCGTTAGGACAGACACCGCTCATGATCCCCCTTCCGGTGATGATAGGCAAGATGAAGCTGTGCGGAGGACATGGTGAGGAGACATTTTCATTCTGCTGGGACAACGTGGAGGGAAGCGGCCGCCCGATAACAGCATTTGCCGGGATAGCGATAAGACTGATGGAAAATGCCGAGAGCGGATGCAGCCACTGTTATGAGAATGACATGTTTTGCTCATCATGGACAGACAGCATGGTGGATTACTCAGTGATGTGGACGGAGGGTGTACCTTCTGGAAATGGTGTTCTGGAAGAGGCTGTCCGTGAGGTGTCGATCACAGATGATGTTGTCACTGAGACTGAGAAAGTTCAGATATCTTCCGGCAGTGAGACTGAGGCTGCTGTGGAAAATATGTTCAAGGAATACGAACATCTGCCTCTGCTTCCCGGAAGTTCACTGGACGATGGATTGGACAGTGTTATAGAGAGCGTCCGGATAACACCAAATGACATAGGGCTGTTGGACATGAACAACTGGAAGCTTGGAGTCAACAGCTTCCTGACGCACGGATATTACAGCTATAAGTATCTCATGCTAGGAAAGATCATATTTAAGCCGGACGGCAGGGAGAGCTGTTACATACTGGGGGTTCCTGGAGTATACTCGGCAAGGGAGAAATATCTTGCGGGGATATTTGGCTTTGATAGATTTGTGCCTGAGAAAGAGACAAATATAAAGACCGGCAACTTCGGTTACTGGATAGTTGATATAGTGTAAGTGGAGAATGATAGGTTGATACAAATGAGTTGCGAAGAGAAAAAAGACTGCTGCCAGGAAATGTCTCCTGAGCAGCTGGCGGGACACGAAAAATATATGGATAAAGCGCTGGCGCAGGCAAGAAGGGCCTATGCAAATGGAGATGTGCCGATAGGCTGCGTGATAGTGCATGAGGGAAAGATAATCGCCAGAGGTTTCAATAAGAGAAATCTTAAGAAAACCACACTTGCCCATGCCGAGATACTTGCCATTGAACAGGCCTCAAAAAAGCTTGGCGACTGGAGGCTGGAGGAATGTACCATGTATGTTACACTTGAGCCATGCCAGATGTGTGCGGGGGCGATAGTTCAGGCCCGTATTCCGAAGGTAGTCATCGGGTGTATGAATCCGAAGGCGGGATGCGCAGGTTCCATAATCAATCTGCTTCAGATGCAGCAGTTTAATCATCAGGTGGATGTGATCCGGGGGGTAAGAGAGCAGGAGTGCAGCGGTATGATGAAAGAGTTTTTTAAGGACCTGAGACAGGGGAAGATGAAGAAGGCTTGACGAAGTCCTGCCAGTCGGATATAATGTAGCCTACGGGTTTTGCATCCGCAATTGAATATGTTATAAAGTTTCCATGCAACCGGGGAGTTAGCGGCGCCCTGTACCTGCAATCCGCTATAGCAGGGGTGATGGTCTTTCAGAGGGGTGGCTGCTGTAGGGCTGCCCTCAGTAAGTGGTGTTGATGTTTGGGTCTCGCGCAACAGGAATCTCTGAACCGTGTCAGGTCGGAGACGAAGCAGCACTAAGGGGAATCTCCTGTGTGCCGTGAGGGTGCCTGGACTGAGCTAACTGCTGAGGTAACGTCTATGGTGACGCTTCGAAGAAAGACCGCATGGATTTTTTTTGTGTATATTCCCGCCGGGTGACGGTGAAGGATGCACTTATTTTATAAGATATTTATTAAAAATTTAAAAAAATATAGCAAAATGCTACAAAAGATGTTATCATCAAGTATGATACTTTTACGGAAAGGGAAAAGCCGTAGAAAAGTGTCTTAATAGTGATTTTCCAAGGGGCGAACTATTATGAATTACGCTAAAGTAATTGATTTTGTAAAGACACAGACGGCTGTGAATGGCAGACCGCCAAACTACCCATTCAGAAGTAGGTTTGAGCACACTATGAGAGTTTATAGATGGGCTATTAAGCTTCAATCCAAACTGGGTGGAGATTTGGATATTATAGTTCTTGCCGCACTTCTTCATGATGTGGGCTGGGATGATGAGAGACCACATGGTGAGGTAGGAGCAGAAATTGCGGTAAACTATCTGGACAGCCTTGGCGTAGATCCTCAGAAGATAGCAAAGATCGGTGAGATCATCATGATACATGAGGAGAAAGATACAGATGCGGATCTGTCGCTGGAGTGCAGAATAGTTATGGATGCCGATCTTTTGGACGAGGTTGGTGCCATAAGTGTGTTGTGGGATTCCATGGCAACTGCTATAGAGGATGAGGCCAGTTATAAGCGTGCATATTACAGAATAAAGAATTTTTACAAGATTAACAAACCGAAGATAAAAAGATGCAAGACTGAGGCCGGAAGGCTTGAGTACAGCAAACGCATGCAGTTGTTGGAGGATTTTATCTTCCAGCTTGAGAAGGAACTTTTTTAGAGAGCCTGTAGAGAATCTATGGGAGGGATTTATTAAAGGGTATTTCTAAGAGTACCTGCATGTACTTAGAACAGCATTTGTTCATTTATTACATTCAATCATTATGGATAGGAGAGATAATTTATGAAGACATTTGTTAAGATTTTGGTAGCGATACTCGTGGTTGCGGCTCTGTGTGGTGGTATATATCTGGTGCTTCCGGAGACAGCACAGACATTTGTAAAGGGTAATATCCAGTATCGTATAAATGACGAGGCAAAGAAGAGAGTAGATGAGGCAAAGAACAGCCAGATAAAGTACACATACAAGGACAACGGAATCAAGAAGATATATGACCCAGGCACCACATACGGATCAGCACTTGAGAATAAAGCTAAGACAACAGTATGGTACTACGAGAGCAATGGAACCGGTGGATACACCATAACATTCTATGGCACTAAGGTTAGTATGGATCTTGCGAAATATGGTTCAGATGGAACATATATCGACAAGACACTCAAGGTAGTATTCGATTACAAGCCTAACAACAACGGCGGTTATACAGGAACAGTTTCATGGTATATTGACAACGAACCATGTGAAGAGAGTATAACACTTGCAGTTGTACAGGCTCTGTGCAATTAGATAATAAAGGAATAAAGGGAGCCCCCAAAAGTAAAAATAACCTCCAAACTGATGTAGGAAAAACTACTTGGTTTGGAGGTTATTTTTATTCATTTACTTGAACAGAACAATATCAGTCGTTGCTGTTTACAAGTTCCTCTATCATGTTGACGATCATTCCTGTTGAATCAGCAAGGTTGCTGGATTCCATCGCCTGGATATATTTGTCTTTGTTGTTGTATACCTCATGTATAGCGGCGAACAGTGTGTCGGTATTCAGCTCTTCTTCCTGGATCACATAGCTGTAGCCGCTCTTCTCAAATGACTGGGCGTTCAGTATCTGGTCTCCACGGGAGGCAGCCTTTGACAATGGAATGAGGATGTTTGGCTTTCTTAGAGCGAGAAGCTCACATATAGCATTTGCGCCGGCTCTGGAGATTATGATATCACAGAGTGCCAGCATGCTTGCCAGTTCCTTTTTCACATATTCATACTGAACGTATCCCTTCTTATCCTTAAGACTTTCGTCCAGATTATCCTTGCCGCAGAGGTGGATGACATTGAAGGTCTCCAACAGTTTGTCGAGATTTTCCCTTATTGCGTTGTTGATTATAACACTTCCTGAACTTCCACCCACGATGAGAAGGACTGGTTTGCTGTCAGTGAATCCGCAGTAATTGTATGCGAATGCTGAGTCGCCGCGGAAGAGTTCTTCTCTGATAGGAGTTCCGGTTACAACAGCCTTGCCATCCGGAAACAGATCCTTTGTCTCAGGGAAGTTGCAGCATACCTTTGTGGCCTTTGGAAGAGCCAGCTTGTTGGCAAGTCCGGGTGTCATATCCGATTCGTGGATAATGACAGGGATACCCGCCGAGTGCGCTGCAAATACAACAGGGACAGTGACAAAACCACCCTTGGAAAATACCACATCAGGTTTCAGTTCCTTCATGAGCTTCTTTGCTTCAGAGATACCTTTGAGAACCTTGAAAGGATCAGAGAAATTCTTCATTGAGAAGTATCTTCTGAGCTTTCCTGAAGAGATTCCGTGATAAGGGATCCCCATATCTTCTATAAGCTTTTTCTCCATGCCGTCGTATGAACCGATATATTGAATGTCATAACCATGTTTCTTAAGTTCAGGCATGAGGGCCATGTTCGGGGTGACATGTCCGGCGGTTCCTCCGCCTGTCAGTATAATTCTCTTCATAATGATTGTTAATCCTCCTGAATTTTATGCTGTAGCCAGATACTGCTTGAGAGCCTGAGCCAGCTGATCCGGACAGGATGTTGATTTGAATCCGCAGGTGGTACCCTCAAGTCTCTCGATCACATCTTCGGGCTTCATACCCTCGACAAGAGCACCTATACCCTTGAGATTGCCGTTGCATCCTCCGGTAAATTTAACATTGTGAAGCTTTCCGTCTATCACATCAAAAGATATCTCAACAGAACAAGTTCCTTTAGTCTTATAAACCATAACAATACCTCTTTTCTTATTGTACTTTGCCAATCATTTTTATATTCGTGTATGCGCAGACTGTCTGAGATCCTACGCATTCTTCGCACTATATAATAACAGAAAAGAGCACAAAATCCAAACATTTGTCGAACGAAAATAATTGTATACGTGGGAAATGCACTCATATAATACTACCATCCGGACCGGCCAAACGGATAAGTGGGACAGGCATGACAAAAATAATCGAAAGTGTAGAGGAGAGATTAGCTATGTTTGAAACTTTGTTGAGTCAGAATGTATGTGTGTATGTGATAGTGATGTGTGGATTTATGGGAGTTGTCGGACGAATGATCATGGGTGGCTGCTTCAGGAGGCTGATAAAAGAGACGGAAACTATGGGAAGGACACGGAAAAGGGCTCTGAGGGAGATAAGAAAGCGGTATGAGGATATAAGCTTGCTGGATGTCGATGTGAGGGATACGGCGGCATTTGTAGACAAGTACATAGACAGACTGAAAATAGGATTGATATCTGTAAATGCGTGGAATGCATTTATAAAAAATCTTGGCGTTATAGCGGCTGGGACAGGCATATTTGCGGCGGTTTATCAATATCATGTAGTAGGTGATGGGGGAGAGACAGTCAAACTGCTGATGAGCGCGCTGGCTGCGGACATGGCATTGCTTCTCGCGTACAACCAGTGGAATCCCTCGTTGTATATGAAGACACTAAGAGACAGCGTGATGAATTATCTGGGAAACAATCTGTCCAACAGGTTTTGCAGGGAGGATAGGAGACAGGTGGCAGCAGCCGCGAAAGTTCCGGAGGAGGCGGAGGGAGATGCTGCAACTGTCAGGGCTGCGTGCAGTAGTGAGATACCGGTGGATAAAAAGCGGACTGAGTCAGGTCCGCGGACAGACACGGGCAGAGCCGCCCGGGCGCGGTCTGAAGGGGCTGATTATGACAAGCTCCTTGATAAAATGATGCAGAAAATACTTGCGGATGGGTAGGTGAGTAAATAAATTCAGGATGGTAAAAATTGAAGAGATGGAAGATAGCAGCATTGTGTGCTGTATGTGTTATGGGAACCTTGCTTCAGGGATGTTCGATCTATGATAAGGCTGATCTTGACAAGATGTCAGCCACGCCGGGGGATGCGTTCAGGGCTAATGCGGACAGTGACAATGGCGGGAGGAGTGATAGTGCGGAAAAAAACGACGGCAAAGCAAATGATGAGGAGAAGAATGCGGAAAATGCAGGGGAGAATACGGAAGACCTGACAAAACTCAGGGATTACAGCGCTATTTCCACAAAAAAGTATTCATGGTACATAGTCAGGGACAAGAATCACGGTATGAGTGGATGCGATAACAGTTTCCCTTTGGATCAGTATGACGCTTATTATGTGGACAGAACCTGTGCGGAAAAGGGAGAAAAGGTGATGTATCTCACATTTGACTGCGGATATGAGAATGGATATACGGAGCAGATGCTTGACGTCTTGAAGAAACACAATGCAAAGGGCTGTTTCTTTGTGACGATGACGTACATAAGGGATAACCCGGACATAATAAAGAGAATGAAGGAGGAGGGGCATCAGGTAGGAAACCACACGGTGCATCATCCGTGCATGCCGGAGAAGAGTGTGGAGGAGCAGAAAAGTGAGCTTAAGGAATGTTCGGATTTCATGAAGAGTGAAACTGGTTACGATATGGATATGTATTTCAGACCGCCGAGCGGTGAGTACAGTGAGCAGGTTCTGCAGCTGGCCAAGGATATGGGGTACAAGACCATCTTTTGGAGTATGGCTTACCTCGACTATGATGTGAACAACCAGCCGGGGACGGACTATGTCATTGATCATTTTGCGAAATACTATCATCCCGGGGCAATTCCGCTCATACACAATGTGTCATCGTCAAATGCGCAGGCACTTGATACGGTTCTCACAAACCTGGAGAAGGAGGGATATGAGTTCAGGTCTTTAAATGAGATGAAATTTGAATAGCAGTATCAGAAACAGAAGCTCTCTGCGCGGATCATGGCGGTCCGTACGGAGAGCTTTTGTGTATAAGTGTTTATGATTTTATTTAAATAGTTTTTACTCTAAATGACAGATTGGCAGTGCGATCTGTGTGATATAAGCATCTTTATTTGCTCCGTGGGTTGGAGGACCCTCCATAAACGAATTGCGAAAATAACCACAGGTAGCAAGATTGTTTTCTTTTGCATAGTCCAATAGTTTCTTCTGGACGGTGTCGAAATTTTCATATGGACCACGATAGTATATACAGATAGCTGCAGTCTGTGGAAGTTTTTTTATGTGTTCGTCATTGGTGTCAGGATCTGCAGCGATAGGTATGATATATCTTCCTGCTGATGTTGATTCGATAAAAACCTCTGTACACATTTTGCCTGCGGTGTCCAGTTGATATTTTTTTGTTGCCTCGATAAAGGTCTTGCGCAGATCTTCAGTTTTTTTGGTCAGATCAGAGTCTTTGAACTCCTGACAAAATGCAGTGAATGAGGGAAGAGTGATAAAACGGATATCCGGTTCTGATGTCTGGGACTGACGCAGCTGAAGCTGGGCTATGCACAGATCCAGCTGAGAGCGGAGCGCGGTCATACGTTCAATTACATCCTCAAGTTTTTCGGTGTTATTGAAATATTTGTTAATCTCAGACAGTGATAATCCAAGTCCCTGAAGAACTTTTATGATTCGTATATGTACGATGTTATCGGCAGAGTAGTAGCGGAAACCACTGCTCTCATTTTTGTATGCGGGTGTCAGAAGCCCCAGGTCTTCGTAGTTTAACAGCATCCTTCTTGTCACTCCAAGCATTTTAGTGACTTCGCCAATTTGATATAGATTTTTATTTGCGTGATTCATATGATTCCCCTTCCCTTAAAAATAGACAAAAAAAATTGTGAATGTTGCATAAATATCGCAAAAATATTGTTGACTTGAACATTGATGTACGAATTATAATTATCATAAATTGTTAAATGGAAAGAGTCAAGAATTAACAGGAGGTAGTGGTTGCAGAGAGAAAATGGTAATGGACACACGAAAAAGAGGTTTTATTGAGAAAGAGAGGGAAGTGTATGAAAGAAAGAATTCTATGTAGAAAAGTTATGGCATGGCTCATGACAGCTTTCATGGTCATAACGTGTTTGATTTCGATAGGTGGTAAGAATACTGCCTACGCAGCGGCTATGGAGAATATCAAGGTAACAGACGTGGATATTAGCACAGATGGACACCTGAGAGGTCTCAAGTGGGGTTGGACGACCACCGGTTATGCCAGTGCGAGCTGTAAGCTTGGCATTCAGTCTGAGAAGTTCTCGACTGGCGACCTCACAAACTTTGGTGATTATCTGAACAGCCATAGGTACAGTGGATGGGCGAGTGCCGAGTCACCTGAAGGCTGCGGATTTAAAGGCTGGATAACAGAGAACTCGTTCTCAAGGAGTTCGGGTACATATGACAGAACGGATATCATTTCCGGAGAGGGAATAGATATGGGTACCACCGGTGTGTATTATCTATATACATGGACATATTACAATGGTTATGTATTCCCTGATATTTACATAGGAAGTATTGATCTGAATGCGGGCAAGATCGTGGACGCCAGCGGTAATGAAATAACATTCCAGATCGGTGGCTTTTCAGGCGGAGGCAATACAGATCCTTCGGAGGAAGAAGTTGTATTCATGAACAATGGATATCCATATGGCAAGAATATGACAAAGAGTTCGATCACTCTCGTTATGGACGTGACAGGGGAAGCTGCAACATATCAGTGGCAGAGCGCAACCAATAAGCGTGGACCATTTACAGATATTGAAGGTGCAAATGGGAGTACATATACGTTCACCCCAACTCATGGATACTGGTACAGGTGCGTGGTGGATGGCACAGCCAGCAGAGCGGTAAAGACAGTTTTTCCTTCCAGCGACAATGGAATTAAGTGGACAAAGGCGAATGAATGTTGGTATATAAGCAATGGCGTTATGGCTTATATGGCCAATGGTAATGGGTTTGATATTGTTGGCTTGTATACCAAGGACGGAAAGAACTATATGCTTGGAACAAGCTATACGAAAACTTGGGCGATGTATAGCAGAAGCGATGCTGAACCTTCGAGTGAAACCGTATCATCATCATCACCATCAGTGGCAGATCTCACAGCTTTAAGATTGTCATTTGATCCGATGAATACACATGACCTGATCTTCGATGCGGAACTAAAGGAGGGGCAACACTCATTCGCTATAGGAGCTGACGCGAATATTGGAAATGAAATCACAAGCTCTGACAGTGCAGATAAAGCGGTGCTTGCTGCCACTGTCAAGAATGGAGAATTACAGCAGATGGCGATGATGGGAGTCGCTAAATCGGCGGACGCGACAGATGAGACTCCGTCATTTGTACTTGCACCAATAACACAGGCAAGTTGTTACTGGATCGGCAATTACAGAGAAAGAAAGATTTTTGCATACAATACTGTCTCGTCAAGCTACATAAAGGAAACTGCTGAAATAAATGGCCAGAGTGTTGCCTCCTTGGTTGAAGGAACAGATTCGGGATTGACAATGTCATGGACAAATGTTGAAGATGGCGGACATATAGGTTTCAAATTCAGCGTTGGAGCAGTAGCAGATGTAGGCGCTGTTACAGGACAGGTTAATTATATAACAGAAAAGCTGACAGATCTTGATGGTGATACTTCATATATCATCACTGCCGATGGCGAGTCATATGACATTGTGAGTGATATGTATGGTGATATAGCTCTTGAGGGAACAGATGATAACGACGTATCATATAGTTTGTTTGGTAAAAATATAAGTATCAGCAAGAAGGACAGTCAGGATACACCTGCTGATATAACAGTTGCGGCAAGACCGGAGGCGCCATCTGCACCGAAAACTCTTGCAGACATACAGAATCCAACACCAGCCGATATGGAAAGTGCTGCAGACGGCGAAGGCGTTGAGATAGTAAGCGTGACTGGCGATTCTGTGACAGTAAGCCCGCTTGGCGGACAGCAGTATCAGTATTCGACGGATGGAGCGACCTGGACAGTTCTCGATGATCTGAATGTGTCAGATAATTATGTTATCTCAGGACTTGAAGAGAATCAGAGGGTATATGTTTGCACAAGATACGTGGCTAATATGACAAAACCAGCTTCATTGTGGTCAGATGCCAAGGTAGTCTCACGTGACCTGATCGCCGGAGTAACTGCGGAAGATACAACCTGCACTTATGATGGATTGATACATAGCCCATCTGTTACAATTGCAGATGACCTAGATGGAGCTTCTATCAGTTATTCATTGGCAGCAGATGAGCCGTACACACAGACGGTTCCAGAACTTAAAAATGCCGGAACATATAAGGTGTATTACCTTGTTACAGCAGATGAGTGTTCACCAGTATTTGGCGATGTGACTGTGACTATCGAAAAGAAAACGATCACAGCGGATAAGGTAATTGTTGATGAAAATGCATATATACAGGGAATCCAGTTCTCAGGATTGCTGGATGGAGATGAACTTGTATATGACGAGGATTATACTGTAGTACTGTGGGACGTTACACCTGGAATAGAGACGGTTGTAACTACATACAGATTTGGGCTTGCAACTACGGGTAATGCAGCCAATTACATACTTCAGAACAAGTCATGGGATATGGTTCATCATCATGACTGGACGCATGAGGTAAAAGAAGGAAGCAGTAACAAGATAATTGCATACTGCAATGAAACTGAGAATCCGGCACACTGCGCATATCAGGGCAGAAACGAGGCGGTCAGCTGTACTGTGACAGCAGAAAGCAGAGCGTATGACGGCACAGAATATGCAGGTGCAGTTGTTAATAACTGGATAACAGAGAAGACCGGAGAGGCTGCTGTTACATATTATGAGGGAACAGGTGATACCGATTATCCGGAAAATGAGAATGCGCCGGTAAATGCAGGTACTTATAAGTTTGTTGTGAAGATAGCTGATGTTACGGCTTATGCAGAATTTGAAATACAGAGACTTGATCAGAATGTTGAATTTGATGTAATCGATTACACATTTGGCGACAGTGTAGAGGCTCCAGAGGTTACAGGAGCACAAGAGGATCCTGTTATAGAGTATTACTACACAACAGAGAACAGTAACACAGGTGGTACATTGTGGGAGAACTCCAGATCGGCAGATCCGGGCACATATTATATGTATGCCAAGGTTTGTGCTACAACCAATTACAATGAGTATGTAACACAGCCGGTTCAGTTCACAGTTGCAAAGAGAGAAGCTCCGACAGACATAACAGCGGCTGATATTGTGAAGACATATGACGGCAAGGCTTATGGAATAACTGTTACAGGTGATATTCCAGAGGATGCGGTTGTGACGTATGGAACTTCTGAGGATGCCTGCGATAATACTGTAAGTCCGAAGTACAGCCAGGCTTCAGATGAACCATACACTGTATATTATAAGGTTGCAGCAAGGGGATATGACACGATATCCGGACATGCAGCTATCACCATCAGCAGAAGACCACTTGCTGTATCGGGAATCAAAGCTACATCAAAGGCTTACGATGGACAGACAGAGGCAAAGCTTGACTATTCAGGCGTTGTTCTGAATGGTAAGGTCAGCACAGATGTGATTGCAGTTACAGCTACAGGAACATTTGACAGTGCAGATGTGGGAACAGGCAAAACTGTAAGCATCACAGATATAAAGATCAGCGGAAAGACCGCTTCAAACTATGTACTTACAGAAGATGCCCAGCAGCAGACAGCAAAGGCTGACATCACTCCTGCGGGAACAACTCTTACTGTAGGAAAGGTTGGAGCTAAGACATATGGAGGAGCAAAGTTTGCCCTCAATGTGAAGTGCAGTAGAAATGACAAGAAAACATTTACAAGTAGCAATACAAAGGTTGTCAAAGTGGATGGCACAGGCAAGGTGACTATAGTTGGTGCAGGCAAGGCGGTTGTGACAGTATCCGTTGCGGCAAATCAGAACTATAAGGCAGCTGCAGCAAAGGTTGCGATCACGGTAAATCCAAAAGCCATCAGAGTAACTGCAAATGACGCATCTAAGTATGAAGGCAAGAAGGATCCGAAGTTTACATTTACAGCGGAGGGACTTGTTGGCAAGGACAAGCTTACAGGAATTGTTCTCAAGAGAGCTGCCGGTGAGAAGTCCGGAACATACACGATCACAGTGAGCCAGAAGAAGGGTGCAAATCCAAACTACAAGATAACATTTGCCATTGGACGTCTGGTTATAAAGAAGGCGCCTAGCGTGGAGCCAAGTGGATCAGTACTCTTTAAGAAGAGTCTTCCATTCTTTGTTATGAAGGCGAAGGGAAATGCGACAGGAACAAGGATCAACCTGTCATGGGAGAAGTTCAGAGGAGCTACAGGTTATGATGTATACTGGTCGTATTGTACAGGAAAGGATGAATACAACAAGCTTGCAAATGATGCGAAGAATCTTAAGTACGCTGACAATAACCTCAACAACAGACGTGAGTACAAGTACTTCACAGTCGCATACAAGATAGTAAAGGGCAAGAAGGTATATCTAGGAAAGACGAATGTTGTCCATGTTGCCATGGTAAATGCGGCAAAGACCAATGCGGTTTCGATAACTGTCAACAAGAAAGCGGTTGCACTTGCAAAGGGCAAGACTTTCAAGATCGTCAAGAAAGTAAAGCTTGAAGATCCTAAGAAGAAGCAGTTAAATCATCTTCTTAAGAATGAGCTCTACAGAACATCAAACAGTAAGGTGGCTACTGTCTCAACGGCAGGTGTTATCAAGGGTGTTGGCAAGGGAACATGTTATGTATACGCATTTGCGGATAATGGTGTATATGCCAAGATAAAGGTTACTGTGAAGTAAAAGTAAGAGGATAAAATGTGAAGATCTCCACCGGACTGGTCAACGGTCCGGCGGAGATTTTTTAGATTATGGTTGATTATGGTATACCTATTTGCTAAAATTGAGACAATGTGAAAAATTTAATACAAGTAAGGAGAGAAAACAAATGGCACAGACAGTAAGTTTCGATTTTAAGAATGCAAAAGCCATGGCTACAGACGCTGATATCGCAGCAATCAAGGATCAGGTAGTAGCTGCAAAGGCAACACTTGTAAACAAGACCGGTGAGGGAAATGATTTCCTCGGATGGATCGATCTTCCAGTTGATTATGACAAGGAAGAGTTTGCCAGAATCAAGAAGGCAGCAGCCAAGATCCAGGCAGATTCAGACGTACTTGTTGTTATCGGTATCGGTGGTTCTTACCTGGGTGCAAGAGCAGCCATCGAAGCTTTAAGACACAGCTTTTATAATTCGGTTGACAAGTCTATCCGCAAGACACCTGAGATTTATTATGCAGGAAGCAATATCAGCAGTACATACATGGCTCATCTGCTTCAGGTAATAGGCGATAGAGATTTCTCTATCAATATCATCTCCAAGTCTGGTACAACAACAGAGCCAGGTATCGCATCAAGAATCTTCAAGAAGAAGCTTGTTGAGAAGTATGGCAAGGAGGGCGCAGCAAAGAGAATCTACGCCACAACAGACAAGGCAAAGGGAGCTTTAAAGACACTTGCAACAGAGGAAGGCTATGAGACATTTGTAGTTCCTGATGATGTAGGAGGACGTTTCTCAGTTCTCACAGCAGTTGGTCTTCTGCCAATAGCAGTAAGCGGTGCTGATATAGATAAACTTATGGAAGGTGCAGCTTCAGCAAGAAAGGATTGTCTTGCACAGGATTTCGACGATTCAGATGCAATGAAGTATGCAGCAGTAAGAAATGTATTGTACAATAAGGGTAAGTCTATCGAGATACTTGCAAACTTCGAGCCAGCACTCCACTATGTATCAGAGTGGTGGAAGCAGCTCTACGGCGAGAGCGAGGGCAAGGATGGCAAGGGACTTTTCCCAACAGCTACAGACTTTACAACAGATCTTCACTCACTTGGACAGTTCATCCAGCAGGGTTCACAGAACCATTTCGAGACAGTTATCAATGTTGTAAATCCAACGTGTGAGATCGTTATGGAGGCTGAGGACTCAGATCTTGACGGACTTAATTATCTCGCAGGCAAGACAGTTGATTTCGCAAACAAGAGTGCTATGAACGGAACTATCCTTGCACATGCAGATGGCGGGATACCTATCATCCAGATCAACATCGACAAGATCGACGAGTTTACTCTCGGTGAGCTCTTCTACACATTTGAGTTTGCATGTGGTGTGAGTGGATATACTCTCGGTGTAAATCCTTTCAACCAGCCAGGTGTTGAGAGCTACAAGAAGAATATGTTTGCTCTTCTCGGCAAGCCGGGCAACGAGGAGCTTGGCAAGGAGCTTCTTGCAAGAATCAACGGCTAATCCGATCTAATAAAAATACAAACAATACGGGCGTATATGTAATTCCTGATTTCAACATCAAATCCGGAATTGCATATACGCCTTTTGTTTTGCCAGATGATGCCGTGGGGACGGAGGCGCCTGTCCCCTCCGTCCCACGTTGTTGATGTATATTTCTTGTAATCGGTTTTGTACAATGTTATACTTATGAAGGGTGTAGGCTTCTGCAAATTGCGCAGCGGTTTATACTAGAAATGCTATACACGCATGACAGGAATAGCGATACTTATTATGGAGACGGAAGGATTAAGGAATAGAACCGATGAGTGAAAAGAGAGATATAAATGGAGTGTATAACCGGTATAGACAGGTGCCTGTGTATCTTATAGGACTTTTCTGTCTGATGACGGTTCTTATGTATTTTGTTGGTATAGGAGCAGGTGTGATTGCAACGATATTCACACTGACATATGGAACGATAGTCGTATTCGTTTTTCTTAGGATGAATCTGCTTGAACGGGATAGATACGTGGAATTTGCCATGGAACATGGCAAGATGCAGAAGGAACTTATCAAGGAATTTCCTGTTCCATATGCCTTGCTTGATGAATCAGGCAAGGTGGTGTGGGTGAATGATAAGTTTTCAGCGATCACGGAGAGCAGCAAGAGAAAACTTATGAAACTCAATATCGTTCAGGTATTTGAGGAGGTAAATGAGGAGAATCTGCCGTATGAGGAGGATGTGACAGAGGGAGAGATCGCATTTAATGGCAGAGAATACAGATACGAGATAAAGAGGGTTCAGGTCAACAAATATGAGCCGATCAGCGAGGAGCATGATGAACAGATGGCTGGTGACGGCGATGATGTGAATGCACAGGGCGCGTCGGAACATATGGATGAAAAAGAGACAGCACATGCTGGAAACGAAAAAAAGCATGGCAAGACGGACACATTCCTTGCGTTCTATATGTTTGATGTGACGATGGTAAATCAGCTAGCTCAAGAGAATCACGACCAGAAGCTGGTTGCCGGTCTCATATATATAGACAATTATGATGAGATATTTGAGTCCCTTGAGGAGGTAAGGCATTCACTCCTTGTGGCACTTGTGGACAGAAAGATCAACAAATACATGGCAAATGTGGATGCCATAGTCAAAAGTCTTGAGAAGGACAAATACATGTTCGTGATGCCTCAGAAGTATCTCGACCAGCTCAAGGAGAACAAATTTGCTCTGTTAGATGAGGTTAAGGCCATAAACATCGGTAACGATCTGCCGTTGACACTCAGTATAAGCCTTGGAACAGATTACAAGAGCTTTATAGAGAATTTTGAGGCCGCAAGATCCGCCATGGAGCTTGCGCTTGGACGAGGCGGAGATCAGGCTGTTGTCAAGTCCGCAGATAGGATAACGTACTTCGGAGGTAAGAGTCAGGGAACAGAGAAGTCGACAAGAGTAAAGGCGAGAGTTAAAACTCTTGCATTTAAGGAATTGCTTGAGACCAAGGAACAGGTTATAATAATGGCTCACAAGAATCCAGACATGGATGCATTTGGCTCGGGAATAGGAATATACAAGATGGTGGCAGCTATGGGCAAGAAAGCCCATATAGTTGTAAATGAGGTGTCATCGGCGATCAGTCCTATATATGGAAGCTTCGCATCGAGCAATGTGTATCCGGAGGATATGATCATTAACAACGATCAGGCCCTGAGCATTGTTGATGATGACACAGTTGTGGTCGTAACAGATGTCAACAATCCGGCTCTTACAGAGTGTGAGGAGCTGCTGGCATATGCTAAGAGCATAGTCGTATTTGACCACCACAGACAGACGAAGAATGTCATAGCGAATGCAACGCTCTCGTATATTGAGCCTTTTGCCTCATCCGCCTGTGAGATGATAGCTGAGATGCTTCAGTATATGGATGAGAAGATTAAGCTCAGACCTACAGAGGCTGATGCTATGTATGCAGGTATCCTCATAGATACGGACAATTTCCTGTCCAAGACGGGAGTCAGAACATTTGAGGCTGCGGCGTTCTTGAAGAGAAGCGGTGCGGATGTCATGCGAGTGAGAAAGATGTTTAGAACGGATATCGAGTCGTACCGACAGAAGGCAGAGGGCGTGAGTCACGCAGAGATGGTTCTGGATGCGTTTGCCATATCCATAATCACCCCAGAGAAAGGACCGGAGTCGCCTCTCGTTCTGACGGCGAAGATCGCAAATGAGATGCTCAACATAGCGGGAGTCAGGGCTTCATTTGTCATAGCTCAGGTTGGGGATGATGTCAAGATAAGTGCAAGAGCGATAGATGATGTGAATGTACAGATAATCATGGAGAGAATGGGCGGCGGAGGACATGCCAACATAGCGGCAGCCCAGTTTGAAAATGCAAAAGCAGAAGATATCAAGGTAAAGCTTGTTGATCTGTTAAATGAGATGTATAAGGAAGGAGATATATAGATATGAAGGTTATATTATTACAGGATGTAAAGAGCCTTGGAAAGAAAGGCGCAATGGTAGAGGTAAGTGAGGGATATGCAAGGAATTTTATCATTCCTAAGAAGCTTGGACTTGAGGCAACTCCAAAGAATCTGAATGATCTGAAGCTTAAGAAGGCCCATGATGAGAAGGTTGCAGCTGAGAATCTTGCGGACGCAAAGGCTCTTGCGGCAGAACTGGAGAAGTCGTCAGTAACGGTGAAGATAAAAGTAGGCGAGGGCGGAAGATCATTTGGATCGGTGTCCACAAAGGAGATTTCAGATGCCATAAAGAGCCAGCTCGGCAAGGATATAGACAAGAAGAAGATTGTTATGAAGGATTCGATAAAGGCGATAGGAAGCTTCACAGTAAAGGTTAAGCTTCATCCAGAGGTTCAGGCTGAGCTTTCGGTGAAGGTGGAAGAGGCATAGAATGATTTCTCCTGCGATATTATTTATGAAGAGATAAAAGGGGGAAATCCGAATGGAAGATTCATATGCCAAGAAGAAACTGCCATATAATCTGAACGCTGAGAAGTCGGTTATCGGTTCCATGCTCATGGACAGGGATGCCATAGTGGATGCATCGGATATGCTGACCAAGGAAGACTTTTATTATGGACAGTATGGAATACTGTTTGAGAACATGGTGGAGCTCTTCAAAGAGGGCAAAGCCGTGGATATCGTAACCCTCAAGAATAAGCTTGAGGAGAACAATGTGCCAGATGAGGTCATAAGTATCAGTGCGATAGCAGATATCATGGATGCGGTGCCTACATCTGTAAATGCCAAGCATTACGCAGAGATCGTGGCAGATAAGTCGGTCCTCAGAAAGACTATAAAGCTCTGCGAAGAGGTGGAGAAAGACTGTTATCTGGATTCAGAGGGCGTGGATGCTCTTCTGGAGAGAGCAGAGAGCGGAGTGTTCAACCTTATCAAAGAGAGAAACGGTTCAAATAGTTTTGTACCTATAGATAGAGTAGTTATGAATGTAATCGATCAGATCGAGGCTGCATCAAGACAGAACACCAGGGTCACCGGTGTTCCGACAGGATTTATAGATCTTGACAATATGCTCACCGGTCTCCACGGCTCAGAGTTCATTCTGGTGGCTGCGCGACCTGCAATGGGTAAGACTGCATTTGTACTCAATATCGCACATCATGTGGCTGTCAGAAAGAAGATACCTACAGTTATATTCAACCTTGAGATGAGCAAGGAGCAGCTTGTGACACGTATGATAGCAATGGACTCACTGGTTGATTCGCAGAAGATCCAGACCGGACAGCTGGCGGAGGACGACTGGGATCAGGTGCTTGCAAGTTCAGAAAATATCGCTGCTGCACCTTTGTTTATAGAGGATACATCGGCACTCACCATCTCGGAGCTTAGATCAAAGTGCCGTAGACTTAAGAGTAAGAACAATCTGGGGCTCATAATCATCGACTACCTACAGTTGATGAGCACAACAGGAAAGGTTGAGTCGAGACAACAGTTCGTATCTGATATGTCGAGATCCCTCAAGATGCTTGCCAGGGAGCTCGATGTGCCGATCATAGCACTTTCACAGCTGAACCGAGATGTTGACAGGAGACCGGATCATAAGCCGGTGCTTGCCGATCTGAGAGAGTCTGGTTCTATAGAGCAGGATGCCGATGTTGTTATGTTTATTTACAGAGATGATTACTACAATCCGGATACGGATAAGAAGGGAATCTCAGAGATCATCATAGCTAAGCAGAGAAAAGGCGCCACGGGATCTGTGGATCTTGTATGGCTGCAGGAATACACAAAGTTTGCAAACAAGGAGCACTAACAACTTAATATAAAATATCAATAGTTTAAAGGAGATCAGAAATGGTAGTAGAGCCAAGAGTAAAAGATTATATTTGTACAACAGCACATCCGATAGGCTGCGCTCAGAATGTTAAGAATCAGATCGCATATGTGAAGTCAAAGGGCGTTGTAAAGAACGACAATGCTCCTAAGAAGGTTCTTGTGATTGGAGCTTCAACAGGCTATGGACTTGCATCGCGTATCGCGGTTGCGTTTGGCTATGGAGCAGACACACTCGGTGTTATGTTCGAGAAGGAGTCGAATGGACGCCGTACAGCCACAGCTGGATTCTACAACACACGTGCATTTGAGGAGGAGGCTCACGCAGCCGGACTCTATGCGAAGTCTATAAACGGAGATGCATTTTCACAGGAGATAAAGGATCAGGTCATCGATACCATCAAGGCAGACCTGGGCAAGGTAGATATGGTAGTTTACAGTCTGGCAGCACCTAGAAGAACAACTGCAGACGGAACAAAGTATACATCAGTGCTCAAGACTGTTGGACAGGAGTACAGCAACAAGACTCTTGTGCTCAAGGACAACACTGTTACAGAGGCACATATATCAGCAGCAAATGAAGATGAGATAAACGCCACCATCAAGGTTATGGGTGGTGAGGACTGGATCGATTGGATGCAGGCGCTCTCAGACGCAGGGGTTCTGGCTGATGATGTCATCACAGTTGCTTATTCATACATAGGACCAAAGATCACATTCCCTATATATGCAGAGGGATCAATCGGCCAGGCGAAGAAAGATCTTTACAAGTCAGCAGATATCATAAATGAGAAGTTCCCTAATATAAAGGCAAAGATCGCTATAAATAAGGCCCTTGTGACACAGTCTAGTGCAGCTATACCTATCGTTCCGCTTTATATCACACTCCTCTATAAGGTCATGAAGGAAAAGGGACTCCATGAGGGATGTATCGAGCAGATGCAGAGACTGTTTATGGACAAGATCCTGGATGACACTCAGGTTGACGACAACGGATTTATCCGTATGGATGACTGGGAGATGAGAGATGACGTGCAGTCAGTTGTTGCTGAGCACTGGGACACCGTAAACAACGACAATGTTAAGGATATAGCAGATATCGATGGCTACTGGGAGGATTTCTACAACATGTTCGGATTCAGAATCGATGGTGTGGATTATTCAGCAGATGTAGATATCATGTAATATTATATGTATTAAAAAGAATACCCCACAGATTCCTGGAATTTGCGGGGCGTTTTTTGTAAGGAGGACAAATGTACAAATATTTATTATTTGACCTTGACGGCACCATCACGAAGTCTGAGGAGGGAATATTCAATTGTATGAAATATGCAATGGACTGGGCGGGTATTCCGTATCCTGCGCCGGAGGTGTTTAGAAGCTTTATCGGACCATCGCTGTATGATTCATTTGCAAATACACTTCACATGGACGATGCGCAGGCAAAAGAGATGGTTGCCAAATACAGGGAGAGATATAATGTGATCGGACTATTTGAGGCTGAGGTGTACGATGGTGTGGCTGAGACTCTAGAGAAGCTTAAAAAGAGTGGCTGTATACTTTCTGTTGCCACCAGCAAACCGACAGAACCTACACTCAGGATACTTGAAAAGTTTGGCGTGAGGAAATATTTTGATGTAGTAGTTGGAAGTAATCCTGATGGAACAGGATCAGATAAGAAATTTATTATAACTCAGGTGCTTGAAAGCCTTAAGAAAGATCATGGCCTGACGGAAGAGATGGTGATGTCCGGGCAGGCAGCTATGATTGGAGATAGACGCTATGATATAGAGGGCGGAAAAGCCTGCGGGCTCCAGACAATCGGCGTACTCTATGGCTATGGCAGCAGAGAAGAATTTGAAATTGCAGGAGCGGATCATATAGTAGAAAAACCACAGGAAATATTGAATCTATAGAAGACAGAAAACGAGCCTATATGTATGTGATCGGTAGTGATAAAAAGTGATCATATACATACAGGCTCAATATTTTTATATGTATTAGGCGTGACGTGCCCTGTAGTATGGTCATTTCCTGACGTTAGATAGGTAGCCAAAGAACGCGCCAATTATACCGCCTATTATATGGGTAAGGTTGGATACATTGTCCTTGATAAATACCCCATCCACGATTTGTCCACCTATATAGAGGATTGTAACAAGGATAAAAGTGAGAGGTATGGAGCCATCCTTTATACATGCAAAGGATGATAGCAGTATATACGCAAATACGACACCACTCGCACCGAGAAGTGCTGTGCCTGGGAAGAATATAAAATGAACTATTCCCGTCACAAAAGCAGTGGTCACTGTCACGATAAGCAAGTCGGCTGAACCGTATTTTTCTTCGAGAAGCGGACCTATCACTAGAAGCAGTGTCATATTGTTGATGAGATGGCTCCAGCTTGCGTGCCCAAACACGTGAGTAAACATTCTCACATATGTGAGTGGGTTAGTGAGCGGTGAGCGGTAAACCTCAAACAGCAGAAGATTGCTTTTTCCGTTTGTCAGGCAGTTGAGCAGATATGCGGCAAGGCATATGAGTGTGAAACTTAAGACGACCGGTGAATTAAAGGATATCCGCAATATAGTCTTTTGCTTAGTTTTTGCCATAAGTATGGTTCTCCATTTGTTTTTGCATTCAGACAATGGCGCGAAGCGACTCTGATTCGTCTGTTAATTTATGCGTCGTAATCTGGCATGTCGTTAAAATACATCTTGAGGAAGTTGGTGCTGTTCTCAAGAATCCTCATAGTGGAAGGAAGCGGTACGGCTATGAGATCATTGAATACATACTCACCTGCAGCGGAGTCTATTTCGTGTCCCATCTGTGTTTCGTTGTGAGTGTAGTCGGCATTAAATCCACCGTATTTGTTGCCTCTGGCATCAAGCCTGATCCATTTTTTTAGATCCGGGTGATATACAGCGTTCAGTGCATGCATGGCTAGTTTTCCACCCTTGTGCTTTATCCTTATATAACAGAAACCGGTGTAGAAATTATTTGCTCTGAGCAGTGCTGCCAAAAGATTTGCTTTTGAATAACTAATTCCGGTTCGTGCTTTCAGAACATCTGAAGCGCTTATCGTTATAATCGTAAAATTGCTGTCGTAAGTGTGAGAAATTTCATCCCGGACAAAATAATAACATGCCTGTATGATCTCATCGCTGCTTTTGCAACCTTCCGCAAGTTCTTTTGCCTTGGCAGCGACGATAGGATTGTCATAATCTACATATTTGTCATATTGTAAATATGCTGAATCCTTATTTCTCTGAATTAGTTGCATTGTGTCATCTCTCCTTTATTACTTGGAATATATAGAACTTCAGATAGTAAGATTCATCTGCAGCCCATAATATTGGGTGGTCAGGAGCCTGTGTACGAAATTCAACCTGGCGGAGTCTGACATGAGAATTCATGGCAGCCTGCTTGATCGTCTTTGTAAACAGTTCGAAATCCATAAAATGTGAACATGAACATGTAGCTAAAAAACCGCCATCCCTGACGAGCTTCATTGCACGTAAATTAATCTCGCGATACCCTTTTACTGCGTTCTTTATTGAATTTCTTGACTTTGTGAATGCGGGTGGGTCAAGTATTACCACATCAAACTTTTCACCCTTTGATTCCAACTCTGGAAGAAGATCAAATACATCTCTGCATTCAAATGAAACAGTATCCTCAAGTCCGTTGAGTACTGCATTTTCTCTGGCCTGAGCTATAGCAAGCTCTGAAGCGTCTACTCCCAAAACGCTTGAAGCACCTGCTATGCCTGCGTTAAGTGCAAATGAACCTGTGTGAGTAAAACAATCAAGTACCTTTGCACCCTTACATAATTTCTGAATAGCAAGACGATTATACTTCTGATCCAGAAAGAATCCGGTCTTCTGACCATCCTTCACATCAACAATATATCGAACGCCATTTTCATTTATGTGAACATTGGTGTCAAATTCATCACCAATAAATCCCTTGTACGTCTCCATCCCCTCGTGTTTTCTGACCTTTGCATCGCTGCGCTCATAAACACCCGATATTATTATACCATCATTTTTGAGTATATTTTTTAAACTATTTATTAACAAATTTTTAACTTTGTCGATTCCGAGAGCGAGAGACTCTACTACAAGCACATTTTCAAACTTGTCTATGACTATGCCGGGGAGAAAATCTGCTTCTCCGAATACGATCCTGCAGCTACTGGTGTCCACCGTTTTCTTTCGGTAATCCCAGGCATCCTGAAGACGTTTAGTGAAAAATGCCTCATCAATCTCTGTGCTGGCATCCCTGGTGAGCATTCTCACGGTTATCTTGGAATAGGTGTTGATAAATCCCTTACCAAGATGATATCCGTCAAAATCGTTTACCATCACAATATCGCCGTTTTCAAAGTTTCCCATTATGGAATCAATTTCGTTGTCAAATATCCAAGCGCCTCCGGATTTGAGAAGCCTGCCCTCACCCTTTTTCAATGTAACAATCGCACTCATCGTCGATAGCCCTTCTTTCTATATATTGGTCATTCTTATTGCAAAGTTATATGTGCTGTCAACATATAAAATATATTTTACCATATTTAAATACTAAATCTCAATACAGCACTTTGGACTTTGCGGTTGGAGTGACAGAATAAAAAATGATAGTTAACAGAAATGTAACAAAAAACATGTAAAAAAGTTATACTTGTAAAAAATATGTAACACGTGTATACTACGTGTGGAAAATATTACATATGAAAATACAGGTAAATTATCATATTTTATGAAGGAGAGCGAAGAAATGAGTACAAAATCAAGAAATGCAGGAGCATATTCTGTACAAAAGAGATTCGTGTGTGCGGTATTGGCATGCGCAGTGGTACTGTCAACTTTCTTTTCCGGCAATATGAGTGTGCTGGCTCAGAATGCGCAGGAGAGGCAGGAAGGATCACAGGATTCACTTGCATCTAATTCAGATGCGGATAAGTCTGGTATTTGTCAGGAGGATGACGGTTACAGGTTCTATATATGTGGAACTGCGGTGACAACTCCGGGCTGGACAAGCTCAGATGGCTATGAGGTTTACGTAGATAGAGATGGCTATGTAGCAAAGGTTTACAACCTCCAGGATAATAAACTTGAGCTTTATAGTGGAACAACTATCACAACAGCGGCAAATACAGAATGCGTGCTGAGTGATGGCTACAACTATCTATTTAACATTGATGGTGTGAAAGTAACGGATCCCGGTTGGAAGCTGGCTGGAAACAGTAAGTATTATTTGGATCAGAATGGACAACTCACAGAGAAGTATACAAGATCTGGAGATATCATAAAGCTGTATGGAGACAGCACAGGCAGTGGCAATTGGCAAATGTATACCAGCACATGGAGAAATGCTGATGGTATGAGATTCTATGTTGATAAAAATGGAACCTGCATCAAGTCATATTCAGAGAAACTCCGAAGAATGAAGCTTCTCAAGAACGGCAGACTTGTACTTGCCAGCAATCAGGTTGTCACCATGAATGATGGCATGGAGTACTATTTCAATGCAAAGGGAATCAGGGTTAAGAAGGCAGGATGGTATTCAATGAATAACGGAATGAACGTATGTACTGATTCCCAGAGCAAGGTGATCGGAAAGATAAATAAAAGTGGCGGCGTGTACAGATTTTACAAGCTGAATTCAAATGGAACCCAGTGGGTGATCCAGAAAAATATGTGGAAGAGTGTAGGTTCTAAACTGTATTATTTCAGCGGTAATGGAAAGGCTATGGTTGTATATAATTCATCGATAAAGACATTGTACAGATATTCAGCAAAGTCAAAGAGATACATTCCGGTAAAGAACGAGGTCAATAGACTCAACGGGAAATATTACTATTTCTACAACAGCAAGGGAGTGAGGTCCACAAGTAAGGGCTGGAAAAAGGCAAGTTCACATACATACTATTATGTTGGTTCAAAGGGCTACATGACATCCAAGTACGTGGTTTCGGGTGCGACCAGAAAACTCTACGACTACAGCTATTCAGCAAAGAAATGGGTGGCTCAGAAGAACAAGTGGCGCGTGGTAGGCAGACAGAAGTGCTACTTTAACTCAAAGGGCATAGCAACTGTACAGTTTGTGACAGCCAGCCAGAAGGGATATATGCTCTCAAAGGGCAAATGGGTTCTTGTGAAGAGATCGATAAAGAGAATCGGAGGATCAAACTTTTATTTTGACAGCAAGGGAGTCAGAGTAAAGAAGGCAGGTGTATACAAGACAGCAAATGGTTATCTTGCATATGTCAACAGGAAGGGTGTCGTATATAAGAGAGAGTACAACCTGGAGGTCAAGAGATATTACACGATCGATCTTGGAAATGGAAGATCAACAAAGGTTTATGGATATTATGATCTTGGCGCGGCTAAAAGACTGATGGCAGAGGTAAATGCCCACAGAAACGAAAACGGTCTTTCTTCACTTACGGTGTCGGCGTCAATGACAGAGACCGCTACGACCAGAGCGAAGGAGATCAGCAACACATACGGACATTACAGACCGAATGGAACACTCTGCATAAATTCTATGTATGAATTGTTCGGAGAGAATCTGGCGTGCGGCTTCAGCGAGGAGGATCTTGTGTTCAGAGCATGGACAAAGTCAACTGCCCACGACAGAAATATGCTGGATACATCATACAGAACTATGGGGGCTGCTGTCTTTATCGCACTTGATAGAGACAAGGAGGGCTTCAAGAGATATTATGTGCTGACATTTGGAAAATAAATGTAAAATAAGCAAAAAATTATCAGAATAAAGATGTCATAATGAGCTCTAAAAGGCCTAAATTAAATTGAATTATGTTTCAAAATAGAGTACCATACATAATAGATAGTAGTTAGTCGGATATGGAATGGCTGGCTAGTTTTGGAAATGGAGATTGTGTGTGGGTTTCATATATTCGTCTTTAAATAAATGTGACAGCGAGAGCTGGTCGCAGTTTGACAATAGAATAACGAGGATGCCTCCATTTGTGACGGGTATGGCATATTTTGATCTTAGAAATTATGATGTCCGGACAGGTGAATTTGATGCATATGCAGAGTGGGACAGAGAACTGGAAAGCTTGCTCGGCTATGAGCTTCCAGATGGCGGATATTTTGTGAAAGCAACTATAGCCCAGGCATACAGGCTTCATGGGCTTGGATGTGGCCTGCCGGTGTATATGAAACTGATATCACTCAATGGAAAGTTATATCCATATAGAACATACGTCATGATGGAAGGAAGACCGTACAGCCTTGAATTTGGTGGTGGCGAACTGATGCCGATAGATGACCGATATGTTGAACTTGGATGTGCGGCGGCGAAGGAGACTCAGCTAGAGGCTGTCTCTGCGGGAATGGGCAGCCAGCGATTTATGAGAAGTGGAAGCCAGAGGTTTATGAGAAATGGCAGCCAGCGATTTATATTAGGCGGCAGTCAGCGATTTACATTAGGCGGCAGCCAGCGATTTGCATTAGGCGGCAGCCAGCGATTTGCATGGAACGGAAGTCAGATGAGACGGTTGTTCGGCAGTCAGGGCGGTTTCCGATATCTTACGGGAAGCCAGTACAGAACGGTAGGCGGCAGCCAGCGATTTGCGTTAGGCAGCAGTCGGAGATTCAGCATGGCGGCGCGGGATAACGCACCTTGCCGAGTGCAGAACTCCATAGATTCCACAAGGGTAAGTCAGGAACTGCTGATGGAGTTCCCTCAGGAGTGGCAGCTTATCAATAAGTGCAGAAGACCTGAGAAAAGGATCGGCGGAAATGCCAAATTTGGATATGGGCTGGATCTGATCTAGGCTTGATCTAAGCCATGGAGGATATATGAGAAAAATAGAAGGTTTTCATACATTGTGGACAGCCCCTTATTTTAAACAGAATACAGAAGATACATACAGCATGCAGGATTATGAGCTTTTGACCATGCTCCTGTCTGCTCTTATGTGGAGAAAAATGAATGGTCCTATCACACTTTACGGTGATGAAAGGGCCATTGATTATGTTGAGAGACAGGGGATAGCTCATATATGGAATGGCGGCATAAAAGAGATAGATGTGCCAGATCGCGTGTCGCCCCGGGTGTTTTGGGCTGCAGGTAAACTCTACGCATTGAAGAAAGCGAAAATGCCGGCGGTCATGGTAGATCTTGACCTAATTGTATGGAAAAATATAGAAAAATATATAGAGGGGACGAACATATGCGCGATACATAGGGAGGGGATATACCCAGATGTGTATCCTGGCAGAGAGTTCTTCAACATGAAGGATGGCTATGCGTTTGATCCCGGATGGAGTTGGGATGAGCCGCCGGTGAATACGTGTATGTTGTACATGGCGGATGAACAATTTAAGAACTATTATGTGGACAGCTCCATAAACTTCATGGAGAATTGTAGAGAGACTGAGGAAAATCTGTGCCACATGGTGTTTGCAGAGCAGAGGCTGCTGGCGATGTGCGCTGGACGAGAAGGCAAGATAATATCATCATTTTTCCCGGAAGCGGCGGATATAGAGGGGCAGGATGTGTTCACCCATTTGTGGGGCTATAAGAATATACTGAAGTTTAATTTTCAAAAGAGAGTGGAGTTTAACGATCGTCTATGTGAACGGATAGAGAGGGAATTTCCAGAGGAGACGGTCATAAGGGAGTTAAATGTTTGTAGATAAGGTGCTAAAGAAAATCCCCAGGGAGATATATATCTATATATTATGGGGGATAGTGGTCGGGGCGGTAAATCTGGGGTCTACCTGGATTTTTATGTCAAAATGTGGGATAGATCCGGTGAGAGCTAATTTTCTGGCATGGATTCTGTATAATTTCGTTTCGTTTATAACAAATAGAAAATCCGTATTTCACACAGCTGCGGAGACTGCATGGGAGTTTATAAAGGAGCTGCTGTCATTTTATGTGAGCCGTATATTTACACTGATCGTAGAGGAGGGGCTCATATACATACTGGTGGACAGACTGCACCTGTGGGCGATGGGAATAAAGACATTCACGTCCATATTAGTGATAATTTTGAACTATTATATAAGCAAAAAATTCATATTCAGGAAGATAAAAGAGAGACTGTAATAGGCATTTGCTGAGAAATGTTTATCGAAATTTAATAGAAAAACATGCATACAATTACTTCCAAACATTTTATAGTTGGGGTATAATATAAAAATATGTAAGTGTAAATTAGACAATTCAAGGAGATAAGTATGAAAAAGAGAGTAGTAATAACAGGTATAGGAGCCATAACTCCAGTCGGCAACACAGTTGACGAGTATTGGAATTCACTCAAGGAGGGAAAACATGGTTTCGGACCTATCACGCAGTTTGATGCTTCGGCATACAAGTGCAAGCTTGTAGGCGAGGTAAAGAACTTTGTTGCAAAGGATTACATTGATCCAAAGTCTGCAAGACGTATGGCAAGATTCACACAGTTTGCTGTCAAGGCAACACAGGAGGCCATGGCAGACTCAGGACTTGATATGAGCAAAGAGGATGCATACAGAGTTGGTACATGTATAGGATCGGGTGTTGGCTCACTTCAGGAGCTTGAGAATGCATATGGAACCATTCTCACAAAGGGACCTCTTCGTGTGAGCCCATTTGTAGTTCCTATGATGATAAGCAATATCGCAGCAGGTAATGTTGCTATCCAGTTTGGTCTTAAAGGAAAGAGTATAGATGTTGTAACTGCATGTGCATCAGGAACCAACAGCATCGGTGAGGCATTTAGAACAATCCAGTACGGTGACGCTGATGTCATGGTAGCCGGTGGATGTGAGGCGGCAGTTTCACCTATCGGTATATCAACATTTGACTCACTCACAGCACTTACCTCATCAACAGATCCTGACAGATGTTCAATCCCATTTGACAAGGACAGAAGCGGTTTCGTTCTTGGTGAGGGCGCAGGTATAGTTGTACTTGAGGAGCTTGAGCATGCAAAGGCAAGAGGAGCAAAGATATACGCTGAGCTCACAGGATATGGCTGTTCAAGTGATGCATATCACATCACAGCACCTGAGGAGTCAGGAGAGGGTCCTGCAGTTGCAATGACAAATGCTGTCAAGGATGCAGGCATTCCAATGGATGCAGTTCAGTATATCAATGCCCATGGTACAAGCACACATCTCAACGATCTTGTTGAGACAAGAGCTATAAAGAAGGCATTTGGAGATCATGCAAAGGATATCAAGATCAACTCAACAAAGTCTATGACAGGACATCTTCTCGGTGCAGCTGGTGCAATCGAGGCTATTGCCTGTGTCAAGAGTATAGAGGAAGGTTACATTCACAGAACAAGAGGTCTTATCGAGAGCGAGGAGGAGCTTGATCTGGATTACTGTAAGGAGCCATGTGAGATGGATGTCGATGTTGCAATAAGCAACTCACTTGGATTTGGCGGACACAACGCATGTATCGTTTTACAGAAGTATAAGGAGCAGTAAAAATCATGTTATTTATCAAAAAGAAAGCAAAGGATGCCGAGATACTTGCAGCGAAGGCTGCAGAGGAGACAAAAGCTGCTGAGGAAGTTCAGGAAGCACCAAAGATTGAATTTGTAAAGTGTCCTAAGTGTGGAAAAGAAGTTGAGAAGGAAAGAGTTAAGAACGCAAAGTACATCTGTTACGAGTGTGGTTCTTACTTTAGGGTAAAGACCAAGAACAGAATAAAGATGGTCACAGATCCCAAGTCATTTGAGCCGTGGTTCGAGGATATGCCAAGCTCAAATCCTCTTGGAACTGAGGGATATGAGGAGAAAGTCGCAGCTGCACAGGCGAAGACAAACCTCAAAGAAGCTGTTACTATAGGAAAGGCAACCATCAATGGTGAGCCTGCAGTGATCGGTGTGTGCGATGCCAGATTCCTTATGAGCAGCATGGGATATGTAGTCGGCGAGAAGATAGCGAGAGCGGTCGAGAGAGCGACAGAGGAGAAACTTCCGGTATTTATGTTCTGTTGTTCAGGCGGTGCACGTATGCAGGAGGGAATCATTTCTCTCATGCAGATGGCAAAGACATCGGCTGCATTTAAGAAACATTCAGATGCAGGTCTTTTGTATGTATCGATCCTTACTGATCCTACCACAGGTGGTGTGACAGCCAGCTTTGCAATGCTTGGAGATATCATCCTTGGCGAGCCGGGAGCCCTTGTTGGATTTGCCGGACCTAGAGTTATAAAGCAGACTATAGGACAGGAGCTGCCTGAGGGATTCCAGAGATCAGAGTTCCTTGTAGAGCATGGAATCATAGATGGAATAATCACAAGAGATAAGATGAAGGATACCATGTATGAGCTCATAGTTACACATAAGCAGAGACAGGGATATGCGAACTTTGATCAGACTGATAGTAACGAGAAGTTTGATATCAGTGAGATCTTGAAGGAGAGACTCAAGGATGACGAGCCGAAGACTCCATGGGAGAAGCTCAGAGGTGCACGTCAGATGAGCAGACCATCGGGATTTGATTATGTGAAGTATATCTGTGATGATTTCCGCGAGATCCACGGAGACAGAACAATGAACGATGACAGAGCCATCGTAGGTGGCATAGGTCATATAGACGGACAGCCTGTGACGGTCATATCACAGGTTAAGGGTGCGTCCATGGCTGAGTGCATGGAGAGGAACTTTGGTATGCCGCTTCCAGATGGCTATAGAAAGGCTCTTCGTCTGATGAAACAGGCAGAGAAGTTTGGCAGACCGATAATAACTTTTGTAAATACACCTGGTGCGTTCTGCGGACTTGAGGCTGAGGAGCGAGGAATGGGTGAGGCAATAGCAAGGAATCTTTATGAGATGTCATCACTCAAAGTGCCTGTTCTTTGTATCCTTATCGGAGAAGGTGGCAGTGGCGGTGCACTTGCGCTTGCAGTTGGCAATGAGGTATGGATGCTTGAGAATGCAACATATTCCATTCTTTCACCAGAGGGATATGCGTCTATTCTCTGGAAGGACAGCAACAGAGCTGAGGAGGCTGCAGAGGTTATGCAGATCACAGCTCAGGATCTCAAGAGACTGAACGTTATCGAACAGGTCGTACCGGAATATGGCGGAGCGGATGACGACTCAGTTCCATATATAGGTAAGTACCTCAAGATGAACATTAAGGAATTCCTGAAGAAGTATTCAAATAAAACTCCTGAGGAGATTGCGCAGGACAGATATGACAGATTCAGAAATCTTTAATTATTTATAGATATATTTATAAAGAGATATTCAAGGCATTTTCTAAGTGAGAATTTATCTTGCTGGGAAATGCCTTTTGTTAATGCATGTATTGAAGATGCCCGCTTTTTTTGGTACACTCTAATATATATGGCTTCGAAGCTGGCATGAATTGGAGGATGGCTTATGAAAAAACAGATGAAGGTGACTTTGATTGTGATAGTTGCGGCGATAATTGTGGCGGCAGCTATATATATTGTCAGATATATTAAGAGTGGTAATGATCTGCTGACGCCGGTTGGCACAAGGGCAGAGTTTGTTGGCGATACGGACAAGTATCCGTCTATGCTCCGCACAAAGGGAGTGCAGATAGTGAATGCAGAAGGCGAGCAGGTTGTGCTAAAGGGTGTCATGGTTCCTGAATCCCATAGATTATATGATGAGAAGAATTTTGATGAAGGATTCTATAAGAAAGTATTTGATATGGGCGGAAATGTTATCAGAGTTCCAGTTGATCCTGCAGAGTACAAGAATGATGATTATTATATGTGGAGATACCTGGATAGGATAGTCACCTGGGCAGGAGAAAGTGGCAAATATGTTATTATTGACTGGGATTATACAGGCAATCCTATAGATGGCAGCGGAGATGAGATGCCAGACATTTCAGAGAATCCGCTTGACTATTCAGCAGAGTTCTGGAAGAATACAGCAGAGTACTTCAAGAACACTCCGAATGTTATCTTTGAGATATACAATGAACCAGTTGGAATGAGTGATTCAGAGTGGAAGAGATGTGCAGACAGCCTTATAGGAGTCATCAGGGATGCGGGCGCAAAGCAGCTCATCATAGTTGGAAGTCCGGATTATTGTTATGATCTTGGATGGCTCGATGAACTCGGTGAGACAAACAACAACACAGCATTTGCAGTACATGTGTATCCTGACAAGGTGTTCTGGCAGAAGTTTATTTCCGGATATGTGACGAGCTACCCTATCATAGTAACTGAGTGGGGATATACGGATGATGATGTGAAAGTGAAGAATGAGAAGCTTAAGGGAACGAGGAATGTCTTTGGAATAAAGTTTTCTTCGTATCTGAAAAAACATAATGTTGGTTGGGTAGCGAGCAGCTATGATTACAAGACGGAACCATCGATGTTCAAAAAGAACTACAAGAATAAGACAAAGTGGGGCGAATTCGTGGCAGAGCTGTTAAGCGAAGATGAATAAAACGAAAAGATATCCGGGGTATATGATCGTTAGGCTGTAGGTAGGGCTGAGGATATCAGAATAAAGATTGAAAAGATTTACTAAGGGAGAATAAATTAATGGCAATAAGAATAATGGGAACAGGCAGCTGTCTGGCAGAGAGAGAAGTATCCAATGATGAGTTATCAAAGTATGTAGATACATCAGATGAATGGATATCTTCCAGAACGGGAATCAAGAACAGAAGGATAGCTGTGACGGAGACTACGACCAGCATGGCTGCTGAGGCTGCGCTGAAGGCTCTTGAGATGGCAGGAAGGGCTGCTGAGGATGTGGAACTTATAGTTCTTGCTACAGTGACACCGGATTATTATACGCCAAGCGGGGCATGTCAGGTGCAGGCAGCTATAGGTGCTGATAAGGCGATTGCCTTTGATGTGAATGCCGCATGTTCTGGATTCGTATTTGCGCTGAATATTGCAAAGATGTATATAGAGACAGGGTTCGTGAAAAATGCTCTGGTGATAGGCTCGGAGACACTGTCCAAGATCCTTGACTGGAACGACAGGGGCACATGCGTGCTGTTCGGTGATGGTGCAGGAGCTGCGTATGTAGAAGAGTCGGATAAGGGAATAATAAGTATTGTTCAGGGATCCATTGGCAAGAAAGGTATGGTACTCAACTGCGAGAGCAGAAAGACAAACAATCTGTTTATAAATGAAGAGGTAAAGCCTGACTATCTGTATATGGATGGACAGGAGGTGTATAAGTTCGCGGTCAGACAGTGCCCAAAGTGCCTTGTTGAGGCACTTGACAAGGCTGGCATGACGGCGGATGATGTGGACTATTTCGTACTTCATCAGGCAAATGTAAGGATTATAGAGTCAGTTGCTAAGAGACTCAAGGCGCCACTTGAGAAGTTCCCTACAACACTTGATTACACAGGTAATATGTCAGCTGCAAGCGTTCCTGTACTTCTTGATCAGCTCGTAAGAGAGCATGGATTGAAGCGCGGTGACAAGATCGCCATGTCTGCATTTGGCGCAGGACTCACATACGGCGCAGTTGTCATGGAGTGGTAGGTCAGCAGCTATACTGCCTCAATTCCTTGCGCAGCTCCTTGTAGTTGGGGAGAGCCCTCTCCACTTCAGCCCAGAACAATGGCGAGTGGTTCATCTGCTTTCTGTGGCAGAGCTCGTGGACCACAACATAGTCGATGAGCTCGGGGGTGGTAGTCATGAGCATGCAGTTGAAATTCAGGTTGCCTGATGAACTGCAGCTTCCCCACCTTGTCTTCTGATGGCGGATGGTTATGCGACCGTATGTCACGCCGATGATAGGCGCGAAGTGTTTTACACGTTCTGGTATAACGATGGAGGCCTTTTGCGCAAGCGCGGCAAGTTCCGAGCCTGAAAGAGGTTTGCGATATGTGTCCGCTGCCTGACTTTCTAGCCGTTCCTGCATTATGGCGAGGTGGTCAGTTATCCATTTATCTTTAGATGCCACAAATGCCCGAATCTGTGAATCGAGCATTTTTTGCGGTGCCCGGACCTTTATCTGCAGGTCTGGGCTTATCTCTATGCATATTGATTTTCTGTTGCTTCGGATCACTGTATATTCAAGATGATCGAAGTTCTGTGTATGGTTGTTATCCATGATAAATTCCTATTTATAGAAATATTTTGCAAGCTTTGTGATTTATATCAGGGCTATAAGACCGATTTTACCTCTCGTCTATAGGCACATAAGACTTTGGCTCTACAAGGCTTGGATAAGCAGGCCGCATGATCTTATAGCTGTTGACAAGTTCTTCCATGCGGTGAGCACTCCAGCCAACCACACGTCCGATGGCGAACAGCGGTGTGTACAGCGCGTAAGGAATCTTGAGCATCTTGTAGAGGAGACCACAGTAATAGTCGATATTTATACATACACCCTTGTATATCTTGCGCTCCTCGGCTATAACTTCAGGGGCGACTCTTTCGATGAGTTCATAGAGCTTAAATTCATCTTTTTCGTGTTTTTCCTCGGCGAGCTTTTCAACGTATTCCTTTATGATTAAGGCGCGCGGATCTGAGAGTGAGTAGATAGGCTGTCCCATTCCGTATACAACACCAGACCTGTCAAATGCTTCTCCTCTGACGATCTTTCTGATATATTCCTTAACCTGTGTTTCATCTGTCACATCCTCAACATTGTTGTGGATATTCTTCATCATCTCCATAACCTTGAGGTCTCCGCCTCCGTTAAGAGGCCCCTTGAGGGAGCAGAGAGCGGCAGCGACCGTCGCATATGTATCTGATCCAGAGGATGTCACAACTCTTGTCGTAAATGTTGAATTGCTTCCACCGCCGTGCTCCATGTGGAGAACAAGCGCAAGGTCGAGAACCCTGGCCTCAAGCTGGGTATATTTTCTATCTGAACGGAGCATGCTCAGTATGTTCTCAGCAAATGAAAGCTTAGGGTCAGGCTTGTGTATGTAGCAGCTTTTTCCGAGTTCGTAATGTCTGTATCCCTGGAATGAATACACGGCAAGACGAGGAAATACACTTATGATCATAAGGCACTGCTGGAGAACGTTATCCAGAGAGATGTCCGTCTCTGATTTGTCATATGATCCAAGGGCAAGGATACTCTTGGTCATATTTGAGATGATATCCTTTGTTGGGTTCTTCATGATGACATCCTGAATAAAGTTGTGAGGAAGATCGTATGCCAGATTGAGTACCTGCTTAAACTGGGAAAGCTCGTCTGCGTCTGGAAGTTTGCCAAATAGCAAAAGGTATGTGCATTCCTCGAATCCATATCTGTTTTCCGACATAAAGCCATCTATGAGCTGACGTATCTCGTATCCTCTATAGTAAAGTTCACCGTCGATTGGTATGAGTTTATCGCTGTCCGGCTTGTAGGCGCGGCTCAATGAAATATTGGTAATTCCAGCGTTGATCCCAATGCCGTTCAGGTCGCGAAGACCGCGCTTTACGCCGTATTCTTCATAGAGATTGTTGTCTATCGTGTCGCTCTCTATACACAATCCTAAACGTGCCTTTGTAAATGAACTAAGATTATTGATTGACATAAAAATGCTCCTTTCGAATAAGCTTACTGTAAATTATCGCACTTATTTGCTTCTATTGCAACTTATTTGCTGTCATTGCAATGTGAAATGATTGTATGCATGGGAATTATTATGTATAATGGATAAATAAATGTGTTGCGGTACGTGGGAGCCGCGGAGGAGGCATAAATTGGCAGATAAAGAAAGTAAAGCTGATAATAGTAAAGTGCGAGACAGTAAAGTGCGTGATAGAGAAATACGCGATAGAAAAATACGTGTAGATAGATCGACAATGAACAGATCAGATACGACAGGAAACAGACAGCGTAGCCAATCAGCAAGCTCAAGACCTCAAAGTGCAACTGCTGTTCAGAGAACAAGAACCAGTACAGGAAGACCGCTGGACAAGGAGAAGACACGGGGAGACCATCCTGCGAAGGGCACACAGAGCAGGACGGTGCGCCCATCCAATGCGGTCCATACATCCGGTGCGAAGAGTAATAGTGGTGTCAAAAGGAGTGATTTAAAGACTCGTTCAAAGACTTATAAAAAAACCAATAAAAAGAAAAGCAATGTAAGATTAAACCCTAAGACAGTTATTCCGGCAGCGATCATATTGGGAATTCTTCTAGCCCTGGTGATAACGCTTATAATGAGAGCAAGCTTGCTCAAAGTTCATCAGATTTCACAGGATTACAATATGGGGGATACATTTGATATAAAGAACTTTTTTGAAGCGTCAAGTGTAGATACTTATATCGAGTGCGATTCAAATGATTTTGTACCAGATAAGCTGGGAAAGTATAAAGTAAAATTCACAGTCAGAAGAGGAAAGCTGTCCAGCAGGAAAACAGCAAAGATAAATGTGGTGGATGAGGTTAATCCTTACATATCCGGTCCGGATGAAATAGAAGTTAAGGTGGGACAGGATATAAATTGGAGTGATTATTATACTGTTACAGATGCTGATCCTGATATTCAGAGCAAGCTCACTTCGGTGAAAGACTTGGACACAGGAAAGGCAAGAGCCGTAAATGCGACACTGACGGTCGCAGATTGGGCAGGCAATACTGCATCAAAGAATATAACCGTAGTGGTTACTGATGGAGACGTAGCTAATTAAATACAAAAAGTGCATTGCACATCGGTTCCGATATATTGGGATTATTCCAAATGCCGTATAGATGTGCAATGCACTTTTTTATGCTTTTATATTTCTTATTGTTCTGTATTTATGAAAGAGGCGGCTTTCTGAGCTCGTCGTCAAGCTCAGAATTGTCGACCACAGTTGTTTTTGTTTTTTTGACCTTATCTTTTTTCTTACTCTTGGTTCTTTTGCGAATATTCTTAAAGAGAGATACGATAAGTAAGAGTATGACACCGACGCTTATCAAAACGACGGAGAGGCCATATCTGTCAAGTATCATGTCTAAAAAGTTGTAACTGGACTTTTCCCATAGTCCATCAGCTTCGAGATCCTGTTGAACCTTCGTGAGACAATATTCTGTGCCGTTGCAGGATGGGATTCCAGGGACTCTATCTGGGATGGCAGTCAGGTTAGAAGCCTGCGAATCCGTAATGTTGAAGTACTTGTATGACAGTGCCTCTTTGCCAGTGGTGGTAACAGGATCGTCAAGACCAAGGTTTATGAGATACCATTCCCCGCCGAGATATACTGCATTCCATGCACAGTTGTTAATGTAGTTCTCATCTTTTAATTTCTTTTGTGTTTCTGCTGAATCATCGAGAAGATCAGAATTCTGTCCCTCAATATATATGCAAGGTACATCAATATAATCCATTACAGCTTTAAATGCTTTGGCGTAGCCGTATGTAACTGCTTTCAGGTATTGCGAACTGAAAACACCATCTGCTGTGTATGCATATATGTTATCATTGTTCCTGCTTGTGATATTGTCTGCATAATAGACTTTGTTGATGATGGCGTTGTGGATCAGATATACCTTTTCATAATCCTTTGCGTTTTCACTTAGTGTAGCTGCGTAAGTTTTTACTGCAAGGTCGAAATTGTTGACATACACTATTCGCGAGTCACCATTGGCATACAGTGAATAACATTCAACTGTCAGCAACTGGAATTTTAATTCTCCGGATGAAGATGCCTTACATTCGTAGCTGTCAGACATCCAAAAATATTCCGGATGATCGGCCAAAACCGCGTTCATAACCTGGCGAAGACCATCGTTGCCGATAACTTCCCAGTCTTTATTGCTTATCGACAGTGTAAATGCTGTGTAATAGCCACCATCCTGATATTGTGCGGTCTGGTTTGACGAGTTAAATGCAGCAGCGGCTTCGTTGATCTGATTATATACAGTTCTGTATGCGCTGTTGTCAAACTGATCATAATAATAAGTCTTGCCGTTTATCTTGCCAGATCCAGAACTGCTATTTGTCGTATCTCCCTTATCAGCAGCGTATGCTGTATTGACAAATGGCAGAATCATGATGAGGGTGAGCAGAAATGCTACTAACTTCTTTTTCATAACTGGAAACACACTCCTTCTTTTTCTTGAGGAAATCCCTTAATATACTTCTTTCAATAATATCACATTATGACAGTTATTACCAGTTAGAAACTTGGTTAATTAAGTGAAACTGATAGATTTTTAGACCGGGCACGTGTATAATAAAAATACTTTTGCGGATAACATGAGAAAAGTGCTTTTGAGAGCAATTCTCATAGAAGATTAAGGAGGATTGAAATGGCTTCCAGTTGTGATATGTGTGCTCACTATGTATATGATGAAGAAGATGATTTCTCTGAGTGCCTGGTGAATATGGATGAGGATGACTTTGCCAGATTTATTGCCAGAGGATATGATAACTGTCCTTATTTTCAGTTGGATGATGAGTATAAGATAGTGAGACATCAGATGTGATGTTATATAATTCAGAAGTGAGATACCCCGGAATGTGAACGGTGATTTTCTGTGTACATTCCGGGGTGTTTTATGTTGATTGCAGATTTGCAGTTATCGGTCAAATGATTCGGCTAGTTCTGTGAGATAAATATATCTGTCCAGGAGATGATCAAGCTCTTCATCAAGCTTTGCCTTTTTCTCAGTCAGCTCGTTCAGTTTAATGAAGTCTGATACGGAGCCGTTAATGTCTGCCTCTATCTGGGTGATCTCCGCCTCCTTTGCGGCAATATCATCCTCTATAGTGTCGTATTCCCGCTGTTCGTTGAAGGAGAATTTTTTCTTGATCGCCGGTTCTCGTCCCTTCTTTTTGTTCTGATCCGCTGCTGGATCGTCCTCCAAACTGATGGTTTCCTGAGCCTTTGACGAAGATGATCGCGTCGTATCGTTTGTGGTGCCTGCGGCACTGTTGGCAAATGCCCCGTGGGTTATATAGTAGTCGGTGTATCCGCCCTCAAACTGTGAGATCGCACCATTTCCGTCAAATACCAGAAGCTTGCGTATAACCCTGTCCAGAAAGTATCTGTCGTGGGATACAACTATGAGTATGCCCTGGAAAGAGTCAAGGTAATCTTCAAGTATACATAGCGTTGATATGTCCAGGTCGTTTGTAGGCTCATCCAGGATGAGTACATTTGGTGATGATACAAGGACCTTCAGAAGGTACAGCCTTCTCTTTTCACCACCGGACAGCTTCTCTATGCGTTGGTGTTGCAATGTTCCGTCAAACAGGAAGCGTTCACACATGGTGGATGCAGACATGAGCCCCTCAGTGGTCTGTATATATTCTGCGGTCTCTTTGACATAATCCAGTACCTTCATATTGGGATCAAGGGATTCGTTTTCCTGAGAAAAATATCCAATACGGACAGTTTCGCCTATGTCTATATATCCTTTGTCAGGCTTGATGTTGCCTGTTATAAGTTTCATAAGCGTGGTTTTGCCGCATCCGTTAGGTCCGACAACTCCAATTCTGTCGGTGCGAAGGAAGTTGTATGAGAAATCCTGTATAATGGGATTTTCGCGTCCAGGCCAGGTCTTGGATATATTGTTTATTTTTATGGTTTTGTTGCCCAGTCTGCTGGCTATGGAACTCATGGTGACGGACTGGGTTTCTTTTATGAGCTCCTCACTTGCGAGCTTTTCGTATCTCTGTATATGTGCTTTCTGTTTGGTGCTCCTGGCACGGGCACCTCTCTGCATCCATGCGATTTCTTTTCTTAGGATGTTCTGATGCTTGTTCTGAGTTGCAAGGGCGATATTTTCCCGCTCGGCTTTGAGCATGAGGTAACCTTCGTAGTTGGCGTTGTAGCTGTAAGTTTTGCCCTTGTCTATCTCAACTATCCGGTTGCATACCTTGTCTAGAAAATATCTGTCGTGAGTGACCATCACAAGCGCACCTTTGTAGTTGTTCAGGTATTCCTCCAGATATTCTGTCATGTCGTTGTCCAGATGGTTTGTAGGCTCGTCAAGTACCAATATGTCACAGCTTGAGAGCAGTGCGGCGGCTAGGGCGACCTTTTTGCGCTGACCGCCGGAGAGGGTGTTTACCATGAGGCTTGTATCGTCAAATCCAAGTCTGTGGAGAAATGCTTTGGCATCTCCCTCTATGCTCCATTGGTTTTCCTCGTTAGAGTTAGCGGTTATGACGTAGTCGTAGATGCTCACGGCCTCGGTGAAATCAGGAGTCTGTGGAAGGTATCTGATGACCACATTGTTTCCTTTGGACAGTTGTCCTGAGTCGCAGGTGTCGATCCCTGCGATTATCTTGAGCAGTGTTGACTTTCCGGTTCCGTTTACTCCGATGATACCGATCTTCTCCTTTGAGTTTATGGAGAAGTCTGCGTTGTCAAATAGTATTTTGTCTGTATATGATTTTGAAAAATTTTTTATGGTTAATAAATTCATGATGCTGCCGGTGTCCCGGTTATCCTTTCGTCAGAATATAAAAATGTCATATGTGTAGATCAGTATATTCTCTACGCACAATATTGTAAATGCGTGGAAATGTAACGTCAATAAGCATATTGTATATTGAACGGTCGTAAAATGACATGTTCCGCTAAAAAAAGTTAATTGAAAATTAAACAAAAATTTGTTGAACGTTGTTTTGACGGAGAGGGAGATTTGTAAAAAAATATTCTGCAAATTAGGCAATATGCCCAAAAAGAAAGCAAGATCATATATTCTGCTTAAGAAAAACAAGGAAAACACACAAAAGGCTTTACAATTCCTTGATTTTGTAATTTGCAAAATATTTCAGAAAGTAGTATAAAAGGAACATTGATGGCGATGGACCATGAATGGAGGTAATAAGTATGGTAGAATCAACAGATATCAAGGTAAAGCTCAATTCGGTTGAGCAGGTCAGACAGTTTGTGGAGACAATAAGAAAATACGACGGAGATGTTGACGTATATTCAACAAACCGTAACTACCTTGTGGATGGCAAGTCAATTCTTGGTGTGTTCAGTCTGGGGCTTGATCAGGAGCTCACAGTTAAATTTTATAATGGAGCTACAGAATCATTTATAAGCACATTACAGCCGTTTATGCTCGCGGCATAAAGTGACAAAATTATAACTATTTCTATAATTATTCGTGGACAGTATGCATTGACACACTTCATACGAGAGTGTTAGAATGTTCTTGTAGGCGAGTTGGTATGGGAAGCCCGTATCGTACCGCAACAATAACATATTAAGATATATTAGGGGGCGCAGCCAATGCAGATTACAGAGATGAAAGCTAAAGTGAACACAATGGATGACATCAAGAAGTTTGTATCATACCTTAATCAGTTTCCAAATGATGTTGACGTTTCATCAGCTCAGTATGTTGTAGATGGAAAGTCGATCTTAGGTGTGTTCAGCTTAGATCTTGAAAGACCACTTACTGTAAAGTTCCATGGAGAAGTAGCACCGGAGCTTCAGGCAAAGCTTGATGAGTTCAAGTGCTAATCGCATAAGATACATAGGAAAGTATATTGATGGAGATCATAAAGTAGATCATTAAAAAGCAGGCTGCAGAGTTTTTTCTGCAAGCCTGCTTTTTACGTATGCTAAAGACAGGAGGGATTGTTATGGTATATGAGTCAGAACAGGGGCTGGAGTATCATATAAAGGTGAATGAAGACTTGATTGGGCGGTATGTTATCATGCCGGGAGATCCGAAGCGGTGCAGTGCGATAGCAAAATATCTTGAAGATGCCGAGCTTGTTGCAGATAGCCGGGAATTTGTCACATATACGGGATATCTTGGCGGTGAGAAGGTTAGTGTTACATCCACTGGAATAGGGGGTCCTTCGGCGGCGATAGCGCTTGAGGAACTGGTTCATTCCGGTGCGCACACATTTATCCGCGTGGGCACATGTGGGGGCATGCAGACGGATATAATAGGAGGAGACATCGTTGTTGCCACAGGCTCGGTACGAATGGAAGGTACGTCTAGGGAATACGCGCCGATAGAGTATCCGGCCGTTGCAGATATAGATGTGGTGAATGCCCTCGTCAGATCGGCAAAGGTCTTGGCGGTTCCGGTACATGCCGGTGTTGTCCAGAGCAAGGACTCGTTTTATGGACAACATTCCCCTCAGATAATGCCTGTGAGTTACGAACTCTCAGACAAATGGGAGGCCTGGAAACGCATGGGCTGTAAGGCGTCCGAGATGGAGTCCGCGGCGCTGTTTATAGTAGGGGCATTTCTGAAAGTGAGAGTCGGAGCCTGTTTTTTGGTCGTTGCAAACCAGGAGAGAGCGGCAGCAGGACTTCCAAATCCGGAGGTCCATGATACTGACAGGGCCATCCGTGTGGCGGTAAACGCCATAAAAGAGCTCATAGAAGAGGATAAAAGAAAAAATTGAGATCATAAGAATGTCTGTAGAGATTACAGCAAACAAAAAATCCGTACATAGTGAAATGTATCATAAAATACAACACACCATGTACGGAATTTTTTAGAATTTGAATACTTTGCCTATATCGGTTTTGTAGCTTTCAAGGTAGTCTAAGATGGCGTCTGCGTCATCCATGACTGCGTATATTTCGTTGGTGGCGTTCGTCATAAAGCCTTTGACTGCGGTCTCGCTCATCATGGTGAGCAGTGGTTCGAAAAAGCCGTTCTGGTTATACACCACGATAGCCTTGCCATGGCGGCCAAGCTGTTTTAGAGTGAGTATCTCGAAGAACTCATCAAGAGTACCGATACCCCCCGGAGTCATGATAAAAGCATCTGCCCGGTCTTCCATGATCTGTTTTCTCTCTCTCATGGTCTCAGTAGTTATCAGTTCGGTAATATTCTCGTAGAGAATGCCATCAACATTAAAGAAAGAAGGCGCCACGCCGATGATTTTTCCGTGTTCTTCATGAGCACCTCTGGCTACAGCACCCATGAGTCCGTTGGCACCTGCGCCGTAGACCAGAGAGTGACCGCGCTTTGCCATCTGTCTGCCGAGATACTCCGTCTGTTCTATATAAGAGCTGTCAATGGTGTTGCTTGACGCTCCGTATACGCATATGTTCATAAAGATCCTCCAAATTAAATGTATTACAATATAAATATTCTTCTCGCAACAATTTAGTATCTAGTATAAATAAAAAGAGGATATTATTAAAGCTGAAATTTGTAAAAATGGGTAAAATTATGTGAAATATAAAAGTAAAAGACTGTGCGACTGGTGTGTGGAACATCAGTCGCGCAGTCTTTAAAAAGATATATAAATATCTGACTTTGATATAGCTTATAACATCTCGACAACCTGCTTGAGAACGGCTGTCTCCTTCTCTTTTGCGCTCATCAGATACTTTTCAAATCTGTCCATACAGTCAACCTTGCCTGTGATGGATGTCTTGATCAGAAGATTTCTTGCTGTGAGCATGAGGTTTTCAACTTCCATATATGCATCGAGAATTTCTCCGTTGAACTCCAAATATCCGTTGTCCATCATATACTTAAGCCTCTCCATCATCAGGACCTTATGGTCGTATAGGATATGGAGTGCACGTATATCGAAATCCGGATCCTCGGCTGACAACTGCTTGCCGATCTGCTTCAGGACTGCGTCGTAAACGTTCACACCGAATACTGTGTCGTTGAAACGGTTTCTCATCATACGGAAGTGGTTCTTGCTGTCCTTAGACTCAAGATACTCGATGAGAGTATCCTTTATGTACTTGGTATCCAACTCGTAGTATGTCTCAGCCAGATTCTTCTGGATAACGTATATACCACGGCGTCCCTTGTAGTCATCCTTGAAGATGTGATCCTCTGCAGCGGTGATGGTGTTGTAACCATTTCTTACATCGGAGTATGAAACTGTGGAATATGAGTAGTGCTCGCCAAATGTGAAATCACCTACGTTAAATTCCTGTTTCTCATCGTCATATCCATAGATAAATAATTCGTGAGGGAACTTGTAGTCCGCTCCTGAATCACAGAGGATCTTTGCCTCGTCAAATACACCGTATATATATCCGCCGAGGTTAATGGTTTTCTTGATAAATGTGAGAATGTCTCCACAGTAGCTTTCAACCTGCTCCTTTGTCATAAGTGAGAAGAGAAGGTAAGGGCATTCTTTGAGGGAACTGCTTCCAGGCATCATGTCCGCAAGAAGCATCTCGTCTCCTGTGAATATCTCTTCAATGTTGTAACATCTTAACTGTATATAATTACTGAATATCCAATTTTTGGCTTTCTCATCATCCCCAATGATAGAGAAAAGTGTGGCATGCCACTGCCATGAAGTGATCATTGGATAGCTTGTTGGCAAAATCTTTTTGCTCATATGTTTATTACCTCCATTTCGCGTCTGGTTGTAAGACCTGTCGATGTAAGCTAAGTTAGCTGACTTTGGCCTCGACAGCCTTGATCATATCATTCATGTCATAGTATAAGCCGAGGGCAAGCTCAGAATCGTCAAATTCTATATTGAGCTCATTCTCAAGTCCTACGATGAACTGTATGATAGACACTGAATTAACCCCATAAGCTGTTGTAAGAGGCGCCGTCATATCCAGATTTCCCGCATCTATCTCTGGAAGAACATTAGAAAATACCTCCAATACCTTTGCTGTTAATATCTTTTTGTCCATTTCAAACCTCCCATTCGTTATGATTTGTTACCAATGCACGTTATCTTTATTTTAATGTGTTTGCACATATTTTTCAATAAAATTATTCAAGTCGTACAGAAATATTTGTGCATTTTTGCGTTAAATGGTAAAATGATCGTTATAAAACGTGTGAATTATATGGTATAGTTGAATAAAATAAATGTATCGTTTTAATAAAAATGACGTTATGCCATGGGATGTGCTCTCTGAAACAAGGAGAGATATATGTGAAATAAAATGATATTATATGTAGATAAGCTAAAAATATAAGGCAGGGTGATCAGATATGAAAATAGTAGTTCTCGATGGATGTGCTGCAAATTCCGGTGATATCAGTTGGGAAAGTCTGGAAAAGTATGGTGAGCTCACAGTGTATGACAGGACAGAATATGAGGATGTGGTTTCTAGAATAGGGGATGCTGAGCTCGTAACGACGAACAAGACAGTTATTGACAGAAGGGTAATAGAGTCGTGTCCGAATCTCAGATATGTGGGCGTTCTCGCAACGGGATACAATGTTGTGGATCTGGATGCGGCAAAGGAGCATGGTATAGTTGTGACAAATGTTCCAGCGTACAGCACTGAAGCTGTTGCTCAGTTTACATTTGCACTGCTTCTTGAGCTTGCAAATCATGTTGGCGTCCACAGCGATTCAGTTCTGGCTGGGGGCTGGGTGAGAAGCAAAGATTTCTCATACAGTGTGATGCCGACCATGGAGATCTCGGGAAAAACATTGGGTGTTATCGGGTATGGAAGCATAGGACAGAGAGTGGCGGAGATAGCTCATGCATTTGGCATGAAAGTCCTTGTGAGCAGCAGAACTGAGAAGGAATTACCTGAGGGCGGCTGGATAAGATGGGTCAGCCGGGAAGAACTTTTTGCGCAGGCGGATGTGATCAGCATACACTGCCCGCTGTTTCCTGAGACGAAGGGCATGGTAAACAGGGAAACAATAGAGCTTATGAAGAAAACTGCATTTGTGATAAACACGGCAAGAGGCGGCTGCATCGTGGAACAGGATCTCGCGGCTGCACTCAATTCAGGACGGATCGCCGGAGCTGCGGTGGATGTGGTATCTCAGGAACCGATGAAGGAGGATAATCCACTGCTCACTGCAAAGAACATCATCATAACGCCTCATATTGCCTGGGCCCCGAGAGAGGTTAGACAGAGATTGCTGCAGATAGCAGGTGACAATATGGGCGCATTTTTGGAAGGGCATCCCATAAATGTGGTCAACAGATAGACTTTAAATGCAAGGAAATAAAAAGGCGCTCTTATAACATTTTTGGAAAGGGGATATGTGTGGATGGAGAGCAGCTCATTTGAAGAAGTGAACAGACTTGTCAGGGATGAGTTATATGAACATATGGATCTGGAATTTGGCAAATATCTTGCCATGAACCTGCCTGGATGCGGCAATGTGATCGGAGTCAGACTTGATGATCTGAAAGAGATTGCGCAGCAGATCGCGGAGATCAACTGGAAGGAATATCTGAAGCATGCGCCGGACGACACATTGGAGGACGTGGTGCTGCAGGGGCTTGTTCTTGGGTACGCACAGGGGAAGCTTGAGGAGATACTTGCGTATGCGGATGAATTTGTGCCAAAGATAGACAACTGGTGGGTGTGCGATTCGTTCTGTGCCAATTTTAAGGCGGCGTCCATGTATCAGGAGATAGTGTGGGAGTTTATAATGAAATATATGGGGGACTCAGAACTGAATCCTGAATGGAGGAAGAAACAACAGGAGGTTGAGGTTTCGATAGGTCAGGGAGGGATAGCCGTTGGAACGTGGCAGGATATGTCCGACGACTTCAGACTCAGGTTTGTGGCGATCATGCTTAAGTGTTATTACGTCAACGACAGATACATAGACAAATGTCTGTATGCATTTGAACACATGCAGGATGGCGGTTATTATGCAAAGGATGGAGTGGCGTTTGGACTTGCAGAGAGTTATTTTGTATTCCCTGATAAAACCATCGATTACATAAAAAATGCAAAGTTTGAGGATCGTATATTGGAGATGGCGAGAGAAAAGATCGAGAAGATCTACAGACTTCCAAAAGAGGATGTGGAGAGATTTGCGGAGGCGTTGACAGCTGCTGGATAATAAAATAAGCTCTTCATGGAGTCTTCGGCTGTCGTGGGAAGCATGAATATATTAATATAAAAAAGGACATTATATGTGCAGGAGGAATTCTTATGGAGAATTGGAATGCGTATATGGATGTCCTTTTTAATTTACAGGAAATCCGACAGATAGGAGACTCATTCTGGTTGTACGCAACAGTATTGCTGTTGGTGACAGCTGCGGTGATACTCGTTGCTGCATGTATTAGGAAAAGGCGTGAAAATGATGACGAAGCCTCTTGCGAGGATGGGGAGACAGACAATAGCGATAGGAATGCGGGTGACCGAAATGTGAATGAAATGGGAAACCTGGCAGTTATCATAGATGCCCTCGGGGGAATGGACAATATATATAATCTGGCATGCAGTGATACAAGACTCAGGGTTACTGTTAATGATGGAACACTGGTGAACCGTATGAGGCTCAAGTCGTCCGGTGCGCTTGGGGTTCTGGCAAAGGGGAGACAGGTTCAGGTGTTTTATGAAAATCAGGTGGAGAACATTTGCAGGGAACTCAAGAGATGCATTGAGAGTAACAAATATATGGAATCAGAGAAGGAGGATGCGGATTATGAAAGAGTGCTTAAGAAAGTGTATGTGCCTGTTGAAGGTGATATTGTGTGCGTATCTGATATTCATTGCTTACAGGACGTGGGAGACGGGAGTATCGGCGTGTGTGCGATTCGAGCCACACGGGGAGAGATCAGAGCGCCGTTTGACTGCAAGGCTGGATATAGTAAAGCCAGAGCAGGGCAGATAGAATGCGTGTCCAAGGAAGGGTATGTCGTTGGGATACATCTGATCGCTGATGGGCAGCGCGACTGGAATAACGTATGCCAGCCGGTAAATATAAGGCTGATGTGCAATGAAGGGGAACGCGTGAGAAAAGGGAAACTTCTTGCAGAATATCCTTATGAGACATTTGCAGGGATGGGCGATAAGGTATATGTGGTGCTGGAGGCATATGTATCTGAATCCAGTACATCTGAGGGCGAAAGATCTGACGAAGATATGGATAGAAGATATCACCTCGTGATCAATAACGGTAAGAGGGTAGACTATGAGCACGTCGCGTGCGAGATAGTTGAATAATGCTATTCACGCACAGCGCGCTCGATTATTCCAGCAAGGGTATCGATAACTTTGGCAACATCCTGATCTTTGTACTTCAGAAGCGTGTAAGCGCAGCCCTGTACGAACATTGAGACTTCGACATTCTTGGACAGGTCGTCGCGAAATTCAGGACGTTCATCATAGATCTTTTCTTTTATGAGTGCATCCAGCTTGTTTGTGAGAACACCGTAACTTCTGCTGTCATCTGGAAACAGTATGGAAAAGAGATGCCCTTGATTTATAAATGCATTGCACAACTGACGGCTTGCTTCGGCCGGGTTGGTGAGCATATATTCAGGGTTTGGAATATCGCCGATGAGAGATTGCAGAGCATCGTTTTCAAGATACTCAGACAGGTCATATATATCCTGAAAATGGAGATAGAAGGTCTGCTTGCTGATGTTTGCTTTCTCGGTGAGTTCCTTTACCGTTATCTTTTCAACAGGTTTTACTGCACGCAATTCTATAAATGCACTGAATAAGCTGTTGCGGGTTCTCTGAATTCTTCTGTCCATAAAAGCTCCTTTCTGGTCTCTGCTGTATGGTTGCATTGATGTCGGCTGATATTTTGTATACATTTATATATATAGAATACACTAAAATGTATATATGGTCAATTATTTGACGTTTGTCTAAAAAGCGTATATTCATTAGAAACCTGTATAGCAGTATACTATATATAATTTACTATAGTCAAGAAATGACTGCGTGGGCTTAGCTTATGTAGCTTGAATATGCAAACTTGTATCTTGTATATGGAGGGAAAGTTATGGATTTGTATGAGTTTTATTCAGGAAAATGTTTTGATGCTTACAATGAGCTGGGAGCTCATGTTGTGAAGGAGAATGTGGGCAAGAGCAGAAGAAAAATGGTGACGGGTGTGGACTTTGTGACGTATGCACCGAATGCGGAGGCGGTAACGGTTACAGGAGAGTTTAATTCGTGGGGCGAGACCACCATGGATAGATGCTACGACGGCAGCTTCTTCAAATGTTTTGTTCCGGGGGCAAAGACCGGTCAGATGTACAAATATAAGATCTACCAGAGGGATGGCTATTGCGTTGATCACTGTGATCCGTATGGCTTTGGCATGGAACTGAGACCTGCATTTGCTTCTATAATAAGAGACATGGACGAGTATACTTTTGGCGATGCCAGATGGATGAGAACGAGAAATGAGTGCAAGGGAGGACCACTCAATGTGTATGAGATGCACATGGGATCGTGGCACTGTAAACCTGTGTATGATGAAAATGGAAAGCGGCTTACTCCAGAGGAGGTCATTGATGCAGATAGGGTGTCTGAGGGTTGGTATACATACAGGGAGATTGCTCCTATGTTGGTGGAATATCTGAAGGAGCAGGGATACAACTATGTGGAGTTCATGCCTCTTTCGGAGCATCCGTGTGATGAGTCCTGGGGCTACCAGAATACTGGATTTTTCAGTCCGACGGCTAGATATGGAACCGCGGATGATCTGAAATTCCTGATCGATACCCTGCATAAAAATGGCATAGGTGCGATAATGGATTATGTTCCTGTGCATTTTGCGCTGGACGGATATGGACTGGCGAAATATGACGGAACAAATCTGTACGAGCATCCATCGGATGATGTGGGATACAGCGAGTGGGGTAGCAAGAACTTCATCCACTCCAAGGGTGAGGTGCAGACATTTTTAAAGAGTGCGGCAAACTACTGGCTCACTGAGTATCACTTTGACGGTCTCAGAATGGATGCAATCAGCAGGATAATCTACTGGATGGGCGATGAAGCCAGAGGCGTAAATGACAGGGCGGTAGAGTTTATAAAGGGACTCAACCAGGGGCTGAAGGAGAGACATCCTTCATGTATACTCTGTGCCGAGGATTCCACGGACTACAAGGGAACCACAAAGGAAGTCAGGTATGACGGACTTGGATTTGACTATAAATGGGATATGGGATGGATGAATGACACGCTGAATTTCTTCAGGACGCTTCCGTTTTGCAGAGGCGACCAGTACCACAAACTGTCATTTTCAATGATGTATTTTTATAATGAGAGGTACATGCTGCCCCTCTCCCATGATGAGGTTGTTCATGGAAAGGCAACTATAGCACAGAAGATGGCAGGCTCATATGAGGAGAAATTCCCGAATGCAAAGGCACTCTACGCATACATGTATGCACATCCGGGCAAGAAACTGAACTTTATGGGTAATGAGATAGCCCAACTCAGGGAGTGGGACGAGAAGAGAGAACAGGACTGGGATATACTGAAATATCCGAATCACGATTCATTTAACAGATTTATAAAAGATTTGAATAAGCTCTATCTGAAAGAGCCTGCGCTGTCAGGGTGGGATGATGATCCACACGGATTTGATTGGATACTCTGTGGTAAAGAGCAGGATGTTGTATATATATTTCAGAGAGTTGTTGAGGAAAATAAGATAGTAGTAGTCATGAACCTATCAGGAAATACATACAGGGATTATCATTTCAGATACGGCGAGGGAGGCTCCATGAAGATCCTTATGAACACCGACTGGAACAAATACGGCGGCAGCACAAAAGACACCATGAAGAGCATCAAAGGTGTGTGCGGCGACTTCGGCTTCGACCTTCCGGCATTATCCGTAATGTACTTAAAGCCGGTGGACTAGAAGTGTATGTATTTTATGGATGTACAAATACATATTTAAAAGTATCAGATATATAGCTATAGGATAAAATAAAAGTTGCCTGATATATGTAATCCATGTTATAAGTGAACAACAGAAATTAAATGGAATTTAAGTAAAATTACTACAAAGACAGGTGCTTCATCCGCATAGGAGTGATTTGGCATACCCCCCGGATACAAACTCGCCCGTGCGGATGAAGTGCCGTCCGTCAGACAAGGAGAGTTTATGATATTAGATGTAAGTAATCTCAGCCATGGATTTGGCGACAGAGCAATATTTGAGAATGTGTCATTCAGGCTGCTTGCGGGCGAGCACATAGGACTTGTCGGTGCGAATGGTGAGGGCAAGTCGACATTTATGAACATAGTGACTGGAAAGCTGATGCCCGATGAGGGCACGGTGACGTGGGCGAAGAATGTCAAGGTTGGTTATCTGGATCAGCACACGGTTCTTGAGCCGGGCATGACTATAGGAGGAGTGCTGAGAGACGCATTTTCCAGATTGTTTGACATGGAAAAAAGGATAAATGAGATCTGTGACAAGCTTGCAGATGTGGCGGATGATGAGGAGATGAATGCGTTGCTTGAGGAGATGGGACTTCTGCAGGATCTTCTGGACAGCCATGATTTCTATATAATAGATTCCAAGGTTGAGGAGGTTGCCAGGGCATTTGATCTTATGCAGCTGGGACTTGACAAGGATGTGACTGAGTTGTCTGGCGGACAGAGGACCAAAGTTCTGTTGGCTAAACTGCTGCTTGAGAAGCCAGAGATACTTCTGCTTGACGAGCCGACAAACTATCTGGATGCCCACCATATAGAGTGGCTTAAGAGATATCTTCAGGAGTATGAGAATGCATTTATACTCATATCTCATGACATACCGTTCTTGAATTCAGTTGTAAATATTATATATCACATGGAAAACGGTCAGCTTAACAGGTATGTAGGCGACTATGACAAGTTCCAGGAGGTATATGCCGTGAAGAAATCCCAGCTTGAGGCTGCGTACAGAAAACAGCAGCAGGAGATATCTGAGCTGAAGGATTTCGTTGCGAGAAATAAGGCAAGGGTTGCCACGAGAAATATGGCTATGTCCAGACAGAAGAAGCTTGACAAGATGGATGTCATCCAGCTTGAGCGAGAGAAACCAAAGCCTGAGTTCAACTTCAAGGAGGCTAGAACTGCCGGAAAGGTGATATTTGAGACTGATGATCTGGTGATAGGTTACAGCAAAGATAGGCCGCTTTCAAAACCGATGAATCTTCGCATGGAGCGCGGTGATAAGATTGCCATCACGGGAACAAATGGTATAGGAAAGACCACGTTCCTGAAAAGTGTTTTGGGACTTATCCCGGCGATATCAGGCAAGGCGCAGCTTGGCGATTATCTGCATATAGGATACTTTGAACAGGAGGTCAAGCCGGGAGAAAATACCTGCCTGCAGGAGATATGGGAAGAGTTCCCTGGATATACACAGTATGAGGTACGTGCGGCTCTTGCAAAATGTGGTCTTACTACCAAACATATTGAGAGCAAGGTGAAGGTCCTTTCGGGTGGCGAGCAGGCGAAAGTCAGACTTTGTAAGCTGATTAATTCGGAGACAAATGTCCTTCTGCTTGACGAGCCGACAAACCATCTTGACGTTGACGCCAAGGATGAGCTCAAGCGGGCGCTCTTAGAGTACAAGGGTTCCATACTGCTGGTATGTCATGAACCGGAATTCTATGACGGTCTTGTGACAGATGTGTGGAATCTGGAGCAATATACACTCCTTAACTAGGGACGCTTCTTTTGTAACGAGGAGTGTCCCCGTGTAATGAAAATATAGGACAGAGGGACGCTCCTCGTTACAAAAGAAGCGTCCCTGATGGAATAAGGACGGAGATGTTAGATGAATATACTTGAAAGCTTAAGGGATAAATTGCTTGTTGCGGACGGAGCGTTTGGAACCTGTTATGCGGGGATGTATGGGGAGAGAGGAACTGTTGCGCCTGAACTTGCAAACATGCGCCACCCGGAGCGGGTACTTGAGATACATAAAGAGTACGTGAAGGCGGGAGCCGGAATTATAAGGACCAACACATTTGCGGCAAATACAGCGAGTCTTGATGCAGATATGGATTATGTGATTTCAAATGTGCGTGCGGCGGTAAAACTTGCGAAGCAGGCTGTGGCGGAAACTGGTGCACCTGGAATAGATCGAAAAAAGGCATACGTTGCCGGAGATATAGGTCCGATACCTGCGGATGCCGGTCTCACGCTGAATGAGAGAGTGTCACAGTACAAGCTGCTCGGTGAGGCAATGCAGGACATGGGGGTGGATATCATCTGGTTTGAGACATTTCCTGAGTTCAATGTGCTTGAGCCTGTGGTGAAGCAACTGAAGGCAAGAAAGGATACACCAGTCATGGTGTCGTTTTGCGTGAACCAGTTTGGATATAGCAACTGCGGATTTTCAGCAAGGGCATTGCTTTCACAGGCGGCAGCGAATAGTGATGTGGACTGTGTTGGGCTCAACTGTGGAGTTGGTCCGTATCACATGCTTCAGCTCCTGAAAAAACTGGATATAGACTGTGGAAAGCCTGTATCCATAATGCCGAATGCGGGATATCCGAAGTTTACACAGAGCAGACTTGTATTCAATGACAACAAAGAGGGGTTCATTGACAAGATACAGGATATAGCGGCATTAGGTGCAGATATCATAGGAGGGTGCTGCGGAACAAATCCTGAGTACATACGTCAGATCAAGGAGAGTGTAAAAAAAGGAGATATCGTTAAGGCTGCAAAGGTTCATGTAGAAAAACAGCAGTTTGATAATGCACCTAAGGACAATTTCCTTAAAGGTCGTCTGAAGAGCGGTAAGGCAGCTGTAAAAAATGCCGGTGGGCATAAGCTTATAGCAGTGGAGCTTGCGCCTCCGGTGGACGTCAATGATCAGAAGCTGCTGGACGCTGCGCATATACTTAAACAGTCACATGTGGATGTTGTGACATTCCCTGATTCGCCATCAGGAAGAACCAGAGCAGATTCTATACTCATGGCGGAGAAGGTGCATAAGGAGACAGGGCTTAGAGTTATGCCTCACCTGTGCTGCCGTGATAAGAATGCCATAGCAATACGTGGAAGTGTGCTCGGCGCACAACTTAACGGCATAAAGGATTTTCTTGTCATAACAGGAGATCCTGTTCCAGTCATGTTCAGGCAGACGACCAGAAGCGTGTTTAACTTTGATTCGGTTGGAATGATGAAGCTGCTTCAGACTATGAATGAAGAGGTATTCATCGGAGATAAGATCACCTATGGCGGGGCGATAAATCAGAACAGAATTAACACGAAGTTTGAGATTGATCGAATAAAGAGAAAGCTGGAAGCCGGGGCTGAATTCTTTTTGTCACAGCCTGTGTTCTCCAGAGAGCAGGCACAGATACTCAGAGACATGAAGGCTGAGACAGGCGCAACAATACTTGTGGGAATCATGCCGCTTGTCAGCAGGAGAAATGCATTGTTCATGAAAAACGAGATGACCGGCATAGAGATCCCAGATGAGATCATAGAGAGATACGGTGAAAATGCCACAAGACAGGAGGGAGAGGACTGCGGTATACAAATTGCCAGAGAGATACTTGATTACACGGCGGACTTTGCGGATGGGTATTATTTTTCGTTCCCGTTCAACAGGGTACATATGCTGGCACATATCGTTGACTAAAATATGAGTCAAGGTTATTATGGAATAAGCTGGTTTATATGCAGTGGATAAAATACGGGATGCGCGGGTGCGCAGAAAGGAATAGACATGGATTACAATAGTTTAAGTCTTAAGATGCATGAGGAGCACAAGGGTAAGGTAGAGGTAGTGTCCAAGGTAGCAGTGAAGAACAGAGATGATCTGAGCACAGCGTATACACCGGGCGTTGCAGAGCCTTGCAGAAAGATCCGTGACAATAAGGCTGACGTATACAAATATACATGCAAGGGCAACATGGTTGCCGTGGTATCAGATGGAACAGCAGTTCTCGGCCTTGGAGATATAGGACCTGAGGCCGCTATACCTGTAATGGAAGGAAAATCCATACTCTTCAAGGAGTTTGGTGGAGTTGACGCATTCCCTATCTGCCTTGATACAAAGGATGTGGATGAGATCGTTGAGACAGTAAAGCGCATTGCGCCTGTATTTGGAGGTATAAATCTGGAGGATATATCTGCTCCAAGATGCTTCGAGATAGAGAAAAGACTTAAGGAAGAACTTGACATTCCTGTATTCCATGACGATCAGCATGGTACAGCTATCGTTGTGTCAGCAGGACTCATCAATGCGTTAAAGCTTGTCGGTAAGCCGTTTGGCGAGGCAGAAGTAGTTATCAACGGAGCAGGTTCGGCAGGCATATCAATATGTAAGCTTCTGCTTCAGCTCGGTATAGGTAATGTGGTTCTCGTGGACAAGCAGGGGGCTCTGTGCCCCGGACAGGACTGGATGAATCCGGCACAGGCAGAGATGGCAGAGATTACAAACAAGGACAGACAGACAGGTCCTCTTGCCGAGATAATGAAGGGTAAGGATGTATTTGTCGGAGTTTCAGCTCCAAATATCGTGACAGCAGAGATGGTTGCATCTATGGCGGTTGATCCTATAGTATTTGCCATGGCAAACCCTACACCTGAGATCATGCCTGAGGAAGCGGCAAAGGGCGGAGTAAGAGTAATGGCGACAGGCCGTTCGGATTATCCAAATCAGATCAACAATGTTCTAGTATTTCCAGGAATATTCAGAGGTGCCCTGGATGCCAAGGCAACAGGCATAACTGAAGAGATGAAGATGGCAGCAGCCAAGGCTATCGCATCCATTGTAACAGATGATGAGCTCAAGGAGGATTACATCATTCCTGGAGCATTTGACGAGAGGGTTGCAAAGGTCGTAGCCAAGGCTGTAGCTGACGAGGCGATAAAGCTTGGGATTACCAAGTAATATTTAGTACTTGAGATATTATGTATATAAAACAATTTAGAAAAACTAGTAAAAATATTTACTAAAAACCGCATCTCATGCAGATATTCGGCATGGGATGCGGTTTTTTGTTGCTTATATTTGTTGTAAAGTATGCTTATGTTCAGGGGAATAAAAAATAAAGGGCTTATGTTATGAATAGGGAGGAAAAAGTGAATAGTATGATTATAGGGCAGCGTATTAAGTATGCGCGCAAATCGATGAATCTCACGCAGGAGGAGCTTGGAAGGCTGATGTGTACTGACGGAAAGTATATAAGCCGTCTGGAAAGCGGAAAGAGTCTTCCAAGCCTGAAAAGACTTGTGCAATTGTCCAGGGCTTTGAAATGTACGTGTGATTATTTTTTGTGGGATATGGATGTGCCGGAGACTGGTTCGGAGGATGTGGATATTGAGTTTGATGTAGATAATGCGGTGGATGTCATGCTCTCTGTGTACGATTCTATAAGCAGTGGAATGTAGAGGGGAGTGCGGAATGGCAAAGATAGCTGTGTATAGTGGAAATTCTTATTGTATGGAAGTGATCAGGGGATATATAAACAATGCCGAGATAAAATTTGGAATGAAAAATCAGACAGCATACTTTGAGTCTGTGGATATGCTTGAGTGGGACATGGAGACATCGGGGATGTTCGATCTGGTCATAGTACACAGAAGCTGGGAGATTGCCGGACTGCTTAGAAGAAAATACCGGGAGATAAACCTCATGATGGTAGCATTGGGGATGAGCCGGAAAATGTATGAAGTGCAGCCGTGCTATCAGGTGTATGAACCGATGAGTGAAACGGACTTTATGAGGGTGTTTATGTCGGCTGTCGGTGGGATTGAAAAAAGTCCGTGCTTTGTGTTCAGTACTGGATGGGTGAAATACAGACTGAACGTTCACGAGATAATGTATTTTGAGAGTGATAAGAGAAAAGTAAATATAAAAGGTTTGTATGGAGATTATAGCTTCTATGGAAATATGAGGGATCTGTCCGAACGGATAAAGAAGCTGTACACTGGATTTGTCAGGGTGCACAGTTCTTATATTGTAAATATTGAATATGTGAGGGGATACAGCTCGAGACAGATCACACTGCTCGATGGCACCCGCATCGGTATCAATGACAAATGGCGTCCGGAAGTAATGGATAACATAGCAGAGACGGAAATGGCGTCTATCAGACATATTTCAACAATTCTATGTTGAGACGTCCCTTTCTGGTAACCGTTCCAGATTCTACAAATTCGTACTTACCATACCCGCGAATGGAGAATATGTCTCCTGATTTTAGCTGGTAGCTGCTGTTTTCATATAGCCTATTGTTCAGGGTAAACTTCTTTTCTCTGAACAACAGTGAGGTGTTGCTTCTTGAGAGACCGGTGATGGTGGCGGTGACTGCATCGGCTCTTGCGGATGCGGCGATAATATGCATGGGTTTCTTCTGGAGCTGGATCTCCCCGGTGTCTTCCGGTGAACAAATGGAACATCTCATGTTGGTGTGGCGGATCCGTGTGAGACTTTCTACGATATAATCGGCGATGGACTCTGCACAGAATATATACGCGGCGCTGTGCTTGCCAGTCTTTGAAGATTCCGCGACGAGTATGTCGCCAATCATCTCTCGTTCAATGCCCAGGTTCATAAGGGCACCAAGAAAATCACGGTGGTTCAGATCTTCAGAGAACTTGTCCTGAACGGCGGCAGCTTTGACTATAGCGATCGGAAATGTCGGTTCATAGCCACAGTCTGATTCGTTTCCGAATGCTATCATGACACGCTCGCATCCTTCCCTGCCACCGAACAGTTTGTAGCCGACAAATGAAAGCTCGTCCATATTGCTGTAGAAAACGTCAATATCTGCGGCACTTAAAAAATTCGTGTATGTATATCTGTTCTGCGTATATGCTGCGTTTGCAAGATCGCTTAACCTTCCCCTCAAAACTTCGTTTTCATTCATGATAGTAGATTCTCCTGTAAAATAAATATTTGCAACTATATTATAGTACGTGGGTTGATATTTTTTAACTATATTTGCAATATAAAATGACGGCGCAATGAACAAAATGAACAATAGAATAATCATTTGCGGAAAAAACAATCATTTGACAATCAAAAACAGCAAAAAAACTATTGAAATGCTCAGCTGTTGATAATTTATTACAAAAAAAAACTTCCGTTTTATAAAATTTTGCGTATTTACAACTTGGAAGTGTTTTGATAGTATATGGGCATGACAGGGAGATAAGAAAGACGAGGTAAAACGATCAGAGATCTTCCGGTTATATAAATTTGACAATCACATATATTTTGATATACGGAGGGTTCCCTTAGCACGAAATTCGTAGAAATCCCTTTATACGATGTAATGTAACCCCATAACCCCAAACCCCAAAATATAGGAATCCTCCACTCCCCCCTTCTTAATAACCTATCGCTTCGGAGATAGGTTATTTTTGTATGTACAGGCAAGGAGTTCCACGAATGATGCATATCCGCAGGGGTGTTTTGAAATGGAAAATGATGTCTGGGATTCCGGTGATATATCGTACACGTATTTGCAGGCCCTCTCTATGATATCGGGCTGAATGACATCGTTCTGGTTGTTAAACAGAAGATTTCTGAAGTTTTCAAAGAATGAACAGATCTCCAGATCTGCGTAGCCTTCTCTAGCGCTTTGGGTACTTTTTATAAGATAGTTCACATAACGTATGGCATCATTTACGGTAAAACATTCTTTGCCATCTGTGAACAGGATAGTTTCAGGTACAAAAAAATTCGAATGCGTCAATTGCTGATCATTAAGGTTCCATTCTATTCTTTGTATAGTTGGAGGGTTGAAGGGAAAGTGATTCCTGTATTGCTCAATCATAAGGATGTTGTCAGCGCAGCAGCCCTTTAGTATTGCAGCCTGCCTTTCAATTATATAACACTTAAGTTCGATGAGTAGGAAATATGCGTCCGGTAGAGAAAAGTGCTTTGTATTGTCAGGGATAAAGAAACTTTGCGTCATACATCTGAAAAAACTATCAATAGCATAATAACTATTTATAATATCAATTGCCTGGTTCAGATCAAAGTGCCTGATGAACTCTCTGGTGGCTGGTTTCAAGCGTGTAGCAGTGTTTATTCGGATTATGTAATCATCCAATATGGCAAGTTTTTCCTCGGCATCCGATACAGACCCTCCTAGAGAACTGTAATCGGTGGGGACACAGAAATTTAATGGGATGCGAGGACATAATAATGGGTCGGTCATATATAGTCTCCTTAATGTTGAAAAATAGCTTTGTTTGTTTGTATTTTAAATACTTTATTTATCTAAATAAAATGGTAGCACTTTAACGTGATAAGTGGTAGGATATTTAATAACAGAAAATTATACTGAAAGTCTAATTACGGGGTAATTTGGCAAAAGACCAGTAAAGATGTAATTTTCGTTGGGAAAATGGTTGGAGATTGTGAAGAAGAATGATGGGGGTGAGGTTATGAGAAAGAATAGCAGACGAAACATGGCTGCAGGGACAGTGGAGAAAATCGCAGACACTATAGGCAACAATATGAAAGATATAAGATGCAACAGCCGGTCGTCAAAGTTCACGGTCAAGTATGTAGTGTCTGAGATCAACAGGGTTCTCCCTGAAGAACTGCAGATAACAACAGGGCTCTATTATAAATGGGAGAGTGAGGAGAGAATGCCTACGGCACGGCACATACCTGCCATAGCATACGCGTTGGGCGTTTCAGAGGCGGCATTGTTCCATTGGCAGACATTTAAGAGAGATGTTGGAATGGGCAATCAGGAGAGACTTATAGAGAGCATATGTGCTCTCAGTGACGACAAGATAAAAGAGCTTGCGTGGCTTGTTTCGGGTTGGGATGGTGACGTGAAAGCTCTGGTAGAATTTGATATGTTGTATGTGAGTATGCCAGTTGAAGACAGACGTGATGTGGCATCACTTGGGATAAGACTCTATGATGTATGCAAAAAAGAAGATCGGTTGAGACGTGATGTACCAATGGCGGATTTCCCTTATCTTCAGCAGGTACTGAGGGACATGTGGGCTGATGATAAGGACAAATATAGGTGCTGAAAAGATTGTTAAAAATAGCTTGACTAAAGCTGAAAAAGCGATATGATATAATTGCGGTGCAACCGATTGCGCACATTGGAATGGTTATAACATTTGTAATATAATAATAAATATCATTGGATAATTGAGGAGAATTGTATGGAGAAAAGGGGACCGGAACAGCAGACTGGTAAGACAACGGAAAAGACAACAGAAAAGACAACAGGGGACAGCACAGGACAGGGCAAAATGACTATAGCTGATGTTGCAGAAGCCCTGAATATATCAAAGACGACCGTGTCCAGAGCAATCTCTGGTAAGGGACGGATTGGAGCTGAGACTAGAAGAAAGGTCATGGAGTACATAGAGAAACATAATTACAAACCTAGTGTTATAGCTAAAGGTCTGGCGCAGTCCAAGTCGTACAATATCGGCTGGGTTATGCCGAGCGATTACAGCGTGGTGGATCTGCCATTTTTCCAGAAGTGTCTTATGGGGCTGCTCGAGATGGCTGCTCCGGTAGATTATGACGTGCTTGTGTGTACGGTATCACCGGATGATATGAGCCAGCTTGAAAGAATCGTGGAAAACCATAAAGTGGATGGAATCGTTCTTGGACGAACTCTTGTAAATGATGCTCCGGCGGAATACCTCAAGGAGAAAAATGTTCCGTTTGTTGTGGTCGGAAGTATGGACGATGACAATGTGATCCAGATAGATCATGATCACAGAAGTGCATGCCGTGAGCTCACATCGATTCTGCTTGCTAAAGGCATGACGAAGCTTGCCCTTATGGGTGGAAATAAAAATCATGTGGTAACACTTAACAGATATAGAGGATATCTTGATGCGATGGAGGATATGGAGATTCCAGTTGACAATGGACTTGTATTCTTTGATATAGATAATTCTGTACTTTGCGAGCATGCAGTGGAAGAGGTGATGAAGCAGAATGTTGAGTGTATCCTGTGTATGGATGATGGAATTTGTCAAAATGTACTTAATATATTGGATAAGAAGAATATAGTGGTGCCTGATGATGTAAGGGTTGCCTCGTTTTATAACAGCTCACTTCTGAATAATTATCAGCCAGCTATAACATCGCTGCAATTTGATCCGAGGGAATTGGGCATGGTTGCCTGCAAATTGCTGGTTGATTACATAGAAGGAAATGAGGTTAAGAAGAAGACTCATCTGGGTTATGAGCTTCGTCTCAAGGAGTCAACGAAATAATGCGCAATAATATAAAATAAAAAATATAATTTATCGGATAATTGGAATAAAAAAGTCTCCAGGGCAGAGGATATCTCCGCTTCGGAGGCTTTTTGCGTGTAAAAGGAGCTGATAAATATTTTGTATATAAAAAGTTGCGCAAAAGTGCAACACGGTGTAGCAATATACACCACGTATCGACCTATATCATGCCGGCCAGAGACTGCATAATATATACAGATCTGATCAGGTGCAATAATATGATCTACAAATTGTTGTGCTGCAGTGCTTTATAATGTGTATTATGCACATATTGGTATGGTGTTATTTGTAAAAACAACCATATGTTGGGTTATGTGCAATCGGGTGCGCAAAATATGATGACTGTGGAAGCGCTTCTAATAAAATGAGTTGTGCAAAATGTATACTTTTTTATTTGTAAAGTTATTTAAATTAGCAGTTGACAACAATAAGCATAACTGATAATATGTAATTACAAAGAACAACCGATTGCGCACGGAAAACGAGAAGAGCAACTAATTTCTTATTATTTTATTTAAAGAGGAGGACATAAGAATGAGAAAGAAAGTTTTATCATTAACACTTGTTGCTGCGATGATGGCAGGATGCCTTGCAGGATGCGGCAACGCAGAATCAAAGGACGAAGGAACAACAGCAGCTGCTGGTGACAGCACAACACAGGCTGCAGCATCAGAAGATGCGATTCAGAACTTAATTGCTGCAACAACAGGAACTGTAGATCTTTCAGTATGGGCTTCTGAGGAAGATCAGGATCTCACAACACAGGTTATTGAAGAATTCAAGAAAAAGTATTCAGACGTTGACTTCAACATCACACTCGGAGCTGAGTCAGAGTCAAAGGCAAAGGACGATATCCTGGTAGACGTTGAGGCTGCTCCTGATGTATTCGCATTTGCTGATGATCAGATCAATGAGCTGGTTAAGGCTGGAGCACTTCAGCCGGTACAGGCTACATATACTTTTGATGTTGCAAACGAGAATGTAGCAGCTTCTGTTGAGGCAGCTTCTGTTGATGGAACATTATATGCATATCCAATGACAGCAGATAATGGATACTTCATGTTCTATGATTCATCAGTATTCACAGAGGATGATGTTCAGTCACTGGATGCTATGATCGAGGCAGCAAAGAAGGCAAACAAGAAGATTGCTATGAACGTATCAGATGCTTGGTATGTATACTCATTCTTCCAGGGCGCAGGACTTGACCTTACACTTAACGATGACGGACTTACAAATACATGTACTTGGAATCAGGCAGGCGGTACAGACGTAGCTCAGGCAATTCTTGATCTCTTTAAGACTGGCGTATTTGTAGATATGGATGATCCTACACAGGCAACAGCAATCGCTGAGGGTACGATCTGTGCAGCAGTTAACGGAACATGGAGAGCAGCAGATGCTGCGGCAGCATGGGGCGAGAACTATGCAGCAGCTAAGCTTCCTACATACACAGTTGCAGGCAAGCAGGTTCAGATGGCTTCATTCTCAGGCTGTAAGCTTGTCGGTGTAAATCCACATTCAAAGAATGTAGGCTGGTCAATGCTTCTTGCTGAGTATCTTACATCAGAGGATACACAGGTTACAAGATTTAAGCAGAGAGGTCTTGGTCCTTCAAACATCAACGCTTCAGAGTCAGAAGAAGTTAAGGCTGACCCAGCTATATCAGCACTTGCTGCTCAGGCAGCTTATGCAACACCACAGCGTGTAGGTGGTAACTACTGGACACCAGCTGAGACACTTGGTTCAATTCTTGCCCAGGGCAATCCAGACGGAACAGATCTTCAGAAGCTTCTCGACAACGCTGTAGAAGGAATTGAGGCACCTGTATCACAGGAGTAATCTTAAATAAGAAGTACTTTGAATAATATTTATAAGTTATAATGAGAATGCCTCATATGTCATTCGTGGCATATGGGGCATTTAAAAAAGAGAGGAGCTTTTTCATGAAGAAAATATCAGGATTCTTTAAAGCCATAGGAAGATATTTCAAGAATTTTGGTGTTGCTTTTGCAAAAGGTGATATATGGGTTAAGCTCTCGACGGTTATCATGGGTGCAGGTTACTTCGCAAGAAAGCAGATCGTCAATGGCTTGATCATGCTCATCGTTGAGGCTGCATTTGTGTTGATGTGCGTAGGCTATGCGGCACCAAACCTTGCCAAATTTGGAACTCTTGGAACTGTAAAGTTTGAGCAGGTATTTGATCCACTCACCATGCAGACAACTACTAATAATTACGACAATTCATTCCAGATTCTTCTCAATTCGGTGGTTGCGTTGTTCATAATTCTTATATTCGTGCTTTTCTACATTCACAATATCAAGACAGTGTACAAGCTTCAGCAGATGAAGGAAAATGGAGAACATATAAATACATTCAAGGAAGATATGAAGGCACTCTTCAACGAGAAGTTCCACATAACACTTCTCACACTTCCGACAATTGGTGTAGTCATAATGAATATTCTGCCGATACTTATTCTTATAGCGGTGGCATTTACCAATTATGACCAGCAGCATCTTCCGCCAAACTCACTGTTTACATGGGTGGGCTTCAAGAACTTCGCAAGCCTGTTCTCAAACAGCATGACAGTCACATTTGGATATTCATTCAGAAAGGTTCTTGGCTGGACACTTGTATGGGCGGTCATGGCTACATTTACCACATTCATAGGCGGTATTCTTCTTGCCAAGGCGATCAATTCCAAGACAACCAAGCTGCCAAAGATGTGGAGAACACTTTTTATCATATCAATAGCAGTTCCACAGTTCGTAACACTGCTTTTGGTTAGAAACTTTTTCGCTGATTCAGGTATTGTGAACACTATCTGTTCAAATATTGGTATCACAGACCTGCTTAAGCATGCAGGACTTGTCGGTGAACATCTTACATATATACCATTCCTGACCGATCCTCACTGGGCAAAGGTCATGATCATTCTCATCAATATCTGGGTTGGTGTTCCATATCAGATGCTGATCGCAACAGGTGTTCTGATGAATATACCTACAGATCAGATTGAGAGTGCAAAGATCGATGGAGCAACAAATTTCCAGGTGTTCTGGAAGATCACAATGCCATATATCCTGTTCATCCAGGGCCCGGCACTTATAACAGACTTCGTAAAGAATATCAACAACTTCAACGTAATCTACCTGCTCACACAGGATGTATTCGTCACACAGAATCAGGCACTTGCCAATTCACATGCGAAGGAAGTTGACCTTCTTGTCACATGGTTGTTCAGACTTACAAATGAATACTACGACTACAAGATGGCATCTGTTATCGGTATCATAGTATTTATCATATGTGCAGCATTTACACTTATATCATTCTCAAGAATGATCTCAGGAGATAAAGAGGAGGAGTACCAGTAATGAAGAAAACAATAGGTTCGATCGTTAAACATATCGTATTACTTGTCCTCGCAGTTATCTGGCTGGTTCCGATCATCTGGCTGGTTGTCACCTCATTCAGCGGATATAAGGGAATCAACACAGCGCACTTCTTCCCAACTAGCTGGTCTATGGACAACTTTGTTCAGCTGCTCACAAGACCTGACTCGGTTGTGCAGTATGTGTCATGGTTCAAGAATACACTTATCATTGCAGTATTTACATGTATCATCTCTACTATATTTGTAATTATGGTCAGCTATGCGATGAGTTGTATGAGATTCAACGGCAGAAAACAGATCATGAGTGCGTCGCTGATACTCAATATGTTCCCTGGCCCACTTCTCATGATAGCAATTTACTTTATCCTGAAGATGCTGGGACTTACAAACAGTCATTTCGGTATGATCATAGTTTACTCAGCGGGATCAGGACTTGGATTCCTCATCATGAAGGGATTCATGGACACAATACCAATGTCACTTAAGGAGGCTGCCAGACTTGAGGGCGCTTCGGAGGCGAAGATATTTACGAAGGTAATTCTTCCTCTGTGTAAGCCAATAGTAGTGTATCAGGTAATCAGTTCTTTCCTTATACCTTGGGGAGATTTTGTATTCGCAAAGCTTATGCTCAACTCAGGAGTTTCAAAGGACTGGACAGTAGCTATAGGTCTTTACAATATGCTTGAGAAATCACTGGTCAACAAATACTTCTCAGTATTCTGCGCCGGCGGTATCGTGGTAGCTATCCCTATCTCAATACTGTTCGTCATCATGCAGAAATACTATGTAGAGGGCGTGACAGGCGGTTCTGTAAAGGGCTAAGACGGACGGACGCCGTCTGTGATGGACGGATGCCGCTTCTGAATGACGGACGCCACAGAGGAGTTGTCCTGATATATTCAGAGGTCGTTTGCACTCGACTTCGGACGTAGCGGACACTAAGCTCAGGCTTAGGGCCTTCGCTAAGTGCCGACGTCCTCATATTCCTCTGAATACATGCAGGACACTCCGCTGTGGCTGAGGCCGGCAGAACTTACAGGCGGCTGAAATATGTAGAATCAACATACGGTTGAGACTGTCAACATCAATAGGCGGCGGTCTGAGAGAAATGAGAAAATTTATTTTGAGCAGGTGTCTGCATATCGGATGGGCCACATATGGATGGTGGTGTGGATGCCTGCTATAATTAGCCCTAAAATAGGGCTGACAGGATGAAAAATGAGGATATTGTCGCTTATTTGGGGACGATTATCTTTAGATCAAAAGGTTACAACATATATGAAATAGGAGATTTAAGATATGGAGAATACATTTATTGTAAACATTATCCATCGTCCTGAGATGGTTCCTGAGTATGCCGAGAAGGTTACAGGCCATGGTCAGGCAGAGGATATCGGAAGAAAAGCTCTCCTCACAGAGTCACTGGACATATTCAAGTTCCAGCAGGAGACAGCTCACAAGAACGGACTCAAGACTACTATTCAGATGACATATGCCAGCCTTTTTAACGAGGAGGCTGTATCACTCGCCAAGGAGCATCATGAGAAGTATGGAGATGAGATAGCGCTCTCACTTCTCGGACTTCCTTGCACAGAGTTCAGAGAGAAGTACAAGACCAAGGACTTCTGTATCTGGATGTTCTCAATGGAGGACAAGAAGAATATCGTCGATGACGTATTTGGAAAGTTCCATGATATATTTGGTTTCTATCCGGTATCGACAGGTTCATACTATATGGATGCTGAGCTTACAAACTACATCAAGGAGAAGTATCCATCAGTCAAGTGTGCAGTTGCAACATGCTGGGAGGAGGGCCCTAAGGCTTACCATACATGTAACAACTCATGGTACACACTGTTCGATGGTGGTCCATGGAATCCGTGGATACCTTCAAAGCAGAACACACATGCACCTGCAGCAAATGAGGCAGAGGACAGCGGAATCGTTGCTATTCCTCATCTTTCAAGAGATCTGCTGGCATGCTACGATGGAAATGGTTCTAACTTCGGTACTCATCCACAGAACGTTCTCCGTGGAATGATCTATGACAGCAAGAAATGGGAGTACCCATATCTGTACAACCTTATCGACCAGTATCGTCATCTGGCTAAGTTCAACAATGGATATTCATACAACATGATGTTCGTTGGACCGGGCTGGCTGAACAAGATGGGACGCTGGGAGGCTCCATATGAGCTGCTCAAGAAGAGCTACGAGGACGGAATGAAGTACTACGGTGATCTGAAGAAGGAAGGCAAATGCGTTGACATGACAATGGCTGAATTTGCTGATTTCTACAGAGAGAACAAGACATACGAGGAGCCTGAGTGTGCTCTTTGGAAGGATATACTGTACGGATCAGATAAGCAGATCTTCTGGTACTGCGATCCATACATGAGAGCTCAGATCAACATGGATCAGGGTGGTGCGATCGTTGACCTCAGACCATATGCAGCAAAGCTTAACTGGCCTGTAGGTATCGGAACTCCACACGTTCAGGATGCATCATATCCATTCCTGATCCAGGAGAAGTACAGAGCGGGATATTTCACACACTATGCCGGAGAAGGTACTGTGAGAAGTGCCAAGATCAGCTATAATGGTGAAGAGGTCGATCTCTGTCTGTGCAGAACAAAGGCAACATTCTCACAGGAGGGCAGCACAAGGATCCTTACACTTGAACCGGTTGACATCGAGTTCTACGATCTGACAGTTAAACTTCAAACAAAGATATACTTTGAGGAGGGTTCATCCAAGATAAGACATGAGAGAACTATCCTCGAGATGAGCAACCCTGATGCAGAGGTTGAGATCAATGAGTACATGGTGGCATGCTATGGTACAACAGAGTACCCAGAGGACATGACAGGAATCACTCTCACGGCAAAGAATGCTTCAGAGAGCAAGTCACTCACATATGAGTACAAGTGCAGAGAAGAGGATCTCGCAGGCGCCGATGAGGTGTCAGCAGTTATACCTGCGATCGGGACAAAGGCTGCCATGGGAACATCAGGCAGCGACGCAACAGGATATTTCAAAGAGGGATATGCGTTCTCGCCAATGTTCACTCTCGGGTTTACAAAGACACTTAAGGATAAGGAGGTATTTTCAACATGGCTCAGTCTGGAAAAGGCAAATTAAATTACAGATGTCCAATGTGTTTTATGAGAGATCTGGATATAGATATGTTCTATGATAAGGACAAGAAGGAATACTACTGTATCCGTTGTCAGTATGTTGGACCAGAGGAGGACGTTCTGGCAAAGAACGAGCTCATCAGAATAAAATATGGAAGAATGTATGACAGGATTACATTTGACGACTAGGTGACAGGAGTCATCTGGATAGACGGCCGCCGACAGATGAAGATGAACTGATACATCAGGAGTATGTTGTAAAAGACGTTGGAGTATGCAGAACATTTTTATTCGGCGGCTGTTCTTGGTTATAACAGGCAGTAAAATAAATGCAGGTGAATGTGTCAAGTTTTCTATGAAAACTTGACATGTAGCGCCAGCCATTTGCCGAGGAGATGCCCATGTGGCGAAGGCAAATTTTGCATGGCTGGTGTTCAAGGAGACAAAAATATGGCAGATTATATAAAGGGCGTGGATCTCTCCGCTGTTGTCGAGGTTGAAGAGCTGGGTGCGAAATATTATGACAATGGTGTGCAGGGAGATATATTTGACATACTTAAGAACTATGGTGTGAATTCTGTGAGACTTCGTCTGTGGAATGATCCGTACACGGAGGACGGCGTACCTTATGGCGCGGGCACAAATGACCTTGAGGTATACAAAAAACTCGCGAAGCGCGCTATGGATCATGGAATGAGCATTCTGCTTGATTATCACTACAGTGATTTCTGGGCTGACCCGGGCAAGCAGAGGGTGCCGAAGGCGTGGAGAGGCATGGATGCGGATCAGCTTGAGCAGGCTGTGTACGACTACACAAGGGAGACTCTTTTAGAGATGAAGGCTGCGGGCGTTCTCCCTCAGCTTGTTCAGGTTGGAAACGAGCTTACAAACGGACTGATGTGGCCGCTTGGGCAGAAACCAGAATATGACAATATCGCAAAGTTTGTGAGCGCCGGAATAAGGGCGGTCAGATCGGTTGACTCTGATATTCCGGTCATGATACATCTCGACAATGGCGGCAACAATCCTATGTATGTGGACTGGTTTGACCACTACATGGAAAGAGGAGAAGATTTTGATATAATCGGAATGTCGTATTATCCGTTCTGGCATGGAACCATGAAGGAGCTAGAGACAAATATGCGGGATATGGCGGATAGATATGGCAAAAAGATAGTTATCGCTGAGGTTTCCATGGGATTTACCATGGAGGACTACGCAGAATATGAGAAACTGGGACCTGACGATAGAAAGGGCTATGCCACAAAGCATTCACTGGTGGAGAATCTTGACTACCCTATGACACCTGAGGGGCAGGCGGATTTCATGAACGACATAATGAAACTGATAGATGATGTTCCTGGTGGTGATGGCTTTTATTACTGGGAGGCAGGCTGGATACCGGTGCCGGGAAGCGGCTGGGCTACGGAAGGTGCCCTGTCATACATAGAGGAGTCTGGACCATGCGGAAATGAATGGGCAAATCAGGCACTTTTTGACTATGATGGACATGCTCTGCCGGCACTTAAGACTATACGTGATTACAAGCCGGCGCATGACGACTATCCACTTAAGTAAATTATGGGGGACGGAGGTGCCTGTCCCCTCCGTCCCCGTGGTTTCTGATAGTAAAGTACATATTTTTGATACATTTGGATATGTTTTGGCTGGGCGGGTCTGTGTATAATATATACAGATGCGCCCTTTTAATATATTTGGCAAATTTATAGATGGGGGACAGTACGGGGTGTTCTGATTGATCAGGAGGTAAGGTATGAAAAAAGTAGCATTGTTCATGGATGGCTGGAAGAGGTATTTCACCTACGCCTGGCCGCTGGGATTTATGCAGAAGATAAAGGAAGCCAGGGCTGATGTGAATCTGTACATATTCAACAGCAATGGCAATTGGAACAGGGATGACGGTTACAGCTATGGAGAATACAATATATACAATCTTCCGGAACTGACGGACTTTGATGGGATCATAATATCTGTCAACAATATCAAATATCCGGAAGTCACGGCGGAACTGCTGGACAGGATAAGGAAGAGCGGAGTTCCGGCTATAAGCCTTGAAACAGCGTTTGACGGTCTGCATTTTGTGGGTATAGACAATTATGATGCCATGTATGACATGACTCGGCATATGATAGAGAAACACGGTGCGAAGAAGGTGTGGTATCTTGCCGGACCGAAGGACAACTATGAGGCTCAGGAGAGATGCCGTGCATTCTGCGATTGTATGGATGTGTATGGACTCAAGGTTGAGGATGAGGATGTCCTGTTTGGAGATTTTGGTTTTAATGATGGCGTGACGGGATTCGAGGAGCTGCTCAGAGCACATGGACATACGTGTATAAAACATGAGAAGGACGGACCGGATTACGGCGGCCCTGCGGAGGTGTACGGTGAGATAACCAGTGGCAGTTTTGCGGATTCTGCTCCGGATGCCGAGGCTTCGAATAATGAGGAGATGGATGAGAGAAGGCTGGAAGAACGGGAGATAGTGAAGAAGATTCTTCCGGATGTAATAATCTGTTCAAATGACAACCTGGCGGTGGGTGTGTGCAACAGAGCTGAAGCACTTGGACTTTCAGTGCCAAATGATTTTAAGGTTACGGGATTTGACAACTTTGATAAAGCAGCGTACTATACGCCGCGCATAACAACGGTGAGCAGGATCCGTGAGAAGATCGGAGCTGCGGCTGCAGAGATCATGCTGAATATCTGGGCGGGAAACAATCCAGATACCAGCTCTTATATAGATTATAATTGTATATTTACGGAGAGTTGTGGCTGTGGCACGGATGCTATGCTGAACGGCAGACAGTACCTGAAGAATTATATAATGGGAGTTGTGGAACGCGAGGAGATAGATGAGAGCACACTTGACTTCACGCATTTGCTCAGCAAATGTGGTGATTACAGTGGCCTTTATCCATGTGTACAGACGGCATATTCACAGGCAGAGTGTAAGAAATGCGTTATGGTTGTCGACAGATCCCTTGTGGAGATGGGGGAAGCTGGCCCGACTCTCTCAGCAGCATACGATGAGGATGTATTTGCTGTGAAAGGCTATCCTCAGAGAATGCAGATCGTGTACAAGCAGGGCATAGCGGATGACGGTGACGATACATACCATAGTATGTTTCCTCTTTTGGATGATGAGACAGGCGGCAATATATTTTTATTTGCGCCATTTCATTTTGGAGAAAAGGCAGTTGGGTTCTGCTGTGTCGAAAATGGATATTACCTCATGGATAAGCAGCTTTGGTCAACTGTAATGAGCGAAGTGAATGTGGCTATGATAAATCTGTTCAATAAATGGAGGCTGGAGCAGATCAATCAGGAGCTTACGGCAATATCCATAAAGGATCCACTTACCCAGATATACAACAGGGAGGGTATGAGACAGATCGCCGCAAAGGCATTTGACAAGGCTGCGGGCCAGGGCAGGGCACTTCTCATAATGTTTGCAGACATGGACAGGCTCAAATATATAAATGACACTTATGGTCACGAGTACGGAGACAAAGCCATAAGGAGTGCCGCAAGAGCCGTAGCAGGCGGAGGCGGAATAAGCAGTATTCCGGTTAGATATGGCGGAGATGAATTTGTATCCATATCTATATACGATGAGGCGGAACCTCCTGAGGAAAGAAAGACGGCAATCCTTGAGAAAGCCAGGGAGATAGCGTCGCAGGAGAAACTTCCATTTGCCCTGGAGTTTAGTATAGGTTATGTTATAACAGACCCGGATGGTGATAAAACCCTTGAGGAGTATGTGAGGGAGGCGGATCACAGCATGTATCAGGAGAAGATACAGAGAAGGGTAAGCAGATAATAATAAAAAATTATCAAAAAATGGAGAATCAGGTCTTATGTGCTGATTCTCTATTTTCATTTAGTATGTTATAATTAACTGTCATGATCCAATTCGCCGCTCGCCAATCATGCAAGCATGTTGGCTCACTTGCGCTCATTATATCATATCGCCTGTCGGCTCAATGAGGACATTCGCATTATGACGTCTTGCGCAAGCGCATCCGTCGCAATGCTCATTGTATCATGTGGACACAACGTGGATTATTTATATTAGATACTTAGGATCAAAAGGAGGATATACAATGCTTAAGAATGTAACAGACACAGTATTTTATGTAGGTGTGGATGACAAGGATATAGACCTGTTCGAGAATCAGTACATCGTGCCAAACGGTATAGCGTACAACTCATATGTCATCATGGACGAGAAGATTGCCATCATGGATATGGTAGATGCAAAGTGTGCAGACCAGTGGTTTGCAAATGTGGCAGAGGTGCTTGGAGACAGGCAGCCTGATTACCTCATCATATCCCATCTTGAGCCGGATCACTCAGCCAATCTTGGTGATGTGCTTGCAAAATATCCGGATATTAAGATCGTATCAAATGCGAAGCTTTTCGGAATGCTTCCAAACTTCTTCGAGGTTCCTGTGGCAGACAGAAGTGTGACTGTGGCAGAGGGACAGACACTCTCACTTGGAAGTCATACGCTTCAGTTCTTCATGGCTCCTATGGTCCACTGGCCTGAGGTTATGGTCACATACGAACAGAGTGAGAAGATACTCTTCTCAGCGGATGCATTTGGCAAGTTCGGCACTCTGGATACCGACGAGGACTGGGCATGCGAGGCAAGAAGATATTACTTCAATATAGTAGGAAAGTATGGAATGCCTGCACAGGCACTTCTGAAGAAGGCAGCAGGGCTGGACATCCAGAAGATATGTGCGCTTCATGGGCCTATACTCACAGAGAACCTTGAGTATTACATAGGAAAGTATCAGCTGTGGTCAACCTACACACCTGAGGATGAGGGAATCTTCATCGCATACTGCAGTCTCCACGGCAACACGGAGAAGGCTGCAAAGAAGCTGGCGGAGATTCTTGAGGCAAAGGGTGCACCAAAGGTTGCTATATCAGACCTTTCCAGAGAGGATATGGCAGAGTGTGTAGAGGATGCCTTCAGATACGACAGACTTGTACTTGCAGCACCTACATATGATGGCGGTGTGATGCCTGTCATGGCGGATTTCATCAACCACTTGAAGATGAAGGCATACCAGAAGAGAAAGGTCGCTTTCATTGAAAATGGTTCATGGGCACCTATGGCGGCGAAACTCATGAAGGAGCAGATGTCAGCGATGAAGGATATAGAGATCGTGGACGAGCACGTGACCATAAGGTCCGCGTTCAAGCAGTCGGATGTGGCAGCGCTTGAGGCTTTGGCTGGAAAACTGTTATAAGAGATAAGGATAATAAACATAAAGTGAGTCTGAAACCGACTTACATACGTAGTTATTATTCATCTAACAGGTGAGTTGTCACAATAAAGTTGTTACACAGAGTTGCTATACATATCGTGAGCAGGGAATTTGAGCCCGCTGGTCCTTAGGTGGCGCTGTGAGGCGGCACCTTAGTACCGCTGCAGGGCGAAATAAGCGGAAGCGACCCAGCGAATGATATGTATAGCAACTCTGTGTTCAAAGATAGAATTGGCAACTCACCGTCCTATCAATAATGTAAGGAAGGTGTAAGACATGGCTAAGTCCATGGTTTCCGGAAAGCCGGTTAGTCTGATGATGCAGTTTGCCCTGCCACTTTTGCTCGGCAATCTGCTTCAGCAGACTTACAATATCATAGATGCAGCTATAGTAGGACAGATACTGGGTGACAAGGCTCTGGCGGGAGTTGGAGCCAGCAGCAGCATTCAGTTTCTTGTCCTTGGTTTCTGTATGGGATGCTGCGCAGGCTTTGGCGTTCCAGTTGCAAAATATTTTGGTGCAAATGATATTCACAAGATGGGAAAATATATATTTAATGGTGCGGTTCTGACTGGCATCATAGCACTTATCGTCACGTCGGTATGTGCTATATGCTGCAATCAGATACTGCACCTTCTGTCCGTTCCGCAGGATATATTTGATAAGGCGTACTCATATCTTATAGTTATATTTCTGGGAATCCCATTTACACTTATGTATAACTATCTGTCGAGTGTGCTCAGATCACTTGGAGACAGCAGGACACCATTTATGTTCCTCGCTTTCTCAGCGATACTCAACATATTTCTTGATCTGTTCTGCATACTTGTGCTTAAGTGGGGATGTGCCGGTGCGGCTATAGCGACGATAACTGCTCAGGCTGTGAGTGGAATATTATGTCTGGCGTACATTTTCAAGAAGGTTCAGGTGATGCACCTTGAGGCGCAGGACAGAAAGGTAGAAGGTTCTGCGGTGAAGGAACTCCTCATTATGGGAATTCCAACTGGTCTGCAGTTTTCCATAACAGCCATAGGCAGTATGGTCATGCAGTCTGCAAATAACAAGCTGGGAAGTGTGTATGTGTCAGGTTTCACAGCCGGTATGAGGATAAAGCAGTTCACCATGTGCCCATTTGACGCATTTGCAACGGCAGCATCCGTGTTCTGCAGTCAGAATCTTGGCGCCGGACAGGCAAAGCGTATAAAACAGGGCTTGTGGCAGGCGATAGCAGTCGCAGTGGGATATGGCTTGATAGCAGGACTTATCATGATATTCTTGGGAAGACCGCTCTCTATGATATTTGTCAAGAAGAGCGCAGTCGACGTCCTTGACGCATCTGCGAAATACCTCAGATGTATGGGATTCTTCTACTGGAGTCTCGGTATACTGAACGTGGCGCGTATGGTGACGCAGGGACTTGGATATTCGGGAAGAGCCATATTCTCAGGTGTTACAGAGATGGTGGCCAGGATCATAGTGAGCCTGGGATTTGCCGGAGCATTTGGATATACTGCCATATGTTTCGCAGATCAGACGGCATGGGTTACGGCGACTATATATATATTGCCGACATGCCTTTACTGTGTGAAGAAGTCTACGGCGAAGATTGCGGCGGCGATGTAGTTGTATATTGTTATGGATAATTAGAAGTAAGAAAAAACACCTCGGTTTGAGGTGTTTTTTTAAGTATTCTTAAAACTAATAAATATAAAGTTCAGTTGGTGACGGTCGGTCACCAACTGGTAATATTTTGTAACCGTTTTATTTGTGCCAGTGCAATGAGAAGGTTGATATCGAGATTACTATAATATACAACAATACATTAAATCATAAATTTGTTGACTGCATCATTTATCTCAAATTTAGTTTCTTTGTCTGAAAGTCCAATATCTATCATGCCACGACCGTCAAGTTCATCGCCAGGAAATAATATCTCTAAGTGCTTACCTTGTAACAGGCATCCGAGATCCTCTTTTGAAATCGATATATTGACGTATCTCTTGCTTTCCTTTGCAACTTCAACATTTGCCATGAAACTTCCGTCGTTTGAATTTTTTATATTATATTCAGGTTTGCTCATATTGATCGTCTCCTTGCTGTTATGTAATAATGCCATATTTAGGTATATCACTTCTTATTGTTATCATCAAGCAGTTTGGGAGCGTTTTACATATTGCTTTGAGTCAGAAACATCGGTCAAACCGTCAAATGCGTCAACTCTCAACAGGAACAGTGGAGAAAGTATTTCCACTTTGACATATCCATATATTCATTATAAAATTAACCTGATTTTAATCTTTCTCATATTTTAGATTAATCATCGGTTGGTATAGTAACAACAACAGTTGATGATATCAGCAACAAACGATTAGAAAGATGACAGATCATCGGAAGATGATGAAACTAAGATGAAGAGAAAGGGTGTAATGATTATGGATAAACTTGAAAAGGTAGAAAAGTTAAGAGCGAAAACAGGTGTAAGTTACGAGGATGCAAAGAATGCGCTTGAGGCGTGCGATTACGATCTGCTGGATGCAATTATTTATCTTGAGAAGCTTGATAAGGTGAAGGCTCCTGAAGTGGAGAGCTTTACCACAGGCGAGGAACAGAAGACATCAACAGAGTTTGAGCAGGCGCAGCAAACATATACAAATGATTGCAATAAAGTGACGTTTGGACAGATGATGGACAGATTTTTCAAATGGTGTGGCAGGATATTGAAGAAGAGTGTGGACAGCACATTCATAGTAGAGCGCAGAGGCCAGACCATGATAAACGTTCCGGTTCTGGTGCTTGTGATCGCACTCATACTTGCGTTCTGGGTAGTTCTTCCACTTCTTGTTGTAGGCCTCTTCTGTGAGTGCAGATACCATTTTGAGGGAATCGGCGACATCAACGTAAATCTCAATAGCGCATGCGACAAAATGGCAGACTCAGTAGACAACCTTAAGTCCGACGTCAACAACAAGTAATCAGAAAGATATATAAAAACAATATCAACACAGAATAAAAAGCTATATGTAATAAAAACAACGTATATATCAGCGTCCGTCATAAAAGAAAGGAAAAAGATATGGCACAGAAGATTCTCATTGTGGAGGATGAAGAGAAAATTGCGAGATTCGTGGAGCTGGAACTGGTTCACGAGGGATACGAGGTAGAGAAGGCATTTGACGGAAGAACAGGTCTGGACAAAGCTCTGACAGGTGACTTCGACCTTGTGGTGCTGGATGTGATGCTTCCGGGACTCAATGGTCTGGAGGTGCTTCGAAGAATCCGCAAGGAGAGTGTTGTGCCGGTTATCATGCTGACCGCAAGGGATGCAGTCATGGACAAGGTGTCAGGGCTCGATGCCGGTGCTGACGATTATCTCACCAAGCCATTTGCCATAGAGGAGCTGCTTGCCAGGATAAGGGTTGCGCTGAAGAGACGCGGAACTGTGGAGGTTCACACTCACAGGATAGAGATCCGCGGGGTGTGTATGGACACTGACAGACATGAGGTTACAGTGGACGGAGAGAGTGTGGAGCTGACAAACAGGGAATTTGAGCTGCTGAGAACACTCATGGAAAACAAGGACATCGTGATGGACAGGGAAAAACTGCTCAGCGCAGTGTGCGGATACGATTATCTGGGAGAGACAAATATAATAGATGTGTATGTGAGATATCTGAGAACCAAGATAGATGACAGGTTTGGCGTAAAACTCATAACCACCGTAAGAGGTGTGGGATATGTTATCAGAGAATGACCAATATGAATACCGGGACGGATCAGATAGATATGTGACAAGCCGGATGCCGTGACAGAGCAGATAGATATGTGACAAGCCAGCGCCGCATGACACGGATACGCATAGATAGAGAGAAAATACATGGGAAAGAAAACTAACGAAAACAAAAGAATGTCGTCGATAGCCAGAAGGATCAATATGGGTTTCTGGCTCAAAGAGGTGGGCAATGTGATACTTATTGATATCGTCATTGCCTTTCTTATTGTTGGGGCATTTGCCTGGTGGGGAAGAGAGCAGCTTCCGCAGGACGTAGGAGGAATGAAATATTATGTTGATAAGAATGAAGACGGCGGGGGCTATGAATATATCATAGAGGGGTCTGACAAGAAGAAGTACAGGTATGATGTGAAAATCTTGTGGGATATCATAGAGATTCCTGGAATCATATTGCTGGGCATGGAAACTATAGTTCTGTTTCTAGCTTTGTTCAGAACGGCGGATGTCAGAAGGCGTCTGAAGCCTCTGAATGATCTGGCTGTAAAGGCGGAGAAACTCAGCAAAGAACCAATGGATCACAACAAAATAGATGATCTGGAGAAAGCGATATCACATTTGTCCGCGGATGATGACGAGCAGGTAATACACACTGGAGATAAGGACCTTCAGAGTATAGAAATTGCGCTTAACAATTTGCTGAAAAACATGAAGGAGAATGAAAAACGACAGATGAGGTTCGTGTCGGATGCGTCCCATGAGCTTAGGACACCTATAGCTGTAATTCAGGGGTATGTAAATATGCTTGACCGCTGGGGTAAGGAGGATGAGCAGGTTCTGGGAGAATCCATAGAAGCGCTCAAGAATGAGTCCCAGCACATGAAGGAGCTAGTGGAACAGCTGTTATTCCTGGCGAGGGGCGACAGCGGAAGACAGCATTTGAATATGGAAAAATTGGATCTCAACTGCATGGTGAGCGAGGTGTGGGAGGAGTCTATGATGATAGATGAGAGCCACAGATATGAATTCCAGGGTACGGAGAATGAGGCGTGTGTGCTCGGCGATGTGGCGATGATCAAGCAGTCTGTCAGGATATTTGTCCAGAATGCGGCGAAGTATTCTGAATCTGGCACCACCATAATACTCGGTGTGAAAGAGGAACCCGGTTATGTCAGTTATATGATAGAGGACGAGGGAACCGGGATGAATCCGGGCGATCTGGCTCACATATTTGACAGATTTTATCGTTCAGACGAAGCACGCAACAGTGAGACAGGGGGTTCGGGACTGGGATTGTCCATCGCTAAATGGATAGTTGATGCTCACGGTGGAACCATACAAGTTATATCGAGAGAAGACATAGGATCAAGATTTGTTGTGAGATTTCCTGCATGTTAATAGATGAAGTGATGGATGTGTGCCAGCCAACGGTTTGGTTATATTCAAATAGTTGATAAGCAGATTAAATATACATAAACGATCTGCCCCTGCATAGACTGTATAAAACAGAATATGCGGGGGCTTTTTCTTTGAAGGGATACATAGAAGAACGGGCGGTAGAAGCAGCAAATTATATCATTGATACCAGAGCAACGGTCAGACAGACGGCGGACAGGATGGGAATAAGCAAATCAACGGTTCACAAAGATATAACAGAGAGACTTATAAGGATCAGACCGATGCTGGCGGCTCAGGCGAGAGTCGTGCTGGATGCAAATAAGGCGGAGAGACATATAAGGGGCGGACTTGCTACCAGGGAAAAGTATCTGCATGAACACGAGGTGGAGGAACAAAGGCGGAATAAGCAGATGATCACAAAGATTTAATACCTCGTGTGTTGTAATTTTCTCCGATATGGGGTAAACTTTTGTTGGCTGCACATAGGATCCGACACGTGGTGTATGCGCAGTGAAGACAACAGTTTAATGCGATTAGAGGTTAGAATATGAGGTTTATACATATTTCGGACGTGCATTTGGGAATGACACCGGATAAGGGAAAAGCGTGGAGTGGTGTCCGTGCAAAGGAAATAGAAGATACATTTGACAAGATCCTGGCAATTGCGGAAGAAAGAAAGGTCGATCTGCTTCTTGTGGCGGGAGATCTTTTTCATAAGGCACCAGGGATTATTGAGTTAGACATGCTGGATGGCAAGCTGGCAAAGCTCACGAATACCAAGACGATCATAGTTGCGGGAAGCAGCGACTATATAGAGAAGGATTCACCATCGGAGACATTTGAATTTAAGTCAAATACAGTGATACTTCCTGCTGGTGAATTCAACAATGCGTATTTTGAGGATATAGATACCTGCATCACTGGATTCAGCTATGGACAGGAGACATACAAGGAGAATTTTGCAGAAGGGATAGAGCCGCAGAAGGAGGGCGCTGCAAATATACTTCTCATGTATGGCGGTGATGAGGAGCACGGTGCATTTGACTTCAGAAAGCTTGCCGATTCGGGATTTGATTATGTTGCACTGGGATATTTGAGAAAGCCAAAGCACATGGTGAAGAATAAAATGGCGTATCCGGGTTCCCCAGAGCCATTGACACACAGTGATACGGGCAAGCATGGTTTTATATATGGACAGATAATACACGGTGAGACGAGAATAAAGTGGGAGTCTATAGCTTGCAGAAGCTATATCAATCTGGGACTTGAGGTGAAGCCAGAATATACTGCTGCACAGATAGAGCGTGTGATCGAAAAGCAGATAGACAAGATGGGCAGTGAGAATATTTACAGAGTTATCCTCAAGGGACAGAAGGGTAGAAAGGTGGACACGACATTTGATGATCTGACATCCAGATACATGATATATGATATTGTAGACAACACAATGTTTGACTACAATAAAGAAAGCCTTATGAAGGATAACGAGAACAATGTGCTGGGAAGATTCATTGCCGAACTTTCGCGAAATGATGATGTGGTCAGCAGAAAGGCACTTGAATACGGCTTGGAGGCTGTGATAGCTACTGGAGAAAAGTGATGTATATAAATAAATTGTTTTTGAAAGAATTTGGAAAATTCAACAATAGAGAGATAAAGCTAGAACAGGGGCTGAATGTCTTGTATGGAGATGAAGGTGCAGGAAAGAGCACGGTTAGGGATTTTGTAACCGGTATACTGTTTGGCATCAATAAATCCAGGGGACTTGGATCAGGCAGGGATGATTATTCTGCCAGAAAGCCGAAGGGTGGAAATGGATATTCTGGAAAAGCCCATGTGACAAGTGCAGGCAGGAACCATTTGCTTGAGAGAAATTTCAATATGACTACTGACGGAGCCACGCTCACGGATATAGAGAATGGCAAGAGTGAGAGACTTCGCACAAAGAATTCTTACAGGGGTATTCTGTTTGATATGGATAAGAGTACCTATGTAGATGCTCTGAATGTTGAGCCTGCAGACGAGTATGGAGACAGTGACAAGGCGGTGTGTGATTTCCTTGAGAAGTACCTTCACAACATTAGAGAGACTGGATGTAGCGGTATCAACAAGGCGGCTGCCATCCAGTACCTTGAAAACGAGCGAAAGAAATATGACAATAAGAAATACCTTATGCAGATAGAAGAACTTGAAGCCCAGATGGATGAGTTGGGAGATGTGGATAAAGATCTGGAGGACATAAGGAAAGCCAGAAGAGAAGAACTTGACGCTTACAATATGGAAATTGCGAGACTCAAGCGGGAAGCGAGACAGCTTGTAAACGAGAAGGATGCGGAGATCCCCGACGAAGATGAGGACAGGGAGAGAAGTCATATATTCCTTGAGGTTGAGGCAATTGATGACGAGGATGAGAAGAAGGAGAAAAAGAAACAGGAGAAAAAGTCCAAGAAGCTTACAGACAATATATTTGTCATAATGGCTGTTGGAATCCTTGTTGTGGGTCTGATCACTCTCGCTGTTCATCTTGTGGGATTCCAGAAATCTATCCAGCAGCTGTTTGTTATATGTACTATAGCATTTGTCGCCATAACCATAATAGACGGTCTGTTCCGAAAAGGCGCATTTGACGGCGATAAGCTTCCGTCGGAGGAGGAATTTCAGAGGACGATATACGAGATGGGAAGAGCCACGGAATCAAGGACCGTGCGCGTGGAGATAGACAGGGTGTTTCAGGAGGAGCACGATAAGAAACTTGATATGTTTAAGTTCCAGGAGCATGATGCCATTGAGAAGAGGGATGCCTACTATGAACTCAAGGAGAAGAGGGATGCCATATTTGTGGATTACGATGCACTTGAGACGGAGAAGAAAGCGATCGATAAAGCTATTGATACGATCAACGACCTGTCAGACAGTCTGGCTGCCAGATTCGATGGGGTTGAGCAGAGTGTATCACAGCTGCTTGGTCTGATATCTGATGGAAGATACACTGAGGTGAAACTGGACGATGATATGCATGTTGCAGTGGAAAAGGATGGACATTTCTTCCGGGCTGAATTCTTGGGAAATGACGTGGTGAGACAGGTATATCTGGCTGTAAGGCTGGCTGTTGCAAAGATACTGGATGATGAGAAGATGCCTCTGCTGCTTGATGATGTGGTTGATGCCTCAGATGAGAGACAGCTTACAGGTGTATTTAAGGCGATAAGCACAGTTGATACCGAGCAGGTGATCCTTCTTACCTCAGATAGTGAGTTGATGAAAAAACTCGAGGATATGCGTATTACATGCAATGTGGTTACATTGTAATTATTTATACATGTTAGGTGTTATAAAACATGAAAAAATCCCCTAATGATCAAGCTCTTATATCATTTGATATATGAATTATGGATCATTAGGGGATTTCTGTATTAATTATGATATTCTAGTAATTCTCATAGTTGTCTGAGATAGTGTGCTTTACCTTATACTCAGCAATTCTTGCACTGATTCTCTCGGATGGATCGAGAAGATCGCTGAGAGATGCATCGTGGTTCAAGTGATCAATTATGAGTGCGATATACTTGCTCATGTCGGCTGATACATACCAGTCACGGCTTGCAAGCTCTGGAAGCTGGTATGTGAGGTTGGTTGTGATGACCTTCTCAATGATACCCTCTTCATGACACTTGTCGAACACCTCGAGCCCCTTTGTAAAGAGACCAAATGTAGCAAGAGCGAATACTCTTTTTGCCTTTCTCGCCTTGAGCTGTTTTGCAACGTCTATCATACTCTCTCCGGATGCGATCATATCATCGATGATGATAACATCCTTGCCCTCAACTGAATCGCCGAGGAATTCATGGGCAACGATAGGATTACGTCCGTCAACTACTCTTGAGTAATCCCTTCTCTTGTAGAACATACCTACGTCAACACCAAGAAGGTTTGCAAAGTAGATAGCTCTGTGCATAGCACCTTCATCAGGTGAGATGACCATCATGTGGTCATTGCCAATCTCAAGATCAGGAGTTGATCTAAGAAGCGCCTTAACGAACTGGTAAGTAGGCTTCACATTCTCGAAACCGCTCTTAGGGATAGCGTTTACTACTCGTGGATCATGCGCATCAAATGTTACGATATTGTCGACACCGTACTGCTTGAGCTCCTGAAGCATAACGGCACAGTCAAGAGACTCACGACCTGATCTCTTGTGCTGACGGCTTTCGTAGAGGAAAGGCATGATAACTGTAAGCTTTCTAGGCTTATCTGTCATGGCAGAGATGATACGCTTAAGATCAGCGTAGTGGTCGTCTGGTGACATTCTCTGTGTCTGACCTGCCATTGTGTATGTGCAGCTGTAGTTTCCTACATCCAGCATAATATATATGTCTTTACCACGAACTGACTCGTTGACAATACCCTTAGCCTCACCTGATCCAAATCTTGGACAGTCTGTGTCGATGAGATAAGAGTCCTTCTCATAACCATGGAATACGATACTTGATTTGTTTTCGTTCTGGCGGTTCTTTCTCCACTTAACGATGTAGGAGTCAACTTTCTTTCCAAGAGGCACGATGCTCTTGTGTGCAATGATTCCCAAGCTTCCTACGGGTATTGTTTCCAACTTACTATCGTCTGGCATAATAAAATCCTCCTAATTTGAATATGTTCATTTTGCTGCCTTGTGTTTTGCAGACTGACGTCTACTTTCCAGTTATATGACTCATGCGCTTCATATAACGGATATTATCTCCGTAGAGATTGAATATGAGATAACTATCGACTATGCGGGACATTATACGTTCAGTATAGCGTTCCCTGATCATTTTCAAGTCCAGATTAGTGGATATGAGAGTTGACTGGTTTCTGATAGTTCTCTTATTTATAATCTCAAATAACTGGGATTGGACAAATGAATTGGTTAGTTCTGTGCCCAGATCGTCAATTATTAGAAAATCACAGTTGTAAATGTAGTCATATAGCATCTCTTGATGCTGTTCATGGTTGTTCTTCATAATAATATCCCGTAAGATATTATCAAATAAGTTAATCGCAGACAAGTATAAAACTGTATAACCTTTATCAAGAAGGCTTTTTGCTATGCAGTTTGTGAGAAAAGTTTTGCCTGTCCCTGTCTCTCCGTACAGGAGAATGCCGGGTCTTTTGTTCTGAAAGTTTTCTGTAAAGTCTTTTACCTTTGCCAGTATATTGCTGGCATTCTTGTATGGCGTATAACTGTAGCTGCCAAATGGTTCATCCCTGTATACGCTAAGATCAAATGTGTCAAAATTCTCTTTGTTAAGAACATTTTGAATTGTCGATTGCTCATATAACTGGCTTATGACCATCTGTTTCAGACATGTGCATGGATTCCCGTTAACGTAGCCGCTGTCTTTGCATATGGAGCACGTGTATACTGGTAAAAGGTAATCATCCGGAAATTCCGAAGATCTGATTAGGGATCTGCGTTCTTCCCTCAATGTTTCTTTTAAAGTCTGGTTTAAAGCCTTGCTTGAGCTTGCATTTGAACTGCTGTCTGTGTTGCCTTTTGATCCCGGTGCTGTATCAGGATCATGCCTCATTATTCTCGCCCTGGCTTCCTGTACGGCCATGTGGACGAGCTCGTCATCTATCTCCTTGACTCTTGGGAGTTTTTCGTATAGTTCGGCTTTCCGCCTGTCTTGTATGCGGAGATTATCCTGCCTTCTCCTGCTGAGCTGGGAGAGGATATCATCGTAATCAATATTTTTCATGATGGTTTATAATACCCCTGTTATATGTGTGCCTAAGATGTCTTCTTATCCTGGTTTAAGTCGTCAGCAAGCATCTGCTCAAGCGCGGCCAACTGATCAGACATGTCTGTCTGCTGGAAGTTGGCGAAGCTGTTTGGTTTTGCTGCCGTGCTGTATGTATGTCCGGTATTCTCGTTCTTCTTCTTTATAAATTCCTGATCCAGTGTTTCTACATCCCTAATGGATTTTACACCATTTTTGTACCAGTTTTCAAGGATTCCGTTCACATATGCAAAATTGGCTGACTGAGGTCTCGATAGTATAGCTTTCTGACATGCCAAGGTTATGAGATCCTCAGAAAACTGCATCTCCTCAGACCAGGCATCTATGTAAGCGGTCTCTGCGCTCGTAGGTCTGTTCCTCGATATGCCAAGTTCACGGAACACCTTGCGGAAGAGAGGGTTGTATGCGTTGCTGTTCTCTCTGGCTTTCTCAACGGTATCTATGCCATTCTCATACCATGCCTTGGCAACCGCCTCGGCATACTTAAAGCTTTTCTTGCCGAGGGTGAGACAGTACTCTATGAGATACTCGATGAGCTCCTGTGAAAAATGAAGCTGATCGTATATGTATATCAGAGTCTCGCTCTCCGCCATTGAGAGCGTCTTGCCGTAAAAGGCCTCCGCCTCAAACAGGATATCTGAGAATATATCATCCTCCTGTTTTTTTCTCAGCAGCTCAGGAGTGACCAGAACCTTGTCCGGTGGATTGTGGACAGTGGATACTGTGTGAACTGGCGCCGCGTCTGGGACGGAAATGTTCTGTTGCGCCGCAGGGCTTGTCTGCGCTGCCACAGTGAAGATGTCCTCCTGCGTCATGTGAGATGCAGCAGTCCTGTCGGTACTGCGGGCATCCTCATTATCATGAATACCGGGGGTGTCGACCGAATAGTCCATGCCGAGCATGGACAGGCTGTCCAGTCCGTACATGTCCTCTGACTTGTCCCTAAGGGGCAGAAGTGTTATTCCGGTCAGGACCTTCTGACTGTTGTAGTTGAGTTTCATAACATCCTGGCTTATCCAGTAACGGATAGCTTTGCATATAAACTTTTCAGACAGGTCAAAGTGTCTGGCGATGTCTGCGATTGATACAGGCTCTCTGGAAGACATAAGCCGTACCAGATACAAATATACTTTAACAAAATCTCCGTTGGCGGAGGTCATATAGTAGTCTATGAAAAAGTTTGATATGGAGGAATATGTTTCGTTTTTCTCTGATGTGATAGTGATGTAATTCATGTCAAAAATCCTTCCAATACTCCATAAAATAAGTACATTATTAAAAAATTAAAAATGTAGTTGATGTTTGTCATCAAGAAAAAAGTCTTATGACCGCTTCATTATAACATGTACTATTGGTATTGCAAGAGCCCTTGTAGATGGTTAAAAAAAAGAGGGGGGGTGTTGATAATGTTGATAATGTGGATGGTATTTTGACAAAAAAATGTTGAAAAATAAAAGTCAAGGAATTAACGGGGTTGTAAAGAATTTGTAAATATTATGTCAACATGTAAAAAAATAAACATGGTGGGGATAGTTTCCCACCATGTTTTGTGGATAATGTGGATAACTATTTTTTAATCAGGTCATTTCCTATAGAATAGACATTTCCGGCGCCCATAGTTATCAACAGATCATTTTTTTTGCAATTTTTTAAAAGATAGTTTTCTATATCATCGAAAGATGGCAGATAAAAGGCATCTGTGCCGGATTCTGCGATCTTCTCAGCGAGCTGTTTTGCCGATACGAGACCGGTATCCTTTTCCCTTGCCGCGTATATATCGGCGACGATGACATGGTCACATACCTTCAGGGCCTCTGCGAACTCGTCAAACAGGGCGTAAGTTCTTGAGTATGTATGTGGCTGGAATACACACCACAGCTCATTGTAGCTTGTGTTTTGGGCCGCCTTCAGTGTGGCTGAGATCTCCGTTGGGTGATGAGCATAGTCATCCATGACTCTCACATTGTCCAATATGGTTCCCTTGTATTCAAAACGTCTCTCTGCGCCTACGCATTCTGACAGCCCCTGCTTGATGACATCGATGGAGATTCCAAGCTCTAAGGCTGCTGCTATGGCGGATAATGAATTGTACACATTGTGTTCTCCAAACACTCTGAGGGTTATATCTGTCACCTCTTTGCCATCCACAACAAGTGTGTATGTAGGATGACCGAGATCGTCAAATCTAATGTTGTGTGCGGAATATTTATTCTGGGTACCCTTTCCAAATGTAACAATGCGGCACTCAAGATCTCTGACAACAGTGTCGTAGTACTCCATATCACCATTTACGATGACGAGACCTTCTTTAGGAGTTTTGGTGGCAAATACATGGAATGATTCAGCAATTTCATCGATATCCTTGAAGAAATCCAGATGGTCGGCATCCACATTGAGTATGATGCTGATGAACGGCTTGAATGCATGGTAGCTGTTGGTGTATTCACATGCCTCTGTCACAAAGTATTCTGACTTGCCGACACGGATGTTGCCTCCTATGCTGTCGAGGATTCCTCCGACTGATATGGTAGGGTCTGTGTCCGCATCAATAAGAATGTACGACAGCATGGAAGTCGTTGTGGTTTTGCCGTGGGTTCCGCTTACAGCTATTGAGTATTTGTAATTCTCCATGATCTGTCCGAGAAGCTGGGCTCTGGTGAGCATAGGTATTCCTTTTTCAACTGCAGCCTTGAATTCTTCGTTGTCAGGATGGATAGCTGCTGTATATACAACAAGGTCTATACTGTCAGTTATGTTGGATGCACGCTGACCTATATTTATGAGAGCTCCCATATCAGCAAGCTGATCTGTGATCTCAGATGCCTTCATGTCGGATCCGGTTACCTTAAAACCTGCTTTGAGAAGGATCTCGGCGAGGCCGCTCATGCTGATACCGCCTATTCCCATGAAATGGACATTTATTGGCTTTGAAAAATTGATCTTGTACATTAGTAATTCGCCTTCCTTATATAAAATTGTTTGATATCATATAGCTTTCTTTATTTTCTCTTTGGCAGTATAACACATTCCATATTAAAAGAAAACTACCAGCATTAGTGCATTGTTATTGAATGAAAATTATGTTATAAATTAAAAGGATATGGTCATAGATGATATTTATTACTCATCTCTGGCGGCAGTGTTCAGACTGGTAAGTCGGACAAAACTGAGAGAAAATTAATATTTACAGTAACGAAATTGAGGTAAACACATGATTACAAATGACGCTACATTATTAAAGGTAAAGCATGAGGTGCTCTATGAGGTGGCAAAGCTTGCCTATGATGGCAAATTGGACGATGAGAGGGATAATCTTCCTTATAAGATGGTTCCGGGACCTCAGCCGTTTTTTAGATGTTGTATATATAGGGAGAGGGAGGTCATCAGACAGAGGATCAGGCTCGCAGAGGGCAAGGCACCGGGAACTGAGGATGATGGAAATGTTGTCCAGATCATCAATTCTGCCTGTGAGGGTTGTCCCATCTCTCGTTATGTAGTAACAGATAACTGTCAGAAGTGTATGGGAAGAGCCTGTCAGCAGGCCTGTCGTTTCGGTGCGATAAGCATGGGGCGTGACAAGTCGTATATAGATCCATCAAAGTGTAAGGAGTGTGGACAGTGTGCAAAGGCATGTCCATATAATGCCATAGCAGATCTTATGAGACCCTGTATAAAGAGCTGCCCGGTTGGTGCGATATCTGTTGCTGAAAATGGAACGGGTATAGCAGTAATTGACAAGGATAAATGTATAGATTGTGGTTCGTGTATACACAAGTGTCCATTTGGCGCGATCGGATCAAAGTCTTATATAGTAGATATAATAAATGATATGAGAGCCGGCAAGAAGGTATTTGCTATGTTTGCACCTGCGACATATGGACAGTTTGGTGCGGATATAACAATGGCAAGCTGGAGAACCGCAATGAAAAAGATAGGCTTCTACGATGCTGTTGATGTTGGCCTTGGAGCCGACATGACAGCCATGGCGGAGGCGAAGGAGTGGCTGGAGGCCAAGGCGGAGGGCAAGAAGAAGACTACATCATGCTGCCCAGCGTTCAAGCTGCTTGTAGAAAAGCATTTCCCGGAGCTTGCAGACCGGGTATCTGAGACGGTTTCACCTATGTGCGCGTTGTCGAGATACATCAAGGAAAACTATGAGGATGCTGTTACGGTGTTCATAGGACCTTGTATCGGCAAGAAGGCGGAGAGTGCGGCTGGTGAGAAGGAGTCCGCTGACTATGCATTGACCTACGGAGAGATCAGAGCTATGCTGAGGGCTAAGGATGTTAAGCTGGAGCCAGAGGCAGAGGACAATGATCAGTCCACATTGTTTGGTAAGAAATTTGCAAATGCAGGCGGAGTCACAGCGGCAGTCATAGAGAGTATGAAGGAACTCGGCTGTGATGATGAGGTGAAGGTTTGCAAATGTGATGGCATAGATGCCTGCAAGAAGGCGCTTACCCTTATGAAGTTCAACAGATTCCAGGATGATTTCATGGAAGGCATGGCATGCGAGGGTGGCTGTGTGGGTGGTCCTTCAAGACACAGGGATCCCAACATGGCAATGCGAGACAGAAAAACAGCTCTTGATAATTCTACGGATATCAACATCACAGAGAATCTTGAGAAGCAGGGCGCAGACAAGATCGATATGGTGAGAGATTAAAAAGCTCGATCATGGAGGTGTAAGCCGTTGGCAGGGACAACTTTGGGACCGGCAGATATTCATTTATAGGAGGACAAAATATGACAATTGGCATGATATTTTTTATATGTGTGCTGATATTCGTGGGTGTATCGATTCTCACAGCGATATTTGTATACAAATCACAGATGCGCAAGAGAAGAATGAATCAGAGTCAGGATCAAATTCAGGGGCATGATTCATAGTAGAATGTAGGATAATAAATATAAATAATAAGGCGTATGCAGATGGTGCGTACCGGAATTCCGGATGCACTATCCGGCATACGCCTTTTGTGCGTCATGGGCGTAAATGGGGACGGAGGTGCCTGACCCTTTTTTTGCAGGCAAAATGGTGAAGGGGTATGTGAAAATAAATTAAAATATTTATTTTTTGGTTGACATGATAAAGAGATATGATAATATATGGATGTAGTAATCGAAACTACATGTAAAGTTAATCAAAGACGTAAATTAAAGTAATGCTTATTTTGATTGCTAGATAGAATTACGAACTTAGAAGACTTTTTATACTAAGTTAATGCATAATGTGACAAGAAACGGCATGTATCGCCGGCGTTAAAAGGCGGAAAAGTCGTTTTACCATATATATCATTAGAACTTATAGTTTATGGAGGAAATAAGAATGTCAACAGAAATGAGACCAGAGCAGGGAATAGCAGGAAAGTTTGTGAGATCAGCCCTTGATGAGAATGGAGTTCTCAGCAAGATAGAGTTCACCAACAGCGAGAACTTTAATTTCGCATATGATGTAATGGATGCTCTGGCAGATAAGGAGCCTGATCAGACAGCGCTCATCTATGTATCAAAGGATAGAACGGTTGAGAAGAAATTCACATTCCAGGATATCAAGGATTATTCCAATAGAGCAGCAAATTATTTCAAGAGCCTGGGTATAAAGAAGGGTGACAAGGTAATGCTTGTATTAAAGAGACATTACCAGTACTGGTTCACCATGATGGCACTCCACAAGATCGGAGCCATAGCTATACCGGCGACAAATATATTAAAGGCAACAGATTATCAGTACAGAATTGAGGCTGCAGGCGTATCAGCGGTTGTGTGCACATCGGATGACGGAATCACAGCATCGATAGATACATTTGCGGATGACAAGCTGACAAAGATAGTTGTGAATCATCCTGTAGAAGGATGGAACTTCTTTGATGAGGGAATCATGGAGTGCAGCACTGAGTTCCCAAGGCCTACGGGTGACGATGCTGTTGGAGGAAAGGACGACATACTTTTCGTCATGTTCACATCAGGAACAACAGAGCATCCAAAGATGGTTGCACACAATCATCTGTACCCGCTTGGACACTATATCACAGCAAAGTACTGGCATTGCAATAAGCCTGGTGAGGTTCACCTCACAGTTTCAGATACAGGCTGGGGTAAGGCTCTCTGGGGTAAACTTTACGGACAGTGGCTGTGCGAGGCTTGCGTATTCGTATTTGACTTTGATACATTCAGCGCAGACACGATATTTAAGCTCATTGAGAAGTACCATATCTCAACATTCTGCGCACCTCCAACACTGTACAGAATCCTTATCCGTATGGATATGAGTAAGTACAACCTCTCATCACTCAGATACTGCACAACAGCAGGTGAGGCGCTTAACCCTGAGGTGTTTGATGTATTTAAGGAGAAGACAGGATTTACTATATATGAAGGCTTTGGTCAGACAGAGACAACACTTACCATTGGAAATCTTGAGAATACAACTCCAAGACCAGGTTCAATGGGAAAGGCAAGCCCAATGTATGACGTGAGGATCATGAAGGCAGACGGAACATTTGCTGCACCTGGGGAGACGGGTGAGATCGTTATAAATATTGCAGACGGAGTACCGGATGGACTGTTCATGGAATATTACAGGGATCCACAGAGAACAGCCGAGGTTATGCATGACGGCTTCTATCACACTGGTGATACAGCATACCAGGATGAGGATGGATACTTCTGGTTCGTTGGACGTGTGGACGATATCATCAAGGTTGCAGGCTACAGAGTAGGACCTTTCGAGATAGAGAATGAGATCATGAGGATCCCTTATGTCCTTGAGTGTGCAGTTACATCAGTACCTGACAGCACAAGAGGTCAGGCGATCAAGGCAACCATTGTTCTCACAGAGGGTACAGTTGGTGATGAGAACCTCAAGAAGGAACTCAAGAGATACTTCAAGGAGAACATCGCGAGCTACAAGAGACCTAGAGTTATCGAGTTCGTTGATGAGATGCCAAAGACCATCAGCGGCAAGGTAAGACGTGTTGAGATCAAGGAAAAAGACTGGAAGTAAGTCAGAAATCAGGTGAAAAAAATGATAGATATAGATATGAGTAAGATCAAGCCATACGAGAGATCAGTTTATTATTATGAGACGGACAGGATGCAGATAGTCCACCACTCCAATTATATCAGATGGATCGAGGAGGCAAGGCTGGACTGGATGAAGCAGATAGGCTGGGATTATAAGTCTATAGAGGATGACGGATATATAATTCCTGTGCTCGGTGTAACTGCTGAGTATAAGAGCATGTGCCACTTTGGCGATGACGTACTGATACATGTCAGCCTTTCGGAGTATACAGGTGTCCGGGTAGGGTTTTCATATGAGGTCGTGGACAAGAAGACAGGCGAGCTCAGAACACTTTGTACAAGCTCACATTGTCTGCTGGATGGCAACAACAAGCTTGTGTTCATCAGAAAGGCATATCCTGAGCATGATAAGCTGTTTAAGGAGCTGCTTGAGGATTACAAGAAACGCCAGAGTAAATAAACAGAGCTGTTGTCTGGTGTAAAAATAATTTAATATTGTATTAATTGAAGGTTATTAATAGCTGGTAAAAAAAGGTTTATTTAAATTTTTTATCAGCTATTTTTATCTATTTAGCCATGTAATTAGTTAAAACATCCTTTTTATATTATGGCGTAAATGCTATAATGGAAACGGTTGCGTGGGAATATATGGCAGGCTGGATGCTGCTGCAAGGAGGGATCTTTTGAAAGAAGTATCACTTGATAAACAATACTACAAAGAACATATACAGAATATATTATATGATAATTATATGAAGCTGGCGCTGGTCAACATTGATACTGGGGAGTATGTGAGTGTTATCAGCGTGGACAAGAATGCAGATAATTATAAAAGTACCTCTGACGTATCTTCCTATTTTAAGGATAACAAGGGACTGGACTGCTGTCATCCTGATGAAGTCAGAGAATTTGCATATATGTGTGATATGAAGCATGTCAAAGCACTCATAGAAGCCGGAGCCAGATCCATCGTGCGTAATTTCAGGTTCAGATTGAGACTTGGCGAGGACTATGAGTGGGTTTCCATGGATATAGAGGCTGAGAAAGAGCCGAGAGAGGACGGACAATGGGTTGTGTTCGGCATGAGGGCAGTCAGCCTTGACACCCTGGTGCTGGAGGATAGTCTTAGGACACTGACAAGGGTATACAGGCGTATATTCAGGATTGATGTGACGCACAATATTTGCGAGACATTGAGAGGCGGATATATAAGAAGCAGAGATGAGGTTAAGCATGACTGCCTTGGAGATTACATGAAAGACATGACTATGGGTGGTGAGATATTCCCTGACGATGTGGACAGGGTAAGAAAGTGCCTGTCTCCTGAGTTTCTCATAAAATATTTTGCGAATGGACATGACAGATTTACCATTAGATATAAGCGTAAGATGGATATGGTGTACAGATGGGTGATGACAGAGGTCATACCTACTGCTGACTATAGAGATGACAATAAGGTATTCTATCTTTATACGAGGGATATACATGAGGAGTATTCTGAGAGCATAGAGAAACAGGAGCTGTTGGAATTTTACAGCTACAAGGATGCACTTACTCATCTTGGCAATAGAAATGCATTTAACATTCTGTGTGACGCGTACGCGGACCGAAAGGATAAGCGGTCGGTAGGATTTGTATTTAACGATGTGAACAAACTGAAGTATGTAAATGATCATTATGGACATAAAGAAGGAGATCTCTATCTTCAGAGGGTATCGCAGATGCTGGCGCAGCATTTTGGCGAAAATGCATGTTATAGGATAAGCGGCGATGAATTTGTTGTCATCATTATGGATATTACCGAGCAGTCGTTTAACTCAATGATCGCCAGATACAAAGAGGTAATTGACGAGCAGGAGGAGGCTCCGGTTGCGTTCGGTGCAGTCTGGAGGGCTGAGGCTGATTCCATAGACAAGATAATGAACGAAGCCGAAAGACGGATGTATGAGGATAAGAAGAGATTCTATTCGAAGCATCCTGAGGTCAAGAGGCGCGAGAGCGTGGAGAATGAGGCGAATATAGCTGTAGGAGCTACAGAGGATGGAATTCCGCACTACAGGAACCTTGGAAAGACAGACAGGATATTTGATGCCCTTGCAGCTACAACACTCAGAAATTATATATTTATGGATGATCTCGATACGAATGTTACAAAATGGTCTGCAAGTGCGGTGGATTACTTTGGACTTCCGGGGCAATACATATATGATACACAGAAAGTGTGGGAGAAGCTTATACATCCAGATGACAGAGAAATATTTGAACAGGATATTACAGAGGTATTTGCGGGGCGCAAAAAGTATCATGATGTAGAATATAGAATGAGAAACAAAAATGGTGAATATGTGGTCTGTACCTGCAGAGGTTTCATCACCAAGAAAGAAAATGGTGATCCGGAGTTCTTTGTAGGAACTGTCATAAACCACGGTGTCATAGACGGGGTTGATCCGGTGACGAACCTGCACAATCAGCATGAGTATACCAAGTATATATCTATACATTTGAGAAACAAGCAGACGATGAGCATTCTGGCAATAGGAATATCTATGTTCAACAGCATCAATATGATGTATGGATATGCATATGGCAATGCTGTTCTTAAGGATTTTGCCACAAAGCTCAAAAATGTCGTCGGTGGAAAGGGACTCGTGTTCAGACTTGACGGTGCAAAATTTGCGATTTGTTCAAACGTGTATACCAAACAGGAACTCAAAGAGGTATACAGACATGTACAGAATCTTGCACTTGACAATGTAGGTCTGAATGGCACATCGATCCCGCTTAAATTGTACGGAGGTGGTCTGATATATGACCATGTAGGGGCCGATGAGGACGTGATAAAGAGCAGTGTGGAATATGCCCTGGAGAGATCCAAGGAGGATCATCATGGTGAACTTGTATTCTTCAATGAGGAGATCAAGGACAATGATAGAATGAGGCTGCAGCTGTACAGCACAATACACAAATGTGTGGCAAACAACATGGAAGGCTTTTTCATGTGCTATCAGCCTATAGCAAATTCCGAGACAGGACACATAGTAGGTATGGAGGCTCTTCTCAGATGGAAACACAAGGAATTTGGAGTGGTTCCACCGGGAATATTTATACCGTGGCTTGAGATGGAGCCGTGTTTCTTTGAACTTGGCAACTGGATAATAGAGCAGGCACTCACGGATGGTATGGAGATTCGCAGGATCAGACCTGATTTTGTGGTGAATGTCAATATATCAGCGACTCAGCTTGAGAATCATGGATTCAGGCAGGCTGTTGTGGATATATTAAAAAAGACGAAGTTCCCTCCTGAGTATTTGTGCATAGAGCTCACAGAGAGATGTAAGAATATGGATATAGCATTTCTGAAAAATGAGCTGGAATATTTCAGGAAACTTGGAATAAAGATCGCCATTGATGATTTTGGAACGGGAAATGCTACCTTAAATCTACTCACGGAATTACCGATAGATGAGCTTAAGGTCGATATGTCATTTGTCAGGGGCATACAGGAGAGCAAGCCTAATCAGGTTCTTGTACAGGCGGTTGTGTCATGTGCTCATGAACTCGGATACAAGAGCTGCATTGAAGGTGTCGAGGACAAGACGCTGTTCGATTACCTTCATAGGTATGGTTCCACGTACTATCAGGGATATCATTTCTCCAGACCGGTTTGTCTGGAGGATTTTAAGAAATTGTTGTGAGGATGGACGACGGACGAAGGCTGGCCCATTAGTGAGGGGGTACTGTGGTATCTTCAATCACGCTTGACTACTGTCGCTTCGATTTACTTCCATATGCACTCGATTCCAGCAGCGATAAGGGTGTTGCTGCTTACACCTCGGCAGGAAGCATCGAAGCTCGGTAGTCCGCGCTACCGATTGCAGATATCACAGTACCCCCTCACCTACATGGGTCGGCCTTCTGACTTTGTAGGTGGGGGCATTGGACTGTGTGGCCGGCTTTTTGTTTTGCTTATTTATGAGAAATAAATTGTCTTATATGTTTACATAAGGTTGACACTGAGCGCTGGCGTTGTTAATATTGCTTTGGTGTGACATTGGATCACGCCAGATATATAGTCCCGGAGATGTTCCGGCGTAAAAAGAAGGGAAGTGCGGTGAGAATCCGTCGCAACAGCCATTACTGTATGCAGGGGAGTGCCCCTGTCGAGTCAGATCGCTTGCTATATATCTAATTCTTCGAGAGAAGGGTATTTTGAAACTTGTCAATATGCCTTTCTGGGAAAAATTGAAAGGAGATACGTTTATGAGAAGAAGAATTCTTGCGGCATGTATGGCGATGTGCATGGCGGCAGCAACGGTTGTCACAAGCCCATGGGGCGGTGGCATGACAGCGTATGCAGCGGAAGAGACCAAGACGATCACGGTCTCAGCATACGATTACACGGCAGTGGATGCCGGAATCGAGGGCGCCTCGAAGACAGGTGTCATAATGGAGCAGACAGTCGAGGTGGATGCGGACACAACTACAACGCAGGCTGTACAGAAGGCATTTGATCAGGCTGGTGTATCAGTTGAAGGAGTATCAAGCGGATATGTGAGCAGTATCAATGGTCTTGGTGCAGGTGTGGGATATTCAGGCTGGATGCTTGCCTATGACAATGACGACTATTCAAACTGGGGAATGAGCAGCATAGCTCTCAGTGATGGAGATAGTCTCAGATTTGATTATACATGCAACGAAGATACGACGACCGATGATATCGGAAATGGCTACTACGGCAATCCGTATGTGAAGACACTCACAGTTGCAGGACAGACATTCAATATGTCAAAGAAGACGACATTTGATGCGAACTACAACATGACAAATACTTACTATATAAATGGTGAGGAGACAAAGGCAGCAGGTACAGAGGAAGATCCTTTTGTATTTGAGGTTTCTGTCCCTGCAAATGAGGCTCAGGCCGCATACATCACCATGGATACAAGTCTAAACAGCCACTATGCAGTGATCGATGGATGGTCTGTTTCAAAGGAGACTTATGATATAACAAATGGTCTTGATTTCTCGGTTTCTTCATTGGGAGGAAAATACAAGTCATATTTCACCATCAAGACAGATCTCAAAGCAAACAACACATCTGACTCCTACAAGGAGATGCTTGACAGTTCGATCAAGTATATCAGAAACACAGTCACAGAGGCTGAGGTCGGTTCTGTAGGTGGAGAGTGGGCAGTTTTGGCTCTTGCCAGGTATGGATATGAGGATCCTGAGTGGTATACAGCATACTACAACAATGTTGTAAAGTACGTTCAGAATATAGGAAGCAACAAGCTTCACTCACGTAAGCTCACAGACAACTCACGAGTTATCATTGGCCTTACAGCAATCGGCGCAGATCCTACAAATGTAGGTGGCTACAACCTTCTTGAGCCACTTGCGAATCTTGATGATGTTGTATGGCAGGGAATAAATGGCCCTATATATGCTCTTATCGCTCTTGACACAGGAGATTATGAGATCCCTGAGCTGCCAGATGACAGCACAGCAACACAGACGACAAGGGAAGGACTTATCCAGTACATACTTGACAAAGAGATCCCAGGCAGCGGCGGATGGGCTTTATGGGGCACAAAGGCTGATCCTGACATCACGACAATGGCTGTTCAGGCCCTTGCACCATATTACAATACAAATGCTGATGTAAAGGCTGCAGTCAATCGTGGTATGAAGGCTATATCTGATCAGCAGTTATCAAATGGCGGCATGGGCTCATGGGGAACTGTAAACTCAGAGAGCTGCGCTCAGACAGTATGTGCGCTTTCTGATCTTGGAAGAGATGCCGACACAGATCCACAGTATGTAAAGAACATGAATTCTATCTTGGATGCAATGCTTTCCTTCTATATTGATGGAGGCGGATTTGCACATGCAGCACAAAATGGAAAACTTTCAGTAAACATGATGGCTACAGAACAGGCTACATATGCTCTTGTATCATATGACAGATTTAAGACAGGAAAGACGACTCTCTACAACATGAGTGACAGAAAGAAACTCTATACGGAGAGCGCAGATAAGAAGTCAGTTGAGAAGGCAAATGTAACAGTTGCTGATTTCGGCCTTGTATATGATGGAACAGTAAAGGAGCCTAAGGTCACAGTTAAGTATGGTGACATTCTACTCACAGAGGGCGTTGACTATACAAAGAAATTCAGCAACAACGTAGAGGCTGGAAACACAGCAAAGGTAACTATCATCGGTATGGGTGATTATGAGGGACAGACAGAGAAGACATTCTCAATCTACTCGGCAGAGATAGAGGCGGCGGATGTTGCTATCGATCAGACGGTATTTGTTGCAGATGGAAAGGTTAAGAAACCAAATGTGACGGTTACGCACGCTGGTACGACACTCAAGGCAAATACAGACTACACAGTTGCATTTGCAAACAATGTACTTCCTGGAAAGGCAACACTTACAGTTACAGGTAAGGGCAAGTATACAGGCAAGGTCGTAAAATATTACACATTAAATGCAACACATATCTCAAAGGCAGACATTACAGTTTTAACAGAGGAATATGTTACAGACGGAACAGAGAAGACACCAGCAGTCAGCGTAGCATATAACGGCAAGACACTTAAGTCTGGTACAGATTACTCAGTAAGCTACATCGACAATGTAAACGCAGGAACAGCAAGCGTGAGGATCACAGGAATCAAGTACTACTCAGGTTCAGTTGAGTATACATTTGAGATCAAGCCAATTGAGCTGACTGATGCGGTTGTGACAGTTGACACAGACGATATTGTTGCGGACGGCAGCAAGAAGACACCTACAGTAAATGTAACACTTGGAGATACTGTTCTTGAGGCTGGCAAGGACTTCACAGTTTCGTATTTTAGCAATGTAAAGGTTGGAACAGCGAAGGCTACTGTAACAGGAATTGGAAACTATACAGGAAAGATTAAGCAGGCATTTGAGATCAAGGATGGTAAGACAGAGATAACAGCAGCTTCACTTGAAGAGGGCGCTGTAGCACTTGAGTGGAAGGCTGTAACGGCAGCTGATTCATATGCTGTATACAGAAAGGCTGAGAGCGAGAGCGAATTTGCAAAGATTGCAGAGACAGAGGAACTTAGCTACAGTGATAAGACAGCAGAGGCCGGAGTGTCATATGAGTATGAGGTAAGACCTGTTGTCGGAAAGTCGTTTGGAAGCTCAGAGGCAGTCAAGGTGGCAGTACTTGCAGCACCTGCAGCAAAGCTTACAAATACAAAGGCTGGTATCGAGGTAACATGGAATGCATCAGCAAATGCTGACAGCTATGTGGTACTTAGAAAGACTGGAACATCAGACACATGGGAGAAGATAGCAGACGCTGTTAAGACAACATATGTTGATAAGAATGTGACAGAGAAGACAGTTTACACATACGCAGTACAGGCTGTATCAGAGGCTGGAACATCAGCATATACAGGCAAGAGCGTGACAAGAAAGACTCCTATCACAACACTTGCAACACCAGCAGTTACACTCAGCAATGCAAATGCAGGAGTGACACTGAAGTGGAACAAGGTAGCAGGCGCTAAACAGTATGTTGTTTACAGAAAGGCTGGAAATGCCAAGACATGGACAAAGGTTGCCACTGTTAAGACACGCTCATATGCTGACCGTCAGGTAAAGGCTGGAGTTAAGTACACATATGCGGTAAAGGCATCTGGAGATTATGCAATATCTTCATACAAGGCAAAGGCTATTTACAGAGTAAATGGACAGGCTATAAATTACTACTGCTCACCTGAAAAGGCTAAGATAGAGGTAGAGGTAAAGAAGGATGCAAAGGCAACAGGATATCAGGTACAGTACGCAAAGAGCAGTGCTTTCAGCAGATCTAAGATTGTAACATTTGCTGGAGTAAAGAAGAACGATCTCACAGTTAAGACAGCCGGAGTAGGAACAAAGTATTATGTTCGTGTGAGAAGCTACAAGAAGGTTGGAAGTGCTGTATATTATGGAGCTTGGAGCAGCAGCGTAAGCGTTGTGACTGAGAAGTATTAATTTATATAGTTTATGGATAAAATAAAACAGTTTATAGCAAAATATAAAAAGCAGATTATTGGATCTTGTGTTATGCTCCTGCTCCTGGTGTGGGCTTTCTGGTATGGGGGAAATACTCCCGGTGCCAGAGGATTTCATATAGATAGGGCAGACCAGGGTTCAACCACTGAAAGCCAGGCCGGTGACGCAACAGACATCGGCTCAGGCTCAAGCGGTGACAAACCGGTGGTTGTGACTACACAGGATGGCAGTACAGCGACGGATACCCAGAGCAGCACTGCTTCGGAGGCGGCTACATCCGGTAAGAAGGAGCAGAACAGTTCTGAGACTACGGACAGCACTAGTTCCGGGGGTGGAACTGATAGTACTGCAGATTCGGGAAAAGATGGAGGAAAGGGTGATGGCAATAAGCCGTCTGATAAACCTTCTGACGGAAAGCCGGGTGTTAACGGAACTACAGAGCGCAGAAATACGACTGAGAACACCCGCACAACGGAGAGTACTAGAACAACGGAGAGTACTAGAACTACGGAGAGTACTAGAACGACAGAAAGTACCCGTACAACGGAGAGTACCCGGACGACAGAGAGCACCCGCACAACGGAGAGTACTAGAACTACGGAGAGTACGCGTACGACCGAGAGTACTCATACAACTGCATCGACAAAGACTACAGAGAATACCACCGAAAAGACAACTGCACTAACGACTGAGAGTTCAAGTGGAGAGACTTACCACTGTACAATATATATAAGTTGCTATACGATTCTGGACAATTGGGACTGGCTCAAGGAGTCAAAACAGGATTATGTACCAGAGGGCGGCGAGATACTTGGAACAGTGAGCGTGTCATTTACGGATGGAGATACGGTGTTTGACGTGCTTAGAGCCGTGTGCAGAGATTACGGAATACAGCTTGAATATAGCTGGACGCCAGCATATGGAAGTTATTATATAGAGGGCATCCACAATCTTTATGAATTTGACTGTGGCAGTTTGTCCGGATGGATGTATTCGGTAAATGGATGGTTTCCAAATTATGGCTGTTCAAAGTACAGACTCAAGGATGGGGACTCGATAAAATGGTTGTATACATGCAAAGGTCTTGGCAGTGATGTCGGAGGCGGCATGTAAAATTATTTTTTATTTAACTGATTGGAGAATATACAGAAAATGAACAGAAATGATTCATTTTCCGGCTATCATCCGATAGTAAATTTGATGTACTTTATATGTGCTATAGGATATGCCCTGGCATTTACCAATCCGGTATGCCTGGGCATATCGTTTATAGTAGCATTTGTGTACTCGGTTATACTTCGGGGACGGCATGGATTTATAACGAATTTGAAATATATGATTCCGCTTATCGTGCTGACGGCACTTTTTAACCCAGCATTCAGCCATCAGGGTGTGACGATACTGGCATATCTGCCATCGGGAAATCCGCTTACCCTTGAATCTATAGCTTACGGTGTTATGGCTGCATTTTTGCTGGTGTGTGTGTTGTGCTGGTTCTCATGTTTTAATGCGGTCATAAGTTCTGATAAGATGGTTTATTTATTTGGAAAGCTGGCACCGGTATTATCTCTGGTGTTATCGATGACACTCAAGTTCATACCGGAACTCACGGCGCAGTTTGGAAAGGTGTACAGGGCGCAGAAGGCTTCCGGATACAATATAAATGGCAGATATTTTAAGAGCGTGCGTATGGGATGCCATGTCCTGTCATCGGTCGTGACATGGTCTCTTGAAAGAGCGCTTATCACGGCAGATAGTATGAAAGCCCGCGGCTATGGTTTGCCGGGAAGGACAGCGTATTCGCTGTTCAGGTTCAGGAAGAGAGATGCCAGGGCGCTTGTGTATATGCTGATATGCGGTGGCTACGTGCTCTGGGGAAGTATGCAGGGCGGTTTCAGGTTCTGGTATTATCCGGAGATAAGGGGCAATCTCACAGGAACCTTGACGGTGAGCATGTATATAGTGTATGTGTGCCTGATCGGGCTTCCAGTATTTGTGCATGTGAGAGATGGCATAAAGCAGAACCGTATGAAGATGACAGATGCTGCTTTGGCTTGCAATGATGGACAAGGTCTTAGATAACCCCCCAATATAATAGTCGTGTTTTATGAGATGAGATATGAATACAGGCAGGCTGATATTAGATAAAAGAGGATATAAAGTTGGATATTTATAAGAATATTTTTGATATAGATAAATTTAGTTTTGCATATCCGGACGGAAATGATGAGAGCGGCAGGACATATCTTCCGGATGCTCTCCGGGATACGGAGCTGCATGTCAGGCAGGGAGAGTTTGTTGTCATACTCGGAAAATCCGGATGTGGCAAGACCACTCTCCTCAGACAGCTGAAGCCATCGGTTACTCCGGTTGGCAAGAAGAAGGGACAGATAATTTTTGATGGTAAAGACATATGTAGTCTTGACGATAGGATGGCTGCATCTCAGATCGGTTTTGTGTGGCAGGATGTGAATGCGCAGCTTGTGACGGACAAGGTGTGGCATGAGCTGGCATTTGGCCTTGAAAGCCTTGGGTATGACAACGGATATGTCAGAAGGCGGGTTGCGGAGATGGGTTCGTTCTTCGGACTTGGGGATATATTCCACAGAAAAGTGATGGATCTGTCCGGCGGACAGAAACAGCTTGTGAATCTTGCCTCGGTTATGGCGATGTCACCGAAGGTGTTGGTGTTGGATGAGCCTACGAGCCAGCTCGATCCCATAGCGGCAAATGATTTTATAAACAGCCTTGTGAGGATAAACCGAGAACTTGGAACGACTATCATCATGACAGAACATCGTCTGGAGGATGTGCTTCCGGTATGCAACAGGTCGGTGGTCATGGAAAATGGCAGGATCATCTATGACGGCGATGTGAGAGGATTTGCCGAGAGTGTCAGGTCGAAGCGGATAGACAGAGGGCTTTATCTTTCTATGCCCGCTTCGGTTCAGATATATATGGGGCTTGAGAAAGATTCGGGAAAGCAGCTGCCTCTCACTGTGCCGGATGCCCGGGAGTGGCTTGTGGATTATGACAGGAAATTTAGAGAAGACGGCGGAGCACCTGTGGTGCCGGAGATACAAAACAGAGGTGCTGATGAAGGCGTGAACGGTTCCGAAAACCAAGCTGGCAATGCCGCAGTGGATAAAGGTGATAAGAAGCGAGGAGCCGTAAACGGTCAAAAAGATGCCGGATGCAGAGAGGAACATCCTGTGGTGTGCAGCCTGGATGAGGTCAGCTTCAGATACGAGAGGAACACAGGGGATGTACTCAGACAGGTGAGCCTTGATATATATGCAAACGAAATTCTTATGATAAATGGAAGCAATGGCTGCGGTAAGTCGACTATGTTGTCCCTGATCGCAAATTTGTACAGCCCGTATAGTGGAAAGCTTCGTATAGCTAAGAATTTAAGGACAGGGATGCTTCCACAGAACCCAGAACTTCTATTTACAAGGCGCTCGGTGAGAGATGAACTTATAGATGCAAATGACAGACAGCAGCTTGCAGAGATAGTCAGGTTCTGCAGACTGGAGGAGCTTCTGGACAGACATCCTTATGATCTGTCAGGCGGAGAGAAACAGAGACTTGGCTTGGCGAAGGTGCTCATAGCTGATCCGGATATCCTGCTCATGGACGAGCCGACAAAGGGACTGGACAATGGGTTCAAGATGCAGCTCGCGGACATGCTTAGAAAACTGCAGAAACGTGGAAAGACGATAGTTGTCGTCAGCCATGACATTGAGTTCTGTGCGGTGGCAGGTGACAGGGTTGCGTTGCTGTTTGACGGAGAGGTTGCGATGGTCGGTGATGTTAGAAGCTATATGTCAGACAACAATTTCTTTACCACGGCGGCATCTAGAATATCTAGAAATATTCTGGACGGCGCGGTGACAGTTCGTGAGGTGCTGGCGGCATATGGTGCGGATATGGATGTGACAGGAGCGGCTGACGGAGGAAATGACAGCAATCAGGGAACTGAAAATGAGTCATTGAGAATAGCTAATCAGGGAACTGCAGAAATGTCAGAGGCTGCTGGTATATCGGACGATAAGCTTGCGGACATAATCCTTAACAAGGACAGGAAAGTTGAAAATCTCAGCATCTGGCAGATAGTGACCATCGCGGTCACAACGGTTATAATAATATTTGGATTCTGGAATACCATGTCTGTGTCAGATCTGTCCGGTCTTGTGCAGCAGATGACAGTGACGGCTGAGGGACGAAAGTATCTGGTGTTATATGGAGTTATGATCGCTGCGATATTAGGATTACTTGTTGCCATACGTCCCATAACCCAAAAGAGAAATGAAGACATAGTGATGGATTCGGTCGGACGTGGATTTGGGAAGAGAACAGTGGTAAGTATTGTGGCTGTGCTCGTTCTGATACCTGCAACCATATGGTTTGGTGTGGCAAGGCTTGGTGACAAGAAGTATTTCTTCATATCACTGCTTGTTCTGCTTGAGGCTATGCTTCCGTTCTTCGTATCATTTGAGGATAGAAAGCCCAAGGTTAGAGATATAGTGACGCTGGCGGTCATGTGTGCGCTGGCGGTGACCGGAAGGACTGCATTCTTCATGCTGCCGAACTTCACCCCTGTCATGGCAATCGTTATCATTGCCGGGGTGGCGTTTGGGTGTGAAGGCGGATTTATCACCGGTGCAATGACTATGTTCGTGTCAAATTTCATCATGGGACAGGGGCCGTGGACGCCGTGGCAGATGTTCGCCATGGGACTTGTGGGATTCCTTGCCGGACTGTTCTTTGCAGGCAGCAGCGTGAGGACAAGAAACATGACAAAGCTGGGACTGTGTATATTTGGCGCGTTGATATGTATAGTTGTGTACGGCGGGATCATGAATCCTGCATCGGTCATCATGTGGCAGCCAAATGTGAATTTCAGCATGATCATGGCGTCTTATGTGACAGGATTTCCATTTGACCTTGCGCAGGCGACCTCGACTGTTATTGCACTGTGGCTGGTGGCGAGGCCATTCCTGGAGAAGCTGGACAGGGTGAGGATAAAGTTTGGGGTACTAAAATAAAATGATTGAGGATTACGGCTATGATAAGAAATGAGAAACTGGAAGATATCTCAGATGGAAGATTGTACGATGCAAATGATATGGTGAAGGCATACTGCAATGAGTGTAAGGGTTGTCACGCTTGTTGCACAGGGATGGGAAATTCCATTGTTCTTGATCCCATGGACGTTATGAGACTTTGCAGGGAGACCGGAAAGAACTTTACGCAGCTGCTTGAAAAGGAGCTTGAGGTCAATGTGGTGGATGGTCTGGTGCTGCCAAATATAAAGATGACGGCGGATAAGTGTCCATTCTTAAACGAGGAGGGCAGATGCAGCATCCATAGCGCGAGACCGGGATTTTGCAGACTCTTTCCGCTTGGAAGATATTACACCGATGACGGATTCAGATACATACTGCAGATACACGAGTGTGAGCGCGCGGGCAGGACTAAGGTCAAGGTGTCGAAGTGGATAGATACCGAGGATCTGCCAAGGTACACGAAGTATATAAATGACTGGCACAAGTTCCAGAAAGACATGCAGAGAAACCTGATAGAATATATGCGCGCCGGCGAGGATGAGACAGCGAGAAATCAGACCATGCTGGTGCTGCAGGTCATGTATGTGGGAATGTATGATGCGGAGAAGGATTTCTATGAGCAGTTTGATGCCAGACTTGCGCACATACGCAGTCTGCTCTGTATGACGGAGTAGAATGTAATAGGATGAGAGTATTTTGGCGGGACTTGGTTTACCTTATATTTACTTTGTTTCGGAAACCTTTCGATCATACAGAGTTATAAATGTAAAAAATAGGGTGTAGAGTTTATATGGGAAAAGTTAGAGATATCATAGATAAGACATTTGAATATGGACAGGGCAGAGGTGAACTGCCGGGAGTCGATGAGCTGGCTGAAGCTATAAGAGTTCTGTCGGATTCAGAGAACCCTCAGAGCTCTCAGGATGATCTCACTGACTTTGAGTATCTCAAAAGAATAGCCTATGATCTGGCTCACCAGAGGTTTGGAAACCGCATATACATAAGAGGACTTATCGAGTTTACGAACATTTGCAAGAATGATTGCTACTACTGCGGTATCAGAAAGAGCAACAGCCACGTTGACAGATACCGTCTGACAAAGGATCAGATTCTGGCTTGCGCCGATGAAGGATATGTACTGGGATTTCGCACATTTGTGCTTCAGGGAGGCGAGGACGGAGGCTTTTCGGATGGGGCTATAGCTGACATTGTGAGGTGTATCAAGGAGAGGCATCCTGATTGTGCCGTCACGCTGTCATTTGGCGAGCATTCGTATGAGACATACAAGCTGTGGCGGATGGCTGGGGCTGACAGATATCTTCTGAGACATGAAACTGCGAACAGGAAGCACTACGAAAGACTCCATCCAGAGGAGATGAGCTATGACAACAGAGTTCGATGTCTGTATAATCTTAAAAGTCTTGGATATCAGGTGGGAAGTGGATTCATGGTTGGATCGCCGTATCAGACGTCAGTGAATCTGGCTGAGGATTTGCATTTCCTTGCGAAGCTGCAGCCGCAGATGATAGGGATCGGACCGTATGTTCCACATAAAGAGACGCCATTTGCGAAGATGGAGCAGGGAACGGTCAGGCAGACCCTTGTGATGATAAGCATGCTGAGACTGATGTTCCCGAAGGCACTCATACCATCCACCACATCTCTCGGAACGATAGCGGCGGATGGCAGGGAGCGTGGGTTTATGCACGGCGCAAATGTGGTCATGCCGAATCTGTCTCCTGTGTCTGTCCGAAAGAAATACGAGCTCTATGACAACAAGATATGCACGGGGGAGGAATCCGCCCAGTGCCGCGGCTGTCTTGACAGGCGCGCAGAGGCGTTCGGATTCCAGATAGTTGTCGATAGAGGCGACTATATATCATAAGGAGGACCCGCGTAAGCGGGAGATTCCTTATGATGTACGCAGACGCCGCGCGAAGCGCCTTTCATGCGTCTGCACCTTAAGGAGGACCCGCGTAAGCTCATTTTTACTCTCTCTCTTCCTTGATGAACATGAACAGGAAGCTTACGAACAGCAGACAGCAGGAGAACCAGATAGTTCTCATGTCAAATATACGGATGAAGTGACCGCCCACAGCGGCACCGATTCCGAACAGCAGGATGATTGCCCAGTAGCACAGGGATTTGAAAAGTGTGTTCCTGTCCTTTGTTCTGAAGTATGCACACAGGGCATCTGTGCCACTTCGTATGTTTCCAATGCACATGGTACTGGCAAATGCATAGCCGTTGACTTTCCTGAATGCCTGTACCTGCATGGCACATGAAAATGAAACCATGGCATTTGCGATAAGATTAAGCCTTATGGGAAGAAATCCCACGATAAGAAGCAGAAAAATCTCACACAATACAACGATCTGTCTCCAATGAAACTGCTGCATATTCTGAAATTTCTGTTTTATACACTCGGCAGCAGCAATTCCAAGTGCAAAAAATAATAGAGGAACGGCATAGTGTACACACATTCTCCAGTTTCGGTCTACAAGATTCTGACCGAGAAGAACTATGTTGCCTGTCTGTGCATTTGCAAATACCTTTCCTCTGAATATATAGGTATATGCATCCTGCAGACCTCCTGATACTGACAGGAAGGCCGCGGTGATGAAAGATTCTGACATTTGTCTATGTGGATAAAACTTCATGGTTCATATACTCCTTGGTTGTAGATTTGACATTCAGGCGCTGATCCCATCTGGGGGACGGAGGTACCTGTCCCCATTCGTGGATCAGGTGCAATACCTGAAGGTTCTGTCCGTCAGGATCCTTGCAAATATCAGTCCAAGTGGCAGGGCTATGATGATCATGATGGCAGCTGCAAACCAGGACACGGCATCGGAAAGTGACATGATCCCAAAGTTGTATATTGCCCGGTAAAGATAAAGTCCTGGAACCATGATGACTATGGATGGAACTGTCAGTGAGATTCGCGGATAACCGTTGGTGCTTTTGATGAATGAAGCGAGCAGTCCGGCCGTGAGGGCTCCGGCAAATGCGGCGGCAGCTGCAGGGATGCCGGCAAGATCTACAAGTTCTAGACGTAGAGTGTTGGCTATGGCACCGATGGCAGCGGCTGTGGCAGCCATGTGTATGGAGCTGTTGAACATGATGGAGAATCCGAATACACCGCAGAAGCTGGCAATCAATCTGAATACCAGATGAAGTTCTGGTGTTATGTCAAGTGTCGCAAAATCCTGTGGGTGGAGCTTCAGCAGAAGCGCCATGATCCATGCGAACATCGTTGCCACAAGCACAATGATGATCGAGTATGTAAGCCTCTCAAGTCCGGATCTCAGATCCAGTTTTGAAAGGTCTATGCCGCTGGTGATAAATGGAAATCCCGGTATGATGAACAGCATTGAGCAGATATATCCGGCTTCGTGGAAGGCGGGTATATGGAATGCCAGTTCAGCGACCTTTAGCAGCAGTGCGTACACAAGACAAGCGGCTGACACGGATACCGCTATGTTCATATATAAAGTAAAATGGTGTTTGATAAGCTTTGTCCTTATGAGATTGCCGATTCCGGCTGCGACAAATGCCAGTATCATTTCTACAGGTCCGCCACCTAGAAGAAATGTGAAGGCGCAGCAGGCTAGGGCAGAGGCAAGTCCGAGACGGAGAGGAGAGTATAAGGCATGTATTCTTTCTATTTCATCAAGCTTCTGATGGATCTCCTCGCCAGTCAGATGCGCCTCTTCATTTGGAAAATTGTCAACAAACTGCTCCATTCTGTAGAGTTTTGAGGTGTTCACCCCGGTATTGGCGATGCACAGGGACTGTGATACACAGTCGTGACCGTCAAAACAGTTGAATTCTATGGACATGAGACCGACATCAACGGTACATGTGACGCCCAGTTCCTTGGAAAGCCTGTTCATGGAAGTACGGACACGCCATGCACCTGTTCCGCATGAGAGCATGATAAGACCGACTCTGCCTATGACAGAAGCCTTTTCAATAAGACCTGCCTTACATATGAGTACATTGCTGTCGGCATTGGCGTAGTCATGCCATGGTATCTCCATGTGATTTTTTTCCATGATGTCTATGTATGATCCAGAATTTGAGGATTTTGCTGTTTTGCCAGTATTACTTTTCTGCATAAATGATCGCCTCGGCTTTCGCAACGTGTCTTTCAAGATTCTTCATGAGCAGTGAATCCGGCAGGAATATTCCAAGCTCGTCATATCGCATGCCCTGTCTGTCCAGGGTATCCTGACCATAGAATACAAATGCCATGGGAAGATTTTTCTCCAGTTCGACCATGATATCCCACACAGCACAGTATGCCTCAGCTTCGGTCTCCTTGAGCTTTACCGTGTCCGGCAGCTCTCTGATGAGCAGGACTCCAGTGCACTCCTCAAGGATCTTCTGCCCGACTTCCATGTTGTCAGAAGTGTATTCATGGCTGTATCTGTATGCCTTTGCAAGATACATATTCTCGTTGTGTGTCATATGTGTGTATATATCGTGAAAGTGCTGATAATCCTTTTCTCTTACAGAGTTTCTGAATTCAGGCAGAAGTTCGCCGTGCTCATCGGTCGTGATGACAGGATTGGTCTTGCCATCGGCGTTGAAGCGATATGGGATGAGGTAGGAATTTCTTAGCAGATCGAACATGGTATTGTTGCAGATGGACATCAGGAATGCAGACATATCTCTGTCCAGATAAGCGGAGAGAAGTGATTTTGCAAATTCTTCCGGTGACAGATTGCAGTCAAAGTCATCATTGCAGAACAGATAATTGCAAAATGTATCCATAAGCTTTTCACATGCCCAGGGATCCCTGAGGATCTTTTCAAATAATATTTCCGATTTTTCTTCCCTTGGGAAAATGGTCTTTTCTTCCATATATATGCGCATCCTTTCATATGATAAATGTTGTATTGTCTTTTTAATCTGGTTAGATTATACTATCGAGGTGGCAATAAGTGAAAATCATAATTGATATGACAGCAATAATAAAATGATATGCCAGAGATTGCTGCATAGTGAATAGTTTTACGAAAGGAAAATTCATGAACGTTAATTTCGAATATTATAAGATATTTTATTATGTGGCAAGGTACCATAATTTTACCAAGGCGGCAAAGGTTCTCGGTAACAGCCAGCCAAATGTGACAAGGGCTATGAACTGTCTGGAACAGCAGCTTGGAAGGATACTTTTCGTCAGAACGAATAGGGGAGTGCAGCTCACGAGGGATGGCGAACAGCTCTATTCATATGTGGAGGCTGCAATGTCACAGCTTTTGACGGCAGAGGACGAACTGGCTGACGGCGAGAATCTCACGCACGGAAGTATAGCGATAGGAGTCAGCGAGACGGCACTCAACATTTATCTGCTGGACAAGCTGCGCGCATTTCACATGGCGTATCCGGGGATAAATCTCAAGATATATAATCACTCTACACCTCAGGCGGTGGATGAAGTGAAGAATGGCAGCATAGACTTTGCGGTGGTCACGACCCCAGCTGATGTGGAGGCTCCGCTCAAGAAGATCATGCTGCAGTCATATCGTGAGATACTTATCGGCGGAACGACATTTTTTTCACTTAAAAAGCAAAAACTGTCCATTGCGGAGATTAGGAACTATCCTATGATCTGTCTAGGCAGGGAGACTATGACATTCAGATTCTACGACAGAATATTCAGGGAGCATGGCGTGGAGCTTGCGCCGGACACGGAGGCGGCCACCACGGATCAGATACTGCCACTTGTGAAGTGTGAGCTTGGACTTGCATTTATACCGGAACTGATGGCGAGGGAGGCAGTAAAGAACAAGGAGGTCGTAAAGCTTTCACTTGAGGAAAAGCTTCCGGACAGGAATGTATGTCTTGTGTATGACTGCCTGCACCCACTGAATGAGGCAGCAAAGCAGTTTAAGAAAATAATAGTAGAAAGCAGGTGAGATCATGACACTTCAGCAGCTTAGATATGTGGTGATGGTTGCTGATACGGGCACGATCACTGAGGCGGCTAACAGACTGTATATATCCCAGCCGAGCCTGACAAATGCCATCCATGAGTTGGAAAAAGAGATGGGGATAAATATATTCAATAGGTCTAACAAGGGGATAAGTCCGTCTATAGAGGGTGAGGTTTTTCTTGGCTATGCGAGACAGGTGCTTGAGCAGGCGAAGGTCCTTGAGGACAAATATAAGGGGGATGATGGCGGCAAGAGGAGCTTCTGCGTGTCCACCCAGCACTATTCATTTGCGGTGAATGCATTTGTCGACCTGATAAAGAGATATGGCCAGGATGAATATGATTTCAGCATAAGAGAGACACAGACCTATGAGATCATAGAGGATGTGGCAAGAATGAGAAGTGAGATCGGAATACTCTTCTTGAACGATTTCAATGAGAAAGTTTTGAACAAGATCCTCAAGGCAAATGACCTGGAGTTTCATGAGCTGTTCGTGGCAAAGCCTCACGTGTTCATAAGCAGAAAGCATCCACTGGCGAAGAACGATATCATAACAAATGAAGAGCTGGAGGCTTATCCATACTTGTCATTTGAGCAGGGGGAGCACAACTCTTTTTACTTCTCGGAGGAAATATTCTCCACAACGGAGAGAAAGAAGAATATAAGAGTCAGGGACAGAGCGACGCTGTTCAATCTGCTGATAGGCCTGAATGGATATACTGTGTGCAGCGGGGTCATAGATGAAAAGCTGAACGGCAAGGACATTATATCGGTGCCACTTGCGGATGAGAGCGATATGCGGATAGGCTATATCGTCCACAGAAAGGCGATCCTCAGCAGACTTGGAAATACTTACCTCGGTGCTCTGGGGAAATATCTCACAGCAGGTGAGACAAATGATATAAAGCAGACAGTACTGACGACGAAAGAGGCTGGTGCGGCGGGTTGCGACGAGCCGGAAGATGGTGGTACGGTGTATTGTGACGAGCCAGAAGCTTCAGTAAAAATTCCTCAGAGAAAGCTCCAGCACAGGGGGCGCTTCAACGAGATGAGGAATGACGGAGAGCCTGCCTGCGGAGATGTGAGGGAGAAAGCAGCAGAACATATGAAAAGGGTTAAACGGGATATGTAGAGAGACTCGTGAAGATGGCAGGGATGCAGATTTTTCGTCGATCTGACATAGAATATAAGATATAAATATAGCGTGGATATAGTGTAAAACTATATTCACGCTATATTTTTTTGTATTATACAAGTGAGGGATGTCTTTATATAATGTGGAGCAGACGCAATAAATTACAGGAGGATATGATGAAGACATCAGTTATAGGATTTCCGAGGGTGGGAACATTAAGAGAGTTAAAATTTGCATCTGAAAAATATTTCAGACATGAGATAACGGCGCAGGAGCTTACAGGAATTGTAGCGGATCTAAGGCACAGACACTGGATAACACAGGTGGCAGCAGGAATAGATTTTGTTCCATGCAACGACTTTTCATTCTACGATATCGTGCTTGATACAGCAGTTCTTCTCGGAATTGTGCCAAAGAGATACAGAGAGCTAAATGTCTCAAAGCTTGACACGTACTTTGCCATGGCAAGGGGGTATCAGGGAGAATCTGGAGATGTGAAGGCTCTTGCGATGAAGAAGTGGTTCAACACAAACTATCACTACATAGTTCCGGAGATAGAGGATGACACAGTGATAAGCCTTGACTGTGAGAAACTTACAGGTGAATACGAGGAGACCAAGAAGCTGGGGATCAAGACAAAGCCTGTGGTTACAGGACCGTACACAATGCTTAAGCTCTGCAGATATGTGGGATCAAAGAATGCAGAAGATTTGGCTGATGATGTGGCAGAGGCTTACAGACAGCTCATTGCCGAGTGCACAGATAAGAATGTGGAGTGGCTGCAGTTTGATGAGCCGTCACTGGTGAGAGATATGGATGACGATGATAAGGCACTTTTCCACAGGGTGTATTACAGGGTATTTGCAGATCATGTGGGGTGTAAGATACTCCTCCAGACATACTTCGGTGATGTGAGGGATGTGTATGAGGATATCATAAATATGCCATTTGCTGGAATAGGTCTTGACTTTATAGAGGGCAGACAGACTGGAGAGCTTATCAACAGATACGGATTCCCTGGGGATAAGGTACTTTTTGCCGGTCTGGTAAATGGAAAAAATATCTGGAGAAATCATTATGACAAGACACTCAAGATCATAAGGCAGCTCCGTGATAAGAAGATAAATGTGGTTCTGTCTACATCCTGCTCACTGCTTCATGTGCCATACACACTTAAGCATGAGACGAAACTATCACAGGACTATCTGAGGTTCTTTGCATTTGCGGAGGAGAAACTTACTGAACTCTCGGAGCTTGCGACACTTGCTGAGAGATATAACTATACAGAACTTGAGGCATATCACAAGAATCAGGAGTTATTTGCGGGAACAAGAGACTGTAACAGCAATGAGGTGAGACAGAGGCTTGCGGCAGTGACTGAGGCGGATTATGTAAGACTTCCGAAGAGAAGTGAGAGACAGGCTCTCCAGAAGAAGGAGTTTGGACTTCCAGAACTTCCGACCACCACTATAGGTTCATTCCCACAGACCAAGGATGTAAAGTCGCAGAGAGCACAGCTCAGAAAGGGAGTGGTAACTGAGCAGGAGTATGTGGACTTTGTGAAGAGTAAAATAAAGGAATGTGTAAAGTGGCAGGAGGACATCGGACTGGATGTGCTTGTACATGGTGAGTATGAGAGAAATGACATGGTAGAGTACTTCGGTGAGGCACTTGGAGGTTTCCTGTTCACTGAGAAAGCGTGGGTACAGTCATACGGAACAAGGTGTGTAAAACCACCAGTGATATGGGGTGACGTATACCGCAAAAAGCCGATCACGGTGGACTGGTCTGTATATGCGCAGTCGCTCACAGACAAGATCATGAAGGGAATGTTGACGGGTCCGGTGACGATACTCAATTGGTCGTTTCCAAGAGAGGATATCTCCATAAAGGACTCTATATCACAGATAGCGCTTGCGATCAGAGATGAGGTGCTGGATCTGGAGGCGCATGGAATCAGGATGATACAGATAGATGAGGCGGCACTTAGAGAGAAACTTCCGCTCAGAAAATCTGACTGGTATACAGAATACCTTGATTTTGCAATACCTGCATTCCGTCTGACACACAGCGGAGTGAAAGCGGAGACGCAGATACACACACATATGTGCTACAGTGAATTTACAGATATAATACCTGCCATAGACGATATGGACGCGGATGTCATCACATTTGAGGCGTCAAGATCTGATCTGCAGATACTGGATTCTCTCAGGGAGAACAACTTCGAGACAGAGGTGGGACCTGGAGTGTATGACATTCATTCTCCGAGAGTTCCATCGGTGGCAGAGATCGTGAAGGCGGTAAATGTCATGCTCACGAAGATAGGCCGGAATAAGCTCTGGATCAACCCGGACTGCGGTCTTAAGACCAGAGGTGTGCCTGAGACTGACGCCAGCCTCAGAAATATGGTTGAGGCTGCCAGACAGGTGAGAAAATAGAATAAGAAATTATAATTGTAACCACCGGCTTAGCCGGTGGTTATGATCAAATATTTCCCGAGAGCAGCCAGTCGATCAGGTTGACAGATTTTATACCATCATAGGAAGAGTCCATTCCGGTATCCAGAGAAAGAATAATTTTCTCGTAATTGTCATTAATTTTTTGAAGAGGTGCAAGCTCTCTCTTACGAACATCTTCACTTGTCATTGATTCTGTGACCTGAACATAGATTTTGTCATCTGCCTTTGTCGCTATAAAATCAACCTCGGAGTTATCTATTTTACCAATAGATACATCATATCCTCGGCGCAATAGTTCAAAGTAGACAACATTTTCTATAGCGTGACCAGTGTCACGATCCCTGAAACCGAGCAGATAATTTCTAAGCCCTATGTCCACAATGTAATATTTTCCCAGGGTTCGTAAGAATTCCTTCCCTTTAATATCAAATCTTTTAATATCGTAGAAGAAATATGATTCTAGTAGTGCATTTATATAGGCTTGAACAGTATGAGCACTAGGAGTGCCTTTTCGCTTTCCGTCCTCAAGAAGGCCTTCGTTTGTCAGAACATTACCTATAGAGGAGACGGATATATTACTTCCTATGTTGTCAGCAAGAAACATGATGATCTTCTTAAGGAGAACAGGATCTGTGATCCTTTTTTGACCTCTGCGGTTTTCGCGTTCAAGGATATCACGCATAATCACGGTTGAGTAGATGCCTTCAAGCAGCATAAGCGCTTTTTCCTGGTCTAATCCTATATCGGCAATTCCAGGCATGCCTCCAAAACGCATGTATGCATCGAAAACCTCACGTAGTTCATAATGATAACCAGATTTATCAAATATTTGTTTGCGGGTATTTCCTAAAGCACTTTTTGTCTCTTTGATTTCAAAATCGTGAAAAGTAAGAAATTCAGAAAAAGACAACGGCAGCATTTTTATCTCTATGCATCTGCCGGATAAATAAGTTGCATATTCAGACGAGAGCATATAGGCGTTGGATCCAGTGACATAAATATCACAGTTAAAATCTACACGAAAAGCGTTGACTGCATCTTCCCAGTCAGTAACACGCTGAACTTCATCAAAGAAAAGATACATTCTTTTGTCTAGTATTATATGTTGTTTCACATATTCATAGAAAGAGTCACTGTTCATATTTCTGAATGAGTATGACTCAAAGTTCATTTCAAGAATCTGATCATCAGAAATGCCCATTTCTTTCAGGTGGAGAGTCATTAGTTTTAGCAGGCTGGATTTGCCACATCTTCGTATTCCAGTAATAACCTTGACAGGTTCGGTATCCTGGAAAGCAATAATTTTGTTCAAATATAAATCTCTTTTTTTAAGTTCGTGGGTATCGATCATTTGACATTCCTCCTTGCTATATATTCTGGGAAAAGTATAGCACAAATTATAAAAAAAATAAAGTTTATGCACTCAAGTGCAAAAACTTTTAAAAATTTACATTTTTTGCACTTGAAATACAGAATGCTGGCTGAGCTAATGCGAAGGATACTACATATAAAATGCTTGACAAATAAACGACAGTTTACTAACATGAAGTAAACGGTCGTTTATTATGCAGAGTTGAATATGCTGATACGGAGGGACGTGTACTATATGGAAGAAACTAAAGTCACAAGAGATACTAAGGAAGAGATATTGATAACGGCACTTCACAGATTTGCCAGAGATGGTTATGAGGCGGTGTCGGTGAGCCAGATAGCGGGTGATCTTGGGATTACAAAGGGAGCTTTGTACCGACATTATAAGAATAAGCGGGATATATTTGATCATATTGTCGCGAGGATGGAACAGGGCGACAGTGATCAGGCGGAAAGTCATGACATGCCGGAGGGCGATAAAGAGAGCATGTCGGAGAAGTATGAGGAAGTATCTCTGGATGATTTTGTGCAGTACAGCAGGTCTATGTTCGAGTACTGGACAGAGGATGATTTTGCCTCTTCTTTTAGAAAACTGCTTGTGGTAGAACAGTTCCGCAGTGCGGAGATGCAGGCTCTGTATCAGCAGTATCTTGTGGCGGGGCCTGTCGGTTATGTAAAGGACCTGTTCAAGAGCATGGGAATCAAAGGCGCAAGGAGGAAGGCTGCACAGTTTTATGCGATCATGTTCCTGTACTATAGCCTTTATGATGGAGCGCCCGACAGGAAAAAGATAAAGAAACAATTTGGACAGGCAATAAGTGAATTTGCGAAAAACTTACTGGTTTGAATATGAATTTGAGTATATTAAGCAACTTGCAGATCACCATAAGCAAATTTTTGTCGTTTGGTGATCGGCAGAAGGAGGTAGATGGAATGAATGATCATGGGGATATCAGCCAGGTCAGACATAGTGAAGATCTGGTTATATGATTGGAAAAAGAGGATGAATACCGGGAAGTCGAGAATCTGGTGCGGAATAGTTTTTGGAATGTGTATCGTCCCGGCTGTCTGGAACACTATGTGCTTGATCAGCTGAGAAATGACAGTGCATTTGTCCCAGAACTGGATTTTGTAATGCTGTTAAATGGAGAAATCATCGGGCAGAACATGTTTATGAGGGCGAAAATAACAGCGGATGATGGAAGAAGTATTCGGGTTATGACAATGGGCCCTATATGCATAAAGAATGAACTTAAGCGTAAGGGATACGGGAAGATCCTACTTGACTATTCACTGCAGAAAGTTGCAGAACTTGGCTGCGGAAGAATTCGACAGGCAGTTTCCATATAAAGAGAAAAAGACACTGCCCGGACAGATATTTTCATAAGGAGGACCCGTCGTAAAATAAAAGAAAATTGTTACTAAAGCTCGCAAAGTTGCAAATACCGCCGAAAAAAGGTTGGAAAAGTTGCAAAAATCACCGCGAAAAGGTTGGAAAAGTTGCAAAAAATTGCTATCATAGGGATAGAAAAGTTGCAAAAGCAGTATGTGGGGTGATTTTATGCTGGAAAGATCGGCAAAAAAATATATAGATTCATGGATTCAGAGCGGCAGGGATGCTTTGCTCATAACTGGAGCAAGACAGATCGGTAAGACATATCTTATAAAAGAATGCCTCAGGGAAAGTGGAGTGCCATATGTGGAATTGAATTTTATTGACCAACCGGAGCTTGTCACATTATTTGACGGTGCCAGAGATGCAAAGGATCTGCTTATGAGACTTAGCCTGGTGACTAAACAGCCTCTTGAGAAAGGCCATACGATCATATTTTTGGATGAGGTGCAGGAGTTTAAAGATATAGTGACAAGAGTGAAGTTTCTGGTGGAAGATGGGAGCTACAGGTATATCATGAGCGGTTCGCTTTTGGGCGTAGAGCTGAATGACCTCAGATCTGCACCGGTTGGATATCTGCGTGTATGCGATATGTATCCGATGGATCTGTGCGAATTTATGGTTTCTGTTGGTGTGAATCAGAATGTGATCGACACACTGAAGGAATGCTTTATGCAGAGGCTGCCTGTTGACTCGTTTGTACATGAAAAAATGCTTGATGTATTTAATCTGTATCTTATCGTGGGCGGAATGCCGGAGGCGGTCAATACCTATGTGGAGACAAATGATCTTGCGAAGGTAGCGGAGGTACATGAAAAGATAGTTAGATTATATAAGAGTGATTTTACAAAGTATGAGACAAGATACAAGCTGAAACTGCAGGAGATATATGATGCTATGCCGGGACAGCTTGATCAGAAAAATAAACGGTTCCAGATCAATAGTATAGGTAAAGGTCTCAGTTATGACAGGGTTGCAAATGATTTCCTGTGGCTTAAGGATGCTGGGGTTGCGATACCGGTCTATAATATAAGTGAGCCGAAACTTCCACTTGTGATCAGTGAGAATAGGAATCTATTTAAACTATTTTTCTCCGATGTAGGGCTGCTGACAAGTAGGTATTCGGATCAGGTAAAAATGGCGATACTGAATAAAGAAAAGTCTATAAACAATGGTGCGCTATTTGAAAATGTGGTTTCTCAGGAACTACTCAGCAAAGGTCATAAAGAATATTATTTTAACAGCAAAAAGCAGGGTGAACTTGATTTTGTAATAGAACTGAATGGAAAAGTAGTCCCACTGGAGATAAAATCGGGCAAGGATTACAAAAGGCACTCTGCATTGTGCAATGTTTTAGCTGATGAAAATTACGGAATAGAATATGCATATGTTTTTTCGGAGGGAAACGTAGAGGTCAGCGGCAAAAAAGTATATTTGCCAATATATATGATGATGTTTCTGGAAAACGAAAAGATGGTTGATACGATATATAAACTCGATCTATCTGGGTTGACGTTCGATAAGGATATGTAGCATCAGTTTTCGCCTGTTGACGAGCCGATGTTAAAAAAATAGGAGAGACAGCATGAAGATAAAGATGTGCGGAATCACGACCCCGGCAGATGTGGCCGCGGTGAATGAGGTGAGACCTGATTATATAGGTATGGTGATGTATTTCCCAAAGTCAAAGAGAAATGTCAGTGCGGAGACTGCGCGCAGGTTGCTTGAAGAACTGAGAAAAGATGTGAAGAAGGTTGCAGTGGTGGTATCCCCGGATGCGGAGCAGATAGCGGAGATAGGTGAGCTGGGATTTGATGTGATACAGATTCATGGACAGACCAGCGATGAGCTTATAGAGAGTGCGCATTTGCCTGTGTGGAAGGCGTTCAATGTGAAGGATATGGATATGTACCCACATTATCAGAGCCTCTCAAATGTTACAGGGTACGTGTTCGATGCTGGTGAACCTGGAAGCGGCAAGACATTTGACTGGAATAGTCTGACGGATATCGACAGAGACGGAAGGCTGTTTGTGCTTGCTGGAGGTCTCACGCCGGACAATGTGCGGAGGGCGATAGAGCAGGTGCATCCTGACGTAGTCGATGTGTCATCTGGCATAGAGTACGATGTGGTAGGTGGCGTCCAAAAATCGGGCAAGGATCCGGAGAAGATGCGTCTGATGAAGAGGAATACCGCTGCTTGGCAGATTTCTGGTAAATCTGATAATTGATTCTCACTAATCACAGTCAAAATGGTGAAAAAGATACAAAATTGTATCTAAATACTCATATAAGCGGAAAAAAGGACAAAGTTTGGAGACTTTGTCCTTTTTCATGAGATAAACTTAATTTAGCGATAATTTTGTATCTATTTCACATGCATGGTAAATCCAAATTCCCATTCATCCTCGTCAAATCTGTATTTCTTATCAAGCTCTGGGCCGCAGCTGTTAGAGCCAATACCATTCTGGCGGTAGTCTATGCATAGGACGGACTTGCCGCTTCCTGGCAGCTCATAGTTGTGGGCAGCCACTGTGAGTTCCTCTGCGGTGTAAGGCGAGGCGTTCATTGAAAATGGCACAGCGGATGTCACGGTTATGCTGTGGGCTGTTGTAGCTGCGATCGTTTCGGCTGTCTGCGCATTGCAAATGCTCTGATATGATGAACCGTTGACAAAGTTATTTTTGTCGGAGCTATTCCTGTCAGACTCGTCGCTTGCTCCAGGGGCACTGACCTGAACAAGGCTACAGTCAAAGTGGCTTCCATTTTCCTGCGGCATGATATAGTCCTCGTGCATCTCGTCAATGGATGCAGAGAATGAGCCATGCCAGCTTGCATGGTGCTTGTCGATATAACTCTCGTATGGCCCCATACCGATATAATTTACATTTCGCATATCTTCTCTCAAAATCATCCTCACGCCGAATCTTGGGAGCGTAGGGAATTCAGCATTTTTCTTTACATGCATTTTTGATTTTATAGTTCCTTTAGGTGTTATTATCCATTCAGCGTTTATCCTCAGAACAGGCTGTACCGTTGGTGCTGAGAGGCTTGACGTGCACGATATCACGGCACATCCATCTTTTATAATGCAGCCAGTCTCATATGTCCTTTCGGATATCATGTCATAGTGGGCTCTTAACCACTCGTTCTTGATATTTCTGTCGTTGTCCGTAGGGGCACGCCAGATTGTCTTATCGCATGGAGCGGCGAGAAGTTCCTGACCATCTACTGCAACACCTGCAAAGTTTCCTGTATTTCTGTCAAACGTATATTTAAAATTACTTCCGTTAATAACAAATTCTGTGTCGCTTTCCGATATATGAAGATGGGCAGAAGCTGTATTCTGCGCCTTGTCCATAGTCTGTGCCTTGCCCAAAGCTGATGTTTTATCCAGAATCTCGTCTGTATTCTGCTTTGGTGAGTCAAGTTCAACTTCATCGAATCCAAGCACATCACCTTCCTTGATAAATGCACTGCCTACAGCTGCCTTATATATCACACGGAGGAATGCTCTATGTGGAATCATATCCTTTATGCAGGCTTTATCACTGAAACGCTCAGCGATACTAGAGCAATCGGCAGCAGTTGAGCTGCCTGAATTATCAGAACCATTGATTGTGGATAGGTTATGCATAAAGTTCTGCATTTCCGTAATAAGTCCCAGGCTGACAGTCCCATCGCCGTGAGGTGCCACGGAAGGAACATCAATATTCCCGGATATAACCACCTGTCCATCACAAGTGACTTCATAGCTCATAGTGAGGTAATCCCTGATGTCAGTGAAATCCAGATAATTGTGCAGCGTCAGAATTCCATTTGCCCCATCATAGTTAGCAAGCCTGGCCGGACGGTGGATATTCTTGAATTCAAGCAGTCCAGTGTGTGGTCTGCGGTCAGGATAGACAAGGCCATCCATACAGAAATTACCATCGTGGATAGTCTCGCCGTTGTCGCCTCCGTAGGCGTACATAGCCTTGCCGTTTGCCGCTTTGCCCCTGTATATGGCGTGGTCGCACCACTCCCACACAAAACCGCCACAGGTGGTCTCGTGGCTGTCGAAGAACTGGAAGTAGTCCTCCAGATCTCCAGGGCCGTTGCCCATGGCATGGCAGTATTCGCACAGGATGTAAGGTTTGTCGCCATCACCATCTATATACTCAGCCATCTCGGATATGGATGGATACATTCTGCTGTAGAGGTCTAGATTGCTGTAGTCATATTTTCTCTTGCCGTCTGTATATTGGGCACTTTCGTAGTGGGTGAGACGGGAGCTGTCATAGGACTTGACCCATGCCAGAGCCTCCTCAAATGTCACGCCGTATGCGCTCTCATTTCCCATGGACCAGATAACAACGCTGGCACGGTTCTTGTCCCTGATGACACAGCGCCTGATGCGGTCAAGAATGGATTCACAGAATTCAGGGTTGTTGGCTATCGGTTCATTCCACCTTGCTGCCTTGTTGTCCCAATTGTTATCCGAATAGAACAATTCACTTGGACCATGTGCCTCTATGTCAGCCTCGTCTATCACATAGAATCCGTATTCGTCGCAGAGTTCATAGAAATAAGGCACATTTGGATAGTGGCTGGTTCTGATGGCATTGACATTGTGCTGCTTCATGAGAGACATATCCCTGATGATCTGTTCTCTGCTGATGGTAAATCCTGTCACAGGGTCGGAGTCGTGCCTGTTCACTCCGTGGAACTTGATCGGCATACCATTGATATACACGATCTTATTCTCTATGGTTATCTCCCTGATTCCTATCTTGTCAGTGATGACCTCTCCGGCGCATCTGATGATGACAGTGTAGAGGAATGGTCTTTCTGCATTCCACAGAACAGGAGAGTCAATCGATAAAGTAATACTGCTGGAGCTGGCTGTGGTTTTAATCTCGGCTGCATTGGTATTGGTACCGCCCTGGGCGCAAATATCACGTTTTACACAGCCTGATGAACATATGTTGCCATCGGCGTCCAGAATAGTAACTTCAATATCAACATTTGAATCAGCGCCTTTATCAACCATTGTTTCTGGTTTTGATGAAAAACGGTCTTCAACGCAGGAATATTCTGTAAATGCTGTGAAGTCTATGGTTACATCTGCCATAGTTGGATCCTTTATATCGTCACAGCTGGTCTTTATGAAATAGTCATATACAGCACCCTCAGAGCGTTTCAGGATATATACATCCCTGAAAATACCGCTCATGCGGAACTTGTCCTGATCCTCTAGATAGCTTCCGTCGCACCATTTGAGGACGAGTAGGCAGAGCCTGTTGGAGCCATTCCTTATGAATTCGGTTATGTCAAATTCACTGGTTGAGTGGGACACCTGGCTGTAGCCCACGTATCTGCCGTTGAGCCATACATAAAAACAGGAATCTACGCCCTCAAAGTTCAAGTGCGCGAGTGGTGCGTCCCTGTTTTGATCGTAGTCGAAGTCGGTCACATATGCTCCGCATGGGTTGTCCTTTGGAACATAAGGTGGGTCAAATGCAAATGGATACCTGACATTGGTGTACTGGTGATAGTCGTATCCGTGCATCTGCCATACTGATGGAACCGGAATATCATCAAAGCTGGACACATCATAGTCCTCACTGTAGAATTCGTCCTGAAGCTTGTAAATGCTGTCGTAGTAGCGGAACTTCCAGGTTCCATTCAGAAACTGTACTCTGTCCGAGTGATCCCTTGCATCAAGGGGAGAGCTGTACGCCTTTTCTGCAGGAATGTAGTAATTCCTTTCCGGCATGGTGTTCTCATGCAGAATATGCAGATTTTCGTAGTGACGTGGAATAATCATAACAATACCTCCTATGGTAATTTTAATATGTAAAACGTTGTATATTCGTCATTTGTTAGATATATTATAAGACAACGGCACATGAACAGTCCATGCATATAATTAGACAAAATATGTACATTCTAGTTTTGTAAGGCAGATACGCCGCACCCTGCAAGGGGGACTTGCAGGGTGAAAGCCTCTGAACAGATAAAGAGGAAAAGGGGAGAGACATACGGACTTACACAAATAGTGTAAAAAACAAAAGAAAGGAGCCGCACATGTACACAAACTCAGCCTACATCCACAATTCTCTGTTAGACATAGTGGATAAGAGCAAACCAATCATAATAACAAGCTGCGGAACTTACAAGCTGTATACGCAGAAGGAGTTTACAACCTACAGACCAAAAGGGCGAAAAGATTATCAGCTAATATACGTGGCGGCGGGTAAAGCACATTTTGAGATAGACGGAAAGGATATGATTGTCTGCCCCGGAAATATGGTTATCTACAGACCAAGACAGATGCAGAGGTATGTGTATTACGGGGACGAACACACGGAAGTATTCTGGGTGCATTTCACCGGGGGAGAGGTGAAGCAGATACTCAGACGATATGGGATAGATGATGATGTGAATATATTTTATGGTGGAGACCATGCGGAGTATAGAATCCTGTTCAAACAGATGATACAGGAACTGCAGCTCTGCTGGGATGACTATGAGGAGATGCTGGAATATATATTCAGACAGATACTCATCTCAGTGCACAGGCAGCAGGGGCATGATGATTCCAAGACTGTGTCAGCCATGGCGGAGGAGATGGACCGTGCGGCGGCATATTTTAGTGAGCATTATAACGAGGGAATACTTGTGGAGGACTATGCAAGCATGCACAACATGAGCGTGAGCTGGTTCATACGGAACTTTAGACAGCGCATCGGCACCACGCCCACACAGTATATCATGTCAAAGCGTATAGCCAATGCTCAGATGCTTCTCGAGAGCTCTGATTATAACATGACAGAGATCGCCAAGATTGTTGGATACGACAACCCTCTCTACTTCAGCAGGGTGTTCAAGAAAGAAAAGGGGATGTCACCGATGGAGTACAGGAAGTCGATCAGGCGGTGATGGCAGTTTGGACTATGCGCAGACAAACAACTGGAAATTCTTATAGTAAAGTGTATATAATATAGAAGAAACTGCCATGTGTGTTGTGGCTAAGTTAGTAATGAAAAATGATTGAATGATTGGAGGAACTGGATATGAAGGTTTTAATGTTGAATGGAAGTGCAAAGTCACAGGGCAATACATACCGCGCGCTTTACGAGGTAGGCGAACAGCTTAAGAAGGAAGGCATAGATTACGAGATATTCCAGATCGGAGCAGATCCGATAAGAGACTGTATAGGCTGTGGCCAGTGCGGTGCAAAGGGCTGCTGTATATTTGATGATGACAAGGTGAATGAATTTGTGGAGAAGGCAAAAGAGGCTGATGGATTCGTATTTGGATCACCTGTATACTATGCTCATCCAAGTGGAAGAATATTATCATTCCTTGACAGGGCTTTTTATAGTGGTAAGAAGGCGTTTGAGTATAAGCCGGGCGCATCAGTGGCAGTTGCAAGACGTGGCGGTACATCGGCAACTTTTGATGTACTGAACAAATACTTTGGCATATCGCAGATGCCTGTTGCAGGCTCTACATACTGGAATCTTGTACACGGACGCGTACCTGGAGAGGCCGAGCATGATGCAGAGGGTATGCAGACCATGAGGAATCTTGCAAGGAACCTTGCATGGATGCTCAAATGCTTTGAAGCCGGCAAGGCAGCCGGCGTGGCACTCCCTGACACAGAGAGAGGAAACCAGACGAATTTCATAAGATAATAAAAGCTGTCGAAGCATAAAGACGATAAATTCCATATCTGTACTGTCTGCAAAACGATAGTGAAAACGACCGAGTTTCGATGCAAGGTGGAGATTGCACCATTTTGTGGGAAATAGATAGTATATCTGGGATGAAAAAAGAGAAACAAGGGGTCAGACTCCAAGAGAGGGGGTCAGACCCTTTGACAGGGAAAGGACGCCGTACGGCGTCCTTTCTATTTTATAGTTCATCGTCCGTCTCAATGTAATCAGGTCGGTTGTTGTTCATGGTCTCCTGGCTTGAGAGCGTTCTCTGGCGCTTTCCCAGCCGGTAGGCGTTTGGCGACAAGCCGGTGGTCTTGCGGAAGATCTTGTGAAAGGCTTCGGCGGACTGGTAGCCGCATGAAAATGCAATACTCTCAACAGAAAGCTCAGATATGGTAAGCATATGCTGGGCTTTTGTTATGCGGAAGTTCTGCAGGTACTTCACAGGGCTCATCCCAGTGTATTGCTTGAACAGATCAGAAAAATAGCTTCTGTTGATTCCAACGTAGTCAGACAGCTCCTCCACCTTCATCGGCATACTGTAGTGGTTCTGGATGTATGATATTGCGTGGTTCACATATGCGTTTCCGGATGGAGCCTCCAGCTTATCCTTCTGTGCATTGGCGATGACGGACAGAGCGAGATAGAGCATACCCATGAGCCTGTAGTGGTCGGCGTGGCCTGATGTGTTGTGGGCAAGCATGTCGAACACATATTTCTTCAGCTTGTCGCCGTCCTCACAGGTGAAGATTGGCTGGTTCTGAGTGAGGCCGATGCTGCTCAGCGTGTCGTGGGCGCATCTGCCCGAGAAACCAAACCATACATAACGCCATGGATGGTGCTCGTCCGATATATATGTGGCCGGGGTGTCAGGTTCGATGAGAAACCCCTGCCCTTTTTTTAAATGATAGTGGGCGCCCTTCACATAGAAGTCGCCCTCCCCCTCAAGAACAAAATGTATAAGGTAGAATGTCTTGACCGCCGGGCCTGCCTTGTGCAGCGGTTCGGTTATCGAGTGCCCGAACACATTCAGGTAGAGGTCTGTGTCATTCTCCTGGGGGAATTCCATTACGATCTTATTTTCCATTTTACAAACTCCGCAGATTAATTTCTGAATGTATTGACTTCAGAAATTAATCTGATAATCTTGATGAGATTTCGGAAAAATCTATATACAGATCTTCATATATATTAACTTTGATTATAGAGTCAAATGAGTATTGTATATTTAAAAGATTTTTCTCGAAATAATTAACAGTGACTGTTTTTCGCCTAGGGTCTACAATCCAGTATTCTTTGACCCCGGCATTCTGATAATAATATAATTTCCGTATATAATCATCAACAGGATTTTCTGGTGAAACGATCTCTATAATAAAATCTGGTGCGCCGTTGCATCTTTTGCCATCCAGCTTATCCTTATCGCAGACAACCATAATATCGGGCTGAACAACAGTGAGTGGATCGTTTGACAGAATAACATCAAAAGGTGCATGGAAAATCTTGCCACTTCCTTTTTTACTGCGGATATAATTGTTTATTGATGTTGATAATTCCATGGATATGGTTTGATGGTCTTCTGACGGACTTGCCATATTGTATATAATACCATCAAATACTTCTATTTGGGAATCCTCTGGAAGATTTTCGTACTGTTCTAAATTTATAAGATCTGAACGTTTCTGCAATGCAGGCATATGAACACATCCTTTCATTATAATATATAAGAGTATAACATACATTCAACCGGATTATCCATACAATAATAAGTTCCATCAGAAAAACAATCTAACAAATGGACATATATTTGCAACGCTATGCCATGTTCAAAATCTGTATATTGTTATAGAATTATATTCACAAAGCAAGAAGCGCAACGGCGTAGCGCAGAAAAAACGCGCAATATGGACAACAAAAGAACGGACATTAAGAAAAATAACGAAAAATTATAAAATGGAGAAAGGCGGAGTTACAGAAAATGAAGAAGATCGAAGAGTTAAAAAAGATGATATCAGGTGGAGAATTTGATGAGAAGCTTGCACAGATATATCTTGACAAGGATATGATCCCATACAACAGGGAGAGATATGTAAAGGCGCTTGACAAGTTTGTTGAGTTATTCGGAGATCAGGAGGTTGCTATTTACAGCGCTCCTGGAAGAAGCGAGGTGTGTGGAAACCATACAGACCATCAGAACGGACATGTACTTGCTACATCGATCAACCTTGATGCCATAGCAATTGTGGCACCTAGAGAGGATGGCGTGATCGAGCTTGTGTCAGACGATATGCCTAAGGAAGTTATCAATGTAAATGATATCAAGCAGGATCCTGCACTTGAGGGAACAACAACAGCGCTTATCAAGGGCGTTGTTGCAGGGATCAGAGATTACGGATTCAAGGTAGGCGGATTCACAGCATTTGTGACAAGCGACGTGCTCATGGGAGCAGGAATGTCTTCATCAGCAGCATTTGAGAGTCTTATAGGAACTATACTTTCGGGCCTCTACAATGAGATGAAGGTACCATCTGTAGATGTGGCAAAGATTGGACAGTACGCAGAGAACGTATACTTCGGCAAGCCATGCGGACTGATGGATCAGATGGCATGTGCAGTCGGCGGACTTATATATATCGACTTCTTCGACAAGGCAAATCCTGTCATCAAGCAGGTTCCGGTTGACTTCGAGGCTCATCAGTACAGTCTGTGTATCGTTGACACAAAGGGTTCACATGCAGACCTCACAGACGACTACGCAGCGATCCTTGCAGAGATGAATCAGGTTGCAGAATACTTTGGTGAGGAGCTTCTCAGCAGAGTTTCAGAGGAGGATTTCATCAGCAAGGTTGGTGAGATGAGAGCAAGCGGAAAGGTGAATGACAGAGCGGTTCTCAGAGCTCTTCATTTCTATACAGAGCAGGACAGGGTCGCAGAGGGTGTTGCAGCACTTGAGAATCAGGAATTTGATCATTTCCTCGATGTTATAAAGAGAAGCGGAGATTCATCATTCAAGCTTCTTCAGAATATATACAGCGCAAAGGATCCGCTCACACAGAATGTATCAATAGCACTTGGCTTCTCAGAGAAGTTCATCGGCGAGAATGGTGTGTGCAGAGTACATGGTGGTGGATTCGCCGGAACCATCCAGGCATTTGTCAAGAATGCGGCTGTTGCTGAGTACAAGAAGAACATTGAGTCGATCTTCGGAGAGGGTGCGTGCCACGTACTCAAGGTAAGACCTTACGGCGGAATAAAGGTAGTAGAGTAAATGTCACAATTTTTCGGAGAAAAATTGTGATGCAGCACCAGCCTTCGCTGAAAGCGAACTCTAATGGCTGGTGTTCCCGTAGATGTCACAATTTTCCGAAGGGAAATTGTGATGTAGCACCAGCCTTCGCCGAGGAGGTGCCCATGTGTCGGAGACGCATATCGCATGGCACCGACGAACTGCCGCCGACCCTAGGGAGGGGGCGATACCAGACAAGGCGAATTCTAATGGCTGGTGTTTCCGCCTCGTTGTGGAGAAGAAAGAGTAGAGATATAAGTAAGAAAGAAGGGTTACAACCATGATAGATACAAATATCAAGCAGCTTGTTGAGTACGGAATTGCAAATGAGCTGATAGAGGAAGAGGACAGAATATACACGACCAACACCATCCTCGAGATGTTGAAGAAGGACAGCTACGAGGAGCCGGGTGAGGTGCCGGCTATAGACACACCTGAGAAGCTTGAGGAGTGCCTCAAGGGTATTCTGGATTATGCAGTTGAGAATGGACTTATCGCAGAGGATTCAGTTGTTCTCAGAGACCTGTTTGATACGAAGATCATGAACGCACTGGTTCCAAAGCCAAGCCAGATCATAAAGACATTCAGAGAGAAGTATGCAAAGTCCCCAGAGGAGGCAACAGACTTCTATTATAAGCTCAGCAGAGCGACAGATTATATCAGAACATACAGAGTTGCAAGGGATATCAAGTGGGTAAAGCCTACAGAGTATGGTGATATCGACATCACCATCAACCTTTCAAAGCCTGAGAAGGATCCGAAGATGATCGCCCTTGCCAAGACCATGTCACAGTCATCATATCCAAAGTGTCAGCTTTGCATGGAGAACGAGGGATATGCGGGAAGGATCAACCATCCAGCAAGAGAGAACCACAGGATCATCCCTATAGAGGTAAATGGTAGCAAGTGGGGATTCCAGTATTCTCCATATGTATATTACAATGAGCACTGTATCGTGTTCAACGGACAGCACATCCCTATGAAGATAGAAAAGGCTACATTCCAGAAACTCTTTTCATTTGTTGGACAGTTCCCACATTACTTCCTGGGATCAAATGCAGACCTTCCTATAGTAGGTGGATCTATCCTCACACACGATCACTTCCAGGGCGGACGTTATACATTTGCCATGACAAAGGCACCTGTTGAGACGAAGGTTACATTTGCCGGATATGAGGATGTTGAGGCTGGAATCGTAAAATGGCCTATGTCAGTCATCAGACTTGACGGAGAGGATCCAGACAGGATCATAGAGCTTGCCGACAAGATCCTCGGCGCATGGAGAGGCTACACAGATGAGGATGCGTATATATTCGCGGAGACAGACGGAGAGCCTCACAATACGATCACTCCTATCGCAAGGATGAGAGATGGCAAGTACGAGATGGACTTAGTTCTTCGTAACAACATCACCACAGAGGAGCACCCACTTGGACTTTATCATCCATGGGAGCAGTATCACAACATCAAGAAGGAGAACATCGGACTCATCGAGGTTATGGGACTTGCGGTGCTTCCTGCAAGACTCAAGGGCGAGATGGAAGAGCTGGCAGAGGTTCTTGTGGCAGGCGGAGACATCAAGGCTCATGAGAATATCGCAAAGCATTACGACTGGGTACAGACCTTCATAGGAAAGTACGATATAAATGCGGATAATGTACACAAGATACTTCAGGATGAGATCGGCGATGTATTTGCCAAGATCCTTGAGTGCGCAGGCGTATATAAGAGAGATGAGGCTGGAAAGGCTGCATTCCTCAAGTTTGTGGACTATGTAAATGCAAGATAATCGGACGGGCATCTAATATTTATTATTATGACATTTTATTGTACGTAACGCGATGTAGTGGTATAGTGTTGGAGAAAACGTCAGTGAAAAATAAAAAAGTTTATAAGCAGGTGATGATCATCTGCCTAGTATAATGCGCCCGGTGGACCTCTAAAGACCGGTTGCGGCATCATAAAGGAGGAAATTAATTATGAAGATTTTGGTAACAGGCGGAGCAGGTTATATCGGAAGTCATACATGTGTGGAGTTGCTCAATGCAGGATATGATGTTGTTGTGATCGACAACCTCTACAATGCAAGTGAGAAGGCGATTGACAGAATAAAGGAGATCACAGGAAAAGATGTTACTTTCTATGAGACAGATATCCTTGACAAGGAAGCTATGGACAAGATATTTGCAGAGGAGAAGCCGGACTGCGTAATACATTTTGCAGGACTCAAGGCTGTAGGTGAGTCAGTTGTAAAGCCACTTGAGTACTATCAGAACAATATCACAGGAACACTCAATCTGTGTGAGGTAATGAGAAAGAACGGATGCAAGAACATCATCTTCTCATCATCAGCAACAGTATACGGTAATCCAGCGTTCATTCCTATCACAGAGGAGTGTCCAAAGGGAACACCTACAAACCCATATGGCTGGACAAAGTGGATGATCGAGCAGATCCTCACAGATCTTCACACAGCAGATCCAGAGTGGAACGTAATTCTTCTCCGTTACTTTAATCCTATCGGAGCACATAAGAGCGGACTTATCGGAGAGGATCCAAAGGGAATCCCTAACAACCTTCTTCCATATGTTGCACAGGTTGCAATTGGTAAGCTTCAGAGCGTTGGAGTGTTTGGCGATGATTACGATACACCGGATGGAACAGGTGTGAGAGATTACATACATGTAGTAGACCTTGCGGTTGGACATGTAAAGGCCGTCAACAAGATCAAGGAGAATCCTGGCGTTAAGGTATATAACCTCGGAACAGGAAAGGGCTACAGCGTTCTCGATGTCATCAAGGCATTCAGCAAGGCATGCGGACATGATGTTCCATATGTGATCAAGGAGAGACGTGCCGGAGATATAGCAACCTGCTACTCAGATGCTTCACTTGCAAAGAAGGAACTGGGCTGGGAGGCTCAGTACGATATCGATGAGATGTGTGCTGACTCATGGAAGTGGCAGACTATGAATCCAAACGGATACAACGATTAATCATAAAAATAACCATAGATGGAAGTGTCAGATATAAAGTCTGGCATTTCCGTTTTTTGTATATAGAAAGCATTAGAAAAATGCGGCAATTTTCCAAATAGTTGCAAAAAATCAGAGATATAAGTATAATAAAGCGTCCGATGGGGACAATAATGCCGTGTGGCAAAGATTTGTAAAATGTGGGGTGACTAAAACGCCGACAATAATATCAATCGTTGAAAATACAGATGATATTTGATATAGTTAGTGTTAAGTGTCAAGATTCGAGATCGGAAGGAGAATTTGTTATGTTTTTACAGCCACTTAATTATAATGCTTCAACACTTCATTATAAGCATACCAAGAACTGTTTTGTTGAATCATATTCAAAGGGCATCACAAAGTTATCGAGAAAGCCTAAGTCAGAGGCAGACGATTATGCATGCGTTAATCTTTCGGGATTTATAAGAAGAAATTTACGGTACACATTGAGGGTGTCTTTCAAAATAAAGACAAATTCCCCAAGTATAGATTTTTGTCTGCTGAATAAAGACAGGACAAACGTGCAGACAATAAAATCATATGTGTTTGGCGAGGACGAGAAGGAGAAGTGGCTCATAGCGGAAGCTGACTTTACAGCAAATTCCGACGGCTATGTATACTTTGGATTCCGAGGCGGTTTCCTGTATGGCCCTGGAAACTACATCATGATAGACAGTCTTATCATTGATGAGGTATATGCAAGCTCAGGTCTCAAGATTGTCATTGACCAGACCATCGACAGGATCAACAAGCACGCTGATATCAACTACAACAGAGAACAGTTCATTCACTGGAACGAGGCTCGAATCGGTGATGAGACAGCGCTGGATGCCAAGAAGCGTTTCTTCCGTTCACTGAAAAATGACAATGAGGCATTGCTTGTATTACAACAGGCTACGACCATTCTTCTCAAGGAGTTTGGAAGAATATGTGATAAGCATAACATTCCATACTGGCTTGATTTTGGAACGCTGATCGGTGCTGTCAGACACAACGGATTCATTCCTTGGGATGACGATATTGATGTAGGAATGATCAGAAAAGATATTGACACTCTTGAAAAAGTTATGGCAGAGGAGGACACATGCGTTCAGCTCAGCAAGTACTTCTGTGCAGACAAGGATACATGTAACATTGTCAGGATCATTTTCAAGGATGAGAGCATCAAGATATTTGTGGATATATTTATTTACGATTTCTGCGATACGGATGACATGGACCGCACATGGCAGATGAATCTTGAGAGAAGAAGAAAGTTCAGCAGGGATATGACACAATACAAGTGTATCAGAAATGATCCAGGTCTGAACCACTGGGAGAACAGAAGAATTGACAATCCGGAGCATATAAAGCTTATAGAGGAAGTCAGAGATCAATATAACGAAGAACTTGGCGTGAAGAAAGACTCAGGTAACGCTATCATGTGGGGTGTTGATAACGTAAGTTACTTTGCACGCAAGCAGGGTGGAATAGTTGATTATAACAGGATATTTCCTCTTAAGAGAATGGAGTTTGACGGTATGGAATTCAACATTCCAAATCAGTATGATCTCCAGCTTCAGTGCAGATATGGTGATATTTATTCACTTCCAGCAGATATGGACAGCCACTCACATGTAAGCAGAACCGAGGATATGGTTCAGAAATGTGCAGAGATGGTAAGGAGGTATTATAATGATTAAGAAAAATGCCATTATTTTGGCTGCGGGAAAGTCTAACAGATTTGCCCCATTCACCTATGAGAAGCCGAAGGGGCTTTTCAGGGTAAAAGGAGAGATACTGGTTGAGAGACAGATTGAACAGCTGAGAGAAGCAGGCGTTGAAGATATTTGTATAGTTGTTGGTTACATGAAGGAAAAGTTCTTCTATCTTGAGGATAAGTACGGGGTGAAGCTTATAATCAACAACACATTTGCATCAAAGGGCAATATCGTATCGCTCTATGCTGCAAGAGAGTATCTGGGCAACACATTTATATGTTGTGCAGATCACTATTATCCGGAAAATCCATTTATGGATGACAACAAGGATAATGTATCATACAGACTCTGCTCATATAAGATGGGCAAGTTCAGGGAGTTTGAGGTTGACTGTTCAGATGCGGGCGTTATAACCGGTTCGTATATAGGCGGACACGATGCATATGCCATGGTTGGACAGGCATACTTCAACGAAGGATTTTCCAAGACATTCAGAATGCTTTTGGAACGAGAGATAGATGATTTTGGTGTCGCATCCATGTTCTGGGAGGAGTTCTACGCAAAGCATGAGAAGCAGCTCACGCTCTACTGTAAGAAGGTAAACGACTCTGCGGTCCTGGAGTTCGATTCAGTCAACGATCTGAGAAGATTTGACTCTGAATTCCTGATGAACGTAGACTCAGAGATAGTAACAAATATTTGCAAGGTTCTGGGATGCAAGCCCGAGGAGATCAACGACATCAACGTAATACAGGCAGGTCTCACAAATGTATCGTTCTGTTTCACTGTAAATGGAGCCAAATATGTATACAGACATCCGGGCGGAACGTCCGGCAACATCGTCAACAGAAAGTCTGAGGTATATACACAGACTAAGGCGAAAGAGATAGGAGCCGACAAGACACTTATCTACATTGACGAAGAGGGCTGGAAGATATCACATTTCGTGGAAAATATCATGGAGTGCGATTTTGAGAAGTATCCTGATCAGCTCGACAAGGCAATGGAGTATCTGAGAGCGGTTCATGAGGTCGAGGTGTCCGAGAACGCGGAGGTCAAGCATTACGATCTCGTCAGCGAGGCACTCAGACTTATGAAGCTTGCATGTGCCACAAAGGGCAACCTGTTCGTGGAATTTGCAGATATAATAAACAAAGTTACAAAGCTTGGCGAGTACGTCAAGGAGGACATGGACAAGTACGGTATGAAGTACACACTGTGTCACAATGATGTATATGAACCAAACTTCCTGGCAACATCGGATGGTGGTTTCTATCTGATAGACTGGGAGTTTGGCGGAATAAACGATCCTGCCAGTGACATTTGCGGTATGCTCTGCAGATATTACTATACAGACGAGCAGATCGAGTTCTACCTGAAGAAGTTCTTTGGACGTGAACTCACATATGAGGAGCATAGACATTATATAGCATTTATTCCTATATGTGGTTTCTACTTCTTCTGCTGGTCACTGTACAAGGGTAGTGCGGGCGAGGAGGATGGTTTCTTCTTCCTGCAGTGCTACAGGACATGCAACAGATTTCTTGACAAGGCGATCGCGTCATATGAGAGTGAGCAGTGATGCAGAGAGGACCTTATAAGGTGACAGAGATATTAAATTTGAGAAATTATATCTGAGAATTAGATTTTTCATAAGGAAGGACAAGAGATGAACATAGCAGTTATATTGGCTGGTGGCGTTGGCTCAAGAGTTGGCGCGGGAATGCCTAAACAGTTTGTAAAGATACTTGGCAAGCCGGTCATCGTTTACACGATAGAGGCTTTTCAGAAACATGAGGATATAGATGCCATCGAGGTCGTGTGTGTCAAGTCGCATATTGATTATATGAAAGAACTTGTTGACACCTACGGTCTCAGCAAAGTTAAATGGATAACTGAGGGCGGCGCTGATTTTCAGGGCTCGGTTCTCAATGGAATAAACAATCTTCAGGACAAGTGTTCAGAGGACGACATAGTGCTGGTTCATTTCGGTGCTTCACCGTTTGTGGAGGGAGACATCATAGCAGATGCGGTCAGAGTATGTAAGATAAAGGGCAATGCCATATCGACAACTCCATTTTACCTTCTCTCAGGTGTTAAGGATGACGATGAGAAGACTACAAAGTGGATAGACAGAGATACTATAGCCTGCATGAACAGTCCACATGCCTTCAGATACGGTTATATCAGGGATATATATAAGAGAGCGGTTGAGACTGGAGTTATCAAGGAAGTTGAGCCGCACACAACAACTCTTATGTACAAGATGGGAGAGACTATATACTTCTCAAAGGGAAGTCAGTCCAACATCAAGATAACGACCAAGGAAGATCTGGATCTGTTTGAGGGATATGTGCTCATGAAGCAGAGGCATGCCCAGGAAGATAAATAATACAGATAACAAAAATTATAAAAGCGGAGGATTTGACTAAAACTATAAACAAAGCCCTCCGCTTTTTCGTTGTAATGTATTCTATTGACTTTTGAAGACAATAGTTGTATAAGTAAGTAAGCTATGCGTTCTGCGGACTTTTGGAGAAAGACCGTGAACACTCCTTGGATAAGAATAGGTGTTTGATATATGAGATTAGAGATACTGCTTTCGTGCATGAATCTCCGTGGTGAAGACATAGTCGAAAAATCCTGCATAAAGTCTGATACACTGATAGTTGACCAGTGCGGACATGACGGATACAGAGAGTATGAGAAAGACGGCAGGAAGATCAGAATATATTCGGTGAATGACACGGGACTTACAAAAAGTAGAAATTATGCGATAAAGAAATCAACAGCAGATATATGTCTTCTGTGTGATGATGATGAAGTTTTTGTTGATAACTATGAAGAAGGAATATTGACCGCCTACAAGGATATCCCGGAGGCGGATGTGATGATATTTGACATAGGCAATCAGAAGACGATACACCGGGACAAACCGACAAAGCTTGGATATTTTGATCTGATGCATGTCGCGTCATGGCAGATTTCATTTCGCAGAAAAAGCCTGATAGAGAATGACGTATATTTTGATGAGCGAATGGGAGCCGGCTCGGGTAATGGGGCAGAGGAAGAACTTAAGTTCCTTACAGATTGTAGAAAAAAAGGCCTTGCGATATACTTTGTTCCATTTGTCATAGCCGATGTGGCGCAGACAAAATCGACATGGTTCAAAGGATATGATGAGCAGTTCTTCATCAACAGAGGAAACACGACAAGATATATAATGGGATATGTACCAGCACTTCTGTATGCGGTATACTACAGCGTCAGAAAGAGACATCAGTTTAACAGAGACATTTCGTGGTTCAAAGCCTTCAGGTTGATTCTGAAGGGCATGCATGAGAACCGGCTGGGAAAGAATTAAGTTGAAAATAGGTAGATAGAAATGAGCGAAAAGATATTAAGCGTTATAATTCCGTCCTACAACAGCAAGCCATACCTTGACAAATGTCTGGCATCGCTGATAGTTCCAGACAGAATGGATCAGATGGATATCATAGTTGTCAACGATGGTTCAACAGATGGAAGTGAGGCGATCTGTCAGGATTATATAAACAGATATCCGGACAGTGTGTCGCTGATAAATAAAGAGAACGGCGGGCATGGATCCGCTATCAACGCGGGATCGGAAGCCGCCAGAGGAAAGTACATGAAGGTACTGGATGCTGATGACTGGTTTAACACAGAGAGTATTCCTGAGTTTCTGGATATCATTTCAGGGGCATCTGCGGATGTGGTACTCACATGTCATCACACCATCAATATAAGCACTGGCGAGATAAAGAACTGGAGATGCTTTCCGGATGAGCCTGGAAGAGAGTACACCATGGAGGAGATCATGGGCAACTGGAAGAACTTCGACAGAAGCCTGACATTCCACGGTATAACATACAGAACTGAGTTCTACAGAGAGCACGGTGTAAAGCTTGCAGAGAATGTGTTCTATGAGGATCATGAATATGCAACATATCCATGCTGTGTGGCTCACACCATACTTCCTCTTGGACTGTTCATATATGAATATAGAATAGGAGATGTCTCACAGAGTGTATCTGCGGAAAACCAGCTGAAGAGGATAGACCACACCAAGATGGTCATAGTCAAGATGCTGAAGAACAGGGTGGATATAACGGATCAGTGGGCTCTCGAGTACTGTGATAAAAAGATACATTTGCTATTGCTGAGTTTTATGGTTACTTCCATGTTGTGCGACCCCGACAGGAAAAAGGGCGTGGCGCGTGTAGATCAGCTGATGGGATATATAGCAAAGAAAGACAGACATGTTGTTGAGATGACCATGAGTCATTACAAGATACTCAAGCTTCTCAATGCGGCTCATGTCGGCCTGGAGGGCTACAACAGGATGCTGAATTCAAAGCTTTACAACAAGCTGAGGCATAACAAGAGTTTTGACTAGAGATTATATGATGGAGGATAGACATAAAATGAAAGTGAAAAGCGGTAGCTTTTTGGAAGTTTTTAATTACAAAGACCTTTTGAACCAGCTTGTTTCGAGAGATATCAAGCTTAAGTATAGAAGAAGTTTTCTGGGATATGTGTGGAGTATACTAAATCCGCTGCTCGTTATGATAGTAATGGTTATAGTATTTTCGAAGATGTTTGACAGAAAGATACCGCACTTCCCTGTATATCTGTTTGCAGGACGTATACTGTATGAATTTGTAATAGGCTCATGTGGCAAGGCGCTCGGAAGTATCACAGATAACTCGGCACTGCTCAAGAAGACATACGTGTCGAAATTCATGTTCCCGCTTGCCAAGATAACAAGTTCGCTGGTGGACTGCCTGTTTTCACTCGGAGCATTCCTTCTTGTAATCATATTTACAAGATCCCCGTTTTACTGGACCATGCTCCTGTTTCCAATAGTGTTCTTTCAGGCTTATCTGTTTGCCTGCGGAATGGGATTTTTCCTTGCACAGCTTCATGTATTTTTCAGGGATACAAGATATATATGGAATGCCATAACCACTATGTGGATGTATTGTTCGGCTATATTCTATCCGATCAGTATGCTTCCTGACTGGTTGGAATTCCTTGTGACATATTTCAATCCATTGTATGTGTATATCAGCCAGTTTAGAAGTATAGCTCACACGGGCACGCTTCCTGATCCTATCATCGTGGGACTTGGTTTTGCCTATGCTATTGTATTCTTTGGTATAGGAACCTTGTCATTCAAGAAGAATCAGGATAAGTTCATTCTTTATATATAGGAGGTGAGTCTGATGAGCACAATAGATCACAACAAAGAGACACATGAGGTCAGCAGAGTGTTTACATCAAATGCACAGCAGACCACAACAGTTGCGGATGGTGAGACCATCATAGAACTGAATGATGTCACGATAAGATTTAACAAGAATAACCTCAAGGTCGACAATCTGAAGGAGTACTTCATACGTCTTGTCACCAAGCAGCTTATGTTCCAGGAGTTCATAGCGCTCAGGAACATCAACCTGCAAATCAAGAAGGGCGAAGCTTGGGGATTCGTCGGAACAAATGGAGCTGGTAAATCAACTCTTCTCAAGGTTGTTAGCAGAATATTGAAGCCGTCCATGGGAAGCGTGAAGGTGTCGGGAACTGTTGCGGCGCTCATAGAGCTTGGTGCTGGAATAGACCCACAGCTCACTGCCAGAGAAAATATATTTCTCAACGGAACACTCCTTGGTTACTCCAAGGAATTTATAGAGTCAAAGTTTGATGAGATAGTAGAGTTCTCAGAACTTCAGGATTTCCTTGATTCACCGGTTAAGAACTTTTCATCAGGTATGAAGACAAGACTTGCATTTTCAATCGCAACGGCAGTTGAGCCTGACATACTCATAGCAGACGAAATTTTGGCGGTTGGAGACCTTAAGTTCAGAAAGAAATGTAATGCCAAGATGGATGAGATGCTCAAGGGTGGAACAACTCTACTGTACGTGTCACACAATATTGCGTCTGTAAAGAAACAGTGCAGCAAGGCTATGTGGCTTGATCATGGCAATATAATAATGGTTGGAGATTCCGCTAAGGTATGCGATGCATTCCAGAAGGAGATGGAATCACCTGTGCCGATCATTTTAGGAGGCGCAAGAGACGGCGGTTCGGTGGATCCGGATACAGTTATGGAACCTGTTATTAACACGTTGGCTGATGCCGAGATAATAGCCGATGCAGCCAAGAAAGCGGCGGCGGAGGCTGAAAAGAAAGCTGCATCTGCAAAGAAGACTGCTGCGGCGGCAGCAAAGAAGGCGGAGGCTGCAAAAAAAGCGGCCGAGGAAGCGGAGAAGAAAGCTGAGGAGATGGCTGAAGCTGAGCATCACGAGAAAGTTGAAGCCGGGGCTGAGACAGAGAGTGGAAAGGCAGATGCATCAGCTGAGTCCGATTCTGCTGAAGAAAAGGCAGAAACAGCGAATGTAGATAACAAAGCTGTGAATGTGGATAACGAGGCAGAGAAGCCACAGGAATAGGGGATTGCACTAAATTATATATGAGTATAATTAAAATAAAGATGATTCACAAGACATAGGAGGATAGGAGTAATGTTACAAAGTGTAAAGTTGCAGAATGTTATGCTTCAGATGAATCTGGATATGAATATAGTTGATTATCCTGAGTTCAGTGCTATAGGCAAGGATTATAGATCGCCATTTACTTATGACTCAGATAAAAAATGCCATATAGTGCAGAAGTTTAACCGAGTCAATTTTATGAGTTATTTCAATTGCATACAGGTTAAGAAGTGGGCTGAATATACAGGTGTAAAGAACTTTAGACTTCATCTTACAATGAAGGGTAAGGCAAATATATCGGTGTATGCAATATATGCTGCCTCGGTTGCGGTAACATACAATACACTTTGCGATCAGGTTGTAGAGTGTGATGAGGTCAGCGAGGTTGTCATAAACATTCCTGAAACAGACAAGGCACTTGTTGGATTCAGAATGGATGCTCTTGAGGACGTGGAGGTATACAGTGGATATTACTCCGGAGATATAGAAGAAGACAGAATAAGAAATGTCAACATTTCGCTTGCGACCACAACATTCAAGAAGCAGGAATACATCAAGAGAAATATCGACCTTATCAAGAAGAATGTTCTGTGTGAGGGAAGTGACCTGAAGGGACATCTTTTCGTGCACGTAATTGATAATGACAGAGAACTTGATCCGGAGGAACTTGATTCAGAGGATCTGAAGGTATACATGAACAATAATGTAGGTGGTGCCGGTGGATTTACGCGAGGTATGATAGAGGCTCTCCATAGAGAGGACAAGCCTACTCATGTTCTTCTGATGGATGATGATGTAATGGTCATGCCTGAGAGTTTGTTCAGGACATATTATCTCTTGAGGATTCTCAAGGATGAATACAAGAAGTGCTTCTTAAGTGGAGCCATGTTTGACTATGATATCCGTGAGAGACAGTATGAAGATGTAGGATATGTCCATAAGAATGATGGATCATACGGCCCGATAAAGAAGCCTATGGATATGAGAAACATATCTAATATAGTGAAAAATGAAAACTACAGCTTTGATGTCGAGGATGCGTATGCAGGATGGTGGTACTGCTGTATTCCTGTTGAGCACATTGAGGAGAGAGGACTCCCTCTTCCAGTCTTCGTAAGAGGTGATGATGTAGAGTTTTCACTTAGAAACAAGCCTGGATTTATTGCACTCAATGGTATATGTATCTGGCATGTGGGATTTGCTGGCAAGTTCAATGCTGCAATGGAGCTTTACCAGGTGCACAGAAACAGTTTTGTTATACAGGCTGCCAGTGGAATCTGTCAGGATGAGGATTTCCTTGCGAGAATTAAGATTATGTTCTGGAAGGATATCACAAGATTTGCGTACAACAATGCAGAGCTGCTTATTGATGCCGTGGATGATTACCTCAAGGGGCCTGAGTATATCAAGACTCTTGACGGCGAGAAGAGTCTGAAGGAGCATAATGCCAAGAACGAGAAGCTTGTACCTCTCTCAGATCTTGGATATTCAGGAGAACTCCCAACAGATCCGTACAAGTATGAGAGCCTCAACAGATTACAGAAGCTTTGGTATGTGATAACCATCAATGGTCACCTTCTTCCAAACTTCCTGCTCAGAAGAACGCCTTATATCATCGCATATGACTGGTTCTTTGTTCCAGGCAAGAACTATATGAAGAAGACGCTTGTGGCAGTGAACAAAAATAACATGACAGGTGCAATAAGACCAATTAACAGAAAGAAGTGCTTCGCGCTCATAAAGAGATACAGAAAGGTGCTTTCAAAATACAAGAAGACACATGCGAAGGTGGATCAGGCATACAGGGATTCATTTAAGGAGATGACAACAGAGAAGTTCTGGAGAGATTATCTTCACATTTAGTAAATATACAAAAAAGGATAAGGAGGATAAAGAGATATGGCAAAGTATGATTACCTCATAGTAGGTGCTGGACTATTCGGTGCGGTATTTGCATACGAGGCAAATAAGAGAGGCAAGAGCTGTCTTGTTATCGACAAGCGTTCACACATCGCAGGAAACATTTACACGGAACAGATAGAGGGGATAAATGTACACAAGTACGGTGCACATATATTCCACACATCTGATAAGAAGATATGGGAGTATGTAAATCAGTTCGCAGAGTTCAATAACTATATCAACTCACCTGTTGCTTCATACAAGGATGAACTGTATAACCTGCCATTCAATATGAACACATTCAGCAAGATGTGGGGTATTAAGAAGCCTTCAGAGGCAAAGGCTATCATTGAGAAGCAGATTGCAGACCTGAACATCGGAGAGCCCAAGAACCTCGAGGAGCAGGCTCTGAAGCTGGCTGGTACAGATGTATATGAGAAGCTTGTAAAGGGATACACAGAGAAGCAGTGGGGAAGACCTTGTACGGAGCTTCCTGCATTCATCATCAAGAGACTGCCTTTAAGATTCATATATGACAACAACTACTTTAATGATCGTTTCCAGGGAATCCCTATGGGCGGATACACACAGATCATTGAGAAGATGCTTGAGGGTGCAGATGTCAAGACTGATACAGATTATTTCGACTTCATCAAGGAGAATCCAGACATCGCGGACAAGACAGTTTATACAGGTATGATAGATGAGTTCTTCGGATTCCAGTATGGTCCGCTTGAGTATCGTTCAGTAAGATTTGAAACAGAAGTTCTTGATGAGGAGAATTATCAGGGAAATGCAGTTGTGAACTACACACACAGGGATGTCCCTTACACAAGAATCATTGAGCATAAGCATTTTGAGTTTGGCAAGCAGCCAAAGACTGTTATCAGCCGTGAGTACTCAGCAGAGTGGAAACCGGGTGTAGAGCCATATTATCCGGTGAACAATGACAAGAACAATGCGCTCTATGAGAAGTACAGAGAGCTTGCTGAGACACGTAAAGACGTTATATTCGGCGGAAGACTTGGACAGTACAAGTATTATGATATGGACAAGGTAATAGCAGCAGCACTTGATTGCGTAGAGAACGAATTCTAAGACAAAGTATAAAAAGACACATTTGGAGATTGGAGCTTTACAGTCTCTGAATGTGTCTTTTTTGTTTAGAGATATATACACTTTTGTCATAACGTGATAAAATCATCTTAATTGTGGGCATCAGTCCAGGGGGTAATTTTAATAACAAAGGGTAAAGGGCGTATGTTGTTATGAGAAGAAAAAGGATAGGCGTACTCACAGCGCAGGCGGATGAGTATACTCAAAGCAGATTTCTTTCGGGTCTGTTTGAGAGATCAGCACAGCTTGGGTACGATGTATGTGTGTTTTCGATGTATCTGAAATGCCAGGACATGAGTGATCGTGGAATAGGTGAGTCGAATATATTTAATCTGGTTGAATTTGGGGCGTATGATGCTGTGATCATATTTACCGACAGAATAAAAACTCCGGGAATAGCTGAGGGACTTTTGTGGCGTTTGAAGCAGGAATATGAAGGCCCGGTTCTCGTCGTGGAGGATTATGTCGATGGGTATGATTCTGTAAATATAGATCACCGGGAGAATATCTGTAAGCTGACAGATCATCTGATAGATGTACATGGATATAAAGATATAGTCCTGCTTAATGGCTGGGAAAATAATATCAATTCAGAAATGAAGAAAAAGGGGTTTCTGGACAGTCTTGGAAAACACGGCATGGAATGCAGAGATTCCGATATATATTATGGTAATAACTGGTATGATTCGGGAAGAGAAATGGCGGATGAACTGCTGGATGACAGGGAGAAAATGCCGGATGCAGTTGTGTGCGCCAGTGACTATATGGCTTTGGGACTTGCTGCCGAACTCGAGAGAAGAGGAGTGAAGGTTCCGGAGGATATTGCACTTGTGGGATACGACACAACAGATCTGAATGATGAGAGAGCTATACCGCTCACATCTGTGGATATTCCAGCTAGACAGGATGGAATATATGTTGCTGACTGGGTAGATGCAAAACTTTCAGGGATAGATCCGAAGCCGTACAAATGCAGGGCACGTATACATTGGGGTAAGAGCTGTGGATGTAAAAAGTGTATGGATTCGGCTGCTGCAGATCAGGCGTACAGCAGCAAGGACAGTGTCAGGGTGTGGAATATTGATTCCCAGATGGGGGCATATGACACATATTACAATCACTTGATGGAGGATCTTCTGTCACAGACTGATTACAGAGGTTTTTTCAACACGGTGTTTCAGTATACACATCCAGATGGCAGTTTAAGGAATTTCAGCATATGCATGAATGAGTACTGGAATGCACCAGAAGTTATGATGGGGGCAAATGCACTCAGAGTAGGCTACACCAAGAATATATATAGAATCATAAAATATGGCGGATCAGACAGAAACAATGCTATAGATTTTGATGAGTGTTTCGATGTGTCGAAACTTCTTCCAGAACTTGACAATGACAGGAATGAACCAGAGGCATATATATTTACACCGTTGAATTTTAATGACAGGTGTTTCGGTTATGCGGCGATCAGTGGGGGGGGCGCTTTCGAGTCTTACAGCGGACTTTACAGAGGCATGCTGAAGCAGGTCATGCAGGGGATGGAGGCGTTTTACAGACAGGCAAATCTTCAGAAACTCATAGACAGGCTTAATGCTTCACAGACGAGAGATGACCTTACCGGTGTTTACAATTACAACGGATTTACTCATAAATGCAGGGATATATGCGAAGATGCGTTGATGAATGGAAAGCGTATTCTGCTATTTGCAATAGATATGAAAGGGCTTGGACAGGTCAATACCAGATTAGGCAGAAAGACTGGTGATGATGCAATACAGGTACTTGCCGATATCATCATGTCTTCAATCAGTAAGTCAGATGTGTGCATGAGAATGTGCAATGACGAATTTGTGGTTGCTTCCAGAATGGAAGAGGAAAATGAAAATTATGCGAGGGACGTCATAGAGCGCATCGAGGCTGGAACAAGAAGGTTCAATGAGGTTAATAAAGATGATTATAAAATAGAGATCTGTTATGCCGTGGATCGAGAGATGATCACAGGGGCGGAAGATCTTGACAAGTACATCAATGACCTTATAAATAATAAGAATAATATGAAGATGAAGGAGTATATAGAAAGCTCCCGCAATCCGGAGCTCACTGAGGCGGATCTGGAAAGAGACAGAATGGTTGCAGAGATACTGGACAACAATAGGCTCGCATATTACTTCCAGCCGATAGTGAATGCCAGGACAGGCCAGATATATGCCTACGAGGTACTCATGAGAACATCTGGTGATGAGTATGTGTCACCGCTCGATATAATAGAGAGTGCGGAGAGGATGGGTAGACTCAGCGATGTGGAGCGGGCGACATTTGTCAATGTACTCAGTCTTGTGGAAGAGAAAAAAGATGAGCTTGAGGGCAAAAAGATATTCCTCAACAGTATACCTGGTTGCAGACTTTCCGACAATGATCAGGAACTTATTGAGGAACTGCTTAGAAAGCTGGGAGATAAGATAGTTGTGGAATTTACGGAGGAAGCAGAACTCAGCGATCAGATGCTTGGAGAGATCAAGGAAAAGTACCTGGGGATGAATGTTGAGACCGCCATAGATGATTACGGTTCCGGCTATTCCAATGTAAATAATCTTCTGCGTTATATGCCGAGGTATGTGAAGATAGACCGAATGCTTATGACCAATATACATGAAGATCCGCAGAAACAGCATTTTGTGAAAGACATCATAGAGTTTGCCCATGACAACGACATAGTGACACTTGCCGAGGGGGTTGAGCTTAATAAGGAACTTAGGGAAGTCATACGTCTTGGTGCGGATCTGATACAGGGGTACTATACTGCTAAACCTTCGTCTCAGGCAATCCAAGAGATAGACAAGAAGGTCGTCATGGAGATAGTTCAGTATAATCAGACGGAGACGACAAAGTACGGAAAGAAAACATATGTTATCACTGATGAAGATGATATATCCATGGTTCAGCTTGCGTTCAACAAATATACTGCCCTCGATTTCAGAAAGATAGGAGAGGAATACAGACATATAAATATGACAGGCACGCCAGGTTTTAAATCAAATATTTTGATGAATATAGGGGACGGCTTCAGAGGTGAGCTTCGGATAGACAGTATAAGCCTTGGAGGAGAAAAAGGAACCCCATGTATAAAGCTTGGAAACAACTGTGACGTCAGAATAGTTCTGACTGGGGATAATGAACTGAGAACCGGAGGTATTCAGGTTCCAGAGTCGTCAAGACTGGAGATTGCCGGAGATGGAGATCTGAGGATAACTCAGGCAGGCGGCAAGTACTACTGCATAGGAAATGATCTGTCCTCAAGACATGGAGACTTGTATTTCAGCCAGGATGGAACTCTGTCTATAACTGCGACGGGGATGAGAGGTATAGGTATAGGTTCTGGACTTGGCGGCAACATATATATCAAGCAGGGAAGATTTGAGATAGACCAGCGTGGCCAGGAGGGTGTAGTAATCGGTTGTATGGATAGTGACTGTGAACTTCGAATTGAGAACTGTGATATAGAGATATATAACGGTATAGCAAGAAGTGTATCCATAGGCTCATACAATGGCAATGCTGATATCCAGATAGAGAATATTTCCGGGAAGATATCCGGAGCATCCATCTCAACAGCAGTTGTGGGAACTCTGGGAGGCAGCAAATGCAGGGTGAGGATGCAGAACATCAATGTAGTCATGAATGTCAGATCCAACGAGTGTTATGGAATAGGTTGTAGGAATGGGGATACGGATATAGAGATAAAGTATGCATATGTCAAGGTTGTGGCACAGGGAAGAAATGCTTATGCAATGGGAAATGGTAAACATACGGCGAAAATACTGTTTGTCAATTCTGATATTAACACTCAGGTCACAAACAGTGTAGGAATGGATATAGGCGCGGATGAGAAAGACATAACAATAGGCAATGGCAGGGTCAGCTTTCTTATAAATGGAATGGCCAGGGACAGAGAGGTTCAGACTGTAGACTTGTAGATCTGCCGATATATTTATGTTTTTTATGTTGAGATAAAGTCTGCTGTGAAGTATAATACTGCCGATTAAGTGATTTTTAGAAAGCTTTTTTGGAGATAATAAGTATGGTTTTTTCAAGTTTGATATTTTTATTTGTATTTTTGACTGCCAATCTCATAGTATATTTTGCAGTCCCAAAGGAGAAACGCAATAAGGTGCTTCTCATATTTTCATTAGTGTTCTACGCATGGGGTGGTCCGAGATATCTGCTGCTGCTGGCCGGCGAAACTCTGGTGAGCTGGATATTTGCGCTTAAGATCGACGAGGCGAGAACTGGATATACAAAGAGATCTGAGAAGTTCTATTTGGTTTGTGATATTGTGGTGATGCTTGGCTGCCTGGCTATCTTTAAGTATCTCGGTTTCTTTTTCGGCAATTTTAAAATGATATTTGGCGTTCCAAAGGTGGTGCCGGAGCTGGTACTTCCTATAGGAATATCATTCTACACATTCCAGCTCATATCATATGTGGTGGATGTGTATAGAAACCAGGTGAGACCGCAGAGAGAGTTCTGGAAGCTTCTTCTGTACTCAAGCCTTTTTTACCAGTGTATAGCGGGACCTATCGTTAGATACGAGACAATAGCTGATGAGATAGACAATAGAAAGATAACAGAAAATGACATATATATGGGTGTCAGACGATTTACGGTGGGACTTGCCAAGAAAGCAATACTTGCCAATTCCTGTGCAAGCATCGCCGATACACTTCTCCCAGCCGGTGTTGAAAGCCTCAAGGCACAGACGACACTTGGAATGTGGATAGGAATGATCGCGTATATGATGCAGATATATTTGGACTTTTCGGCATATTCAGATATGGCTATAGGAATGGGCAGAATGGTTGGTTTTCATTATGATGAGAATTTCAACTATCCATACATGGCAAACTCAGTAAATAATTTCTGGAGAAGATGGCATATATCACTTAGCTCATTTTTCAGGGATTATGTGTACATACCGCTCGGCGGCAACAGGTGCAGCACTGCCAAATATATAAGAAACATGGCGATAGTGTGGTTCCTTACCGGAATGTGGCACGGCGCGAGTTGGAACTATATATTTTGGGGGCTTTACAATCTAGCGTTCCTGCTCCTTGAGAAGTTCTTCCTCGGCGGAAGATTTGGGCCTGTGGCATCACACATATATACATTGCTTGTCATCCTGTTTGGCTGGACGATATTTAGGTTTGAGAATCTTTCTGAGCTTGGTACTGTGCTTGCAGGAATGTTCGGAGTTGGCACTTCAGGATTTGCAAATATGGCGCTTGGAACCGTGTTCCTCAAGAACATTTTCTTCCTTATATTTGCAGGAGTGGCATGTACCAATCTGGGCAAGAGATTCAGAAAGACAATGATAGAGATGGGCAAGGAGAATGCGCTGGTGTTTAACGTGCATAATGTGCTGGAGATGATAACACCTGCCATACTTCTGATAGTGTCAGTGCTGGCGTTGGTTGGCGCGAGCTACAATCCGTTCCTGTACTTCCAGTTCTAGGAAGGATGGGTAGAAAAACAGTTGGTTATAGAGACTTATTGATTTAAAGAAATTGTATATTAGATCTCGGTCTGTGTTGGTATACTCAGGCGGGGAGACGAAAGTAGATTTGAGTGGATATGATATGAATAGAAGAAATTCAGGAAATAGTTCAAGACAAAATATCAACCGTAGCAGAAGACGGTATGTGAGGAGATATTCCAGAAGCCAGAAAATGAAGATCAGGAAGTTCAGGGCGATCGGGGTTCTGGCATTTGCGGCGATAATGGCGGTCGGAGCGTTTATCGGTCTGCTGTTCTTCGTAAGGCCAAAAAAGTCTATGACAGAAAAAAGGGAATTGGCTAAATTCCCATCGTTTACGATAACATCATTTCTTGACGGTTCGTATTTTGAAGGTGTGTCATTGTGGTACTCAGACACATATCCGATGAGAGATAAACTTGTGGCGGCGGATCAGGGACTCAAGTCACTTTATGGCATAGAGACTGGAACCCAGATGGTTGGCGGAAACACTAAGGGCGATGATATCCCGGAGACTGATGAGAATGAAAAGAAGCAGAACTCCCAGACCACGGCGACAACTACCGAGGTGACAACCGAGGATCCAGAGATCGGACTTCCTGCAAGCAAGACAGGTTCCAAGGTGAATAAGGATGCCTCTACGGGAGACGGAACAGTGCAGACCGTTGATCCACCTGATTCGAAGGCTATGGATGCTGCGTTCCAGAAGCAGCTCCAGGATAACCTCTATGTGAAAGATGGTGCGGCGTACAGCCTGTATTACTTTGTACAGGATTCTGCCACTGAGTATATAAATGCGATGAACAATGCGGCATCAAAGCTTTCTGGTGTGGCAGATGTATACGACATACTTGTGCCAAACAATTCAGGAGTGCTCCTTCCAGATGACGATCTTGCAAAACTTGGGGGCTCTGACCAGAAGCAGGCGATAGAATATTACTATAGTATGATGCAGGGCGTAAAGACTGTGGATATATTCGATACACTCAAAGAGCATAATGATGAATATATCTACTTCAGGAGTGACCATCACTGGACGGCGGACGGAGCTTTCTACGCATATGAGGAGTTTTGCAAGACCAAGGGCATAACAGAGATACCGCTGGATAAGAGAAAAAAAGATATATTTAAGGGGTTCCTTGGCAGCTTCTACAATACCCTCCAGAATTCAGATATGAAGAAGAACCCTGATACCATATATGCTTATGAACCTATAGGAACAAATGATATGACTTACTGGAATGATGATGGTTCAGAGCAGAAGTGGAACGTTATAATGGATGTCAATGGTTGGGATAAGGGTACCCTGTACTCGACATTTGTCGGCGGAGATACACCGATGGCAGTGATAGAGAATCCAAAAGTCACTGATGGATCGACGTGCGTGGTGATGAAGGAATCATATGGAAATGCGTTCATACCGTTCCTAGTGGATCATTATTCCACTATATATATATTGGACTACAGATATTCAAATGTTAATGTAATAGACTTTGTTAAGGAAAAGCAGGCAGATGATCTTATCTGTATCAACAACATATCACTCATAGGTGATGAAGATGTAGCAGCCACGATAAGCGGCGTGCTGCAGTAGCATCAGTTGTCTCAGATAAAGGATATCAACAATACAACAAACCGGAGGAGATCGTTATGGACAAATTAGGGTTTATAGGTATGGGAAATATGGCACAGGCACTCTGTGCAGGATTTGTTAATTCTGGCAAGGTAGCGGCGGGAGATGTGTATGCATATGCACCGCACTATGAAAAATTGCTCGGCAATGCGGAGAAATATGGATTTACTCCGTGCAGATCACTTTCGGAGCTGGTGGATGCTGTGGACACTGTCATCATGGCATGTAAGCCCTACCAGATAAATGATGTCCTGGTGGAGATCGGAGAGAAACTTCACGGAAAGGCTCTGGTGTCTGTGGCTGCAGGATGGGATTTCAAGAAGTACAGCGAGTATTTTGACAGTTCAGTGAGGGTTCAGTTTGTGATGCCGAATACACCAGCCATGGTGTATGAGGGTGTCATGCTCTTTGAGGCGCAGAACTCACTTGAGGAGGAAGAACGTGCACAGATAAAGGATCTGTTTGCAGCCGTCGGAATAGTTGAGGAGCTTCCTTCAAATCTCATGGGAATAGGCGGTGCTGTTACGGGATGCGGACCTGCATTTGTGGATTTATTCATAGAGGGATACGCCGATGCGGCTGTAAAGTACGGTGTTCCAAGACAGACAGCGTACAGACTGATATCACAGATGATCCTTGGATCAGCAAAACTACAGCTGGAGACCGGGGAACATCCGGGAGTGTTAAAGGATAATGTGTGTTCACCTTCAGGTACGACTATTTGCGGTGTGGCATCCCTTGAAGAGTCAGGGATAAGGAGCGCGTGCATAAAGTCTATAGACGCTATCATGAACAAGAAATAAGATAGGGGGTATCCACGGATACCCCCTATTCTTAGGTTTATGTTTTTATGTTGATATTATCTGAACATTAATATTATTTGAACTTTGAAAGGATACTTATAAGTCTTCTTATGTTCAGTGGCTTGGATAAGTGTTCATTCATACCCGCCAGGCGGCATCTCTCAATGTCCTTTGCGAAAGCGTTTGCCGTGATCGCGATTATAGGGATCTGCTTGGCATCAGGGTGGTCAAGTTCCCTTATGGCACAGGATGCCGCGATGCCGTCCATAACAGGCATCTGAAGATCCATAAGGATTCCGTTGTAAGTGCCAGGGGCTGCGGCTTTGAATTTGTCCACACATATTGCACCGTCTTCTGCCCGCTCGCAGGAAATTCCATTCATGCCTAGAAGCTCAGATATCACCTCGTAGTTAAGTTCGTTGTCTTCTGCCACTAGAAGATGCATGCCGGAACATACGGATGTTATATCCGTGGCATAATCGCGGTCGCCGGTCCAGAGATCATCTTTGATGATGAAAGGAACTTCCACAGTGATAGTGATAGACGTTCCCTTTCCCACAGAACTGTTAACTTCTATATCTCCCTTCATCAGATCTACAAGCTCTTTTACTATGGCAAGTCCAAGTCCGCTTCCCCGCACATTGTTTATTCGGGTGTCCGTCTCGCGGGTAAACTTGCTGAACATATCAGCCTGAAATTCCGGCTTTATTCCAATTCCTGTGTCACTTATGCGTGCGACCAGGCGTATATTGTTTGAGTTGTCAATGCGCTCCTCGTAGAGATCAAAAGTTATGTCACCTCCTGCTGGTGTGAATTTTATGGAGTTAGACAGCAGGTTGGAATATATCTGTTTAAGTTTCAAGCCGTCTGCCATCACGTATTCATAGAGTATATCGTGGCAGCTGAAGGTTATGTTCAGTTCGTCGTTCATAAGCTCCTGGGCAAATATATGACTCAGGGTGCTGCTGATCCCTGATACGGACGTCTCGATGGGGTTGAGTTTCTGTCTGCCGTCCTCAAGACTGGTAATATTCAGTATATTGCTCACAAGCTGTTCGATATATTTTCCGGATGTGGTAAGCTTTTTTAGTGCATCACATACCTTTGGTGAGTTGTCTGGGCAATTTTTTGCTATATCCGCAAATCCCATCACTGCGTTCATAGGTGTTCTTATGTCGTGTGCGATCTTTGACAGAAATTCTGATTTTGCTTCATTTGCCCTGTTGGCTTCCTCTGCGAGCAGCATCCAGCTCTGCTCACGGCGCTTTTGCTCACTGATAAGACGGGTGGCATAAAGTATGCTGGTCACGTTGCCTGAAGAATCTCTCTTCTGTACTATAAAACGGGCAGAATGCCAGTTACCGTCGTTGGAGAGGTAATCCATAGCTATGGTCTCCTCGGTGTGCAGTCTTTCTGGTATAGTGGAGAGATCAAAGAACTGAAGTATTTTGTCCTGATATTCTGGTACTACAAAGCGGTGGCACAGTTCCTTCATCTTGGCTGATGCCCTGCCCATGCGTCCTGTAAGTCTGTGAACCTCATTGTCGCTTGAGACTTCTTCGTACATATCCAGTGCGAGGTCGATCCGGTATATGGAAAAGTAAATCTTACTTATGGCAGATATGATCTCATTGTTGAGTGTTGCCTCATCGAGAGCCTCCTGCAGCTGTCTTCTGGAGTTCTGTTCATAGGAGATAAGGTCATCTATGTTCTTGAAACCGATCAAGACTTTTGAGTCGGATCCAAAGTCAAACGGGAAGACCTCTGCCTCAAAGTACTCCTGCCCCACGGAGTTCGGTGTGACCTGATATCTGAATGACAGTCTGCCATTTATCGATATATGGCTTTTCAGGTGTTCGATGCCGAGCTGCTCAAGGAAATTTGGCGATGCAGACTTTATGACATAATTGTCGTAATATGATTTTATGAGGGCGGAATAGCACTTTGCATTGCCGGCCTTCAGATCACTTATCTTTGCCGCATTTGCCGTGGAGTCAAGTTTCAGTGGTTCAATGGTGTCAAGATTTAAGTCCACGCAGTAGACGGATATGTAATCTGTGCTGAGTATGGACAGAAACTTCTGGTCGCGTTCGATATCCATAAGGCTTTTCTCCAAAGAGCGGTTGCGCTGTTCAAGCAGCTCTGTCATCCTAAGTGATTCCCGGACATTTCCAAGGTGACCGCCCACAACTCCAAGGAGGGTGAGGAATGATTCAGATTCATTGATGTGCGGATTGTCAACGCCTATAAAGCCCCGGAGCTCATTCTTGTAGAATATAGGAAATGAAATCTCTGAGTGTATATTCTGGAGAGTTAATAATCTATATTCAGATGGCATGATATCCTTTACGTCATTGACATCATCGATTATGACACTGTCGCCCCGTTCAAAGGCATTCAGCCAATATGGCATGTCGTTTGGATGTACTGACTGAAGATCCTCTATAAATGGTTTCACATTCTCAGCACACCATTCGTAGGAGTTGCAGAAGTCACCGGTGGATTCGTCCTTGTCAAATATATAAACTCGCTCAGACTTTGTGTAGCTGCCGATTATCCTGAGCAGAGTCTGTATGGAGGACCTGAGTTCGGCCCGGTTCTGAGCTCTGTCTATGGCGACCATCTGTTGCAGAATTACAAAATTATCCATAAAATATTCCCCCTTCATAATGGTTTCTTTGTTCTAAATGCTCATCGTATTTGTCCCTTTATGACAATTTTACTCGTAAGTGGACTAAAAAGCTATATAAATAGTAATTAATTCCATAGACAATATTATTAATAGCTTCTAAAATTACTGTGGATGATTGTGAAGATTTTACTTTATTTATTATAAGAGGATTCGATGGATGAATCAGAGGAGAGAATCATAATGAGAGAAAAAGTTTTGATAGTTGATGACATCGAACTGAACAGAGAGATCTTAGCTGTGGCACTTGGCGATCAATACGACATCGTGCAGGCAGCGGATGGAGAGAGGACAATCGAGATTCTGAAGAATGACAATGGGGATATATCAGCAATGCTTCTGGATCTCATCATGCCGAATGTAGATGGGTATGCGGTTCTTGATTATATGAAGAGCACAGGGCTTATAGACAGGATACCGGTCATAGTAATAAGTGCAGAATCAACAAGGGACGTTGAGGTTAAATGTCTTGACATGGGAGTTTCGGACTTCGTCAGAAAACCTTTTGACAGCGTGACAGTCAGGAGACGAGTTAAGAACGCGGCTGATCTGTTCATGTACAAAAACCATCTTGAGGACAAGGTTAAGCTTCAGACAAGAGATCTTAGAGAGAAGAATAAACTGCTTCAGGCTCAGGCAGAAAAGATACGAGAGACCAATGAGAAGATAGTGGATGTGTTAGGTACAGTGGTTGAGTACAGAAATTTAGAGAGTGGGGAGCATATCAAGAGAGTCAAAGGATTTACAAGGATACTTGCTGAGAAAGCTGCGGAGAAGTATCCTGAGTATGGATTGACGCAGGATAAGATAGAGGTGATAGTTTCAGCCAGCGCCCTTCATGACGTGGGCAAGATTTCCATCAAGGACAGCGTGCTGTTAAAACCAGGCAAGCTTACCACCGATGAGTTTGAGTATATGAAGACTCACACCACAAAGGGCTGTGAGATATTGACTCAGATTGCTGGAACGTGGAGTGAGGATTATGAGAAGGTGAGTTACGAGATATGTCGTCATCACCATGAAAGATATGACGGCAAGGGTTATCCTGATGGACTTGTGGGTGAGGAGATACCGATATCTGCCCAGCTTGTGTCTATAGCGGATGTGTATGATGCTCTGGTAAGTGAACGGGTATACAAGAAAGCAATAGCCAAGGATAAAGCATTTCAGATGATACTTGACGGAGAGTGTGGAACATTTTCGCCGAGGCTGATAGAGTGTTTCAAGGAGTCCAGACAGGATTTTGAGGAGCTTGCGTGCAGACATGATATGAAGAAGGCAGATGCATAGTAGCTGGCTAATATTATACAGACCACTTCGGTCTGGAGGAACAAGACAGGCTGCTTGATATGGTTATAAACAGGTTTATAAAAAAGATATACAGAAAGACATATAGAAAGATGGGAGAGACAGTTATGAATATAAAGGAGTGTTACGATTCAATAGGAGCAGATTTTGAGGATGTGCTTGGCAGACTTGGAAGTGAAAAGCTTATAGAGAGATTTGCGCTTAAGTTTTTGGAAGACGATAGCTATAGTAACCTGAAGGAGGCGCTTGCAGAGAAGAATGCAGAGAATGCATTCCGTGCAGCGCATACACTTAAGGGTGTGTGCCTGAACCTTGGACTAAAGAATCTTTATACAGTGAGCTCGGATCTTACGGAAAAGCTCAGGGGAAGGTCGCTTGATGGGGCTGACGAACTATTCGAGAAAGTAAGAGAACAGTATGATATAACGGTGAACGCACTTAAAAATGTGGGCTGATCCACGTGTCTGAGGAAGATCAGGAGGAGAATAATATGAAGAAGAGAGTGATCGCCAGGATCATGGCAGCGGTCATGTCAATTGCAATGCTTTCAGGTTGCGGCAGCAGTGGAAAAGATGGAACACAGAAGGCCCGGCTGGATCCGGAGCATTCGGTATCCATAAAAGTCTGGCACTATTACAACGGTACGCAGCAGGCCACATTTGACTCTTTGGTAGATACATTTAATGCCACAAAGGGTAAGGATGAGGGAATCTATGTGGAGAGTTATAGTTATGGATCTGTGTCAGATCTTGAACAGGCTGTCAGTGAATCACTGTCGGGAACTGTTGGCGCCGAGGATCTTCCGGATATATTCTCATCATATGCGGATACAGCATATGCAGTCCAGAGGGAAGACAAGCTCACTGATCTTACTCAGTATTTTTCTGATGAGGAGCTCTCAAAATATGTGGATTCATATATTCAGGAAGGTTATTTTACCCAGGACGACTCACTATATCTTCTTCCGGTTGCAAAGTCCACAGAGATAATGATGATCAACAAGACAGATTGGGATAAATTTGCCTCAGCAACTGGCTGCAGTCTTGATGAACTGGCTACCATAGAGGGTGTGGTATCCGTTGCAGAGAAGTATTATAACTGGACAGATGCTCAGACTCCGGATGTTACAAACGATGGAAAGGCATTCTACGGCAGAGATGCCATGGCAAATTATTTTGTAATAGGCATGAAACAGATGGGCAGAGAGATATTTGAGGTTGAAGACAGCAAGGTAACATTCAACATAGATAAAGACCTTATAAAGAGATTATGGGATAATTATTACGTGCCATATGTAAAGGGGTACTTTGCAGCGTATGGCAAATTCCGTTCTGATGATGTGAAGACCGGCGATATCATCGCATATACAGGGTCAACATCTTCTACATTCTATTTCCCGGATAAGGTGGAGACAGATGATATGTCATACCCTATAGGATATGTAGTTCTGGATGCTCCCGTCATGGCTGGAGGAGAGGACTACAAGGTTCAGCAGGGTGCCGGAATGGCGGTGACAAAATCTGACAAGAAGCATGAGTACGCATCATGTGAGTTTCTCAAATGGTTCACAGAGAAGGAGAATAACCTTAAGTTTATATGCGATTCAGGCTATTTGCCTGTTTTGAAAGAGGCAAATAACATAGATGAACTTGACAAGATCATAGAAGAGGGCAGTATAGAGGCCAATGACAAGGCATATGAGTGCATAAAGAAGGTAATGAATGAGTTTGACAGTACCATGTTTTATACCACAAAGAACTTTGACAATGGATATGATGCCAGAAATGTTCTAAACTATAATATGTCAGATGCGGCAGAGGCGGCAAGAAAAGAGGTTGTAGCGGCATCAGATGATGAGTCGAGAAAGGCTGTGATCGGGAAATGCACATCTGACGAGGCATTTGACGAGTGGTACGATGGATTTAGCAGCGCACTCCAAGAGGCTGTCGGAGAGCAGTAGGGCTGCCTGGTTATTTCCAGAAGGGGGGTATGGTACATTATGAATAGAAAAAAGAGACTGATGACGATATTCCTCGTGCCAGTAATCGCGGTTATTGTGGCTCAGGGACTTGTGCCATTGCTTGCAATGATATTCAGCGGAATACGATCAAAAATGTCTGGAAATGTGATAGATCTGGATAATCACACTGTTGAGAACAGACAGGTCGTGCTTGAAAATGATATGGTAGAGCACTGGAGATCCATATACAAGGAGCAGAATCTATTAAACGATACACTTTCACAGGTGCTTGATGATCAGGGGATAGATATAAAGAAATTCCTGCAGGATGACAATGCACAGATGCAATATCTTAACCAGACTTTTCCTGATATGGTGGATGCACTCCAGTACAACACCACATCGGGAGTGTTTCTCATACTTGCAAATGAACAGAAGCTTCAGAACAGAGCAAATTACAGAGGATTCTTTATACGTGACTCTGACCCACAGAATAAGACGGCATCCAACACAGACCTTCTTCTTGAGAGGGGCAGCAAGGAACTTTCCCAGAACGGGTCAATATCCCTTGACAGTGCCTGGACCACGGATTTCACATTTGATGGAAGCGGACGCAGATCATGTGATGATTTCTTCTATATTCCATACGAGGCTGCCATGGAACATTTCGGTGCAAGGATGGTAGATCTGGGATACTGGTCTAAACCGTTTGTTCTTGAGGATAGCAGTATGGACAATCACTATATGATAACATACACTGTGCCGCTCAGGTACGGCGACACTATATATGGAGTGGTGGGGATAGAGATAAGTGTCAGCTATCTTGAGCGCTATTTCACGGTAAGCAGTCTTGACAGCAATCTGAATGCAGGGTACGCACTTGCCATAAAGGATGGTGATGGTATATATCATGCTATAGCAGGCAAGGGTACGCTGTACGATGCTGTATCCAGAGATACCAGGAGCTTTACACTCACACAGCAAAAAGATAACATATCGAAGGTTGATGGTGTGAAGGCGGGTAAGCAGGATATATATGCTGTGGAAAAGGCAATTGATCTGTACAGCGCAAATGTGCCGTACACTGATACATCCTGGGTTCTGTGTGGATTCGTGAAAGAGGATTCTGTGTATGGAATGGGAGATGCTATATTCCATATCATATGTATATCTGTACTTGTCAGCGTGCTTATGGCGACGGTTCTAGTACTCATATTGTCGAGATATGTGACAAAGCCGGTATACCGATTGATGGAGAGTGTACGAGGCGGTGTTGAGGGTATACATAGATTCAAGATATCTGATATAGTGGAGGTTGATGAGCTGCACGATGTGATAGAGAATCTTGCGGATGCACAGAAACAGATCGAAGGGCAGATCATAGAGGAGAAAGAAAGATACAGGATTGCAGTTGAAAGTTCACAGGATGTATTCTTCACCTACAATAAGACAGACCAGAAACTTGAGCTTGTAAATACAGGCAGTAACGATGGCGCTTGGGATTGTAAGAAACACCCGGAATTCTTGAACAATGATGCAGTACATCCTTTGGACAAGGGAAGATTGTTTGATACAGCACGAAATGCGGACGGCAGATTTTGCGTTGAATTCAGATTGAAATCGGATGATGACAGTGAATATGAGTGGGTAGAACTCAGAGGCACAGTTATAAATGATGAAAATGGCAATAAAGACAGAATAGTTGGCTGTATCCATAACATAAACCAGAGAAAGCTTCTTGAGGAGACTCAGCAGAAGGAGCAGATATATGATGTGCTGACATCATTTTACAGACTTGGTTATGGCATGGGAGCGATTCAGAATTCAAGACAGACTGAATGCAGGGGAACAATGGTCATAACTGACATAGAGAAGTTCTCACGTATAAATGAAAAATATGGCTTGATATTTGGCGATATAGTGATTGAAAAATTTGCAGCTCTCATAATAGATATAAGCAATGCGCTGGATATAGAGAACGCAGTGTTTATAAGAGCGGGTGCAGACCAGATGCTTTTGTGGTTCCCGGGGGTGGATGCTGATAAGGTAACAGAGCTTGTGGAAAGACTCCGTGATGAGATGGGTAATCTCACCAATGACAATTATCTGGAGCTTGATTTCAGATCAGGACTCACGTATGTGGAAGATGAGAAAATCGCGACTCAGGAGATCTTTGACCAGGCGAAGCTGGCTCTTGCAGTGGCAAAGAAAAAGAACTGCAGGGATGAGATTTATCAGAATATATCCCACAGCGATATGAAAGATGCAGGCAGAATACGTCTGTGTGGGGTAGATTCGGTTGACAGGCTGGATCAGCTGAGCCTCTCGTCGATAACACTGAATCTGTTCGACAGGGGAACCGAGGCAAGGGTATCTATGGATATGCTTGCGCTAAAACTTGAGGAGAAATATCATGTCACAAATGTGATCATTACCAAATTTAATAAGGAATATATGTCTAACAGCAGGACTTATCAGTGGAGATCGGATGGTATCAGCTGGGAGGGCATAGTTCATTGTGCTGACAGTGATTACGAGAGATTTGTTGCCAGAAACACATTCCAGATGATGCTGATATTAGATCAGGAGAGCGGAGATGATCCTGTGTACGGAGAATTTGCTAAAGGAAAGACTGGGGTAGTGTATCACATGATGGACAATGGTCAGTACAGTGGAAGCCTGTTCTTTATAGGTATGGACGGCGGCATACTGCGTGATGATGACGAGACGAAGATGTTCGAGGAAATGTTGTCGATAATACAGAACAGGATCAACATGCAACGACATGATCTGTCAGCCCAGGCAAAGTCAGATTTCCTTGCCAGAATGTCACATGAGATCAGAACGCCTATGAATGGAATCATCGGAATGACTGAGGTGGCGTTGCGCCCTGACCAGACTGAGGACAAGCGTATCGAATGTCTGAAGAAGATAGACAGTGCATCCGGATACCTTCTGGGCATACTCAACGATGTCCTGGATATGTCTAAGATTGAGAGCGGCAAGATGAAACTGGTTATAGACAAGTGCAGCATTCCTGATATGATGAAGAATATAGATTCTATCATGGATGCCAAGATGAATGAGAAGGATATTACATTTGGGCAGAATATCACTCTTCTTCATGATTGGTTCTACGGTGACGAGCTCAGGCTCAATCAGATCCTTGTAAATCTTCTGAGCAACGCGGTGAAGTATTCCAATCCAGGGGGGCATGTCGACCTGACCGTCAAGGAATTGCCGGTTGATGAGAAACTTTCAGATATATACTTTTCGGTAAGGGACAACGGTATAGGAATTCCGGAGAGCAAGCAGCAGCTCATATTCCAGCGGTTTGAGCAGGCTGACGACTCGGCAAATGCGAGAAAGCAGGGTACAGGACTTGGTCTTGCCATAAGCAGCAGACTTGTACATATGATGGATTCAGATATAAAGGTTGCGAGCGAAGTGGGAAAGGGAAGCTGCTTCAGCTTTACCGTGAGACTGGAGAGAGTTCCTGAAGGTGACATTGTGGAGAAGAATACAGCTGAGCGTACCAATTTCTCGGGACGCAGGATTTTGGCAGTTGAGGATAATGAACTCAATATGGAGATAATAAAGATGATCCTTGAGGAGAGAGGCATGACCGTTGAGGAGGCACGTGATGGGCAGGAGGCTGTTCAACGTGTCGAGGAAGTGTCTGATGGTTATTATGATCTGATCCTTATGGATATCATGATGCCTGTAATGGATGGACTTGAGGCGGCAAGAACCATAAGACACATGGACAGGCAGTATTGCAAAACTGTTCCGATAGTTGCCATGAGTGCGAATGCATTTGATGACGATGTGAAAAGATCCATGGCAAGCGGAATGAATGGGCATCTGTCAAAGCCAGTGAATATAGGCAAATTAGAGGAGATGCTGGCATCGCTGTGGAGTGGGAAACAATAATTATAGTTGTATGTAAGGGATTTCTGAGAAAACAGTTTTTTATATGTCAATAAGGGGGGGATAATGATGATACAATGCTTACAGACTATGGCATGTGAGTACGCCATACTTGCCATAATGATCTATATAGGACTTCGATGTTTCTTTCAGAGGAATAACCAACTCATCAGGCGGTTTTCTCATTTTGTGGTTGGAATCATAATTTTCCAGATAATAAATATACCTGTGCGAATGATTGACGCGGGACTTGCACATATGTCGCAGATAACAGTGTTTGTTCTAAACAGTGCTTTTATGATAGCGGAGACGTTTGTCACCTATGAATGGTTTGTTTTTTTTGAACACGTACAGGACTCGTTTCTCATCAAATCAAAGCTTGTGAGATTGTTCGGGATTGTTCCGCTTGTCCTTATAACAGCGCTCAGCATAGCATCGTGGTGGACGCACTGGCTGTTTTACGCAGACGATGCGGGAGTGTACCACAGGGGGACTTTGTTCGCGCTCCAGATAGTACTTCCATATACCTATGTAGTCGTCACGCTTGTAAGTGCGGTGGCATATTCAATAACGAGAAAGGAGAAGAGATCGGCGGTCATCATGACAATTGCCTTAATACCGGCTTTGATATGTTCTGTACTTCAAGTAATAGCCGGTGGCTCTTACATACTTGCAGGTCTTACCCTGTCGGCGATATTTGTGTACATGGAGCTGTGTATGGAGGATATCCGGAAAGTTGAGAAGCTTGCGATGCTGGAAAAGTCCAAGCGTGAGCTTGAGGAGGCGCTTGACATGGCAAATAAGGCGAACAGCGCCAAGACTGTGTTCCTGAATTCTATGTCGCACGATATAAGAACTCCTATGAATGCTATTATCGGATTTACAGACCTTCTCGGAGAAAATCTTGGGGACGAGAAAAAAGCAAGGGACTATATAGGTAAGATAAAGTTGTCCAGCGACTATCTGCTTTCACTTATCAACAACGTGCTTGAGATGGCACGTATAGAGAGCGGAAGGTCTGATCTAGATGAGAGGGATATATCTGTGGAGAAGAGTCTTGATGCGGTTTACTGGATTTTTGAGGCTCAGATGAAGGAGAAGCACATTGACTTCATATGGGATGTCAACGTCAAACACAACAATATCAAGTGTGATGTTGTCAAGTTGAAAGAGATCCTCATGAATATAATTAACAATGCGTATAAATATTCACTTCCGGGGGACAGTGTAGCAGTCAGGATAGAGGAGATCCCGTGTGACCGTGATGGATATGCGAGGATACAGACGACTGTTAAGGACACTGGAATAGGAATGTCGGAGGAGTTCCTTGAACACATATTTGAGGATTTTACAAGGGCACAGACCTCCACGGAGAGTGGCCAGTTTGGAACGGGGCTCGGCATGGCTATAGTGAAGAAGATAGTCGACCTCATGGGCGGAACCATAGATGTACAGAGCAAGCAGGGGGTAGGCACAACGTTCACGGTCACACTGGAACACAAGATTGCGGAAATTGCTGCAGAAAACAGAGAGGTGGTAAAATCTACAGAAGATTATTCTTTCAGAGGTAAGAGGATACTGCTGGTGGAGGACAATGACCTGAATGCAGAGATTGCCCAGACTATTCTAGCCGGGACGGGTATGACCGTGGATAGGGCATGCGATGGCATCCAATGTGTAGATGTTTTGAAAGGTTCTGAACCGGGATATTACGACATGGTTCTCATGGATATCCAGATGCCGAACATGGACGGCTATGAGGCAACAAGAATTATAAGGCAGTTTGAAGATAAGAGACTTTCAGAAATACCGATAATTGCTATGACAGCAAATGCATTTGCAGAGGACAGGAAACAGGCATTTGATGCAGGTATGAATGGGCATATAGCAAAGCCTATAAATGCAGAGGATCTTAAGATGACTCTGGCGGGCATATTATAAAGAATAATTTAATAAAAATTCCACATAATAACTCCAAAGCAATAATTTAACATGTGATGGAGGATTGATACGGAATATGAAGGCGACAGGTATTATTCGCAGAATTGATAATTTGGGACGCCTCGTGGTGCCAAAGGAGATAAGAAAGGTTCTAAGAATCAAGGAGGGCGACCCGTTAGAGATATTTATGGGAAACGATGGTGAGATCATGCTAAAAAAGTATTCTCCGATGGCGGATTTGGCGGTATTTGCGCAGCAGTATGTGGACGCGGTATCGCAGAGTCTGGGGCTTCCCGTTGCGATAACCGACAGGGATTCGGTCATTGCAGTAGCGGGAATTCCCAAGAAATATATGCTTGGAAAGGAGCTTCACCGAGAGCTGGAAGACGTCATAAGTGACAGGAAGATGATAGTGGCGAGAAAAGGAGAGCCTGGATTTGTCCGTATAACCGTAGACGGTATGGAGTGTGATGGGCAGGTCATACAGACCATAATAGCGGAGGGGGATGCGATAGGATCTGTCATAGTCATGGTGAGGGACAGTAGCCACAAAATAGGTGATATTGAGCAAAAAGCAGCGGCTATTGCAGCCTCTTTTTTGGGCAAACAGATGGAAGGTTAGAGCCATGGGTCATAAACTGGCAAAAAGTAAGTAAAATCAAGGGGTTTCAGCCTTGAAATCCCTTATTTTCCTTGACAAATATAGCCATTTTAGGTATAACTATACATGTTGAACTCATAAGATTGTACATTAGGGTTTAGATTGTGAATGTACAGCATATGGAGAGTTATTAAACATAATAAGGAGGAATTTTCTGATGAATAAGACAGAATTAGTAGCAGCAATCGCTGAGAAGACAAAATTATCAAAGAAGGACGCTGAGGCAGCATTAAAGGCATTCACTGATGTTGTAGCAGACGAGTTAAAGAAAGGTGAGAAGATTCAGTTAGTTGGATTTGGTACATTTGAGGTATCAGAGAGACCAGCTAGAGAGGGAAGAAACCCAAGAACTGGCGAGACAATGACAATCGCTGCTTCAAAGGCTCCTAAGTTCAAGGCTGGAAAGGCATTAAAGGATTCAATCAACTAATCTGAAGGTTTGAGATGAGACTTGATAAGTATCTTAAAGTATCCAGAATTATTAAGAGGAGAACTGTGGCCAACGAGGCATGTGATGCCGGGCGGGTTATGGTGAACGATAAGGTGGCAAAGGCCGGAACGGAGGTCAAGGTTGGGGATGTTATCGAGATAGCATTTGGCAATAAGACTGTGAAGGTCAGAGTTACCATGATCGCAGATTCCACCAAAAAGGAAGATGCGAAAGATATGTTTGAATATGTATAACATGTTAGAGTATGTGTAAAAATATGCCGGAATATACGAAAGTTATTCCGGTATATTTTTTTTTATGCCCTCATATAGTTTATTAAGCATCTTAAAAAGGTTTCTAAGTATGGCGGAAGCAGCAAATAAGAACAAGCCACATAAGCTCATAATCGACAATAGAAACAGCATGTCCATGACCGGCGTGACAAAGGTCATATCTATAGATACTGATCTTGTGCTTCTGGTGACGGAGCAGGGGAAACTGAAGATAACGGGTAAGAATATGCAGGCAAGCACTCTGGACCTTGACAAGGGAATATTGGAACTCACAGGAAATTTCAACACGATGGTGTATTCCGGGGAAAAGGAGGGAGCTCTGTCTCTCAAGAGCCTGTTCAAATGATCAGCGAATTCGTGCGCATCCAGGCCGAAGGGTATGTGCTCTGTCTGATGGTGGGAGCAGCGATGGGGATCGTTGGAGTAGTGTTTGGAGGACTCAGAAAGCTTCTAAGGTCAGGCAAAATTGTGACCTGGTTCTGCGATCTTGCACTTTGGTTAGTATTAAGTGTTGCTATAATTGCGCTCAATTACATATGTTGTGGTGGAAGGATAAGGTTATATATTTTTTTAGGATTTTTTTCAGGTTTTTTAATTACTTTTTACACAATAAATTGGGTTGCGTCGAAAATGGCGGACTATATATTGTACAGAAAAAGCAAGGATTAGAATAATGTGAAAATGTGAGAGGCAAAAGTGCGTTGACATAATTAGTCTTAAATAGTAAAATTATGTCAATATGTTTGTTCGGATACGATTTTTTTGTATATTATTACAAGAAATAGCAAGAAATATCAGTAAATATGAGAATCCAACAGATTTAACGTAAAGATATCAATGAGTAAGAGGGGATTTCCTGATGAGCAAGAGAACTGGCAGAACGGGTTCAAAAAACAAAATATCCAGTAGAATAGGCGTGATAACTGTTATTTGCTGTCTGGCGCTGCTTGCTGGTGTGGTCATGTACAAGGCAAGGACTCTTGAAACACAGAAGAAGGAACTTCAGGTGCAGGCTGAGGAGCTTCAGGAACAGCTTGACGATGCAAAGCAGAAGCACAAGGAGCTTGAGGAGAAGGAAGAGTATATGAAGACTGATGAGTATGTCGAGGATGTGGCGAGATCACAGCTTGGTCTTGTTTACCCGGATGAGATAGTCATCAAGCCAAAGGAATAATTCATCAAAGGAATTACTTATCAAAGGACTGATTTAAAAGAATAATTTTTAGAATAATATCACAATAAAGCGGATGCTGATCTCAGCATTCGCTATTTTTTTACATATGAGCCGTCTATACTGTTGTTCACTATCAACGTGAAACAGGAGGCTGTATATTATATGAGGGAAAGAATCAATTCGGGAATCAGGACGGGAGTTATGACGCTTCTGTGTATTGCTGGCGGAGCATTTGTGGTGTGCCGTATGGCTCCGTTTGCCGCTGCCATATATGCGGCATGCTGTCTGATGGGCGGCAGCTATCTGCTCCTGTATGTGTGTGCGGCAGGGGGGATTACCCTGGGAGCATTTGGACTTTTGGGTATGCCATATATTGAAAATGGAATCGTGGAATATTCTGGGGATGTAGCAGTGAATGTGTGTAGAAGGTATATGCTGCTTTTGGCATGTGTGCTATTTATAATGAAGATGTGTGATATAAGGAGAAAACGGGAAGGTCAGAGAGGCAGGTCGGCTGCTGATGGGAATGAGGGAGTGCTTCCAATCGCGCTTGCAGCATTGATAGTTGAAACTGTATTTTCGGATAGTGGATGGGCTGTGGGTGTCGGCAGGGGAATTGTCGCCGGAATCGTGTACGTGTGTGCATTTTACATATTAAAGCCGGGGATACTGGCGGTTACTAGCCGAGTTTCGGGAGGTGACTGGAAACGAGAGGCAGGGATTGCCGGATACGATACAAATCAATGTATCGTCAGCATCATGGCAATATGTGCCATTCTGCTGTGGCACATTCCTGATGATATAGTCGGTGGCATAGCTCCGTCACTTATGGCAGCCCTCTTGATGCTGTTGTATGTAGTGTACAGGTCGGGTGCTTCCTACGGCTGCGGGCTTGCCGCTGCGGCGGGAGGTATCCTTTCCGTAAAGACGGGTAATATGGGCTGGATCCCTTGGATGCTGCTGGTCACGGTGGTTATGCTCATAGGAAGAGCACTTTCAGGTCACAGAAGGATACCGGCATGTATATTTTATGTGCTTGGAGCGGTTCTTGCCGCCATTGCTGCGGGACCTGGTTTTATATGTAACGCTGAGATAGGACATACTATGGGGGAGGAGAGGCTGCTTCAGAGGTATGGGACATTTGACTGGACAACTCTTACCACATATGACATTATAGTGTGCTGTGTCAACCTAGGGCTTCCGGTGATGCTGTTTGCCGCCGTGCCTGGATCTCTTTTGGGAAAATCTGCTGATGATATAAGTCCGGCATGCCTTCAGGCGGCAGCGACGGAGATAAGCAGGATGACATCTTCTAAAATGGAAGATATGGCAAATACATTCAGGCGGCTTGATTACACATTTGCTGGAAGTGAGGATCCTGGGATAAGTCTGAGTCAGGTTGGAGAGCTTGTTGATGGATTCAGAAGGCAGATAGAGAGAATAGGAGAGGCACGGGAAGTATCCGACGAAAAGCTGCTTGGACAGATGCGCGAGTTGGGCATGGAAGATGTGAGAGTGACAGAACTCACGGATGACAGTGGGAGAAACCGCTTTTATGTGGTGGGAAGAACGACTGGTCAGGGTATGGTGCTTTCAAGGCAGGTAGCGGTGACCCTCAGCCGGTATTTTGGAAGGAATATAAGGGTAGGAATGAATTCCCCGAGTTTGTTCTTTGATGACTACAGGATGGCGGCATATGAGGAGAGTGCGGCATACAGGGGAATGTACCATGTGAGAAGGATAAGAAAATATGGTTCCCCGGTGTCCGGAGATAATTTTTCCGTCAAGGAATACGAGGATGGCAGGCTGGTGATGATGCTGTCAGATGGAATGGGCAGCGGAAGCCTGGCGTCCTGCGAGAGCTGTATGATGCTTGATACCATGGAGGAGATGCTTGAGGCGGGATTTCCTCCGGAATACAGCATTGCATTTGCCAACAGGTGCATGTCGAAGAAAAATCAGGGGCGCACATTTACCACGTTTGACATGGTGGTAATAGATATGTATGATGGTTCGATGACGAGTTTCAAACAGGGGGCATCTCTGACATACGTTGTTCATCCAGGCGAAAAAGGTAATTCGGTGGAGGTCATATCGAGCACAACGCTTCCAGTTGGGGTGCTTGACGAGGCGGACTGTGATATTGCGGATATTAATCTCTCTGCCGGTGATGCGGTTGTGATGGTGAGCGACGGAATCTCAGATATGGATACTGATGGAGTCATGAACCGCCTGCTCGGGAACATACACATTGGAGATAGCCGTAAGCTGGTGGATGAGATAGTGGGAAAAATGCTTGGACAGGAGGACATATCACCGAGGGATGATGTGACGGTGATGGCTGCGGTGATAGGAAGATCAGAAAAAAGTGGTGCGGCATAGCAGGAGATTTATGTTATAATGAGCATTGCGGCAGCTGCGCTTGCGCGAGCTGACATAATGCGAATGCCCACATTGAGCCGGCAGGCGATATGTTATAATGAGCATCGCGATAAGGATAAATGTATTTTTGCAGGATAGAAAGATGGCACGGGAGATAACATGGGAGATAGTATAAATACAGAAGATACACGGAAAAATGCAATTGATCCATTTGAGAGGCAGGTCCTTGGCTATATAAGGAAATACAATATGTTTGACAATGTGAAGCACTGCGTATGCGGTGTGTCCGGGGGGGCTGATTCGGTGAGCCTGATCACGGTGCTCGTGAGGCTTTGCGGATATCTTGGGATAGAACTGCATGTTGTCCATATAAACCATATGATACGCGGTGCTGCGGCCGACTCGGATCAGGAATACGTGGAAGAATTGTGCAGAAAATATGGTGTATCCTGCAATTCTTACAATATAGATGTGCAGACTATGGCATCTGACCGAGGATTCACAGTGGAGGAGGCAGGAAGGCTTGCCAGATATGATGCATTTGACACGGTGAGACGGCAGTATGAGGGCGAGGGCTGTGTGATAGCTGTGGCCCACAACAGAAACGATGTTGCAGAGACAGTCATATTCAATATGGCGAGGGGAACCGGAATGGGAGGAATAAAGGGAATCGCACCAGTGCGGGAGAACATTGTCAGACCTTTGCTTGGCTGTGACAGATCGGAGATAGAGGGTTATCTTGACAGGATGGGGATACCATATTGTACAGATGCCACGAATAATGAGGATGATTACACAAGAAATAAGATAAGACACAAGATCCTGCCGCTTATGGTGGAGATAAATGAACAGGCGGTGGAGCATATATGCGACATGGCGGAGCTGGCAGCGGATTACGAAAGGCTTGCGTCGGGCGTGGTGGAAGAGTTTCTGAAGAGTCAGGGAATAGACATTTCACAGGAAAATCGTGGATGGACTGGTACTGAGAGCAGATGCGGAGAGTACAGTGTTGACAGAGGCACGCTGTTTGCCCAGAATAAGCTGATCCGGGAACTGGCGATAAGACAACTGGTTGGGCTTGTGTGCGGAGGTCTAAAGGACATAGGAAGAAATCATGTCGCGGAAGTCATGAAGCTGTGTGATGCAGAGACGGGAGCGGGTATAGATCTGCCAGGGGGAGGCAGAGTGTATGTGCAGTATGACCGGATAATATTTTCCACAAAGACAGACAGTGATACAGAGAAAGAGCGGGGCTGTGATCCTGTCGATATAGATATGACCAGGGATGGTGTATACGAAATGGGAAATGGGAGACTGACCGTGAGAATATACGACCGCCCGAAAATGCTTGACCTTTCAAAAAAAGAGTGTACGAAGTATCTTGATTATGATAGAATAATACAGTGTTTGCAATTGCGGACAATGAAAAACGGTGATTACATTGTAGTAAATTCCGTCGGTTCCAGAAAGAAACTGAATAGACTGTTCACCGATGCGAAGATTCCAGCGGATAGGAGAGGGGAGATACCCCTTGTGGCTGCGGGTTCGGAGATAGTCTGGGCTGTCGGACTCAGAATAGGTGAGAACTATAAAGTGACTGATAATACACGCAGGATATTGCATATGGAATTTGAGAATGCTGGACAGAGATGAACGAAAGTATGGTCGTGGGAAATAGCATGCTGATGACCATTTATCATTTACACAGGAAAATGTTTTATAGGAGGAAACAGAGTTGAAAGAACAGATTGGTGTTATGCTGAGTAGCAGTGAAGTTGAGACACGTATCAGTGAGATGGCAGAAGCTATCGATAAGGCATATGAGGGCAAGACGATACATTTGATAGGAATACTCAAGGGAAGCGTTTTTTTTATGTGTGAGCTTGCAAAGAGAATGAAGAATCCAGTGACAATGGATTTTATGTCGGTAAGCAGCTATGGCGACGGAACAAAGTCATCAGGTATAGTTAAACTCAACAAGGATCTGGACGAGTCAATAGAGGGCAGAGATGTAATTATAGTTGAAGATATCCTCGATTCAGGAAGAACACTCTCATATCTTGTAAAGCTTCTGGGTGAGAGAAAGCCTGCAAGTTTGAATGTCATAACATTACTTGACAAGCCAGACAGAAGAGTTATCCCGGTTGAGCTTTATATGACAGGATTTGAGATTCCTGACAGATTTGTGGTTGGATATGGTCTTGACTGTGCCCAGAAATATAGAAATCTTCCATATATAGGAGTGATAGAGCAGTAAAAATTCCATGCTCACACAGTGAAATATGGGTTAATAAGGAGAATATATGAACAAGAGAAAATTCAGAAATGGAATGTTGATCTATCTGCTTATCCTTGTTGTGGCATTTATACTCATCAACAGATGGATGCAGAGCGATACGGATGTGACTACAACTTACAGTTATGTTGATCTGACGAACGATCTCGATGAGGGCAATGTATCAGAGCTTGTCATAAATCAGAACGCAGAGATACCTACGGCTGTTGTGCAGGTTGGGTTTACCAACGGCAAGACCATTGCGTTTTATGCGGCAGATGTAAATGAGATCATTGATATTTACAACAAATATCAGGAAAAGGTCGATGCTTATAACAGCTCAATAACTGATTCTGCAGATAAGAAGCCAATTGTAAAGTACAGTCTCAATGACGTGGAGAAGACCAGTATCTGGAGCGTTATCATACCATACGTGCTTGTCATGGTAGTGCTTATGCTTATAATGATGCTGTTCATGAGATCAGCCCAGGGCGGTGGTGGCGGCGGCCAGATGATGAACTTTGGCAAGAGCAGAGCCCGCAAAGCTGACGAGAGTGCCAAGAATGTCACATTTAAAGATGTGGCAGGACTTGAGGAGGAAAAAGAAGATCTTGAGGAGATAGTAACTTTCCTGAAGAATCCTCAGAAGTTTGTGAAAGTCGGTGCACGTATACCAAAGGGTGTTCTGCTGGTAGGCCCTCCGGGAACAGGTAAGACACTCATGGCAAAGGCCATTGCAGGTGAGGCTGGAGTGCCTTTCTTCAGCATATCCGGCTCAGATTTCGTTGAGATGTTTGTCGGTGTAGGTGCTTCAAGAGTGAGAGACCTCTTTGCAGAGGCCAAGAAGAATGCGCCGTGTATAGTATTTATAGATGAGATTGATGCGGTTGCAAGACAGAGAGGTTCAGGTCTTGGTGGCGGTCATGACGAGCGTGAGCAGACTCTCAACCAGCTGCTTGTCGAGATGGATGGTTTTGGTGTAAATGAGGGAATCATCGTTCTTGCAGCTACAAACAGAGTGGATATTCTGGACAAGGCTATCCTTCGTCCGGGACGTTTCGATAGAAAGATACCGGTCAACAGACCTGATGTAAAGGGCAGAGAGGAGATCCTCAGAGTCCACGTGAAGAATAAGCCTCTTGCCGAGGATGTAAATCTTCACGAGATAGCTAGAACCACAGCAGGATTTGCCGGTGCAGATCTGGAGAACCTGATGAACGAGTCGGCAATTGCTGCGGCAAAGGCCAACAGAGCTTACATCACCAAGGAAGACGTTGACAAGTCATTTATCAAGGTGGGAATCGGCGGGGAGAAGAAGAGCCGTCTGGTGCCTGAGAGCGAGAGAAGGATCACGGCGTACCATGAGTCGGGGCATGCGATCCTGTTCCATCTGCTCCCACATGTCGGACCTGTACATCTCGTGTCCATCATACCTACAGGTATGGGAGCCGGCGGATATACGATGCCGCTTCCTGAGAATGACAATGTGTTCATGACAAAGGGCAAGATGCTCGACGAGATCAGGGTGAGCCTTGGCGGAAGAATTGCAGAGGAGATGATCCTCGACGACATAACGACCGGGGCTTCACAGGATATCAAGGAGGCGAGCAAGTACGCCAGAGCCATGGTCACAAAGTACGGTATGTCCGACAAGCTTGGCCTCATAAACTATGAGAGCAACGATCAAGAGGAAGTATTTCTTGGAAGAGATCTTGGACACTCAAGAGTGTACAGTGAGGAAGTTGCAGCGGAGATAGACGAGGAAGTAAAGAGAATCGTGGATATGTGCTACAAGGAGGCAAAGGCTATCCTTGAGGAGAACATAGATATACTTCATAAGTGTGCAAGTATACTTCTTGAAAAGGAGAGAATTGCAAGACCTGAGTTTGAGGCATTGTTTGTTAAGGAACAGACAGATGCAGCTCAGAATGGTGAGACGACTGCTGATGCGCAGAAAGACAGCCGGGAGTCCGGTGAGATAAAGACAGAGTAGAGAGATTAAAGAAGCAAAAACACAAATAAAAACAGATGCCCGCATAGCTGCGGGCATTTGCTGTATGATGGGGAATTGATGATGAGACTTGAGTACGCGGTGCGATGAAAACTGTGTGCGGGGTGATGCAAGCTGTGCTTCAGTTTCATAAAATATACATTTGGAGGATGACGGGGATGAAGATCATAAAGAGAGGGATAAACGCGGTTATACCGTTTCTGCTGGCAAATGTGTATCTGCTGGCAAGGTACCCAAAGTGGCAGATTCCGCTTTTGCCACTGATAATAACGTTGCTGATCATATGGGATATGGTCATATTGGCGATGCCGTTGCTCAGTCTTAAAAATATACAGACAAGGGGAATAAAGAGATGCCAGAGAGGATGCGAGAATCTGTATTCTTTCCTGGCGGCGACAGTATTTTCGGTGGTGGTGCTGATACTTATGATAGTGGGCGTTGTCGATGTGTCAGGGTGGACATGGAAGAACTGGGTGCTGTACATACTGACAGCCGTGATTGTTCTGGCGATAACGTTCTGGTTTGGAATGATCAGAATATATGTATCATCAAAACAGCTTGGGATCAAATGGCGTGTTATCGGAATACTGTGCGGATGGATACCTGTGGTACATTTGATAGTCCTTGGCAAACTGATAAAGCTTGCATCTGACGAGGCGGTATTTGAGAATGAAAAGCTTATAATGGATAACAACAGGAAACAGAATCAGGTGTGCGCCACAAAATATCCAATTTTGATGGTACATGGAGTATTCTTCAGAGATTTCAGATATCTGAACTATTGGGGAAGGATACCTGCTGCTCTTGAGGCAAATGGCGCAAGGATATTCTATGGCAATCATCAGTCCGCGGCGTCAGTTGCGGATTCGGGGCATGAGATCGCGGATAGGATAAAGCAGATAATCCAGGAGACGGGATGCGGCAAGGTGAATATAATCGCACATTCCAAGGGAGGCCTCGACAGCAGATATGCCATATCTAAGCTTGGAATGGCGCCTTATGTGGCATCCCTCACAACTATAAACACTCCACACAGGGGATGTGAATTTGCGGACTATCTTCTGGGCAAGATACCAGAGAAACAGCAGCAGACCGTGGCAAATACCTACAATTCCGCGCTTAAGAAGCTGGGCGACACAAACCCTGACTTCATAGCGGCGGTGACAGACCTTACCGCGTCAGCGTGTGCAAAACTCAACAGAGAGCTCCCAGATCCGCCGGGAGTATATATACAGAGTACAGGCTCATGCATGAAAAAACCTTCCGGTGGACGATTCCCGCTCAATACCACAAATGCGTTTGTAAAGCATTTTGACGGTGAGAACGATGGACTTGTCGGATATGAGTCGTTTAAATGGGGCTCTAACTTCATTTACCTGAAGCCTCAGGGCAGTCGGGGAATATCCCACGGAGATGTCATAGATCTTAACAGGGAAAACATAGATACGTTTGATGTGAGGGAATTTTATGTGAACCTGGTAAGTGACTTGAGGAGACGCGGATTTTAAGAAATATCAGTTGTTTTGTCTAATGTGAACAATAAAAAATGAAATATAGGTAAAATTATGGAAATGCATTGTGATAATGCACAATGACATTTGCCAAATAAAAAAATGTTTGGGCAGACTTTTGACGGGATTTGTATATAATAATAATTGTAACCCCCAATACATTATATAGTTTTGGCTACACCCCATAAGTAACAAAATACCTTCTCCAAAAGAGACAGTCGTTCGGTGACTGTCTCTTTTATTATATATATGCAGGTTTTGTTGTATTTGGGTAGTTAAGATATGTTTTATTTTGTTGCCTAATCTCTTGAAAAGTATTAATATAAAAAGAGTATGTGTATGTGCAAGGGAGATTTTATTGTATGGTGGAAAAGAAAACCAATGGGCAGAAGATACACGAGTATGTATATAATGTTAAGCCTGTATTAAATAAAGGTGGACTGTTTGCGGACGGAAGCAAGTACTATGTCAGCCCACAGGAGCCGGATGCGGATCAGGATGTGAAAGTCAGATTCAGAACCACAGCCGATAATGTGGATGAAGTATTTCTTATATATAATGAAGAAAAAGTACAGATGACAAAGGAGAGCTCCAACAGGATATTTGATTTTTATAATGCGACTATACCCGGAGGTCTGCCATTCATAAGATATCATTTTGAAATACATTCAGGAAGAGTTACATGCTTCTATGACAAACTGGGACCTACGAAGCAGAACGACAGAGAGTACGACTTTGAGATATGTCCGGGATTCAAGGTACCGGAGTGGGCAAAGGGCGCGGTATTCTACCAGATATTTGTGGACAGGTTCTGCAACGGCGATTTGTCCAACGATGTGTTGGACAATGAGTATGCGTATATAGGTGCTGGTTCAGTACAGGTGAAGGATTGGAATCAGAGGCCGAGCACTATGGATGTGGGACGTTTCTATGGCGGGGATCTGCAGGGTGTCATGGATAAGCTTGATTATCTGCAGGATCTGGGCGTGGATGTAATATACCTGAACCCTATATTCGTATCACCGTCCAACCATAAGTACGATATACAGGATTATGATTATGTCGATCCTCATTTTGGAAGAATAGTTGACGATGAGGGCGACTGCCTTCCAGGAGGTTGTCTTGAGAACAAGCAGTCGCCAAGATATATAAACAGAGTTACAAATAAAAAGAATCTTGAGGCCAGCAATCAGCTCTTTGCCGAGCTGGTTGAGGAGATACACAAGCGTGGCATGAAGGTCATCCTTGATGGAGTGTTCAATCACTGCGGTTCATTCAACAAATGGATGGACAGGGAGTGCATATATGAGAACCAGGAGGGCTATGAGAAGGGTGCATTTGTATCGAAGGACAGCCCCTACAACACTTTCTTCAAGTTCTACAATGACAATGCATGGCCATACAATACAACATATGATGGCTGGTGGGGGCATGATACCCTGCCAAAGCTCAACTATGAGGATTCACCTAAATTAGTTGAGTACATCATGAAGATAGCGAAAAAATGGGTGTCACCTCCATATAATGCAGATGGATGGAGACTTGACGTGGCTGCGGATCTGGGACATTCCCCAGAGTACAACCACCAGTTCTGGCGCGAGTTCAGGAGAAATGTTAAAGAGGCAAATCCGAATGCGATAATTTTGGCTGAGCACTATGGTGATCCAAAGAGCTGGCTGAAGGGTGACCAGTGGGATACGGTCATGAACTATGATGCATTCATGGAACCTATCACATGGTTCCTCTGCGGTGTTGAAAAGCACAGCGACGAGTTCCGCGGAGATCTGCTTGGCAACTACGATGCATTTAAGGGTGCTATGAACTATCACATGTCCAGATTCCTTAGACCATCGATAGACGTGTCCATGAATGAGCTGTCCAACCACGACCATTCCAGATTCCTTACGAGAACCAACAGAAAGGTCGGACGACTTCACACCATGGGAGCGGATGCTGCTGATCAGGGCGTGGACAAGGGAATATTCAGACAGGCTGTTGTGTTCCAGATGACATGGCCGGGGGCTCCTACCATATATTATGGGGATGAGGCTGGTGTGTGCGGCTGGACAGACCCTGATAATAGAAGAACCTATCCGTGGGGACACGAGGATCAGGAGCTTATACAGTTCCACAAAGACATGATAAAGATACACAAGTCGTATGAGGCTCTTAAGTCGGGTTCTGTATTATATCTCCACGGCGGACACAAGCTGCTTTGCTATGGAAGATTTACGGACAACAAGCAGGTGGTTGTCATCATGAATACGAATTATGAGGATGTGGATCTGAAGCTTCATATCCGTCAGATAGGCGTGTATAATCACTCGATTCTCAGAAGAGTGATGCTGACAAATGAAGAAGGCTATACGTTAGAGCCACAGGACTATATGGTGGAGCACAATGTGCTCACGATCAAAGCACCTAAGATGAGTGCCATGGTGCTTGTAAGAGCATAAAAATCTAATAGAATATATAGTATATATTAAAAAATCTCCGAAAAAGATTTGAATTTGTGACAAACAGCAGGTGTTTCTTTTTCGGAGATTTTTGTGTATAAACAGGCGATTGATAAATGCTTTTGTAAGCTTGAAGTATAAGAGACTTAAACCACAGGTTGAATGAAAAAATAGGGATATGTGTGTATAGTGATATAAAGTGTTCAATAGGATATGAGGTGGTAAAAGATGGGAATATGGTTTGGAACTACAGAAAGCAAGGGTCCATACGGATATATGTGTACAGGCCTTTTATATTCGAAAGACGGAGATAATACGTTTGCACTGAATAAGCTGGTGCTGGTTATTGTTGATATGACGTTAAAGGAGTGTATAGAGAGGTCATTATACACTGACATGTATGAATATTCGCCAGATGAGATAATTGAAAAGGATGGGGCACACTATTGTAAATCCTTCATGGGCGATGATATCCCGATATTGAATTACGATAAGCTGAACATTCCGCAAAGGCTTGAGTGCAAAACCGGAATTCCGGTTGGAACAGGTAACAGGATTGCCAGAAGCGAAGTGGATGTATGGGGTGAGAAATACAGAGAGCTGTATGCTTTTCTGCTTGACTTTGATAAGGATACTATGACAGGCAAAGTTTTAGGCTTTGATGGACTAGGCAAGATATTTAGACAAAGGATGAATCCGACAGAAGGGACAGATTCTGATGACAGACTGATCCGTATTCGTGCCTCATATATAAATAGCTACCTGAATTTCAGCTATTATAAAGATGAAAACGGGGAAATTGTATGTGAATATACGCCGATATGGACACAATAGATAAAATAGTAGCATAAAGGGGAAAAAGTATAATGAGAGTATTGCTTTTACTTAGGGGATCTGCCGGATGCGGCAAGTCCACGTGGATCGAGAAGAATAATTTAAAGCCTTATACGCTGTCGGCGGATGATATAAGACTTCTGTGCCAGAGCCCTGTGCTGCAGGTGGATGGCACACATGGGATAAGTCAGAAGAATGATGCTGCTGTGTGGAAGACATTGTTCAGTCTTCTTGAGACGCGTATGCAGAAGGGCGAGTTCACGGTTATAGATGCCACGAACTCCAAGACATCTGAGATGAACAGATATAAGAGCATGTGTGAGACATATAGATACAGAATATACTGTGTTGATTTCACAGATATCCCGATAGAAGAGGTAAAGCGGAGAAATGCAGGCAGGGATGAGATAAAGAGAGTGTCAGATGATGTCATAGACAAGATGTACTCCCGGTTTAAGACACAGAAGATACCTGCGGGCATCAAGGTCATTAAGCCGGATGAGCTTGACATCATCTGGATGAAGCTCAGAGATTTCTCAGAGTATAAGAGAATCCACCACATAGGTGACGTGCACGGCTGCTACACGGCGCTTATGAAGTATCTGGATGAGAATGGCGGAATAAAGGATGATGAGTTCTACATATTTGTCGGTGATTACATAGACAGAGGTGTGGAGAATGCGGAGGTCGTGAACTTCCTCATCTCCATAAAGGACAGGAAGAACGTTCTCATGCTCGAGGGCAATCATGACAAGTGGCTTTGGCTTTGGGCAAATGAGTGCACAGGCAGGTCAAGGGAGTTTGAGCTTGTCACAAGACCAATCCTCGAGAACGCGAATGTGAACAAGAAGGATGTGAGACAGTTATACAGAAAGCTGGGACAGTGTGCTTACTACAGCTATGATGGCAATATATATCTTGTTACGCATGCGGGACTCAGCGTGGTTCCCGACAATCTCACATTTGTGGCAACTGATCAGATGATACACGGTGTCGGAGATTACAACGACTTCGAGAAGATAGCTCAGACATTCTACGAGAAGATGCCGGAGAATTACTATCAGATCCATGGACACAGGAACACCAAGCAGCTCCCGGTCAGGGTGAACGACAGAGTGTTCAACCTTGAGGGAAGAGTCGAGTATGGCGGAGATCTCAGATGTGTTCAGGTGGATGCTGATGGAATCCATGAGATGGAGATCCACAACGATGTGTTCAAGGCACCTGAGATACAGGAGGAGCAGACCGTTACCACAAGCTCTGTTGCAGATGTGATCATTTCCTTGCGGGGGAACAGGTACATACAGGAGAAGACATTTGGCAATATTTCGTCATTCAACTTCACGAGCAAGGCATTCAATGACAGGGTGTGGGATGAGCAGACCACAAAAGCAAGGGGGTTGTACATCGATACTTTCAAGGGAAGAGTCGCAGCTAGGGCGTATGACAAGTTCTTTAATATCAATGAGCGCCCTGAGACAAAGTTTGATATGCTGCAGAATAAGCTGCAGTTTCCGGTGACCGCCTATGTCAAGGAGAACGGTTTCCTGGGACTCGTGAGCTACGATGAGTACAACGACGATCTGTTGATAGCGAGCAAGTCCACCATAGAGGGACCATTTGCCGGCTGGCTGAAGGATATGATATATGAGAAGGTGACACCGGAGAATATAGAGAATATGAAGCGGTTTGCGAAGGACAACAATGTGACATTTGTATTTGAGTGTGTTGATATGAAGCATGATCCTCACATCATAGAGTACCCGGAGAGCAATTTGTATCTGCTTGATATAGTTTACAACCAGATAAACTATGCAAAGTACGATTACGATGCGATGTGTGATACAGCCCACCGGTTCGGCCTGACACCAAAGAAGAAGGCTTGCGAGCTTGCAACCTGGCAGGAGTTCTATGACTGGTACTATGATATCCTTGAGGATGATTACGAGTATAACGGCAGAGTCATAGAGGGATTCGTCATCGAGGACAGCGCCGGATATATGACAAAGCTCAAGCTTGCATATTATAATTTCTGGAAGCTTATGAGGACAATATCCCATGAGGCGATCAGAAACGGATATATCAAGAGGACTTCAGCACTCACCACCCCTCTTGCAAATGAGTACTATGCGTGGGTGAGAAAACTTCACGATACAGAGGATCCTGAAAATGTTCCGAGGGATATATGTACGCTTAGAAGATGGTTTTATAATGATATGAAGCAGGTAGAAGGCGATAGTCTGATATAGGTGATCATAAGAGGTAACACGTTGAATGCTTGACGGGTTATATCATGGCAGCAGCCTGACATAGATAATTATTCGGGCTGCTGTATACAGTTTCATTGTACGCTGAGTAGGAACGAGAGGTGGTATTGTATGATATTTTATACGTCCGATCTTCATTTTGGACATGCAAATGCTATAAAATTTGATGAGAGACCATTTACAGATGTGGATGATATGGCTGATGGAATGATACATAACTGGAACAGCAGGGTAGGAAAGAATGATACAGTATATATTCTCGGGGATTTCTGCTTTAAATTAAAAGATCCGGAGCCGATCCTTGCAAGACTTAAAGGACGCAAACACCTCATTATTGGCAATCATGATCAGGTAATAATGGGAAGTGAGAAGCTGCAGTCCTACTTCGACGATATACAGAAGATGGACTATGTGAGCGACAGAGGTAAGCTGATAATTATGTGTCATTTTCCGATAGCTGAGTGGAATAAGAAGAAAAGCGGGGCATACCATTTCTATGGACATATCCACAAGAGCAGTCCTGAAGTGTACAGCTTCATGACCAGCCAGGGACGTGCTTACAATGTAGGCTGCATGATCAACAACTACATGCCATGCACCGCTGACGAGATCATCCGGAATAACGAGATATATCAAGCCAGATTACAAACCAGCCCATAGGTGTTAACGAAAAAGTAGATTACCTCCGGGGAATAGAATAAAAAGCCGATGCAGCAGTGCCAGAAATCGGTAGCGCAGACTTTTCTGTATCAGCATTTTCTTGCTAAGTCGCAGGCCTCACAGCCCTTATCGAGGCCGGAGACGCATGCAGATAGAAAATGCTGAAGCAGGAAGAGGTCAAGCGTGATTTCAGACACTGCTGCATCGGCTTTTTCTGTTCCCTCGGAGGGGCACAACCTTCCGTCAGCACCTATGGGCGTCCGTCAACTAATTCCTCGGCGGCAGCGTAATGTAGTTTCTGTCAGATGGTTGGAACAACTTTGGCCTGAAGTCCTCCTTGGTGAGTTCGAATATGGAGTGGGACACCAGGAAGTAGTAAGCTTCCACAGCTTGATCCACATTGATGTTCGTGATCTCCGGGCTGTTAAGGTAACCCTTGATGGCTACGGTGAGTCCCATGACAAGATACTTACATATAATGAGAGGAGACAGCATAGGGTTGGATGGAATCTGATCGGTGTCGAATATCTTCAGGTGTTCACTGAAGAAGTTGGTGAACTGCTCGATCATGACCTGCTCAAAGCTGTTCTGTCCAGTTGTCTCGAAAAGCTTTCTGTAAAGCCTTGCTTCATTGATAATGTGAGTGAAAAGATACTTGATAGCCTCAAGGATCATGTTGTGTTCCAGCAGGACCTCAAGCTCCTTTGTCACCTCATTGTAAAGCATATAGTCCATCAGTTCGTATTTGTCTTTGAAATATCTATAGAAGATAGGTCTTGATATACCCACATCCTCAGCGATCATAGTAACTGTAATTTTCTCGAAAGAATACTCATTTACAAGCTTTTTAAAGCTTCTGATAATTTTGTCTTCTGTCTTTTCTTCGCTTAGATTTGGCACTTTCCAAACCTCCTTTTTGGTCTACATATGGACAGTTTCAAGTAAATCTGTTTATCAAATGTATAGCCGGATGTTCCAATTTTGAATATGTGTTCATACGTTTGTTACAGATTACCATATTTGTAACAAAATGTAAACGTTTTCGTATTTTGGGTAGTTTATTAAAAAAAATTCAGGCTGTATAATCCACCACAGAATAGAAAAAGGAGATGTTATGGCTATGTTAAAACTAGGAGAAAAGATAGTAAGTGCGAGAGTCGTGATACTGATCCTCAGCTTCGTTCTTCTCATACCAGCTGCATACGGTTATATCAAGACCAGGGTAAACTATGATATTCTGTCATATCTTCCTAAGGATATCGAGACAATGGTGGGTCAGGATATATTGGTTGACCAGTTTGGTACAGGAGCCTTTTCACTGTACGTGGTGGAGGGTATGGAGGATAAAGAAGTATCCGCACTGAAATCAAAGATTGAAAATGTAGACCATGTGTCAAAGGTTATCTGGTACGACAGCTTTGCTGATCTGTCGGTTCCTAAGGATATGCTTCCTGAAAAACTGTATGACGCATTTAACAATGATGACAAGGATGCCACTATGATGGCCATCATATTTGATGATACCACATCGGCAGACGAAACGATGGATGCCATAGAGGAGATCAGAAAGATATCGGATAAGCAGTGCTTTCTCTCCGGTATGTCAGCGGTCGTTGTAGATACAAAGAAGCTGTCTGAGAAGGAAACTCCAATATATGTTCTGATAGCGGTGATCCTCAGCAGTATAATCCTTGCGATCACCATGGACTCGATCATGATACCGGTACTGTTTCTGGCAAGTATAGGTATGGCGATCGCATACAACCTGGGTTCAAATATATTTATGGGTCAGGTGTCCTACATAACAAAGGCGCTGGCTGCGGTACTTCAGCTCGGTGTAACAATGGATTACTCGATTTTCCTGTGGCACAGCTACAAGGCACAGCAGAAGGAGTATACGGATAAGAAAGAAGCTATGGCGCATGCGATCGCCGAGACTATATCATCTGTTGTGGGAAGCTCCATAACAACTGTTGCTGGATTTGTGGCACTTTGTTTCATGAGTTTTACACTCGGACTTGATCTTGGTATCGTGATGGCAAAGGGTGTTGTTTTCGGAGTTATCGCCTGTGTAACTATACTTCCATCACTCATCCTTGTGTTTGATAAGGCCATAGAAAAGACAACACATAAGGTAATACTTCCTGAGTTTAAGGGAGTAGGAAAATTCATAGCTAAGCACTACAGGATATTCCTGGTATTGTTCGTGATCATCCTGATCCCGGCAATATATGGATACAATCATACAAAGGTTTATTACAAGCTGGATTCATCACTCCCGGATAGTCTGGAGAGTGTGCAGGCCAATAAAGAGCTGGCTGAGGCTTTCAATATGAATTCAACACATATGATACTTGTCACAAATGATCAGAGTGATAAGGACACACGAAATATGATGTCGGATATTGAGAATATAGATGGTGTAAAGTTCTGTCTTGGACTTGACAGCATCATCGGTTCAGGAATTCCATCGAACTTCATCCCTTCGGAGGTGACAGAGGCACTTAAGAGTGATGAGTGGCAGTTGATACTTGTTGGTTCTGAGTATGAGGTTGCATCGGATGAGGTCAACAACCAGTGTACTGAGATAGAGAAGACTATAGATTCATACAACGAGAAGAACATGCTTGTCGGTGAGGCTCCTTGTACAAAGGACCTTATCAAAATAACAGATAAGGATTTCGCCTCAGTAAGTACAGTTTCAATCGGCGCAATATTTATCATCATCCTCTGTGTATTCGGTTCATTATCACTTCCAATAGTACTTGTTGCCGTCATAGAGTTTGCGATATTTATCAACATGGGTATTCCTTGCTTTACAGGAACTGAGCTGCCTTTCATAGCATCAATAGTAATCGGAACCATACAGCTGGGCGCTACGGTCGATTACGCAATACTGATGACTACCAAGTACAAGAGAAACAGACTTGGCGGATACAGAAAGTTTGATGCGGTTGCAGCTGCATGCCAGGAGTCGGTACAGTCAATAGTTGTCAGTGCGCTTTCGTTCTTCGCTGCAACATTTGGCGTAGGTCTTTACTCAGACATAGACATGATCAGTGCACTGTGTACGCTTATGGCACGAGGTGCACTCATAAGTATGTGTGCTGTTATCCTGATGCTTCCATCAGCACTGATGCTCTTCGATAAGATCATCATGTTCAGATACAGAAAGAACCTGATCGATGGACCATCTGCTGATGCTGGCAAGGACACAGTTCAGGCATAAGCTGGTTAATATAGAAACAACGTAGTACGCAGAATCCGCTACATGGATTCTCACATATATTATGGAAAGAGGTAATAACATGATCAAGTGGAAGAAATATATGTGTGTTGCGCTGTCAGCAGCAATGATGGCAACACTTACGACCGGATGTGGAGATACATCAAATGACAGTACAACTTCAGACAAGGCAGAGGCTACAACAGAGAGCGATTCAGATACACTTCAGGATGCCCTTGCAGCTGAGATATCAGCAGACGATTCAGATGACGCTGACAAGGAGGAGACAGTGTACGTCCTCGCAGATGCAGATGGTACAGCAAATGATGTCACGGTATCCACATGGCTGAAGAACGCCGATGGCTCAGAGGGGCTTAACGACAAGACCAATCTTTCAGATATTGAGAACGTGAAGGGTTATGAGGGCTATAAAGATAATGGTGATGGAACTATTACCTGGGCGGCAAATGGATCAGACATCTATTATCAGGGAAAGTCAAGTGAGAAGCTTCCTGTTGATGTGAAGATCACATATAAACTTGACGGCGAGGAGATAGAGCCTTCAGAGCTGGCTGGCAAGAGCGGTAAGGTAACGATCAGATTTGATTATACAAACAATACTAAGCAGACTGTAAAGGCTGGTAGTAAGAACAGCGAAGTCATATCACCATTTGTAATGCTTTCAGGAATGATCCTTCCGGTAGACAAATTCTCAAATGTACAGGTTGAGAACGGAAAGGTCATCTCAGAGGGAAGCAACCAGATCGTAGTCGGATATGCGGTGCCTGGATTTAAGCAGTGCCTGCAGAAAGGAATAGATGACAGCAAGATACAGACAGCTATAGACAATATAGATGTTCCTGACTACGTTGAGGTTTCCGCAGATGTAACAGACTTTGAGCTTGCCATGACAATGACAGTTGCAGCAAGCGATCTGCTTGACTCAGATGCAGAGGATGCAATAGATGAGGTAAAAGATAAGGCTGATATCAGCGATCTCTCATCCAGTGCAGATAAGCTCGGAAGCTCAGCAGATCAGCTTGAGGAAGGCTCAGGAAAGATCACAAACGGACTTGAGACACTCAAGGATGGAACATATTCACTCAAGAATGGTGCGGAGACACTGGCAAATGGTGCTGCTTCACTCAAGGATTACACAAGCCAGCTCGCAGATGGAACCTCAAAGATATCGTCGGCCATGGATTCATTGGATGCAGGTATCACTTCTATAAAGACAGGTTCAGCAGCGTTGAACGATGGTGCGAAGACACTTGCAAGTGGAGCAAAGACACTGGATACGAGCATTGGTACACTCCAGACAGGTGCAGATACACTTAACTCAGGAGTTAAGGAACTTCAGGCTGGATTTGCCGGAGATTCCAACAGTGTAGGTCTGTCAAAGGGCGCAAGTTCACTCGCATCTGGAGTAAAGACAGCATACGATGGATCACAGGCTCTTGCAAAGGGTGCATCTGATATTAAGACAGGTGTTGATACACTGATAACAATGATGAAAGGAATGCCGACACAGGTTGTAACTCAGGCAGAAGCAAATGTATATAGCCAGCTTAGCGGAAATATAACAAGTGAGGCAGGAATAGATGCAGCAATGGCACAGATAGAGCAGGCACTTCCTATGGGCCAGGCGGCATATGATGCATATGTTCAGCAGGAAGGCGCATACGCGCAGCTGATAGAGCAGTACAATGGACTTGCACAGGCAAAGGGTGCTCTCAATGCCATAGATCAGATAGGGGAATCTCTCACAGCTACAATCACAGATGAAAAGACAGCGGCCCAAATAAAGTCATTGCAGGATGGAGCGGCAACACTTGACACCAAGATGGGTGAACTTTCGGCAGGACTCAAGTCTGCAAATGACGGTGCAGCAACACTTTCAGCAGGCGTTGACAAGGCTTACACAGGAGTGAAGGCTTTGGCAAGTGGAACTGGTGATCTTGCTGCCGGAGCAAAGGCCTTGAAGAATGGTTCAAAGAGCCTGAGCGATGGAGCGGCATCATTATCGAAAAATATGAACACTCTCTATCAGGGAAGCTTGACACTTGCGACAGGCAGTGGTGAACTCAAGACTGCTGCGAGCACACTTGATACGAGCGCAGGGCAGATTGCTGATGGCGCAAAGTCACTCAGTGAAGGTGCAGACCAGCTCAACTCAGGTTCAAAGACACTCGACAGTGGAGCAGATAAGCTTGTATCCGGATCAAAGACGCTCAGCGATGGCATGAAGCAGTTCAACGAGGACGGTATCAAGAAGATCACAAAGCTGTTTGCAGGGAACTATCAGGAAGATATAGACTACATCGAGGCACTGTTCTCAGATGATGCAAAATACACGAGCTTTGGCGGTGCTATAGATGGAACAAAGAGCACTGTAAAGTTTATATATGAGACCGCAGCGATCAAGGCAGATGATAAATAATCTTCGTGTTGACTTTAATGTGACCGTAGGTTATAGTATAAGCGTCCATGAGGGCAATGGTAACATTTACTATATTTTAGGAGGAATTTGAACATGTTTGATAAGGTTAAGGCAATATTCGAGGAGCAGTTAGGAGTTTCACAGGACGAGATGAAGCTTGAGACAAACTTCAAGGATGATCTTGGTGTAGATTCACTTGATCTGTATGAGATCGTTATGAAGCTTGAGGACGAGTTCGATGTTGAGATCCCTGCTGAGGAGCTCGATGATGTAGCTACATTTGAGGATGTACTTAACTACCTTAAGAGCAAGGGTGTTGAGGAGTAATCAGTAGATAATAGTACGACTAAGACATTTTGAGTAGTTCTCATTCGGAGATATTGCTAACTGAACAGATTGGACTGTTTTGAATACATTGTTATTCAAAGTTGTCATGTATCGGACATGACATAACTTTGGTAGCCAGCCAGGACGCCTGTCCTGACTGACCATCCAAGGCTATGGGATGATTTAAGGATAATATTTCACTATTGTTAATATAGCAGGTGTGTACAGCGATGCACATGTGCTTTTTTTATGCCCATTTATTTACCATAATGGCAAAGGGGACAGGCACCTCCGTCCCCGTCTCTCGGTTCGTGGGATGCTATCAAAATGTAGGCAAGGCTTGATAAACCGTATCTAAGGCAGGAATCAGCGGATAATCCTGCCGGGATATATCCGCTTGCGATTTGCCGGACCCTGTTCTATAATAGGGGATGGCTGACATGTATTAAGAATATGTCAGGACAAAAAGACTGGTGCAATTCAGTACAGGCAGATCACAATGATGTACGAATGTAAAACAATTACAAAATATAATAAAGGCGGTAAAAAGAATGGGTAAGACAGCAGTTATATTCCCAGGCCAGGGCGCACAGTATGTGGGCATGGCAAAGGATTTTTATGACAACTTTGAGGACAGCAAGAAGGTATTTGACGAGGCGGATGAGGTTCTGGATATAGAGCTCAAGAAGACATGTTTCGAGGAGAATGACGACATCAACAAGACAGAGTACACACAGCCGGCTATGGTTGCAGCGGAGGTTGCCATATATGAGCACCTGAAGAACGCAGGCCTCAAGGCTGATGTATTTGCGGGACTCTCACTCGGAGAGTACAGCGCGCTTGTTGCAGCAGGAGCGATGACTCTCGCTGACGGAATCAAGACAGTTAGAAGAAGAGGTATCCTCATGCAGAACGAAGTACCTCTTGGAATGGGTGGAATGGCAGCAGTCATAGCTATGGACGCTGACAAGATCGCTGAGATATGTGAGAACACACCTGGCAAGGTACAGATAGCAAACTACAACTGTCCTGGACAGATAGTTATCTCAGGTGAGGCAGAGGCTGTTAAGGCTGCATCAGCAGCACTTGCTGAGGCTGGAGCCAAGAGAGTTATCCCACTCAACGTAAGCGGTCCATTCCACTCACAGATGCTTGTCCCAGCAGGTGAGAAGCTTTACGACTTCCTTCAGGATATCAAAATAGCAGATGATTTTGCACCTTACTACTGCAACGCAGATGCGGAGAAAATCACAGACGCAGCAAAGGTTAAGGAGCTCCTGAAGAGACAGGTGTACTCATCAGTAAGATGGCAGCAGACAATAGAGAACATGATAGCTGACGGCGTTGACACATTTATCGAGGTTGGTCCGGGCAAGACTCTCACAGGCTTCATGAAGAAGATCAACAGAGAGGTAAAGAGTATAAATATTGCAACTGTAGACGATTTAGCGAAATTGGAGGAACTGAATGCTTAAGGATAAGGTAGCAGTGGTAACAGGTGCCGGAAGAGGTATTGGACGTGAGATAGCAAAGACATTTGCCGGATATGGCGCAAAGGTAGTAGTAAACTTCAACGGCTCAGAGGAGCGTGCAAACAGCCTGGTTGAGGAGATCAAGGCAGAAGGTGGAGAGGCAGTGGCTTTCAAGGCAAATGTGGCAGATTTCGCTGAGGCTGAGGCTCTCATGAAGTTTGCAGTCACTACATATGGAAGAATAGACATTCTCGTGAACAATGCGGGAATCACAAGAGACAACCTTGTGCTTGGCATGAAGGAGGCTGATTTCGATGATGTTATCAATATCAATCTCAAGGGTACATTCAACTGTATCAAGCATGTGTACAGAACCATGATGAAGCAGAAGTATGGACGTATCATCAACATGTCATCAGTAGTCGGAATAGAGGGAAATGCAGGTCAGGTGAATTATGCAGCGTCAAAGGCAGGCGTGATCGGCATCACCAAGTCTATAGCAAAGGAGCTTGGAAGCCGTGGAATCACAGCAAATGCCATAGCACCAGGATTTATCAAGACAGACATGACAGATGCACTCTCAGACAAGGCAAAGGAGGCTATGCTTGACCATATCACAGTCAAGAGACTCGGTGAGGTTTCAGATATCGCTGAGACAGCGGCATTTTTGGCTTCAGACAAGGCATCATACATAACAGGCCAGGTCATAAAGGTCGATGGCGGCATGAGTCTGTAATCTTTAATGGCCATGACACAAAATAAAACAGGGTATAATCAAAAACGATGATACCCTGTTTTATTTTTTATATTTTCTGGCACGGCACTGGAACCTGCCATGAAGTTGAGCCTATGATATATCATATAATTATTGTATTTTTTTAGACTAACGGAGAGTGAGAAGATGAAAAGGATATTTGCTGTATTGGCGATGCTAGTGTGTGTAATAGGTGGAATAACTGGAATATTACTTTTAGGAAACGATGAAGGAGATGATGTTTCGACTAAAAAGGTACAGGACGCAGCCGGCGGAGATCATGGGATTACAGAAATAAGTTCCAAAGAAAGTGTAAATACTGAAAAAAAGCCAGTCGATACGACAGAGACCACAGAGGATGCTGTTTCTGAGCTGGTCGATAAAACCATGGCGGAGATGAGTCTTCACGACAAGGTGTGTCAGATGATGTTTGTCACACCTGAAGGACTGACAGGTACAGATGATGTCATGGTGGCTGGTGACGCTACAAAACAGGCACTCCAGGCTTACCCTGTTGGGGGAATAATTTACTTTGCCAACAACTTTGACAATGTGGATCAGACCAGGGATATGATATCCAACACACAAAGCTACAGTAAGATAGGTTTGTTTATTGCGACCGATGAAGAGGGCGGCAGAGTAAACCGGATTATGGATACACTGGGGACTACGTATATAGGCCCCATGTATGATTACAAGGATGATGGACCGGATGCTGCATTTGAAAATGCAAAAACCATAGCATCAGATATGTCAGCACTCGGGTTCAACCTGGACTTTGCGCCGGTTGCCGATGTGTGGTCAAACCCGGACAACACGGTGATCGGAGACCGAGCATACAGTGATGACTATGCCCAGGCTGCAGAGCTTGTCGGAAGTGCGGTGAAGGGATTTCAAGATGGAGGCGTGATATGCACTCTCAAGCATTTTCCGGGACATGGAGACACTGCGGAGGATTCACACTACAGCAGCGCGTATGTCAACAGGACAAAGGCACAGATAATGGCGGATGAGATGCAGCCGTTTAGGACCGGGATCGATGCGGGGGCAGAACTGGTCATGGTCGGTCATCTTATAGTTCCTGATATAGATGAGCTTCCGTCTACACTGTCGTATAAGATAGCCACGGAAATGCTCCGCGGAGATATGAAATTTGACGGCGTAGCCATAACGGATTCCATGGAGATGGAGTCCATTGCAGACAATTATGGTGTGGCGGACTCGGCAGTCATGGCAGTTCAGGCCGGAATGGATATGCTGCTTCAGCCCGCGGATCTTGCGGTTGCAGTCAATGCCATCGTGACAGCAGTTCAAAATGGCGATATCACAGAGCCCCGTATCGATGAGAGCGTCCGGCGGATACTCACTCTCAAGGCTGAGCGGGGGCTTCTGGAGTAGCTGGAGGATCGTCTCGGAGCGCGCCAACATAGTATTGAACATAGTATTGAATACTATTTATCCTTGTTATATATATCACATTGTGGTAAAATTTATATATCTGGGACGCAGAAGGTACTAAGAAGTGCATACGGGCCACCGGGCAATGTTCGATGGCGTATAGACAAAAGGACTGCTGCCGGCAGTCCTTTTGTGTTGCAAATATGAAAATATGAGGTATGAGATGAAGAGAGTTGTTGTAACAGGAATGGGTGCAGTTACACCTATAGGAAACAGTGTAGAAGAGTTCTGGGAGAATATAAAGAAGAATACAGTTGGAATCGGAGAGATCACCAAGTTTGATGTCAGCGATTACAAGTGCAAGCTTGCCGCTGAGGTGAAAAACTTTGATCCAAAGCAGTACATGGATCCAAAGGCAGCAAGACGTATGGAGCCATTTTGTCAGTATGCCATAGCAGCTACAGGCGAGGCGATCAAGGATGCAGGTCTTGACCTTGAGAAGGAAGACAGAACAAGGATAGGAACATGTATAGGAAACGGACTTGGCGGTGTGGCAACCATAGAGAAGGAGCACAAGAAGGTCGTAGAGGGCAAAGCGAACAGGGTCAGTGTAATGATGGTTCCTATGATGATATCCAACATGGCTGCGGGCAATGTTGCAATACAGTTTGGCCTTGAGGGCAAATGTACTGACATAGTTACAGCCTGTGCTACAGGAACAAACTCTATAGGAGAGGCATACAGATATATACAGGCAGGAGAGGCTGACGTCATGGTAGCCGGAGGCGCAGAGTCACCTATCTGCGAGACAAATGTATCAGGCTTTATATCAATGACAGCACTTTCAAGCGCAGAGGATCCAATGAGAGCATCAATACCATTTGACAAGGATAGATGCGGATTTGTAATAGCGGAGGGTGCAGGCGTGGTAGTACTTGAGTCACTTGAGCATGCACAGGCTAGAGGTGCGCAGATACTTGCAGAGGTCGTTGGTTATGGCTCAACATGTGACGCATATCACATCACATCCCCTAAGGAGGATGGAAGCGGCGCAGGTCGTGCCATGAAGCTTGCCATGGAAGAGGCAGGAATCTCACCTGCTGACGTTGACTATATCAATGCTCATGGAACAAGCACGCATCACAATGATCTGTTTGAGACGAGAGCTATCAAGTATGCTATGGGCGATGATGCATACAATGTGAATATCAATTCCACAAAGTCTATGATAGGACATCTGTTTGGAGCTGCCGGTGCAGTTGAGTTCATCACATGCGTGAAGTCCATAGAGGATTCATACATCCATCCAACAGTTGGTCTCCGTGAGACTGAGGGTGAAATGGATCTTAACTATACAATGGGTGAGGGTGTTCATAAGGACATTACATATGCACTCAGCAACTCACTGGGATTTGGCGGACACAACGCAAGTATCCTTGTAAAGAAGTTTGAGGCATAGGACAGCAAAAAGGAGGGTTACAGTTATGTATGAGAACAAGAATATGCTCAGTTGGCTTGGATATTTTGCAGATATGATGAAGGTCAGCCCTGAGAAGATAAAGATGCTGAATATATGTGGAAAGCAGAAGAATGTTGTTCCAACTATAGACACGCACAAGAGGGTACTGATATTTGCCGATGAGAGTCATGAGGATCTTCTCTACACACTGTGGGAGAAAGGATTTGGCGAGTATGACATGTGGTATGCCGAGGGAATTGAGCCTGGCGGCGAGGTACATCACGACAAGATAGAGAAGGTGCTCAATAAAAAGATAACAGGACCAACAGCTATATTTATCATGAACGAAAAGACCAGAGAGTCTGTAAGATATGGAATAGCAAACGATTTCTTCTCAGCAGGTACGGTTCACTATGTTGGCAAAGAGATACGTGCAGTTATCATGAGCCTGCTTGACGTTGACACACACGATACGATCCTTGCACTTCAGGCTGAGAGTATTGTCATAGAGGCTGCCATAGTTGCCAGCGAGGGCAATATCATAGCAGTGGAGCCGGATGAAGGCTCTAGACGTTCCATGGAAGAGAATGTGGACAAGTTTGGCGTACATAATGTCCAGATCATCCCAGATATGAGCGAGGAGACCTTGGCAGCGATACCTGTTCCAAGGCTTGCGTTTATAGTTGCCAACCATTATCTTGAGTCTGATATGGAGAGACTTTTGAAGATCAATTCGGAGATGCAGTTCGTCATATATACTCTTGATCTTGGTATACTTGCCCAGGCAAAGCTTATATTTGACAAGCTGGGGATAAAGAATATGGAGGCAATTCAGATATCCGTATCCAAAACAAATAAGGATAATATGTTCGTGACACAGCCATCACCTTGGCTTATCACAGGTGCGGCTGAGAAATAAACGGATTATTAGAAGCTGTAACGAAATATAATAGTAACAAACTATAATAATAAGAACAAATGCCAGAAGAGACTGATTGATATGTAAGAGCTTATGAGATCAGTTCCTTCTGGCATTTGTTTTTTTTATTCGTGATTAGCCGTTAGCGGCAATGTGCTGGCACTGTGTTGGATATTTTAAGAAATAGGCGGCATCCGGGTGTCCTGAAGTCTGATTATGCCAAGGATAGTTCCGAGGCATATGATGTCGCTGGTGAGATAAATGGATTTGTCACATCTGCTGACAGCTTCAAGGTATGGTGAACCGTCGCGCTCGGTGTACTTGCGGATCATCTCAACGCCGTCCTCGTTGAGAAATACTGCGATGTCACCCAATCTTGGAAAATCCTTCTCCACTGCAAGTAAGTCATCCTTCATATATATAGGATGAAGCATGTTAGTGGTGAGGCGCAGGCAATAATCTGCTGTTGGGAAATAATCAGCAGGCATGTCTATGAATTCTGTTGCGTGTGTAGAGTAGTCGGTGTTGGAAGCCAGCGTGTGAGTTGATGAAATACATGGTATCTTTCGTGTGCTGGCAGTGGAATTCCTGCCTGGAAGCTGGCGCTGCATGTGGTCCTCAGAGTCCGCCATGAGCATGACCATGTTCTTACCATGTATGTTGAGAGTTCTGAATTTGCTCAGAAGATAGAGCTCTTCGTGCGTCAGACTCTGGCGATGCAGAAAACCGTCCATGGTGCAGCCTAGTGCATCCGCAATAGAAATCATAAGCTGTATTCCCGGACTCTTGGTCTTGCCGCTTCTGATTGCTTTTATCGTATCCTCAGAAATGCCAGTCATATCGGCAAGTTGGCTGATAGTTACACCTTTTTCAGCCATGACATCTTTGAGTCTGTATCCTATATCGTAATAATCTCCCATATATACCCACCTCATAAAAAATCTAAAATTTGTAAAATTGCACTGAGATATGCAAATTATACAAACAGATATATCTATTATATATAGAAGAAATGCAAATGTCCATATCAAAGTGTAAAAAGATACACCAGCGCGCATATTGCCGGTGCGCACTGGTGTAGAAACATCTCTTCCATTTGTCTTGCAAATAGGTATAATAGAAGTATCTGTTACATCGAGAGATGACAAGGGGGTCATTTTCTACAACGATCTGTCACAATGGGGGTGACGGATTTCGGCAGAGGGAACAAGGCTATCACATACCGAGCGTTGGGCGTCGATATGAAGATAGTCTTTTTTCGTGGGCTGGGGACGGCTGTGTATTTTTCGGGAACAAGTAATCATCTGCTATATATGTGGTATCACGCTCTACTACCCTCACTTCGGTTTGCTTCTTATCCCAGGGGGTGTTTGGGATTGGGTATAGGGAAAATATTGTAGTAAATAAAGCTGAATTCTGAGTGAAATAGAAAAACGGTGCGTTACAAAACACAGTTGCGTATAGATTTAATGCTGTTGCTTAGAGTGGTTTGAATGGAATTGACAGAAGTTTGCTGATTATAAACTAAATGTTAAAATTATTAAAAAAGTATAAACTGGTGATACGCTAGGTTTTATGCGGGTTTCTTGCGAAAACTGTAACAAAAACAAGTTTTTGTTATAAAAAACAATACAAATATAAAAAATGATTAAAATATGACTATAAGGGCAAATAAATGACTTTAAATTTGTTTTGAATGGTGCTAAAATACGCAAGCAAGGAGCGAGAGAGCTCGTAAATAAAAAAATAGGGGATTATGACCGTATGAATGTAGTATTTTTTGATGTAGACGGCGTACTGAATTCAGAAAAATTCCTGTGTGATAAACAAGGGGAGTTTATAAATCCAAAGAATGTGGCGAATCTTAAAATGATAGTTGATGCCACACAGGCTAAGCTGGTTATGACCAGTGACTGGAGAAAACAGGTGATCGATAAGGATGTCAGTAAAGCACATGTAAGAGAACTGATAGGCAGACTTGCTGATGCTGGATTGGAAGTTTATGGGGCAACTCCTTCAGGGGATGAACTTAGAAACAAGTATGGCAATTATACCAGAGCATGTGCGGTCAAGGAGTACGTGACTGCCAATTCCGTGGAAGGATATGTCATATTGGATGACATGGATATGGACTGGGAGATTCATGGCCTTGATTCTCATTGGATCAATACGGAGAATGTACTTGTGGGGTTGACTGAGGCAGATGCCAGGAATGCTGTTTCCATAATAAATGGATAACGGCATCATGACATATAATAAACAGTGCGAAAGGAAGTGATGTCTTACGGATCTGGCAGAAGAGTTATCCAATGAACTCCAATGCAAAACAGTATTTACAATACCAATATTTGGTGGGATACCGGTAACAGAGTCCGTGGTGGTAACATGGATCATTATGGCGGTACTTGTGTTGTTATCTATCATACTTGTAAGGAATCTCAAGGTTGAGAACCCTGGCAAGAAACAGCTTGTGCTGGAGACCATAATAACGACCTTTAACAATCTGTTCAAAGGTGTTATCGGAGAGGGTGGAATGAAGTATGTTCCATATCTGATAACGGTTATTCTGTACATTGGTATGGCCAACATCATGGGTGTGTTTGGATTTAAACCACCGACAAAGGATTTGAATGTGACAGCCTCGCTTGCCATCATGAGTATAGTTCTCGTGCAGGTGGCAGGAATAAGAGGAAAGGGAACAAAGGGCTGGGTCAAGAGCTTTGCAGAGCCGGTAGCAATAGTTGCACCGCTTAATGTGCTTGAGCTTGTCATCAAGCCGCTGTCGCTGTGTATGCGACTCTTTGGTAATGTTCTCGGAGCATTTGTCATCATGAAACTGATAGAGGCAGTAGTTCCACTCATTGTCCCTATCCCACTCAGCCTGTATTTTGATTTCTTTGATGGATTCTTGCAGGCATTTGTATTTACTTTCCTGACTACGCTTTACATGCAGGAAGCGATGGAGTAAAGATTATTTGAAGTTTAAAATGAAAATAAGAAGGAGAAAATGATATGAACGGATTATTAGCAATTGGAGCAGGTATAGCAGCATTAGTAGGACTTGGAGCAGGACTTGGAATCGGCCTTGCAACATCAAAGGCAGTTGAGGCTGTAGCAAGACAGCCGGAGGCAGACGGAAAGATCACAAAGCTTCTTATCATCGGTTGTGCCCTTGCAGAGGCAACAGCTATCTACGGTTTCGTTATCGGACTTCTTGCAATCATTCTTCTTAAATAATCAGATTTTAGGTCAGATGGATATTTTGATATAAATATCTAATAGAAATCTGGAGTTGCAGAAGAGATGCAGATTCATCTGTATATGCAGATAACAGAAACAGAAAGATAGGAGTGGCTATATGATTGATATAGAATTTTCTACAATAGCATTCACCATTATCAACTTAATAGTTCTGTTTCTTCTTTTGAAGAAGTTCTTGATTGGACCGATCAACGATGTCATCAAGAAGAGAGAAGATATGATCGCTGGCAATATATCGGATGCCAACAATCAGAAGGCTGAAGCGATGAAGCTCAAGGCACAGTATGAGGATACCCTTGCAGGGGTTGATGCAGAGTGCAGAGAACTTCGAGAGAAATCCCGTGTGGAGGCCAAGAATGAGTATAGCCGTATTATAGATCAGGCTGATGCAAAGTCAGTCAAGATGATAAAGGATGCGGAGAAGACCATAGAGATCAAGCAGAACAAGGCACTTTCTGATATGCAGTCACAGATCGCAGAGCTTGCAATGGCAGCAGCCGGCAAGATAGTGGGCGGTGAAGGTGATGCGGCATCAGCAGGTTCAGCCATGTATGATGACTTTTTAAATGAAGTGAATAAAGCAGGTGATTCAGGTGACGCAGAAGGCAATTAATTACGGAATTGTCCTCTATCAGCTTGGAATCAGTCAGGACATGGTGGAGGAGATAAAAGCGCTGGTGGATGAAAATCTGGAGTTGGCAGATGCGCTGGCAAGTCCGGTGGTAGAGCATGCAGAAAAGCGCAAAGTCATTGACAGAGTATTTGACAGATTTGGCAGTAAGGAACTTGTCAATTTTATGAAAACTCTGTGTGACAATGATGGATTTGACATGATAAATGATATATTTGACGAGTATGAGAAGTATGCCAGAGAGCAGCAGGATATCCTTTCGGCAACTCTCTATTATGTCACACCGCCAACTGATAAGCAGAAAGCAGGTATCGAGGACTTCCTTATGAAAGAGTATGGAAGCAAGGCGGTACAGCTTTCCATGGTGGAGAAAAAAGAATTGATAGGTGGATTTGTCATAAGAACGGGAGACCGTGAGTACGACAGAAGCATTCTGGGCAGGTACAAATCCCTTAGACAGAAACTGGTTATGAGGTGATAAATTGAGTTCAATTAGTTCAGAGGATATTATTTCTATACTCAAAGAAGAGATAGAGAATTATGATTTTGACTCCAGGGACAAAGAAGTCGGCAAGGTCATCTATGTAGGTGATGGAATTGTAACCGTATACGGTATAGACAATGCCATGTACGGAGAGATCGTCGTCTTTGAGAATGGCGTCAAAGGTATGGTTCAGGATATCAGAAGAACAGAGATAGGATGTATTCTGTTCGGTCGTGATACAGGAATCAAGGAAGGAACAAAGGTCAGCAGAACAGGCAAGCGTGCAGGTATCCCTGTAGGCGATGCATTTGTCGGACGTATAGTTGATGCTCTTGGAGCACCTATAGATGGAAAGGGCAGCATAGAGACAACTGATTATCGCCCTATTGAGAATCCGGCACCAAGCATAGTTGATCGTAAGTCGGTCAACCAGCCACTTCAGACAGGAATCCTCTCAATAGATGCCATGTTCCCTATAGGTAGAGGACAGAGAGAGCTGATCATAGGAGACAGACAGACAGGTAAGACATCCATAGCGATAGATACCATTTTGAATCAGAAGGGTAAGGATGTCATCTGTGTATATGTGGCTATAGGCCAGAAGGCTTCAACCATAGCAAAGGTTGTAAACAACCTGAATAAATACGATGCGATGGACTACACGATAGTCGTTGCATCTACAGCAAGTGATTCAGCACCACTTCAGTATATCGCGCCTTATTCAGGCACAGCGATCGCGGAGTATTTCATGCATAAGGGCAAGGATGTGCTGATCGTGTACGATGATCTGTCAAAGCACGCAGTTGCTTACAGAACATTGTCACTGCTTCTCGGACGTTCACCAGGACGTGAAGCATATCCTGGAGATGTATTCTATCTCCATTCAAGACTTCTTGAGAGATCAAGTAAGCTTAAGGATGAGCTGGGCGGAGGTTCCATCACAGCACTTCCTATTATCGAGACACAGGCAGGTGATGTATCTGCTTATATACCTACAAATGTCATATCTATCACAGATGGACAGATATTCCTCGAGAGCGATCTGTTCTTCTCAGGTATGAGACCTGCTGTCAACGTCGGTCTGTCGGTATCACGAGTTGGTGGTGCAGCGCAGACGAAAGCGATGAAGAAGGCCGCAGGAAGTATCCGTATCGATCTGGCACAGTACAGAGAGATGGAGGTGTTCACACAGTTCAGTTCAGATCTGGATGAGAATACCAAGGAACAGCTGCAGTACGGCAAGGGACTTATGGAGCTTTTAAAGCAGCCTCTGTGCAATCCGCTGTCAATGGCAGAGGAGGTTATCATCCTGGTAGCAGCTACAAATAAAGTATTCCTTTCAGTAGAGGTTTCGGAGATCAAGAAGAAGAAACTTGAGATGCTTGAGTTCTTCCACAGTGCCCACAAGGATATCGTGGATGAGATCGAGGAGAAGCAGGTGCTTACTGATGAGCTGAAGGACAAGATAGTCGCAGCTGCTAAGGAGTTTATCGAGAGATAGATTTCAGAAGAAATTAGAAGATTCGTTGAGAGGTGATTTGATTGGCAAATACCAAAGAAATCCAGAATAGAATAAAGAGTATCAAGGATACTCAGAAGATCACCAATGCAATGTATATGATCTCATCTTCCAAGCTGAAAAAGGCCAGGACAGATCTTGAGAATACGGAGCCGTATTTCTACACACTTCAGGTTGCCCTTGCCAGAATGCTCAGACATGTTCCTGAGATGGAGCACTTGTACTTCGACAGTAGAGAGGGAATCAAGGAAGAGGACAGAAGACGTGGATATCTCGTGATCACCGCCGATAAAGGTATGGCAGGAGCTTACAACCACAATGTAATCAAGATCGCTGAGCAGGAGCTTGCAGCCCACCCGAACAGTGAGCTGTATGTAGTCGGTCAGGTTGGAAGACACTACTTCGCCAAGAAGGGAGTGCCTATAGATATACATTTCCAGTATACAGCGCAAAATCCTAGTCTTCACAGAGCCAGAGTCATAGCGGACAAGATGCTTGAAAACTATGAGAACGGCGATATAGATGAAGTATACATCATATATACCAACATGAAGAGCAGTGTGGTCGTGGAGCCACAGATGATACAGCTTCTCCCTATGAAGAGAACTGACTTCGCAGGCGTTCCTGCGGATGTGTTCCACGAGGAGATCACCATGGAGCCTTCACCTAAGGCGGTGCTTGACCGAATCGTGCCAAACTGCGTCATGGGATATATATACGGTGCTTTGGTAGAGTCCTTCTGCAGTGAGCAGAACAGCCGAATGATGGCGATGGACTCAGCCACAAAGAGTGCCAAGGAGATGCTAGATGATCTCAATATCAAATACAACAGAGCAAGGCAGGCAGCCATAACCCAGGAGATCACCGAGATCGCCGGTGGCGCCAGAGCTCAAAAAGATAGAAGTTAATTTATATATGTAGATAGGTGGATGCGAAACTCGTAAACTTGAGTGCGGATGAGGTGTTTGTGTTGCCAAGCAGGGGAATTTGAGGTCGCCGGTCCTTAGGTGGCGCGCTTTATGCGGCACCTAAGGACCGCTGCAGACCGAAATGAGCGGGAGCGACCCCGGATTGGCAATACAAATACCTCAGGAACAGTGATGCTTAAAGGTTTCGCATACACCTTCAAAGAGAAAAATTAAGAAGGAGGTCTGATGTTTTGAAAAATGGTAAGATAGTACAGGTCATGGGACCTGTCGTAGATGTAGAATTTCCAGACAACGATCTGCCATACATCAAGGATGCTCTTGAAGTAGATAATCATGGGAAAAAATGTGTTATGGAAGTAGCACAGCATGTAGGCAACAATACAGTAAGATGTATCATGTTGTCCGCCAGCGAGGGACTTTCAAGAGATATGGAAGTCGTTGCAACCGGATCTGGAATCAAGGTTCCTGTAGGAAATCAGACACTTGGACGTCTGTTCAATGTGCTTGGTGAGACAATAGATGGCAAGGAGGATCTCTCGGATACAGAACACTGGGTAATCCACAGAGAGCCGCCAACATTCGAGAATCAGAGCCCGGTCATCGAGATACTTGAGACAGGTATCAAGGTTATAGATCTTCTTGCACCTTACTCAAAGGGTGGTAAGATCGGTCTGTTCGGTGGTGCCGGAGTTGGTAAGACAGTCCTTATTCAGGAGCTTATACAGAACATAGCATCTGTACATGGTGGATATTCCATATTCACCGGAGTTGGAGAGCGTTCAAGAGAGGGTAATGATCTGTGGACAGAGATGAGCGAGTCAGGCGTTATAGACAAGACCGCCCTGGTGTTCGGACAGATGAATGAACCACCTGGAGCCAGAATGAGAGTTGCAGAGACAGGACTTACTATGGCAGAGTATTTCCGTGATGTAAATCATCAGGATGTGCTGTTGTTCATTGACAATATATTCAGATTTACACAGGCAGGTTCAGAGGTTTCATCACTTCTCGGACGTATGCCATCAGCCGTTGGTTATCAGCCAACACTTGCAAATGAGATGGGTGAGCTTCAGGAGCGAATCGCTTCTACCAAGGAGGGTTCAGTCACATCAGTTCAGGCCGTATATGTGCCGGCCGATGACCTTACAGATCCTGCCCCAGCCACAACATTTGCACATCTGGATGCAAATACAGTTCTTTCAAGAAAGATCGTTGAGCAGGGTATCTATCCGGCAGTAGATCCGCTGGAGTCAAGCTCAAGAATCCTTGAGGCTGATATAGTCGGCGAGGAGCATTACGAAGTTGCAAGACGTGTGCAGGAGATCCTTCAGAAGTACAAGGAGCTGCAGGATATCATAGCGATCCTCGGTATGGAGGAGCTGTCAGATGAGGATAAGCTCACAGTTACAAGAGCCAGAAAGGTTCAAAAATTCCTGTCACAGCCATTCCATGTAGCTGAGAACTTTACGGGTATACCTGGAAAGTATGTAAGTCTTAAAGATACTATCAAGGGCTTTAAGATGATAGTTGACGGTGAGATGGATGAGTATCCAGAGTGGGCATTCTTCAATGTGGGTACTATAGAGGAAGTAAAGGAAAAGGCCGAGAAGGGCCAGTAAATATCAGAGGATATCAGCAGACATCAACAGATATCAGAAAAGGAAGTGCATAGATGAATACATTTTATCTGAGAGTTATTTCCAGCAATAAGATATTCTTCGACGGCCGGGCAGAGAAAATAGTTCTTCCACTTGAAGATGGAGAGAAAGCGGTTCTTGCACATCATGAGAATATGGTCATAGCTACCAGCATAGGAGAGATCAGGATCACCACCAGTAAAGGTGAGCAGGTCATAGGTGTTGTGGGCGAAGGCTTTGTTCAGATAGTAAATAACCGAGTTGTCCTTATCGTGGATTCCGCAGAGAAACCGGAGGATATCGACAGAGTCAGAGCCAATGAGGCGAAGATCAGAGCGGAAGAGAGACTCAGACAGAAAGAGAGTCTGAAAGAATACAAGCAGAGCGAGGCATCCCTTGCGCGTGCTCTCACGAGGCTCAAGGTAACAGAAAAGGTGTAGTGCGCAAAAGGGAAAACAAGCGGTTATGGGAAGTGAAACGAGCATGACCATTTGATTTTCCCTTGCGCCTACAACGAGAAGTCGTTCGGCGGAAGCCGAACACAGAGCGCGTCAGTGGGACGAAGGCAGAGCGCGTCAGCGCGGGACTTCGCCACCCTAAAAAGGCAGTGTCCACATTGGTGTGATCCAGTGAGACACTGTCTTTTTATATGTGGTAGATTATTGATAAAAACTCATCATTTACCTAAAAGTTCAATCTGACACAATGAAAAAAATGTTACTTGACAACTTTTATCTTTGTTGAGAAAATATTAAGATAGTATATGGTAAATTTATGAAAAAGAGTACGTGTGCATGTATGTGCACACATTTTTGAGTTAAAAGGTATTTGAGGTATTTATGTTAAGATTTATTTGGGTAATAGTTTCGTGCATTTTTCTGATCATGTACTATGTGCCAAAGATGTCGTATTATGCAAGACACCCGGAGAAATATAGTGAGGACATATGCTATCAGATGGCCCAGGTTATGTGTAATCATGTGAGACATCGCGCATTTATCAAGACGGTGGCAACGGGTATGGAGAACCTTCCGAAGGAGGGCGGGTACATAATGTATGCCAACCATCAGGGTAAGTATGATGTTCTGGGAGTCATAGTTTCCCATGACAAGCCGATCACGTATGTTATGGATGCCAAGAGATCTAAGCTGTTCATAGCGAATCAGCTCACAGAACTACTCAAGGCACAGAGACTTGACAAGGAGGACATCAAGCAGCAGGTAAAGGTCATAAATGATGTGTCAACGGAGATAAAGGCAGGTAGGAGATATATACTGTTTCCAGAGGGCGGTTACGATCACAGCCATAACGAGTTAAAGGAGTTTATGCCGGGAAGCTTCAAGATAGCTAAGAAGGCAAAGTGCCCGATAGTTCCCGTTGTGCTCTATGACTCGTTTAAGCCATTTGAGGGATGGTCGCTCAGAAAGGTGACGACCCAGCTGGCATTTCTCGAGCCTATTCCCTATGAGGCGATAGCGGACAAGACCACAACAGAGATAAGGGATATGGTCGTGGACAGGATCCAAAAGAAGCTTGATACCATGGAGACCATGAACTGTTGGTAAACAGATAGCCGGAATGAAGGACAGATATACGATGGTGACGGAAGAGATTTGATATTTTGATATATTGAATATAACGAGAGAAGACAGATCATATAATTGCTATGGTCTGTCTTTTTTGTAGGATTTTTATGTAGGTAACTTCACTTGACTATATCAAATCAGGTGAATACAATATAGAAAGACATTTTATGATTAAAAAGGATTGGAATTGGAGATATGGGACAAAGTAATAAAGAGAAGATTAAAGATGCCGACAGACAGGGGGCGTCAGAGAAAGAACAGGAAAAGAGAAACAGATTTTTAAAGAAGCTGATAGTTGTGCTTGCCGTGGCAATCGTGGTGACGTTCACGGTGTTTTATGTGATATATTACAGATTTTCTTATCAGGCGGACAAGCTCACAAAGGAAACTGCCAGAATATACGCATTTGGCGATGGCAGCGAAATGGCAGATCATATCGCGCCGGGTTACATTGAGAAGTATGAGAGTAAGTCCAAGGTGCTCTCTGTCAGCGACATCCAGGATATATATATAGGCAAGTTCAGAACCTATGTGGATGAGAAGATCGGAGAGATCGACAAGATAGAGTGCAAGGTAACCGATATGCAGGCGGTAAGCAATGTTGAGGATCTTCAGCAGGCATTTGAGGATAATGGAGTCAGGAAGGTATCGCAGTACAGGACTGTTGATGCCGACTGGATAGTGACAAATGAAAATGGCGATGAGGTGACGATCCACATTCAGGAGGCCATACTTAAGTGTGATGATGGCTGGTTTGTAGATTATGTGCTGCTTCCAGACGAGATAAGTGGAATCGGCTCGCCGGAGGCTGTGGGAGAAGAACAGACATCGGAGTCGGATGGTGTGGATACAGCAGAAGATACAGCACAGCCGGATGAAGGGGACACAGAATAGTCATATGATGCGGATGAGACCGTGGATACGGAATAGACAGAATGAGGACTTTTACTAGTTTAGATATATGTACAGTGTGCATTTGATTGGAAGAGCATACAGTATATGAGAAAGAAGGCAGAAGGAATGTATGATGTGAGATCCATGAAGGCGGAGGACTTCATAGATGACGCAGAGATCAGGGAGACTCTTGATTATGCGGACAGGAACAAGGACAATGTGGAGCTCATAGACTCTATAATAGAGAAGGCAAAGCTCAGGAAGGGGCTGACACACAGGGAGGCATCGGTGCTCCTCGCATGTGAGATGCCAGACAAAACAGCAGAGATCTGTGATCTGGCTGAACAGATAAAGAAGGATTTCTATGGCAACAGGATAGTCATGTTTGCGCCGCTATATCTGTCGAATTACTGTGTAAATGGCTGTGTATATTGTCCGTATCACATTAAGAACAAGCATATTGCCAGAAAGAAGCTCTCACAGGATGAGGTGAGACGGGAAGTAATTGCATTACAGGATATGGGACACAAGAGACTTGCCATAGAGGCAGGTGAGGATCCTCAGATGAATCCAATAGAGTACATTCTTGAGTGTATAGACACCATTTACAGCATCAGACACAAGAACGGTGCCATAAGGCGAGTAAATGTGAATATAGCTGCCACCACAGTGGAGAATTACAGAAAACTCCATGAGGCAGGCATAGGAACATATATATTGTTCCAGGAGACATACGATAAGGATGCTTATGAAAAGCTTCATCCGTACGGACCGAAGCATGACTATGCTTATCATACAGAGGCTATGGACCGTGCCATGGAGGGCGGAATAGACGATGTTGGATTGGGTGTGCTCTTTGGTCTGGACAAGTACAGATATGAATTTGCCGGACTTCTCATGCATGCAGAGCATCTTGAGGCAGTTCACGGCGTCGGACCACACACCATAAGTGTTCCAAGAGTAAAGAAGGCGGATGACATCGATCCGGATGCGTTTGACAATGGAATAAGTGATGATATTTTCTGTAAGATCGCGGCGTGCATCAGGATAGCAGTTCCGTACACGGGCATGATCATTTCTACGAGAGAGAATCCCAAGGTGAGGGATGAGATCATAAGACTTGGCGTGTCACAGATAAGCGGAGGCTCCAAGACCAGCGTGGGTGGCTATTATGAGCCGGAGCCGGAGGATGAGAAGTCGGAGCAGTTTGATGTCAGCGATACAAGAACCTTGGATCAGGTCGTGAACTGGCTTATGACGAAGGGGTATATCCCATCGTTTTGTACGGCATGCTACAGGGAGGGAAGAACCGGAGACAGGTTCATGAGCCTTTGCAAGAGTGGTCAGATACAGAACTGTTGCCATCCAAATGCTCTTATGACGTTGGAGGAATATCTGGTGGATTACGCATCACCTGAGACTGCGGAGCTTGGACGGAGGCTTATACAGGACGAGCTTAAGAACATTCCAAATGAAAAGGTCAGACAGATAGTGGTTGAGAGACTTGACAGGATAAAACATGGGGACAGAGATTTCAGGTTCTAACATGGATGTGGACACCCACATATGTGTGTGATGTACGTGATGTTCAGACAAACCAGAAAACAGGAGGCTCGGAAATGGGACTTAACGATACGCCATCGGCGAACAGAGTGAATATAGGATTCTTCGGCTGCAGGAATGCGGGCAAATCAAGCCTTGTGAATGCGGTCACGGGACAGAGTCTGGCGGTGGTGTCCGATGTGGCTGGAACGACCACGGATCCAGTGTATAAGTCAATGGAGCTTCTGCCCCTTGGACCGGTAGTCATAGTGGACACGCCAGGAATAGACGATGCCGGAAGTCTTGGAGAACTCAGGGTGGCAAAGACCAGACAGGTGCTGTCAAAGGTTGATGTGGCGGTGCTTGTGGTGGATGCAACCGCGGATATGCCGCAGGCGGACAGAGAACTTCTCGATCTGTTCCATGAGAAGAATATAAATCATATAATTGCATACAATAAGAGCGATGCTTCACAAGAGCTGATGGCAAAATGTGGCTTGACCGACGAGACGGGCAGCTCAATTTGGGTTAGTGCGGAAAAGGGATATGGAATACATGAGCTTAAGGAACTGATAGGAAAGCTGACTACAACGGATACCATGACAAAAATGCTTGTGGGAGATCTGCTTAGCCCTGGTGATGTGGTCGTGCTTGTTATACCGATAGATTCCGCGGCTCCAAAGGGAAGACTTATCCTTCCGCAGCAGCAGGTTATAAGGGATGTACTTGAGGCAGGAGCGATATCAGTTGTGTGCCGTGACATGGAGCTTGCTGACACGTTGGAGAGATTTGGCAGTCAGGTATCGATGGTCATAACGGATTCCCAGGCATTTGGAAAGGTGATGAAGATAGTGCCTGAAGACATCTATATGACGTCATTTTCAATACTTATGGCGAGGTTTAAGGGCCAGCTTCAAATGGCGGTTTTGGGGGCACATGTTCTGGATGAGCTGAGAGATGAAGGTGGCATAGAAATTATGGCAAAGATCGGGGCTACGGAGAATGATCGGTCTGAGAAAGAGTCATCAAAGAGCGAGTCATCAAAGAGCGAGTCTGTCGGCAGTGTGACAGGGAAAGAAGCTGTAGACACAAAAAGAAATATTCCGAGAGTCTTGATAGCCGAGGGCTGCACCCATCATAGACAATGTGATGACATAGGAACGGTCAAGCTTCCGGGATGGATAAGAAACTACACGGGGCTTGAGCCTGAGTTTACATTTGTCAGTGGAACGGAGTTCCCGGATGATCTGACAGGATATGACCTGATCATCCACTGCGGAGGGTGCATGCTAAATGAGAGAGAGATGAAGAACAGGCAGCAAATGGCGCAGCAGCAGGGAGTTCCTATGACAAATTATGGAACGGCTATAGCGCATATGAATGGTATCCTGGAGCGGAGTCTCAGGGTATTTAACGGCATATACGATAATTGATGCAGAAAACAAAAGGGCAGTTCAGTTGATGTTAATACCGCCGGGCGGCGGAAGAATGGAGATCATATGGCGAAGACAGGATTGGTACTTGAGGGCGGAGGACAGAGAGGTATATATACCGCAGGTGTTCTGGACGTTTTTATGGATAATGATATAGAGGTGGATGGTGTGATCGGTGTGTCTGCCGGGGCGATACATGGACTCTCCTATGTGACAAGACAGAGAGGCCGAAATATGAGATACAATATGAAGTACAGGAATAACAAGCATTACATGAGTATGTATTCGCTCATAACAACGGGAGATATATGTGACGAGCAGTTCTGCTACCATGATATCCCAGAGAGATTGGATCCTCTGGATTATGACGCATTTGTGGCAAATCCAACCAGATTCTATGTCGGCTGTTCCAATCTTGAGACAGGCGAGGCCGAGTATCTCGAGTGCACAGATATGCGTAACCCCGCGGATGTGAATAAGGTCAGGGCATCGGCATCGCTGCCACTTATATCTAATACGGTAGAGGTCGATGGGATGAAGCTGCTTGACGGCGGAGTGTCGGACAGCATCCCGATATTTGCGTTCAGAAGAATGGGCTATAGAAGAAATATAGTGATCCTCACAAGACCTAAGGGTTACAGAAAAGGTCCGGACAGGATGCTCAGGCTGGAAGCAGGGAGATACAGGGAATATCCGGAATTTGTCAGAAGGTGCCATATGAGGCATTTGTACTATAATAAGACTCTTGATAAGCTGGAGGAGCTTGAAAAGCAGGGAGACACTCTGATAATCAGACCGAGTCAGACTATAGAGATATCAAGACTTGAGAAGAAACCGGAGATGATTGAGGCTATGTATGAGCTGGGTGTGTATGATGCAAAAGAGAAATTACAACAGGTGAAAGAATTTCTCAGGGAAAGCAGGGAAGATGCACATGGACAGGCAGAGAAACAGACAGCTGTCACAGAGGAAGAACGATAAATATAACACACTTATACTCTCTGGGATGGAGATCCCAGATAGCGTATATACACAAAAGAAGGCACAGGAGAATCAGAGCAAAATGGCGGAGACTCCGGTGCCTTCTCTTATTTTATCGCTCTCGGTGTCAACGGTCATCACTATGCTCGTGGCGACCACGTACAATATCGTAGCCACTTATTTTGTGGCGGATCTCGGCGAGTCTGCTGTTGCGGCGGTGGGGCTCATGTTCTCAGTCATGGCACTTATCCAGGCTGTAGGTTATACCTGGGGGATGGGTGCGGGCAGCGAGATCGCAAGGCTCCTCGGGCAGCAGAATAAAAGGGCGGCAGAGCAGACTCTGGCGACGGCGCTTGTGGGTGGTGTGGTGTCAGGGGTAGTCTTGGCTGTGGTATTTGGCATATTCAGATCAGAAATTGTAAGTCTGCTTGGAGCAACGGACACGAGTCAGGAATTGGCGGAGCAGTATGGAATATATATTATGATGGGTGCGCCGGTGATGTGCGGAGCATATGTGCTCAACAATGCTCTGAGAGCGGAGGGGCAGCCGTACCTTGCACTTATGGGAATAGTTGCCGGAGGCGCGACAAATGCTGTACTGGACTATGTTCTTATAAAGGTGCTGGGATTTGGGATAGGAGCTGCGGGGATCGCCACATTTGCCGGGCAGGCGGTGAGTCTGGTTATCATGTATGCGTGCGTCAGGGCCAGATTCAGCATGGTCAGGCTGCACATAGGTGATCTGTGGAAATTCAAGGGTGCAGTGCAGGTCGTCAGGATCGGTATGCCTTCTTTCCTGAGACAAGGACTTATGTGCGTTGCGGCTGTTTTGCTGAGCCGGAGCTGTCGGCGGTATGGGGACACAGTGCTTGCCAATATAACTGTGGCAAATAAGATATTTGCGGTCGTATTTGCCGTTCTTGTGGGATACGGGCAGGGATTTGCACCTGTGTGCGGATTCGCGTATGGAGCTAAGATGTACAGAAGAGTCAAAAGATCTCTGAATTTCACCATGGCGACTTCGGTGGTGTTCATGGTGATGGTGGGAGGAATGTCATATCTGTGGGCAGACAGGCTGTGCGGAGTGTTTATGGAAGATGCCGGTCTTGCGGCTTTTTCCCTGAGGGCGCATGCTGTATCTATGCCGTTTTCGGCGGTATGTCTTGTGATGGGAATGTACTATCAGGCTCTGGGAGCATATGGAAAGGCCACACTCATATCCGCCCTGAGACAGGGGGTTTTCTTTATCCCCCTCATATGGCTGCTGCCAGTCTGGTATGGCGAACATGGTGTGGCTGTAGTTCAGGCTGCCGCGGATATTTTGTCCGGCATCACAGCCTTGGTGTTCTGGTTTATCTGTCAGAGGACTTTCCGTACACAAATGAAAAATAGTCAGTGCCGATGACTTCATCCGATATGTACAGTCTGTTTTCGACCTCGGCTATCATGGAGTCTAGATAGTCATCCGGTACTTGCGATTCCGGTACCAGATATATGGTCTCTCCCGTTGAGGCGTCATATTTTATCTTGTCGGTTATAAAGCTTTGGTCGGCAAATATCACAAGTTCATCTGAGTTTGAAAGTATGTTGCGCCCGGCAAGCAGTCTTGAATCGAAGTCTGCTCCGAGAAGGTTCAGGACGGTTGGAAGGATATCTATGCTGGCGCAGAGCTTATCTACGACAACAGGCTTTCCCATGGATGAACACCATATTCCGAACTGGTTTCGGTGCAGTTCAAAGTCGTCATCCTCTATGTCCTTGCCGGCAAGCTCATTGTACACGCCGTCACTCAGTCCATAAGGGTAGTGATCAGGTGCGACTATGAACAGGGTGTTGTCGAGTTTTCCTGCCTCCTCAAGCTTGTTCATGAGGTATTCCAGTGCCTTGTCAAGCTCCATCTGGGCTGCGACATAGGCGACAGCTTCGTCAGAGTAACCCTTGCCGGAGAGAAGTGATTCGGCTTCTTCACGATTCTTCTGACATATGTACTGATTGTCATAGTTATATGGCAAATGTCCTGAAAAACTCATGAGGTACATATTGAAATGGTCGTCATCTATGAAATCATTGTACACAGCCTCGATACATTCCAGATCTGAGTACATGACGTGATCCGGGATGTCCAGTCCCGCCCCGATGGCCTTGAAGGTGGTGTATCCCATATTCGGATGGGTGCTGGTTCTGTCGTAATATGTGGCGTCAAAGTCGTGATAGCCGTAGCTCTTGTATCCCTGACTGTTCAAAATATTGCCCAGAGCATAAGGCTGATATGTGCCTGCAGATTCCTCGAAGCTCCATTTGGAGGAGGCCGGGTACTGACTGAGACAGTTGACAAATTCGCCGTCTATTGTGCTGTGATACCAGAGTGGATTATAGAAGTTGGTAAATTCAAATCCTTCATGGTATATCTTGTACAGGTTAGGGGTTGCCTCCTTGGATATTCCGTAGGTGCTGAGGCTTTCAGCCGTGACAAATACCACATTGTAGTCCTTGAACATGCCGGTGTATTCGTCTGTGTAGGTCGGCTGCACTCCTGAGAAATATGCTGTTATGCTCTTTAACTCATCGTCATCGGTGGAGTTATAGAGCTGGGTGAAGTTGATATTCTCATCTATCTGAGGCACATACTGAGGCTCTGACGATTCGGTGCTGTTTGAGCCGGATGCACTGTTCGAAGACTCGTTGCCTGATGACTTGCTGTTCTGGTTTTCTTTATCGCTTGATAGTGATGACACACTGTTTGACCTGCCCTGTATGTCCAGAGCAGATTCTGCAAGCTCAAATGTCTTGTCAGAGTTGCTCTTGGTTATCATAACCGTGCAGTCCCTGCCGGTGGTCATGATGACTCCCAGTTTGTTCATAGACAGCTCAAGCACGTAGCGGCCGTGGAAAAGGGAGTAAGGCGTGTATGCTCCGGTTCCGTGCACCGCCAGAAGACATATGGCTGCGATCCACATGACTGCGGATGATGCGGTCTGTACAATGACGCCCTTAAGTACACCGTTGCTCTCGCCGATACGGCCTCTGTCAAAAGTAAACTTTAATCTGTTTAGCAATACGAGACAGATAAGTGGGAGCAGGAAGAGCAGTATCACGTACCAGTTAGCCCCCAGAGTGGCGAACAGGACAGACTTAAAATTCATGGCATCGTGGGCACCTCCGATGGAGACCAGACTAAGGAAAGTCCTGAAGATCTTATAGTACACAAACTGGGCTATATAGTAGACGGTGAAAATTCCCCATATGGTATACGCTGTGATGGCATTTGCAATTCTGTGCCAAAATGATGTCAGCGCGGACAGAGTGAGACCGCATGCAATGGCAAATGTCAGCGGATGCATTATATTGCTGTCTATACCATGGTAAATGGCTATGTGAAACAGCAGCTCCATGTATATAAAAGCAGCGGAGAAGAATACCGGGCGCCAGAGAGAATTCCCACGTTTTACAGTACTTTTGCTGCGGAGTGTTTTATTGCTACTTCGCGTGTTATCTGTTGGTTCGTTTCTACTCATATATTCTCCTTCTCAAGGATGCTTTCGAGTTTTGTTCTGACAGCTATAGGGTCAGTGACGAGGAGAGTGTTGAAATCAAGCTTTGATGCTGCATCAAGATTTGCCTGTCTGTCATCGAGAAATATACATTCTTCCGGGATGAGGTTGTATTTGCTGCACAGACGCTGGTAAATTCTCTCGTCTGGTTTGGTTATGTGGCACTCGTATGACACGACTCTTCCGTCTGTATAAGGAAGAAAGTGGAATCGTGGAGTGTGAAGTGCGAACAGTCTTCTCGGATAGTTGGATAGCAGGTATACGTGATATCCTCTGTCTTTCAGTGATTTGAGCCATTTGTCCGCATCCGGGAACATGTCGACCACGTCATCCAGATTGTTCATGAACAGATCTATATATTCACTGCATTCCGGGCTCAGTTCCTTGAATTTTTGTATGAGCTCTGATTCTGGGATGTCATCGAGATCAAAATGGTTCCATAGTGGATGATTTACCATGTTGCGATCCAGAGTATCTATAACGTTTTCGGGTATTCCAAGTTTCTGCATTGTGGTTCTCCAGTGGAAATCAACGAGAACCATGCCTATATCAAATATGATGTTTTTCATTTGTCTAATCCTTTCTGCTTGATAAAATATGTGTCAGTGAGTCGTTTAGCCACTAAAATTCTAACCCATATCCGATCAAAAATATATACTAAAATAAATCAGAAATAAGTTTATTTACAGTTTTTTGTTTTTGGTGTAAATTGTTATAATGAATGTATATCACATAATGATGATACATTCAGAATGCCTGATGAATGGGGATTATGTATGAGATACGTTTTTGTGGATTTTGAGATGAATCTTATAGATTCAGAACACAAACAGGAAAAGAAGATTTGCAAGAGTGAGATAATTGAGATCGGTGCGGTAAAACTGGATGATGAATATAACGAGATAGATTCGTTTAAGAGTTATGTCAAACCGGCATATGGAAACATGGCATCGCGTATAATAAAACTCACGGGAATAACAGATGAGATGCTCGAGACTGCCCCATCATACGAGGATGCTGTGGGCAGATTTATAGAGTGGTGTGCAGATGCGGATGTTATCTATGCGTGGAGCGAGAACGACCTGAGACAGCTGCGAGGTGAGACCAGACTGAAACAGTACACTCATCCGGAACTTGAGAGGGTATTTGCAAAATGGCAGGACTTCCAGAAGGAATATGCCAGGATGATAGGCACATCCAGAAGGATATCACTGTCGGATGCTGTATTTTATCTGGGAGAGAACTTTCAGGGTGCAGAGCATGATGCGCTGTGGGATGCCAGAAACACGGCTGAGGTATTCAAGCTGTCGAAGGATGAGGAGAATTTCTTCAGGATAATGGCTCCGGTCATTGATGTGTATAAGCCAAAGAAAAAGCTGACATATTCATTGTCGGATACATTTGGCAATATTCATTTGGATGATCCGGGGGACTAATCATGGATCTGAACTGAGTGGACAATGGCTGTATGTGTCGAAGTCAAGAGAGAAGCATTGTATGATTTATTAGGAGAGACAGAGGTAATATAATGAATTGGAATAAGAAAGATACGATAAGGATACTGCTCATTTTGTGCGGTGTTGTATTGTTTGCATATGTGTTGTTCAACTTTGATAAGGTATCCAGCCTTTTCAGCTGGCTGGTAAATATCCTTATGCCGTTTGTGATAGGGTTTGCCATAGCATTTGTGGTGAATGTTCCGATGAAGGGGCTTGAGAAGGTTCTTTTCAAAAATGAGAATAGCCGCCTGTACAGATTTAAGCGTCCGGCCTGTCTGATATTGTCGTTTCTGTGCATCATAGCGGTATTTACATTTGCAATAACAATGATCATACCGGAGATGTCCAAGACCATAACTGCATTTGCAGATAAGCTGCCAGATGCTATGGATGACATCCAGAGGAAGGCGATCAAGCTTATGAAGGATCAGCCGGAGATAGTAGACAAGATAAAGAGTATCGATATCAACTGGGATTCAGTTATATCCAATGTGGTCGGTATTGTGAAGAACGGCGGCAGCAGTGTGTTGTCTTCCACGTTCTCCATTGCCAGCAGTGTGGTAGGTGGATTTGTGGATGTCCTCGTGGGTATTTTCTTTGCCTGTTATATATTGGCACAGAAGGAGACTCTGGAGAAACAGGTCAAGGGAATCCTATATGCAGTGTTCAAGGAGGACAAAGCTGACAGATTTATACAGACTTGTGTGCTGGCTGACAGAACTTTTTCCAAATTCATATCGGGACAGTGCCTTGAAGCATGTATTCTTGGCTTGATGTTCTTTATCACCATGACCATATTCAGGATTCCGTATGCACTTACGGTGAGCATAATAATCGCGGTATTTGCGTTGATACCGGTGATCGGTGCTTTTGTGGGATGCTTTGCGGGCGCGATCATGATACTTGTGGAGAATCCGAAACAGGCCATAATATTCCTTATCATATTTATCGTGTTGCAGCAGATAGAGGGCAACTTTATATATCCTCACGTGGTTGGCGGCTCTGTGGGACTTCCATCCATATGGGTGCTTGTGGCAGTCATGTTGGGTGGCGACTTGATGGGAATCCTCGGAATGCTTATATTTGTGCCTCTTTTCTCAGTGCTCTACGCAATGTCTGAGGAGTATGTGGTGAAGAACCTCAGGGAAAAGGGTATATCGTGGAAGAAGTACAATCTGGCGTGCAATATACCGGAGGGACGGTGGAATGGCAGGCTGGACGAGGAATGCGCCTCGGAGGTGAAAGTTAGATCAAAGCATAAAAATGAGAGTGATAAGCAGACCGGCGCGGATAAGGCTCAGATGTCTGGCAGTACAGCCGGAGATGGCTGCACTAAGGACAATACCAATAAAAATTCTAACTGTAATATCGACAGAAATGCCAATAGACAAAACAATATAAATAACGATAAGAGCAACAGTAGAAATAACAGAAAGAGAAAATAATATCGGCGGGAGTGCGTGATGTGCCGCAGGTGGTGATCCGAATTCAGAGCCGTTTAGAAAGAAGGATATACAAATGTACAGAGACATAGCGAAACTTGTTTTATACAGAGATCTTGGAGAGGACAGCATACTAATGAAGCTGTCTGGAATATTTGAGGACTTTGATCTTAAGAGGTGCGAGAACGCGGAGCTGTGTGCCCGCATATACGACCAGATTAAGAGACTCCTGGATCTTGCAACCAGCTATGGATTTGATAAGAATCTGTGGCATAACTACCTCGCATTTATACTTATCACAAATGAAAACTCATTCAGTATAACCAGCGAGAAGGTTGGGGCAAATGACGGAACAGTCAACTATTTTGCAAAGAACGACTTTAAGATATTCAAGAAGCTGTTTGATTTTGATTTCTCCGAGATAGAGAGCGCACTTGGAATAGATTGTTTCTCAACTATCAACAACTATAAGTCCATAGGTAAGAAGGAGAGAATGTACAACAAGAATGTCAGCGAGAAGGTTCAGGCTGTCAGCAATGCGATAGAGGAGGCTGAGAACGAGGATCAGATATTCGACATCGTGACGGAGTTCTATAAAGCATATGGCGTTGGAATGTTCGGACTTAACAAGGCGTTCAGAATCACCCGTGAGCACGGAGATCTTGAGTTTGTGCCTATCAACAACACAGAGGATGTAATGCTGGATGATCTCATCGGCTATGAGATACAGAAGAAAAAGATCGTGGACAACACAGAGGCATTTGTGGAGGGACGCAAGGCGAACAATGCACTTCTCTTTGGAGACAGCGGAACAGGAAAGTCCACAACTATCAAGGCGATAATCAATGAGTACTATGACAGGGGCCTTCGTATGATCGAGATATATAAGCACCAGTTCCAGGATCTGTCACAGGTTATCTCACTTATCAAGAACAGAAATTACAGATTTATCATATACATGGATGACCTTTCATTTGAAGAGTTTGAGATCGAGTACAAGTATCTCAAGGCTGTCATCGAGGGCGGACTTGAGATCAGACCTGACAATGTACTCATCTATGCCACATCGAACCGCCGTCATCTCATCAAGGAGACATGGAACGACAGGAATGATATGGAGAATAACAATGGTATTCACAGAAGTGATACTATTCAGGAGAAACTGTCACTTGTCAACAGATTTGGAGTCACGATCAGCTACAGCGCACCGTCACAGAAGGAGTATTTTGAGATCGTCAAGGGACTTGCTGAGAAGGAGCATATCACCATGGATGAGAAGGAACTCTGCGCAGAGGCCAACAAGTGGGAGCTTGCCCATGGCGGAATAAGCGGACGTACTGCACAGCAGTTTATCAACTACCTCAAGGGACAGGGACTGTAAAATAATTGCTGTTGAACTACGGTTTATATTTTGCTATTATTAAGATAATTTTGAAGTTGCATTTACGATGATAAGGAGTGTGGGAAAATGATAGATCTCAGCAGCAAAAAGGGTAAGACACTGGTATCGAGGATCATAGTTGTGGTTCTGTGTATCGCAATGGTAGTTACACTTTTAGTTTCAGCATTCTAATTTAGAATAACAGGTCGAATTGGAGAGTATATATGAGAGGAAAGTTTGGTGAGCATCAGACGGTGCGATCAATACTTAAGAGTTTGCCACATACTGTCCATGATGACGTAACGAGAGCCGGAATAGGAGAAGACTATGCCCGGCTCTTGTTGCGTGATGGGGATGGCGGAGAAAATACAGGTAAGACAGGAGATGCAGATTGCAAAAATGCGGGTGCGGCAAAAAGCAAAAGCGTGAATGTTGCCACTGGAGTGTGTATCGACAGCGGATATATGGGACTGAGGCTTGATATAGCCCGTCTTTACAACAGTGTAAGGATCGGTGGCTATATGCCGTGGGTGGCAACGGATACCATCGTCATGCCAGATGATGATGAACGCCGAATGAAGAAATTGCTCGGAAAGCTTGCGGGTATATGTGCAGAATGTGGGGTGGACATCATCACAGGACATACCGAGGTGAATACCGCTGTGTCTGAGCCGATCATCAGTGTGACTATGATGGGAAAACAGTCAGGACATAGTGATGATGCAGACCTGTGTGGACTAAAACGACCAGTCGGTATGGATATAGTTATGTGTGGGCAGACAGGTGTGGGTGGCACCTTACAACTCTATTATGATAATCAGGAAGAGCTTTTCGAGAGGTATTCAGAGAGCTATCTGAGACCTGTAGAGAGAATGGAAGAATTGATACTGCTAGGCAGACAGGTGGATATAGCACTGGAGCATGGCAGTGTGTATGCCCATGATATATCGAGGGGCGGCGTATTTGCTGCTCTCTGGGAGATGGGGGATGCGCTGAAGTGTGGGCTTGAGGTGTGCCATGATGACATACCGATACTGCAGGAGACGATAGAGATATGTGAGCACACAGGGGATAATCCATATATGATAGACGGCTGCGGCGCGGCACTTTTTGTGGTTCCGGATGGAGAACATCTGGCTGATAAGCTCTATGAGGCAGGATATGAAGCATCAGTCATAGGTCACCTTACGGAAAACAGCGACAGAGTAGTGGTTCATGACGAGGAGAGGAGGTTCCTTACACCACCAAGATATCTATAAATTTGAATAGAAGCTACGTACGATTTGCAGGGAGTAACTGCTGACTGCCATGGATGATCGTACTATATTGATTGCGCGTATCAGTGTGAAATTTATATAGATCACATATAGGTGATTCCGTTGATAACTCGTATTTGAGTATAGGAGGAGTAGTTATGTTAAATATTGTATTACATGAGCCGGAGATACCGGCAAATACAGGAAACATTGGAAGAACATGTGTGGCAGCAGGTGCAAGACTGCATCTCATAGAACCTCTGGGTTTTCAGATAAATGAGAAGCAGCTAAAACGTGCTGGGCTTGACTATTGGGACAAGCTGGATGTGACAACATATGTGAACTTCGAGGATTTTCTTGCAAAGAATCCCGGAGCAAAGATATACATGGCGACGACCAAGGCTAGAAAGAAGTATACAGACGTAAGGTTTGAGGATGATGCATACATAATGTTTGGCAAGGAGAGTGCCGGTATACCAGAGGAGATACTGGTTGACTATAAGGATACAGCAATCAGAATCCCCATGTTCCCGGACATCCGTTCATTAAACCTTGGCAACTCTGTGGCAATAGTGCTCTACGAGGCACTCAGACAGAACGACTTCCCAGGTCTTGAAGAAGCAGGCAACCTACACCGCCTAAATTGGGACTTGTCATAAAGCGAAGCTTTATGATATTGCACGCATCAGCGTGCTACCGCTTGACATGCAATAGAGGGGGACCCGCTTGCGGGGGAGTAGGCTGTTGCGTCATGTCTGGTGCAAGCCAGACATGTCACATTGCACGCATCAAAATAATAAAAAGGGGGAAGAGACATGGCATATCCTACCAGTGGAAAGAAAATGCTCAACATCTGTATTCTGGACATATTGAAGAAATATACGGATTGTGATCATACGATGGATCAGAAGGATATCATGAGGAAGCTGACTGAAGATTATGATATCACAGTTGACAGAAAGTCCATAAAGGCAAATCTTGACTGTCTGTTCGACTATGGATATGAGATAGAATGTACAAAGACAGAGCGTATCAAAAAGGACGGAACAAAGGAGATCATTACATCAAACTGGTACTACAATCATGAATTTGATGATTCCGAACTAAGAATGATGATAGACAGTATTCTGTTCTCAAAGACTATTCCTGCCGGACAGGCCAGTGAGCTCATTAAGAAGATAGCAGGACTTTCGAATATATATTTCACAAATAAGATGACACATGTCAGCAGTCTGCCAGGTCTGGAGCATACAAGCAATCAGCAGACACTGTACAATGTCGGCTTGATAGATGACGCTATTTCAGAAAAGAAACAGATATCATTTGTGTATAACAACTATTGGGAGGACAAGAAGCTCCATCCGCGACGTGAGGAACCGTATATAGTCAATCCGTATCAGATGGTCGCGAATGATGGAAAGTATTATCTCGTATGCAACTATGATAAGTATGACACTCTATCGAATTATCGTGTGGACAAAATGACACAGGTTAAGATAATCAACAAGCCGGCTAAAAAACGTGATAAAGTCAAGGGCATGGAGCATGGCCTCAATCTGCCGAAGCATATGGCAGAACATATATATATGTTTGCCGACGAACCGGTTACGATAATACTCCGGGTGAAGAAGTCAGCTATATCAGATATAGTGGACTGGTTTGGAAGCAACTTTGATGTGGTGGATGAGAGTATTGCCAGACAGTATGATGGATTCCGTGAAACCACGGATGCCGTGACGTATGTAAGACTTGTGTGCAGCCGTCAGGCCATGTCACACTGGGCGATGCAGTACGGAACATCGGTGGAGGTTATATATCCTACGGAGCTTCGAACCCAGATCGGCGAGGCTGTGAAGGAAATGAATAATAGATATAATGATTAACAAGACAGCTGTCAGTATGATAAAACTGACAGCTTTTTTGTGATATATATTTTTTGAGAAACTTTTCACCAAAAATCACTTTTACTGCAAGAAATCGAAGATTTTGATCGGAATATATATTAGAAACACACAGGGAGGTGAAAGCCGTGTGGATAAATGGAGAGAGATGTAAGGTGAATTAAAAAATATCCCGGGTACTACAACAGAGCTTCGCTCTGGTGTAATATCCGGGTTTTGGTTTTTCTTAGAGTTTATGAGTCCTTGATCCTGAACTTGCCGTTACTCTTAATGCTTGGAGAGGAAGTATCTGCTTCAGAGTATCCCTCATTGCGTGATTCAATGTGAACCGGTTTGATAGGAACCAGCATATCCTTCTCTTTCGGAAGAGAGAAGATAAACTCGCTTCCCTTGCCTTCCTCGGATGTTAGGGTGATCTGCTCACCGTGGGCTTTGATGATCTCTTTGGTTATGGCCAGTCCAAGTCCGGTTCCGGTTTTGTCCTTGCCTCGGCTTGGGTCTGTCTTATAGAACCTTTCGAATACCTTCTTCTGGGCATCCTTTGGAATTCCAACTCCCTCGTCCTTGACACTTATAAATATCTTGTTGTCTTTCTCGGTCACCTGCACTCTGATCTGTCGTCCCTCAGGTGTGAACTTTATGGCGTTGTCAACAAGATTATATATAACCTGCTGTATCTTGGTTCTGTCTGCGTACACAATGGTGTTATCGGTCAAAAATACGCTGTCAAGAAATATTCCTCTGTCCTGACATCTCTTTTCAAATGTATTCACGGTAGGTGTTATTATATCCCTTATATCAAAGTTTGATTTGTCAAGCTGCAGGTCGAACGAGTCGAAGTTGTTCAGCTCCAGAAGTCCTTGTGTCAGCTTGGTAAGTCGCTGCGCTTCATTAAGCACTATTCCTAGATATTTTTCGTGCCGCTCGAGCGGAATGGTTCCATCCAGCATGGCTTCGATGTATCCCTTTATGGACGTCAAAGGAGAACGGAAATCATGGGATATATTGGATATAAATGACTTTCGGTATTCGTTTGAGCGGCTGAGCTCGTCAGCCATCTCCTCCATGTATCTGGCAAGTTCCCCAAATTCGTTGTTGGCTGTCACATTTACACGGGCATTGAAATTTCCCTGCGCATATGACTTTGAGGTCTTGATGATCTCACGTATAGGTTTTAACAGGCTGTTGGACATGAGCATCAATGCTATCATGGCGATCAGCATGAGGCTCAGAAATGGCACAAATGTCGTGGAAAGCATTCGAGTCTGGATATCCTGCTTGAACGTCATAGGTGATGCCAGTATGATAGTTCCAACATAATTATTCCATGAGTAAAGAGGCTGTCCCATGATGAGTGTTTCACTAGGGAAATAGCCGTTAAGTGTATTCTCATAACAGAATGCGGATTTTAGGTCATCACTGTCAACGTAGTTTTTTAGCGAATCTGATTTGCTGCCAGTGGAAGAACTGCCTGATGAATCAGAAGAGCCTGATTTCTCTGACTCGGAAGCTTGAGATTTAAATACTATATTGCTCTTATCATCGGTGAGCCATATTTCCATGTCTAGTGTAGTGGCAGTATGCTGAAGATCACTGTATAAAGTTTTATTGTCTATGGTTCCGTTTTGGTATTCTGTGATGGAGCTGTCGACAAGCAGCGAGATTTCGTTTTTCATGGTGGCTTTGCGCTCCGAAAGTACGGATTTCTGTGCGATTGTTATACTGTATATCATGAGCAACGAAAATATCAGTACGACCAGAATGACAAATCCTACAACGATTTTATCAAATGCAGTTTTCTTCATTATGACGCTCTCCATTCGAACTTGTAGCCAATGCCCCATACGGTGGCAATGCTCCAGTTGTGATTGTTATTTAATTTCTCGCGAAGTCTCTTGATATGTACATCGACGGTCCTGGTATCTCCGACATATTCATACCCCCACAGCTTGTCTAGAAGCTGCTCCCTCGTAAACACCTGATTTGGTCTGCTTGAAAGGAAATAGAGTATCTCCAGTTCCTTTGGCGGCATCTCGAGATTGTGTCCCTCGAAGGTCACGGTGTAATTGGATATATTGACCACCAATCCGTCATACTCAACAAATGTTCCCACGTGGTCTGCACTTGTGACATCATAGGTAGAGTTCTGTGTCTGTTTCTGTGTACTCTCGGTCATTGCCGATCTTCTGAGAAGTGCTCCGACTCTGGCGACAAGCTCATTTGAGTCAAATGGCTTAACAATATAATCGTCAGCGCCAATCTTAAGTCCCAGCACCTTGTCAAATACCTCTCCCTTGGCTGAGAGCATAATGATAGGTGTGTTGGATGTCTTTCTGATCTCAGTGCATACCTGATATCCGTCCATACCCGGAAGCATGACATCCAGGAGAACCAGATCAGGTGAATATTCTTCAAATAACTGCAGAGCTTCCGTGCCGCTTGCGGCTATCTCGGTCTCATAACACTCTTTGTTGAGGTAGAGTGAGATGAGCTCTGCGATGTTCTCATCATCGTCAACAATGAGAATATTATTTTTGCTCATATGTAAACCTCCCGCTAAAATAATTTACAACAATCACTTACAATAACCACTGTTTTAAAGTTCCACTATGGTGACTCCCGCATCACCCTCTCCGAATTCTCCGAGACGGAAGGACTTGACATGTGGCTGTGATTTCAGGAACTGATGTATTCCCTTTCGAAGAGCACCGGTGCCCTTGCCGTGTATGATGGTGACTCTGTGCAGATGTGCCATAAGTGCATCATCAAGGAATCTGTCCACAAGTGATGTGGCCTCATCGACCGTCATTCCAAGCACATTTATCTCAGGCTTGATATTCATCATCCTCGCCATGCTCTTGCCACCTGTGACTGTGGCTTTCTGCGGTTTCTTCTTCTCGTGCTCAACAAGCAGGAGATCTGTCGGTGGAAGAGATGCGCTGATTATACCCATCTGAACCTTGAGTTTGCCCTTGGAGTCCGCCAGAGCGGTGATGGTTCCCTCGGAATCCATGCTGATAACATGTACGGTATCGCCGACCTTGAAGTCAGATGCTTTGTGATCGGACTTCACTGTCTTGCGCTTCTCCTCGTTCATCTTGCCGAGGTCGTTGATCTTCGCACGGAGCTTCTGCCTCTCTGCCTCCATAGCTTTGGCATCGGCTTTCGCCGGGTTTGTAGTCCATTTGTTGTATTTCCTTATGGCGGCATCGGCCTCAGCCTTCGCCTCCTCTATGATCTCGGATGCCTCCTGACGCGCCTTTGCCAGTATCTCTGCTTTCTTGTCGGAGAGCTCTGAATCCTTCATTTGTGCACGTTCCTGAAGCTGCTTTGCGTCTTCCTTGAGTCTTGCAATGTCGGCTTTGTCCTGCTCAATCTCCCTCTTGCTTCTCTCGAGATCCGCGATCAGGGTCTCAAAGTCAACAGTATCGCTGTCGATGTTTGCCTTTGCGCTCTCGATGATGCTCTCGTCGATCCCAAGCTTCTTGGCGATGGCGAAAGCGTTTGACTTTCCCGGAATACCGATCATCAGTTTATATGTCGGCTGGAGTGTTGCTACGTCAAATTCGCAGCTTGCATTCTCTACACCCGGTGTGCTCATGGCAAATGTCTTGAGCTCACTGTAGTGCGTGGTCGCCATACATCTGACACCTATGTCGTTCAGATGTGACAGAATGGCGATGGCAAGAGCCGCGCCCTCTATAGGATCGGTGCCGCCGCCCAGCTCATCGAAGAGTACCAGACTGCCAGGCGTAACGTGATCCAGTATGTACACGATGTTGCTCATGTGGGATGAGAATGTGGACAGATTCTGCTCTATACTCTGCTCATCTCCGATATCGGCAAACACATCGTCAAATACATTCAGCCTTGAACCGTCAAGTGCCGGAATGTGGAGTCCGGACTGTCCCATGAGGGAGAAGAGTCCCAGAGTCTTGAGAGATACCGTCTTGCCACCTGTGTTAGGACCGGTCACGATCAAAAGATTGTAGTCCTCACCCAGTTTGATGTCCACAGGCACAACCGTGTGCTTCTCGAGCAGTGGGTGTCTTCCCTGCCTGATATCGACGATTCCGTCTGTGTTGAATATCGGTTCGGTTCCCTTGTAGCTTCTTGCAAATGATGCCCTTGCGAATATAAAGTCCAGTTCAGCCAGAGTGTCAAAGTCATATTTTATGTATTCTATCTCTGCTGCAGTCTGTGCTGACAGAGATTCAAGTATCTTCTCGATCTCGGCAAGCTCCTGATTGTCCAGCTCCTTCAGCTCGTTGTTCAGGTTTACGATGGCCATAGGCTCGATGAACACTGTGGCACCGGTTGACGACTGGTCATGTATCATACCAGGAAAATGGTTCTTGTACTCGGCCTTGACCGGGATACAGTATCTGCCATTTCTCATGGTTACCAGATTATCCTGGAACATGGTCTGTTTGCTGGTGTCGCTGACAAGCTTGGCAAGCTGGTTGTGCAGCTTTTCATTTGTCAGGCGCTTATTCCTTCGCACGGCCTTGAGCCCTGATGAAGCGTCATCGGCAAATTCATTCTCAGAAATTATGCATCTGTGGATCTCTCTGGACAGATGCTCTAATGGCATGAGCTCCAGAAATCTCGTGCGCAGACTGTCAGGACATGTAGTGCCATCCGGGTTCATGCTAAGACCAAGCATCTTGTTGGAGGCTTTCTCCTCCTCGATCTGCTCCTTGCTGCGTCTTCTCGTATCTGTCATGCTTGTGCCTTCGTTCTCGCCGTATTTCTGGGCGGTGAGTGCGAGATCCAGCATGCTGGCAACGTCAAGCAGCTCAGCAGTGGTAAGGATGCCCTCAACCTCAAGCCGCTTGAGCGAGGCTCCGATATCCTTGAGTCCTGCAAATGACAGATTACCCTGAGTGTTCAGACGCCTTAATGCATCCCTTGTCTCCTGCTGGAGCGTCTCGATCATGGCGAGGTCCTTGCGGGGCTTTATACGCTGGCATTTCCTCTTCGCCATGGGTGATGAGGCAAATGTGGTCAGCATCTCGACTATCTTGTTGTATTCTATAACTCTTAATGTTCGCAGATTCATTTTCAGTGTTTCCTTTTTATTTTGATAAGTGCTGTAAAAGCACAATTAAGTATACATAAAGTCTCTAATTCTACACATACATAATTGATTATACCCCTTATAATTATAGAGCGTCAACACATTGCAGGTGTAGAAAAACATACATTTTTCCCTGATTAATCAAAGTGAATGGTTGCGGGAGGAAACCAAAGCTGATATTATGAAAAGATAGGTTAAAGGGTGACGAGGCAATATATTACAAACAATATATTTACAAAAAGAAGAGGAGAAAAAGCGGATGAAAGAGTTGTTACAGTTTTTATTGGGAATCGTATTGATGATAGCAGGAGGCGTGATGTTCCTTAAGAATGTCGTCGTGTCTGATTGGGGACTTCTCAGTTCCTTGTTCCGTATAGGCGGTGGGGTGAATGTCAGTGGAATATTTATAATTCTGCTGGTCATCGCATTTATCGCACTTCTGGTTAAGCCGAACATGGGAACAGGTCTTGTGTTTACAGGACTTTGCATTGCATTCTTTGTATGCATCGTAATCTCACTTAATGTTTCACTGAGATATATGTCAGGACTTGAGCTTACACTCATACTTGGCACACTGTGCGTTGGAATAGCATTTGTCATCAAGGGGCTGTTCGGTGTGAGAAAGCTTGACAGGGAGGAGTCACGTAAGAAAGGCAAGGCGGCTTCGGACAAGCTTAATGAGTACGACAATATGTAGAATAAGAGATACAATACAGGCGGTTGTGGAAATGTTCAGTAAATACTGGATTTTCACAACCGCCTATTGTATTCTTATATATGATTAAAATTAAAGCATACAATAATAATTAAACATAGAAAGAGGAAAGTAAAATGGTATTTATAACAGATTTCAACGAAGGCGACATGATATCAAACGTCTATCTCTGCAAGAACAAGCAGACAGGAACGACCAAATCAGGAAAGACATATTACAACCTGGAGCTTGTGGATAAGACCGGAAGCATAGCCGGAAAGGTGTGGGAGCTGACAAATGCGATCGGACACTTTGAGGCAAAGAACTTCATCAAGGTGGATGGGCAGGTGACATCATTTAACAATGAGCTCCAGCTCAACATCAAGAAGATCAGGATCGCAGACGAGGGAGAGTACGTTGAGGCTGATTATATGCCATGTACCAAGAAGGATATAGAGCAGATGTACAAGGAACTGATGGCGCTTGTGGATTCGCTTGATAAGGACTACTACAAGGTGCTTCTGAAGAAATTCTTCGCAGAAGATCCTGCATTTGTAAAGGAATTCAAGAATCACTCGGCTGCAAAGTCGATACATCACGGATACATAGGAGGCTTACTTGAACACTCACTGGCAGTTGCCAAGATGTGTGACTACTACACCACATATTATCCGGTACTCAACAGGGATCTGCTGATCACGGCGGCACTTCTCCACGACATCGGCAAGGTCTACGAGATCTCCAAGTTCCCTGAGAACGACTACACAGACGCAGGTCAGCTTCTGGGACACATCGTCATGGGAACGATGATGATCCGCGACAAGATAAATACGATAGAGAACTTTCCTGCTAAGGCGGCAAATGAGCTGGAGCACTGCATACTGGCTCACCACGGAGAGCTTGAGTACGGCTCACCAAAGAAGCCGGCACTCATCGAGGCTCTGGCGCTGTCCATGGCGGACAACACAGACGCCAAGATCCAGACATTTATCCAGGAGCTGGATGCGGCAAAGGACAACAATGGCTGGCTGGGCTTCAACAGAGCTCTCCAGTCCAACATCCGAAAGACGTCATAGAAAGACGTCATAGGGACGTTCCTTTTGTCACGAGGAGCGTCCCTGTGTCACAAGGAGTGTCCCTGTGTCATAAGGAGTGTCACTGTATCGCGAGGAGTGTCCCTGTGTCGCAAGGAGCATCCCCTGTGTCATGAAGCGGAGCGTCTACGTGCATGAGAAATGGTATCATACAACGGTTAGATTAAATAATATAAAGGGACGATCTTCAAGGCATAAGATCGCCCCATAACGGCAATAGGAAGAGAGATAGTATATGTCAGATATTAGGAACAATAGGAGACCTAAGAACAATAGGCGAGTAAATGGTGAGCAGAGAAAAAAAACTGCGGAGGCAGTGAATAGTGCAAGTTCAGTTGTTAGAACATCAAGAACGGATGCGACAAATACTGGTGAAGTCACACTTGTCAAAAATGAGGATTATCAGGTGCTCATCGAGGACATGGGCAATGACGGAGAGGGCATTGGACACGTTCAGGGCATGACTGTATTTGTCAAGGATGCCGTGGTTGGCGATCTGGCGGAGGTGAAGATCGTCAAGGTGAAGAAGAACATAGCCTACGGAAGACTGATGAAGCTCATCACACCATCGCCATACCGCGTGGAGCCGGTGTGCGACAAGGCGAAACGATGCGGCGGATGCACCATGCAGCAGGTTTCCTATGAGCAGCAGCTCGAATACAAGTGGAACAAGGTGAAGAACTGTCTGCAGAGGATCGGCAAGATGGAGAACGTGGAAGCCATCATGGAAAAGCCAGCCTACGGCATGAACAATCCATTCCACTACAGGAATAAGGCCCAATTCCCTGTCGGCAGAGACAAGAACGGCAATGTTGTCATCGGATTCTACGCTGGAAGAAGCCACGACATCATAGACACAGAGAGCTGTGCCATCGGTGCGCCAGTGAATGACAAAATAGTTGCTATTGTCAGAAGCTTCATTGAGGACAATCACATATCGACCTACGACGAGGAGACTGGAAGAGGTCTGGTCAGACATATCCTTATCAGAGTTGGATTTACCACCAAGGAGATCATGGTGTGTCTGGTGACAAATGGCAACAAGCTTCCGCATAGTGAGATTTTGATAGATGAACTGGTTAAGATAGACGGCATGACATCCATTTGCCTGAATGTCAACATGGAGAATACGAACCGTATACTCGGTGATAAGTGCATAACCCTCTGGGGACAGTCATACATCACGGACTATATCGGTGACATCAAATATCAGATATCCCCATTGTCCTTCTATCAGGTAAATCCTGTCCAGACAAATGTCCTGTACAACAAGGCTTTGGAGTATGCGGACCTGTCCGGTGACGAGACCGTGTGGGACATGTACTGCGGAATAGGAACCATATCCTTGTTCCTCGCACAGAAGGCAAAGAAGGTATACGGAGTGGAGATCGTTCCACAGGCTATAGATGATGCAAGACACAACGCCGAGATCAACGGGATCACAAATGCCGAGTTCTTCGTCGGCAAGGCAGAGGAAGTCGTTCCAGATATATATAAGAAGGGTGGCGACGGCTCCCACGCGGACGTCGTGGTCGTTGACCCACCGCGAAAGGGCTGCGATCAGGTGCTTCTGGACACTCTGGTCCACATGGCGCCGGAACGTATCGTCTACGTGAGCTGCGACCCGGCAACCCTGGCGAGGGATGTGAAAATACTTCAGGAGAAGGGGTATGAGGCGAAGAAGGTGGCGGTCGTTGACCAGTTTTGTCATAGTGGGCATGTGGAGAGCGTGTGCCAGCTCTTTAAAAAAAGTTCAGTTTATGAAGGAAGGTGCTGACTTGTACGACAGTCATATATATTGCAGGGAATATAAGGAATTGAAAGATTATATTGTGGATATTCTTAATGGTGAAATAGAAGAATATGATATTGAGGAATTGGCAAAACATATCCAAGAATTGTATGATTCGGGGGAAATGTCTTCTTCACAGTATGATGATTTGATGGGCTACGTTCAGGATCTGGCATATTGAAAGAGATTGAGTTTTTACCGGATGAGTCCAAGGCATGGGATGCACAAGGTGTCAAGTGCTGATGAGTGGGAGATGTAGAAATAAGCACGCTGAAACGGCAAAGAATGTCATGAAAGGATTGGGAACTGTTGCTAGCGTTGCTGTTGTAGTGGTTACAGGTGGAAAGATTAACCCAAAGAAATAGTGAAGGAGAAATAGAGATATGCGGTCTGTAAAAGTAAATGTGCCGAATCCGTCCTCTGAACAGATAGAGTTTTATTTGCGAGCTTGGGATGAACTTGAAAACTATCATCTACAGGAAGATGCGCTGGATAAACTCTTTTTTCAGATGTGTCCTGAGAATGTTGAGATGTCGGATATTCTATTAAAGGTTGTGGCACTTAATGATTTCTACAGCACGAATATCTTCTCTGTTTATCCTGTTGCAAAACACATCTTGTCATTGGATATAGATGTTCGTCTGGAGTCAGGAGACGTTACCCTTGTTTCAGATTTGCAGAAAGTAACAATCAACGGAGTGGAGAAGAATTTCTATTCATTCTCTACAAAGTATTGCAGTCACCATAAACCTCTTGAGTATCCTATTTATGATAGTTATGTAGAAAAGGTTTTGTGTTACTTCAGGGATAGAGATGGCTTCGCGAAGTTCAAAACGCCAGAGCTTAAAGATTATGAAAAATTCAAGGGCACGCTAATTGACTTCAGAGCGTTTTATGGTTTAGATCAGTATAACTTGAAAGAAATAGATAAATATATGTGGCAACTTGGAAAGGCGTACTTCCCTAAAAACTATGGAAAGAAAAAAATGCAGGAGAAGCAGAAATGAGTTGTATCACACAGATGCATTGTTTAGCTGTGAGCCATATCGGCATCCTGCGAAATTTCATTGATTGAGTGGGATGTGATACATACGAAATAGCGTTCAGAAAAGGAATATAGATTGAATATTTATGAAATGAATCACTTGATTTGTACAACAAGCAAATTGAGTGATTTTTTAAAATATGTATGTTGTGACATCGTTGATTTTCAAGTATGGACCGTCATTAAAAAGGAAATGGATTTTACGTGATTGGATAAAGAACATACAGGCAGACTGCTTTTGGAGAAGTTTAGCCTGTAAACGATATCAGCGGTATTTCGATTGTATGAATGCTATTGTAAAAATGATGTAACATGACATAATCGGATTGACTAAAGTGACACAGATATTTATAATATAGACAAAACGAAAATGACATGAACGGAGGACGGGGTAATGGAGAAATCTGTAACACTTGAAGAGGCGTTAAAAAGAATTGATGAGCTGGAAAAAGAGAATGCAGAACTTCGGGAGGAATTGGAGTATTACAGAAATCGTAAATTAAGCGGTCGGCAGAAACATAACGCAAAATGGATGGCAATTTATAATGATTTTGTTGTTGGATATGAGAGCGGCATGACAATGGTAGAAATTGCGAAGCGGAACAATGTCAGTGAGAGGACGATTTATAGGTATAAAGCATATTATGACAAAATGAAGAAAAAAGAGAAATAGAACAATAATAGCAAATCGGACATAATGCTGATGTCGGCAATATGTTCATATGAGAATTGCAGACGTTTTTTGACCGCAAATGGATGGAGGAGTTCTATGGCAGAAGATAAAAAGAAAGATGAAATTGCAGTAATTGAAATTACAGAAGAATACATGAAGGGGCGGCTTTATGAATTCAGAGGGAAAAAAGTTATGCTTGATTCAGATTTGGCAGAAATTTATGGGTATGAGACCAAAAATTTTAAAAGGCAGGTTAAGAATAACATTGCCAAATTTGAAGGCGATGATTTTATGTTTGAATTGAATGATGTAGAAGTGGAAAATCTTTCAAGGTGCAAAAATTTCACCTTGAATATGGGAAGAGGTTCAAATATAAAATACAAACCTTATGTGTTTACAGAACAGGGTGTATATATGCTTATGACGGTTTTGCGCGGCGATCTTGCAATTAAACAAAGCCGTGCACTTGTGAAAACTTTTAAGAAAATGAAAGATTACATTTTAGAAAATAGCGATCTAATCGGTCAGCGGGAAATACTTCAGTTAAGCATGGAGACGGCTAACAACAGAATAGAAATTAACAAAATCAACTCAGATATGATTTCTATTGAAAAACAGATTTCTGATGTCGCAGAAGGCTTGAAGGATGTTGTGACAAAATCTGAGTTGGCAGATATGATGAACAGCTTTGTTTCAGACGATGATGACAAGTGGCTCATGTTTAATGCAAAATTTAGTAGTGCAGATGAGGTATATGAGTCTATTTATAAGCAGGCAAAGTCGTCAATATATGTTGTAGATAATTATATTGGATTAAGAACGCTGGTACACCTTAAGAATTCTCCGACCGGAGTAGACATTATTTTATTCAGTGATAATGTTGGAAATAATAAACTTCACAACATAGAATTTACAGATTTCTGCAAGGAGTACCCAACAGTAAATTTGTCAATGAAAAAGACAGGCGGTATATTTCATGATCGATTTATCGTATTGGATTATGGAACTGCTGATGAAAGGGTTTTCTTATGTGGTGCTTCATCAAAGGATGCAGGGTCTAGAATAACCAGTATTGTTGAAGATTATGGAATATCTAAATATGCCCCTGTGATTGCCTCGCTGTTAAAAAATCCGACGTTGATTTTACCACAATAGAAATGTAGTAGGAACGTCCCAAATTAGTTGGAGAAAGTAGAATTATATGAGAAAAAATGACAAATTTCCATTCGCTATGACCAGGAAATTATTGGTTGTGTATATTGTTTTTACAGTTCTTCTGGGACTATTTCTGTTTTTTGCCATAGGAGATATGGCTGGAAAATGTGCGGCATGCATTGTTTGTCCGATGCTCATTGCATATTTGCTCTATGCGTATTGCAAGGAAAGTAAAGCAGATACGAAAGCTCGTGAGATGAAAGCACAATATATGAATGGCAGTTATTTTGAAAGCCCTGAGTGGCATGAGAAATATGTAGCCTATCTCAATGAGCACCCTTTTGAGAAACCTAAATATCAAAGTATGAAACTGGACTTATTAAAAAGATTTCAAAGACGGGAATATCTTGTTAATATGATATTGCTATTGTTCCTGATGTTTTGTACCTTGTGTCTTATTCCTTTAGGGCGTTATTATATGGCTATCATAGGATTTTGCCTATTCGGATTCTTGTTTTGGCTAGAGTTTTCACTGTATATAGGAATGCCGGTACGGAAGTGGCTGAAGGGCGATATTGACTATGAGGGACTTGAAGCGTCATATTTAAAAAGTCAGATGCTTTTCTATAAAACAAATGCATTAGCATTTGGAACTACACATTTACATGGATTCACAGAGAAAAAAATATATGCAATAGACTATCGATTGGTGGAAGGAATATCAAGAAAAATAGTACGTCTTAAGAAGTATGAGGATGGAATTTATAATACGGAGGAGTATCAGCATTTTGCAGTTATTCATGTCAGACTGCCAAGAAACGGAGACATTCATGATGTTGAGATCGAACTAAATGAGTTTCAGGTTCAAATGGCAATCGATAAGTTATCCGTCTATAAAATTGGTGAAGATTTTATGGAAAATCTTTCTGTAAATGAGCATAAAGAAAATGAGGCTGTAATATAGCCAATGTTGGAAATGTAGTAGGGACGTTGCTTTTGTCACGAGGACTGTCCCGTGTCACAATTTTATAAGACAGAGGGACGCTCTTTGTGACAAAAGGAACGTCCCCAATTAGTTGAATCAAAGGTTTTTGTGATATGGGAAGAAGAATGGATGTGTGTTTCTATTTTCGCAGAGTGATGATATAAGTGGAGGTTTGCCTCAGAAGATAGGCTTTTTGGAATGGTAAATATACATTTGGGCGAAAGTATACTTTTAATAATAAGCGATTAGTACATTTTGAGGAGTGCTACAAGGTGAAGGAGGGATATATATATTCGAATTAAGAAAAAATCCAGGATTAAAAGCTAATGTAATTTCAATGTATAAAAGTCGTTTTCAAAGCGAAGGCTTTTTTAGACCTAGGATTGCAGAGAATGTGACAATCTCTGGAAAATTAAAAGAACATACAGTTGATATTTATTTTGAATTCTTTCAGATGAATAATTTAGAGCGTACAGTGATTAAAGTAATAGAAGGTACAGAAGTAACAGAGAATGATATGTGGGAATTTGCAAATGTCTTGAAAGATTTACATTTTTGGGCAAAAGGTGTTATTTACTATGATGATAGAGTATCTAGTGGGGCAAAGAAAGTGGCTGAATTGACAAATATTGATTTAAAGAAATTTGATTTACTTGATGAAGTAAGCAAATCTGCTTCAAGCTATTTAAAAGTAATGCTGCCAGATGAAGAGATAATAGGGGATCCATTTTGGACCGTTATGGAAACAGAACAAGATAGTGGTAAGAATACAGGAAATTACGTGATGGTTAATGATTATAGTATTTTATTGTTTTTATCAAAGAAGCAGGCTATTAATTATTGCAGTAAAATGGAAGAGAGTGCTAAGGTCTTTGGTGTTTCTCAAAACCATCTCAAAGTATTAGTTTCTCTTCGAGAAAAAGAGAAATTTCCAGATTTTAGTATAGCTTTTCCTGAATTTGAGCAATTACAGGAAGGTTCTGTCGCATGTTATCCAATTCCACATAAAAATTTAAAAAAATTTATTTGAGGGGAGACAATAATGAATAATGTATCAAAAGAAAAAGGAGGGAAGTTTGAGTCTATTATTGAAAAAATTTATATTCAAATTGCTAATAATGAGCGAATAAAAGCTAAAGTTGAGAAACATGTTCCAATAATAGGAGATGATGGTGCAAGCCATGAGATAGACATACTATATTCATACGAACATTTTGGGGTGAACTACAAGGTGGCAATTGAGTGTAAAAACTGGAAAAATCCAATAAATGTTGGTGAGCTAAGAAATTTTTCTTATAAATTAGAACATATAGGGAACATAAATGGAATTTTTATTTCGGCAGAAAGTGAGTTTCAAGATGGAGCAAAAAAAGTATCTAGTTATAATGGAATCAGACTTATAAAATATGATGAACTTTATAAGTTTATTAATGGTGAAAATGGTAAATACTTGGTTCCAGATTATAAAACTATAGGTGACCCTTTTTGGATGCTTATGAATTTGAACGGAAAAAATTTCATAGAGCAAAATTTGTTTTTTAAAGAGGGAATATTACTTTTTGAAAGCAAATATTTTGCCGAGCAATTCCAAAATCTTTACTTATTGAATTGCGATAATAATGTAAAACTAGTAGGAGTATCACAACAACATTTGAAAGAAATCATATATTTAAAAGATAAGTATAAAGTTTCTGTGAAATTATTTAACCAGTTTACAAGTGATTTAAATAAGTGTCCATATCATTTTTGGGATTTAGATGTTGCAGATATTGAAATGTATATTAGATAATGTAATGGTTATAATATTCGCCATGATCGTGCGGATTAAAAGAGTGATTATACGATGAATTTATAACAGAATATCAGACCTATAGTTTGATGAGTGCAAGAAAGTTGAAGTTCTAGGACTTTAGATAGAAATATGCAGCATTCGGCATTGTCTGAAAAAGCTAAAGGAGATAAGGAGCCCCCATGGACAGAAAAAACGAAGCCCTAAACTACCTGAAACAATACCCCAAGATGGCAAAATGGATGAATACCTGCATTTGTTGCGGATCCATGGGCTATAACCCGGATATGCCGTACAAGATTACTTCGCGGGATGGCAATGGGGAATATGACACAGTATTTTCAAGAAACATAAAGAAGTATTTTTCGCCACTGAGAGTAAATGATATGGGGATGTGCGACATTTGTCAGAAATATTGGGAAGAAAATCATTAAGCAACTTGATATGATGAAATAGAGGCTTGCAGCAATAAACCAAATAGAAAAGGGGAAAAGACGATGGAATTTATATGTTACCCGAAATGTTCAACCTGCCAGAAGGCAAAGAAATGGCTGGACGAGAATAGGATAGAATACACGGAGCGCCACATTGTGGATGATAATCCTACATATGATGAGCTTAAGAAATGGTATGGTAGGAGTGGACTGCCACTCAAAAGATTTTTTAATACGAGCGGCATGCTGTATAAGGAGATGAAACTGAAGGACAAGCTTCCGGATATGAGCGAGGATGAGCAGTTGCAGCTTCTTGCGACAAATGGCATGTTGGTGAAGAGACCACTTGCCGTTGATAAGGAGTTCGTGCTGCCTGGATTTAAAGAGAAAGAGTGGACAGAGAAGATGCTGTAGTAGGGACGTTGCTTTTGTCACGAGGACTGTCCCCGTGTCACGATTTTATAAGACAGAGGGACGCTTTGCGTGACAAAAGGAACGTCCCCAATTTTTAAATAAGACAGAGGGACACTCTTTGTGACAAAAGGAACATCCCCATGGAGACCCATGGAGAAAAAATGAAAAAAATTGATGTAAACAACAATTGGGAAATGCATCGCGTAGGCGATGGCGAATGGATTATGGCGACAGTGCCGGGATCGGTGTATGGGGATCTGCTGCAGGCGGGCAAGATGGAAGATCCGTTCTGGAAGGACAATGAGATAGAAGCACTGAAGCTGATGGATTACGATTATGAGTACCGCACCAGCTTTTCGTGTGATGATGAGCTGCTGGGATCGGATGAGGTTATCCTTCGGTTTGAAGGGCTGGACACCATTGCGGATATCACGCTCAATGGTGTGAAGCTTGGACACGCCGACAATATGCACAGGACATGGGAGTATTCGGTAAAGGATACCCTGAAGCAGTCGGATAATATATTAAGTGTATATTTTTATTCGCCGACAAAGTTCATCGCAGATGCATTTGCGAAGGCTCCAACACGGGGAACCGAGGATGCCATGAACGGATTTGTACATATCAGAAAAGCTCACTGCATGTTTGGCTGGGACTGGGGCGCACATCTTCCAGATGCAGGAATATGGCGGCCGGTCAGCTTGCTTGGCATTGATACCGCACGGATAGATTCTGTTGAAATCCTGCAGCATCATGGTCAGGACTCAGTGGAACTTGATATAAAGCCGGAGATAGAATTTGCCCGGAAGCATATTGGTTCTGGATCAGAGACGGGACAGCTGAGTGCAAACGTTAGAGTAGTAGATCCGGTTGGAAACGAAATTATAAATAGAATATTAAATGAAGATATCACGAAGCATATACATATAGACAACCCACAGCTCTGGTGGCCGCGCGGGTATGGAGAGCAGAACCTTTACACTGTTTCCGTTGACCTTGTGAAAGATGATGGTACGGTGGTTGACAACTGGACGAGAAAGATCGGCCTGCGGACAATAACTATGGATCGTACAAAGGACAAATGGGGTGAGAGATTTGCCACCTGCGGAAACGGTGTAAATATATTTGCCATGGGTGCGGATTACATTCCGGAGGACCATCTCCTTGGACGTGTGACACCTGAGACCACAAGGGCTCTGCTTGAGAAGGCGGTATTTGCGAACTTCAATTCTATACGTGTGTGGGGCGGTGGATATTATCCTGACGACTGGTTCTATGATATGTGCGATGAGATGGGATTTGTGGTGTGGCAGGATTTCATGTTTGCGTGTGCTGTCTACGATCTCACACCAGAATTTGAGGCAAATATCACCGCGGAATTTATTGACAACTTAAAGAGGATCCGCCATCATGCGTCACTCGGGCTTATGTGTGGCAATAATGAGATGGAGCAGTTTGTTAAGGAGAGAAAATGGGTGAGCAAGGACAGCGAGGTGCGGGACTATATTATTATGTACGAGCGAATTCTCCCTAAGATCATGAAGCAGTATGCTCCACAGGTATTTTATTGGCCAGCGAGCCCGTCCTCAGGTGGTTCATTTGATGATCCGAGAGACGAGAATCGTGGTGATGTGCATTATTGGGCTGTGTGGCATGGTGATAAGCCATTTTCTGAGTACAGAAAGTTTTACTTCAGATATCTTTCCGAATTCGGTTTCCAGTCATTTCCTTCAAAGAAGACTGTTGAGACATTTACGGATGATGAGCGTGATATGAATATCTTTTCATACATTATGGAGAGGCATCAGAGAAATGGATCGGCAAATGGAAAGATAATGAATTATATGCAGCAGACGTATAGATATCCATCTGATTTCGAGACGGTTATCTACGCGTCACAGCTCCTGCAGGCGGATGCCATCAGGTATGGTGTGGAGCATTTCCGAAGAAACAGAAATGATGACAGGTGCATGGGAGCGGTGTACTGGCAGTTCAACGACTGCTGGCCGGTTGCATCCTGGTCCGGTGTGGATTACTGCCAGCGCTTAAAGGCACTGCACTACTATGCAAGACGTTTCTTTGCTCCGATCATGATCTCCTGTGAAGAGGAGGGCATGCTTGGAAGTGGACAGGAGCTGGTGAGACTTCCATTTGAATTCCCGAAGTCCATACGCCTCTGCGTGGCAAATGAAACCATGAACACAGAGAAAATACTTGTGTCCTGGCAGCTGAGGGACGCGTCAGCTCGTGTTCTTGAATCCCACGAGGAGGAGATCACTGCGCCAGCGCTGACGAGCGTATGGCTTGACAAGGTTGAACTTCCTGGTATCGACATTTACCACCAGTATGTGAGCTATCAGGCAAGCATGAAAGAACAGGTAATATCAGAGGGGACTGTCATATTCTCATATCCGAAGTATTTCTGCTACGAGGAGCCTCATTTGCAGGCGACAGTAGATGGCGACTATATCACAGTCAGTGCGGATGCTTATGCGAAGAGTGTGGAGATCCTGAACGAGAATGAGGATCTGATCCTGTCGGATAACTATTTTGACCTGAATGCAGATTCAAAGACTGTAAAGGTTATAAGTGGAAGCGTGGATAAGCTGAGGCTTAGAAGTGTATATGATATAAGTTGATCTTGATAAGAGAGATTTATAAATGGTAAATGCCAGCACATTATATATGTGCTGGCATTCACAAGAAAGGAGAAGCCATATGAGTTTTGCATTGTTTCTGGACATAGATGGTGTATTGAATACCCGGACGACAGTTGTGGGGGCGCCCAGTGGCAGAACAGGGATCGATGAGTCCAGAGTGAGGCTGCTGAAAAAGGCGTTAAAACAGTTTGGCGATGCAGCAATCGTTCTGACTTCTGATTGGAAGCTTATGAGAGAAGACGGGGATGACTTCTCATATCTTGTATCTATGCTGGCCAAATTTGGACTAAGCCTGTCTGGAAAGACAACCGATGTCTGGGTTGGCAGAGGTGAGGGCATCCAGAGCTATCTGGCGGAACATCCTGGGATAGATGAATACGTGATACTTGATGACAACACATTTGATTTCTCCAATTATCCTAAGCTTTGGGAACGGCTGTTGCTTACCAATGGCATAGAGAATGCCGAATATGCTTCAAAGACACCGGCGATTGAGGCGATGCTTTTTCTGGAAGCAGTTAAGGATTGAAAAGCAACATAAGAAAAAACTTAGACCGTCCTGAAAGGGTATTCGTGTGAGACTCTGCGGATCACACCTGCCAGTTGCTCCATAAGCCTTCTTTCTACATCTTCGAAATGAACCCTGCTCATGAGATAGGCATATGAATGCAATGCAATGATAGAAAGCACTGCATCGTGTTGTTCTGATTCATTCAGATTATCAAAGTCTTGATAGGAAAATGTGAGATTATTTCTTGCTTCTGTGAGAAAACATTTGTCCATAAATTCGTATATATCCGTGTATTTCTTAAATATTTCCTCTGATTTCAAAAAACGGGTAAATGTATTTTCTGAGTAGTCCAGTGGAAAAGTGGAAGTGTAATATCTGCTGAAGAGCAGTTCCAGTCTGGATATAAAAGAGCTGGTGAAAGCTGTCGTGATCACATCCCTCAGTTTGTTGTAATAATTCAGCCATGTTATATATTGTTCTATCTCTGCATAGGAATTACCAGAAAAAAGCTCGTTTACCAGGATGGGAGCCATCTTGTTCTTCATGATAGTTATAACAGCATTCTCATCAAGCTTTAGTTCGTCGCAGCACGTCTTTACTGTAAAATTTCTTACCTCATCAAATCCGAGCAGGTAGTTGGGATCTACATTGTATAGATCACATAGATTCACAAATTCATCAAGTGAAGGGAGCCTTTCCATCTTTTTACTTTCGAAATTGGACATGGTGGAACGACTGCCGAGGTTTATGGATTCACATACCTTCTCCTGCGTCATACCTATACGTTTTCTTGATGTACTTAAACGATTCTTAAACTCGATAAAATTGTTGGTATGTGTGTCACTCAGACTGTGCTTCCCCATATATATAATTTCCTCCCTTGATTTTGATTATTCTTGGTGTAATGTCGATGCATTTAAATAGATTATATCACTAGTGACACAAATATGATACATTAATAATGAGGAAAATGATGAAAATATGTTAAAAAATGTGTACATACGAATACATCAAAATGCGGTAAGCTAGAATAAGCATTGAGTGATACATTTGAAAAGGAGGAATTTGTTGATGAATAAATTGAAGGCGAAGAAGGTGTGTGTGGATTATCTGAAACAGCATACATTGGAATTCCATGAGTGCTTAGATATAGATAATGGCAGTACAGGTATAGTAGTGGCACTGTCACATTGCTATGATTGCCCGGACAAAAGGCTGGAGGCGGAGCTGTCTTTTTATGATTCATGCATTGAGGCAAGGGTGTTCTATACTCAGAACGCAGCTTCCTGGGTGGAGAAATCAACTAATAGGGATGCCCTCTACAGACTTATGAACTTTATCAATGCCAGGGTCTGGCCTCAGAGCCACGATGGGGCAGATGGAACATTATATAGTGCAAATTGTCTGATATGTCCACGTATATATGTTACAGAGGATGACAGCTATGATATAACTGCGACAGTGATGATCGATTATAATATATGTGATATGGCGCCGCTGGAGGTTATGGATGCGGTTACGGTGTCGATGCCACAGATATTGAATGAGCTTAGCGCTCCTATATTTCTTTTGGTGCTGGGCAAGATAGACGTTGAGACTGCAATGCAGCTTGTTCGGGAGAAATTCGGTATGAAGTGATTGACAGATTTAATCGAGAAGGGCGGAAACATAGTATTCAGTATTTTGATGACACTTATGTTGTTACAGGCCATACCCCGACACAAGGCATACCGGGTAATCCCAGACCTGGATACATATACAGACAGAATAATCATATCGCCATTGACTGCGATGCGGTGAGAAGAAGCGGGCGGCTTGCGGCGATAAGGCTTGATGATGGCAAAGAATTTTACACAGGAGACTGATGTTCAAGAGAACAGGGAGGAGTGCTTATGAGGATATATTGTATGAGTGATATTCATGGCTGCATAGCTGAATTCGTGGATGCTTTAGCTTTGGTGTGGGATCACCTGGATGAGCCTGATACTATGCTTTGCCTGCTTGGGGACTATATTCATGGAGGCGCAGATGGTTATGCAGTCCTGGATAAGATAATGAATCTGCAGAAGAAATATGGTCCTGATAAGGTAGTTGCTCTTATGGGTAACCATGAGGAATTTGTTCTTCTGGGAGACTCGAGTATAAACCGGCTGATCGGTGTCTTTGATGACGATGCAGATGATGCCCGGGAATGTGATGATGACAGATATATAAGATGGATCGAGAATCTTCCGAGGTATTTTACAGAGGGCAACACGATATTTGTCCATGCTGGCATTGATGAGGAAGCCGGTGACATGTGGGAATGGATGACCAGCGAGGACACTTATGTCAACAAGTATCCGGCGGAGACCGGGAAGATAGAAGGACTTGATATGAAGGTCGTAGCCGGACATGTTGGCACAGCAGAGATCTCCGGGGATCCAAGATTTCATGATATTTACTATGATGGTGAATCACACTATTACATTGATGGAACGGTGCTGGACAGCGGCGTTATCCCAGTCCTTCTAGTTGATACTGATGAGGACAAATATTACAAAGTCACAGAGTCTGGTGAATGGCTTGTACAACCATTTACTACTTAGTCCTTTCCCTTAAAATACAAAGGCGCACAGTTCCGTTGGGAGCTTGTGCGCCTTTGTACATTCATTTGCTGAGAACAATATAGCATGGCGGGAGTGAAAATCGAATCTAAGATATTGCAGTAAAGGTGGATATGTGCTACAATATCCGAAAAGTCGGAAGTGAAACGGGGGTACATTGTGAAGGTATATGAGAAGATATTTGCAAGGCTTGACGAACTGAATATGAGCCAATCAGAGCTTTCGAGAAGAACGGGGATTTCCACCAGCACGATAAATGACTGGAAAAAGAAGAAGATCAATCCCCAGGCAGACAAGCTGGTTGCTATCTGTAAGGCACTTGACATGTCATTGGCAGACCTGCTTGGAGAAGACGGGGCTGAGAGCAGTGGCACAGATTACAGTGCCGAGGAGAAATATCTGGTGGAGTGTTATCGCAGATCGGATAATTATGTGAGAAGGCATATGCTCAGATATATGGAGCTCATTGACAATGTTGAGCCAAATGAGATGAAGACACCACAGAGGAATGTTGCCGTTATACAGGATGTGGATGGGAATAATATTGTGTTTATCAATGATATTATTTTTAAGGGAAAACGTTCTATAACATGGCCCGATGTTGAGGAATATCTGCGCCAGAATGTGGGAGAGTTCTATTCTATAGCAGAGACTGGAGATATAGTTTATATCGGTACAGATTTGCCGGACGAATACGCAGGATCTAATTACACGAAACATATTAAAGGAACAGTGGCAAAAGCAAAGGCAAGTGCGGCTCAGGCAATTACTGAGATAATTGAAATAGCAACATCCAAAACAGCGGAAGAAAATAAAAAAGAGAAACATAGCCGTAATGCTAAAAATGGCTGGTATAGATATGATACCAGATTTGCGTTACCGGTTTACGATGAAGGTGGTGAGGTTGAGCGGTACAATGTGTTTAGTGCAAGATTATTGATCAGACATGCTGCTTCTGGGAAAATGTATCTGTATGATGTTTTAGAAATAAAAAAAGAAACGAGCAAGCCTTGTCAGGTGTAAAACCCTACCCAGTAGAAAACCCATTTCTTAATAAGTAAAGAATAAATCATGCTAAAGAAAAAGTCAACAGACATTTGAGGCGGAGGTTTCGGATTTGTAAATATTATTTATTTTAGCTTGAAGAGGCTGGAAAGGACATAGATTGAATTTACAGGAGACATTAAAACACTATTTTGGATATGACAGTCTGAGATCAGGACAGCAGGAGCTTATAGATGGAATACTTGCAGGAAGGGATGTGCTTGGAATTATGCCAACCGGAGCAGGTAAGTCGCTTTGTTATCAATTGCCGGCTTTGATGATGGAAGCCGCCGGGAGGGGAGTGACGATAGTTATCTCACCGCTAATATCACTTATGGTAGATCAGGTTAAGGCACTGAACCAGGCGGGAGTTCACGCTGCGTATATCAATAGTACATTGACAGAAGGACAGATCAGAAAAGCTTTGAAATATGCCGGACAGGGCAGATATACACTCATGTATGTTACCCCGGAGAGACTTGGCACTGCGCAGTTTCTGGATTTTGCCGGCAAGGCAAGTCTTGCAATGGTGACAGTTGATGAGGCTCATTGCATATCCCAGTGGGGACAGGATTTCAGACCAAGCTATCTGGAAATAGCGGATTTTATAGATAAGCTGCCAGTGCGCCCTGTTGTGAGTGCGTTTACCGCTACAGCAACAGATATAGTAAGGCGGGATATCGTCCAGAATCTTAGACTTGAATCTCCTGTCACGATTGTCACAGGATTTGACAGACCGAATCTGTTCTTCAAGGTTGTGAACAGGAAAGGCGGACGTGAGACGGACAACAGTGTATTGAACTATGTCAAGAGACATGAGGGAGAGAGCGGGATCATATATTGTGCTACCAAGAAGAATGTGGAGAAGGTACACGAATTGTTGGTGGCACATGGAATATCTGCCGGTCGGTATCATGCCGGATTATCGATGGATGAGCGCAAGAGGAGTCAGGAGGATTTTACATATGACAGGCTCAGTGTGATGGTGGCGACAAATGCATTTGGCATGGGTATTGATAAGTCAAATGTGAGGTATGTGCTTCATTATAATATGCCGCAGAGCCTTGAGTATTACTATCAGGAGGCTGGAAGAGCCGGACGTGATGGTGAGGAAGCGGAGTGCGTACTGTTCTTCTCAAAGCAGGATATCATGATAAACAAGCGTTTGCTGGAACATAAGGTTAGTTCTGCAAATGCAGGCATAGACGATGATGAACTGCGGGCAAATGACCAGCGGAAGCTGAATCAAATGATACGTTATTGTGAAACGGATCAGTGCCTGAGACAGTATATACTGAGGTATTTTGGAGATGAAAGCCCTTGCACATGTGACAAATGCAGTAATTGTGTTGTGACGGAGGAAGAGACAGAGCAGTCATACATAACTGACAAACGTGCTGTGAAAAAGATGGCGGTGATGGCTGATCTGACAGATGAGGGAATGGAACTGTTTGAACTTCTCCGGGCTGGACGCCTGGAGCTTGCAAGGAAGCAGAATGTGCCGCCATTTATCATTTGTTCGGATAAGACTCTCAAGGATATGTGCATTAAGTTGCCGAGGAACAGTGAGGATATGAAGAACGTATATGGTATGGGAGTGCAGAAGACGGAGAGTTATGGAGAGACATTTGCAGAGATTATAGACGAATTCTGCCTTGCACATACGGAATATGTGGAGAGCATGAAAGCGGAAGCTTTGGATTCTGACAATCTTGGTGACTTAGGGACACAAGGTGTGGAATCGGAAAAGCAGCGCAGAAAAGAGAAAACAGTCAGGAAGAAAGAGTTCTATATTGATCCGAACATGCTTGATGATGTGGAGATCGTCGATGAATGTATTGTTTCTGAGCTGGCGAATCGTATAAATGAACTGAATCAGAAACAGGGAATCACAGGCATGAAAAAGCTGACAGCGGCATTTATCAATGGTCTGCTACAGCAAAATGGCTACATTGAAGAACTGGACATGGATGATGGCAGCAAGACGAAGCGGGTTACCTCAAAAGGGGCGGAGATTGGAATCCGTGAGGAAGAGCGGAAAGCGAAGTTTGGCAGAAGATACTATGCAATCACACATAGCAGGGAGAGCCAGAAGGTGATAATAACTCTGCTTAAGGAGTATTTTTCACAGGATACGGTGAGGGAATAGTGGAGTGAGAAAAATATTATTCATCTTAAAGGGATCGAAATCGATACGTTTAAAAAGAAAGTGATAGATTACTTTATGATTAACAATAGATTGACAATAATGAGGTATGAAGATAATGGTATTTGAAACTATATACAGTTTGTATGAAAAAGAAGTAGTAAACGAGATTAAGAAATTAAAAACGGATGAAGAAATAAAATTTATTGAAAGAAAAGGAATTATACGAGATATTGTGTTGAAAAGGTTGGCAAAAGCATTAAGTGTGGCTGTATACAGAAATGGAAAGATAGAGGATGTACATGCGGGGGAATGCGAAGGGGAAGACTATTTTAGAGGTATACCGGATAGTTGTATGAAAGCAATTAATATTGATGTTTGTAATAAAATATATACGATGTTAAAACTATTGCTTAGTACAGATGAGGATGATTTTAAGATAGCTAATGCAGTTCTAAGATTCTCAGAGATGTGTGCGTCAGATTGGAATGAACCAGAACTGGATGATAGTATATACAATAAAGAACTGCTTGATTTGTTGTAATCATTTTTAGAAAGAGGATCAGACATATGAAGATAATAAATGCAACACCAAAAGACAAAGAAGAGCTGCTCTCACTTTATCACGCCATGATAGGCGGACCGTGTGAGTGGAGCGAGAATTATCCTGACGAGAATACCATAGCATTTGACCTGAAGAACGATGATCTGTTTGTTATGAAGAATGATAAAGAGGAAATAGTAGCCACAATATCCATAGATCACGACGATGCTGTTGAGGCACTTACGTGCTGGAGAGCAGATCTGGCTCCATCGGGAGAACTTTCAAGGCTGTGCGTCAGAAAGGATATGCAGGGCCAGGGGATTGCGAAAACCATGATGAACTATGCCTGTGATGTCCTGAAAAGCAGAGGCATGAAGGGCGTTCATATACTTGTCAGAGAGGGACATGTGGTGGCGCTTTCCACATATGCCAAGATTGGCTTTGAAACAGTTGGAGAGTGTGATCTTTTTGATAAGCATTTTATATGTATGGAGCGGGGATTCTAAAGCGGTAGATATTGCAAGTTACAGGATGCAGCTGCGGCTATATTGTAATATAATGGGGGTGTATTGTTTGATGAGTTATAGAGATGAGACATTTCTATATATATAAGAATGAACGAGCGGAGGTGCACAGAATGATAATTACAATAGGTAGAGAATGTGGATGTGATGGTGATGAAGTGGCAGCAAGACTTGCCTCAAAATATGGTATAGCATGTTACACAAAGAAAGAGATAATAAGGCTGGCAAAGGAGAAGGGTGTGTATGACAAATATCCGTTTTTCTTTGGAGAGAAGGCTATAGATTCTATGATGCAGTCGGTGTCAGATGACTTTGTCGTGAAGAGAAGAAAGACTCCGGAGGAGGTACTTGAGAGATTGCTTGACGGACAGGATGGTGTTGTAGTGGGAAGAGCATCGGACTTTGCATTCAAGAACAGGAACGATGCAGTGAGAATATTCCTGTGCGGAGATAAAGACGGCAGAATAAAGAGGATAATGGACAAGCATGGCATATCAGAATCAAAGGCAAAGAGTCTTGTGGAGGAGACTGATGCCAGGCGGAGAAGCTATCATGACTATTACTCAGGAGAGAACTGGGGCTATTCAGGACATTATGACCTGTGCCTTGACGAGGTGAAGCTCGGCGTGGACGGTGTTGTGGAGATGGTCGCAGCGTATATGAAGGTAATAGGCAAGTAGAACTGAGACAGATGGAAGCGCGGTGAAAGACCGATGAAAGACCAATGGAGGTGAGACGGAAGCCCAATGAAAAGCCAATGGAAGCCTAATGGAAGGCCAATGGAAGGCCAATGGAAGGCAGATAGAAGCCGGATAGTGTGAGTTAGTCAGAGAGGTTTCTGACATTATGATTTGAAAGGTATAGATATGGGAGAAAAAGCAACAGGAAAATACAGCCTTTTGGTTCCGGAAGGAAAGTATTCGTTTAAAACACTGAGCCCTGTGACCATGCATGATCTGGGATTGGACATGATATGCAGGCAGTTGTCATCCAAGGAGGCAGAACAGAATTATATAATGCGCGTTATGTCGCAGATGTATGAGGATCCGGAGGTGACCCGGTACAGATGTGATATATTTGAGGACATTCTTGACCATAAACAGTTAAGGGAAGATATGATGGAGACCCTCAACAGGATAAGTTTTCTGAAGGATTACGGAAGCTTTCGCCGCGAATACGATGAAGGTGCAAGTGTGTGGGAGCTGATGCACAGGCTTGATGAGATAGGCGATTATATCAAGTGTGTTGATGCTTTATATGAATGTCTTAATAAGTATGAACTTCACTCTGACGGATTTGCCGGGCTCAGGGATTATGTGAAGAGAATATATAGTGATAATGGTTTTGGTGAACTTAAGGAAGATATATCCAAACTGAAATTTGATACCTCAGAGATAAAGAGTATAACGGTTGGAATCAATCTGAATGAGAGATTTGAAGCTGAGGGCGTAGGCCTTATATCAGTGAACAACAAATACTTCACCAGAGGTGGTGTTCTCAGTAATTTCTATGATCATCTAGTAACCAGAGACAGGATCAGCAATGAGGCGCAGTGGAAGGGAGATTATAAGTTCCAGCCATTTGATGCAAGAAGTGAGCTTCAGGTGAACGCTCCTATGCAGCAGATGGTGCAGACCGCCGCTGTGGGTACCGTGGCAGGTGCTGCTGCCGGAATTGGCGGAATACCTGAGGGCGACCAGGCAAAGGATGTGACCAGATATACGGACAGAGTAGTGGGACATATGGTATCCGGGATAGTGAAGAAAATGAGACAGGTGCTCAATAAATATGTATCCATAACCATCACAGACATGACGGATCTCATACCGGAGCTTACATACTATATAAGATGGGCTGAGTATATAGAAAAATTGCAAAGCAGAGGTGCGGTATTTTCCAAGGCAAGGGTTGTGAACTCTGCATATCAGCCGGACGCAGGTACATCTGAGGAAGCCAATTCCAAGAGCAGATATTATATGAAGGCTCGTGGCGTATACAATATCAAGCTTGCAGCATTTGATACGGAGGAGTCGGATCACATAGTGACCAATGATCTGGACTTTGACAGCGAGCACAGAGTGTATATCCTCACAGGTGCCAACAGAGGCGGCAAGACGACTATAACCCAGACGATAGGCCAGCTTTTTGTACTGGCTCAGGGCGGTATATATATCCCGGGTGATGAATTTGAATTTGCTCCTGTGGACTGCGTATTTACGCATTTCCCTGCTGACGAAGACAAGACCCTGGATCTTGGAAGACTTGGTGAGGAGTGCAAGAGGTTTAAGGAGATATTTGACGGTGCGGGTGACGGCAGCCTGATACTTCTCAATGAGACGTTTTCAACTACGTCATTTGAGGAGGGCTATTATATAGCCAGAGATTCCGTGAGAGCGATTCTGACAAAGGGAACGCGGACGATATACAACACCCATATGCATAAGCTGGGCTTTGATGTGGATGAGATGAATGAAGGACGCGCAGATGGCAAGGTATATTCGCTGATCGTACATAACGAGGGATCACAAAGATCTTACAAGATCGAGATAGCGCCGCCGGCTGGCAGATCATATGCCAGTGACATAGCGGAGAAATATGGTGTTACATATGATATGCTGGTGAATAAAGAAAAATAGTTGGCTGTATGCACTGCTTGCGGATGATATTACAGACGATATGTGGGCAGTTTAGAGTCATATAATATGAATTGTCTACAGTGAAGATATTGGAGGGTATAGGATGACAGAAAAGCATACAGACAAGAGAACAATACTTATAGTGGATGATGACGCTGATCTGTCTATGCTGATACAGGATATGCTGGAGGACAACGGCTATGCTTTTCTGTACGCAGCCAGCATAGACGATGCATATGAAGTGCTGACAGATAACAAATGTGATCTCATACTTCTGGATATCAATCTTCCCGATGGTACAGGTTTCTCATTCTGTAAAGAACTCAGGCATACTTCGCAGGTGCCAATCATATTTGCAAGTGCAAGGACGAGTGAGGATGACAAGGTGAATGGTCTTGATATGGGTGGAGATGACTATATCGCAAAGCCGTATTCACTGAAAGAGCTTATGTCTCGTATCCGTTCGATACTCAGGAGAACTTATGGTGTTGATGACAATAAGTCTGAGATGTTGACCCTGAACACAGACGGGAACGAGATAGAGATCAACAGGTACGCACGGACTGTGAGCAGAAACAAAAGTAATGTGGATATGAAGCCGAAGGAATTTGACCTGCTTGTATACATGGCGGAGAACAGAGGCAGAGTATTGACCAAGGAACAGATCATGAGTGCCGTGTGGGGGCTGTACAGTGATGTGGAGCCATCCACGGTTGCGGTGCATGTGAGGTGGCTCAGAGAAAAGCTTGAGACAGATCCGTCACATCCGCAGCTTATCCGTACGGTATGGGGAACGGGATATGTGCTGGGAGATAGTGAATAGACAAAGACAGTGAGAATAATATGAGCTTGTAAGGTGGATGTCCACTTGGCAGCTATAGGGAGTTTATATGAAGCGACATTCAGTAAGAAGCAATATAATAAAAATGCTGATCGTGTTCATGTGCGCTATAACCATAGTTTTTGGCTGGCTGTTCTACAGGGAGAAGCAGGACGAGACACGGCGGATAAAAGATGATGAATATGGGCAGTATATAGTGGAACTGAATGAAGTGAAACAACTGTATGATTCGGGATCCACAGATGCTGACGAAAAGCTTGACGCTGTAATGAATGAACTCAGGGAACAAAAGATAGATACCGGCAAGTCAGGACTTAGGAATATAGTGATCATGTATATCGTTGTCTTGTGTGTTGTGATTGTATTATTCCTGTACATATACGTGTGTGTTCTCAGGCCATTTGACGAGCTGGAGGATTATGCATCACATCTGGCAGCAGGGGATATGGACACCGAACTTAAGTACAGACGGGTAAATATGTTCGGAAGCTTCACGTGGGCATTTGACCATATGAGAACGGAGATAGTGCATGCAAGGCGTAGAGAGCAGGAAGCGATAGAGAACAACAAGACAGTTATAGCCACGCTGTCACATGATATAAAGACTCCAATCGCATCCATAAGAGGATATGCGGAGGCATTGGTCATGAATATGGATGCCACCCAGGAGCGCAGGGGGAGGTATGCGTCGGTCATCATGAAGAAATGTGATGAGGTTACGTCCATAACGAATGACATGTTTATTCATTCCTTGCATGATCTGGACAGACTGGTGGTGAAGAGTGATAAGGTTGAGATAAAACCTCTGCTGGAACAGGTCCTGTCAGATATAGGTCTCGGAATGGATATCGTGGTGAATGGAGATATAACCGAGGCAGTGCTTGAGCATTCAGATTCGGGAAGAGTGGTTCAGGTGATAGAAAATATACTGTCAAATGCCTCTAAGTATGCCAGAGACACAGAGATAAGTATTGTTACGGAATGTATATCGCCCGAAAAACTTCCAAGAAATGTCCATGTGGGCGGCGCTGATATGATATACAGTCTGTCCATAAAGGATCATGGAACAGGAATTCCGGATAAGGATATGCCGTTCATATATGAGAAGTTTTATCGAGGGGAAAACTCCGGTGATGAACCTGGAGCGGGCCTTGGACTATTTATTGTCCATTATCTCATGGACAGAATGGGCGGAGATGTGGAACTTGTAAATCATGTTGATGGCCTGGAGGCAGTGTTATATTTTGCAGCAAGAAAGGTTTGTTAAGGACTTGTTAATAAATAGGGTGATATGGTTGTAGCACGGTGGCGAGGTGAAGATCTGTAGAGGATGTCTGAATGCCCCCGTGCTACAACTATAAAAAGGAGAGAAAAATGGCAGATATAATACTTCAGGCAAGAGACCTTTGCAAAAGCTTTTCCAGTGAGGGCGTGCAGAACCATGTGCTCAACAACATGGATCTGGATATCTATAAGGGAGATTTTACAGTCATCATGGGAGCGTCAGGCTCGGGAAAATCCACACTGCTTTATAGTCTGTCCGGGATGGACAGACCGACTTCGGGAAAGGTCATATATGATGGCGAGGATATAACAGAATATAATGAGAAGCGCATGGCAGAACTCAGGGTGTATGAGTTTGGATTTGTGTTTCAGCAGATACATCTTGTTAGTAACCTCAGCATTAGAGAGAACATACTTGTGCCGGGTTATATGAATAAGGATACGAGCACAAAAGAGACTGAAAACAGGGCTGATGAACTCATAAAAAAGATGAATATAGAAAGTGCTGCTGACCGACTTCCTGCACAGGTGTCCGGCGGAGAGGCACAGAGGGGCGCTATTGCCAGAGCGGTCATCAACAGTCCGGGTATCCTTTTCGCGGATGAGCCGACAGGCGCATTAAACCGTAGGAATACTCAGGATGTGCTGGACCTTCTCACCGAGCTCAATGTTGAGGGACAGAGCATACTCATGGTTACCCACGATGTGAGGGCTGCTATCAGGGCGAACAGGATCATCTACATAGAGGACGGAAGGATCATAGGTGAGCTGAAGCTGTCACAATATATTGAAGAAGACCGCAAGAGACGTGAGAGCCAGATAGATGCATGGCTTGGTTCCATGCAGTGGTAGGAGGTGCCGGGATGAGATATATCATGATGGTGCTTCGAGGAAATATGAGAAGAAACAAGGGCGTGCATATAAGTGTGCTCGTGCTCATGCTTATCATTTCTCTGGCATTCTGTTCAGTGCTTTCTTACTACACGAATTCCATAAGGCATGATTCGGAAGCTATGGAAGAGGTTGGTTATGGAGGTATGCTTGCCGCACTTTATGGGGAGAACAGGCTGGATGCCTATGGAACAAGTGCAGACAAGATAATAAAGAATATTGGCAAATGTGATGCGGTGCAGGAAGTGAAAGCAACAGATGTTGTATATCTGCTGCTTAAGGACTGCAATGGAAAAGGCGGAAACAGCAGCTTCGTTTTGAATGATACAGACAGCGTGCTCACATATGATCAGTATGATGTGGATAACAAAATGACAGATCGCCGGCTTGAAAAAGGTGAGGTAAGTGTGCCGTTCAGTTTCATAGGTATGTATGACTGCAAGATTGGTGATACAGTCGAGCTGGGCAATGATAACGGTTCTTATACCTTCAAAGTTGCGTCATTTTTCGAGGATCCATATATGGGATCTTCGGTCATGGGAATAAAGACGATATTGATCTCAGATGAGGATTTTGCGGATCTTAAGGCAAAGGCTGCGGAAGATCATAGAAGCGGACTGGAAGATGACAAGAGATCCTTTGAATTGTCAAAGCTTATCATAATAGATAAAAAGCCGGGCCTGGACCTCACGGAGATGGAGTTTGAGAGAGAACTGAATAATGTGAGTGATTTCGCATCATATTGCTGGATAACTTTATCAAAGGAGCAGGCGGGAAGTTACATGCTTCTTATGACAAAGGTATTCTCCGCGGTGCTGCTTATATTTGTTGTGCTGCTTCTGGTGGCGGCTATGATAGTTCTAGGACACAACATCGGCAGCAGCATAGAGATGGATTTTGTTAACATAGGAATACTCAAAGCGGTCGGAATGACAAATTCATCGGTGAAGCTGGCGTTGCTTGCCGGGTATATGTGCACTGTGGCGGCTGGACTGTTTGCTGGAATACCACTGGCCATTCCGATACTAAAAATTATAAATAGTGCCACAAGATCTTCTTCAGGACTTGAAGTTCCGTCTGATATTAATGTAGGACTTGTGCTGTGTGTCATATTGTCGATACTGCTTCTAATAGCAGCATTTATCATGTTGAAGACAAGGAGAATATCCGAGGCCACACCTATAAAGGCGATAAGAGGTGGACGGGACAGTGTGCATTTCTCAAGCGTTCTGAAGCTTCCGGTCTCAGGCAAGAAACTTGGTGTGAGTCTTGCATACAGACAGTTTATATCTGAGAAGAAACAGTATGCCGCAGCCATCATAGTGACTGCTATACTTGCCATGTTCATGATACTTATGAACGATATGATGCGCTGGTTTAATTCACAGAATATGCTGGTGGATATGTTTTCAGTCACGAAGTATGACCTGACTGCTTCGTTTGTCGATGAGGATACGCAGAAGGATATAGAGAATGTTATATCAGAACACACAGCGTATAGAAAATATCAAATGTCCAGCGAGTACCTTCTGTTCGATGATGTGCAGATGTATTGTTATATAGTGGAGGACCCTGATATGATCAACACGATAAGAAAGGGAAGAACCTGCACATATGACAATGAAGTGCTGATAACCCAGTATGTGGCTGATGGATTTCACATGGACGTAGGTGACACAGTCACAGTCAAGCGCGGCGGCGTGGCAAGGAAGATGGTGATCTCCGGCATATACGATTCGGCAAATGATGTGGGCAAGAATTTTGCAATTAGTAAGGCTGCATATAGTAAGTTTGCCAGCGAAGGGATCGTAAGTGAGTCTGGTGTCAGTGGAGCTGCCAAAAGCAGTTCAGATGAAGAGGAATGGAGCGGCAAAGAAATATGTTATGATCTTGACAATACTGATGAATGTGATGCGATAATCCAGGAGATAGATAAGAGATATGGCGATAATCAGGGCATCACGTATTCAATACATTCAGCAAAGGATGATTTTGAAGGAGTGGCGGGTACAGTCAACATTGCAATACAGGGACTCACATTGCTCACATATATGTTGGGGGCTGTATTCGTGATAGTCACGGTCATAATCGTGTGTGGCAAGGTTCTCATGCGTGAGCAGAAGGATATCGGAATATACAAGGCACTTGGATTTACATCCTTCAGACTCAGATGCCAGCTTGCGGTCCGCTTTATCGTGACGGCAGTTGTGGGTTCGCTGCTTGGTATAGTTCTGGCACTTATCGTCAGCAAGCCATTCTTCAAGGCAGGATTTGAATCATTTGGAATATACAGTTTTAATTTAAGTACAAGCGTGATATCACTGGTTATACCATTGGTATTTATGAGCGTGTTATTCTCTGTGGTAGCATTTATCAGAGCGGGGAACATCAGAAAGGTACAGCCGCAGGTGCTCATCGCAGATCAGTAGAAGTATATAGGAGAGTGGAACTATGTATACAGCCGTAGTTCTGCTCTTTTTTTGTTTGCCACGAGTTCTTGACATTTGTCACTTGTTATGGTCATGCCCTATGGAATATAATGTCTGTATACAATGTCAGTAGACAAGGTGGGTATATATAATGGATAAGTTGATCATATATCTGATATGTATAAATATACTAGGAGCTGTTCTTGATGGAGTGACGGCTGCGAGACGCAGGAGAACAAGCCATAAGGCACTCAGTGTTCTGCTGGGGATCATAGCCATTGCCGGTGGTGCCCCTGGCATGATAATAGCATTTGCGTTGTGTGACAGGACTGCATCCAAGACAAATATGATGCTGAGAGTGTTCACAGTGTGCGTGTGTGTGATAGAACTTGCGGTGTTCATGACTTGGAAGCTTAGACCTGCGGGCAAATGGAGCTTTGCATTCTGGGATGTGTTTGTGGAATACAGATGGACATTGTGGTTCGTTGCGGCAGTGAGTGTTGTAACATTTGTCATGTTCGGAATTGACAAATACAGAGCGGTCAAGGGCGGATACAGGATCCCCATAGCGGTCCTTCTCGGTATGGCATTTGCCGGTGGAAGTATTGGTGCTCTGCTTGGAATGGTGGTGTTCAGGCATAAGATAAGGAAGAATTATTTCTCGGTTGGAGTGCCACTTATACTTGTAATGCAGGTGGTGCTTCTGATGTGTGTGGTTAATCTGTTGTAGGAACCGCAAATACCCCCAGTTCAGGCGGATAGTTGGTAAATGCAAAGAATGCAACCGCGAGAATTGCCAGGATAGTCATGGAAACGTAGTCATTTATGCACATTTGCCTGGATTCTAATCTGTTTTCGGTGCGCAATGCATACATAACCCCGGCGAAATAAAGTGCGATATTCAGAAACTCATAATTCCTGCCCAGTACACCGTTTAGAGTGTAGAAACCGACCACAATGAATGCCATACCTGACAGGATACCGACAGTCCTTGCTGGAAGATAGTTTTCCGGCAGGGACTTATCTTTTATATGAGCCCAGAGAAATTCGATTATCGTAAGCAGGAGCATAGGGAAAAATATGAGTTTTAGATGCTCCCAGGTCGACTCGTTCACTGCTGAGAACAGTCCGACTGCGGGATTGTCTCCCGACCATTCGTAGGTGAAGTGTAGCAGGACTCCAAGAATCGAAATGAAGATAAAGCGGAAAAGGTTGAGTCTGGTTTTTGCTTGCATTAAGGAACCTCCAATGAAACAGGTGCTATATTATATAGTGTATGATGAATTGGGCATAAAATATGTAAATCTGATAAAAATCCTTGTTTTGGAGCAGGCTCTATATGTTATCTTTAACCCGCAGGTTGATTTCTTACTCGCCGCATCTGTGCTAAACTATAGGCAGCGATATAATAAAGAAACGGAATTGCAAGAAAGGAGAACTGTGCATGCGTTTGATCCATTTATCTGATCTTCACATAGGAAAACGTGTAAATGAATTTTCCATGCTGGAGGATCAGGAGTATATATTAAAAGAAATACTGGGCATCATCGATGATGAGCAGCCGGATGGAGTCATCATAGCCGGTGATGTATATGATAAGTCTGTGCCGAGCGAGGAGGCGGTGAAACTGCTGGACAGCTTCCTGACCTCGCTTGCAAAGAGAAAGCTGCAAGTATATATCATCAGCGGCAACCATGATTCGGCGGCCAAGCTGGCATTTGCATCAAGTCTGATTGATCTCAGTGGAATCCATATATCGCCGGTATATGATTCGGCACAGATAGCCATGATGGGAGATGGGTTGGTCAGACCATATAAGCTGGAGGATGGAAAAGGACAGATGGTGAACATATACATGCTGCCATTTGTGAAGCCGGCAATGGTCAGAGCGGTGTTCCCTGATGAGGCGGATGATATAAAGGATTACACGGATGCCTGCCGTGTGGCGGTGGAGCACATGGATGTTGATGAGAAGGTTACAAATATCCTTGTGGCCCACCAGTTCGTGACCGGGGCTGTGCGCTCGGAGTCGGAGGAGAATGTGGGCGGCCTGGACAATGTGGATGTGTCGGTATTTGACTCATTTGACTATGTGGCGCTGGGGCATATACATGGGCCGCAGAAGGTGGGCAGGGAGACCGTCAGATACTGTGGAACACCGCTTAAGTATTCACTCTCTGAGGCTAAGCATACGAAATCTGTGACGGTTGTTGACATCCCTGAGAACAAGAAAATAGAGATAAGGACAGTTCCTCTTGTTCCGATGCATGAGCTACGCGAGGTAAAGGGAACATTTGACGAGCTGATGGACAGGCGTAACTACGATGAAACCGCAGTGGATGATTATCTGTATGTGGTGCTCACGGATGAGGATGACGTGCCGGATGCTTTGGGAAAACTCAGAACGGTCTATCCAAATGTGATGAAGCTTGGATACGACAACACCCGAACCCGTGTGACACAGACGATAGACGATGGCGCTGTGCTTGAAGGAAAAAAGCCTATAGATCTGTTTGGAGAGTTGTATGAGAAACAGAACAATCGGCAAATGAGTGATGAACAGAAGAGTTTTGTTCAGGATATTATAGACGTTATATGGAAGGAGGCCTGGTGATGAGACCCATAAATCTTACGATGTCGGCATTTGGACCATATGCGGGTGTCCAGGAGCTTGACATGACACAGCTTGGGGCTGAAGGCTTGTATCTTGTGACTGGGGATACAGGTGCGGGAAAGACCACGATATTCGATGCCATCTGTTATGCGCTGTATGATGAGCCGAGTGGCACAGGTCGTGATGCTAGGATGATGAGATCAACGTATGCGGATGTGGACACAGACACCTACGTTGAACTGACATTTGAACATATAGGAAAAACCTATAGGGTTAAAAGAAATCCTTCTTATGAGAGACGCAAGAAAAAAGGTGAAGGAACTACCCTGCAGGAAGCGGCTGTAGAACTGTATCTGCCGGATGACTCAGTCGTCGCCAACAGGACAAAGGCCAACTCATACCTTCAGGAATTGATGGGTGTGGACAGAGAACAGTTTTCACAGATATCCATGCTTGCACAGGGTGAGTTCAAGGAGCTGTTGGTGGCTGAGTCCAGTGACAGGCAGAAGATATTCAGCAAACTTTTCCACACATCAAGGTATTTTGTTCTGCAGAAGCGGCTTCAGGATGAGACGAGAAAGCTTCAGAGTGAACGGGACGATATGAAGAAGAGTATAGAGCAGTATATATCTGGAATAGTCTGCGGAGAGGATGATCCTCTGGGGCTCAGGGTCCAAAAGGCAAAGGCCGGCCAGATGCCAATTGATGAGGTGCTTGCACTTATCGAAAAGCTTATTGGAATGGAGAGGGTAAGAACGGCTTCGTATGAGAAGCAGATTGGCGTGCTTGAGACCCGGATAGGGGGGCTCGACACGCTGATAGGCAAGGCGCAGCAGACAGAGAAAGCCAGAGTACAGCTTGGAAAGGCACATTCGGAGCTTGCAAGTGTACAGAATGACAGAACTACTGCTGAGGCAGAGTTAAACAGGTCAAAGGATGCACTTCCAGAGACAAAAGAGCTCCAGAGGCAGGCGGCGGTTATAAATAACGAGCTTCCGGACTATGAAAAACTGGATGCAAAGAGAAGAAATATTGCAGACGGAGAACAGCGCCTGCAAAGGCAAAATCAGCAGGCAGAGAAGGGCAGAACGCTTGTGGCAGACAAGCAGAAGCTCATAGGAAAGCTAAAAATGGAGCAGGTGCAACTTGCGGATGCGGGAGAGAAAATCGTGGCTTTTACGGCATCAAGGGAAAAGATGGCTGACGCTATTGACTATCTGAACGGAATAAACAGATTGCTCATGGAATACAGCAGAAGAAAGCAGGCGGTGGATAAAGCACAGAAGCAGTATCTGCTTGATAACGAGATGTATACCAGAAAGCAGGATATGTATGAGCATATGAGCACGCTCTACAGGAATGCCCAGGCGGGAATCCTTGCAAAGGATCTGAAGGAGGGACAGGCGTGCCCTGTGTGCGGTGCGACGGAGCACAAACTCCTTGCATCGTTGCCAAAGGAGGCTCCGACAGATGCGCAGTTAGAGGACGCGAAGAAGGATACGGACAGAGCACGCGACAGAGCAAATGCCAGCGCTACGGATGCAAAGGTAAAGCTTGCCAGTGTCACGGAGATCAGAACCAGCATTATTGAGCAGGCTGGAAGGAAATTTGACGCTCCGGAGGATATAGACGGTCTGCCGGAAAAGGTTGAGAAGAATATAGGATATTACAATGAGAAGATTGCCGATACAGACAGACAGATCGAGGCTGAACGCAAAAGGGTCAGCAGAAGGGATGAGCTTGCTGCAAAACTTCCTCAGGAGGAAGAAACATTGACCGGTATGCAGACAAAGCTGGCAGACATCGAAAAAAATATATCAGCGCTTACAGCAAAGCTTGCCTCTGACAGAGAACAGGTGACTGAACTGGCCGCGGGACTCAGATTTAGAAATCGAAGCGAGGCGGAAATGAAGATGAACGAGATCCTTGGCAGAGCAAAGAAATTGCAGGATTCATTTGACGCCTCTGAGAAGAGATATAATGCTGTGATTCAGAATATTAAGACGCTGGAGGGGCAGATAAAGGCTCTGACAGACACGCTGGAGTCAGCAGAGAAGCTTGAACTTGCCAAGCTTGAGGAAGATAAAGTCGCAGCAAGAAATGAGCTTGGAAGAATCAGACTTTTCATGCAGGATGGAAACAGCCGCATCCGCGCAAATGAAACGGTGATGGCGAATATAAGCAGGAAGTCCGATGAACTTTCGGCAAAAGAAAAGGAATACGTCAGTGTGAAGTCACTCTATGACACTGCCTCAGGGAATGTATCCGGCAAGAATAAGATAAACCTTGAGGCATATATACAGATGTCGTATTTTGACAGGATAATTCAGCGCGCGAACCTGAGATTCCTGAAGATGTCAGACGGTCAGTATGAACTGAGCCGCGTGACGGACAGCAGTGACAAGAGAAGCCAGATTGGTCTTGACCTCTGTGTTGTGGATCATTACAACGGCAGCAGACGAGACGTTAAGTCTCTTTCTGGGGGCGAGTCATTTATGGCATCACTCTCCCTTGCACTTGGACTCTCCGATGAGGTGCAGGCCTCAGCTGGCGGAATTCAGATAGATACCATGTTTGTGGATGAGGGCTTTGGCTCACTGGACACAGAAAAGACTCTGCCACAGGCATACAAAGCGCTGGTCAGCGTGACCGAGGGACGCAAGCTGGTGGGAATAATATCGCACGTGACTGAACTCAAGGAGAAGATTGACAAGCAGATCGTGGTGGAAAAGGACAGAACCGGCAGGGCGAAGGCGAGGCTGGTGGTGTAGGAATAGAAGGACGGTACAAAATAATGGAACTTTTTGATATATGCGACGAACAGGGCAACCCTACTGGAGACATAGTGGAGAGGAGCGAGGCACATGCAAAAGGCATATGTCACAGGACTGCCCATATCTGGATAGCGAAGCAAGAGAATGGAAGGTATAAGGTTCTCCTGCAGAAGCGGGCAATGAATAAGGATTCATTTCCAGGAAGGTATGATACCTCATCGGCGGGGCACATACAGGCGGGAGATGAACCTCTGGAGTCGGCACTCAGGGAGCTCGGTGAGGAGCTTGGCATCAAGGCTGAGGCTTCTGACCTTGACTTTGCGGGAACATTCAGAATACAGTATGAGAAGGAATTTCACGGCAAAATGTTCAGGGATAATGAGGTGGCATTTGTGTTCGTGTACCAGAAACCGGTGGACATAGCAGACCTGACGATCCAGAAGGAAGAACTGGACGGCGTGAGCTGGTTTGATCTGGAGGAAACCTATGAGGCATGTAAGAACCATGACCAGAAGTTTTGCGTGCCGATTGGAGGGCTTGAGACGGTAGGGAAATACCTTAACGAAATAATACGTTAAAGTTACTGAAAGAATTTTGCATGTAGCGTTGGCTCACGATGAAGATGCCTATAAAAGCGCTGACGTTTGTCAGATATCGTAAAGTGATTTATGAAAAAATAATCCAAATAAAAGGCTCAAATGAATCTTGATGATTGTAGTTGACTGGAGGAGAAGAGCGTGGAATACGATGAAAAATATTTAAATAAGCTCAGCCGTTTTATGAGTCTGATTCTTCGACACAGACCAGAAAGTATCGGAATCAGTCTGGATGAGCATGGCTGGGCAAATGTTGACGAGCTGTTGTCTGGTATTGGAGAACAACACCCGATCGATATGGATATGTTGGAAGAGATTGTCCGTGCTGACAAGAAACAGAGGTATTCATTCAATGAAGACAAGACTCTTATAAGGGCAAATCAGGGACATTCGATACCTGTTGATGTCGAGCTGGACGAGGTGAGTCCGCCGGAAGAATTGTGGCACGGCACGGGTGAAAAGTATGTACAGGATATAGAAACAGAGGGACTTCTGCCTAAGAGCCGTCTGTATGTCCACTTGTCAAATGACAGAGACACAGCATTTAAGGTGGGACAGCGACATGGAAAACCGGTTTTATATATTGTAAGATCTGGAGAGATGTACAGGGATGGATATAAGTTCTATCTTTCGAAGAATGGCGTGTGGCTTACGAAAGCAGTTCCGGTGAAGTACCTGCAGAAGCAGTAGAATACAGCTCTGTCAGTTGGGGGATAGTAGGAAAAGTAAGGATTTGTATAAGTCAGGAACAATGGTTACATCTCTGTCAGTTAGTGGATAGCTGGAAAAAAGCCAGAGCGTAAAGAAAGGCGTTACAAATAATACTTTACATAAAAAAACGGTTGTTAGATTGGTTAGTTTGTGCTAACATGACATGTGTTATGGAAAACGACAAGCGCAGTGAAACGATAGAAAAACTGAAAAAAGCAGGTAAAGAGGAATTCCTTAAAAATGGTTACCAGAGGGCAAGCCTTAGAAGAATATGCAATAGTGCGGGAGTTACCACCGGAGCCTTCTACTTTTCATTTGAGAGTAAAGAGGCATTGTTCAAGGCGATACTCGAACCGCTTGTGAATCAATACGAGGTCATGCTTGGAAAACTTATGAAGGGGGAGATTGAGAACCCCGGCACGGGCGTAGATGCAGACAAGATCATGATGCAATTCCTTCTGGCACACAGGGAAGAGGCAATGATTATCATGCATGGCGCTGACGGCAGCTGCTATGAGAATTATCACCAGAGGGTTGAGGAGTTCATGAGACATTCATTTGCGGCATATTACAGATCGCAGCTCGGATGCGAGCCGGATGAGACTTTGGTTCGCGTGCTGGCGAAGATTCGGCTTGAAGGAGCCATGGCGATACTGGACGAGGATGTAGATGTGGAGAAGAAAATGTATCTGACAGAAAAGATCGGCATTCATGCCACAGGCGGTACAGAAAAGTTGATAGAGAGTTTAAAGAAAGAGGTTCATCGATGATGAACCTCTTATTTTTACGAACATAACAAAACAAGACAAATGTTATATTTTATGTAAATGCCGCGCGCAGCGCCTCTCATGCGTTTGCACAATTAAAAAGCAGGAGGAAATGAGAAAATGGTTAGCACACAGAACAATACAGTAAGAAGATCAAAAGTAGACATAACGGGAGTCCCGGAGACGATGCTCCAGACACTCTATGCCAGGGCGAAGGAATCAAGAAAACCGGATCATGCCATATACGATGGCAAGGCCATAGAGATAGTTGACAGTCTTGATTATGATTTTTCCCTTGCAGATAAAGACATGGCAATGGGAAGCGGAGTCATAGCTAGAACTATAGTGCTTGATAAGCTTGTATCAGAATACCTGAAAAAGCATAAGGGTGCTGTGGTTGTGAATATCGCCTGTGGTCTTGATACCCGTTGCTATAGAAATGAGGGTAAATATAAAGGCTGGTACAACATTGATCTCCCGGAGACCATGACTGTAAGGGCAAAGTTCCTGCAGGAGGACGGACCGGTGTACCAGATAGCGGAATCCGCCATGGACGGCAAATGGGCTGACATGGTAGGGTATGCAGGTGAACCTGTGCTGGTCATCATAGAGGGGCTTACGATGTATCTCACAGAAGCTGATGTGAAGAAAATATTCGACATAATAGACAGGAAATTTACTCATGCTACGGTGTTCGTAGAGACTATGGCTCCGTTCATGGCAAAGCATATCAAGGAGAAATCCATCCATGGAAGCCATGCCAGGTTCTCCTGGGGCGTGCCAAATGGAAAGAAGCTGGCGGAGATCATACCGAAATACAGATACATAGAACAGCACAGTCTTGTAGAAGGAATGGCTGAGTTCATACCGGTATATAAAGTCATTGGCAAAATACCATTTGTCAGCAATATATCAAACAAGATAGTAGTGATGGAAAAGTGATAAAAAAGAGTTGACATAAAGTTAAAAGCCATTTATTATACAGTAAAATGCAAATGATTTGCAAATTCGAAAAAGAGGAATATTATGGCGAGGGAGTATAAAACGAGAATAAGTCAGGCTATAGAGGCATTTGCTACTGAGAGGCAGGACAGAGGGTTTTGCGCGGCTGATGTAAGTGTGTATTTGGATGAGAATGGCATAGATGCGAATACAACAACTGTATATCGCAATCTTGACCGCATGGTTACCCAGGACAAATTGATAAAGTATCAGAGTGCTGATGGTGGTTCAAGTATGTATAGAATGGAAAAGGCTGATCATAGTTGTCACGAACACCTTCATATGCAGTGTGTTAAGTGCGGAAGAGTCATACATATTGACCGCGATACCATGAATCACATAGCTAAAGGAGTTCAGGAGAGATATGGATTTATGATCGACTGTGACAGATCGTCGATATGTGGTATTTGCAAAGATTGTCAGAGGCGTTGTGGAGTCGCTGTAGTCTAAACTAAACGGGATTGTTACAGATGAAATTGTACCGTTACGGTCACAACGAAAACTATATATCCCCAAATTTCTAAACATGAAAAGGAGGTGTGCAGAATGAGTAAAAAGAGAATAATGTCATGGATTCTTATAGTGTTCTTTGTATCGGGAGTACTTTTCTCTTACGGCTATATTGCGCGCAATGTGGAGCATGACTGTACGGGGCAGGAATGTCCTATATGTATGCATTTGCAGCAGGCTGCACAGTTCCTTTCAAATATAAAGACAATGTCAACTACGCCAGTGTTCTTGGCGTTCTTAAGTGTGTTCACACTTGGAGTTGTATTGGTGTATACCCACGAGTATTGTACCGATACTCTCGTTTCCCTGAAGGTGGAATTGCTGAATTGATTTAAAGTACAGAGATTGACTGAGAATTGCGTCTGGAAATACATCTAAAGATAATGGCGAATGCTTATTATTGGTGTTTTTTGATCTAGAGGCAGTTTATTAAATTTACCCAATTATAGGCATCAAAATATGCCTGTCAATTTTATCAATCAATTCGGAGGTTTATTGATCATTATGAAAAATAGAATATTTGGCCTTGCTATGGCATCGGTACTTACTGTTTCAGCATTTTGTGGCTGCGGAGCATCAAGGACGGCAGCAGATTCTGATCAGAAAGGGGGCAGTGTGCCCCAAAATGCGGCAAATGCTGCGGCATATAGCATTGTATGTACGACTTTTCCTCAGTATGACTGGATCCGCAATATTATAGGCGATGATTCCGACAAGTTTCAGCTTACTATGCTGCTTGATCAGGGCACGGATCTTCACAGCTATCAGCCAACTGCAGAGGATATAGCAAAGATAGCTGACGCAGATATGTTTGTGTATGTTGGCGGTGAGTCTGACGGCTGGGTGGATAGTGCCCTGAAAGAAGCGACTAATAAGGATATGAAGGTTGTAAATATGCTTGACGCTTTGGGAACTGCAGTCAAAGAGGAAGAGGTAGTTCCAGGCATGCAGGCAGATGAAGAAGAGGAAGGAGAGGAAGCCCCGGAGTATGATGAACATGTATGGCTTTCACTCAAGAACGCAGTGGCGTTGACGAATGTGTTGGCGGATAATATCCAGGCACTTGATCCAGATAATAAATCTGATTACATGGAGAGTGCAGGCAAGTACGTTGATGAACTCAATGATCTTGATGGAAGGTACGAACTAACAGTTTCTAAGGGAAAACGTCAGGCGATCCTGTTTGGCGACAGATTCCCTTTCCGATATATGGCGGATGATTATGGGCTTACTTACTATGCTGCATTTGTGGGATGCAGTGCTGAGTCGGAGGCAAGCTTTGAGACAATAACATTCCTTGCGCATAAGGTGGATGAGTTAAAGCTTCCGGTTATTTTGACGATAGAGGGTGCGGATCACAATATAGCAGAGTCGATAAAGAACGCGACCGAGTCAAAGAATCAGGAGATACTGACAATGAACTCAATGCAGTCTGTAACCGCAGAGGATGTGGCTGATGGAGAGACATATCTGAACATGATGGAAGATAACCTGAATGTACTGTCTCAGGCGTTAAATTAATTGCGGCTTAACTAGATGGACTGATGTTTAAAGGAATAGGAGAAAACAAATGTCATATATAACGTGTAAAGACCTGGCAGTCGGGTACGACGGAAGATCAGTTGCGTCAGGTCTTAATTTCAGTATAGACAAGGGAGACTATCTCTGTATAGTTGGAGAGAACGGAGCGGGAAAGAGTACCTTGGTAAAAACTCTACTTGGGCTGCTGAAACCGGTTTCAGGAGAGATAAAGTTTGGCGATGATCTGACATCGCATGATATAGGCTATCTGCCGCAGCAGACACCTGTGCAGAAGGATTTCCCTGCGACTGTATGGGAGGTAGCTTTGTCGGGCGCACTGACTAAGTGTGGAGCGCGTCCTTTTTATGGCAGAAAGGAAAAGCAGCTTGCACAATCTCAGCTTGAAAGACTTGGGATATGGAATATACGCAGGGAATGCTACAGGCATTTGTCAGGAGGACAGCAGCAGCGCGTCCTTCTGGCGAGAGCCTTGTGTGCAACTGAGAATCTTCTTCTGCTTGACGAACCGGTAACTGGCCTCGATCCAGTCGCGACGGCCCAGTTCTATCAGATGATACAGCAGTTAAATGAAAATGGTGTGGCAGTGATCATGATATCACATGATCTGAGGGCAATAGATTGCGCCAGACATGTACTTCATATGCATCATGGAGGCTCGTTCTGGGGTAGCAGAGATGAATATAAGAACAGCAGATATTGGGATATCATTTCAGTAGAATATGAGAAAGGCGGTGGACAAAGTGCAGCTCATTAATAAATTAACTTACTATATGCAGTATCCATTTGTCAGGTATGCGCTTATCGTTGGAGTTCTTATAGCTTTGTGTTCGTCACTTTTTGGTGCAACATTGGTTCTTAAAAGATTCTCATTTATTGGTGATGGTCTTTCTCATGTAGCATTTGGTGCAATGGCTATAGGTTCAGTCCTGAAACTGACAAATAACACGGTCATAGTCATGCCGGTGACTGTGGCTGCTGCAATTCTCATACTTATGTCAGGTCAAAATGCAAAGCTTAAAGGCGATGCAGCTATAGCTATGATGTCCGTCGGAGCTCTTGCTGTCGGTTATCTGATAATGAATGTGTTCTCCACGTCAGCGAATGTATCTGGTGATGTGTGCTCTACATTGTTTGGTTCAACCTCAATACTTACATTGACAATGGGAGAAGTGTGGTTGTGTATAGTGATGTCAATATGTGTAATAGTGTTTTTCTGTTTGTTCTATAACAGGATATTTGCGGTCACATTTGATGAGAGCTTTACAAGAGCAATCGGGAAAAATGCAGGGGCATATAATCTGGCTCTAGCTGTGATAATCGCTGTGATAATAGTGCTTGCGATGAACCTGGTGGGCTCCCTGCTCATCACGGCACTTCTGGTATTCCCTGCACTTTCGGCAATGCGAGTTATGTATAGCTTCAGGTCAGTGGTATTATATTCGGCTGTACTGTCAGTTGTGGGAACTTTGACCGGCATGCTGGTATCTATATTATTTTCAACACCGGTAGGATCTACGATCGTTGCATGCGATATGGTTATATTTGCATTTAACAGTATAGCAGGGAAAGTGATGAGGAGATAAGAATATGTATATGAATAGAAATAGAAGAATGCATGGATGCAGACACAGATTTAAGCGATTGATTATGTCAATATTGGTGCTGAGTATGTTGCTGACTGTCACAGGCTGTGGTGGAGCATCTCAGACTGCGGGCAGTCGTTTGAATACACAAAATGCAGTGGATAAGGTGCTTAATCAGAAAACAGGCGATGGTGATGTGGAAAGCAAGTCGTCGGCGGGAGCCACAATAGAGACGACGACCACAACAGAGATGCTTTATTATTGCAGGCTGAGAGATGCAGAATATCAATTGATATCGGAAGATGATCAGTAGAATATAAACAGCATAATGTTATGTAGAATCCGGGCAGATTAAAAATGTCCGGATTTTATTTGCACAAGTGGTGAGTTAGGATCACACCAGCGAAAAAAGTTTGTCGAATGGTGGGTTAACTTGAGAAAATATGGCAAAATGTCGCAAGTATATTAAAAAACATTAAAAATAGCTAAAAAATGATAAAATTACCTAAAAAATAGTTTGATATATTATGAAAACTGTGCTAATTTTGAATAAAGGTAAATATTCAGCCGTGCAGGATAAGAACAGCGGATTCGACATGCTTGCATGTAAGAATCAGGTGTTCTTATCCTGTGGTGACTCGAATAGAGTCACCGCCCCATACAGTGAGCAAAATAGCTGCGTAGCAGCGAAAGAGCACGGGAACCGTGCGGTTTTGCGAATGTATGGTCGGCTGAATACATTAAAATACATAGAAGGGAAGCGATGAAGTGAAAGAGAAATACAGAGATGTGCAGAAACTTACGGATAATCCGTTCCTCAATCTTTATCATATAGATGCGGTTGACACAGATGGAAAAGACTTCAATTATTACTTTGCTTCAAGGAACAAAGAAAACAATATAAAGCTGAAGACCCACGATGTAAGACCGGAGGGCATAGTCATATATGGCGTGACGACTGAGAATGAGCCAAAGCTTGTACTCATAAAGCAGTACAGATATCCTCTTGATGCGTACATATATGAGCTTCCTGCGGGACTTGTGGATGGAGATGAGACTCCTGCACAGGCGGCGGTCAGAGAGATGAAGGAAGAGACTGGGCTTTCCCTTGAAGTATATGAGGGCGGGGCAGAGCTCTACAGAAGACCGTTCTATATGGGACCAGGATTTACGGATGAGATGAGCTGCGCAGTATTTGGCACGGTGACAGGAACACCAAATCTTGACAGCAAGGAGAGTACAGAGGACATTCAGGTCATACTGGCAGACCGCGCTGAGGTCAGGAGAATCTTGACAGAGGAACAGGTATCCCTCAGGGGAGCATACCTCATGACACATTTTCTCTCGGATGGAGATCCGTTGGGATTTCTTAAAAGTTAGAAGACGTCGGATAAAAGGAGAAGTTTAAAATGAGTTACAGAGACACATATGATTTTTGGATGACAGATGATTATTTCGATGATGACACAAAGAAAGAACTTGCAGCTATAGCTGGCGATGACGCCGAGATCGAAGACAGATTCTACCGTGATCTCGTATTTGGAACCGGTGGACTACGTGGGGTTATCGGGGCTGGAACAAACAGAATGAATTTCTACACTGTTCGTAAGGCAACACAGGGACTTGCAAACTTTATAGTAAAGCAGAATGCCCAGGAGAAGGGCGTAGCAATAGCGTATGATTCAAGAAAGTATTCACCGGAGTTTGCCGCTGAGGCTGCTCTCTGCCTATGTGCAAATGGAATCAAGGCTTATCTTTTTGAGTCGCTCAGACCTACACCGGAGCTTTCGTATGCAGTCAGAAAACTTGGATGCACAGCCGGCATCGTTATAACAGCAAGTCACAACCCACCTGAGTACAATGGCTATAAGGTGTACTGGGAGGATGGCGCACAGATCACGGCGCCAAAAGACAGAGAGATTATTGCAGAAGTCAAGGCTGTGACAGATTTCCACGCAGTAAAGACTATGGATAGGCAAGAAGCCTTAGATAAGGGACTTCTTACCATCATAGGTGCAGAGATAGATGACGCATATATGGAGGAACTCAAGAAGCAGATCATCCATCCGGAGATCATCAAGGAACAGTCGGAGAATATCAAAATCGTGTACACACCGTTCCACGGAACAGGTCTTGTGCCTGTAAAGAGAGTTCTGTCCGAGCTTGGTTTCAAGAACGTATACATTGTTCCTGAGCAGGAGCTTCCAGATCCCGAGTTCACAACACTTGAGTATCCAAATCCGGAGGATCCAAAGGCATTTGAGCTTGCACTTAAACTGGCAAAGGAGAAAAATGCGGACATCGTTCTTGCGACAGACCCGGATGCCGACCGTCTTGGAATATACGCGCTTGATACAAAGACTGGCAGATACATGCCATTTACAGGAAATATGTCAGGACTTATAATCGCCGAGTATCAGTTCAGAGAGAGAGCAAAATGCGGTCTTATGCCGAAGAATCCGGCGATGGTCAAGACTATTGTAACTACAAATATGGCTGACCCTTTGGCGGCAGATTACAATGTAAATCTCATCGAGGTTCTCACAGGCTTTAAGTTCATCGGTGAACAGATAAAATTCTTCGAGCAGAATAACTCATACAATTTTGTGATGGGTATGGAGGAGAGCTACGGATGCCTGGTTGGAACATATGCCAGAGACAAGGATGCTCCGGTTGCGGTTATGTGTCTCTGCGAGGCTGCTGCATACTGCAAGAGCCAGGGAATCACTCTGTGGGATCACATGCTCGATCTCTATGAGAAGTACGGATACTACAAGGAAGGCCTCTACACAATAACACTCAAGGGTGTTACGGGAGCAGAGAAGATAAGAAGGATCATGTCTTCACTTAGATCAGAGTCCATCACTCAGATAGATACACTCAAGGTTCTCAAGGTTCGTGATTACGAGAAGAATACTATCACAGATCTTGCCACAGGAGTAGTAACAGAGTCAGGACTTCCACAGTCCAACGTTCTCTACTATGACCTTGAGGATGGCGCGTGGGCATGCGCACGGCCATCAGGAACTGAGCCAAAGATCAAACTTTACTATGGAATCAAGGGAATAAGCCTTGAGGATGCCGATGCAAAGCTTGAGTCCCTTCAGGCTGCACTTGTTGAGAAGCTCAATAAGCTTGCAGAATAATTGGCGGAGTAATTTGCGAAGTAATTTGCTGGGTAATTGATAACGATAAAATTATCGCAGAGAGCGGTGTTTTTCTGGAAAAAGATACAAAATTCTCCTCGGACAGCACAAAAAGGCTGTCTGGGGAGAATTTTTTGCGTTGCGCAATAAAGTGATATAAAACGCAAGATTAAATATTGAAATTAAAAACGCATTAATCTAATATTTAATTAAGTAAAATTAGCTAAAAAAGAACTAAACAAAATATGCGAAAACAAGCTGGTCAGACAGTGTTTTGCGACAAAAACGGCATATGACAAGCATAAAACAAGAGAGTGTGCGTTGAATATACATCGGTATAACAGGGATTAGTAGTTTGGAAAAAAAGGGGGATCTAAGTATGGATGCAGAACAGAAATATGAGATGTGGCTTGGCAGTGACCAGGTTGACGAGTACACAAAGAAAGAGCTTATCAGTATCAGAGATAATGCAGAAGAGATTGAGGACAGATTCTATACAAATCTGGAATTTGGAACAGGCGGACTTCGAGGCGTGATGGGAGCGGGAACAAACCGCATGAACATATATACAGTCCGCATGGCGACACAGGGAATAGCAAATTATCTGGCAAAGCTCGGAATATCAGAGCCGTCGGCAGCTATAGCATTTGACAACAGAAACAATGCATCGCTGTATGCGCTTGAAACTGCTCTCTGCCTGTGTGCAAATGGTGTGAAGGTGTATCTGTTTGATGCACTCCGCCCGACACCGGAGCTTTCATTTGCGGTCAGATATTTGCACTGCAATATCGGAGTGAATATAACAGCAAGCCACAATCCGAAGGAGTACAACGGATACAAGGTTTACTGGGATGACGGGGCCCAGATCGTATCTCCACAGGATAAGGAGATCATTGCAGAGGTCAACAATATAGAAGATTTCTCCATGGTTAAGACTATGGACAAGGACGCTGCAATAGATGCAGGACTGTTGAATGTGATCGGTCAGGAGATTGATGACGCATATATAGGAGAGCTTCACAAGCTTGTCATGAATCCGGAGGAGATCCAGAAGGCGGGAGATCTGAAGATCGTATATTCTCCGCTTCACGGAACAGGCCTTAAGCCTGTTACAAGAGTTCTCAGCGAGCTTGGTTTCAAGGATGTACATGTCGTTGAGGAGCAGGCTGTTCAGGATGGTAATTTCCCAACTGTAAAGTCCCCAAATCCTGAGGGCGCAGAGGCGTATGCCCTGAGTCTTGAGCTGGCGAAGAAGGTCGGCGGCGAGCTTATACTTGTCACAGATCCTGATGCGGACAGACTTGGGATGTATGGATATGACAGCAAGAATAATGAATATAAAGAATTTACGGGCAATATGTTCGGTGCGATCCTTTGTGATTACGTGCTGATGCAGAGATCCCGGAGCGGAAGACTGCCTGAGAATCCGGCGATTGTAACTACGGTTGTTATCACCAATATGGTCAAGGAGATATGTAAGAAGTACGACACCTTCTGTGACTGCAACAACCTGATCGGATTTAAGAATATAGCATCGAGAATGAGAGCTTACGAGCAGACAGGTGAACACAATTATGTGTTCGGGCTTGAGGATACATTTGGCTGTCTGCCTGGCACATATGCAAGGGACAAGGACTCGGTTGGAACGCTGATGCTTCTCTGTGAGGCTGCGGCATACTACAAGAACCGTGGAATGACTCTGTGGGACAGAATGGTTGAGCTATGGCAGGAATATGGATTCTACAAGGAGAAGGTTCAGACTATGAAGTTTGACGGACGTGAGGGCGCTGCAAAGATACAGTCTATGATTCAGACTTTGAGAGATAATCCGGTCCGGAAGGTCGGCGCTTACAGTGTGGAGAAGATCTACGACTACAAGCTTGGAACAGAGACAGACGCCGCAACAGGCAAATCCGAAGCGGCAGTTCTTCCAAAGTCCAACATGATATATTACCAGCTTGCGGATGGCGCGTGGTTCCTTGTGAGACCTTCAGGCACAGAACCGAAGATCAAGTTCTACCTCGGGGTAAAGGGAAACTCTCAGGAGGATGCGGCAGAGCAGCTCGACGAGCTTGCAGCAAATGTGAAGGCGATGTTCTCATAAAACAGGATGATTGGTAAGAAACGGAATGGTTGGCAAATAAATGTCAGCAGAAAATAGGTTCGAAGATCGCGGTCGCGACTAAAAATAATTACAAGGTGGAGGTAAAAAAGATGAGTTACATGGACGAATACAAGTTCTGGCTTGAGTCAGACTGCTTTGATGAGAAGACCAAGGAAGAACTTAGAAGTATCGCAGATGATGACAAAGAGATCCAGGACAGATTCTACAAGAATTTGAAATTTGGAACCGGCGGAATGCGCGGAATCATGGGTGCTGGAACCAACAGAATGAATATATATACAGTTACAAAGGCAACACAGGGACTTGCAGAATACATACTTGAGGTTGGCCCTGAGGCTGCTAAGAGAGGTGTAGTAATTGCACATGACTGTCGAAATATGTCAGCAGAGTTCACGGAGGCATCAGCTCTGTGTCTCAACGCAAATGGTATAAAGACTTATGTGTTTGATGCACTCCGTCCTACTCCTGAGCTGTCATTTGCAGTAAGGGAGCTTGGATGTATAGCCGGAATCGTGGTGACAGCGAGCCACAATCCACCTGAGTACAATGGCTACAAGGTGTACTGGGAGGATGGCAGCCAGATTGTATCTCCACAGGATCAGGATATCCTGAAGCATGTGGCGGATGTAGAGAGATATGAGGATGTCAAGACCATGGACAAGGACAAGGCTATCGCGGACGGTCTGTTCTGTATGGTTCCTGCAAGTGTTGATGAGAACTACTATCAGGCGCTCATAAAGCAGACCATCCACGGCGACATCATTCCGAAGGTTGCAGACGATATCAAGATAGTATACACACCACTTCATGGAACAGGAAATGTACCTGTAAGGGAAGTGCTCAAGAGACTTGGCTTCAAGCACGTATATGTTGTAGAGGAGCAGACTGTTCCTGACGGAGACTTCAGTACAGTCAAGTCACCAAATCCGGAGGAACCATCAGCATTTGCCATGGGAATAGAACTGGCAAAGAAGGTTGATGCGGACGTTATCATGGCCACAGATCCTGATGCAGACAGACTTGGAATATACGTCAAGGACAGCACGGGAATCTGGAAGGACACGGAATTTGCAGATGATCCTGCATATCCATATGTCCGATTCAATGCCAATATGACAGGTGCCCTGATAGCAGAATATGTATGCCGCGAGCAGAAGGCAGTCGGCAAGCTGCCGGCAAACGGAGCTATCTGTAATACGGTTGTCAGCACCAATCTTACAAAGGCTATAGCAGAGAATTACAATCTGAAATATATAGAGACACTCACCGGATTCAAGTACATAGGTGAGCAGATACTTCTCTTTGAGAAGAACAACACATACAAGTTCATCTTCGGAATGGAGGAGAGCTTTGGATGTTTGGTAGGAGACTACACTCGTGACAAGGACGCCTGCGCAGCCGTTGTCATTTTATGTGAAATAGCAGCATTTTATAAGCTGCAGGGAGAAACCATCTGTAATGCCATGGAAGAGGTTTACCGCAAATATGGCTATTACTTTGAAGGTGCGTTTGGGATAACTCTAAAGGGTGTAGATGGTGCAGCACAGATTAAGGAGATGATGGAGAACTTCAGAAACCATCCACTTACGACCTTTGCAGGTATCAAAGTTACCGGCATGAGGGACTATGTGAGCGGAATCCGCAAGCCGCTTGATGGTGAGGAGGAGAACATGGGCCTTCCAAAGTCGAACGTGCTGTACTATGAGCTGGAAAATAATGCCTGGTTCGCGGTTAGGCCTTCTGGAAATGAACCAAAGATCAAATTCTACTTTGGCGTGAATGAAAACAGCCTAAAAAATGCAATGTCAAAGATAGATGAGATGAAAGCATGTGTGCAGGAGCTTGTTAAATAAATAGTCACAAAATATGGCAGAATTTACTGCCGAAAAATAAAAACATTCCTTCCATATACTACAAAATTTAACATACAAATGCACTTTCCAGCCAATGCGCTGAACAAGAGGGATCTCGGCTTTGAGGCTGAGGTCCCTTTTGTAAAAGTAAAATATAGTTAAAAATGCTAAAAATCTGTTCAAAAATTAACTAAAAAATGCTACAATGTATAAAGTAACTGCGGTGTGCGGTAAACGCGGATAGGAGTAGTATAGGAGATCATATGCCAGAAATAGAAAAAGAAAAAGAAATAGAAAAAGAAATAGAAAAGAAAAATGTAAAAAGTATCGCTGGACATATCATAGATGAGAAAACCGATGAAAAAGAGAAGCGAGAGCCGGAGAGCGTTTTGGATGTGGATGAGCATATGTCTGAGAAGCAGAAGCTCAGTCTTATGAACAAACAGCAGAAAAGGGAATACATACTGGAGTATTATGCCCCGAAGGCTCTATTTGCACTTGTTGTTGTTGGCATCGTTGTATTCCTTGTCGTAAAACATTTTACGGCGGAATCTGCTGCGCTCAATATCCTTGCGGTCAACACTACACAACAGGGATCCGCGGCGAATGACAAGGAGTATTATGAGGAATTCCTCCGTGAAAACGGTCTTGATGCGGAGAAGGAATATGTCAGTATAAGTACAGGAATCGGCGTGTCAACTGATCCGAATGATGCCATGAGCCAGGATAGTCTACAGCTTATGCAGAACAAATTCATGGCGAATGCGGTGGACGTGTTCTTTGCCGACACAGACCTTGTCATGAGTTTTGGAGAGTTCGGATATATGCAGGATCTTGATAAGGTGCTGACTGATGAACTGAAAGAAAAGTATAAAGATTCGTTTGTGTATGCAACGGTTATTGAAACGGGTGAGAAGATACCTGTCGGAATAAAGATCGGTGATAATTCTTGGGTGAAGGATACCGGTTGGTATGAAATGGATGCTGCAGTGGGATTTGGTGAGAATGCCAAGAATATGGATCTTGCACTTGAATTTCTTGAATACATAAGCAGAGAGTGATACCCATAAATAAAACGAGGAGACTATAGATACATATGAGCATAAGATATGATGAGGCAAACAGAATATTTGAACTTGATACGAGAAACACGAGTTACCGGATCGGAATCGCCGATGAAGAGGGGTTTGTCGGACATATATATTATGGACAGAAGATTCGTCCGCAGAAATGTGATCAGTTTTTGAGAACGTGTGAGGCTCCTTTTGTTCCGTCCAAGAATAACAGGGAGAGATGTTCATTTATGGACACATTTCCGACAGAGTATTCCGGAAATGGAATAGGAGACTACAGGGAGAGTTGTATTGCAGTAAAGACCGCAAATGGCAGCAGAACCGTTGATCTGAAATTTGTGGATTACGATATTGTAAATGGAAAGCCGGGGATTAGTGGCCTTCCGGCATCATTTGCGGGAGAAGAGGAGGTTCAGACTCTCGTTGTCCATATGATGGATGGGGGATGTGGCATTGATGTTGACCTGATATATTCTGTGTTTGAGGATGAGGATGTTATAACCAGAAGTGTGAGCGTGAAAAATGCAGGTGATAAGGATATCAGGCTCACAAAGGTATATTCTGCATGTATAGACATGGATGACGAGGATTTTGAGATGCTCACTCTTCATGGCTCATGGGCCAGGGAGAGACAGATCGAGAGACGCCCGATAGCTTATGGCAAGCAGAGTGTAAGCTCTCTCCGCGGTGAGTCATCCCACCAGGACCATCCGTTTATGGCATGGATGACAAAGGGTACAGATCAGACTACGGGTGATGTATATGGAATGCATTTTGTGTACTCGGGTAACTTCATCGCACAGATAGAGAAATCACAGTTTGATTCCATACGCGCAGTCATGGGCATACATTCAGAGGGATTTGAGTGGTGGCTCACGCCTGGAGAGACGTTTACAGCGCCTGAGGTTGTGCTTACATACAGCCATGATGGACTTGGACAGATGACTAGAAATCTTCATGATTTTTACAGATGCCACATGATAAGGAGCAGATATCTTCACAAGAAGAGACCTGTCCTCATCAACAACTGGGAGGCTACATATTTTGACTTTGATACCGATAAGCTCCTTGCGATAGCAAAGAGTGCGGCAGAACATGGAATAGAGATGCTGGTCATGGATGATGGCTGGTTTGGACATAGAAATGATGACGCCACAAGTCTTGGAGACTGGTTTGTAAATGAAAACAAGATCAAGGGCGGTTTGAAACATCTTGTTGATGAGGTGAATAAGCTGGGGCTGAAATTTGGAATATGGATGGAGCCTGAAATGATTTCTCCTGATTCTGAACTTTACAGAAAGCATCCTGACTGGGCGTTTGCGGTTCCGGAGAGAACGGCTACATTATCGCGAAATCAGTACGTGCTTGATCTCTCGAGAAAAGAAGTTAGAGACTACGTGTATGAATGTGTGCATAACGTGATATCATCCGCAAATATTGAGTATGTTAAGTGGGATATGAACAGACAGCTCACGGATATCGGTAGCGTAGAATTCACCGGAGACAGGCAGGGAGAATTGGCTCACAGGTATGTGCTTGGAGTATATGAGCTGCAAGAGCGCCTTGTTAACGATTTTCCAGATCTTCTGCTCGAGAACTGCTCGGGCGGTGGTGCAAGATTTGACCCTGGCATGCTTTACTACAGTCCGCAGATATGGTGCTCCGATGACACGGATGCCATAGAGAGACTTTCTATACAGGAGGGAACGGAACTGATATATCCGCTTTCGACCATGGGCGCCCATGTGTCGGATTGCCCTAATCACACAGTTGGAAGGAGTACACCTTTTATGACCAGGGCACATGTGGCTCTGGCGGGAACATTTGGCTATGAGCTCGATATCACAAAAATAAGTGAAGAAGAACGTGCGATGATCCCTGAGCAGGTGTCTATGTATCATAAATATAATGATCTTGTAAGGGAGGGTGATTATTATAGGGTTGCATCGTACAGGGAAAATGGACTGTATGATTGCTGGATGGTTGTTGCAAAGGATAAGAGTGAGGCATTGGTGACTTACGTTCAGGTGCTTGGAAGACCTAATATGCACAGCAGAAAGATAAAACTTTTAGGGCTTTACGCGGCTGCAGATTACAGACTTGATGGCACGGACGAAGTGTATGGGGGAGATCTTCTGATGAATGCCGGGATGCTTGTGGAAGATATGCGTGGGGATTATATGAGCAGACTTTATCACTTTGTGCTTGACAATAGTTTAACTTAAAAATAAAATAAAATTAAGTTGTTTAACCACGTAAAAATAAAGTGAGAAGGACTAGTTATGGCAAAATCAGTAAAATTAGGAGACATAGCTGCCATTGTTGGCGTGAGTACCGTGACGGTTTCAAAGGCACTTTCAGATCAGAAGGGTGTCAGCGAGGAGCTCAGAGCACAGATCAAACAGTTGGCAGATGAGATGGGATATCAGTCACTATCTGAGATCAGAAAGAAGACGGCAAAGAAAAAGTATAATATTGGTGTTCTCATTCAAGAGATATACCTTGGAAAGTATCCGTCGTTCTATTGGCAGTTATATCAGGTGCTTAACAAAAAGGCGGTGGTAAGAGGCTGCTTTACTATGCTGGAGTTTGTTACTAGAGATAGTGTATTGAACGCTGATATGCCTATGCTCTTGGAGGATGACAAGGTTGATGGAATAGTTGTTGTAGGTTCCATGGGTAAGGAATACCTGGAAAAGCTGGAGAAGACAGCCAAGGTTCCTATAGAATATGTGGATTACTATGACAATTCGAGACCGATAGACACGGTTATAGCAAACAGTTTCTATGGAAGCTATATGCTGACTAATTATCTGCATGATATGGGACATAGAGATATTGCATATGTTGGCACGATAGGTTCAACGAACAGTATAACTGACAGATATCTGGGTTATGTAAAATCATTGCTGGAGCATGGTATTCCGCTCAGAGAAGACTGGGTTATTCCGGACAGAGATGTGAAGACGGGGCAGTTTGACGAGGAGAACTGCTTCAAGCTTCCGGGGAATATGCCTACAGCGTTTGTGTGCAATTGTGATCTTGCGGCAGCTACGCTCATAAAGATACTCAATGCTGCGGGCTACAGAGTTCCTGAGGATGTGTCCGTTGTGGGGTTTGATAATTACTTGTATCCTGGAACCTGCGATATAGGCGTGACCACATACGAGATCAATATGCAGGAGATGGCAGAGAGAACCCTGCATAAGATTATAAAAAAGATATCCAACGAAAAATATACTGATGGCATATTTGTCGTGGATGGACGAATCGTGATAAAGGATAGCGTTGCCAGAATAGAGCGATAATGGAACGATAATAAAACTACATATCAATTGTAATGCAAATCGGAAATAGACACCGGTGCAGCCTGCTTGAAAGACAGCGGAGTTGTACCGGTGTCTTTTTTGAACAGATTTATAAAATGGTTTGTGTTCTCGATTCCAACCTGGGATCCGACCTCGTGGACGGACAGATCTGTTGTGAGAAGGAGCCTTTTGGCAGCATCGATCCTGCGACTGTTGAGATAGCGCATAGGTGATTCACCGAAGTGAAATGAAAATTCTCTGCATATCCTGTATCTGCTGATTTTGTAAGTTGCTTCGAGGTCATCAAGCGACAGCGGTTCGGCGTAGTTTTTATCCATCTGATTCTTTACCGATAAAAGGTAAGAAGGCACACAATCCATCTTCTTGGATGAGTTTTCAATAAATACACATAATTCGGTCAGGATATCATTGAACCATTTGGAAATTCTGAAAATATCGGTGGCAGACAACTCCCCTTGGAGTCTGCTTATCAGTGAAAGATGACTCCAGAGTACAGAGGCTCCGGCAGAGTCCTTTTTATAATATATGGATTCGGGGAGAAACTTGTGATACAGGCGAAGCGGAGCTCCGAGGATGAATGCCTCGTAGAAACGACACTTGCCGTTCGTGGCGTATGTTATTTCTGATCCTGCCTCAAAAAGTGCGGCTGTATTCTTGGAATATGATGATTTGCTGCTGCTTGATGTTACTGTAAGAGTTCCTTCATATATATAGAAGAAATGGTAACACGGGATGAAAGAGAAGGTATAACTGCATGAATAAGCAAAAGAATTATCGCCGCTGGCAAGAAGATGAATCAGGCCATCGTTAATCATTGATTCTTCATATGTAAAGAACGCACTGTGGAATCTTGCGTTGTCAATATCTTTCTGAATATTGTAACCTGACAGTACAGTGCAGGAAATTAATTCTTTAGCTAACATGTAAACCACCTCCTATCCATAATAATACAATTATTAAACAATCATCACAAGCTAAAAGCGATATAAATTAGTGGCTAATTAGCTAAAAAAACAATAAAATACTAATTAAAGATAAAAACGTATGGATAAAATGTCTATTTGATATTGAAAAAAGGCGACCAGAATGGTAAAATTAACGAAAAATACAAGATATGGTGATTAATAACAAGTATGAGTGATGACTAAAAAATAAATTAATGTATACTTAATATAAAGTTAAAAACAAAGAAGGTTTTAAGGAGGACAAAACTATGAAATCAAAGCGTATTGCATGTATCGCAATGGCTGGTCTTATGGCTGCATCACTTGCAGGTTGTGGAGGCTCAGACAGCGATAACAAGGACAAAACAGAGGCAACAAAGGCTACCACAGAGGCAGCAGGAAGTGATTCAGCAGATGACACAACAGCTGATGCTGAGGGAATCAAGTCATATGCAGACATCCAGTTAGGAACAGACTTCACAGATCTTTCAGCGGAGATCAAGTTCTACAACAACAGAACTGATATGGACTCAGATGACTACGGCGGAAAGAACTGGAAGCAGTATCTTGAGGACTTCAACAAGGAGTATCCAAACATCAAGGTTGATGTTATCACAGATACAAACTATGCAGATGATGCTCTTACACATCTTCAGTCAGGAAACTACGAGACAGTAATGTGTATCCCGGCAGTTGACATGGCAGACCTTTCAACATATTTCATGCCATTTGGCGATTATGATACAATGAGCAGTCTTGTAAATTACTCAAACAGATGGCTGTATCAGGGTCAGGTATATGGTGTACCTCTTACAGCTACAACACAGGGTATCGTATACAACAAGAAGGTATTTGCTGATGCAGGTGTAACAGATGTACCTAAGACACCAGAGGAGTTCATCGCAGCTCTTAAGGCCATCAAGGAGAAGAATCCAAAGTGCATCCCACTTTACACAAACTATGCGGCAGGCTGGACAATGGGAGCTTGGGATGATTATATCTCAATCACAGCAACAGGCGATGCTACATACAAGAACCAGAAGTTAGCTCATACAAAGGATCCATTCAAGAACTATGGTGACGATACACATGCTTATGCAGTATACAAGATCCTTTACGATGCAGTATCACAGGGACTTACAGAGGAAGATTACTCAACAACAGATTGGGAGTCAAGTAAGGGAATGCTCAACAACGGCGAGATCGGATGTATGGTACTTGGTTCATGGTCATACCCACAGATGGAAGCAGGTGGACCTAACGCAGACGATATCGGATACATTCCTTTCCCTATCTCAGTAAATGGCAAGCAGTACGCTTCATCAGGTGCAGATTACTGCTACGGTATCAACGTAAACGCTTCAGATGAAGAGAAGCAGGCAGCTCTTGTATTCGTTAAGTGGATGACAGAGAAGTCAGGATATGCTTACAACGAGGATTCACTTGCACTTGTTCCTGGTTCAGAGTCAAAGATCTCATTCGACGGTGTTGACTTCTTTGCAGACGAGCCAGCTCTTGAGGGCGAGGAGGATTACCTCAACCAGCTCAATTCAGAGTCAGAGCTTAACGTAAGCAATGGTGGTAACGACAAGATCCAGGCCATCATCGAGCATGCTGCAAATGGTGACATGTCATTCGATGATATCATGGCTGAGTGGAACCAGAAGTGGTCAGATGCTCAGGAGTCATTAGGCATCGAGGTTACAGAGAAGTAATAAAGACTCTATTATAACAAGTAAGAATAAGCTACAGACCGGGGTGGGATTGCCCGCCCCGGTTTATTAAAAAAAGGCGGTGGAATGAGTATGGCTAACAAAAAACAATCCGGCTTTGGTAAATGGGCGTCAAGCAGGAAGGGGCAGCAGGTTATAATATGCGCAGCCTTCGCAATTATCCCATTGCTTTTGCTATTAGTATTTACATATATACCATTCGGAGAGATGGTTAAATTTAGTTTCTACAAGATGAAATATACGACGCCTGTAGAAAAGAGAGAATTCGTAGGATTAGCAAATTATATCGATGTGTTCACAAGAAAAGACTGTTTCGGTGCATTAAAGCTCAGTTTGTATTACATCGTAGGAGCACTTGTACAGTTAGTGCTTGCACTTTTCCTTGCAACTCTTCTGAGTTTCAGAGTAAAAGGTGGTAACCTTTTCAAGGGATTTATTTTCTTCCCTTATCTTATCAGTGGTATCGCTGTAGGTTTCATTTTCAAATTCTTCTTCACAAGAGGATTCGTGTTTGACTCAATCCTTCAGTTGTGTGGATTTAGCTTAGACAACCTTCCATACTGGCTCAAAGACCAGAGTGTCAACAACTGGACACTGGTTTCAACCTCGGTCTGGAGATACCTTGGACAGATGATGGTTCTCTTCATTGGAGCTATCATGTCGGTAGATGCAGAACTTTATGAGGCGGCAGAGCTTGATGGTGCAAATAAATTCCAGCAGTTTAGATATATCATACTGCCAAGTATCAAGACAATCGTTACATTAAATGTAATTTTAGCAATAACAGGATCACTCAGTGCTTTCGAGCAGCCTTTCGTTATCACAACAGGTGCAAACGGAACAGGTACTTACTTCATCATCATGAACAAGATAGCACATACAAGCCAGAAGGTCGGTCTTGCATCAGCAATGGCCGTTGTACTTCTCCTTATCATACTTATATGTGCTGCGCTTCAGAAGCTGTTCTTTGAGTACATCTTCAAGGATTCAAGCTCAGATGATGAGAGTTATAAGGCAAAGAAGCTTCGCAAGAAACAGGAGAGAGATACCAAGAAATACGTGAAGCAGATGGCTGCTTCTGCGAAGGGAGGCAAGTAACATGGCAAGAGGAAAGACAGATGTGCCAAGCATAGCACCAATAAAAGAAAAACGAACCGTTGGATATTATGTAAGAGGTTTCCTCAAGTACTTTGTACTCATATTCTTCTCACTGTGTGCGGTTGTACCTCTTATATCATGTGTTACAACAGCCTTCAAGACAACAGATGAGTATAAGGCTACTTCAGTAATGAAGCTTCCTGAAAGCTTTCTGAACTTCGGCAACTTTGTAAAGGCATTCACGACTGCCAACATGGGACGTGCGTTCATCAATTCAGTCATAGTTATGATATGTGTACTCCTTGTGTCAGTAGTAATAGGAACACAGCTTGCATATGTGCTTAACAGATTCAAGTTCCCGGGAAACGGCTTTATCAGAACACTTTTCCTTGTGGCATCATTGCTCCCTGCAGTTGCTATGCAGGTTACAGTCTACAACATCATGGGTGATCTGAGATTCATAGATCACTTATATGGTTACATCATCATGAGCTGTGGTACAGATGTTATCTCAATCTACATATTCATTCAGTTCATGGAGAATATATCAGTATCTCTTGATGAGTCAGCTATCGTGGATGGTGCATCATACTGGACTATCTACTGGAAGATCATACTTCCACTTCTTAAGCCAGCTATCGTTACAGCTTGTATATTGAAGGGCGTTGTAATCTACAACGAGTACTATGCTGCAAACCTTTACCTCATAAGCCCGGAGATCAAGACAATGGCTATCTCACTCTACAAGTTCGTAGGACCTATGGGAAGTCAGTACAACCTGATCTGTGCAGGTGTCATCATATCGATCATACCGGCACTTATAGTATTCATCTGTTGTCAGAAACAGATTTACAGTGGTATTACACAGGGTGCTGTAAAGGGTTAATAATTTATTAGAAGAAGAGAGTTCATGAATATGAGAAATGAAATTCAAAAAGAATTAATAGATGCTATCATCCCATTCTGGGAGGCCCTGAGGGATGATGAGTACGGCGGATTTTATGGGTATATGGATTACGACCTCAACCTTGATAAAAAGGCTGAGAAGGGTTGTATTCTTAACAGTAGAATTATCTGGTTCTTCGCAAGTGCGTATAAGGCACTCAAGGACCCGAAGCTTCTAGATGAGGCTGTTCATGGATATGAATTTCTGAAAGAATATTGTATAGACAGGGAATATGGCGGAATATATTGGTCCATGAATTATGATGGTTCACCCAAAGATACGACAAAACACACCTACAATCAGGCATTTAGTATATATGCCTTATCCGCCTATTACGAAGCTTCCGGTGATTCGGAAGCTTTGGACCTGGCCCTGCAGCTTTTCCATACAATAGAAGAGAAATGTACTGACGAAGGTGGCTATCTCGAGGCATTTACAAGAGAGTTCAAGCCAGAGTCAAATGATAAGCTTTCTGAGAATGGTGTTCTCGCAGAGAGAACAATGAACACACTGCTCCATGCACTTGAGGCTTACACAGAACTTTATAAGGTATCCAAGGATTCCAAGGTAAAGGCGCGCCTGGAATGGCTGCTCGATGTATTTGCTGATAAGGTATACAATCCGGAGCTTAAGAGACAGGAAGTGTTCTTTGATAAGGATTATAACTCTCTGATTGATCTGTACTCATACGGACATGACATTGAGACATCATGGCTTCTGGACAGGGCGACCGAGGTGCTTGGAGAGGCAGAGTACACAGAGAAGATCACAAAGATAACAGATATCCTTGCAGAGCAGATATATGAGCTTGCTTTCGATGGACATTCAGTTCTGACAGAATGTGAAAAGGGCGTGCCATACACGGTAAGAGTATGGTGGGTTCAGGCAGAATCAATAGTAGGATTTATAAATGCTTATCAAAAGTCAGGTGATAAGAAGTATTACGAGGCTGCCGAGAAAGTCTGGGAGTACATAAAGGAATACTTTATTGACAAGAGACCGGGATCAGAGTGGTTCTGGGATCTGAATGCAGATGGATCACCAAGAGTCGGACGTCCTATAGTTGAGCCATGGAAGTGTCCATACCACAACGGCAGAATGTGCCTTGAGATTATGAACAGACTCGCTGACGGCAAATAAATAGCATTCAATTGCTTTCAAATTATAAGGAGAATGCCTAAATGATGAATGAGAAATATTATGTAGAGCTTGACAAACTGAACAAGCTTCTTGAGAGAAAGAATAAGAAGACAGATTTCTATAATGGAATCTATGACAGATATGAGTACCCTGTACTCACAAGAGAGATGATACCTCTCACATGGAGATATGACTTAAATCCTGAGACAAATCCATATTTCATTGAGCGTCTCGGCGTTAACGCTGTCATGAACTCAGGTGCTATCTACCTGAACGGCAAGTATTATCTTGTCGCAAGAATAGAGGGAAATGACAGAAAGTCATTCTTCGGCGTAGCTGAGAGTGACAACGGTATCGATGGATTCCGTTTCTGGGATTATCCAATCCTTTTGGACGATGTATGTCCTGAGGAGACAAATGTATATGATATGAGACTGACACAGCACGAGGATGGATGGATCTACGGTGTGTTCTGTTCAGAGAGCAAGGATACAACTGTAAATGACCTCTCAGCAGCAGTTGCAGCAGCAGGTATCGTGAGAACAAAGGATTTAAAGCACTGGGAGCGCCTTGACAACCTCAAGACTCTTCGTTCCCCACAGCAGAGAAATGTTGTACTTCACCCTGAATTTGTGGATGGCAAGTACGCATTCTATACACGTCCAATGGATGATTTCATCGAGACAGGAAGCGGCAGCGGAATAGGATTCGGTCTCTGTGATGATATAGAGCATGCGGTTATAGACGAGGAGAAGATGACAAGTCTTCGTAAGTACCACACTATAACAGAGGCAAAGAACGGTGCAGGCGCACCACCAATCAAGACGGACAAGGGCTGGATCCACATCGCACATGGTGTGAGAAACACAGCTGCCGGTCTCAGATATGTACTCTACGCATTTGCGACAGATCTCAATGATCCTTCAAAGGTTATTGCTGAGCCATCAGGAATGCTTATCGGACCTCGCGGCGAGGAGAGAGTCGGCGATGTATCAAACGTTGTATTCACAAATGGCGCCATCGTAAACGAGAACAACGAAGTGTTCATCTACTACGCATCAAGCGATACAAGAATGCATGTTGCAACAACAACAGTTGACAGACTCATCGACTATGTATTCAACACACCTTCTGATCCGGGAAGAAGCGTTGAGTGTGTAGCACAGAGATGTGAGCTGATCAGGAAGAACCTTGAGTTCCTTAAGAATGCAGACAAGTAGGAAAGTATAATATATGGGCTGCCAGATGAAACAACACGTTGGCTAGTATGCCCTTTGCCTGTGCAGATACCATATAACGTGATAATAAAATAAAAAATCCGGCTAAGATGCCGGAAGAAAGAGGTACTTATGTCAGAAGTAAAAATGTTCAGCGAGCCTGTGCCAAACGTGCCATGGCAGGACAGACCGGCAAATGACAATCATGACGCTCCAATCTGGAGATATACAGAGAATCCTATAATAGGAAGAAACCCGGCAAAGGGTGTTGCAAGAATATTCAACAGTGCAGTAGTTCCATTTGAGGGAAAATTTGTCGGAGTATTTAGAGGCGAGCAGGTAAATGGAATTCCATACATCTACCTCGGAGAGAGCGAGGATGCTATCCACTGGAATATCAGCGAGGAGAAGATCAAGTTTGTTGATGAGAACGGTGAAGAGTTCATGCCTATATACGCATATGATCCAAGACTTGTAAAGGTAGAGGATACATACTATGCGATCTGGTGCCAGGATTTCTATGGCGCAGCGATAGGTATAGCAAAGTCAAAGGATCTCAAGACATTTGTGAGAATCGAGAACCCATTCCTTCCATTTAACAGAAATGCAGTTCTCTTCCCAAGAAAGATCAACGGTAATTTCGTGATGCTGTCACGTCCAAGTGACAGTGGACACACACCATTTGGTGATATATTCGTAAGTGAGAGTCCTGATATGGTTTACTGGGGTAAGCACAGACATGTCATGGGCAAGAGCAGCGAGTGGTGGGAGTCACTCAAGATTGGCGGCGGTGCAGCCCCTATCGAGACTTCTGAAGGATGGCTGTTATTCTATCATGGAGTAGCGGGAACATGTAACGGTTATGTATACTCAATCGGTGGAGCAATCCTTGATATCGACAACCCATCGATCGTTAAGTATCGTTGTGAGAACTTCCTTCTCACACCAGAAGAGTGGTACGAGGAGCGTGGATTTGTTCCTAATGTATGCTTCCCATGTGCTACTATTCACGACAGCGAGTCTGGAAAGATCGCCATTTACTACGGTGCAGCTGACAGCTATGTGGGCCTTGCATTCACAAAGCTTGATGAGATCGTAGATTACATCAAGTCGCACAGTGTGGTAACAACTTCTGATACCGAGATCGGTAGAAGATAGTTAGTTATATAGCGTAATGAGCCCCTACTCATACGCGGCAATTGTATTAATTTTTCTCATTTCCCAAGGCGGTGCCCGCCGCCTTCGGGGCCCCTCTTAAAAATAAATGTAATGGCAGGTGATTGCCAAAACTTTTAGACTATGACAGCCTGGCAGTAAGCCAGGCTGAATTTGATTCTGAGAGCTTTGGCAATCATATGACAGATTTTGGATCTGATAAAAAACGTGTTATATGATTGAAAAAAGATATATTGCGTGGCCGAGACTTGCGCTTTCATAAAAAACTAAAAATAAAAGACTAAAAAGTCAGGAAAAGGACTCTGGTGTATAGAAAAAAAGCAACAGATGCAATAAAATAACAGTGACATATATTATCATGGAAATGACGAGTGAAGAAGTCATAGTCAATGTAAAAATATGATTCCTTCACCGTCTTATATAGAACAGGCAATTGGGGATAAACAAGAGCATACACAATATCCCACAACGTAGATTCTCCAATTGCCGTACGTCAAAAGGAGGAAAATGACAATGAACAAGGAAATACTTTTTTTAAATCCCGTGTTTACGCACAATATCTGGGGCGGTACAAAGCTCAGAGAAGAATATGGATATGATGTTGAGGGTGATGATATAGGCGAGTGCTGGGGAGTTGCGGCACATGAGAATGGCAATTGTACAGTGAAAAATGGCGAGTTTGCAGGTCAGACGCTTGCCGACTTATGGGACAGCCACAGAGAGCTGTTTGGCGGTATAGACGGTGTCAGATTCCCGCTGCTTATCAAGATAATCGATGCGAAAGATGATCTGAGTATTCAGGTGCATCCGGACGATGCATACGCAGCAGAGCATGAGAATGGTTCATTTGGCAAGATGGAGTGCTGGTATATTCTTGACTGCAAGGAAGATTCAACACTTGTAATCGGTCATAATGCAAGGACAAAGGAAGAATTGTGCGATATGATCGAAGGTAAGAAATGGAAGGAGTTTATCAGAGAGATCCCTGTTAAGAAGGGGGATTTCATTCAGATAGATCCTGGTACAGTACACGCGATCAAGGGCGGAATTACACTTCTTGAGACACAGCAGAACAGTGACATCACATACAGAGTTTATGATTATGACAGACTGAGCAATGGAAAGCCTAGAGATCTGCACGTAAAGCAGAGCATAGATGTTATAACAGTTCCTGCAAAGCCGGTTGAGGACAGCGTTATAAGTGTCAAGGCAGATAAGGCAAATGAACTCTGCGAGCTTATAAGCTGTAAGTATTACACAGTATACAAGCTGGATGTTGAGGGAAAGGCAGAGCTGAATGTGGGCGACAAGCCATTCCTTATCATGTCTGTAGTTGCGGGAAGTGGAACAGTGGATGGAAACGCCATAAAGAAGGGTGATCACTTTATCCTGCCAAACGGATACAGCAACCCAGTGTTTGAGGGCAATATGGAGATCGTAGCATCCACAGTCAGCAAGTAAGATCCTGCCTTTGGAAGAGAATGTCAAGGGGGATAGTTATGAAGAGAAAGACGATAGGTGTTCTGGTAGGCGGAATCACGGATGATTTTACGAGGCTGCTTTGCCATGGGGTTATAGAGAGAGCAAAGACACTTGATGTCAATATAGTTGTTATTCCGGGTAAGTTCCTTGACCGGGAATACCCAGAAACGTCAGATATATATTATGAATATCAGTATCAGACACTGTTTTCCTATGCTACAAAGGAGAATCTGGACGGCGTTATTGTTGCATCGAGTTGTATTGGTTGCTTTGCAACCAAGGAGCGTATCAGCGAATTTATGAAAAGATATCTGCAGATGCCGTGCGTGATAGTGGCTGCAGATGAGCCTGATCAGATTTGTGTCAGATATGACAATGGAGCAGGCATAAGAGAAGGACTCAATTACATGATCGAGGAACTTGGTTATACAAGAATAGGCATGATAGGCGGTCCGGACTCCAATTATGATGCAAAGGAGAGAAGGAGAACCTACATTGAGGTGCTTGAGGCTCATGGAATAGAGTTTGATCCGGGACTTTATGTGGAGGGCAATCTTACATCGGAATCAAAAGAGGTTTTCAGAGATATTCTGGACAGAAATCCGGATATGCAGGGAGTGTTCTGTGTGAATGATTCCTGTGCATCTGGTTTTTATGAAGAACTTAAGGCGAGGGGCATTCTGCCGGGAAGAGATATATCAGTCATGGGTTACGATGATATTGAGTGGGCTACACAGATATATCCGACGCTTTCGACTGTGCGTGCAGACGCGGGAAAACTTGGCTCAGAGGCTGTAAATCTTATGGTCAGGCTTATTGATGGCAAGCAGGTTGAGAGTAAGATACTTCCTACTGAGTTTATCAGAAGAGATTCATTCTGTAAAAAAGGCGGATCAAGAAAACGTAGTAAGAATGTCATTGAGGGATATCTCTCAATGAACCATATGCTCTCAGAGCAGTGGGAGGAGAGAAATAAGACTCAGTTCAAGATGAAGACATTTATCCAGAAGGTCTTGAGCTTTGACAGAGGCAACGACAGAAGTTATGGAGAGATTCTTGGCACTATGGACTGGCTGGACATAGAGAATGCATTTATATTCTTATATAAAGAGCCAATAATACATCTGATCGGTGAGCCATTTGAACTGCCTGACCAGTTATATCTCAAGACTAAGGATCTTAAAGAGAAGGTCAGCAGTGTGATCACTGTGAACCAAAAGGTGTCATCATCAAATCTCTATGATTTTGAGAGCCTCGGTGTGGAAGGAGCTGGAATATATGTACTCTTGCCGCTGTATTCCAACGAAATACTCTATGGAGTTCTTCTGTGTGATCTCACGGAAGGAGTTCTGGTAAATGGGGAGTTCCTTGGAAACCAGGTCTCAGCTGCTGTCAAGATGATCAATCTGCTCAAGACGAACGAGGAGATTATGAAGCGCCTTGAGGAGAGTATGGCGATCCTGCAGAAAAACAACATTATGCTTGACAATCTGTCAAAACAGGATCCCCTTACAGGGATCATGAACAGACGAGGTTTCTTTGACAGATCATTACAGCTGCTCAAGGAATGTGAGGAGCAGAAAAGGACGGCTACGGTATTCTACGCTGATATGAACAGTCTCAAGATCATCAATGACAGATATGGACATGATGAGGGTGATTTCTCTCTTAAAACCATAGGAGATATTCTGATCAAATCTGTAGGCGATAATGGAATCGTAGGCAGAATAGGCGGCGACGAGTATTGCTGTCTTGTACTCGGCCTTAAGGACTCTGACGCTGCAGATGCATTTGCTGAGGAAGTATACAGTTCATTTGAGGAGTTTAATGAGCACTGTGATAAGCCTTATAAAGTGAGTGTATCGCTTGGAAACTGTCAGATCGTAGAATATAACAAGAAAGGTCTTCAGAATGCCATGACTATGGCAGATGAGAAGCTGTATGAGGTGAAGAAGTACAGAAAGAAGGACGTTGTTAAGGTTAAGAATTGATAATTTATATAATAAATAAAAGGTATGATCAGGTTGCGTTGAGTGCAGCTTGATCATACCTTTTGACATTTGAGGATTGCGCGTTGTCATTGTTTTATTCTGAATAAAGACAGTATAATTAGTTATCTCCTGATTTCAGAGCTGAAAGCTCGGCTTTTAACTTAGCAATCTCTGAATCCTTCTCTGCAATCTTTTTATTCATTTCCGCCATCTGCTTTTCCATCTTGGCCTTTTCTTCCTGAAAAACATCCACAAAAGTAATGATCGATTGTTCTACCATATCTGTAACCTCCTCCGTTTCCTCGTACGCGGAATACAGTCTGGTATATAATACCTGGGTGAGTCTGTATAATTGCGCTCCATCTTCAGGTGTTATATTCCCGAGTTCAACGTTCTTATCTATATTTCCCATTATATCGGTTTTGATAAGGCTTTTCAATATTTCGATGTTCTCCGGAGTGCGAGATTTTTGATTCTTGAGCATTTCTCGAAGTTTTAAAAGAAAGAATGGGATGAGGATCACCATTTTTCTATTATTAATGTCTTCGGAAGAACAGTTGGCAAGTTTTACGACCGGGACCTCATATTTTGTTTCCCTGTTGTGTCCGAAATCTATCAGCAGAGAATATGTATCGGGAACGGATCTGGAGACGTTGCTCAGGTATATAACGCAAGGCTCAGGGAATCGCACCCTGTATAGATATTGACCACCTTCATCATGCATTATTGTTTTTGTTTTGTCGGCATAACTTGCTCCGTAAGAAAATACTCTGAAAACGATAGTTTCGTCTTTTATCATCTGTGCCTCGATATGGTACGCATCAGAATCGTTTATCACCAGTATGGTGTCGGCCAGAGTTGTACTCATGGAACCATCGTCTTTGACACTCTCAGTCCAGTGATACGACACTGTTGCAGTGTCTGGATCATACGACATGTCGAACAGACCGTTGATCATATTTACAACAGCCTTTGAGGACAGCGTGAGTATCTTTTTAAAAGTGCTGTCAAATAAATTTCGTGTAACTGGCAAATAAAATCCTCCTTATGAAAAATTCTCGGCCGGTAGGCATACTTTAGGCGATTAAAATTGGTATGTCAATAGATTTGGGCAAATGCGCTTATAAAGCGAATTCGTGACGCTGAGAGTGGAAAAATGGGCTAAAAATGGGGGGAATTTTACTTTTTGTAAAATTTACGCTCCCAGGAAAAATGTCTAAAATGTATAAATACAGAAAAAATATTTAATAATACTTGTGTGATGCATATTGTGCATGGAGGTGTTGTTGAGATGAAAAGAAACGCGCATGATCAAAATGAAGAGCAGGAAGGAAGACTGGAAGTTGATTCAATGACTCAAGAAGTTGATTCGAAAACTCAAAGTATGGGCGGAGAATCTGACAGGGAGCAAAGAAAGAGTAATCATAGATGGAAGCTGGTTTCAGATTCCGGCTGCAGTCTGCTCGTGCCGGATGGATCGGATGGACTGGCTGGAATAGATATAGATTATGCTGAGGTTCCGTTTACAATATCTGTTGATAACACAGATTATATAGACGAGCCGGGTATAGATATAGAGAAGATGCTTGAGCATATTGCAAATTGCCGGTCAGGCGGAAGAACTAGCTGCCCATCACCCCATGCGTGGCTAGAGGCGTGGGGTGATGCGGAAAATGTTATTGCATTTACGTTGTCAGCTGCATTATCGGGAAGTTACAACAGTGCTATAGCTGCAAGACACATGGCGCATGAGAAGAATCCCGGCAGGAATATTGCGGTGATAAATACATGCGGAGCCGGAGTATTCCCTGAACAGCTGGCAAACATCATATATGAAGGAATTGAGGACGGGGATTCGTTTGACGCCATAGTAAGTGCTGCAGATAAAGCAGTGAGGGAGATACAGGTGATGTTTGCACTGGGGAGTCTGGACAACCTGATAAAGGCGGGCAGACTAAATAAGCTTGTGGGGTATGCGGCTCATAGATTCAATATATCCGCAATAGGTGTGGCATCACCTGGTGGACGAATTGAACTCAGACACAAATTCAGAGGTATGAAGAAGACATATAGTAAGCTGATAGACACTCTCCGGGAAACGGGATTTGCAGGGGGAGAGCTTGTCATAAGCCACTGTATGAACGAGGACGGAGCAGAGAAACTGGGGCATCTTATCAAGGCTGAATGGCTTGACGCGGATGTGAGCATCGTACCTGCAAGCGGACTGTGCAGCTATTATATGGGAAAAGGTGGGATGATAATAACATATCGTGAGTAGACTGATGTGTGGATAGATCATATAAAGTACTTGAAATAGACAAAATAATGAAAAATAATTAAAAATAATGGAAGGCTGCCGCACCTTCTATTATTTTTTGTGTATTAACCTATTGACATAGTAGGTAAATGGGAATATCCTATTTTTGCGAGTCAGATATTGACTTATTACGCCAAAAAATGGCGGATGAGGGTGATGACTGGAATGATCGTGTATTTGTGGCAGGAATGTGGTCACACTCATATGTAAGGAGGATTTACAGATATGGTGATTTCTTCAAAGGGAGAATATGCCCTGAGGGTCATGGCAGACCTAGCCATAAACCACGACGGCAGATTTATTCCGTTAAAAGAAATAGTTCAGAAAGAGGAACTGTCCCAGAAGTATCTGGAGAGCATAATGCGCATGCTGTCCAAGGCGAATCTGATAGAGGCAGCCAGCGGACATGGAGGAGGCTACAGACTCAAAAAGGCTCCTGAGGAATATACATTGTGGGAGATACTTGAACTCACGGAAGGCGGGCTTGCCCCGGTGGCATGCATGAAGAACAGCACGATTACCTGTGACAGATCCAAGCAGTGTTATACTCTGCCGATATGGCAGGGCCTGGCTGAGCTGATACAGGAATATTTCCAGGGTAAGACACTGGCGGATATAGCCAGAAATGTGGAATGAGCAGAGTAATTTGATACAGGCAAAAAGATAATTAAAGCGGGACAATTGAATCGCCGGATATAGAAGTGATAAAGCAATTGCCGGGCTTGGTATAAAAGGAGGCAGACTGATGTCAGATAAAAAATTATTGGAAGTTAAGAATTTACATGTTGATGTTGAGGATAAACAGATCCTTCACGGTGTGAACCTGGAGATCGGCAAGGGTGAGACACATGTACTTATGGGACCTAACGGAACCGGAAAGTCAACCCTTGGATATGCACTTATGGGCAATCCGAGATATACGGTCAGAGAAGGCGAGATATGGTTTGATGGCAAGAACATCACAGATGAGGCTGTCAATGAGCGTGCAAAGGCAGGAATATTCCTCTCATTCCAGAATCCTCTTGAGGTGCCTGGTGTGACACTCAGCTCATTTATAAGAAATGCTCTTGAGCAGAAGACCGGCAAGAGAATCCGTCTCTGGGATTTCAAGAAGGAGCTTGAGAGAACCATGGAGATCCTTCAGATGGATCCATCATATGCAGAGAGAGACCTGAATGTGGGATTTTCAGGTGGTGAGAAGAAGAAGGCTGAGATACTTCAGCTTCTGATGCTCAAGCCATCACTGGCAATCCTTGACGAGACAGATTCAGGACTTGACGTTGATGCAGTCCGTACAGTATCAGCAGGTATCGAGGAATACCAGAAGAACTGCAAGGGAAGCCTGCTTATCATCACACACAGCACCAAGATCCTTGAGTCGCTCACTGTTGACTACACACATGTCATGGTTGAGGGTAAGATCATAGAGACTGGTGACGCATCACTTGTGGACAAGATCAACGAGTCTGGATTTGCAGAGTATGAAAGGATATAGAAGATGAAGGAAAAGACATATGTAGAGGACATAGACAGAAATATATATGACTTCAAGTATGACGACAAAGATGCCTATAAGCTTAAAGCTGGTCTCACACCTGAGATAGTTGAGCAGCTTTCAAAGGAGAAACATGATCCGGCATGGATGCAGAATTTCAGACTTGAGTCTTTACAGATATACAACAATATGCAGGTGCCTGACTGGGGCCCATCCATCGAGGGACTGGATATTGACAATATAGTTACTTACGTAAGACCAAATACCAAGATGAAGGGAAGCTGGGATGAGGTTCCTGAGGATATCAAGGATACATTTGAGAGACTTGGAATCCCTCAGGCTGAGAGAAAATCCCTTGCGGGAGTTGGTGCACAGTACGATTCAGAGCTCGTATATCACAATGTCCGTCAGGAGGTTGCGGACATGGGAGTTGTGTACACTGATATGGAGAGTGCACTCACAGGTGAGTATGCAGACATGGTGCAGAAGCATTTCATGAAGCTTGTCACCCCTCATGATCACAAATTTGCAGCACTTCACGGAGCTGTGTGGTCAGGCGGTTCATTTGTATATGTGCCACCTGGAGTAAAGGTCGAGATCCCGCTTCAGTCGTATTTCAGACTTAACGCAGCGGGCGCAGGTCAGTTCGAGCACACACTCATCATCGTCGATGAGGGGGCAGACCTCCACTTTATAGAGGGCTGTTCAGCGCCGAAGTACAATGTGGCGAACCTTCATGCGGGTTGTGTGGAGTTGTTTGTCGGCAAGAACGCAAAGCTCAGATATTCAACCATAGAGAACTGGTCCAAGAACATGTACAACCTGAACACCAAGAGAGCCCGCGTTGAAGAGGGCGGAACCATCGAGTGGGTATCAGGTTCATTTGGCTCACATGTGTCATATCTTTACCCGATGAGCGTGCTCAAGGGCAAGGGCGCCAGGATGGAGTTCACCGGAGTTACATTTGCCGGTAAGGGACAGAACCTTGACACAGGAGCCAAGGTAGTCCATGCGGCACCTGACACAAGCTCATATATCAACACAAAGTCTATCTCGAAGGATGGCGGTATAAGTACATTCCGTTCGTCTGTTGTAGTGACAAAGGAGGCAGAGAACTCCAAGGCGGCGGTATCATGCCAGTCACTTATGCTCGATTCGATATCACGTTCGGACACAATACCGGCCATGGATATCAGAACCAAGAAGGTAAATGTGGGACATGAGGCACAGATAGGAAGCATCAGTGACGAGGCTGTGTTCTACCTGATGTCCAGAGGAATGAGCGAAGAAGACGCGAGAGCATGTATAGTCAGTGGATTTGCAGATAACGTATCGAAGGAGCTGCCGCTTGAGTACGCTCTTGAGATGAACAACCTCATCCGTCTTGAGATGAAGGGCAGCATAGGTTAAGGAGGTGCGGTGACATGGAGAACATTAACGAGATGAAGATCAACAAGCTCCCGGCAAAGACATGGTACTGGCTTCGCATGAACGACACAGCACTTAACTGGAATCCGGACATGGCGGGATGCAGTGTGAAGATAGATGGCGGAAAGAAAACTGACAAGCAGGCTTCTGATTTCGATGGAATAGAGACTGGTGCAGGAAGAGATGCGGACGTACTCTTCGCACAGCAGGCAGCAGGAAGTGTACTTGTTGCAGACGAGACCAATAAAGGTCAGACAGTGCACGTGCTGATAAATGGAACCGGGGCAAATGGCAGCAGCGGCTATGTGTATGTCCAGGCAGATGCAGGTTCAGACATGACAGTCATAGAGACATTTGGCGAGAATGCGGAGGGCGGCAGCCTGGCATTCCGTACACGCTTTAATATAGAGAAGGATGCACATATACGTCTTGTGCAGATATTTATGCAGGATGAGAACACTACAATACTCAACGATGTGGGAAGTGAGTGTGCAGAGAACGGACAGCTAGATGTGCTACAGATATTTATCGGCAAGGGCAATCTGTACAATGGTGTGAGGACAGAACTTATTGGCAAGCGTGCTTCAACCAACATGGATATAGGTTATCTGGGACAGAAGAAACAGGTAATAGATATAAATCTTGTAGTGAACCATATAGGCAAGAAGACCAACTGCAGCATACAGGTGGATGGAACACTTAAGGATGCGGCTCAGAAGATATTCAGAGGCTCGATAGATTTCAAGACAGGTTCATCGGATTCAAAGGGAGCTGAGACAGAGAATGTACTGCTGCTCGGTGATGATGTGGTGAACAAAACTATACCACTCATCCTCTGTGCAGAGGAGAATGTTGAGGGCTCACATGGAGCGACCATCGGTGAGCTTGATGAGGATACACTGTTCTATTTCGCATCAAGGGGAATCGATATGGAGACAGCTGAGGACATGATGACCAAGGGCAAGATGGAGGTCCTCTACCGCAAGATCCAGGACGAGAACACAGAGAAGCTGGTGGAGAAGCAGCTTGCGGAGGTAATGGAATATGACAGACAGGAATTATAGAGAGGATTTTCCTCTATTGAGGAATAACGATACAGCATATATAGACAATGCGGCCACAGCACAAAAGCCACAGGTGGTCATAGACGCTGAGAGAGAGTTCTATGAGAAGAGCAATGCGAATCCGCTCAGAGGCTTCTATCCACTCAGTCTTGAGGCTACAGAGAAGTATGAGAGTGCCAGAAAGGTTGTGAGAGATTTCATCCATGCGGATTCCGAGAAGGAAATAATCTTCACAAGGAACACCACGGAGAGCCTTAATCTTGTGGCATACAGCTATGCACTTAACAACCTGAAAGCCGGCGACGAGATAGCGGTCACCATCATGGAGCACCACAGCAATATGCTTCCATGGCAGATGGCAGCCAGAGTCACAGGCGCAACTCTCAGATATCTTGACTGCGAGAAGGATGGAACGCTGACTGACGAAACCATCAATGCCGGCATCAATGAGCACACGAAGCTGCTTGCTGTCGGACATGTGTCAAATGTTCTCGGATGCGTGAATCCGGTCAGAAGGATGGCTGACAGAGCGCACAGCTTTGGTGCGGTTGTCGTAGTTGACGGTGCGCAGAGCACACCACATATGGCTATAGATGTGCGTGAGCTGGGTGCAGATTTCTTCGCATTTTCAGGCCATAAGCTGATGGGTCCTATGGGAATAGGCGTGTTATATGGAAGACAGGAGCTGCTTGATGCGATGCCTCCATTTATGTCAGGCGGAGAGATGATAGATTCAGTTTCAAGAGATGGCGCTGTATACGCGGAATTGCCTCACAAGTTCGAGGCCGGTACGGTAAATGCGGCAGGTGCTGCGGGACTTGCGGCTGCGATAGGCTACATCAAAGAGGTTGGATTTGACTATATAGAAAAGAGAGAGCTGGAGCTTACCACCCGTGCCATGGAGGGACTTGCGAAAATACCTCATGTGCATGTGATCGGTTCGGACAAGCCGGAGAATCACACAGGAATAGTCGCGTTCACCATAGACAATGTTCACCCGCATGACGTCAGCGAGATCATGGCTGCGGATGGAATAGATGTGAGAGCAGGACATCACTGTGCACAGCCACTGCTCGTCCACCTTGGCGTGTACAATACGACAAGGGCAAGCTTTATGTTCTACAATACAGATGAAGAGGTAGATGCATTTGTGGAGAGCGTTGCAAATGTGAGAAGGAGAATGGGATATGCAGAATAATATTCAAAACAGGAATTTTTATAATGAGATCCTTACAGAGCACAATATGAGACCTGAATTCAAATATGATCTTCCGGCGGCAAATGTGGTCCTGGAGGGTGTAAATCCCAACTGTGGTGATGACATCTGGCTCAAGCTCAAGGTTGAGAACGGAGTCATCGAAGATGGATCATTCGTGGGAGACGGATGTGCTATATCCCAGGCGTCGGCAGATATAATGCTTGGAATGATCATAGGAAAGACCAAGGAGGAGGCCTTGAAGCTTGGGCAGCTCTTTCTGAAGATGATACAGGGAGAGGCTACAGACGAGGAGATAGACCAGCTTGAGGAGGCATCAGCGCTCAAGGATATAGCGCATATGCCGGCAAGGGTAAAGTGTGCGGTCCTCGGATGGCACACCCTTGAAGAAGCGTTGAAGAATATATCATAAGGGTGGATTCCTTATGATAATGCGGGCGCTGCGCGAAGCGCATCGGAATGCGCCTGCTCCACATATAGTAGATATTCTTTATCTGTATCTTAACTATAGGCATGATATACTTCACTTGAATGTGTGAAAGCGGGCGCCGCTGGTAGAATCTATGTCGTTTGTGACATAAGGTGTACTGGTGGCGCTTTCTTTAAAATAATCCAAAAGGGATTGATACATATGAAAAAAATAAATATACAAAAAAGCAAAAAAAATAAGGGGGGTAAATGTAAGGACATTATAAAAAATGCGCTGTTGATGCTGGTGATGATAGCAATAGGGGTTGGATTGTGTCTGATAATAAAGACAACATTTACTACAGACATATTGATACCGGCCGTCATGGTGTTTTCGGTATTTTTGATATCGGTGTTCACTGACGGATATGTGTATGGAATACTGGCATCTGTAGTCAGCGTGATAATAGTGAATTTTGCATTTACATTTCCATATTTCAAGATAGATTTCCTAATTCCTGAAAATATCACATCGGCGATAATTATGATAGCCATAGCGTTTATCACCTGTGGTTTTACAAGCAAGATAAAGCATCAGGAAATGCTCAAGAAAGAAAGTGAGATGGAGAAAATGAGGGCGAACCTGCTACGTGCAGTGTCGCATGATTTTCGAACTCCGCTTACCACCATTTACGGGGCCAGCTCGGCACTTATAGAGAGTGGCAGCGAATTTACGGATGAGCAGAAGGAGAAGATGCTTAGGGGAATACAACAGGATTCTCAGTGGCTTTATCGTATGGTTGAGAATCTGCTGTCCATCACCAGGCTGGATGGCGATATTAAACTAATAAAGACGCCCATAGCACTGGATGAACTCATAGATTCTGTGCTTATCAAATTTGCAAAGAGATATCCTGATCAGGAGGTGGAAGTCAATCTGCCCGACGAGCTGGTCATCATACCTATGGATGCCATTCTCATAGAGCAGGTTATCATCAATATCCTTGAGAATGCAGTACAGCATGCAGAGGGAATGAAGAAGCTGGCATTGAATGTGAAATGCGATGGCGACAGGGTTGTGTTTGAGGTTCAGGATGATGGCGATGGAATACCAGAGGATAGGTTGAAACACCTGTTTGATGGAAGCCTTCTGGGGGACAGCTCTGATGAGGTGTCCGTGGACTGCCGGCAGAGAAGGAATGCCGGAATAGGTCTGTCGGTATGTGCGACCATCATAAAAGCACATGGAGGAGATATAAGTGCATACAATTCCGCGGAAGGCGGTGCAGTATTCAGGTTTACACTGAAGATAGAGGAGGTTACGGATGAGCAATAACAAATACAAAGTCTTGATAATAGAAGATGAACAGAATATCAACAACCTGCTGGACACTCTCATGCAGGCAAATGGTTATCAGACCATCATAGCCACATCCTGCGGAAGCGGTCTTATGATGTATGCGTCCCACAGACCTGACATAGTGATACTTGATCTGGGACTTCCGGATAAGGATGGAATAGCATTTCTCACGGAGATAAGAAAGACGGATTTTACGCCTGTCATAGTCCTTTCGGCGAGATCTGATGAGAAGGACAAGGTGGAGGCTCTCAATCTTGGCGCAAATGATTATGTGACGAAACCATTTGGCTCGGAGGAACTGGTGGCGAGGGTCAGGTCAGCACTCCGCACAGCACTTTACCAGGCACATGACAGTGAGCTTCCGACAGGCAGGTTTCAGTCGGGAGATCTGCTCATCGATTACGAGGCAAGACGGGTGTTCATAGGCAGTGATGAGATAAAGCTCACACAGACTGAGTACAATATCGTGGATCTTCTTTCGAGACATCCGGGCAAGATGCTTACATACAGTTTTATCGTTAAAGAGGTATGGGGCTACAATGATGCCGGAAGTACCAAGAGGCTTCAGGTCAATATGGCAAATATCAGAAAGAAGTTCGGTGTGAAACCGGGTAAGAAGAGTTACATCATAAATGAGCTGGGAGTCGGTTACAGGATGTGCGATGACAGTGAGTGATGTGTTCTGGAATTTTTAACAAGATATAAAAATATTGTGACAGTTAAAAATAGCTTTTTAGGATTCAATCCGCTATACTATAGGATATGGTATAGCGGATTGTTTTGCAGTTATTTTGCAATGGAGGTTTCATATGAATGGTAATTTAAAATTGCCGGTTGGAATAGATGATTTTAGGAAAATACGTGAATGCGGTTTTTACTATGTGGATAAGACAAAGCTTGTAGAGCAGCTTATGCAGAATTGGGGCGAGGTAAATCTGTTTACCAGACCAAGAAGATTTGGCAAGACGTTAAATATGAGCATGCTCAGAAGCTTTTTTGAGATCGGCACAGATAAGTCTTTGTTTGATGGACTATATATATCGCGGAACAAAGAACTCTGTGATATGCATATGGGTAAATATCCGGTTATCTCCATTACGCTTAAAGGCATTGAGGGGATGACATTTGAGGAAGCCCGGAATATGTTGAAGATAATCCTGAAAAATGAAGCGAGGAGACACTATTATCTGAAAAACAGCGACAGGCTGACAGATGATGATAAGCAGCAGTATGAACAGATATTGCTTGGTACGTCGGAGAATACTGCTGATAGTCTCAGGCTGTTATCTCAGCTTTTGTTCCTGCACTATGATAAAAAGGTAGTTATATTGATCGACGAGTATGACGTGCCTTTAGATAAAGCTTTTCAGAATGGTTATTACAGCGAGATGACATCGCTGATCCGAGGAATTCTGGGACAGGCATTGAAGACCAATGATTATCTGCAATTTGCTGTTTTGACCGGATGCCTGCGTATATCTAAGGAGAGCATTTTTACAGGTTTGAACAATTTTAAAGTTCTTTCCATTGCCGATGCGAGATTTGATGAGCAATTTGGATTCACCGATTCGGAGGTTAGAGACATTCTGGAGGAGTATGGAGTATCTGATAAAATCTCAGAGGTGAAGGACTGGTATGATGGATATCGTTTCGGCAAAGCGGATGTATATTGCCCGTGGGATGTTATCAATTATGTGGATCATCTTCAGGCGGATCCGAATGCCAGACCGCAGGCATATTGGATCAATAGCAGTGGAAATGGGCTTGTGAGGAGGCTCATCAACATAGCAGATGAGTCAACAAAGGATGAGATAGAGAGACTTATTGCTGGTGAGACTATAGAGAAAGCTATTCGTTTGGAACTGACATATGATGAGATTGACAACAGCATTGACAATATATGGAGTGTTCTGTTTACAACCGGATATCTCACGAATGCGGGAGAGATAGAGCTTCCGGGAGGAGGTGGATATGGTTACAGACTTGTAATTCCAAATAAGGAAGTCAGACAGGTGTTTGTATCTCAGATACAGGAATGGTTCAGGCAGACCGTGACTTATGATGATGGATCTGTACAGGATCTGTGCGAAGCTTTCATGGCTGGTGATGCCGATAAGATCCAGAGCAATCTAAATATGATACTGATAAAGACAATAAGTGTTTTGGATACAAAGGCTCGTGATGACCAGAAAGAGAATTTCTATCATGGACTTTTACTTGGGCTGCTTAGAAGTAAGCCTGATTGGAGAATAAAATCCAACAGAGAATCTGGAGATGGATTCAGCGATATAAGTATAGAACCAACAATCCCTGAAAAGGGAATTGTAGTTGAAGTCAAATATTCAAATACAATAAGCGGACTTGATGATGCCTGCGATAGGGCAATGAAACAGATCAGAGACCGCAGGTATGATGAAGCGCTGCGTGAGGATGGAAGAGAGGATATCATTGCTTACGGAATTGCTTTTTGCAGAAAGAGATGTAAGGTTGTGTGTGAGAAAATGTAACGCTAACAAAGGCAGGTTGATGTAAATTAAAAAAGTTTTTTATGTAAAAGGGGGCTGTGAAAAAACTCAATCGAGTTTTTTCACAGCCCCCTTTTTGTTTATTATCTAATATAATTACTGGAAAAATAAAAAAGCACACAATCCCTATTGACATAGTAGGAAATAAGTTGTATACTCCAACATGTTGACAGATAATTACTACATATCAGATAGGATATATGTGGATTGACAATGAGATCCATTGGACAGAACGAGGTTCAATAGACAGGAGGTGGACACATGCAACAGGTGTTGTGCTTTGGAGATTCCAATACATGGGGATACAATCCTGAGAATGGAGAGAGATTTCCCTGGGGGATCAGATGGACCAGTATATTGCAGCAGAAGCTGGCAGATAAAGAGATAAGGATCATAGAGGAAGGCCTCTGTGGAAGAACAACAGTGTTCGAGGATCCACTGAGACAGGGAAGAAAGGGCGTGTCGCTGTTCCCCACTCTGCTGGAGACACACAAACCGGAGAATATAGTGATCATGCTTGGAACAAATGACTGTAAGACAGTGTTCTCGGCATCACCGGATGTGATAGGCAAGGGAATACGGAGACTGCTCATTCAGGCAAAGCAGTATTCAGCGGATAGCAGGATACTTCTCGTATCACCGATACACTTAGGCGAGCAGGTGTGGAAGGATGAGTTTGATCCTGAGTTCTCACCGGAGTCCGTTGAGGTGTCAAGGAAACTCACGGATGTTTATAAGAAGATAGCTGATGAGTTCGGCGTGGAATTTCTGGCGGCATCATCCGTGGCGGACAGCAGTGAAGCAGATCAGGAGCATATGAATCCTGAAGGTCACGCGGCACTGGCGGGAGCGATAGAGGAAAAGATTTATCAGATGGCCTGTTAAGAATTATATAGAAAATAATGCACAGTATATAAAGATGGTTGAGAATCAAGAAATAATATAGAGACTTGAAAAAGTAAAAAAGAAAAGAAAAGAAAAGAAAGGAAACAAGAACCATGGCAAAGATAGCATCACAGTTGACAGAACTTATAGGAAACACTCCACTTCTGGAGCTTACAAATTACGAGAAGGAGCTCGGACTCAAGGCACACATCGTTGCAAAGCTTGAGTACTTCAACCCACTTGGCTCAGTGAAGGATCGTGTGGCAGCAGCCATGATCGAGCAGGGAATAAAGGATGGCCTCATCAATCAGGATACAGTCATCATCGAGCCTACATCAGGAAATACAGGAATCGGACTTGCATTTGTATCAGCGGCAAAGGGACTTCACCTGATACTCACCATGCCGGACACCATGAGCGTTGAGCGCAGAAAGATAGTGTCAGCTCTCGGCGCTGAGATTGTGTTAACACCTGGCAGAGAGGGAATGAAGGGAGCCATTGCCAAGGCAAATGAGCTCAAGGAGCAGTACGGAAATGCGTTTATCCCACAGCAGTTTGAGAACAAGGCAAATCCTGCTATCCACAAGAAGACAACAGCAGAGGAGATCTGGAGAGATACAGACGGAAAGGTTGATGCATTTGTATCAGCAGTAGGAACAGGCGGAACAGCCACAGGAACAGGAAGCGGACTCAAGGAGCACAACCCGAAGGTTAAGCTGATTGCAGTTGAGCCTGCTGATTCACCGGTTCTCTCAGGTGGTGCACCCGGACCACACAAGATACAGGGAATCGGAGCCGGATTCATACCTGGAGTTATGGATCTGAGCATCGTGGACGAGATCATCAGAATCCAGAACGATGACGCATTTGACACAGCAAGAAAGATTGCAAAGACAGATGGTGTTCTGGTTGGAATATCCGCAGGTGCAGCACTCTATGCGGCAACTGAGCTTGCAAAGAGACCTGAGTACGAGGGCAAGACCATCGTGGTTCTCTTCCCGGATACAGGAGAGAGATACCTCTCAACATCACTGTTTAACCTGTAATTAGGAGAAAAATATGAGACTTGGGAAAAGAGTATTGCTTCTGTCCATGGCGGCGGTGCTTGCGATAGGCGCGGCCGGCTGTGGCGGTAAGAAGGACGATGTTATCACAATTACAAATGTTTCGTATGACCCAACGAGGGAGCTGTATGAGCGATACAATGACATGTTCGAACAGTATTATAAGGAGCAGTACGGACAGGACATCAAGATCATCCAGTCTCATGGAGGCTCCGGCTCACAGGCGAGATCGGTGGTGGAGGGCTGTAATGCAGATGTTGTCACACTGGCACTTGAGCATGACATTGACCTCATATCGGCAAATGGTCTGATAGATCCTGGCTGGATAGATGAATTTGATAAGAATTCGGCGCCGTACACATCCACGATCGTCTTTTTGGTTAGAAAGGGAAATGACAAGAACATACAGGATTGGAACGATCTGGTGAAGGACGATGTGGAAGTCATAACACCTGATCCGAAGAGCAGCGGTGGTGCCTGCTGGAATTTCCTTGCGGCTCTTGCATATGCGAGGGAGACGTACAGTGATGAAAATGATATATGGCAGTTCATGAAGAAGCTTTATCAGAATGTGTCGGTCATGGATTCAGGAGCCAGAGGTTCGACGACCACATTTGTGGAGAATGGCAAGGGTGATGTGCTGATAGCCTGGGAGAATGAGGCGATAGCAACCCTGAAGGAATACCCGGAGGATTACGAGATAGTTAATCCGTCGGTGAGTATACTGGCTCAGCCGAGTGTGGCGGTTGTCGATGACAACGCAAAGCACAATGGAACAGAGGAGGTCAGCACAGAGTATCTGAAGTACCTGTACAGCGATGAAGCCCAGAGGCTTGAGGCTGAGAGCGGCTATCGCCCGACAAATGAGAAGATACTTGCAGAGTATGCAGACGTATTTGATCTGGACATCAAGCAGTGGACTATAGATGATTTCGGAGGCTGGGACAAAGCCTATGAGGATTTCTTCGACGACGGAGCAAAGTTTGATGAGATTTACGATTATTAAAATGGATTGGAAGACAAAATGGCAGCAGAGGAAAATGGCAAGAAGGACAAACTGAATAATGCAAAAAAGACCAGAGTTATCCCGGGATATCATCTGACGCTTGGAATAGTCATTGCCATGCTGTCGCTGATAGTTCTGATCCCTTTGGCATCGGTGCTGGTGTCATCGCTTAAGCTCTCGCCGAGTGAATTCTGGCATCTGCTTTTGAAGAAAAACGTGCTGAATGCATTCAAGACCAGCATCGGCTGTTCGTTCATAGCGGCGGTAGTCAACACGGTGTTTGGTCTGATAATAGCGTGGACACTGGTCAAATACGATTTCCCCGGCAAGAAGATACTGGACGGATTCATAGAACTTCCATTCTGTCTGCCAACGGCGGTTGCAGGTATCACGCTGTCGAGACTGTACAGTGAGGATGGATTCCTTGGAAAGCCGCTTGCGGCTCTTGGGATAAATGTGGCATATACGAAGATCGGACTTACCATCGCCCTTGTATTTGTGGGAATACCATTTGTCATAAGGGCGGTGCAGCCGATACTTGAGAAGATGGACAATCAGTACGAGGAGGCGGCCTACATGCTGGGCGCCACACCGAGAAGAACATTCTTCAAGGTCATACTTCCAGAGCTCAGACCGGCGCTGCTTACAGGATTTGGGTTGGCATTTGCCAGAGGGATCGGAGAGTACGGCAGTGTCATTTACATATCAGGCAACAGCGCAAAGGAGCAGACACAGGTCATATCATACGTGATCATGCAGAAGCTCAGCTACATAGACTATGCCAGCGCAACAGCGATAGCACTGGTGATGCTGGTCATATCATTTGTACTGTTATTTGCGATCAACATAGTACAGTTAAAGCAGTCCAAGAGAACAAACCTATTATAGATGAGGAGACACGGAAAATGAGCGAACAGGAAAAGCTGCAGCGCGGCAAGCGCAGGACAAAGATAATACTGATAACCGTGACGGTGCTTTTCATAGTGCTCATGCTGGTGGTTCCACTTATATCGGTGATAACAAGTGCGCTGAAGGAGGGCTTTAAGTTCTATCTTCAGTCGATCACAACAGAGTATGTGATAAGTGCACTTGGTGTCACACTGATCGCCACTGTCATAGCTATGGTGGTAAACACATTTTTCGGAATATGTGCGGCATGGCTGCTGACGAAGTTCTCGTTCAAAGGCAAGCAGGTGCTGGCGACATTGATTGACATTCCGTTTTCCATATCACCGGTCATTGTAGGACTTGCCTACCTCATGACATTTGGAAGACTCGGATGGACGTATCCGGCGATCAGATGGATCAACGATATGCTGGGAACAAACATCAGGATAACATTTGCGGTTCCGGGCGTTGTGCTTGCTACCATATTCGTGACATTTCCATTTGTGTCGAGGGAGCTTATCCCGGTGCTGAACGCCCAGGGCAAGGATGAGGAGGAGGCAGCGGCGCTTATGGGGGCGAAGGGCTTCACGATATTTAGAAGGATAACACTTCCCCAGATGAAATGGGGACTCATATACGGAATCATCCTCTGTACCGCCAGAGCGCTAGGCGAGTTCGGTGCGGTAAATGCGCTGTCCAAGACAAGGGGCGGGACATTTACACTTCCACTTGAGATCGATGCGCTGTATATGTCGGGAACGGAGGAATCCATCACAGCGGCATTTGCGGTATCATCCATACTGGTGATCATAGCGGTTATCATATTGTTCCTGAGAAATCTGCTTGAGTACAGAGCGAAGAGGAAACGCGCTTATGAACGAAGTTCATAACTCTCATGCGCGTGACGACTTGCCGCTGAGCGGAGGCGAGGGGGCGATACCCGAGAAGGGCGAAGTGAGATAGTCTGCATATGGGATGGCTTGCAGGAGCTTCGAGAGATAGATCAGATGTGACAGAATAAGAAAACAATAAGGAGGCTGACGACATGTACGTCGAGATGAAAAATATATATAAGAAATATGGAGACTTCCTGGCGTCCAACAATGTCAGCTTCGGTGTGGAGAAGGGTAAGCTGGTGGCGCTTCTGGGACCGTCGGGAAGCGGAAAGACGACACTTCTCCGAATGATAGCCGGACTTGAAAATCCAAATTCCGGTGACATATACATAGACGGCAGGCGTGTAAATGATATACCGGCTGCGAAGAGAGGAATCGGATTCGTATTTCAGAATTACGCATTGTTCCGTTATATGACGGTATTTGACAATGTGGCATTCGGACTGGAACTTATGAAGGTTCCTAAGAAAGAGATCAAGAAGAGAGTCATGGAGCTACTGGAGCTGACGGGGCTTTCGGGGATGGAGAAGAGATATCCGAATCAGCTCTCAGGCGGACAGAGGCAGAGAGTGGCATTTGCAAGAGCGCTGGCTCCGAATCCACAGGTGTTGCTGCTGGACGAGCCATTTGCCGCAATAGATGCAAAGGTCAGGACAGAGCTTAGGACATGGCTCAAGGAGATGGTTGAAAAGCTTGGCATAACGAGCATATTTGTCACTCACGATCAGGACGAGGCTGTTGAGGTTGCGGATGAGATCATCATCACCAACCACGGACAGATAGAGCAGATGGGATCACCGATGGAGATATACAAGACTCCATCTACACCGTTTGTGGCACAGTTCATCGGAAGGTCAACCGTTGTGGAGGACTACGAGAAGCTCAAGGGTTTTGACAGGGTGCCGGGAGCGGACAAGGCAGTCATCAGACCTGAGTTTGTAAAGATATCCAAGAGCGGCAGGCTGGATCAGTACCAGAGTGCGGCGGAGTCGGGGATAGTCAAGGATGTGCTGTTCCGCGGAAGCCATCTGGACGTCACGGTGGATGTCAACGGAGTGGAGATCGTCGCCGAGAGATCCATGGAGAAGGATGTCGTAAAGCCGGGGGAGCAGGTCCACGTTCTCATCTACAGGCTGTATGTATTTGATGAGAATCAGACATATCTGCTGGAGAACAAGGCAATGCAGGATAACGATGTATTTTACATCTAATTATAAAAGTGATTGGAGAGAAAATATGGGTATTGCAAACAGGAAAATACTTCATACGGACATTTTGATAATCGGTGGTGGTACGGCTGGCTGCTATGCAGCGCTGACTGTCAGAGAACATTCTGATTATTCCATCATCATCGCCGAGAAGGCGAACATAAAGAGAAGTGGATGTCTGGCGGCGGGTGTGAACGCCATCAACGCATACATAGTTAAGGGCAGAAAGCCTGAGGACTATGTGGATTACTGTAGGACTGATGCTGACGGGATCGTGAGAGAAGATCTTCTGCTTTCGATGTCACAGGGGCTGAACCGTGTCACAGACAAGATGGAGAAGCTGGGACTGGTCATCCTCAAGGACGAGAACGGTGAGTATGTTGCAAGAGGCAACAGAAATATCAAGATAAATGGTGAGAATATGAAGCCGCTGCTTGCAAAAGCGGTGGAGGAGCTTGACAACTGTCAGATACTGAACAGAGTCAACATCACGGACTATATTGTGGAGGACAATCAGATCCTCGGGGCATTTGGATTCTCCATAGAGGATAATACAGCCTACGAGATCAGAGCAAAGAAAGTGCTCTGTGCTACGGGCGGTGCGGCCGGACTTTACAGACCGAACAATCCGGGATTTTCAAGACATAAGATGTGGTACCCGCCGTTCAACACCGGAGCGGGATACGCAATGGGAATAAATGCCGGAGCGGAGATGACCACATTTGAGATGAGATTTATAGCACTCAGATGTAAGGACACCATAGCCCCAACTGGAACCATAGCCCAGGGTGTGGGTGCAAAGCAGGTCAATTCACTCGGCGAGGTATACGAGAACAAATATGGACTCACCACATCCCAGAGAGTGTACGGAACGGTGAGAGAGAATATAGAAGGCAGAGGTCCATGTTATCTGAGAACCGAGGGCATCACCCCAGAGCAGGATGACTCACTGAAGAGGGCATACCTCAACATGGCTCCAAGCCAGACTCTCAAATGGCTTGAGTCCGGTAAGAATCCGAGTGAGCAGAATGTGGAGATAGAGGGCACAGAGCCTTATATAGTCGGCGGTCACACCGCAAGCGGTTACTGGGTGGACAACGACAGAGAGTCCACAATACGCGGGCTGTTCGCAGCCGGAGATGTGGCGGGCGGATGTCCACAGAAGTACGTGACCGGAGCGATGGTTGAGGGAGAGATAGCAGCCATTGCCATGGTAAAGCAACTTGACGAGGGATACCTTGATCCTGAGCTTGACGAGGAGGCTGCATTTGACAGAAAGATAGAGGAGTACGACCATTTTCTCGATACCGATGAGAAGATGTTCACATACGAGGCGATAGAGGAGGCCATGCAGAAGGTCATGGACAACTACGCCGGAGGAATATCCACCCACTACCAGTTCAACGAGAAACAGCTTGAGCTGGCAAAGGAGAAGATAGAGCAGCTCCAGAAGCTTGTATGGCACATAAGTGCCCACGACATGCACGAGCTCATGTTTGTGTATGAGGTGAAGGAGAAACTCACAGTTGCACTCTCTGTAATCGCACACCTGAAGGACAGGAAGGAGACGAGATGGCACAGCTTTGCTGAGAACCTGGACTACCCGGAGAAGAGTAAAGACTGGGAGATATTTGTCAACTCAAAGATGGTGGACGGCGAGCTTAAGATGATACACAGAGACCTGGTTAATTTGTGCCAGGTTCCCGCAGGGAATATGGCATGCAGCGTCAGCCCCTCGCCGGAGGCGACTTCAAATGGGCTGATGTTCCAAGGAAAGGGGGATGCATATGAGCATAGTGATAAATAAAGAGCTTTGCAAAAACTGTGGCAAATGTGCAAATGTCTGCCCGGGTTCCCTCATAAAGAGAGATGAGGATGGACAGATATTCATGAAATACCCTAAGGATTGCTGGGGGTGCTCATCCTGTATCAAGGAGTGTGCATTTGACGCCATCTCATTATATCTCGGAGCTGACATCGGCGGAATGGGAAGCCGGATGTCGGTGGAGAACAAAGGAGATCTGCTTCTGTGGAATATCCGAAAGATGGATGGCACCACAGACCAGATCGTGATAGACAAGAAGGAAGCAAATAAATATTAAAAAGAAGAAAGGTTGGTATAGATATGGGAAAGTTATCACATCTTGACGAACTGGAGGCAGAGGCGATATACATCATCCGCGAAGTTGCTGCGGAGTGTGAGAAGCCTGTTATGCTTTACTCAATAGGAAAGGACAGCTCAGTAATGCTGCATCTGGCACTCAAGGCATTCTATCCTGAGAAGCCGCCATTTCCGTTTTTACATGTAAATACAACATGGAAGTTCAAGGAAATGATCGAGTTCAGAGACAAGACAGCGAAGAAATACGGACTTGATATGATCGAGTACATCAACGAGGAGGGTGTCAAGAAGGGCATCAACCCATTTGACCATGGCTCAGCATACACAGATATCATGAAGACACAGGCGCTCAAGCAGGCTCTTGACAAATACGGTTTCACAGCAGCATTTGGTGGCGGACGTAGAGACGAGGAGAAGTCCCGTGCGAAGGAGAGAATCCTCTCATTCAGAAATGCTCAGCATGCCTGGGATCCAAAGAACCAGAGACCGGAGATGTGGAAGCTGTTCAACACCAAGATCCAGAAGGGCGAGGAGGTCAGAGTATTCCCACTTTCCAACTGGACAGAGGCTGATATATGGGAGTACATAGAGCGTGAGAACATAGAGATCCCATCACTGTACTTTGCAAAGGAGAGACCTGTTGTATACCGTGACGGAAATATCATCATGGTCGATGATGACAGAATGAAACTCAGACCTGGTGAGAAGATAGAGATGAAGAGTGTTCGTTTCAGAACTCTCGGATGCTATCCACTGACAGGCGGCGTGGAGTCCACAGCGGACACACTCCCTGAGATCATCGAGGAGACGCTCAGTGCGGTATCCTCAGAGAGAACCACCAGAGTTATTGACAACGAGGCAGCAGGCAGCATGGAGCGTAGAAAGAGGGAGGGATACTTCTAAGATGAGCGGATTACTTAAATTTATAACATGCGGAAGTGTAGATGACGGAAAGTCAACACTTATAGGACATATATTATACGATTCAAAGCTTTTATATGCAGATCAGGAGAAGGCTCTGGAGCTTGATTCCAAGGTAGGAAGCCGTGGCGGTGCCATCGACTATTCACTTCTTCTGGATGGACTGATGGCGGAGCGTGAGCAGGGTATCACCATCGATGTTGCATACAGATATTTTACAACAGACAAGAGAAGCTTCATCGTGGCAGATACACCAGGCCATGAGGAGTACACAAGGAACATGGCGGTTGGAGCTTCATTTGCCGACCTGGCAGTCATCCTCATAGATGCAAAGCAGGGCGTGCTCGTGCAGACCAGAAGACATGCAAGGATCTGCGCACTGATGGGAATCAGATACTTTGTATTTGCAGTAAATAAGATGGATCTTGTCGGATACGATGAGAAGCGTTTTAACGAGATAGTTGAGCAGATAAATGAGCTGTCATCAGAGCTCAGCCTGCCAAATATCACTATCATCCCTGTGTCAGCTACAGAGGGTGACAACGTGACAAAGAAGTCAGAGAACATTCCTTGGTATGAGGGTCCCGCACTCCTTACATACCTTGAGGATATAGATATTGCAGAGGACAACACAGAGGCAGGATTCTATATGCCTGTTCAGAGAGTGTGCCGTCCTGACCACACCTTCAGAGGTTTCCAGGGGCAGATCGAGGACGGTGAGATCCACGTTGGAGACGAGATCAACACACTCCCAAGCAACGAGACTGCAAAGGTCAAGAGCATCCATGTGGGATTTGACACAGTTGACTCAGCACAGAAGGGACAGCCTGTAACGATTCAGCTTGACCGTGAGGTTGATGTGTCAAGAGGATGTGTGCTCACAGTTGATTCAGGTGCAAAGGTTGCATCTTCAATTACTGCAACACTTCTCTGGATGGATGACGATGAGCTGTACAATGGCAAGAACTTCTTCGTGAAGCTCGGAACAAAAATGATCCCTGGTACAGTTACACATATCGATTACACCATAGATGTAAATACAGGTGAGCAGAAATCAGCGGACACCCTTTCCAAGAATGGTATCGCAGTCTGCAGGATCGCATTTGCCGACAGGATCGTGGTAGACGAGTTCAAGAAACACAAGACTCTCGGAGAACTCATACTCATCGACCGTGTCACAGACATGACAAGTGCCTGCGGTGTTGTCGAGGAGGTTCACACTGAGGAGACCGGAATTTACGAGGGACGCGTGGACAGAAATGTGCGTGCAGCGATCAAGGGACAGAAGGCTGTCATAGTTCCATTTGCAGCAGGCAATGTCACAAGAGATTTCGTTGAGTCTGTAGAGAAGAAGCTCAGCATCGATGGACGTCATACATATCTGTACGCTCCAGATATCCGCGAGGATGTAAATGCTGTATTAAAGCATCTTCATCATGCCGGAATCATCGTGCTTCTCTTCGCAAGCGAGCAGCAGATCGCAGGAATAAAGGTAGAAGGCGCCGAGGTCTACAGCGGCGACTGGAATGCTGACGGCGAGCTTGACGCAGACGAGATAGCAGACGAGATCCGCAAGGAGTCTGTATACGACGCGGCTCAGGTTCACGATGGAAACTACATCTAGTGGGGACGTTCCTTTTGTACCGAAGAGTGTCCCCTGTCACGTTATGCTCCCCTCGCCGCTAACGCGGCCCTGAGGATGGACGTGAGCGGTGCATTTGTTATGGGACTTGTGGGATGTGGAGGTACGGACTCGTCAGACAAGTCTGCAGAGAGTAAAGAGAATAACAACAGTGAGGCATTCGTAACAGACAGTGCAGAGATCACGGTGGACGATGTGAGAAATCATGCAGAGACACCTGCGTCAGACTTTGAATATATAGATAATGGTGATAGTGTATCCATAAAGGCATATAATGGAAGTGATCCGATAGTTGTCATACCGGAGCAGATAGACGGAAAGGATGTTATATCCATAATTAATGGGCCTTTTAGCAATGACAGTTTAAAATATGTAGACCTGGGCTACAATCTTAAAGAATTTGATGATGCTTATTTTTCGGATACATTAGAAGTGATTCATCTTCCAGCAGGGGTAGAGAATCTCGATAAGGTAGTCTTCTTTGGCGAAGATACCTTGACAATTGTTGGCAAAGCTGGTTCGTTTGCAGAAACATTTGCAAAGGAAGAGGAAATAAAATTCGAGGCGGAATGATAAAGGCTGTGTGAAAGAGGCAGGACGAGAAAGTCCTGTCTTTTTTATGTGTAAATAAACGACATAGACATAAAAGTTGACATAATCAGGCAAAGTGTATAACCTTATGTACATAAAGAAAATGATATTATGTCGAAAGAGTCTGAGGAAAATTATGAGTTCTACAGTAAAACAAAATAAATATGAAATTGATATGTGCAACGGGACGATCATGGACAAGCTGATCTCGTTTTCGTTACCGCTTATGTTGTCAGGAATTTTGCAGCTGATGTTCAACGCAGTGGATATCATCGTTGTCGGAAGATTCAGTGGAAGTCAGGCCCTGGCGGCTGTCGGTTCAACCACAGCACTTATCAATGTATTTACCAATTTGTTCATAGGGATATCTCTTGGGGCAAATGTGCTTGCGGCAAGATTTTATGCTGCGGGAAAAGATAAAGAAATGTCAGAAACAGTACATACCGCGATCACGTTAGCGCTGATCAGCGGTATTATTATGGCCTTTGTCGGGCTGATATGTGCAAAACCGGCGTTAGCGCTTATGGATACACCGGATGATGTAATCGATCTTTCGTCTGTATACATGCGGATTTACTTTCTGGGAATGCCGTTTTTTATGCTGTACAATTACGGCGCTGCCATACTCAGAGCGGTGGGAGATACAAAGAGGCCGCTCCTTTTCCTGGTTATTTCAGGAATTGCAAATACAGGTCTAAACCTATGCTTTGTGATCATTTTCAAGCTTGGAGTTGCCGGTGTGGCAATCGGAACTGTTATCTCACAGCTGATATCCTGCGTGCTTGTGCTCCGCTGTCTGTATATGTCGGAGACAAGCTATCAGCTTAGATTTTCAAAGCTTACCATCAAGGGGGCATATGTAAAGCAGATCTTTTCGGTCGGAGTTCCGGCGGGAATTCAGAGCACAGTCATCAATTTTTCAAATGTGCTGCTTCAGTCGTCGGTCAACTCGTTTGGCTCGGTTGCCATGGCGGGCTACACGGCGGCAAATAATATATTTGGCTTTCTGTATGTGACGGTGAATGCTGTAACGCAGGCGTGCATGAGTTTTACGAGCCAGAACTACGGTGTCGGCAAATGGAAACGTATGGAGAGAGTACTGATCGACTGCCTGATATTGTCATTTGCGGCAATGATGGTTCTGGGCAATGGAGCGTATTTCTTTGGACCGCAGCTGCTGCATATATATACGAGCAGCGACGCGGTTATAAAGTGCGGAATGGAGATTCTGCTGTATACGACAGTCACATATTTCCTTTGCGGATTTATGGACTTGTTCCCGGGGGCGCTTCGTGGGATGGGACATTCCGGAGTTCCGATGCTCCTCTCGATCATAGGAACGGTGGGAACCCGAATCGTGTGGATATACTGGATTTTCCCGAGACACAGATCCCTGGCGGTTCTGTTCATCTCATATCCGGCGTCCTGGATCATAACCCTTGCTATGCAGATAGTATGTTATTTCTATGTGAGGAAGATGCTGTATAAGAAAATTGCAAATAAGAAATGAGTGAAAACGTATGGGGAAGCTGCCAGAGAAATGGCATGTGCCGTGTATACCGTACGGAATTATAAAATAAGCCATGCGCCCCTCGCCGCTAACGCGGCCCTGAGGATGGCATGCGCCGTGGAAGACGGACGAAATTATAAAATAAGCCATGCGCCCCTCGCTGCTAACGCAGCTCGTGGAATGGCATGCGCCATATACATAACCTCAAAAGATGATCTGAATGTGAGTAAACTCCCATCAGATCATTTTTTTCGATTATGTGCATTGCTTATTTTATAATTCCTATTGACATAGTAGGGTATAAGAGATATAATCCTATCATGTTAGTAGGAATTATAGGATTTATTATTTAGTGAGGCATAGAAGATCATGAGATTTAACACAGCATTATTACACAGCGCAAAGCTTGGTGATGAGAATACAGGCGCCACACTTACACCGATCTATCAATCCAGTGCATTCTATCAGCCTTCAGCAGAGCAGCATGAGAAGCTCTTCCACAACAAGGCGACGGGGTATTCTTATACGAGGATCAATAACCCGACGATAGCTGCATTTGAGGAGCGGATGACGAATCTTGAAAAGGGAGTGGGTTCGGTAGCGTGTTCTTCTGGAATGGCGGCACTCACAAATGCACTCTTAAATATAGTAGGAGCAGGCGGAGAGATAGTCTCCAGCACAGGACTCTACGGGGGAACGATAGATCTGTTCCACGATCTGGAGGCATTTGGGATCAAGACGACATTTGTGGAGATATCGGATAAGGAGGCGGTCGAGGCAGCGATAAATGAGAATACCAGAGTGATATTTGCTGAGACCATCGGCAATCCGAAGCTGGATGTGGTGGATATAAAGGCTCTTGCAGAGCAGGCACATTCACACAGGCTTCCTCTTCTGATAGACAACACGGTTGCCACGGCATACCTGGTCACACCGCTGACACTTGGAGCGGACATAGTCATCAATTCCACATCCAAGTACATCAATGGCAACAGCGATGCCATAAGCGGAGTCATAACCGACAGCGGTAATTTCAAATGGGACGCAGAGCGTTATCCGCTTCTGCAGCAGTATAAGATGTTCGGAAAGTTCGCCTATATAGCAAAGCTAAGAAACGGACTTTTTAGAAATACAGGAGCCTGCATAGCTCCGCAGACGGCATTTTACAATATGCTGGGCATGGAGACATTGGGACTTCGAATGGAGCGATGTTGTCACAATGCACTTGCCCTTGCACAGTTCCTGGAAAGTCAGGAGGGTGTAAAGGTCAACTATCCGGGACTTGAATCCAGTCCTTGGCATGACATCGCAAATGAACAGCTCCACGGTGGTTATGGTGCCATAATCACCATCAGAGTCGGCAGCAAGGAGAAGGCATTTGCGGTGATGAACAAGCTCACAATACCGCAGATAGTGTCGAACATAGGAGACACAAAGACGCTCATCGTGCATCCTGAATCAACACTGAATGCGCACAGCACAGAGCAGGAGAAGCTTGACGCCAACGTATATGATGATATGATTCGTATTAGTGTCGGAATCGAGGACGTGGAGGATCTGATAGAAGATTTCCAGAAAGCCATTGCCGACTAATACACAAATGATTTGGAGGAACTACATATGGCAGTAGATTACGCAGCTCTGAAAAAGGGCGGATTCATGAGACAGAAACAGAAGAATAACTTTTCTCTGAGACTTCAGGTGGTGGGAGGAAATCTTACCGCAGAGAATCTCAAGAAGATAGCAGAGGTTGCCGAGAAATACGGAGATGGACATGTACATCTCACATCGAGACAGAGTGTTGAGATCCCATTTGTTAAGCTTGACGATGTGGAAGAGGTGAAGGAGGAACTGGCAAAGGGAGGCTGTAAGCCGGGTGTGTGTGGCCCAAGAGTAAGAACAGTCACAGCGTGCCAGGGAAATCAGATCTGTCCGAGCGGCAATATAGACACTTATGACATAGCCAAGAAGCTTGATGCAAGATATTACGCAAGGGAGCTTCCTCACAAGTTCAAGTTCGGTGTCACAGGATGCCAGAACAACTGTCTGAAGGCAGAGGAGAACGATGTGGGAATCAAGGGCGCAATGGTAGTAGAGTGGGATGAGCCATCATGCATCATGTGTGGCGTGTGTGTCAAGGCGTGCCGTGAGGGCGCGATCACCATGGCGGATGGCAAGATCATCCTCGACACAGACAAATGTAACTACTGCGGTCGATGCGCAAAGGCATGTCCTACAGATGCATGGAAGGGCGAGACAGGATACCTTGTCTCATTCGGAGGATTATTTGGAAATACGATCCACCGCGGCGAGGAGTTACTTCCGGTTGTTACATCTGAGGAACAGCTTTTCCGTATCACAGATGCGGCAATACAGTTCTTTGCAGACAATGCAAAGCCAAGCGAGCGTTTCCAGTTCACTCTGGAGCGCGTGGGCTTAGACAAATTTAAAGAAGTATTAAAGGAGGCTTATAATGGCTGATTACGAAATTGATGACAGAGTAGATATAACTGATGTGGTGTGCCCGATGACATTTGTCAAGGCGAAGGTAGCCATGGAGGAGCTTGAGATAGGACAGGTGCTTGCGGTTACCATGAACGACGGCGAGCCTGTACAGAACGTACCAAGAAGCTTCAAGGAGGAAGGACAGCAGATCCTGAAGCTCATCGACAACGAGAATGGCACTTATGATCTTATAGTGAAGAAGCTGGAGGATTGATCAGATCCGGCAGGAAAGGAGAAAATGAATGGCAGTAAGAGTCAGTGCAGAGGATTTCGATGCGAAGGTTCTTCAGTCGGAGATCCCGGCCATCGTGGAATTCTATTCGGACAGCTGCATACCATGCAAGCAGCTCTCGCCTATCCTTGGCGGCATAGAAGATGACTACGAGGATAAGGTAAATGTGTACAAGGTAAATGTAAACTTCGACGCAGAGCTTGCTGAGAAGTACGCAGTCATGGCGTCACCAACCATACTCTTCTTCAAGGGTGGTGAGGAGGTTTCCCGCATCCGAGGTCTTGTGAAGAGAAATGCGCTGGAGGAAGAAGTTGGCAAATTATTGTAGAAATTCATTGGTAAAGTGACATGATGGAGTATTTGACTGTAGTCAATTACTTCCGGTGCATATAAGAATGAAACTATATAAATAATTTTATAAAGTATATAATCACATTTTATGTCAGTCTGGCAACGCCGGACAGGCAAATGAATCGTCAGGAGGAAAGAAAAATGACAGTCACAATAGCAGGAAAGAAGAAAGAGATAGCAGAGAAGACAACAATAGCTCAGATCATCGTGTCAGAGAACGTTGAGAATCCGGACTATGTCACAGTAACAGTAAACGATGAGTTTGTTGATTCAGATGCATTTGCAACAACAGAGCTCAAGGACGGCGATACAGTAGAGTTCCTCTACTTCATGGGAGGTGGCAGCTTCTAATGGCATTCACAAACGAACAGATGGAGCGTTACTCACGTCACATCATCCTTCAGGAAGTTGGCGTGAAGGGGCAGAAGAAATTGTTAAATGGCAAGGTGCTGATCATAGGCGCAGGTGGACTGGGAGCGCCAGCCGCTATGTACCTGGCAGCAGCCGGAGTTGGTACGATCGGTATCGTTGATGCCGATGAGGTAGATCTGTCAAATCTTCAGAGACAGATCATTCACGGAACAGCAGATGTGGGCAAGGCAAAGGTCAAATCCGCAAAGGAGACCATGAACGCCATGAACCCTGATGTAAATGTGATCACATACAGAGAGTTCGTGACATCAGAGAACATCATGGATCTCATCAAGGACTATGATTTTATTATCGATGGAACAGACAACTTCCCTGCAAAATTCCTTATCAACGATGCCTGTGTTATGGCTAAGAAGCCATTTTCACATGCAGGAATCATCAGATTCAAGGGTCAGCTTATGACATATGTTCCAGATGAGGGACCATGTTACAGATGTGTATTCAAGGATCCACCTCCAAAGGATGCGGTTCCTACATGTAAGCAGGCCGGAGTCATCGGAGCAATGGGCGGTGTTATTGGAAGTCTTCAGGCTATGGAGGCAATCAAGTATCTCATCGGAGTTGGCGATCTTCTGACAGGAAGACTCCTTACATTTGACGCACTTAAGATGGAATTCCACACAGTAAAGCTCCCTCATAAGAAGGGCTGTGGATGTGCTGTATGTGGACCAAATCCAACCATCACCAAGCTCATCGACTACGAGCAGGTGGAGTGCGACGGAAAATAAAATGATCTCTGTAATCCGCCTGTGTATAGGGCTGTGAATGCTGAGTCTGACTGACAATACCATATCTGGGAGCGCTCCCGCTTAACGCAGCATGATCAACATAGTTGATACAGGTGGGTCACAGAGATAGTTGAATATAAGGAGGATATGAAGTAAGATGTTGTACATGACAAAGTCTGATTACGAGAAGATACTTGCACACTGCAAGGAAGACCTTCCAAATGAGTCCTGTGGTCTGATCGGTGGTGTTAGAGAGGGCGATAAGAAATACATCAGGAAGGTGTATCTCCTGACAAATATTGACGCCAGCAACGAGCATTTTTCCATGGACCCGAGAGAGCAGCTTGCGGCAGTTAAGGATATGCGTGCAAATGGATACGAGCTTCTTGGCAACTTTCATTCCCATCCAGAGTCTCCGTCCAGACCTTCGGAGGAGGATAAGAGACTTGCATATGATTCCAAGGTGAATTATCTGATTCTCTCCCTCATGGAGATAGACAATCCGGTACTCAAGGCCTTCAACATAGATGAGGAAAAGAATGTGACGATAGAGGAGCTTGTTATAGAATCATGATAGATAGCAGGCATTTGAAAGAACAGGGCGGGCTTTGATACCCGCCCTTGTTCTTTACGCGGACTGTGTCATAAATTTTATTTGGAGTTACTGAAGAGATGTTTTGCATAAGTATAAACCATAAGAATACGCCGGCCGATGTCAGGGAGAGATTTGCATTTACGACAAAAGGACAGAGACAGTTCACTGAGCGCCTTAAGGCTGAGGTGGGTGGATGTGTCGTGTTGTCGACCTGCAATAGGATGGAGATATACTTCACAGATAAATATGAACAGGTGGAAAAGCTGCTGGCAAATGACAGGGATGTTCCGGTCAGCCTCATAAGAAGATACAGCATGAACTATGAAGGATTTCAGTGTGTGTTACATCTGTGCAGAGTGGCGTGTGGTATGGATTCCATGGTGCTCGGCGAGGTGGAGATCATACATCAGGTGAAGAGTGCATATCTTGTGGCGAAGGAGCTTGGAGCCTGTGACGGCGAGCTGAATATAGCATTTCAGGAAGCACTTGCGGCGGCAAAGGCGGTGGCAACGGAGAGTGATGCCACGAGGCTTCCGATATCCGTCGGAACCTTGTCAGCCAGGGAGGCAGTGAATTTTACAAGAAATGGCGGTATTGAAAACACGTGCAGAGACGTTCGAAGTGATGTGGTAAGCAGCAGTCAAGTTGAGAGTGTGGATGCTGAAAAGGCAAATACCGGGCATATCCTAGTCGTAGGAGCCACAGGCAAGATAGGCAGCATAGTTGTCAAGGATATTGCAGATCTTGCGCCAGACATAGAGATAACAGGCACAAGCAGAAGCCACCACAGTGCAGATAACATATTTGGCAGACATCAGCAGATCAGGATAGAGGACTACAGCAGAAGATATGAGCTGGCAGCCTGGGCGGATGTCATCATCAGCGCGACAGCAAGCCCTCATTATACATTTGTCAGAGATGAGCTGGCGGAGGCTGTGAAAATGCATCATAAGCGGAGGTTGTTCCTGGATCTGGCAATGCCAAAGGACATTGACCCGTCAGTCTCAGAGGTGGACGGATGTGTATTGCGTGACATAGACTATATCAGGACACTCTCCAGAGAGAACAATGAGAGCAGGGCAAAAACTATCACGGAGATGGAGCCGTGGCTCATATCACAGGTTGACGAGATCATGAAGAACATAGCATTTTCGAGGTTCAACAGGGAGCACGGAGATGTGATGGCACAACTAAAGACAACAGACGGAGCAAAGCTGGTATACAAGCTTAAAGGGCAGCTTGAGTATGAGGCATTTGAGAAAATGCTGGACAGTATTCTGACTGCCGGATGTGAGAACTGAATACTGCTTGTTTGCCTGAGATTATGCAGTATCATCGTCTGATGATGGTTATGTCAGATGTCAGATAATTGGAACAACTTTTGGTGCTTTTTAATAGAGACTCAATAATAGAAATTAGAGGTAGTGATGTCGTATTTCCCATTTATGATCGAACTGAATAATGAGAGATGCCTGATCGCAGGAGGCGGAACTGTTGCATACAGAAAGGTGTGCAGCATGCTGGAATTTGGCGCGGTGGTCACGGTGGTGTCCCCAGAGTTTTGCCCGGAGCTTTTGAAACTGGCGGAGCAGGTGAATACGCCAGACAAATACTGTGCAGCGACAAGCGATGATCGTGGTTCTGTAGAGAATTTTGCAGATTATTCTGGATGCCTAACACTTGTAAAAAGACGTGTGCAGCCACAGGATATTGTTAGCGCATTTGTCGTCATAATGGCGACGGACGATGAGAAGGTCAACCACGAAATGGCGGAGCTTTGCAGGCAGCAGCGAATACTTGTAAATGTGGTTGATGTGAAGGCGGATTGCGGATTTTATTTTCCAGCGATCATAAAGGATAAAGAGGTCGTGATAAGCGTTTCCACCGGTGGACAGAGTCCAGTGCTTGCGGGCACGATCAAGAGAAATATAGAGAGCCATTTAGGTAGGAGTTATGGCGATATAGCAGAGCGTATGGGTGAGCTCCGCGAGCAGATCAAAGCACAGATAGACGGCGAGGAAGAGCGAAAGAAAGCGTTTCAGCAAATGGTTAGGAGTCTGTTAGATGAGAGTTGAGAATGGACATAGTAAAAATAAACCGAATATTCGTAAATTTGCGGAGAATGACATGGCAGATGGATTCAATAGTGACGGTTTGGATTGCGAAAGCGGAGGACAGAAAAAAACAGTAAAAGTTGGAACCCGCGGCAGCAAGCTTGCTCTTGCTCAGACTGAATTGGTGATAAAGGCACTCAATGAGAGATTTCCCCAGATTGATTTTCAGATGGTTACAATGAGTACCCGGGGGGATCGGGACACCAGCAGAGCGCTTCTGGAATTCGGAGGCAAAGCGGTATTTGTCGAGGAGTTCGAGGAAGCTATACTTAAAGGTGACATAGACATAGCGGTACACAGTGCCAAGGATATGCCGATGGAGATCATGGAAGGTCTTACGATATCGGGTACACTTCCGAGAGCATGTCCGCAGGACGTTTTTATATATAAGAGTGGCAGGTCATTTGGCAGAAATGACAGTTTCGTGGTGGGAACCAGCAGCCTGAGAAGACAGTACCAGATAAGAGACATGTATCCAAATGCGGTGTGCAAGAACCTGAGAGGAAATGTCGGCACCCGCATACAGAAGCTGGAAGATGGCGAATACGATGCCATCATTCTTGCAGCGGCAGGGCTTGAGCGCCTGGGAGTTATTGAAGATAAAGGCAATGACAGTACAGAATGCTTTGAAGTGCACAAGGACGAACTTACATTCAGATACCTCAGTACAGAGTCAATGCTTCCGGCAGCGTGCCAGGGAATCATAGCCATAGAGACACGAACCTCTGGCGAGGTATACGACATGGTCAGAGCGATAAATGACACAGAGGCATACACACAGCTCACATGCGAGCGCGCAGTTCTGAATCGCCTGAACGCCGGCTGCCACGAACCGATAGGCGTGTACTCAGAACTTCATGGCGACCACATGAAGCTAAGCCTGATGAAAGCAGATGTGGCTTCATCGGACAAAGAGAAAGATGAAGAAATCCAGATACACAGAAAGACGGTGGAAGGAAACACCGCAGAATGGGAACAACTGGTAGAGGCGTTGATAAAGTAGGTTATAGCATAACAGATATGTTTCTATTTCAAGAAAAGAAAAATGTTATGAAGCAGTGTATTTTGAAGATAAGTAGAAAAGTAAATTTTATCGATATGTAAGCTGGGTGTGCTGGATTTGTGCCTGCGGGGTGGGTAGCACAATGCGATTGAATCTTGTCGCTTCTTGCCGAGTTGTAGCCCCAAACGTCCTTATCGGGGGCGGAAACGAGTGCAAATGTTGTGTCAAGTTTTCTGTGAAAACTTGACATGCAGCGTCAGCCCCTCGCCGAAGGCGACTTATAATGGGCTGATGTTCAATGTAGAAGCAAGACAAGATGATTGAGCTGTGCGTAGCCCAGCAGGCACAAATCCAGCACACCCAGCGCATGGGAGAGCAAAAAAATGGTATATTTGATAGGCGCAGGCCCCGGCGACCCGGGACTAATCACGGTGAAGGGCCTGGAATTCATAAAACAATGCGATACGATCATATATGACAGGCTTGGCACCTACCAGCTTCTGGAGATGGTGAAGCCGGACTGCCGCAGGATATACGTCGGCAAACAGGCGGGCAGCCACTACAAGAAGCAGCCTGAGATAAACGAGATACTTGTTGAGGAAGGCCGCAAAGGCAACATGGTGGTGCGCCTCAAAGGCGGCGATCCATTTGTATTCGGAAGAGGCGGCGAGGAAGTGACCGCACTTTTAGAAGCGGGGATCCCATTTCAGGTGATACCGGGAATAACATCCGCAGTGGCGGTTCCGGAGGTGTGTGGCATACCAGTGACACACCGAGGAACGAGTAGAAGCTTTCACGTGATAACAGGACACAAGCGGGCAGACATAAACAGATCTGATGAAGGTGGTTTAGATGACTACGACTACATCAGAAATCAGGAAGGGACAAGTGTGTTCCTGATGGGGCTGAACAGACTGCCACAGATCATGGAGAGACTTGTTCAGACTGGGGCGGAGGAACATACTCCGGTCGCGGTCATTTCCAAGGGAACTATGCCAGGGCAGAGGATAGTTCGTGGCGATATACAGTCCATTGCGGACAAGGTGAACGATGCAAAGCTGGAATCCCCCGCGATCATAGTTGTGGGTGAAAATGCAGCACTGGATTTTACTGCACCGAACAGAGGACCACTTCAGAATGTTCACGTTGGACTAGTTGGAACGCCAAAGCTTCGCGAGAAGATGAGAGTTGCAATAGATGCGCTCGGCGGTCAGTCCTACAGCATAGTGGATATGAGTGTGGAGCAGACAGAGGAGAAGGACAGGCTGCGCGTGGCTCTGGAACATATAGAAGATTACAGCTGGCTGGCATTTACCAGTCAGAACACCATAACCCTGTTTTTCAAATGGCTCAGGGAGTGGAATATAGATGTCAGAAAACTGGCTCATCTGAAAATTGCGGTGGTCGGTGCCGGAACAAGGGATGCGTTAAGATCCGAAGGCTACATAGCGGACTATGTGCCGGACGAGTACACCACAAGCGCCCTTGCTATGGGACTTGCAAATGTGATGAATGACGGAGAGAAGCTTCTCCTTCCGAGGGCCGTTCAGGGTAGCGAGACAATGCTTGATATACTTGATAAGGGCGGCGTAACATACGAGGAGATTCCGGTATATGATGTGGTTGGCCGCAGGATGGAGAGCATACAGTATCTGAAAGATCTGGATGTGATCACATTTGTCAGCGCGTCAGGTGTCAGGGGATTCCTGAAAGTCCTTGACGCAGAGAAAAATGGATCTGGCATGGACCATATGCCGAATGATGTTGATTCATGCAGGGAGCATACGAATAATACAGAAAGTACTTTAAAAAATCATGATATAATGAAAAACATCCGCATAGCAGCACTTGGAAATGTGACAGAGAAGGCTTTGGAGAAAGCTGGTTATCATGCGGATATAGTTCCGGAGGTCGGTGATATCGAGCATCTTATATCATCCATCGGCGAATTCTATACCCACAGGTAGCATCAGAAGTGGGGGACAGGTACCTCCGTCCCCATTTGAATAATAGAGAGAACATGTATGTAGAGAAAAGAGGCAGTAATATGATAAGACTCAGAAGACTTCGTGGCAGCGAGGCCATAAGAAATATGGTTAGAGAGAACAGAGTTAACAAGGAGGATCTTGTATATCCGATGTTTGTGGCTGAGGGCACAGGGATCAAGAATCCGGTAGACTCCATGCCGGGAATATACCAGTATTCACTCGACACATTTGAGGAGGAGCTTCGCAGAGTGGCGGACGCCGGAATCAGCGCGGTTCTCCTGTTCGGCATACCGGCTCACAAGGATGAGGTGGGCAGCAGCGCGTACGACGACCAGGGAATCATGCAGAAAGCGGTCAGGAGGATAAAAGAGCTGTATCCGGACATGATAGTCATAGCGGACATTTGTCTGTGCGAGTACACATCACACGGTCACTGCGGAATTATCCATGATGGCAAGATACTCAACGATGAGACTCTTCCATATCTTGGCAAGATGGCTGTATCCCTTGCAAAGGCCGGCGCGGACATGGTGGCTCCATCGGATATGATGGATGGACACACCGCTTACATCAGAAAGGCACTTGACGACAACGGGCTGACGGATGTACTGATCATGGGTTACAGTGCGAAATTTGCATCTGGTTACTATGCACCATTTCGCGATGCGGCACATTCTGCACCACAGTTTGGAGACAGAAGGACATACCAGATGGATCCCGCAAATGGCAGGGAGGCTCTGAGAGAGTGCGAGGCGGATATCGCCGAGGGAGCAGACATAATCATGGTTAAGCCGGCACTTGCTTATCTGGATGTAGTCAAGGATGTGAGAAACCACACGGACTATCCGATAGCGGTGTACAATGTCAGCGGCGAGTACTCCATGGTCAAGGCAGCTGCGGCAAATGGCTGGATAGACGAGAAGAGGATCGTCATGGAAAACATGACAGCCATGAAGCGTGCCGGAGCAGGGATCATCATAACCTATCATGCTATAGACGTGGCACACTGGCTTGAGTCGGAATCAATATGACGGAGTCATATTTCGGAATGATTCCGACGATCTGCCCCACTCGACGGAGGAGAGAGGGGCGTTGCCAAAGATGAGGAGAATGCGACATCAACACTTAAAAGAAGATAGAGCTGAGTAGGACAATAGTTGCTATGTATAACGAGGCATTTTTATCTATTTGGAATATAAATTAGAAAAAGATACAATATTGTATCTAAACGGCTAAAATAACATAGCTTTGCGAAAAACAAAAGGAAACAAAGAAAAAAGTCACACAGGACGATAAATTATAGAAAGAAGAATGGCAATGACAAATTCACAGGATCTATTTGAAAAATCACAGAAGGTAATTCCAGGCGGCGTCAATTCACCGGTCAGGGCATTTGGCTCGGTGGGACGGACACCTGTATTTATGAAGAAAGCAAAAGGTTCACATATATTTGACGAGGATGGCAACTCCTATGTGGATTATGTCTGCTCCTGGGGACCGGGAATTTTGGGGCATGCCGATGACAGAGTCATAGATGCGGTAAAGGCTGCTTGTGATGACGGACTTACATTCGGCGCACCGACAAGGAAAGAGCTCGAGATCGCAGAGCTGATAAATGAGCTCATGCCGTCAATGGAGCTGACACGAATGGTCAACTCGGGAACAGAGGCAGTGATGAGTGCGCTCAGAGTAGCAAGGGGATTTACAGGCAGAGACAAGATTGTAAAGTTCCGCGGCTGCTATCACGGACACAGTGATGGACTTCTGGTCAAGGCAGGCTCGGCGGCACTTACACAGTCAGTTCCGGACAGTCTGGGAGTTCCAAAGTCGTATACACAGCATACACTCATAGCTGAGTATAACAACGAGGATAGCGTAAAGAAGTTATTTGAGGCGGAGGGCAAAGACATTGCAGCAATCGTGGTCGAGCCGGTTGCCGCAAATATGGGCGTTGTCCCACCGCATGATGGATTCCTTCAGTTCCTCAGGGACATAACAAATGAGTACGGCTCACTTCTTATATTTGATGAGGTCATCACAGGTTTCAGACTCAGCCTTGGCGGTGCCCAGGAATACTTTGGGGTAAAGCCTGATCTCACAACACTTGGCAAGATAGTTGGAGGCGGAATGCCGGTGGGAGCATACGGCGGACGCCGAGATGTCATGAGCATGGTGGCGCCACTCGGCGGAGTATATCAGGCGGGAACCCTGTCGGGCAATCCGATAGCCATGACAGCAGGACTCACAACGCTCCGCATACTCCAGAAGGAAAAGGATACAATATATCCGGCGATAGAAAAGAGCACAAGGCAGATAGCCGACACAGTCAGAAACACATTTGGCGAAGCAGTCCACGTCAACCAGATAGGCTCACTGATGAGCGTATTCTTCACAGATCAGGAAGTAGTGGATATGGACACGTCAATATCCAGCGACACCGCAAGGTATGCAAAGTATTTCTCATACATGCTGGACAACGGAATCTATCTTGCACCATCACAGTTCGAGGCAATGTTCGTGTCCTACGCACACAGCAAGGAAGACGTGTCCAAAACCTGTGAGCTGATAAAGAAATACAAAGAGAACTAGAGAGACTTAGTAGGTCAGAAGATGTCTCATTAAAAAGGAATTTATATTCCTATATTGTAGAAATAATTAGATAAGTATTAAAAGAGTGGTTTGGAAATAACATAATAAAACTAACGGTTATCGAAGAGTAAGCTGTCATGTTTATGTGATGCTACAAAGGCGGGTAGCACATAGACGACGGAAGCTTGTCGCTCCTTGCTGAGCGGGAGCCCCCCTGCCCTTATAGGGGGCGGGAGCGAATGCAATCAGGAGCTAAGACAAGGTGACAGAGTCGTGCGTAGCCGGGAGCATCACGAACACATAAAGACGGCCCTTTGAAAAATAAGGAGGAACTATGAGAGATTTGGTTATTGTGGGCAGCGGCCCTGCGGGTCTGTCCGCCGCGGTCTACGCCAAGAGGGCGATGATGGATGTGGTGGTACTGGAGAAGAAGGCATTCTCCGGCGGGCAGATCGTGAATACAGAGCAGGTTGACAACTACCTTGGACTGCCGGGCATAAGCGGCTTTGACATGGGTATGAAGTTCAGAGAACACGCGGATACATTTGGCGTGGAGTTTGATGACAGAGAGGTGACAGCCATCGAGGATCACGGCGATCACAAGAAGGTCAGCTTGGAGGATGGCAGCAGCATAGAGACAAAGGCGGTTCTGATAGCCACGGGTGCAAAACACAGAAAGCTTGGCGTTCCCGGTGAGGAGGAATTCACAGGGGCAGGAGTTTCTTACTGTGCCACATGTGACGGAGCGTTTTTTAGGAACAAAGAAGTCGCAGTTGTGGGCGGTGGCAATATAGCCCTTGAGGATGCCCTATATCTATCAAAGATGTGCAGCAAGGTACATCTGATCCATAGAAGGGCTGAGTTCAGAGGTGAGAAAATACTTGGTGCGCAGGTGCTTGAGACTGAGAATATAGAATTTCACCCATTTGCGCAGGTGACAGAGATAGGCGGAACACCGGGCAAGCTGGAGCTCAAGGTTGCTGTGAAGACACCGACAGCAGCGGATGGACAGGCCAATCACGATTTCACGCTTCCGGTAGCCGGTATATTTATAGCAATAGGCACAAGCCCGATCACAGATTTTCTCGGTGACGTCGTGGAGCTTGATGACGCTGGTTACGTTGCAGCAGGCGAGACCGGACAGACCAGCACACCGGGAATATTTGCCGCGGGAGATGTGAGGACCAAGGCAGTGCGCCAGGTGGCGACAGCAGTCGGAGATGGTGCAGCAGTTATCCATTATGTAGAGGAATACCTGAATGGGTTAAAAAATAAATAGAATAATTGGGAAGCAATTGGCATGGAGATAAAGCATGGAATGTAAATGCATACCTGTTTTCTCCCTGCCAAAAAAAATAAAATTAATTCATAGTAATTCTATAGGTAAAATATAACAATGAACAGGAGGCGGAAAAATGTTAATATCATCAAAGGGACAATATGCATTGAGACTCATGGTAGATATATCGATAAACAGTGGCAGCACGGTTACTGTCAAAGCCGTAGCCAGAAGATGTGGATTGTCTGACAAATATCTTGAGCAGGTTACATCTTCTCTGCTAAAGGCAGGATATTTAAGGAGCGTGAGAGGCCCGAGGGGCGGTTACCGTCTGAACATGCCGGCGGAGGAGATCACGGTTGGGATGGTGCTAAGGGCGATTGAGGGCAGGATATCACCGATCGATAATCGAGTTGATGAGGATGGCGACACCAACATGGTCATGAACGATGTCATCGGAGAGGTGTGGGATGACCTTGAGACTGCCATCAACAATGTCCTTGACAACAAAACCATCGCCGATCTTACCCGGGAGTACAGCGACCGGATCGGATACATGTACTCAATATAAATCAGGGACGGAGGGGACAGGTACCTCCGTCCCCATCAGCAGGTACCTCCGTCCCGGGAGGGGGCAATAAGATTTCAGTTGAAAAAAAACTTATTTTGTATATAGTTGTAGTGGGATATATATCATATTAGGAGAATAAGAGATGTTAACACAGTTTTCGAGAACAGAGCTGCTATTTGGCAAGGAAGCCATGGACAAGCTGGCAGGCTCTAAGGTAGCGGTATTTGGAATAGGCGGAGTTGGAGGTTATGTATGCGAGGCGCTGGTAAGGAGCGGTGTCGGAGCATTTGACCTTATAGATGACGACAAGGTGTGTCTGACGAACCTTAACAGACAGATCATAGCGACAATGAGCACGGTTGGAAAGTACAAGACCGATGTTATGAAGGACAGGATGCTTGACATCAACCCTAAGGTGGATGTAGAAGTTCACAAATGTTTCTTCCTCCCAGAGAATGCGGACGACTTCCCTTGGGACAGCTACGACTACGTGGTCGACGCGGTGGACACCGTGACAGCTAAGATCGCTCTGGTTATGAAGTGTAAGGAGAAGAATATTCCAATCATCAGCAGCATGGGTGCGGGAAACAAGCTTGACGGAAGCCAGTTCAAAGTTGCAGATATATACAAGACAAAGGTGTGTCCGCTAGCGAAGGTCATGAGAAGAGAGCTGAAGAAGAGGGGCGTCAAGAAGCTCAAGGTCGTATACTCTGAAGAGATTCCGACAAGGCCGATCGAAGATATGGCGATAAGCTGCAGAAACAACTGCATTTGTCCGCCGGGAGCAGAACACAAATGTACAGAGCGTAGAGACATCCCGGGCAGCGTGGCATTTGTGCCATCAGTCGCAGGGCTTATCATAGCCGGTGAGGTTGCAAAGGATCTCATCAGGGTGAAATAAAAAAGGACGCTGAGAAATCAGCGTCTTCTCCATAAAAATACCAGAGTTCCAAGCAGAACCGCACCACCATAGATGAATGGTGCATTTTTGTCACTGTTCATAGTTCTTTCCGTATAAGATACGGATGGATTATTCGGGTTGTAATATATTGCGATGGACGACATGGAGCTGTAATTTGTTAGACCGCGGACGGAAAGAAAACCATTGTGCAATACTCCGGATTGGTCGCGGTATTCATAGTTGATATGGGTTCTTTTACTGACTCTTCTGACAGATGTGATATCGGCGGACGTTCTGGTATAGTCCCGCTCGATACGGCATGCCTTACCCCGTATGGAAAGACCGATGACCACAGCTATGATGAATGATGCTATTGGAATAATGTAAGTCGTATAAGGTAATAGTCTGAAAAAAATACTGATAGAATCCCCTGATGTTAAAATCATGATATACCCCCTGAAATTGTTGTTTCCCCAAAATGTCAGACATGAGATCCCTATTTACATGCCGGACTTGTATGTGTAGATTATAATATAAAGAAGACTGGTTGAGAATCCCTTAATTTAAGAGGATAAGTCTGTTAATATAGCAAATTTCAGGTAATAAATATATTACTGTTTGCACTGCCACTCATGGTGGTCATAAGCTCAGTCATATTCGCATTTGCCAGAAGTGATAACATGGTGATAATAGGCCAATAATATAATAGAGAATATACAAAAGGAAGATGAACGAGATGGATAAGAAAGAAGAAAAGAAAATCATAAGACAGGAGTTTCTGACAGGTGAGAGAGCTCTTTTCATGGGAAAAAATCTCGATATATATGATACGATATTTGACGACGGCGAGTCTCCGCTTAAGGAGAGCCGCGGCATAAATCTGTACGGCAGCATGTTCAAATGGAAGTATCCGCTGTGGTACAGCAAGAACATTGTTGCGGAGGATTGCCACTGGTTTGAGATGGCGAGAGCCGGAGTCTGGTACACTGATAATATCGCGGTGAGGCGGGCACTCATCCAGGCACCAAAGAACTTCCGCAGATGTAAAGGGCTGGAGCTTACGGATGTGACATTCACCCATGCTGAGGAGACCCTTTGGAGCTGCGATGACGTGACCATAGATCATGTGACAGCAAAGGGCGACTATTTTGCCATGAACAGCAATAATATGAAGATAGACGACCTGAAGCTCGACGGCAACTATTCATTTGACGGATGCAGGAATGTAGAGATAAGGAATTCCAACCTGCTGTCAAAGGATGCATTCTGGAACACAGAGAATGTGACCGTATATGATTCATTCATATCGGGCGAGTATCTTGGCTGGAACGCAAAGAACCTCACCCTGATAAACTGCACCATCGAGAGCCTTCAGGGAATGTGCTACATCGACAACCTTGTGATGAAGAACTGCAAGCTCATCAACACAACACTTGCATTTGAATATTCAACAGTGGATGCCGACATCTGCAGCAAGATAGACAGTGTCATGAACCCGACATCAGGAACCATCAAAGCCAAGCACATTGACAACCTGATAATAGAAAAAGACAAAGTAGATCCGTCAAAGACAAAAATAATAGTACAGGACTAAATTAAAGCACAGAGATTCACGGCAAAACATCAGCCCTACGTGTGACAACATATGATAATATAAATAAGAGAAATATAATAATTTTTACGTAGAATGACGATAAATACATGGTGGCATATCATAACGTAAATGGGATTTTGGCATTTGAGGGGCGAAATGTGCTGACATATACCATGTGAGCAATCGGTAGGGAAGTCGACTGAGTCTTGCTGCTTCTTGCCGGAGCGGCGCAAGCAACGCCCTTATCGCTTGCAGAGCGCAGTGCAGATAGAAGCAAAGCAAGGCGAGGTAAGACGAACGTGATTGAGCACATGGTATATGCCATCCTTAAGCCTCTCAAATGCCAAAATCCCTTCAAAAAGTGGAGGGACAAACATGAAGTTTGATTTTGACAAGGTTATAGACAGACGCGGCACAGGCTCCCTGAAGTGGGACGTGCCGGAAAATGAACTGCCAATGTGGGTGGCAGACATGGACTTTCAGACGGCTCCGTGTATCAGGGAGGCACTGGCAGCCCGGGTTGAGCACGGAATATTCGGATATTCCATCATCCCGGATGAGTGGGCAGATGCCTACGTGAACTGGTGGGGCAGCAGACACGGATTTGCAATAGACAGGGACTGGCTGGTGTTCTGCTCCGGAGTCATCCCAGCCATATCAACGGCGGTGAGAAAGCTCACCACACCTGCAGAGAATGTGGTGGTGCAGACCCCTGTCTACAATATTTTCTTTAATTCTATATACAACAATGGGCGAAATATATTGGAAAGCCCTCTGAAATACGACGGCGATGGATATGCCATGGACTTTGAGGATCTTGAGGCAAAGCTTGCAGATCCACAGACCAGCCTCATGATACTCTGCAATCCACAGAATCCTGCGGGAAAAATCTGGGATAAGGAAACGCTTGCTCATGTGGGAGAGCTATGCGCAAAGTATGGTGTGACGGTCATCTCGGATGAGATACACTGCGATCTCACCGATCCTGGAAAGGAGTATGTGCCATTTGCCACGGCATCTGACACATGCAGGGATATAAGCGTGACCTGTATTGCGCCGACAAAGACCTTCAACATAGCCGGAATCCAGACTGCGGCCATTGTGGTTCCGGATAAATTCCTGAGACACAAGATGTGGAGAGGTCTGAACACAGATGAGGTAGCCGAGCCAAATGCATTTGCGGTGGATGCGGCGATAGCAGCATTTACACAAGGCGGCGAGTGGCTGGACAGTCTCAGACAGTATCTTTATGAGAACAAGCAGTATGTCAGGAAGTTTATAGATGAAAAAGTGCCGGGTATAAAGGTGGTGTATTCGGAGGCCACATATCTGCTCTGGCTTGATTGCAGCGGAATCTGCGGCGCTGCCGGCGAAGACGGCAATGCCAAGGCTCTGTCGAAATTCATCAGGAAGAACACAGGGCTCTATATGTCGCCGGGACTTTCGTATGGCAAGAACGGAAAAGCATTTATCAGACTTAACATTGCATGTCCAAGATCAACCGTGGAAGACGGTATGAGGAGACTTGTCAAGGGTGTCAGTGATTTTAAAAAAGGAGATATAGATGAGTAGCAGTGAAAACTTGCTGAAGGACATGATATCTGGAAAGTCCATGACCGCATCCCAGCAGATAGGACTTACGGTCAGGCTCAGTATCCCGGCGATCCTTGCCCAGATCTCGTCCATTGTCATGCAGTACATCGATGCATCCATGGTGGGGCGTCTTGGTGCAAATGCATCGGGAGCCATCGGACTTGTCTCGTCCACGACATGGCTGTTTGGCGGGCTATGCATTGCGGTGACTACAGGATTTACAGTGCAGATAGCCCAGGCTGTGGGGGCCGGTGAGGATAAATCTGCCAGAAATATCATGAAACAGGGACTCATAATAGCCCTGTGCATAAGCGTCATACTCGCACTCATTGCAGCAGTGATAAGCACACCGCTTCCGAGCTGGCTCGGCGGTGAAGCTGCCATACAGAAGATGGCAAGCCAGTATTTCCTTGTGTATATGCTGGGACTTCCCGCTCTGCAGATGAACAGCATAGCGGGCGGCATGCACCAGAGCTCCGGAAATATGAGACTCCCGGGTATACTGAATGTCATGTGCTGCGTTATGGATGTGATTTTTAATTTGTTCTTTATATTCCCGACAAGAATTGTAAATTTAAGTATTCCGTTTTTATCCAGCGTAAGGCTGGCTGGTTCTCAGATGGCAGGAACGGTTCAGGCAGGAGCCTTTGGTTCCCATTTGTCAACACTTGTGCAGTCTGAAACCACGATGAATGGTCTGACATTTACCATGCCGGGACTTGGCCTTGGCGTTGCTGGGGCGGCGCTTGGAACCATCACGGCGGAGGCTGTCACCTGTGCCATCATGGTCACTACACTTCTGTGGAAGAACAAGACACTTCACTTAAGAAAGGGCGAACACTTAAGATTTCACAGGGATACCCTTACCAAGGCGGTGAAGATTGGGGCACCTGTGGGTCTAGAGCAGATGGTCATGTGTTCAGCGTATGTCATGTCCACAAAGATCGTGTCACCGCTCGGAACTATAGCCATCGCAGCCAACTCATTTGCGGTTACTGCGGAGAGCTTCTGCTACATGCCGGGGTACGGAGTACAGGCGGCAGCAACCACACTTGTGGGACAATGCGTGGGAGCCGGACAAAAACAGTTGTCCAGAAGGATGGCATGGATTACAATGGGATTAGGTGTGTCGGTTATGACTTTAGGCGGAGTTCTCATGTACATAGCAGCTCCGGCCATGATAGGTGTGCTGACACCGAACGAAGAGATAAGAAATCTAGGGGCGGCAGTGCTGAGGATAGAGGCATTTGCCGAACCATTTTATGCCGCATCCATAGTTGCATCGGGAGCACTCAGGGGAGCCGGGGACACTCTGGTCCCAAGCTGCATGAACTTTGCAAGTATGTGGTGTGTGCGGATACCGCTTGCAGCCATACTTGCACCTAGAGTCGGTCTCTACGGTGTGTGGATCGCCATGTGCGTGGAGCTCTGTTTCAGAGGAATCCTGTTCACCACAAGGCTTAAACGAGAAAGATGGATGCGGGTGTTTGACGAAAATTAAATATGATGTTTTATTGCAAGATTTAATATACCTGACTGGGAGCGCTTTCGCTCGTTTCGCCCTACAGCGGTACTAGCACTCGCAGAGAAAAACTGCTCGTTGAGTACCGGTGGGCTCAAATGTCCCTGCCAGGTATGATTAAACTTGCAATAAAACATCGTTAAACAGGGAGGAAAATATGCCAGTATTTGATTTCAGCGGAAGTGACAACAAGAATAAGAACATAGTTACATATGAGACATTTCAGTCATCGGAAAGAACAGCCACAGCAGAGAAACCGATAATGCTTCTGGAGAACTCGACCAGGAAGTGGGCACACCACTCCAGCGGAAAGTTCACAAATCCGATCAAAAGGACAGCATTTGAATTTGACGAGGTGGACGGAGTCCAGTCCGCAGACATATTGAAGATAGATGCGAGATTTGTAAGCCTTCTCAAATGGCTCGGTGAGAATCACATCAATGTCCGTCTGTCGGGAGAGAACAGACCGGAGGGCTATGCGGTGTACAAGATAAGGGAGACCGAGTTCGGCGGCGGAGCAAAGCTGTCGGCAAATGATGGATTCCTCCAGTTCATGATAGAGCGACTTCTTGCAAGTGATGCCCCTTCAGAAGATGAGAAATCCGAGGAGGAAGAAGAGGAGGAGGCACTTGGCGATGACATGAAGCTCACAAGCATGCAGAGCATCATTGACTTCATGCACTGCGCCGGAAGAACGCTCCCTGACAATATAAGACTGTGGGCGAGAAGAAATCTTGCGGTTGCCAGATCCAGCGAGGTATCCCCGGAGGAGAGACGCCACGCGCAGAGAGCACTCTCCATGGCGATGAACATCAGGTGGAAGAGCAATTATTTTGAGGCGATAGATCCAGATGAGGCGAGAAGAATACTGGACGAAGAACTCTACGGAATGGAGAAGGTCAAGCAGAGGATCATCGAGACGATCATCCAGATCAACCGTACACATACACTTCCAGCATACGGACTTCTGCTCTGTGGACCTGCCGGAACGGGAAAGTCACAGATAGCCTACGCAGTTGCAAGAATACTGAGACTTCCATGGACTACCCTCGACATGAGTTCTATCAATGATCCAGAGCAGCTGACCGGAAGCTCAAGAGTATATTCAAATGCCAAGCCGGGAATCATCATGGAAGCATTTTCACAGGCGGGTGAGTCTAACCTTGTATTCATCATCAACGAGCTGGACAAGGCAAACTCCGGAAAGGGCAACGGTAATCCTGCGGATGTACTGTTGACACTGCTGGACAACCTGGGATTCACCGACAACTACATGGAGTGCATGATCCCGACAAACGGTGTATACCCTATAGCAACGGCAAATGATAAGGAGAATATCAGCAAGCCAATCATGTCGAGATTTGCTGTCATAGATATACCGGACTACACCCCGGACGAGAAGAAGGAGATATTCAACAAATTTGTTCTGCCTAAGGTTCTCAAGCGCATCGGACTTGAAGGGAGCGAGTGCATAATCCTTCCAGACGGTGTGGATGCTGTCATCAGGAAGTGCGACGGCGTGACCGGAATCAGAGATATAGAGCAGGCTGCGGAGCACATAGTTGCACATGCACTCTACCAGATCGAGGTAAACCACGTCCAGAGCGTGACATTTGACGGTGGCATGATAGAGGAACTTTTGAGCTGATTATCGTCATATTACACAATTTACATTACAGAAAGTATTATGGTATACTCTCCTTATGAAACAAGTTTCATAAGGAGAGTATATTTATAAATGGCAAGTATAAGAGATGTTGCAAAGGAGGCCGGGGTCGCAATATGCACAGTGTCAAGACTTATCAACGGCACGGCAAAGGTTGAACCCGAGACTCAGAAGAAGATAGAAGCTGCGATGAAGAAATTGGATTATGTTCCAAATGAGCTTGCGCGAGGCATGTTCAAGGGCAGATCAAACTCCATTGCGATGTTGGTTCCAAATATCCAGCACCCATGGTTCTCATCACTGGCATCGGAGATAGAAAAGATACTTTATGAGAAGAAATACAAGTTTATGCTTTTTTCCACATCCGATGACAAGCAGAGGGAGAAGGAGTGTTTCAAGCTGTTAAAGTCCAACATCGTGGATGGGATCATATGCGGAACGTCGGCATGTACGGCGAAGGAATACCAGAAGATAGATAAGCCGATGGTCATGCTGGATTATAAGGTTGGCAGCAAATTTCCTGTCGTAGTGTCGGATCACAAGATGGGCGGACAGCTTGCTGCCCAGGAATTTATAAACAGTGGATGCAAATATGTCATCCACATATCAGGAATCAAGGTAGATAAGAATATCATGTCATTTGAGTGCCATGAGGAACTAGATAGAGTCCTTGCCGAGAATGGGATAAAATCCAGACGAGTTCCAATACAGTGGAACGACTTTGATTTTCATGGATATTTTGAGATGGCAAAATGCATACTGGAGGAGTATCCTGACGTGGACGGAATATTTGCCGCAGACATGCCAGCGATAGCATTCCTCAAGGCAGCACTTGCCATAGGTAAAAAGATTCCTGATGACCTGGCAATCGTGGCATACGACGGAACGTACATAACCAACGCCAGCACGACAAGGCTCACATCGATACATCAGCCGTACAAGGAGATCGCCCAGGAGGCAGTACGCCAGCTTATGGAGATGATCGACGGACCGGAGGAGGAAGATGATGCCGAAGGACAGGTTGAAAGTGCAACCGCAGATCAGATCGACAGCGCAAAAGAGAGAAACACACATATAGACGGAAATCTTATACTACTTCCGGTGAGCGTAGAAAAAGGCGATACAACTTTATAGTATGATTACGAAAAGAAGTTCATGAAGAGAAAATGAGGTGCCACTCAAAAATCATGAACTTCTTTTTTGTGTGGGTACAAAACATAAGAAACTTACTAAGAGCACAAAAATATCGCTTTTGCAATAGATACAAATTTGTGACGTTTTCATCTGGAAATCCCTGGTTTGCGAAAACTCCCTGGACATATGCTCTGCTTAATATGGGAATTCTCAGTTAGAGAAGGATTGCTTAGCGGTATCCTCCACATTGCCAGGGGCTAAGTCCCGGCACAAATCTAAAAAATCTATAAATCCCCTATTGACGAAACATGTTTCATATGATAATCTTAATACAAATGAAACATGTTTCATTTAAGCGCTTATGAAATGTGTTTTATCGGAACAATATGAATGATAGCGAGAATTAACAAGAGAGAAAATTCAAAGCAAGAAAAGGAGAAAAGGTTATGAGAGCAAAGAAATTAGTAGCATGTGCGCTTTCAGCAGCTATGATGCTGGGACTTGCATCTATGACAGGATGTGGTTCAGCGAAGAAGGATTACGATCTGTATATTTACTACACAAAGTCTGAGATTGCAGACAGCATCCAGGATCTGTGCAAGGATTATGAGACAGAGACAGGAGTTAAGGTTAAGGTTTACACATGTGGTACTCAGGAGACCATGGAGACACTCAGATCAGAGATGAACTCCAAGAACTATCCTACACTGTACGCGATAAACCAGGCACAGTTCACAGAGTGGAATGAGGGCGGATTTGTACTTCCATCAACATCAGTAAAGAATGAGGAGTTAAAGTCAATCTACGATTCAATCCCAGAGAGCATGCAGCTCGCAGATGAGAGCGGAGCAAGCTGCGGAATCCCTTACAACGTAGAGGGTTACGGACTTATCGCAGATACACAGATGATATGTGATGTATTTGGACTTGACAACGCAGACGCATTTGTCGCTGATTACAGAAGCGCCAATTATGAAGAGTTCACAGGTATGATCAAGGCAATCGATGATTACATAAACGGCAAGGGTGGCGAGAAGGTTACACTTTCAGGCAATGCATACACCACGGCAAAGGACAAGACAGCCACAACAGAGAACATGAACGGAGTATTTGCAATCGCAGGTGCTGAGAAGTGGACATATGCAAACCACTATACAAACTACGCACTGAATGCAGTGTTCCCTAACTACAATGCAACGGCAGCAGCTACAAAGGAAGATGTTGATAAGCTGGAGGAGCCACTTGTAAAGATGGTTCAGGAGCTCGATATGCTTTCAAGCTACACAGCAGGACCAAGCGGCAAGGTAGAGCGTGGATCAGAGTACATCAACTCAACAGTGACAGGATATGATCAGGCAGTTCAGACATTTGCCGAGGGTAAGGCAATGTTCATCAAGCAGGGTAACTGGGTATACGGAACCATCGCAGGTGTGGATGCAGACAAGGCATCAAGACTCACAATGCTCCCAATGAAGGTCAACCTTGAGCAGAGTGACATCTCAGCTGAGGGTGTTACAGTTGACAAGATGAACAGCTCAATCCCTGAGTTCGTTTCACAGTATTACGTTATCAACAAGAAGGATTCAGAAGAGGAGCAGAAAGCCGCTGAGGATTTCCTTGTATGGCTCTACACATCAGATACAGGAAAAGATTACATCACCAACAAATTTGCATTTGTCCCATTCAACGCAGACGAGAGCGAGAAGCTTGAGAATCCACTCAGCAATTCACTTGTATACTATATGAGCAATGACCTTGTGATGGGCAATGACTTCGATGCATTCCCTGAGTCATGGGGACTCAATACCATCGGTGCAACTATTCAGGAGCAGTTGTTTACAAATCCTGATCAGTGGGATGAGAACACTATAAGAACAGGTGTGGAAGATGCACTGACAAAGTGGAAGGACAGCATCAAAGAGTAGTAGTTTAAAATATGTCAGATTCCTGATGGGGATTTGACAGGCAGCACCAGCCTTGACCGGAGAAGGTTCGGATCAGGCTGGTGCTAAATGTAGGAAAGGAAAAACTATGAAAAGATTTTACAAGAGAAAATTCTGGTTTATGGTTCTGCCATCTATAGTGTTGTTTCTACTGGTTATCATAGTTCCTTTTATAGAAGGTGTGATTTACTCCTTCACTGAGTGGAGAGGTTCATACTTCGTAGGTGGGGAGCACTGGTGGAACGCACTGGTGGGACTTAAGAATTATACAAGCATATTCAAGTCGAAGGATTTCCTCCAGTCACTTGGGTACACGGCCATATATGCTGTGCTCGCAGTAATAGCACAGAATGTCGTCAGTCTTCTTCTGGCACTCATGATCAAGAAACTTACCAAAGGCAAGGGACTTTTCAGAACAGTATTGTTCCTTCCGTATGTACTTGGAATGCTTGCCATGGGTTATGTATGGCGTTTCATATTTGAAAATGTATTTTCACAGACACTGTTCGGAACAGACGGTGTGGTACACGTAGAGGTGCTCAACAACATGCTTCAGAATCAGTGGAAAGCACTTCTGGCATACGCAATTGTTGGTGTGTGGCAGGTTGCAGGTTACTATCTGATAATCTACCTCAACGGACTCAACAATATTTCAGAGGATATTTATGAGGCTGCCAGAATAGATGGGGCTACGGGCTGGACAAGCTTCAGGAAGATCACACTTCCGCTTCTCATGCCTTCATTTACGATAGTGCTCTTCATGTCGCTGGCAAACAGCTTCAAGATGCTTGATCTCAACGTTTCACTGACAGAGGGCAATTTCGGAACGACCATGATATCCTACATGATACTGAAAACAGTAAGAGAGAGCTCTCCTCCGGCATACGGAGAGGCGCAGGCACAGGCAGTTATATTCTTCGTTATCATTGCAGTTATATCTATAGCTCAGGTAATGATCACTAAGAGAAAGGAGATCGAATCATAATGGGAGTAAGAGGCAAGATTAAAAGAGCAATCATAGTGGTTATACTCGCTGTATTGGCAATCGTGACCATATTCCCGATATGGTTCCTGATCGTCAATTCATTCAAGGGACAGCAGGAGATAGTAGCATCTCCAATAGCTCTCCCGAAGTCATGGAATCTGGACTATCTGAAGAATGCAGCTGAGCAGATAAATCTCGGTAGCAGCCTGCTTCAGACAGTACTCATAACAGTTGCGGCTGTGGCGCTTATCGTGGTCATATCTTCATTTGCCGCATGGGCAATTGCCAGGACAGATTCCAAGGTGGCAAATATACTCTTCATCGCATACACAGCAGCCATGCTCATACCTTTCCAGTCAGTTATGTACCCGTTGGTATCACTGATGGACAAGCTGGGACTCAAGAACACACCGGGTCTGATCCTCATGTACGGAGGCTTTGGAATCAGTATGTCGGTTCTGCTGTACAGAGGATTCATCAAGAGTATCCCGCTGTCACTTGAGGAGGCAGCCATGCTCGATGGAGCAAATATATTCCAGATATACAGATACGTTGTCATGCCACTCTTAAAGCCGACGACCATGACAGTTGTCATCACAAACGCAGTGTGGATATGGAACGATTACCTTCTTCCATTCCTCGTAATAGGAAATAACGACAAAAAGACGCTCACGCTGAGCTTGTATTACGCAAAGAGTCTGTCAGGACAGTACGGAAATCCTTGGGAGCTCATTTTCCCTGCGGTACTTCTTTGCATCATCCCTATCGTGATCATATTCATCATACTTCAGAAGAATATCATCGAGGGAATTTCAGCCGGAGCTGTGAAAGGATAAACATAAAATATGGACAGAAAATGGTGGAAAGAGGCGGTATTTTACCAGATATACCCTAGAAGTTTCTATGACAGCAACGGAGATGGCATAGGAGATCTGAAGGGAATAACCGAGAAATTACCGTACCTCAAAGAACTTGGCGTGACCGCTGTGTGGATATGTCCATTCTTCAAGTCGCCTATGAAGGACAACGGATATGACATATCGGATTACTATGATGTGAATCCTGAGTTTGGAACCATAGAGGATGCGGATGGACTTATAAGATGCGCAAATGAAAATGGCATCAAGATCATCATGGACATGGTCATCAATCACACATCAGACCAGCACAGATGGTTTCAGGAGGCGTGCCGGGACAGACACAGCAAATACAGAAATTACTATATATTTAAGGACAACATAGATGGACTTGCAGATCTCAGATCCAACTTCGGTGGAAGCACATGGACACAGATTGAGGATGGCAGCTGGTATTTCCATTCATTTGCGAAGGAGCAGCCGGATCTCAACTGGGAATGTGAGGAGATGAGACAGGAGCTCTATGACATGATGAACTGGTGGCTTGACAAGGGAGTTTCAGGATTCAGAATGGATGCCATCACATTTATCAAGAAAGACCTCTCATTCCCGCCTATGCCGTCAGACGGCGAGGACGGCAGATGCGATGTTGGAAAATGCTGTCTCAACAGGCCGGGAATAGATGAGTTTCTTCACGAGTTAAAAATCAACACATATGGCAGAGGAGACTTTGTGACTGTTGCAGAGACTCCTGGAGTTCCAAATGAGGATTTGGACAGATACATTGGGAGAGATGGACATTTCTCCATGATATTTGACTTTAGTTACACAGACATAGATATCAATCCGGGCGATCTCTGGCTGCACCAGAGAGACTGGACGATAGAGGAATTCAAGGACAAGCTGTTCACCAATCAGAGACTTGTGAAAAAGATCGGATGGGCAGCAAACTACCTGGAAAACCACGATCAGCCTAGAAGTATAGGCAAGTACTTCCCAGCTGGTGATATTCCTGAATACAGAACACAGATGGCAAAGGCGCTTGGTGCGTTGTTCTTCTTCCTGAAGGGTACGCCATTTGTATATCAGGGACAGGAGCTTGGAATGATCAACACTCATTTTGACAATATAGATGAACTTGACGATATCAATTCCAAGGGACAGTATGCGAGATGCCTTGAAGCCGGATACAGTGAGGCAGAGGCGATGGAATCCGTAAATATCAGAAGTCGAGATCAGTCAAGACTTCCTATGCAGTGGAACAGCGAAAAGAACTTTGGATTCTCAGCACATGAGCCATGGCTGGCATGCAACAATCAGTGTGACCTCCAGACAGTGGAGCTTGAGAGTGCTGATAAGGACTCTGTGCTTAGCTTTTATAAGGCGATGATACAGCTCAGAAATCACTCGGAGTACACACAGACGCTTATCTACGGAGACCTGGAGGATGTGGAAACTGACAGCACTGGAATCATAGTGTACAAGCGCAAGCCGGTTCAGGATGCAGCTGCTATGAAGTCAGTATATGTAGCCGTCAACATGACAGGCGAGACCATAAGCCATGCCATCCCGGAAACCGCGGATATACTAGTTGGCAATTATATTGATTACAATGGAACACTCAGACCATACGAGACCGTAGTGTATGCGGTTTAGTTACAGGGGACGGAGGGGACAGGTACCTCCGTCCCCTTTTTAGCTTATTTTAAAGACTCAAGGGGGACAGATACCTCCGTCCCCCAGTCTAAATATTTGTATATGGATTAATGAATAATAGCCGTTTGATCATTGCATGAATACTGGCATTAAAACGTTATACAAGCCATAATTTTTCAACTTTTTCCCATATAAAATCAAAATCACAAATAATAAAATTGTCTTAATTAAGAACAATCAAATGGGGACGGAGGTACCTGTCCCCACTTTGCTTCGGAAAATAAATGGAGAAAAGGAGACATATTTATGGGAATTATATTTCACGAGAAAACAGAGACATTTCATCTTATGAATGATGAGATAAGCTACATCATGACAGTACTCCCAAATGGACATTTGGGAAATCTGTATTACGGCAAGGCTATAAGAGACAGAGCAGATTTTTCACATTTGCTGGAACTTGTTCAGAGACCTATGTTCCAGTATATAAATGATGATGACAGACTGTTTTCACTGGAGTCGGTGAAACAGGAGCTCCCTGTGTACGGAACCACTGATTACAGGGCGCCGATGGTGGAGGTTCTTCAGTCAAATGGCAGCAGGATATCAGATTTTGTGTATGTATCACATGAGATAAACGCAGGCAAGCCAAAGCTTGAGGCATTGCCAGCAACATACACAGAGGATGATGCGGAGGCTGAGACTCTGATCATCACATTAAAGGATTCACTCACAGGAATAAAGGCGAGGATGATCTATACGATATGGAGCGACAGGCCGGTCATAGCGAAGAGTGTAGAATATGTAAATGAAGGTGCAGAGGCGGTACATCTCACCACTGCTTACAGCATGTGCCTGGATCTCCCGGATCCTGATTATCAGTGGATGCAGCTTTCAGGCGCATGGGCAAGGGAGCGTCATATAATAACAAGAGATCTTGAGCAGGGAGTACAGTCCATAGGCAGTAACCGTGGTCATTCATCCCATGAGCACAATCCGTTTATAGCGTTAAAGAGAGAGACAACGGATGAGAATCAGGGAGAGGCGATCGGTATAAGCCTTGTGTACAGTGGAAATTTCAAGATACAGGCAGAGGTTGACACGAGAAACACAGCTCGTATTCTTGCCGGAATAAGTCCAGATACATTTGACTGGAAGCTCGATGCAGGTGAGCATTTCCAGACTCCTGAGGCAGTTATTGTGTATTCAGACCAGGGACTCAACAAGATGAGCCAGACCTTCCACAAGCTGTATCAGAAGAGACTTGCAAGAGGTGAGTGGAGAGACAAGCCAAGACCGATACTTATCAACAACTGGGAGGCGACATATTTTGATTTCACCAGAGAGAAGCTCATAGCCATTGCCCAGAAGGCAAAGGAGTGCGGAGTTGAGCTGTTCGTCCTTGATGACGGCTGGTTTGGAGCCAGAACCACAGACCATGCAGGCCTTGGAGACTGGGTGGCAAATCCTGACAGACTTCCTGATGGAATTACAGGAATTGCAGAGGATATAGAGAATGTAGGGCTGAAGTTCGGACTGTGGTTTGAACCTGAGATGACAAATAAAGACTCAGACCTTTACAGAGAACATCCAGATTGGATTCTCTCGGTTCCGGGCAGACATGACTCACACGGAAGATTCCAGTACGTTTTGGACTTCTCCAGAAAAGAGGTCGTTGACAGGATATATGAGATGATGGCAAATATACTCAGTACAGCAAAGGTTTCATATGTGAAATGGGATATGAACAGAAGTATCACAGAATGTTACAGCGCAGCACTTCCTGCTGACAGACAGGGCGAGGTGTTCCACAGATATATACTTGGTGTGTACGATCTGTACGAGAGACTTACGAGCACATTTCCACATGTACTCTTCGAGTCATGCGCCAGCGGCGGCGGACGTTTCGATCCAGGAATCCTCTACTATGCCCCACAGGGGTGGACGAGTGATGACACTGATGCCATAGAGCGGATAAAGATACAGTATGGAACATCCATGTGCTACCCGATCAGCAGCATGGGAAGTCATGTGTCCGTTGTGCCAAATCATCAGACAAGACGTGAGGCTCCGCTTAAGACTCGTGCAAATGCTGCATATTTTGGAACATTTGGATATGAACTTGATCTTAATAAACTCACAGCAGAGGAGATAGAGGAAGTCAAAAAGCAGGTTAAGTTTATGAAGTCATACCGTGAGGTGATCCAGTACGGAACATTTTACAGACTTGCAAGTCCATTTGACGATGAGGAGTGTGGCTGGATGGTCGTATCAGACGATAAGAAAACTGCCATCGTTGCATGGTTCAGAACACTCTACACACCTAACAAATGTTTCACAAGAATGAAGCTCCACGGCCTTGATCCGGATGCATTATACAGCTGCAATGTGCTCGGAGGTCAGGCACTCACAGTGAGCAAGACACCTGACGGTAAGCGGATATATGAGACAGTAACAAAGGAAAATGATGATCCTGCATCGGCAGATGTCGTTGTTGGACCGGCTTGCTACGGCGATGAGATGATGAACCTTGGCCTTATTACCAGTGATACAACAGCGGGCGAAATAGTTGGCGAAGATGTCCCATGTGGTGACTACGACTCTAGATTGTATATTCTTAAGGCAGAATAAACTGGCTTGTTATCTGTTAAACGGATAGGGCAGACGGAGGGGACGGAGGGGACGGAGGGGACAGGTACCTCCGTCCCCATTAATACAAAAAAATCCCCAACGGAATGTTTGATATATAAAAGTTTCGATGGGGATTTTAGTATGGAAAAATGTTTATAGAATTCATTTGGAAATACATGCCTCATTTTCACCAATGGCATGCATTATTTCTTTTTCTGCGTCATCATATCGATAGCATGTTCGTTCAACAAATTCTTTGTATCCGGCTTTTTTCCCAGGAGAGAAGTAGTTTAAAGTTTTATCATGTTTCATTACTTCATCATCATGGGCTGTGAACATGTACTTATAAGAACTCCATGGGTAGCTTTCAGGGGTTCTAACCATGTTGGCTTTTACAGGATTTAAGTGAATATATCTGCTCACTTGAAGGAAATATTCATCGGTATCTACCAGACATGATTTGTAGCGAGACTCAAATACATGCCCTCTTTGCTTGTATTTAAGATTGTAGAAAATTGCGTACCTGCTAGCCAGAGAACGCATGAAATCTCCCATATTAATATTTCCAGTTTCTAAAAGCAAATGAAAATGATTTGGCATAAGACAGTATGCATGAATGAGACATTCGTAGTCTGCTGCCGCTGTTCGCATAATTGACACAAAGAACTTGTAGTCAATTTCATCGTGAAATATAGTTTGTCGTCGAACTCCCCGTTCCATTATGTGGAAAATTGTTCCTGGAGTCCAGTTTCTTGGCTTTCGTGCTATATTTAGTTCCCCCCTTTTGTTATAATGCGCTGTTAAAATGGTATTGAGATAAAAGCATGATAAATTCATAAGATAAAGATAGTTAAGATGATATCTACAGAAATCTTTGACTTGAAACATATGCTTTGAGCGGATTGTATCATTTTAAAAATCGTGTGTCTATAACTTAGCTCAAATTTATAAAAAGGTTATAAATGGGGACGGAGGGGACAGGTACCTCCGTCCCCACGAAGTCCAAAAGGGGGACAGGTACCTCCGTCCCCAACTGACGAAATAGATGACGCTATTGTAATAACAAAAGACAGTAAAACACTCAAAAGACTTAATATATTAAATTCCAAATGGTTATGTTAATGATATATAATACAATTGTTCATGAAAGCATTTGGCTATGTTTGATGTAGGAAAGGTGCTGACAGATAAAGATTTGCAGGGAGGAAAAAACATGAATATATTTGATATTATGGGTCCCGTGATGGTTGGACCGTCTAGTTCACATACGGCAGGAGCGGTGAAAATAGGATATATAAGCAGAAGGTTACTTGGGGAATCGGTGACCAGTGCAAAAATATTGTTGTACGGCTCCTTCCTGACTACGGGCAAGGGGCATGGGACAAGAAAAGCATTAGTTGCCGGACTCCTTGGAATGAAACCAGATGACATAAGAATTCCAAATGCATTGGATTTGGCTAATGAACAGGGCATAGAACTCCAATGGGGAGAGGCTGTGCTAAAAGACGCCCATCCAAATACAGCACAGTTGATATTGACAGGTCGGTCGGGCAGGACGCTGGAAGTCATAGGTCAGTCACTTGGGGGTTCACGTATAAATATAGCGGAGATAGATGGAATAGAGACAAATTTTTCGGGCGATCAGCCCACACTGGTTGTCCACAACCAAGATCAGCCGGGGCATGTGTCCGAGGTTACCTCGATGCTAGCTCACAAAGGTGTAAATATTGCCACAATGCAGTTATACCGAGAGAGCCGCGGCGGTGAAGCGGTTATGGTTGTTGAGTGTGATCAGGAAATTCCCAAGGAGGGCATAGATTGGCTCGCAAAGGTTGAGGGAGTTAATAAAGTAACTTATCTTAGTGTTGCAGAGGATTGACAATAGAGATTGTAAGCATGGTAAAACAGGTGGATGTGAATATACGTGGGGACGGAGGTACCTGACCCCATTTGCGTGGGGACGGAGGTACCTGTCCCCTTCGCTGTGAACATTGCTGAAAGGAGAATCAGATGTATCATTCAATAAAGGAAATAATAGATATATGCGACGAGGAGGATAAGGAGTTTTGGCAGGTGATTTTAGAGTCAGACGTGCAGGAACGTGGGGGTACTGAGACGATGTCAATGGAGTCTATGTCAAAGTTGTATGAAGCAATGAAACGAGCCGATGCGGATTACAAGCCTGAACTGAAGTCAGCATCGGGACTAGCTGGCGGGGATGGACAAAAAATACATGAATATAACGAGACTGGCAGAAATATTTGCGGAGATTTCATAGGAATGGTTATGGAGAAAGCCATCAGGATGGGAGAGTCAAATGCGTGCATGAGGCGAATAGTGGCAGCTCCAACCGCGGGTTCCTGCGGCGTTATTCCGGCAGTGTTTCTCACAGCGCAGAAGAAAATGAAACTTTCTGATGAAATGATGACACATGCAATGTACGTGGCAGCAGGCATAGGAAATGTGATTGCGGAAAATGCCTCTATAGCAGGAGCATCTGGAGGATGCCAGGCAGAGATAGGTTCGGCGTCAGCAATGGCGGCAGCGGGGCTTGCATATTTGCAGGGCGGCGGCGCACAGTCCATGGCGAATGCGGCGGCACTCGCACTTAAGAATATGCTTGGGCTGGCGTGTGATCCGGTATGCGGATTGGTGGAGGTGCCGTGCGTAAAGAGAAATGTGGCCGGAGCGGTAAATGCGGTGACATCTGCTCAGATGTCCCTTGCAGGGATCAGAAGTGCAATCCCGGTTGATGAAGTAATAGATGCCATGCGTAGAATAGGTGCAGAGATGCCTGAAAACATACGTGAGACTGCGAAAGGCGGATTGGCGATAACTCCAACAGCATTAGAGATAAAGAAACATATTGGAGCTAGATAATCATCGCCTTTTTGCCGAAGAAGACGGAGAGGGGGACGGAGGTACCTGACCCCATTTGCTGGTTTTGAAGAAAAAAGGCGAATTTGGCACCGAAAAGGGACGGAGGTACCTGACCCCATCTGTCCCCATCTAGGACTATACCCGCCGTCAACCAGAGCCCTTGCTAGTGCAAGTTGCACATAATTAAATAAAAACTTCCCATATATTGTCAAAATGCATAATAACGGTTTTTTTCGGTGAAAAAATATGATATAATTGCATAAAGAAATTATCGGATGGGAATGATCAAATGCACAATAGGAAGAGAATATGCGTTATCAGCGCACAGGTTGATGAAAATACCCAGAATCGCTTTATGCAGGGACTTATGAAAAGGGCATACGATTTAGATTACGATGTATGCGTTTTTTCCATGTTCCTCAAATATCAGGATTCTACATACAGGGAGGTTGGAGATTCCAATATCTACAACCTTATTAATTTTGACCTTTTTGATGCCGTGGTACTCTGCCAAGATACATTGCAGACACCGGGGTTGGTGGAAAAGCTCGAAAAGCGCCTGCAGTCAGAATTTCCTGATGGAGTAGTACTGGTGGTTGATAAGGAGAATAAGATTTATCCGTCGGTTATAATGGATCATTACACACCGATAGTAAAGCTGGTTGATCATCTTATAGATAAGCACGGATACAAAAACATATATTTCTTGAATGGATTAAAGGAACACATACATTCAAAGCAGAGACTTGCTGGATATCTGGATAGCATGAAAGCCCATGGACTTAACGTCACAGACGATATGATCTATTATGGAACATACTGGTACGACAGCGGAGATTACATGGTAGAAGAACTGGTGAAGGATATGGAAAATCTGCCAGAGGCTATAGTATGCGCCAATGACTGTATGGCTATCGGCGTGTGTACAGCATTTGACAAACATGGAATACGAGTTCCTGAAGATATAGCGGTGGTGGGATACGATTCCATAGAGGATGGAAGAAACAGTCCGGTTCCTATTACATCTGCGGATATACCGGCGGAGGATTGCGGACACTACTGCGTGGATTACATAGATGCAAAATTAAACAACAGGGATGTCCCGGAATTTCATACCAATGTGGAGCTTTATATAGGAGGTTCCTGTGGCTGCGAAGGATGGGAGAAGGAGACTGTAAGGACACGCAGAGAGAAATGGGAGACGGTGCTGTCGGCTACAGGGTATTACTCATGCTTTAACAACATGATGGATGATCTGGTTGCACAAACAGATACTGAATCATTCTTTAACACAGTTTCAGAGTATATATATCAGATAAGACCATTTCAGGAGTTCCATATCTGCATGAATGATTACTGGAGAAATCCAGAGATCATGACCGGCGATGAGGCACTCCGTTACGGATATACAGATCAAGTATACAGGATAATCAAGTGCGGACCGGAGGAACAGGATGCGGACACGGTGGTAAGATATGATGATGTGTTTGAGTCATCCATGTTGCTGCCTGAGCTTTATGAGGACAGAGATTCCCCTACTTCATATATATTTACCCCTCTGTATTTTCAGGATAGAAGCTTTGGATATACTGTGATCAACTATGGCAGAGAGCCTAGAGTGTTCGAAGAAGTATACAGATCCTGGATAAAGACAGTTGCGAGGGACATAGAATCATTTGCACGCTACGCGGGTGCAGCAGTGCTGTTCAAGAAACTCGAGGCAGAACAGATAAGAGACGGACTTACAGGACTTTACAATTACCGTGGATTTATGACACGTGCCATTGAGATGATAAATCAGTCAGAGCGTGTGAGTCAGGAGATTCTGGTTATAGCCTTTGATCTGAAAAACATGCATAAGATCAACAGCAAATTCGGCCGCGAAGAGGGAGATAAGTTCATAAGTTATGCTGCCCAGGCGGTGAATGAGATACTGGATAAGGGTGAGATAGCGATGAGGATGGGCAATGATGAGTTTGTCATCGCATCCATCACGGACAAGCTGGATGAGAACAGAGGCGAATGCATAGTAAAAGAACTCAAGACCAAGCTTGGTGAGATAAATGCCGTCAAAGAAGATGGTATAGAGATAGGGATATATTATGTATGTGAGAAGGCGGCTGCGTCGAACAGCAGTGACCTGAAAAATCTCATAAATGATGTGGTAAATAAAAAGAATCACATAAAGGAAAAGAATCTGGCAAATAGCAGAAAGAAGATGGAGCTTACCAACAAGGACATTGAGCGAGATGAGCAGGTGGCAATGATACTCGACAAGAATCTTCTCACGTATCATTTCCAGCCGATAGTCAGCGCAAGGGATGGTTCCATATATGCATATGAGGCACTCATGAGAGTATTTGCGCCGATAAGACTGTCGCCACCGGAGCTGCTTGAGAGTGCAGAGAGACTGGAGAGGCTTTACGATGTTGAGAAACTCGCACTGTTCAATGTGGTTGAGATCGTAGATGCAAATCCGGAGATGTTCAAGGGTAAGAAAGTATTTATCAACAGTATGCCGGGACACATGCTCACACAGGAGGACAGAAAGATATTCCTCACGAAGGTGAAACATCTCAAGTGCGCCGGGATAGTGATCGAGTTTACTGAGGGAGATGAGCTGTCGGATGCGGAGCTTGATGAGCTCAAGATGTTCCTCAGAGGCAATGGCATGGAGATCGCCATAGATGACTATGGTTCAGGATATTCAAATGTCAACAATCTGCTCAGGTACATGCCTGAGTATGTCAAGATTGACAGGATGCTGCTTTCAGGTATAGACAGTGATCCGCACAGACAGCATTTTGTAAATGATATAATAGAGTTCACAAGTGACAACGGTATCATGGCGCTTGCAGAAGGCGTGGAGACCACAAAAGAGATGAAGACGGTTATCCAGCTCGGTGCAGACCTGATACAGGGATATTACACTGCACATCCAAATGCGGAGGTAGTTCAGCTGATATCGCCTCAGGTGGTGAATGAGATAGTTCAGTACAATGAGGGAGTAAGCGATGTCGCCGACAGGCATGTGTTCGTGATGGAACATACCAGAAGTGTGTCTCTCATGAAGATAGAGAATAAGGGCTACACAAGTATAGTTGTGGCACAGAAAGCTGGCGGAGACAATACCGTACGGATAGTGGGCGCGCACGGATACAATTCCGATATTTCACTCAGGGTGAAGGATGGCTTTACGGGAACCATAGTGCTTCAAAATGCCAGCTTTTCAAGCGACAGGAATGTGCCAAGCATAGACTGCGGTGAGAATACTGACATCCACATACTCCTCGAAGGCAAGAATACATGTAAGGGTGGGGGCATAAAGATCCCAGAGTCATCCAGAGTTACATTTGCCGGCAATGGAGATATGAAAGTTCAGGTGAACAGCGGCACATATTACGGCATAGGAAATGATGTGGAGTCAAAGCATGGAGTCATACGATTCAAGCAGGATGGAGCGATATCCGTAGATGTAAACGGAGTAAATGGAACAGCCATAGGTGCTGGAAAAGGCGGACAGCTCCGTATAGAGAAGGGAAGATACGACATTTGCGTGAATGGTGAAAATGGCGTTGCTGTGGGAAGTATCGACAGTCCTGTTGACTTGAAGCTTCTCCAGTGTGACATGAACATACAGTTTGACGCTGCAAATGGTGTCGCTATAGGATCAGTGAATGGGCATGCTGATATAAAGATAAGCAACACTTCCATAGCACTCAGAGGATCAAGCAGTCGTTACGTCGCCGTGGGTACACTGGATGGTGATGGCAGCAGAGTTGATATATGCAGAGCGCATATAGACATGAGCCTTAGGGGTGATTCGTGTATAGGAATAGGATCAGACCATGGAAAGGCGGAGACCATAATAGAGGATGCCAATACAAGGATAACAGTGATAGGTGAACAGAGCTTTGCCATAGGCAGCAGAGATGGAAGGGGAATCTTGTCCGGTGTAAATGCCGATCTGAGCATCAGTGTAAAGAATGGAATCAACGTAGATGTGGCGGCGGCCGAGGATGACATAAGTCTGATAAACGGACGATACATGTTCATGCTCAACAACAGAAGTATTGAGCACAAGGTGATAGAGAAATATTAAATAATAACAGATAAATAAGAAAAAATGTATTATAATGCAGATGGCACCATGAAGATCATAGATGTCATCTGCATTGTGCGTCAAGAAAAAACAAGGAGGAGAATTGAAAAATGGAAAGGGAGACAATGTGTATACAGGCTGGATATCAGCCGAAAAATGGAGAGTCAAGAATGATACCTATCGTACAGAGCACAACATTTAAGTACGATACAAGCGAGGATATGGGAAAACTGTTCGATCTCGAGGCAAGCGGATATTTCTATACAAGACTTGCCAATCCGACAAATGATTATGTGGCAGCAAAGATCTGCGCTCTCGAGGGCGGCTCGGCGGCTGTACTCACATCATCAGGTCAGGCAGCAACGTTCTTTTCAGTATTTAATATAGCGGGCGCAGGGGATCACGTGGTGGCATCTTCAACCATATATGGAGGAAGCTTTAACCTGTTTGCAGTCACGATGAAACGAATGGGAATAGATTTCACATTTGTGGATCCAGACTGCTCGGACGAGGAACTTGAGGCTGCGTTCAGACCGAACACCAAGGCAGTATTTGGTGAGACGATAGCCAATCCGGCACTCATTGTCTTTGATATAGAGAGATTTGCAAATGCAGCCCATGCACATGGGGTTCCGCTCATCATAGACAATACATTTGCAACACCTATCAACTGCAGACCTATAGAATGGGGAGCAGACATAGTCACACATTCCACAACAAAATACATGGATGGACATGATGCCACAGTGGGCGGAGCCATCGTGGATTCAGGAAAGTTTGACTGGATGGCACATGCGGACAAATTCCCGGGACTTACCACTCCTGATGAGTCCTATCACGGAATAGTGTATGCTGAGAAATTTGGCAAAGAGGGAGCTTACATCAATAAGATTGTTGCACAGCTGATGCGCGATCTCGGTCCGATACCGGCTCCTATGAATTCATACATGCTCAACCTTGGACTCGAGTCACTTCATGTCCGTATGCCTAGACACTGTGAAAATGCTCTGGCAGTTGCTCAGTTCCTGGAGCAGCATGAGAAGATCGCATGGGTAAACTATCCTGGACTTCCAGGCAACAAATATTATGAGAGAGCAAAGAAGTACATGCCTGATGGAACCTGCGGCGTAGTATCATTTGGTGTAAAGGGCGGCAGAAGCGCTGCTGAGAAGTTCATGAAGGGACTCAAGGTGGCAATGATAGCAACACACGTTGCAGATGCACACACATGCGTGCTTCACCCAGCGTCGGCTACACACAGGCAGATGAATGATGAGGAGCTTCTGGCAGCAGGAGTAAGCCCTGATCTTGTGAGACTTTCAGTCGGCATCGAGAATGTGAAGGATATCATAGCCGATCTCGAAAATGCTCTGGCAGAAGTGTGATTGCGGCGACGATGTATGATAGCAATGAAGAAGTGAGATTTACAGTGACTATGTATGATAGAAGTGGCAAACGTGGGATAGCAAGGACAAATGTATGAGAATTATAGAGATTAGGGATCTGGCTGCCCAGGAACTTGATATATATGCCAGAATGTCTGAGAATCAGCTGGCTCACATATACGAGCCGGACATAGGTCTCTTCATAGCTGAAAGTCCGAACGTCATCCAGCGTGCACTGAATGCTGGATATGAGCCTGTATCTATATTAATAGAAAAGAAACAGCTAGATAGATGGATGCAAAAAGAATCGGCAATGAAATCAGCGATGGAGTCTATGAGCGATCAGATAGATCTGCCTGCTGGGAATAATGGAGATCCGGCGGATGTGGTTTTAGAACATATTATGGCGATTGGTGGAGATATTCCGGTGTATACAGCTGAGTATGAAGTTCTGAAAAAATTAACCGGATTCGCCTTGATCAGAGGTTTGCTGTGCGCTATGAGAAGAAAAGTGCTTCCATCGCCGGAAGTGGTGTGCAGTGATGCTCATCGTATAGCAGTCCTTGAGAACGTCATGAATCCGATAAATGTCGGGGCAATATTCAGGTCGGCGGCTGCTCTTGGCATGGATGCAGTGCTGCTCACCGGCGGCTGCAGTGATCCGCTGTACAGAAGATCGGCAAGGGTCAGCATGGGGACAGTGTTCCAGATTCTGTGGACCTATATAGGCGATATGACAGCAGGAATGGATATACTTCATGCCATGGGATTTAAGACAGCATCTATGGCTCTACGAAATGATACTATAGATATCAATGATCCGCGGCTCAAGGAAGTTGAAAAGCTTGCGATCATTCTTGGCACAGAGGGGGAAGGCCTCAAGACTTCAACCATTTATGCCAGTGACTTTACAATAAAGATACCTATGTTCCACGGAGTAGATTCCCTGAACGTGGCTACGGCAAGCACGGTAGCATTCTGGGAGCTCGGCAAAAGGTAAAGACTATATCAGATGGCACATAAATCTGTCGAAAAAATGCCTCTCAAAAATGGCATAACATTAGACACATTACACAGAAGTTATGCTATAATAAGATACAGTTGTCAGACGGGGTGAGGAATTCGACGATCCTTCACACAGCTCTTAAGTCTGATATATATTTTTACAAGGAGGACAGGATAGATGTTTTATGCAATTTCAGGAATAAACGGCGATTATGAGGCGTACAAGAGGGCTCTTGCGAAACTGAAATTTCAGAATCTTGACGATATAAAGGAAGAAGATATTATGAATGAGGATGCAGTTATCAACACACTCGAGGGTGAGGATGTACTGTATGTTGTCGGCAACATTATCGGAGCTGGCGGAGGTTCTATAAAGATACTTCAGGATATGATGAGCAGGGACAATATCATCGCGGTAGTAGGAGGAAACGAGTACAAGATAACACAGTCACTGAAGGCTCTTGATGACCATATCAGGAATACCGGAAGCGTACCACCACAGGCGATCATGGACAGGATCACTTCGATGCTTGGCGACGAGCTCAAGGGTGTCATAGATGAGTTCGTAGAGCTGGACGATGACGAAAGAGAAGATATCGTGGATTATCTCGATGAGATATCAGAGGAAGCCTTCCTTGAGGTCATGATGGCTAGAAAGAAATTCGTGCTCGTGAATGCCGGAATAAAGGGATTCAAGGCGGACAAGGTGCTTGACGATTATGGCATAGAGGATTTCGTGACAGAGCCTGCTGATCTGGACAAGACATACTACAAGGATAGAACCCTTGTGGTTGGCTGCGTTCCTACACCGGAAGGCAAGATCGTCAAGCAGAACAACAACGTCGCTATCGACTGTGGCTGTGGCAAGGGCGGTCAGCTTGGCATATATTGCTTGAACAACGGCAAAGAGATGTATGTATAACAAATAATATAGAAATACCGGATAGTGAAGATCTTAACTGAAAAGAAGACCTAAACTATCCGGTTTTTGCTTTTTATATAAAATGCACACAAAATTCTTGCTCGGATGAATAATTTTGTTCATAAATTAACAACAAATTTAATTGAAAAATTGTGTCGAATTTGTTACATTAGTGTGAGAGCAGAGGAGAAGATATGAGTGTAATAGATTTTCATTCACATATATTACCGGGAATAGATGATGGAAGCAGAAATGTAGAGACATCTATAGGTATGCTCAGGATGTGCAGAGAGCAAGGTGTTGACATTATGATCGCAACACCGCACTTTTATGCGGATTCCAACAGGGTAGAGAGATTTGTTGAAAACAGAAAAAACGCATATGACAAGGTCATGGCGGAGAATGCGGATATACCGCACATTATGATGGGGGCAGAGGTTGCTTTCTTCGATGGCATCAGCCGGGCAGAGAGAGTTGATGCACTTACAATAGAAGGAACAAACATCATGTTGCTTGAGATGCCATTTGTGACATGGAGTGATTCAGTAGTGCATGAAGTAAGAGACTTAATAGAGAAAAGACATTTCCATATTATACTGGCTCATATAGAGCGATTCTTAAAGATACCAGGCAACAAATCCTATGTGGAGCAGGTGCTGGAGCTTCCAGTGACTGTTCAGGTGAATGCGGAGACGCTGTTGGATTTCCGGCAGAAGGGGCGGATGTTCAAGATGTTCAGAAACGGCACGGCACACATAATAGGCAGTGATTGTCACGGTATGCATCACAGGGTGCCGAACTTATGGCTGGGCCGCGAGGCGCTTTCGAAGAAACTCGGAGAGGACTTTGTAAAGCAGATTGACACATACGGCGTACAGCTCCTCAAAGACCATCAGATACACCCGTAATCAGCAGAAGATAAAATACATAATGCCATAAAAAACTGACAGTCAGACATGGCAGCAACCGGTAAAAACAATAAAATAATATAGGATATAATTTACATGGAGGACATATCATGTCTAAGAAAACAGCGATAATAATCAGCGTGGTGCTGTTCATAATTCTGTGCGCGCTCATAGTGTGCGAGAAGAAGTGGCCAACAGCGGGAACTGATCTTCTGTTACTCAGCATGCTGAGATAACAGAAAAGTCCCGGACAAGATGATGGCAAACAGGCAGCTCTTCTGAGGGGAACAAACCAGAATGAGGTGATACATATGTCATACAGAAATATGACACTTTCAGAAAAAAAGAGAATATACAGAAAGATAGGCGCAGTGGTCGCAGCAGCAGCGATACTGTGTGTGATGTTAGTCATAGCTCTGAGACCTGCAGACGGCGGACAGGCGGATGGCAGGACGACAACCCAGCCCGTAGAGGGGATGATAGAGGTGGACGGAGTAAAATATGTTCCGAAGAAGAACATAGAGACATATCTGTTCATGGGAATCGACAACATGGGAAAAGTCCAGAAGGTGACAGACTATGAGGGCGCAGGGCGATGCGATGTCGTCATGCTCATGGTCAGAGATCTGACGGATGGCACATACAGGACCATTTCACTGGACAGAAACCTGATGGTCGAGCAGGAATCGCTGAAGCCGGATGGTACAAGTCTTGGAACGTCAGTTGCACAGCTCTCGCTTGCCCATGAGAATGGCGACGGCATGGAGATAAGCTGTCAGAATGTGGTGAAGACAGTTTCAAACTTCCTGGGTGGTCAGAAGATAGACGGATACGCCGCAGTGAACATGGGAGCCATAGGAACTATCAACAATCTGGCGGGAGGCGTCACGGTCACGATAGAGGACGACTTCTCAAAGGTTGACAAGACCATGAAGCTGGGAGAGACCATAAAGCTCACAGACGAGCAGGCAGTACATTTCGTACATGACAGATATTATGTGGGTGATGAGACGAATGTACAGCGAATGAAGAGACAGGAGCAGTACAAAGAAGGCCTGAAGAAGAACCTGGGTGAGAAGTGTAGCGAGGATAACAAATACCCTCTTACGATATATGATGCGCTGGGTGACTACATGGTCACAGACATAAACTCACAGAAGTTTTCCAAGCTCGCGTTGCTTGTTCTCAAGGACAAGGATGCGGGAACGGTCAGTATAGATGGGATAGAGTCAGTGGATGATCTGGGGTTCGTCGAGGTACAGCCTGATGAGGAAAGTCTGCAGAAGGCGATACTGACATTGTTCTACAAAGAATACAAATAGATAATACACGGAGGAGATTATGAATTCCAACAGAGTTGAAACAACAGAGAGAGATACGGGGACACAGCCGTCAGCACTTAGTGCATATAAGGCTGCTGAGGGTGAGGAGAACGAGATAGACCTTCTGGATATGGGAATGGCGCTGCTCGAGAAGCTTCCTTATATTATATTGTGTTTCCTTGTAGGTGCGGTGTTATTCAACGCATACGCGTATTTCTTCATAAAGCCGACATATCAGTCCACAGCCAAGCTGTACGTGGTGTCAGCATCCGATGATTCCATAGTCAATCTTCAGGATCTGAACATAGGATCATCACTTACCGCTGACTATGAGGAACTGATACTGAGCTATCCGGTTCTCGATCAGGTCATAGACAAGATGAACCTCAACATGGACTCAGAGCAGCTTGCCAAGATGATATCACTGGTGAATCCGACTGATACACGAGTGTTGCAGATCGAAGTCACAAGCACAGACAAACAGCAGGCATGCGATATAGCAAACACACTGGCGAATGTTGCCATAGATTACCTTCCTGACACCATGAGCACGAATGCACCAAACATAGCGCAGGTCGCAAGGGTTGCAGATAAGAAGGTAGGACCAAGCTACATGAAGTATACAGCCATCGGAGCGCTGCTCGGAGCTCTTATCTACTGTATATTCATCATCATAGGCTACCTGATGGATGACACGATCCACACATCAGAGGATATGGAGAAGTACTTCGGTATAGTTCCACTCACAGTCATCCCGGAGAGCGAACAGTTCAGAACAGATGATGTTCAGGATATAACACAGAAACACAGTAATAGGAAAGAGAGGAGCAAAGCATGAAGAAATTGAATGTAGAGTTCCAGGAATTGCCATATGCAGTAGAGGAAGCCATGAACAGGCTCAGAATAAACATAAAGTTCTGCGGCAAGAACACCAAAAAGATACTTATAACAAGCAGCATGCCAAACGAGGGAAAGAGCAGCATAGCTATCAACCTTTGGAAGATGCTTGCTGAGGCGGGGTTCCCTACAGTGCTGGTTGACGTGGATCTGAGAAAGTCAGTTATAAAAGAGAGACATCACATTAACAATACAGAAAAGCTTCAGGACCTTGGATATTATCTCTCCGGTCAGGCAGAGATAGAGGATGTCGTGTATGAGACACAGGTTGAAAATGCATACATTGTGCCTTGTATGAATCTCCTGGAGAACCCATCAGCACTTCTCGAGGATGCGAGGTTTGCAGAGATCCTTGACAAGCTTGCCGAGACATACAGATATGTCATCATAGATTCGCCACCACTTGGAAGCGTGGCGGACGCCGCACAGATAGCATCACTGTGTGACGGAGCAGTACTGGTAGTCAGAGCTGGCGAGACATCCAGGAATCTCATCAAGCAGTCATTCCAGCAGCTCTCCCAGGTCGGATGTACCCTCCTTGGAGTCATCCTCAACAGAGTTGAGACCGCCGGAAGAGCATACAAGAAATACTACGGTAAATACGGAAAGTATTACAAGCAGTACGGCTATGGTGAGTATGGCAGATATGGCCAGGAAGCCGCATCGTCCAAGGACAAATAAAAGTGGATATTACCGACTGTACAGTGGCATGCAGAAGGTTTTATCATATATAATAATTCATTTACGACAAAATTTAGGGAAGGAGGAATTTATCGTGAAGAATTTAAAGAAGATATTGGCAGTAATAGTATGCGTAGCTATGATGATCCCAACAGTTGCATTTGCAGCTAACACATCACCGGCTAAGATTAATGTTGACACAGCAGCTGTATCAGCTGGAAAGCTTACCTACACAGGTAAGACACAGTCACCAAAGCTTACTGTTACAATCAACGGAAAGACACTTGTTGAAGGAACAGACTTTGTAGTAACAGGCAAGGACAAGGTTACAAATGCAGGTACATATGAGATCACTATCAGCGGTAAGGGCAACTATACCGGTGAGCAGACAATCAAGTATACAGTAGCTGCAAAGAATGTAACAGCTAAGGCTGCTACAGCAAACAAGTACTATACAGGAAGCAAGGTTAAGACTACTCCTGTAGTTAAGGCTGACGGCAAGACTCTCAAGGCTGGCGTGGATTACACAGTTACTGGTGATGTAGCCATCAAGCCAGGTTTACACAAGGCTGTGATCAAGGGTAAGGGCAACTACTCATTCACAAGCTCAGTTTACTACAGAGTTAAGTACAGCGTACCTTCATATGCGAAGGCTACAGTTGCAAAGACTACTTACTCAGGTAAGGCTCAGGCAGCTAAGATCACTGTAAAGAATGGCAGCAAGACACTTAAGGCTGGCACAGACTATGTAATATCCGGTACAACAAAGGCCAAGAATGCTGGTAAGTATACAATCAAGATCACAGGTAAGGGTAACTATGCCGGATCAAAGACTATCACTTACACGATCAGTAAGTGCAATCAGAAGTGGATTGGCATCAAGACAAACAACACTTCAAAGAAGATTGCCGTATCTGGTGTAAAGGGTAAGGCAAAGGTTGCATACGCTACAAACAACAGCAAGGTAAAGGTATCAGGCGGTAAGATCTCCATTGCTAAGGGCGTAAAGTCCGGTACAAAGGTTAAGATCACTGTCAAGGTTGGAGCTACAAAGAACTTCAACGCATACAAGAAGACTATTACTTACGTTGTTAAGTAATTGATTTTCTTGATATCAGCGCAGCAATGCGCGCCATTATGGCGGCACGATCAGGCACCTAGCCACAGGTGCCGGTGTCTGCTGTGGTGGGACCTGCAGTTCACAGATGAGATGGTTCACATATCATGATGTATCATGAAAGCTGAGCTATGACATGTATGAATTGGTTTATTTTTTACAGAGGATGAGGAGAGAAAAAATTATGTATCAAAAAGGAGCAAAGGGCTGGCTGAAACACTTCGACTTCATGCTGCTTGATCTAATAGTGCTGCAGTTATCGTTTCTTGTGGCATTCCAGATCAGACACGGCATGGTAAATCCGTATGCGGACAGAGATTATCTTGCACTGGCTATCATCACAGAACTTGCGGATATAGTAGCTATGATATTTCTAAATACATATGAGGGTGTACTCAGAAGAGGACATTTCAAGGAATTCGTGTCCAGCTTCAAAAATGGTTTCGTGATAGTGGCACTGCTCCTTCTGTATGTGTTTGTCCTCAAGGATACATCTATATATTCCAGGACGACCATCATGCTCATGTGGGTCATATATGTATATGCCACATTTGCAGTGAGGAGTCTGTGGAAGAGACATCTCGAGAAATACGCAGAGCAGGGTAAGGGCAAGAAACTCCTGGTTATGACCACCAGGCATATAGCAGATGATGTGATGGCAGGACTCAAGGAGAAGAACTACTCCGGGTTTGATATAGTAGGAGTCATGGTGATAGATGCCAATCTCATCGGTCAGGAGATCCAGGGAGTGCCGGTGGTGGCGGATTACAACAGCGCAGTTGATTATGTGAGAACCGCATGGGTGGACGAGATATACGTGGACGTGCGCGGAGCATACGGATATGCGAACACCCTGATAGAGGCATTTGTCGAGGGCGGCATCACGGTTCACATGTGCATATCATCCATCGTGAAGACCCACGGCGACAAGCAGCTCATCCAGAAGATAAATGGTGAGACCGTGGTCACGACCATGATGAACTACGCAACACCAAAGCAGATGCTGCTCAAGAGAACGGCAGATATAATAGGCGGTCTGGTGGGCAGCATATTCACGCTCATCCTCACCATATTTATAGGACCTATCATATACATCAAGTCCCCGGGACCGATCTTCTTCAAGCAGGAGAGAGTGGGACTGAACGGCAAGATATTCAAGATGTACAAGTTCCGAAGCATGTACATGGACGCTGAGGAGCGCAAGAAGGAACTCATGGCGCAGAATACCATGAGCGATTCAAAGATGTTCAAGATGGACTTCGACCCGAGAGTCATAGGCAACAAGATACTGCCGGACGGCACCAAGAAGAAGGGAATAGGTCAGTATATCAGAGACTTCTCCATAGACGAGTTCCCACAGTTCTTCAATGTGCTGAAAGGGGATCTCTCACTGGTGGGAACCAGACCCCCTCTTATATCCGAGGTGGAGCAGTATGAGATGCACCACAAGAGCCGTCTTGCTACGAAACCGGGAATCACTGGAATGTGGCAGGTGAGTGGCCGAAGCGACATCACGGACTTCGAGGAGGTCGTGAGACTGGATACGGAGTATATAGAGAACTGGAGCTTTGGACTTGATGTGAAGATAGTGCTGAAGACTATCAAGGTAGTGCTTGGTAGGGAAGGGTCGAAGTAGGTTTTATGATTACGTGTGCTATAAAGCGGGAAGGAACAATCTATGGCATATAACAGAAAAGTAGATAAAAAGTTAATTCCGACTTGCAACATTATGGGTGTTAATATTGCAGCGATAAATATGAAATGGCTGATAAATTATATTGAAAAAAACCTTCCGGACATAAAAGGTGATTATATATGTGTCTCAAATGTGCATACAACTGTAACCAGTTTTGAAGATGCGGATTACTGTGCGATTCAAAATGGCGGTTTGATGGCAATTCCAGATGGCGGTCCTCTTTCTACTGTTGGTCAGAAACGCGGTCATAAGAATATGGAGCGCACAACAGGTCCAAGTCTGATGGGAGAGATTTTTGAAATTTCTGCAAAGAAAGGATATCGCCATTATTTTTATGGCAGCAAGCAGGAGACACTTGATTTGCTTGAAGAGAAGTTGAATGCATCATATCCGGGAATTCAAATCGCTGGTTTGTATAGTCCTCCGTTCAGACCACTTACTGAAGAAGAGGATGCTGAGGTGGTTAAGATGATTAATGATGCTAAAGCGGATTTTGTGTGGATTGGCTTGGGTGCTCCAAAACAGGAGAGCTGGATGGCAACACATCAAGGTAAAATAGATGGCCTGATGATAGGTGTTGGAGCTGGTTTTGATTATTATGCAGGAAATATTGAGAGAGCGCCAAAGTGGATGCAAAAACACAATCTAGAGTGGATGTACCGTTTGATGCAAGATCCTAAAAGGTTATTTAAAAGATATTGGAGTACTAATACTAAATTTATTTGGAATGCAATGATTAGAGGAAAGTGATCTAATGGATAACGATAGCAAGATTATAAGAGAGCTAAAAAATGTAGTAAAAAATTTAAAATTTCACATAGACTATCGTGGGTATCATATTATGGATCCCTCAACAGGAAATGAAATTATAAAAGAAATAGTGTTGCAAAATAATCCAACCATGATAGCGCGCTGTGGCGCAACAGAGATGCGTTGTGTTGGAGAGTTTTTATCGACGGGAATCTTTTCAGAAACGATTAAGAAAGAAATATCTATGCTTTCGGGAGTGTTTCCGACTACAGATGGTTTTTTAAAACAATTCTGTGAATATTATATGGATTGTGTTGCTCAGTCCGATATTTTGGCACTTTGGGGGGTAGGCGCAGAATGTAAAGTAGTAAAGAAAAAATGTTGTGATAAAACTAGGTATACTAAATTAACCGCATTAGAACCGTATTATTTCGATAATCCTTGGTCGTCAGCGTTAAAAAATAAAAAGGTGTTAGTTATACATCCATTTGATGAGAGCATAAAAAAACAATATGAAAAAAAGGAAAAGTTGTTTTTAAATTCATTGGTTCTGCCAGATTTTGCATCACTTACATGTATCCGAGCGGTACAGTCTATTGCGGGGCAGAAAACGGAATTTGGGACATGGTTTGATGCACTTGATTACATGAAGAGCCAGATTAAGGCAATTGATTTTGATGTTGCAATAATTGGTGCTGGTGCATATAGCTTACCATTAGCAGCATTTGTGAAACAAATGGGAAAAGTAGCAATCCAGATGTCTGGGGCTACGCAAATTTTATTTGGAATTAAAGGAAAACGTTGGGAGAATATTCCAGAAGTAGCTAAGTTATTTAATGAATATTGGGTTAGACCTGCTGAAAATGAGAAACCAAATAGAAGTGAAAAGGTGGAGGGAGGAAGTTACTGGTAATGAGTTTGATAAGACAACTTAAAGTTCTTCGCTGTAAATTACTCCTTGCCCTCCATAGAAATATATCTATTGGAAATAACACCACATTTGGTAGGGGAACTGTATTTTGGGCACCGAATAGAATGTCTATTGGAAATAATGTGTATATTGGAAAGTATTGCACACTTCAAGCTGATATCGAGATTGGTAATAATATTGACATAGCAAATAGTGTTGGTTTGATTGGAAAGTATGACCACGATTATTCAAAAATTGGAGTCAATATAAAAGATGCTCCTTGGATTGGGGATGAGTCTTATGATTTCAAAGGAAAAAATCAAAAGATTATCATCGAAGACGATGTGTGGATTGGATTTGGTTCTATTGTGTTTACTGGGATACATGTTCACAGGGGTGCTATTATTGCTGCTGGTAGTATTGTTACAAAGGATGTTCCGCCATATGCAATCGTTGCAGGAAATCCAGCACAAATTAAAGGATACCGTTTTAATAGTGAGCAGATTAGTGAGCATGAGAAAGTGCTATATGGAAAGTAATTAGATGGAGGATAAGATATGCTGACAGTGTCGGTTATTATTCCAAATTATAATAATGAAAAGTATTTGAGCCAATGTATCAACAGTGTGTTGAAACAGACATTCCCTATAGAGGAAGTAATCTTATATGATGACTGTTCTACGGATGGATCAATAGATATTTTGAAGAGGTACGAGTTAAAGGATAGTCGTATTCGGGTTATTTATGGTGAATCGAATGTAGGTGTATCTGTTGCAAGAGATAGAGCTATTAAAGCAACAACATCTGATTATGTATGTATGTTAGATGCTGACGATTTCTTCTATTGCAGCACAAAAATCGAGAAAGAAATGAAGAAAGCTCAGAAAATATTTGAACAGACAGGAAAGAAAGTCATCGTTTTTTCGCAAACAGTTGATGTAGACGAGGACGGATCTGCACTTACGGAGTTAAAACCAGTGGATCTTAGTGGTAATGAAAGATTCAAAATTATTACGAGAAAATATAGCAACTATATGCCTAGAGACTTTTGTTTTCCAAGAGATTACTATGATTTATGTGGTGGTTATACAAAAGATTTGGCATTGTATGAAGACTGGGAATTAAATCTTAAATTATTGCATTTTACAAATTTTGTATATTCGGGTGGTTATGGCACAGCATACAGACACAAAGCGGGTGGATTATCATCTGTAAATTACAAAATACAATTGAAAACTAAGATAAATATTATAAAAAAGTTTCGGATTAGTATTAAAGAACGGGTATGCTTTTATGTAATAGCTTATGGCGCGTTTTTGAAAAATGAGATGAAGACTTTCGTATTTCATCATGTGTAAAATAAAGGCAGTTTCAAAGGAGCGGGAGAAATGGTTATAGGGCATTTAAGTGCGTATGATGATAAAGCGGCTAATGGGGTTGTAAAAGTAGTTTATGATTTGACCAGAGAGCAAGTTAAACAGGGACATATCGTATATGTTTATGGTTTTAAAGAGGGAATATTTGAAGTTGATACTATTCACCGACCAGAAGGAGTCATTCTTAAATATTTTCCTCGAGGAAGTAAAAAGAACGGCTTCCTATCTACAATGTTTTTGCGATATTTGAGAGAGAACCCTGATAAACTTGACTATTTTCATTTTCACTCAGTGTATATGCGGATGAATGTGGTTGCTGCAGAATATTGCAGTATGCCTTACATTGTAACACCTCATGGTGGATATGCTCTCATCAACAGAAACAGAAGTTTTTTTACAAAAATAAAGAAGGCAATTTATGAGATTGTTTCAGAGAGAAACTATCTTCGTAATGCTCTGATGATTCAAACGCTAAGTGACTTTGAAAAGAGGGAATTGCTGTCGATTTTCCCTGAACTAGAAAATCAAACTTACACTATTCCAAATGGTACGCCAGATGTTTTATATCAGGCTGAAATCAGTAATTCTAAAACATTGCGAATTGGGTTTATTGGTAGAGTAGCTGTTTATCATAAGGGACTAGATTTATTTATGAATGGGATGTCTGAATATGTGAGGCATGGAGGAAAACGTATTCAGGTAAAAATAGTTGGACCTGGTAATTACGAGGATATTGAACAGTTGGAAAAACTCATTCAAACTAATAACCTTGAAAATTATGTAAAAATAATTGGTCCGTTGTTTGGAAAAGAAAAAGAAAACTTTTTGATGAAAGAGACGGACTTGTTTATTCATACTTCACGTTGGGAGGGATTACCACTTTCTGTGCTTGAGGCATTGAGTTATGGTATACCAGTACTAGTGACGAAGGAAACGAATATGGCTGGGTATGTGAATCAATATGATGCGGGGTGGGTTCTTGAGAATAATTCTGCAGAGTGTATAAATGTTACTCTTGAGGAGATTTTGAACGAGAAAGGTTACAGACAAAAAGGAATTAATGCGAAGAGACTTGCAAATCAAGTTTTTTCATGGGGGGAAGTTACCAAGACGTTGAGTAAGCAAGTACTAATGTGTTTAAATCAAGTTAATGGAACAGAGTGAAAGTAGAGTTTGCTATTTAGTAGAAATGATATTTAAAGTAGTTGTTTTGCGTTAGAAAAAATGTTGCGCATATTTAGGGCTGAGTAAAATACATATAACGTAATGGTTTACAATATTGGAAAAATCAAATTTAGATTTCACGAAATACTTAAAATGATTTAGTTTCTTAGAAAAAAAAGAAACAGGGAGAATATTTGCAAATGATCAATAAATCCGCTTTATTACAATACATAGTTATATATGTTATGCTATTAGTACAAGGTACTGCATTTGAGAATACATATCACGATCTATTTCAAGCTGCTATTTTTGTTATAGGAATAGTTTATTGTGTAAAACAGTTTCTATCAAAAAAGAAATTTATTCATATAACTGTACTGGTAATAAGTCTGTTTATTACATATATATTAACCCATGGAAGTTTAACGATTGCTTCATCTATAACATTAATCAATACCTTCCTTCTAGTAGCCTGTGTATATAAAATTTGCCCAGATAAAGTGTCCGATAGAATAATCAAGCTGATTTATGGCTTGTCTATAATTAGTTTAGTGTTTTATGCTATACAAATGATAAATCCTAGCCTGCTAAAAAGTATTTCTATTCCATATACATTTGCATCAGGAGATGCATACTGGGTAAATGGAAAGCGAGTTGACCTTATTATCTATTTCAACTTCCTTTTTTCTTTTAGTCCGTATGCCCAGAGACTGAGAAACTGTGGTATATACACCGAGCCAGGAGTATATGCTATGGTGGTGACTGCAGCTTTATTTTTATTGATTTATAATAAGAAAAAAATGCCAGCAAAAAAGTTTAACAGATATTTGTTTGTGTTTATCATAACGATGATATCTACGCAGTCAACGATGGGACTCATGTGTTTAGGCGTGATATTGCTCTATTTACTGTTTATAAATAGAGCGGATATGGGAAATGTTAAAATAATTTTGATTTTAGCTGGAGTTGTTGTTGCGGTTGTTTCTATTTCTCAAGGGTTAGACAGCTTTATATATAAAAATATACTAAAGAAGATATATGATGTTAATAAAGGTATAATTGACTTGTCTGTTTCTACAGGAGCATCCAGAATAGAATCAATAAGAGCGGATATGAAACTTGCTTTGACCCATCCGTTCGGCGTAGGATATCTTAAATATATTCCTATGTGGAACGCAATTAAGAAGAATATTCCAGATACAGCATCTTGCGTGGGGCTTACAAAAAATCTTGCAGTATTTGGTTTTATTCCAATCATATATACGATTTCCTATTATTGCAATGTGTTTCGAAATAAGAATAAATCTTTTTCAGTAAGTTATTGTGTTTGTTTGCTAATTATGTTTTTTTCACAGCCGAATTTTTTTGCTCCTGTGTTAATGTTGGTTTCTTATATGGCAGATAAGGAGATTCCCTATGAGGAAAAAGATTGTAATTGGAGAGTAGAATCATGAATAGAAAAAAATTATTAACGAAGATTATTAGAACAGGCAGTAAGGTGTTCGATATTGTACCAATAAATAATAAGCGTATATTATTTACTTCGTATAGTGGGAAACAGTTTTCGTGTAATCCCAAATATATATATGAGTACATGAAACTTCATTATCCTAATTACGAATATGTATGGGCATTCAATGATCCAGATAAATATCAGTTTTTGGTGAGCGATAATACAAAAGTTATAAAATATAACAGTTTGAAATTCGTATACGAGTCAATGACTGCAATGTGTATCATTACAAATGTGGAACTTTCTCCTTGTGTTATGTACAGAGGAAATAAACAACTTCGTTTGAACACATGGCATGGTGGAGGCTGTTATAAGCTAGCAGGATATGATACTTTGAAGGTTGGAGCTAATGAAGACCGTTTAAGGCATTCATATGGACTAATAAATACATGGGTTTCCTCATCAAAGTTTTTTTCACAGCATGTTATAGTTGGAGGATTTAGATTCCATGGAAAAATATTGGAAACTGGGATGCCGAGAAATGATATTTTAACAAATGAAATTAGCAAGAAAAAACGTGATGAAATATTAAAAAGACTTGGGCTGAAAGATTACGATAGAAAGATTATATTATATGCTCCTAGCTTTCGTGAATTGAGTGAGTTTAACTCTGTTGATAATCTTATATTTGATTATAAAAAGATACTAGAGTTGTTAAAAGATAGAGATAAAAAGGATTACTATTTTCTGTGCAGAGCGCATCACTATATGAAATCGACGTACAATTCTTTAGATTTGAGTTTAATTGATGTATCTAATTATCCTGATATGCAGGAGTTGTTGAGTGTTGCTGATATTTTGATTACAGATTATTCTTCTGTAATTTGGGACTATTCAATTAGGAATAAGGAAATTTACTTATATACGCCGGATTTGGATCAGTTTGTCGCTACAAGAAGTTTCTATAAAGAAATACATGAGTGGGGATTCCCGGTAGCTGTCAATGAGGAAAAACTTCAAGAATATGTGAGTATGAGAGCAGGTGTCGGATGCGGAAAGCGCCATATTGATATGTTAGAAGGATATGAGTGCGGAAAAGCAACAGAAATGGTAACCAGTTATATCGTTGAAACCATGGATAATCTGGATAGAAAAGGAAAATATGATGGAAAAATCAAGAACTGTTTACGCTAAACGCAACATTAATGCGGGGATTATTTCGCAAGTTATTAATGTAGTATTAAGCTTTATATGCAGGACTGTATTTGTTTATTCACTTGGTGCCAGTTATTTGGGATTGGGTGGATTATTTACGAATATATTGAATGTATTCAATATGGCTGACTTAGGCTTTTCAACTGCTATGATATATAGCTTGTATAAACCTGTAGTAGAAAAAAATGAAGAAGAAATCGTGGCATTGATGACATTTTACAAGAAAGTCTACCGGGTTATTGCTGGAGTGATTCTTGTAATCGGCTTGAGTCTGATTCCATTTTTGGATAAAATTATTAATCTGGAAACAGAAATACAGAACGTAATTTTTTATTATCTGCTTTATCTCTCAAATGCAGTGGTATCATATTTATGTGTTTATAAAACTTCGATTCTTAGGGCAAATCAGGAAGCTTATGTTCTGAATGTTGTCCAGGCTGTGATTACAGTAATCCGGTATACAGTACAAATTATTGTATTGCTTGTATTCTCAAATTATACATTATATTTAATAGTTCAGACAATTGGTACACTTTTGGTAAATATAGTGGGGGCTCACTTAGCAGAAAAAAGGTATCCTTTTATAAAACAACAAGGGGTATTATCGATTAGCAAAAAGAGAGAAATAGGTGACAACGTAAAATCCCTTATGTGTTTTAAGATAGGTTCAGTCCTACTTACGAATATTGACAATATTTTAATATCAACAATTGTAGGTACTATTTGGGTTGGACTGTATTCTAATTATGTTTTAATTGAGAATAGCATAAAGGGTTTTGTCTCCATTATTTTTAATGGATTAACAGCTTCTGTTGGAAATCTAGTCGTTAAAGAAAAAAGAGAAAAACAGGTTAAAATGTTCTATACTATGAATTTCCTGACATGGTGGTGTTACAGCTTTTGTACAATTGCTTTTATAGTTATGTTCCAGCCGTTTATCAAATTTTGGGTTGGAGAAAAGTATTTATTGCCTTTTTGTACAATGCTTGCCATCTGTATTTGTTTCTATGTACAGGGATCGGTAAAAATTGTAGAGGTATTCCGAGAAACAACAGGTGTTTTTAGACAGACGAAATATGTTTATTTACTTGCATCAATTCTAAATGTTATTTTTTCTGTTATATTGGGAAGACAGTTTGGATTGATGGGGATTCTACTAGCTACAATTATCGCAAGATTGCTTACACATGTGTGGTATGAGCCCTTTTGCTTGTTTAAGTTCTTTCAGGAAAGTGTTCGTACATATTTTGGCAAGCAATTAGTTTATCACATAATTTTTGCTATCTGTGCTATTGCGACCTACAAAGCAGCCAGTATTGTAAATCTTTCTATTAGTATTATAAATTTGTTGGTAAAAGGAGTAATTTGTCTGATTATTCCGAACGTATTGATTGTGATTGTTTTTTCGCGGAGTGAAGAATACAGGGAAGGAATTAGACTGCTTGCTGGAGGCAGGTTTTCAAAAATTATTAAAATATAAAAGGGGGGAAAAAGAAAAATGAAAAAAAAGTTGACTGTGATTTTTACATGTTTTAATAGACGAAAGTATACAGTTAGGGCTATGAAAAGCCTTGTTGAAAAAAATAAAAAATTGGACTGGAAGTTTATCATTGTAGACGATAAAAGTTCTGATGGAACAGCAGAAGCAATCAAGGCTTTGAACTACAATACAGAGTTAATTGAAGGGAATGGAAGTTTGTTCTGGTGTGGTGGAATGAGAGTCGGTATTTCACGATATTTGGAAAGCGATGATGGAACAGATTGTTTGTTAATCAATGATGATGTTGATTTTTACGATTCTGCAATTGAAAAACTGGTGAGTATTCAGGCAGGAAGAACAGATACAGTGATTGTTGGTGCTACATGTGATAGTCATGGTAAATTTACATATGGGTTGCGAAAACATAGAGATAATAATAGTATCTGGTTAAATCCGATATTACCTAATAGTGATAACATAAATGGTGACACAATGAATGCTAATTGTGTTTTAATTCCATATAAGGTTATGCATAAAATTGGAAATATGGATGTAGCATACAGCCATTCGTTAGGAGATTATGATTATGGATTTACTATTCGCAGAAGTGGTTTTAATTTGATCTCTAGTGCAGAATATGTTGGCCATTGTGAAGATAATGGATTCGAAAATACATGGAGAAATCCAAATCTAACTCGTATTCAGAGATTAAAGAAGAAAGAGTCACCAAAAGGAAGTCCATTTGGTGAGTGGTGGCATTTTTTGAAAAAGAACTATAATGTGCTTTTTGCAATTAAATATAGCGTGATCCCGTATGTTAAAATATTGATAGGAAGGTAAAGAATACACTTTGTTTTATTGTTTGTAGGCATAAAAAGGAGGAGACGTATGAATATAGCAGTTATTTTTGCAGGCGGTGTTGGCAGTAGAATGCATAGCAAAGAGAGACCAAAACAATTTCTTGAGATGTATAATAAACCGATTATTATACATACTATAGAACATTTTGAAAATCATCCAATGGTTGATGCAATTGTAGTAGTTTGTGTTGAAGATTGGATTGATTATTGTAAATCACTACTTTATAAATTCCGTATCGAAAAGGTTAAAGCTGTTGTTCCAGGAGGGGTAACAGGTCAGATGTCCATTTATAGTGGATTAAAGGCAGCTAAAATAATTTCTGGAGACGAGAAAAGCATAGTGTTAATTCATGATGGCGTTAGACCTTTGATAAATGATAAGGTAATTACGGATAATATTAATAGTGTAGAAGAAAACGGTTCTGCAATAACAACTGCAGTTGTAAAGGAAACAATTCTTGTAGTAAATGATGGAACATCAACAATAGATTATGTTCCGAGTAGAAAGAACTCTAGAGTGGCAAGAGCTCCACAGAGTTTTTGGCTTGATGACATTTTAGCGGCACACGAAAAAGCAATTTCGGAAGAGATAACAGATTATATTGATTCGTGTACAATGATGCAACATTACGGATTTAATTTATTTTTAGTAGATGGTCCGGGGGAGAATATCAAAATAACAACTCCAGAGGATTTTTATACAATGCGAGCAATTTTGGAAGCTAAAGAAAATGCTCAGATTTATGGTTTTGATGAATAGGAGAAACGGCGTGAACAGTTTTTTAAAAAGTAGAGTTTTATTGGAAGACTTGGACTACCTGGTTGATACATTTAGCAAAAAAGACGAACTGAAAAACAGCACTGTTTTGATAACAGGTGCTACAGGATTGATTGGAGTTTCAATAACAAGGGCGTTTTTATATATGAATGAAAAATATGGAACCAAAATCCAGGTGGTAGCATTGGTTCGCAATTTGGACAAGGCTAAGTTAATTTACGAGGACCTCCTTGATAAAACTGATTTATCATTGATTGTGAGTGATGTTACAGAGCAATTTGCCGTATCAAATAAGATTGATTACATAATACATTGTGCCAGTGTGACAGCTTCAAAAATGATGATAGAAAAACCTGTAGAAACCATTTTTACCGCTATAGAAGGCACCAGAAATTTGCTCGACTTGGCAGTGAAGAATAAAGTAAAATCTTTTTTATATGTTTCTTCAATGGAGATGTATGGTTCTTTTGTTAATGGAGCTGAGGACATTACAGAAAAAAAGTTGGGCTATATTGATCCGCTTAAAGTTCGAAGTAATTATCCAGAGAGTAAACGGCTTTGTGAAAATATGTGTGTAGCCTATAATAGTGAATATAGTGTTCCTATCAAAATTGCAAGATTAGCACAGACTTTTGGTGCAGGTATACTACCAGGTGAAAACAGAGTATTTGCCCAATTTGCAAGAAGTGTTATTGATAATAAAGATATTGTTCTACATACGCTTGGAAAGTCAGAGGGAAATTACTGCTATATTAGTGATGCAGTTTTGGGATTGATGGATATATTGGTTTCTGGTGAAAATGGAGAGGCTTATAATATTGTTAATCCCGCCACTCATACAACGATTTCTGATATGGCAAAAATGGTTTGTGATAAAATAGCTAGTGGATCAATAAATGTGATATATGATATTCCTGAAGACAATCAGTATGGATATGCTGCAGATACTAAATTAAAGTTAAATTCAGATAAACTTTGCAGTCTAGGATGGAAACCTCGTATTGACCTTGAAACATCTTATCGAAGATTGATTGAGTACATTAAAGAAACAGAGTGTTAGGGAAGGAGAAAAATGAATATTGGAATTATTGGAATTAATATACACACTGTAGATCTGAATCCTGGTGCTGTACTTCATGCATGGGCTTTCCAAAAGTATATTCAGCGATTTAATGGGATTAAGGATGTAGATATTATTGATTATGTTCCGCAACATGTAAAGGGGAGAATAGGATCAGATTTATTCAAACAGTATCTTAAACAAAAAGATTTAAAAAATGCAATTAAAAGTTTAGTATACAGGAGAGTTTATTTGCACAGATTCAACAAGTTTAACAGCTTTGTTGAAACTCAGATGTGTGTGGGAAAAGAAAAGTTTGATAGTTATGATGGTTGGGAAGGGATAGAAAGAAAATATCAAAGCCTTATTGTTGAAAGCGATGTGGTATGGGCGAAACATAACGGGGAGTTTAACCGTGTATTTTTCTTAAGTCTTCCTTGTATGAAAAATACCACTAGAATTGCATATGCTACAGATATTGGTAATTTGGAAATAGGAACACAGGCAGAAGAGTCGGAATTTATAGAGTTACTTAGTAGTGTAGAACATATTTCATGTAGGGGTAAACATTCGGAAGTTTTCTTAAAACAATATACAGATAAAAACGTTGTGTCATTGATTGATCCAACACTTTTATTAAATACCTCAGATTATGATAAGATTTGTACTCCACGTCGCAGAAGGTCAAGGTATTTATATTGCTATTATATAGATTATGATAAACGATTGATTCATTTTGCTAAGAAATATGCAAAAATGCACGGATTGCAATATATTGAGGCAACATCTAGAATAACAAAAGAGAATATATTCAAATTCGATAGAAAAACATACAATATTGGGGTTGAAGAGTTTATCTCTGAAATAAAATATGCAGATATTGTGATGACTAATTCATTTCACGCTTGTTGTGTGAGTATACAATATCATGTAAACTTTTACGCGTTTCCAAGACGTGATGAATATAAAGTTTTTGATTTAGTAAATCAGATGCAGATGCAAGATAGATACATAACTAGTTATACAATTGATAATGAATCAGATATTGATTATGAAAATGTTGACTTGATTTTGAATAATGAACGAGAAAAAAGTAGAATATGGTTAACCAAGGCACTTGAAATTAGCTAGGGGTATGATGCATAAGGGAACCCAGATCCACATAAATGAGGTATGAACAAAAAAGACTACTTGTTGATATTATTATTTCCTTGAAATAACGATAACTCAGTGTTAGTATAAATATATAAAGGTTATGAATTGAACCTTTATATATTTATTGTTTAAAATCGAAAGAAAGGAATATTTCGTTTGGAAATAACAGGGCGGCAGGATAAGCCATTAGCAAAATTGAAGTCGGAATTGGTAACTAAAAAAGATATAGATTTGGATTGTTATGAACACAATATTTTGCCACTATTTCTCAACAGCTTACATTACACAGATAAGAGAATAAATATAAATAAGCGAAACGGTAAAGTCTGTGATTGTATTATTGATACCAAGATTATAGTAAGGTTTTACAGGAATGAGGGTGAAAAGAAGGCTCTCAGTGAACTTGATGGGATTCTCGATAGCAAGGGGTATGAGTGGGGGATTCTATTGCACAGGAAAGGTATATGGTTATTAAATAGGGATATATACCGGGGAGATGAGTCATTTACCTGTGACAGAATAGTATTTGCAATGTCATTTGCAGGCAGTAAGGATAATAACTATTTTAAATATCTGTCATATGATAACTTGATTGGAGAATCAAGGAATGCCAAGTACTTTGCGGATATAACAGAATATAAGAACAGAAATTTTAACAGCACGAATAAGGCAAGTTGGGCGGCATATAGTGGTGCTCTTAAGAGATTTTTTAATTACTATGCAGAGAATAGGTACAATTATTCACAAGTAACTTATATGAATATTACATTTAGCGATTTTGAGGAATATGTCAAAGCAAGCAGTAACATAAATTCCGAAACCAGTGCAAAGAATCAGTTCTCTTATATAAAGGGATTTATGATAAGTAAGACAGGTCCCGATGGGGAATTTGCAAGAGGGCGTGACGAATTGCTGGGACGTTGCCAGGATATATTGCGAAAGAAGAATGATGAGTTTGTGGATATTACAGCAGCACAGGTTCGGGAACTTATAGATGCGCTGGCTAGGGATAGGAATGGAACAAGAAACATAACCTTATTTTTGATGATTATGGGAATGGGGGTAGAACGTCGAAAGCTATGTTCACTTAGATGGGATTATGACATAGCGAAGGATATGACGCATATACAGATGGATGCTCTATCTGTAAAGCTGCCAAGGATATTGGAACAATCCCTTAAGGAACTTCGAATGGAGGAGCCTGAGGATGCGGTATATGTATTTGGTAACTGCACAACTAAATATATGACTCCATTGAAGGAGGGCAGTATCAATGGAATGCTTGATCGAATAAACAAAACAATTAAAAATAAAAAAGGGATTAACATGATAACTCCGGCAGGATTAAGAAGATGGTTGTTTTTGCATTTGCTGGATATGAATGTAAGTCTTCAGGAGATTATGTGCATGATGAATATATCAGTCGATAATCTGAGTAGTTATATTGATGATGCAAAAATGCGAGACAGAGGCAAGACGTTGATTAATTCTTGGGACAGGCATCCTATGGATAAGTTTTTTGAGGGTGTGAAAGGGTGAGGTACAATGGGAATAATAAGTGATTGTTTGACAAATATTGGCTATGAGGCAGCAAAACAATATTCAGAAGTTAAGTTGGACGAATCAAAACTGAAAAAAGAACTAAATGAATTTGTGATTCGACAAAGAAAATACAATGATTTGTGCTTGGCTAAAGATGAATGTGATTTTGAGGGGGTGCTTGAATATATAAAGAATGATTTGATTCAAGAGGCTTATATTCGATTCTTTTCTGCAAAAACAACTGAACGAAAAAGAGCGCATGAAGAAATAATAAAAAAGGCTATACATAATTTTAATGCGACATCAGATGAATCGAAGAAAAGAGTGTCGAGGTGTATTGCAGTAAGCCTTGAAATCATACGTAATTTTTTCAAAAAAAATCTGAAATTAAAAGATTATATTTTGGCTGCGGATATAGTCGATTCAGTTAATGAAAATACTGTTGCTGTTACAAATGAACAAACAGATGTATTATCAAAAAAAATAGATGATTATCAGTCTGGAATATTAGAGGAATTACGCTTTAAAGAGATGTTAATGTTTGGAGAAGATCTGGGGATGGTGGAAAGCACAATTAAAAATGTACTTGATGTCAGATCTACAAAACATCCATTATACCCATACTTTGGATACAGTTATAATGGTAAGAGAATAGTTAGCGTTCCGCTTACAGATGAAAGTCGTGATAAATATCCTGAAAATTATTATATAAAAGGTTCTATTTTAATAAATGGTGAATATTCAAAGGATAAAAACATGGATCCATTGAATTATGCGTATAGACATCAATTAAGATTGACGATGAAAGTTGAAGAGGCGATTAAGTTATTGGGAAATAGTAAAGATCCAATTCAAGGTGAAGCTAAAGATCTTATTGGTAAAGAGATTGTTGCAGTACCACCAAAGTTTCCAGAATCTTTTGCGTGCTCTTTAAAAGTTGGGAAAGAAACTTTTTATAATTATATATTAATTCGTACGCAGGAGATATTAGATGATGGCACATACATACTTGGAAATAAAGAGCAAGAGAATGCAAAAATATATGTTGAAATACATTTGAATTTTAAGAACACCAGTAGTATAGACTTTTTGTTTCATACACAATGTATTAGTAGTGAAGAAAAGTTACAAAATGCGTTATTCAAAGAAGCATTAAGCAAGAAGAAAGATATTCATTTATTTGTATTAAGCTCTCAACAGGACATGATGGCTGGTAATGTAAGTGATTTCAGGATAGAAACGGGATTTGAATCAATAAAAGAAGAAATTGATTTCTTTGAAAGAATTTGTGATATAGAACGGTATTTTAATGTAAAGCTGAATGTCGATGGGGATATATATAAGAAAGACTTTGACACAGTATTTCATCTTTCAGAATTGATAAGAAATGAATCTGTAGAATCAACATGGGATAAATTGGAAATGAAAGGAGTGCTTGACCCAGAATTTAAAGAGTTGTTATGTAAACTGGAAAATCCGTTGCCTCCACTTGCGTGTGAAGATACATGTAAGCTGGTATTATTTAATGTGCCTATAGAATACAAGTTTCTAAGTGTATATAGAAGTCCGTTAATTGCTGATTTTGAAAAGTTTAGGAAAAAACTTGATGCGTTAGAGATTGGAGACCCAATTAAAATTCCTTTTGTGCCAGGAGATGATAATACAATGTATGAGACACTTCATATGCCAGAGTAGCCTTCGGCTACATAGTTTGGTATGGATTGGTGGTGTTAAAATACATTTGGTAGGAGAGGATTAAAAGAGGAGACTTATTGGTATAGCAAAGAAAAATTACTGGATAGATAGTTTCCATGAGCGATCACGGATGAAAAAAGTGAGTTGTTTGAAAGAAATGAGGGGGGATTGTATATGTTCGCAGGAATAAGATTTAAGGGATATAAGGCATTTGCCTCAGACGAGTATACGGAACTTGATGATTTGCCGAGAGTGTCGGTGATAATTGGTAAAAACAATAGCGGTAAGTCTAGCGTAATTGATGTTTTGGGAATGACTTATGATAAAACCTATGTTAAAAGGGAGCAAATTGAAAATTCAGCAAATGAGGTTATTGTTAAGATACCGGTTACTAGAGATATGTGTGAAAGACTGATTGGTAAAAATCAAACAGTTGGAGGATATACAAGTGGTACATTGTGGAATATCACTAAGGAAAGATATATAGGTTATAAAATTTCTTTAAATGATGTGGAAGGCGATGTAGTAGTGTGGGGTGATAAATTACCTATTTTTAATACCGAATATGGAATTTATGTGGAGAAAATGATTCATTCTGAAAGAGAAGATTATGTATTTAGACATGTTGCTGCTGAACGAAACATAATTCCTGAGCAAGGGAGAAAACTAGGGGAAAATTCAGAGAATCTAACAAGTACTGGAGAGGGGGCAAGTAATCTCATAAGGGTATTTATTACTGATAGTAAATATGATGAAACGATAATAGAGGATAAGCTTTTAAAGGCAGTTAATGAAATTATGGCTCCGGAGGCTGTGTTTGAGAGTATTCGAATTCAGCAGGTGAATGATGACAATTGGGAAGTGTTTCTTAAAGAGGAGGGCATGGACAGACGGCCATTGTCACGGATGGGAAGTGGTCTAAAGACAATTATATTAGTGCTCCTCAATCTTTTAGTTATACCTGAATTACGTGGTTACAAGGATAAATATTTGGTGTATGGTTTTGAGGAACTTGAGAATAATCTACATCCAGCCTTGCAGAGAAAACTATTTGAGTACATATATAACTTTGCAATAAAACATAATGTTAAAGTATTTATTACCACGCATTCACATGTGGCTATCAATGCTTTTTATGATAAGGATGAAGCGGGAATATTCCATGTGTATAAGCAGAATGGGAAGGCTCATATTAAGCGTATTGAGTCGTATATTGATAAGGCTCAGATACTTGATGATCTAGATGTGAAGGCCAGTGATTTGCTTCAGTCAAATGGTATTATCTGGGTTGAAGGTCCTTCGGATAGAGTGTACATACAGAGATGGCTTGAATTGTATTATCCTGATCAGTTTATTGAAGGGGTACATTATCAATTTTTATATTATGGTGGGCGGATTTTGGCACAGTATTCTGCACAAGAAGTAACGGATTTAATAAGTGTTATTAAGACGAATAGGAACGCAATTATTGTTATGGATAGTGATAAGAAAAGTAGTAGTGCTCGTCTTAATGAGACAAAAAAGAGAATGATAGAGGAGTTTGATAATCTTGGTATGATGTACTGGGTCACTAAGGGCAAGGAGATAGAGAATTATATTCCGATGGAGGTTATTGAAACTGCTATTGGAATTGAATTTGAGTCTCAGTGTGGACGGTATGAGTTGTTCCAGGATTATATTGAGTCCTATTATCATGGTTTTACATGGAAGAAGGTAAAGTTTGCAAGAATGGTTGTAGGGCATATGACATGTGGGAATATGGATGATATGTTGGATGTTCGCAAACAGGTGCTGGAGATTGGAAAGAGAATTATGGCGTGGAATGGAGAAATATAAGATTAAGAGTTTGAGATTGTATATATACAAAAGAGGTGAATGATAATGAATTCTTTATATGAGTTATTGAATAAAGAGATTATTTCTTTGGGTTTGGATAATTATAGTAATTTGGATTTTTTATCAGATAGAGCTGCATGCGCAAAATTCATAGATACATTAGCAGGACAGTATTGGGATGTGAATAATGAAATTACTGTGCCATATCATGTTGCTCAGAACAGAGCTAGTCATAGTATTATCACGTTTTTAATGGGGCGAGCGTTATGTAGAGTTAGTGGACATATAGATAAAATAAAAAATGATAAAGATGAATATAGTCGATTATGGATGCTTACTTCAATAAATCATGATCGAGGTTATTTTTCTAAGCTGCTGAATAACCCACAAAAAAGTAAAAAGATTTTGAGAAAGACAACTTATTTTGCCAGAAATACACTGATAGTAGATTGAGTCAGTTTAATGACTTTCAAAAAAAGCATTCTGAATATTTGGCATATACAGTGTCTGAAATAGAAGCTTATGCAGAATATGCAATTTCGTTTCATGCAGAGCAAATAAATGATGATGAGAAACAAGATCATGGAATTTTAGGTGGCTTGTTAATATTTTATTATGGGAAAAATGAGTATATGAAAAACAATTGTTCATCTAAGGAACTTTTATTGATAATGAAATCTGGGTACACAATAGCTCAGCATAATATATTTAAGTCTCCAGATGAAGATACTGATAGTAAGTATCCGCATATATTATTAGAAAAATTGTCTCATGATTCCAAATTTAGAATTGGACAGAATGATACAACGCAGTTGTTGTTACTCTTGTGTTTGGTTGATACTGTTGAGTGCGTAAAAAAGATGGGTAAAGGAGAGGATAGTCATAATTATTTGGAAACAAAAACAGTGTTACAGGGAATAGGCATAGAAGTATGCAATAATGGTATAATACTTGATTATGTTAATCTATACAAAAAAATTCATAGAGATAAAAAACAGGAACAGGTAGATATACTATTTGAAAGGTTAAATAGCTGTTATAACAATGTTAGAAGTTTGCCACAATGGACAGTTTTTGATGTTACAGAAGATGGCGAGCATAGATTGAGAATAGAACTTAAGCAGTGAGTTTGTTATAATTTACTATTTAGAGTAATACGGATTAAAGAGAGAGGTTGGGTATGATACAAGCATTAGATTCAAAACCAATAGTAATGATTATGACATCTTTTGAAGACTTCCGAGGTTATCTGTCAGTACCATATGACCAATCTATGGGAGTGGACTTTCAGGTAAAGCAGATCAATCAGGGCTATAGCAAGAAGGCCTTTACACTTCGAGGACTTCATTATCAGGCCGGAGATGCTGCGCAGGCAAAACTGGTTTCCTGTTTGAGAGGTTCTATATTCAGTGTGGCGGTGGATTTGAGACCTGGAGATACCAGGGGACAGGCATATAGTGAGATACTTTCGTGGGAGAATAGAAAGATGATGTATGTGCCGAGAGGATTTGCTCATGGATATCTTACACTTGAGGATGATACTCTTATGCAGTGGTGTGTGGATAATGATTTCTGTGCGGAGGCAGCACGCGCAGTCCGGTATGATGATCCGGATATAATCTGGGATGGTGAGAGTTGGCCTAAGGGAGATTATATAATGTCGGACAAGGATAGGAATGCCATGAAATTAAAAGATGTTGAATGCATTTAAATTGACATAAATATGATCAAATATCCGTAGTGGAGTATTTGGTAAATCTTTTGTAAACTTTGACTTGAATGTATTGAAATTTAATAGTTAAAATGTTAGTCTAAATCAACTGGAAGAGAAATATAGAATTATAAAACGTAGGGGGTAGGTGTGAGATGATTTATATAGGAATAGCGGATCTTGTTGCCAATGCACTAATCGAATTAGTTGAGAATACAGGTTCTAGACAGGTGTTCTTTAAAGATCTGGATGAGTATGGTGCAATGGTTGTGAAATACCTTAATGATAAGAATGAGCAGGCTGTTTTATTATTGTCAAAAGAGCAGACTAATGAATTCTTACATGATTACTCTGATTTATTTGAGTTTTTTACTGAAGGAATTAGTGAGGGAATAAAACTTAAGGATGATGTTACTGTTGAACGGTTATGGGAAAAATTCCGTGGTTATTTGTCAGTGGATGTTATGATGGCATTTATGGATTCCGTGGCGATAAGTAAATTGGGGGTTGAGAATTGCAGGGGACAAAGAGATTAAAGGATCCAATATATGGATATATAGAGATACCAAAGGATATTATGAATACAATAGTTGATACAGCTGAATTTCAGAGATTAAGAAACATAATTCAGACAAGTTATGCGCCATTATATTCATCCGCAGTACATAATAGGTTTGTGCATTCTTTAGGTGTTTATCATTTAGGAGGAATTGTAGCTGCTACAATAAAGGAAAAACTTTCGGATGATGTTCCTGTTAAGGATTTGGATAGAACATTGCAAATCTTTGAACTTGCATGCTTGCTTCATGATTTGGGACATTCACCTTTTTCCCACACTGGTGAAGGATATTATTTGAACAATGGTAGTCGTGATGAGTTGCATAGTGAGATTGTAGAACTAACAGGAGATAATGATCTTGAAAATGAAATTAAGTTGAAAAATTATAAAGCGGCTCCGCATGAGTTGATGAGCGTTATTGTGTCGTTGAAAAGATTTGAGACTTTTTTTAATTTGCCTGAGGAAAAAAGTTTGTTTGCCAGATGTATCCTTGGTTATCAATATGCTGAAAAAGTGAATCCTAAGCATAGTTTCTTGAACTGTATAATTTCTTTCCTTAATTCATCAATAATTGATGTAGACAGATTGGATTATTTGATTAGGGATGCTTATCTCACTGGTTTTGATACTATATCAATAGATTATGAGAGGTTACTGAGAAGCATAAATATTGTTTTATATAAAAACTCTTATGAGGTTGTGTATGCAAAAAGTGCTATTAGTGTCATAGAAAATGTTGTTTATGCGCATGATGCAGAGCGAAAATGGATTCAGAATCATCCAGTGGTACAATATGAATCTTATTTATTGAGGAATATCATAGATGCATTGGCTGAAAAATATCATGATAAAAAATTATTTTCTTATGAATCATTAACTGTTGAAGGAATTCCGTTAAATGATGAATATAGGATTTCGTTACTCTCAGATTCAGATATAGTATTTTTAATGAAAAATATGAAGAATGCATCTGTTGATGAGTATTTTCAGCGCCAATTGAGACGACATCCATTATGGAAGTCCGAACCAGAGTATAAAGCTATTTTTTCAAAAGGGTTCACGGATGATCTGTTTGATAAGTTAGATGCAGCGTTAGATGAATTAAGTAGACATATGAACTATGTGTGTAAATCTCAGGAGATCAATCAGACGTCACTTGAATTGATGGTGAGTGATTTGCAGGCTACAAAGGAAATGGCTGAGATGGATACATCTAACGAGAAAAGGACAAAGATGGAACGGGTAGTTAAAGGAAAAGAGAGAAATATAAAATGGCTTGAGGTGTTTAAGAAATTTGCAGAAACTCAGAAGATACCATTTGACTTTGTTATTATTAAGGCAAATCAGTTTAATAGTGGATTTTCAAAAGAAGCTTTTGGAAATATATTGATTAGCTTTGATTCAATTGAAGCACCTCAGAAATTTAAAGATGTTACCAATATATTAAAGGCAGATAAAAGTTCCAGAGATAAATTCTTCTATCTGTATTGTAGAAAAAACAAGGACAGTAGGAAAATTGACTTGAACGTTATCGCTAGTTTAATCGGCCGAACGGCTATGGATGAGTTGTATTCGTAGGTAGTTAAACGCTCCACAGTAAATGTACTCTGTGGGGCGTTTCTGGGTTACAGTAGATCATTGAAAGGAAAATGTCTATATGGATGAGCTGTTTTATAGTCATACCCCATCGGTGGAATCGAACAGAATACTTTATACACCGTCAGCATTTGCGAGAATGTCACTTTGCCATTTGCAGGAGGCGGGCTATCTGCAGGCTGTTCATCCGCATACATCTTCCAGATCGAATCTGGTGTCGTATCTGTTTTTTGTAGTATTGTCTGGCAAGGGCCGTTTGGACTATGAAGGCGTTACATATGAGCTGGCGGCGGGGGATTGCGTTTTTATAGATTGCAGGAAATCATATAGCCATTCCACAGGAGAACAGCTGTGGGCGCTCAGATGGTGTCACTTTTACGCAGCATCGCTCCCTGCTATTTATGAGAAATACAAGGAACGAGGCGGGACACCGGTATTTCACCCGGATAATCTTGATAATTACATTTCAATACTCAGCAATATACAGGATATAGCAGCCTCCGGTGATCATGTTAGAGATATGAGAATCAATGAGCGTCTTAATTCATTGCTTACGCTTTTGATGGAGGAGTCGTGGCATCCTGAGAATGGAATGCTTTCCAGAAAGCGTGTCAATCTAAGTGAGATCAAGGCATATCTTGATGAATATTATGCGGATAAGATAGTGTTGGATGATCTTGCAGAGCGCTTTTTTATAAATAAATATTACCTCACGAGAATTTTTAAGGAGACGTACGGAACTACGATTACCAGTTATGTTCAGTCTGTGAGAATCACTCATGCGAAACAGATGCTTAGATTTACTGATATGAGTGTGGACGAGATCGGCAGGGCAGTGGGAATGGATGGTGCCAATTATTTTAGCCGGATATTCCAGAAGGTTGAGGGGATAAGACCGAGTGAGTATAGGAAGAGATGGTAGGTGGGAAATAGTAAAAAATAGAGAGCAGGGTGCTCTCTATTTTTTTATGTGTTACAAGTCAATATTGTGCTAATTTATAGCAATATATGTAATTCCTTTTTGAAGTGACAGGTGTTAGAATGCGGATATCAATGATAACTTTACAATACAGAGTACAAAAGGAAAGAGGTAAAAATAATGTCAAAAGTTGCACTTATTACAGGTATCACAGGTCAGGATGGTTCATATCTTGCTGAGTTTCTTCTTGAGAAGGGATATGAGGTTCACGGTATAACAAGGAGAGCGTCTATATCAAACACAGCTCGTATTGACCATCTTATTGCAGATAATTCAATTACACTTCACGATGGAGATCTTTCAGATTCATCTTCACTTATCAGAATAATAGGTTTGGTTCAGCCGGATGAGATATACAACCTTGCAGCACAGTCACATGTTCAGGTTTCATTTGATGTTCCTGAGTATTCAGGTGATGTAGATGCGCTTGGTGTCCTTCGTATTCTTGAGGCATGTCGTATCCTTGGACTTACCAAGAAGACAAAGGTATATCAGGCATCGACATCTGAGCTTTTCGGAAAGGTTGAGGAGGTTCCTCAGAGAGAGACCACACCATTCCATCCATATAGCCCATATGCTGTTGCTAAGCAGTATGGTTTCTGGATCGTAAAGGAGTACAGAGAGGCATACGATATGTTTGCTGTAAATGGTATTCTGTTCAATCACGAGTCAGAGAGAAGGGGAGAGAATTTTGTAACACGTAAGATCACACTTGCTGCCGGCAGAATTGCAGAGGGACTTCAGGATCATCTTGAGCTTGGCAACATGGATTCACTCCGTGACTGGGGATATGCAAAGGATTATGTGGAGTGTATGTGGCTCATCATGCAGCAGGATAAGCCAGAGGATTTCGTTATTGCTACTGGCGAGCAGCATACAGTTCGTGATTTCACAGAGAAGGCATTTGCAGCAAATGGAATCACAGTTCGTTGGGAAGGAAAAGGAATTGACGAGAAGGGATATGATGCTGAGACAGGTAAGCTCCTTGTATCAGTTAATCCACAGTGGTTTCGTCCTACAGATGTTGATAATCTTTGGGGTGATCCTACAAAGGCAAAGACGGTTCTTGGCTGGAATCCACAGAAGACAAGCTATGCAGAACTTGTAGAGATCATGGCAAAGCATGACCGTGAACTTGCAAAGCGCGAGAAGGCAATGAAATCTGTTCAGTAAGCTGATTTAAGCATTTGTGTTATAGATCATAATTTTTATTATACAGGAAGAAGGCAATTTATCATGATGGAAAAAAATGCAAAGATTTATGTGGCAGGACATAGAGGAATGGTTGGTTCTGCAATAGTTCGTGAACTTGAGAGACAGGGCTATACCAATATAATCACACGTACCCATGCGGAGCTTGACCTTTGTCGTCAGGCTGATGTGGAGAAGTTCTTTGCGGAAGAGAAACCTGAGTATGTATTTCTGGCAGCCGCAAAGGTAGGCGGCATCGTTGCAAACCAGGAGGCTCTTGCAGATTTTATGTGGTTCAATATGACACTTGAGATGAATGTTATAAACTCTGCATGGAAGAATGGATGTAAGAAGCTTGAGTTCCTTGGAAGTTCATGTATATATCCACGTATGGCACCTCAGCCTATGCCTGAGAGCTGCCTGCTTACAAGCGAGTTGGAAAAGACAAATGAGGCATATGCCCTTGCCAAGATTTCCGGCCTTAAGTACTGTGAGTTCCTCAACAAGCAGTATGGAACAGATTACATAAGTGTTATGCCTACAAATCTGTATGGACCAAATGATAACTATCATCCAACACACAGTCATGTAGTGCCGGCTCTTATCAGACGTTTCCATGAGGCAAAGGAAGCTGGACTTGAGTCAGTTACATGTTGGGGAGATGGTTCACCGCTTCGTGAGTTTTTATATGTTGATGACCTTGCCAATCTCTGCGTTTTCCTGATGAACAACTATTCAGGAAATGAGACAGTGAATGCAGGTACAGGTAAGGAGCTTACGATCAAGGAGCTTACTGAGCTTGTGGCAAAGGTTGTTGGTTATACAGGTGAGATCAAGTGGGATACGACAAGACCAAATGGTACACCGAGAAAGCTGCTTGATGTATCCAAGGCAACAAAACTTGGTTGGACATACAAGACAGAGCTTGAGGAAGGACTTCGTCTTTCTTATGAGGATTTCTTAAACAACCCTATGAGAGCTGAAAGATAAATTATTGCATAAATTAAAATGGGTCGTTTCATAGCCGGACACTGCATGAAACGACCTTTATTTGAATGTGGTGTGTCAAGTTTTCTGTGAAAACTTGACATGTAGCGTCAGCCCTTGCCGAAGGCAATTTTCATGGGCTGATGTTCAATAAGAGGAGGATAAAATAAATGAATATAGTATTGTTATCAGGTGGCTCAGGAAAGCGTCTCTGGCCACTTTCAAATGACATCAGGTCTAAGCAGTTTATTAAGATTTTCAAGGATGCTGATGGTGAGCTTGAGTCGATGGTACAGAGAGTGTACAGACAGATCAAGAAGGTTGATTCAGATGCTACAGTGACCATAGCAACATCGAGAACACAGGTGTCAGCTATCCACAATCAGCTTGGTGAAGATGTTGGAATATCAGTGGAGCCGGCAAGGAGAGACACTTTTCCTGCTATAGCTTTGGCTACGGCATATCTTGTGGATGTGATGAATATTGATCCCGAAGAGTCTGTTGTTGTATGTCCGGTGGATCCATATGTAAATGATGATTATTTTGAGGCTCTTAAGAGGCTTTCAGATCAGGCTGATAAGGGTGAGGCGAATCTGGTACTTATGGGCATTGAGCCGACATATCCATCAGAAAAGTATGGATATATCATTCCAGAGAGTGAGGAGCAGACGTCTTCTGTTAAGACATTTAAGGAAAAACCAACTGCGGAGATTGCACAGCAGTACATCGATCAAGGAGCACTCTGGAATGGTGGAGTATTTGCTTACAAACTGAAGTATGTGCTTGACAAGGCACATGAGCTTATGGATTTTGTCGATTATCAGGATCTTTACGATAAGTATGAGACCTTGAACAAGATATCGTTTGATTATGCGGTGGTTGAGCATGAGGACAAGATTCAGGTGCAGAGATTTGCCGGTGATTGGAAAGATTTGGGAACATGGAACACTCTTACCGAGGCAATGGAAGATAGTGTCGTTGGAAAGGGAGTTTTGAATGACACATGCAATGGGGTACATATCGTAAATGAGATGGATGTACCTATTCTTGCGATGGGATTACATGATGTGGTTATCTCGGCGTCTCCTGATGGAATACTTGTATCCGACAAGGAACAGAGTTCATATATCAAGCCTTATGTTGATGGCTTTGAACAGCAGGTCATGTATGCGGAGAAATCCTGGGGAAGTTTTAAGGTAATAGATGTTGAGAACAAGAGCCTTACTATAAAGGTAACGCTCAATCCGGGACATTCCATGAACTACCATAGCCACAAAAATCGTGATGAGGTATGGGTAGTAATTGATGGAAAGGGAAAGACCATTATAGATGGCGTTGAGAGCAATATATCAGCTGGTGATGTGATTTCGATGAAGGCTGGTTGTCGTCATACAGTGAGCGCGGATACAGAGCTTAAGCTTGTAGAGGTTCAGCTTGGTTCTGAAATCACAGTTCATGATAAGGTGAAGCATGAGTTATAAATAGGGCAATTATAACAGGGCAATTATGGCTGTGCTATTCATGGTTGATAATTATTGGAAGAGAAAATAATACAATTTATAAAGAGAGGGGCAATTAATATGAGCTATAAGGATGAGTATAACTATTGGCTCAGTTCGGATTATTTCGACGAAGCTACACGGGCAGAGCTTCGCGGACTTACGGACGAGAAGGAGATCGAAGACAGATTCTACAAAGGCCTTGAGTTCGGAACAGGCGGCTTGCGTGGCGTTATGGGCGCGGGCAGCAACAGGATGAATATATATACTGTGCGCAAGGCTACGCAGGGGCTTGCAAACTATATATCAAAGACAGGTGTGGAGAGACCATCTGTTGTGATTTCATATGACAATAGAAATAATTCTTCGAGATTTGCACTTGAGACAGCACTGTGCCTTTGTGCATCAGGGATAAAGGTGTATTTATTTGATGAACTAAGACCAACGCCGGAGCTTTCATTTGCAGTTCGCTATCTGAATTGCCTTGCGGGAGTGAATATCACAGCAAGTCATAATCCAAAGGAATACAATGGATACAAAGTTTATTGGAGTGATGGTGCACAGATCGTATCACCACAGGATAAGGAGATCATAGCTGAGGTAAACGCAATATCTGATTATACTTCAATTAAGACTATGAGTGAGAATGAAGCATTAGGATCTGGCTTGCTTTCATATATTGGAAGCGATGTAGACGACGCATATGCAGCAACTCTGCATAAGCTCATCATGGCTCCAGAGGAAATAGAAGCAGCAAAGGAAATTAAGATTGTTTATTCGCCGCTCCACGGAACAGGACTTAAGTCGGTTAAGAGAATGCTTTCAGAGATGGGATTCTCAAATGTATATATCGTAGAGGAGCAGGCTATTCAGGATGGCGATTTCCCAACACTCAGATCACCAAATCCAGAGTCTCCAGAAGCATATATTTTGGGAGTAGAACTGGCAAAGAAAGTCGGAGCTGAGCTTGTGCTTGTTACTGATCCTGATGGGGATAGGCTGGGAATGTACAGCCTTGATAAGAAGTCAGGTGAATACAAAGAGTTTACCGGCAATATGTTTGGCGCTCTTGTCTGTGATTATGTTCTTATGCAGAAGAAAGAAAAGGGCATTCTTTCAGAGAATTCTGCGGTTACAACGACGGTTGTAATAACCGATATGGTAAAGGATATTTGCCGCAAATACGGGGTGTTCTGCGACTATAACAATCTTATAGGCTTCAAATATATAGCGACAAAGATAAGAAATTATGAGGCTGATGGCAGTCATACATATGAATTTGGACTTGAAGACAGCTTTGGCTGCCTCCCTGGAACATATGCGAGAGATAAAGATGCAGTTGGTACTGTCATGCTTCTCTGTGAGGCGGCAGCATACTATGCAAACAGGGGAATGACTTTATGGGATCGTATGTGTCAGCTATTTGATGAGTTTGGATACTACAAAGAGAAGATCACTTCTGTGAAATTTGCCGGTAAAGAGGGTGCCGAAAAGATTTCTTCTATGATCCAGAATCTTAGAGAGAATCCGGTTTCTTCTGTGGGCGATTACACTGTCACAGAAATATATGACTACAAGCTTGGAACTACAACTGATATGTCGACTGGCGCGGTTGTCGAGGGTGGACTTCCTAAGTCGAATATGATCTATTACCAGCTTTCGGATGGCGCATGGTTCCTTGTAAGACCATCAGGAACTGAGCCAAAGATAAAGTTTTATTACGGTGTTAAAGGTTTATCTGCTTCTGATTCCGCAGATAAGCTGTCTGAGCTTGGCGATCTCGTTAAGGGCATGTTTGAGTAGATCGACGTATTCAGACAAAGATCAAAAGCTGTAATAAAGATTGGCGTATTCAGACAAGGATCAAAAGCTATAATATAGATTGGCAAATGAGGAGAAATTAATTATGGATTATAGAAAAGAGTATGAGTTCTGGCTTCAGTCTGATTGTTTTAACGAGGAGACCAAGGCGGAATTAAGGGCAATTACAGACGAGAAGGAAATAGAGGATAGATTCTACAAGAATCTCAAGTTCGGAACTGGTGGTATGCGTGGAATCATCGGTGCCGGCACAAATCGTATGAACATATATATGATTACAAAGGTTACTCAGGGACTTGCAAACTATATTCTTGAGGTTGGACCTAAGGCTTGTGAGATGGGTGTTGTTATTGCACATGATTCAAGAATTATGTCCCCAGAATTCTGTGAGGCTACAGCACTCTGCCTGAACGCAAATGGAATCAAGACATATGTATTTGATTCGCTTCGTCCAACTCCAGAGCTTTCATTTGCGGTAAGAGAGCTTGGATGTATAGCAGGTATTGTAATAACAGCAAGTCACAATCCACCTGAGTACAATGGCTATAAGGTATATTGGGAGGACGGTAGTCAGATAGTTGCCCCTCATGATAAGAATATACTTGCTCATGTGGCAGCCGTTCCAGGGTTTGATGCTGTTCGAACAATATCAAAGGAAAAAGCAGTTGCAGATGGATTGTTCAATATGGTTCCTGCTAGTGTGGACGAGCATTACTATGAGGAGCTTATCAAGCAGACTATACATGGAGAGATCATACCGGAAGTAGCGGATGATATCACGATTGTTTACACTCCGCTTCATGGAACTGGAAATGTGCCTGTGAGAGAAGTTTTAAAGCGACTCGGCTTTAAGAAGGTTTATGTGGTTGAGCCTCAGACAGTGCCGGATGGCAATTTCCCGACTGTCAAATATCCAAATCCAGAGGAACCGTCAGCATTTGCAATGGGTATTGAACTTGCAAAGCAGGTGGATGCAGATGTCATTATGGCTACTGATCCTGACGCTGACAGGCTTGGTATATATGTTAAGGATACAACAGGCGTGTGGAAGGATACTTCATTTGGAAAGGATCCGGCGTATCCATATGTCCGTTTCAATGCAAATATGACAGGTTCGCTCATGGCTGAGTATGTATGTAGAGAAAAACTTGCTATGGGTACTCTTCCGGCAAATGGAGCCATTTGTAACACGATAGTCAGCTCGACTCTTCCTGAAGCTATTGCTGCTGAATATAACTTGAAGTATATAGAGACACTCACTGGCTTTAAGTATATAGGTGAACAGATCAAGCTTTTTGAGGAGAATCATACATATAAGTTTGTATATGGCATGGAGGAGAGCTTTGGCTGTCTGGTAGGGGATTACACAAGAGATAAGGATGCCTGTGGTGCTGTAGTTATCCTCTGTGAGATAGCAGCATTCTACAAGAAGCAGAACAAGACTCTCTGTGATGCCATGGAAGAGGTATATAAGAAGTATGGTTATTATTTTGAGGGTGCATATGGCATGACGCTCAAGGGTGTTGACGGTGCCGCTCAGATAAAGGCAATAATGACTCAGTTCAGAACTTCAGATATGAAGGAATTTGCAGGACTTAAGGTTGAGGCGGTTCGTGACTATGAATCAGGAATAAGAACTTCGTTGATCAGTACAGAGCCAGATGCTTCAGCGGATGTCGGCTGTTCAGGCACCGATCAGTCTGGAACACAGGCACAGACTAACATGGGACTTCCAAAGTCTAATGTCATGTATTATGAGCTTGAAAATCATGCATGGTTCGCTGCCCGTCCATCTGGTAATGAACCAAAGATCAAGTTCTACTTTGGAGTTAATGAGGATTCTCTTCATGCTGCACAGGATAGGATTGCTGAGATGCAGGAGTGCGTGAAGGGGATGTTGGCTGAATAGGATAAAGAAAGAATAAATATGGGGTAGAAAAAGTTGACGTATGAATGTGCGTCAGCTTTTTTTATTAAAAAAGGTTAGGAAATATCATGTAAGAATCGTTTGTATACAAAACATCCATATGATTTGTAATATATCTTGTAGACGTGAATGATGACTTATTATATAATCTAGATTAGGTAAATAATATTAAACTCAGACATGGTGGTATGAAAAATTTAAATATTCGAGAGAAACACGGATGTAGAATAGCGTTATGGAAACAATAATGGAAGAATGAGTTGGTTAAGGTAAGTTTCAGGAGAGTGAACAAATGAATAATAATCAAGCAATGATAAGTGCAGCTATGTTGGAATCTATATGGGCAAGCAGAAAGAAAGATATGTCTTGAAATTGATAGGTTTCATAGAAACTATATTGTATTATATATATAAATTGCCAATAAAAATAGCTAGAATAAACACAAAGTATAACTTGAAATGTTACAAGGCTGATGAGGTTTCGTGAGTGGAAAGTAATGTTTTTATGGATATCGCGTATGCTAGTTTTAATATAATTCAACATATTGTTCAACGAGATGAGCTATGTTGAAACTATTGGGTTGCTTGGGTTAGAGCAGACTTAGCTGCTTAAGGGTGAGGATGGTTGTCACTCACCAGAATTCGTGATAATGGATTATTTGAAAATCATGGATACTAAGCAAAGACGATATGAATTATATATTTAGCAGCCATATAGAGTGAGCAAAGAAATAAAATTACGTTGTTAGGAAGACGTTATATAAGAAAGTACAGGGAGGAAGATAAATGTCAGAATTTAATTATACTGTGATAGAAGAAATACACAAATCAAAAATATGGGATAATCATATTTTTAAGGTCAAAGTTAAAGGAAAAGATAAGATATATGTATTGAAATTATATGGGGGAATTAATGAACCTTTTCAAAAATTAGTCTTTAACAGAGAAATGGAAGCTCTTAAAGTGTTGAATTCTTGCAGTAATATTGTAAAGATAAGAGATACAACAGCTTCTTTAAAATATAAGGGAAAATCTAATTATGGTGCCATACTAATGGATTATGTAGATGGAAAGACTTTAGATTTGTATGATTGGCATCTGTTTCCACAATTAAAAAAATATGAGATTTGTGACAAAATATTGCAGGCAGTATATAATGCACATGCAAATGATGTGATACATAGGGATTTAAAACCCCAAAATATTATTTATGATGATGTAAAAGATGAGATTACAATTATAGATTTTGGTTCAAGCAAGATAAAAACTATTATTGAAAAAGAAACGACTATGCCAATGTTTTCAGAGAATTATTCGGCACCAGAAGTTGTAAAGGGATATGATATTACTGAAAAATGCGATTACTATTCTCTAGGTATTATTTTTTCTGAATTATTTTTATGTGAAGAGGCGAGATCAAGCGTTGAAATGCTTAGTATGATCAAAAACTCTAGCATGGATGAATTGCTAAAGGGCATAATCTGTTCAATGATTCAAGAAAATCCATCAGATAGACCAAATTCAATAGAAGAAATTGCAGACGTTTTTACTCAATTAATAGGTGAATTGAACACATCAAATAATGATTATAGTATCTTTATTGATTATGAAAAACTACGTTATTTGAAGCGAAGTATGGTAGTTGAAAATAAAATGAATATGACGCAATTTACCAATTCGTTTTTAAAAAGAGAATTTTTAGAAAGTTATGGATATTATGATGATAGGCATGAAAAATGTGTCATAACAGGCAAAAATCTTGTAGTAGAGTGTATATACAATGATGAAACAGGTATTTTCAACGTAATTAAGATTGCTGAAGTTGCAGCTGATCATAGAAATATTAATATTCGTAGAAGTTTTAAAATTGAAGGAAGAATATCATTTTATGGATTTGCATTAAAAAACACAGCTTATCGCGGAAAAGACAATAAAAAACTATGGGTTATGTTCAAAAATAGACGTGAGGAGAATGAACATTATAGAGAACGTGAAGAAAAATTTGATGAGTTGTTTGGAAACTGGCAAGAAGGATTAGAGGAATCTATTGTTAGTGAGAAAGAAAAAGTTGCAAAAATTATATATTCGGAGTCGCATATAGATAATGGGCATATTGTTTTAGAAGTAGATGAATGCCAAAATAAGACGATAGATGAGCTGGAGCCAAATACGACATTTATAATAGAAGGCTCTGATGATAGAGGCAAACCAGTATATAATGAATTAGGTGTCATAGATGACATAATATGTGATGATGATAGTGTTAAGATAATTATACAAATGCCCAAAAGAGCGATGAAAGCAAGTATAAGTTCATTGCTTAAGAAAAAAAGTAATATTATGGAAGATTTCCGTGCAAATACTACCTCTTATAAGAGGCAGATTAATGCAATTAGATCATTAAAATGCGAAGAGTACTCAGCACGTAATTTGAAAGATATTCTGTTAAACGTTGAAGAACCAGAGGAGATACCAACGATATTTGAGCCTAAGTTTATTGCACAAAATCTAAATCTGTCACAACAACAAGCTGTAATTAAGGCATTAAATTCTGAAAATATTGGCTTGATACAAGGACCACCTGGAACAGGTAAAACCAAAGTAATAAAAGAAATAATAGGGCAAGTTGTTAAGAAATCCATAAAAACATCAGATAGTCCAAGGATACTTATCGTTTCTCAATCACATACAGCTGTTGATAACATTTTAGAGGGATTGGACAGCACTATCTCAGATGATTTAGAAATAGTTAGAATAGGAGCAGATAAAAATGTATCACCCAAAATATCTTGTAGATATACAATGTTAGCTCATAGGGATAATCTTTTTTCAGATGTAAAGAAAAATGTTGATGAGTATGACAGAAGTATGGAGGACTTGTATCAAGATATAACGGATCAGAGGATTCTTGATAGATGGAGAAAAATAAAAGAAATACAAAAAGATTGGATTGATAGAGCAGTAGAAAAGGATTGTCTGGATTATCAGTTAGTACGAAGTGCCACGGTTATAGCAGGAACATGTATAGGTTTTTTGTCAAATAGTTTTGTTAAAGATATGGAATTTGATTATGTTATCATAGATGAAGCCGCAAAGGCAACAACGCCGGAATTACTGGTTTCTATAATTAAGGCAAAAAAGATAATTTTAGTAGGAGATCAAAATCAGTTGCCAGCCTATGCAGATCAAAGTGTATCTCTTAAGATTGCACAGTTGACAAAAAATCCGGAATATAGAATGTTTGATATATTATTTGAAACATTACCAGATTCACACAGGCAGGTTTTAAGTACTCAATATAGAATGATCAGAAATATTGGAAATTTGATTAGTATTGTTTTTTATGGAGGAACCATTGATACTGGTTGCAAAGACGAAGATAAACTTCATGGACTTTCTAGATATGAAGGCTTATCAATAATTTGGTTTGATACTTCAGAAAATGAAAGAAAAAAACAAAAGAAAACCAAGGGAAATTCATTTATGAATGAGGAGGAAAAACGTATTATTTTAGATATACTTGAGGATTTAAAGAGGTCGAAGGAATTGGATGGTCAAGATATAGGGATAATAACGGGGTATAGTGGACAAAAAGAAATTCTTCGAAATTCAGTTAAAGCTCTTGGATATGATAAAATTGCAAAAATTGATATAAATGTGCTAGATGCTTTTCAAGGACGTGAGAATGATATTATTATGTATAGCACAGTTAGGACAAACGATTCAATTGGATTCCAGAAAGAAAAAGAACGTGTAAATGTTGCTTTTTCTAGGGCAAAAAAATTGTTGATAATTTGTGGAGACTTAAATTTCTTTTATAATTATGATGATCCAAATAATAAATTTGTCGAAATAATAGATTATATCAGGAGTCACAATCATTGCAAGATTATTTCATGTAAGGGAGGAGATTTATTTTGAAAAAACTAATGGAGGATTTGTTCCAACATATTATACCAGAAAATGAAGGGTATGATTATCTTTTTTCCGATTTGGTATATGTACCAATATATGAGACATCGTTGCTTGTTACTAAGAGAACGATTTTACCAATTAGTCTTGTTGAGGAAAAAGTACTCCAGCTTATTGATGCAGGGGTATATCAAATAGATGAGATAGCTCAGATATTAGGATTAAAACGAAAGCTGTTAGACGTGACATTGGCAGATTTGTATTCAAAAAATTTAGTGATGGTATCGTCCGACTCTTGCAAAATTATGATAGCAGGTAAGACGGCGTTAAATGACCTTAATAGAACAGAAAAAAAACAAGACGTTTTAAAAAATGTATGTCTTGATGGAATTTTAGGGAATATCATTGATCCTTCTTTATATGAATTGTTAAATAACATACGTGATAACGATGGTAAATTGAATCCAGTAATTAATGTGGGAGAGGTAAAATACTATATAAAGCAATTTAAAAGGATATCTCAAATATTTGACGAAGAAAATGTTTTGTATTTTTCAGAGGGAGTTCAGCCGTTAAAAGAAGAACTGTTGAAAATAGATAAAGTTGAAAATACATTTGTTAAATATATTAAAATACCAATTCATATATATGTAAGTTCAAATGGTTTGGATATTGATATAGTACAAGTATCAAATAAATACAAAGAGCTATTGGAGCTTTATAAAGACTATATCATAGAGCAGATAAATAATAAAAAAGTGTTAAAGAAACATTTTAAAAGTAGAAGAATTAATCAACAGGGATATAAAGGGAATATTTTGGAAGAAAAAAAGTATTTATCTAATGAGTTAAAGCGAATACATTTCACAAAAGATAAAAAAAGCATTGATTATACATATATAGCAGGACAGGTACTTACTGATAGAAAAATAATGGATGGTGAGTATGAAGTTATTCTGAAATACATTATTTCTAAATCGGCGAATGTGGATTTATATGTAGATAATCTTGACGATTGGGCATTTGATAATGTTTTTACCGCTATGCTTACAGAAAATATGGGTAAATCAAATTTATCGATATATTATGCTTATTCCAATAATATAAATGCAGCGAAAAAACAAATCGATTGGAATTATAAAGCTGATTATAAATGTGTAAAAAATGATAATAAATATTACTTTTGTTGGAAAACAGATTATTACTTGCTTTATGGCGTGCCAAAATTAAGGAAAGTGATAGATGATAATACAAAGTGTTTACATATGACATATTATTTGAAGAAAATATAGAATTTCGTTATGTTTAAATTAAGAAGACTCTTCAGAAATTTTGGACATCATAAGTTGTAGCTGATTATATTTGGGAGATATGTTGTGATATAACTGCTGTATTCAAACTCGAGGCTAGCATATTGACAGCAAGAGCATTTGAATATATACTTTAATTACAGTAAGTATTTACTGCAAATGTTTGTTGCTACTCGATATGCAACTGAAATAAGGTCGAGTTCAAATGTCTGTCGCTACTCGATATGCGACTTATAAAAGATCGAGTTCAAATGTTTCGAGACTTCATTCGTGAGAGTGAGGTCTCTTTTTGTTAGGAAAATAAATGGAAGTAGGGCATTTTTATTACATAGATGATAGTTATTTTGTGGATTTTCCAGATCCATATCCTATGAAAATAAAGAGACAGTAAATGGGCAGGTGCATGATAGACCTTGTTTTTATACATTCCAAGATAATTCTACAGGAATATATTGGATGATTCCATTTTCATCACAAGTGTCAAGGTTTAAAAAGATATATAATAGTAAAATGCAAAAATATAAGCGTTGCGATACCATAGTTTTTGGTGAAGTACTTGGTCATGAAAAAGCTTTTCTTATTCAAAATATGTGTCCTATTATATCAAAGTATGTTAAATAATGAATATTTTGATGCAAGAGCAAATGTACCAGTTCGTGTGAATGGCCTTTTGGAAAAAGATATAAAAGAAAAAGCAAGTAAGGTGTTGGCCCTTCAGAGGAAAGGGGCAAAACTTATATTTCCAAATGTATTAGAAATTGAAAGAAAGTTACTTGATAAGTAATCTAGCGAAAAAGTTTACCACTTTGTGATAAAGGAGCGTGATTTATATGCATCACAAATTAGAAATCCACCCAATACCGGAAGAAATGCTCTATGTCAATGACCCTTCATTGGCTGTGAAAGTACCATATGAAACGGAAGACGAGATGGAGAAAGTAGTCACTGGAAAGAAAAAGTCTGAGGGTGGGATTCTGCCAGATGACAATGTGAGAATATATGTGCCGATGGATTTGAATTCCGATGGCATCATGCGGCAGCTTTATGCTCTCTATGGTGCACTCGGCGAGCCGACGGAAAGTAATAAATCGGTTTACTATTCTGGCGTAAGAAAAATAATTACTCAGCTGGAAATATATGATCAGGTGTGGGTGGCAAGAAAAGTAGAAGAGAGCGTTCAGAAAGAGAACGGTGGCGTGAGGCACAGTCAGAAGGGGATTGAATTGGCAGGAGAGATTATCAATTATCTAGAAGAAAACGAAGGGATTGCCTAGTGCTTTCCGTATGATGAGGTTGAGGAGCTGAGAAATGCATTCTGGCTCTGAATGGATCTTCGTCATATGGGTTGCTGTATAAAAACAGATACAAAATGCGGTCATATGACCGCATTTTATTGACAAAGGGAAAAATATGGTTATAATATATAGTACACGGAGGTGACTAAGTGAATACAAATCAAGCTAGTACATCCGATGTATCAGCATTTCTTGCAAAAGCAAAAAAACTAATGGTTGCTGGAAAGTATGTCTTTGTACCTAGAGGTAAAAACATGCAGGCGCTTTCTGATCACGGTTTAACTATCGCCGATGCTAAAAGTGAAATTATAGGGCTGGTAGTCGGAGATTATTATAAAGGACCTAAACAGGATTTTGATCCGGCTCAGCCGGGAGACATATGGGAGTTTAAGAAAGATGTAGACGGTGAGCAATTCTACGTTAAGCTTAAAATTCAAAATAGAAATGGAGAGGATGTCCTCAAATGCCTAAGTTTTCATGAGGATGATTTTAGTTAGGTAATAGGAGGTGAAAGCAATGATGGAGTATTGTGACGCATGTGGAAAAGAAGTCGAAACTAAAATAATAACTCGACAAGAGACATTCAAAGTATGTGGTGAAGACATTACAATTGATGCACAGATATTGGTTTGTGCTGAATGTGGTGAGGAATTGTTCTGCGAAGAACTAGATTCAGCAACGCTTGTCAATGCATATAATGAGTATCGAAGAAAGCATAAGCTTCTTTTCCCAGATGAAATCAAAAAGATAAGACATCAGTATGGACTCAGTCAGAGAAGCTTTGCAAAACTATTGAATTGGGGAGATAAGACTATTTGCAGATATGAGAATGGTTCCGTACAGGATAAGGCTCATAATAGCCTTTTGGTTTTTTTACGTGAGCCAGAGAATATGAGAACATATCTGACTGAAAACGAAATCGCTCTTGATGAAAGACAGAAGACTAAGTTACTTGATACTGTTGAAAAACTTGAACAGGATAGAGAATACCGTGCTGGAAGAGATTTTTTTGAATTATTTTTCTCAAGAATTCCTTGTGAGGAAAATGGATTCAAAGGATTTGATTATGAAAAATTGTGTGCGATGGTTTTATTTTTTTCGCATAAAAGTTCAGAATTATTAAAGACTAAGCTGATGAAGCTTCTTAATTATTCAGACATGATCTTTTATAAAGAGAATGGTATTTCAATGTCTGGATTAAAGTATGCTCATCTGCCATATGGTCCTGTGCCTGAGAATTTTGATATGCTTCTTGGCAAGATGACTGCAGATCATATTGCGCACATTGAAGTGTTCTTTGATAATGGGTATGAAAAGCATCAGGTAATCCCTGAATGTGATATTCCAGAGGGTGTGTTATCCGAAGAAGAATTGGATGTTCTTGAACGTATATATGTTAAGTTTAAGGATTTTGGCTCTGTTGATATTTCTAATTATTCTCATAAAGAGAAAGGCTACAGATCTACAAAGAAGGGCGAAATTATATCATACTCTTATGCAAAGGATATTCAGTTAAATTAAAACTAAAAATACAAGCGGCCTCTGTTGATGAACCGGAAGCCGCTATATTTTTAATCTTTTTTATAATTATTTAGCATTATGGCTCTGAATGGCTTAAATACTGTAAACGCTCTATAGCCGGTACCTACCCATCTTACCCGAATTTTTTTATAATTACCTCAACTAGTTGGGAAATAAGAGCGAAAAATCCAAATATTCGGGAGGTAGATTATGGCAACACGACTCGCTATTCGGGAAAAGCAGCTAGAGACTTGGACTACGATTATTCAGGAATGCAGTGTAAACACAGCCTTCCGTTGGGAATTATACCCACGGTTGACATCGTCCGCGCCCATCTTCACAAACCGGCGGAAACCAATATCATTAACATGAGCAATGACATCGAAGTAGCTGACCCTGATCTCGTCATATTTGATAAGAAATGCGGGGGGAAGCTGATGGATGAATTAAAACAGCAGACAATAGAGTTCTATTCTAGGCTCTTAAAACTGATAACTTTCAGGCACTGCAATGGAACATTTTTTAGAATATGGATTTAATGAAAACCATGAAGCCAGATGTGGAGAATACTGATAGTGGCAAGGGCGCTACGATATGTGGATATTATGTAGACGATCCAGAGCGTTTTGGCATAGTTGAATTTGACAAAGATGAAAAATAAAAAAAGGATGTGATGTAAGTGAAAGGTTCCGAAATAGTAGAGATTATATTGTCCGTGGTATCAATTATTATACCTATAATATACTCAAAAAAGGAAAGAAGTTTGAGTATAAGTTATGAGTTTTTACAAAATAAAAATAAATATATATTATTCTTTTGGAATTCATCAGCTAGGGTCATAAAAAAAGACGTGATAAATTTGAAAATAATAGCACCTATAGGCTCAAAAATATTAGTATTGCATAGCAATGATAAAATACCTGTAAAAGTATCTAAACATAAATATGTAAAGTTCACGAATGACTTGAATTCTTATGTAATGTTTAAAGTACAGATGGAATATATTTATGTTAAAAAGGGATATGTTGTACAAATAGAAGCACCTTCAGATAAAGACAAAATTGGCTTATATGGAAGAATAAAGTATGAAGATAAATTTTCTGTGAGGTACAGCCACGTGTTATACAAGGGAGATGCCGTTATAAACACGATTCAACGAAGAATGGAGTCAATAAAACATTATGTAGAACTGGTTATATACATAATAATAATAATATTGGGTATTTCCTTTGTACGGTACGGTAATGGTATAATTTACATAATAGGGTGGATATATTTTTTTATGGGGGTGATAGGATCTTACGCAGAAGTGGTAAGAGCGCATATACCTCTCGATTTAAAAAAATATTACAAGGTATATAAGAAGGATGGGTATAATAGATTAGAAAATCTTGAAAAGTTAATATTGTACCAAGATATGGATTTGAAAATTGAACGAATAACAGATAATAAAAAAGAATTAGGAGCAGATGAAAGTGATATAGATTGATAAAACTTCATGGATATTAGAAAATTAAAGAGTTATCATTAGTGACATAAATAGTAAAAAGGAACTCAAATTTGTGAGTTTCTTTTTAAGTTCCTTAATATTTTTTTCACTTTATTGCATAAACTTAAAAAAGATATAAAATGTAAAAAGGAAATGGAGGAAACTAAAATGACAACTGAAGAATAATTGGATAAATTAGAGTTCATTCAGAAAATAAAATCTGAAACCTCTACCTTGGAGATAAAAAGCGCAGAAAAGGGTTGCCCAAAGCATTTGTATGACTCGTTATCTAGTTTGTCAAACCAGGATGAGGGTGGAATCATTATTTTTGGAGTGGATGAGAGTCAGGATTATAAAGAAGTTGGTGTGTATGATCCACAGGATATTCAAAAGAAAATAAATGAGCAATGTCTGCAGATGTAGCCTGTTGTCAGACCATTAATTACGGTAGTTGAAAAAAATGGCAAATTCTTTGTCGCAGCAGAGATACCTAGTGCTGATATTACGGATAGACCTGTGTTTTATAAAGGAAAAGGTCGGGTAACCCCAATATCTATATGCTGAGAATATTCAGAAAGATTATATATGGAGTTATTTCCGATTAGAATTAGATGAACTGGAGCCTATTTTTGATATTGATGATGATCAAATATATGAAAATTTGACGGAAGATGTATCGGGACATTATATTTCGTGGGTGTGTGGAAACTACGGTTACTATGAAGATGATACACCTTTACCCAAAAACTATAGAACTGTATATAGATATTTAAAGGGTAGTTTTGTAATATTTGCAAAAACATCAATATATAATGAGATTATTGGTACGTATGATGCTCGACATAGTAAAATGACAGCAGAGGAGTTCAGAAAATATATACTTAATCTTAGGCAATGGGAACTATTACTTCCACGTGAACAATTTATGATAATGGCAAATAAGGATCCTTTTGCGCCAATAGAAAATCCAATTGAAGATGAGGAGAGGAGAAAACAAATAGAGAAATGTAAAAGATGTGAAGCGTTTGTGATTGAAAATATAAAAAGATGGAGTTTTGCTGGATGTATTGATGATGTGGTGAAAAGTCAAGATGAGAAAATTGGTTATTATTACTTTTAGGGACAGAAGTAAATACAAGAAAATCAGAGAGATGGGAGATACCCCGAAAAATTTAAGCTTTTATGAGACGACTTCGGTCGTCTCATTTTCTTTTAAGGTTTTAGTCTGTTAGAAATTAGTTATATATATAAATAAACATCGGGAGAAATAATAAATTATATGCTTGGCATGTTGTGTCAATAAGTCGTGATTAGCCTATTAAGTGGCAATGTTCGTCCGTACAGACCGGTTTCCCGTTTACTAGATTGGCGGTGTTATCACAAGAGAAAGTTCATTTAATGTATATTACAACTTGTTATACGATATGGCTTTTAAGATAACGATATGATATAATATTCATTATTAAAATGAGCGATTGAGTGAGTGGTAGATAGCAATATGTAGATGAGATCAAGGATTTTGGGGAAAAAGAAAATGGAGAGGATCAATATAGAATGAACAATTTTCAAAAGTCTGATCTAGGTGCACAAGCTGCGTGGAAATGTTTCTCATCTCAAACCTTATACATATGTAAAATCCAACGTTTAATTGTGTAAGGTTGTTTATTTTAATTCTCTTGGCGCTGGATTACGCGAGGTGATAAAAGATCAGGAAAAAAAGTTAATAAAGAGGTTTGTAGATAAAAAATCCAAGACTTGCTATGTATAATATCTATCCTGCAGCTAAAGTTCTTGTGGATTTTCAGAAAGAGTATGATTTACTTTTTTCTGATTACAGTTCACTTGATAAGATTATTGCAAAGTAGGAACTTGAAGATTTTCTCACTCTAGTTAATGCATGGCGATATGTTATTAGATAATAAGCCCAAGGTTGTGGTATTGCATATGAGTCAAAGATGAAATATCGAAAAGAAATTAACTATTTTCAGAATACCTTATCAAAAGCGGTAGCGGCAGTAGATGGAAGTATTTCGAGGAGTGAAAAGTAAGCATATATTATTGTCAATTACAATATGGAAGGTGACAGTACGCTTGAGAATGAATATACAAGAATTGTCATTACAATGGGGAGGGAGAATAGTATCTTGCCATCAAGTAATAGATGGTATTTAGAAACGCAAAATATTGGTCTAATAAATGTATCGGATTTTTCTGATGTGTTATCGTCGTTAGCATTTTTAATTCCATTTTATAAGCTTTTGGACGTGGAAGAAACTCAAGTGGCAAATTATTTATATCCTATAGAAATAGAAAAATAAGAAAGTTTCATTTACACTCTTATTTTTAATGTAAATGAAACTTTGGATACATGAACTGATGCTATGAAAATTTTTAGTGAAATAAAGTTATATATTCAGCATTGCCAACAAGTTGTTCAAGTCTCAGTTGATGAGAAATGTATTGGTTGTAGGATTTTATATAAAGAGTTAGTACTTGGTGAAGTTTTAAAATTATGGAGAGATTTTGTATTTATTGAAGATATTGTAGATGAAATGGATAAAGTGGCGGATGAACAAAATGGTAAATTATTCAGTGGTGTGCAGTATCTTTTAGGATGTTATGAAGAGATAGAAACAGCCATAAATAATGTAGATGGTTTGAATGAATTAATACAAGTAATTGGTATTGAGTCTGGGATTATGGTTATGTTGTTACCTTTTATATACGAACATAGTTAGGTTGCTTTAGGCGGTAGTAACAGTGAATATTAGTATGAGGAAGGAGAAGCGAAGAATGAATCAGGATTATATATGGGAAGCAGATTATGGTGATAGAAGTAAAACTATAGATGCGACAAAGAAATTATTGGAAACACAAAATATCGATTCTTTACAGTGTGTTTCGTATTTCGTGAATAACAATCCTTATTATTTAGAATTTTATGTAGTTGTAAGCTACAATGTTCCGAAAGATAATGATATAAAATATATGAAAACTTTGTTTGAGAATATTGGATTAAAATATAGAAACGATATTACAATGAATATGTTGTTTAGGGAAATGAAAAATAGAAGATTTAATTCTAAGGCTTTCGGTAATGCAGACTATGTAAATGCTGATGATCCTGTTTTATTTTTGTTCCAAGAACGCGGTGTTCTTCAAAAAATGGGATATCAAATGTATCCATTTACTAGAAGTAAGGAGATTTTTATAAGTCATTCAAGTGGCAATAAACCTAAAGTACGACAGTTGATACCCTATTTAAATGGGAATAATCATTCTGTGTGGTTTGATGAATATAGTATAAAAGTAGGTGAGTCATTGATGGATAAAATAAATGAAGGGATGTTACGGTCGGATACAATTATATTTTGGGTTACAAAAGAATTTATATCTTCAAATTATTGTATAAATGAGGTAGACATAGCTTTAGAAAATAACTTGAAGGTTATTAATTTGGTCGAAAATGATATTGAGGAATTACCCCAAAATATAAATGACTACAAATATATTAGGATATCAAATGATGAACCTATAGAGCATATTGCTAGAATAATTTTTGACATAATAGATTAATACTCAATAGAGTCTATGGAACTTGTTCTGTAAATGTAATTTTAAGATTCCCTATGCTAAATATTAACTTATTAAAGGATTTATTTTATGACAAGAGAAAAGAGTATATAAAATACAATGACTAAAATGATCGTTAATACTTGAAGACCGGAAGGCAAGTGGGGATGAACAGGTTAAATACCAGACGAGAGGCTAAGAGTTGACATTTGGGAGGAACAAAGGACATGTACGGATATTATAAACAACAACATAAAGTGTTTATTAGTTTCCATCATTATGATGATCAAAAATATAAGGATTATATAGATAATAATATTTGTAGTAATGTTATTTATAAATCTGTTACTTTAGGGGAATATTCTTCTGACAACAGTGAGGTATATATTAAACGATTGATTAGAGAAGAAATAGTAAGCGACTCATCTGTAGGGGTTGTGTTGGTAGCCACGAATACTAAAAATAGAAAACATGTTGATTGGGAAATATACGCGGGATTGAGAGTGAGTGTGAATGGAAGTTCTGGTTTTGTTGGAATTTTCCTTCCAACTATGAGAAAAGCTGATGGAGGCAAGTACTATTATGTAGATATGCCTGGAAGATTAGCAGATAATATTTGCTCAGGATACGCCGATTTTTATGATGGGGATTATGTAATTGATTATTTCGATTCTATAATAGAAAGAGATTTTAATAATAGAATTGAGAGAAGAAGTAAAATTAATAATTCAAGAATTCAAATGCAAAGAAATTTGTAGGGGGGAGAGGAAATTGAATATAATTGATATTGAATTAGAAGACTGGAGTATATTTGTACTTAAGTTTAATTGGATGGCTGCTGTTATTACGCTGATTTTAGTATGGGGAATTTCATTTTTGGTGAAGAAATGTTTTAGCTATACAAATCAGAAGTCTGTTACAGTTGATGAAGTTAATCTTGGTATAGGAAATAGTAGTGTTAAAATTTCATTTAACAAAAAAGCTCAAGAAATAGCCTATAAAATATGGGTAGAGTTAAGTACCAGAAAAATTGGATTGCGTTTCGATGAAGAGAATGATGTAATAAATGAAATATATGATTCGTGGTATAAGTTCTTTGGGATAACAAGGAAATTATTAAAAGATATTCCGGCGGATAAAATTCCGTATTCAGGTAATTTGATAGAACTTACAGAAAAAATTTTGAATATTGGTCTACGTCCACATTTAACAATGTGGCAGGCTAAGTATAGAAAGTGGTATGAAGAGGCGTTGGAAAATAAGAGCGGTTCGCCGCAGGAAATCCAAAAACAATATCCGGAATATATTAAGCTTATAGAAGATTTAAAAAGGACTAATGAAATAATGATAGAATATAAAGAAATAATGAAAAGAATAGCCTTTAATGGAAAGTGTAATGATGAGTACTAAAATTTTAGAGAAAATGGGTATTCATGGGGTGCGAGTGTGTATTCAGCTTTTCGTGAAAAAACAAGTCATGCTTTAAGATGAAAGATTATGATTAAAGAAGCGTAATTCAAGGAGGACAACAACTGCTTCATATTTTGATGTCACAGATCTTGAGAAAAATAGAATCCTAGAATTGATTACAGTTCATTCACAGGTTATAAGATAGATGTCATGAATTTTTACACTTATAGGAATGGCACCTGGATTGACAGTGTTGTAGAAAAGGTGTACCTGTTCCAAACAGGGCAGGATGGGATTATGTTTATCAAGATCGGAAGATACAATAGGCGCACAATCTGTAGTTATTTTCCAAAGGGGTGGTAAAACTATAAGTACAAAGACTTATACCGTTCTCTTACAGCCAAGAGCAATGCATCTTCACCTGTTAAATCCAAGATAAACAATAGCAATAACAAAATAATCCACTAAAATAATCCACACTCATACATAAACAACCAGGGGGAGAAAAATGTACAACTACTCAAACCTATGTGACTACGAATTTGAAATATTATGCAAAGACATAATGCAGAAGAAACTCGAAAAGCCGCTGCAGATATTTGCGAGAGGCAGGGATGGCGGCATAGACATAACGGATGATACGGTGAAAAAGAACGTTGTCATTCAGGTTAAGCACTACATAAAAAGCAAGTATGCAGATCTGCTTTCGAGCCTGAAGAAGGAAGTTGCCAAGGTGGTTGAACTTGCCCCAGACGAATATTATGTGTGTTGTGCGGTGGAACTTACCGCGGCAAATAAGACTGAGATTTATGGGCTATTCTCGGAGTATATGGAAGACTCTGGCAACATTTTGTCACTAAATGATATAGATGAATTCCTTCAGGACTCAGAGAACGAGGATATAGTTCGTAAACATTACAAGCTGTGGCTTGGGTCCACAGGGGTGCTGGGCGAGATTTATAACAGGGATGTTTTTATAGACTGCGAGACGCTGCTCTACGATATAGAGAATGAGCAGAAGGAATTTGTTGAGACGACAGCTTACAGGCAGTGTATAGACATACTTGAACAGGACAGGCTGCTCATGATATTGGGGATGCCGGGAACGGGCAAGACTCTGACGACCAAGATGCTGGCGCTTTACTATGCGGCGAGTGGTTACCGGATTGTATATACGACAAATGGGGATCTGCAGAGCATCAAGAAAGCACTGTCCACAGATAAAGATTCAAAAGAGATCATTTTGCTGGATGACTGTCTGGGGCAGTATTATTTCAGGATGAAAGATACCCAGGAAAATGAGCTCATGTCGCTGGTCAAATACATCTTAATGCACAAGAATAAAAAGCTCATAATGAATTCCAGGGTGACTATATTTCAACAGGCAAAAGAAACGTACATAGATCTGCACAGTTTTATTCAATCAGAGAAAATAAAGCTGCAATTTATAGATATGTCCATGATGACCGTCGAGGACAAGGGCAGGATCTTCAAGAATCATTTGTATTTCAGAAATATCCCATCGGACTATTATGCGCAGATAGTGAAAGATCATAATTACAGGAAAATAGTCAACCATAGAAATTACACTCCGCGTATCGTAGATTATGTGACAAGGGTGCAGAACTATAAGAGGGTTGGCAGCGGCGAATACTGTGATTTTATAATGCGTTGTCTGGATACTCCGATGGAGATCTGGAGCGATGAGTTTAACAACAGGCTGCAGCCGGAGGACAGGATTTTTCTGACCTCACTATTTTCACTTACAGATGTGAGCGTGGAGGAAGATGTTTTGCACAGGGTGTTCAATGCACGTATTGCTTCGCTTAGTTCCATAGACACGACAAAGAATGTGTGGTTTGGTGTTTTGACGAGGATGGAAGGAACGTTTGTGAAGATCATCGCGCACAATGGCGTCCGAGAGATAGGTGTGCTCAATCCATCTGTAAATGATTTCCTGAAACATCATCTGGATGGAAATGAGCTGGAAGTGAATGAGATAAAGAAAAAGTCCACGGAATACCGACAGATTGTTCGCGGATTTGGCCCTGATATGAAGGATGTTATGCTGGGCGGGAATGCGTTAAGTTATAACTATGGGGATGACAGAGAAAAATATGCTGTTATTCTGACGCACATATGTGAGCTTGGCATATGTAATGATGCGTATAGGGACATAGTTGGGGAATTCGTTCGTAAGCTGCCATTTTTTTATTATGAAAAGAAGATAAACACATTTACAATACTTCCGATGTTGTTTAGAGAGCCTATAGCGGGATATTATGATTCGTATGAGCTGCTTTCAGCCGAGACATTTGCCGGATTGCTCATGAAGATGGATTTTGATGATTTTTGTGTTTTACAGGATGGTTTGAATGAGAACAGGATCGATCTGCATTCGAAGGTGAATATAGATTTTTTCGTATCGCAGCTGGACAGGGCAATACGTGGCTACATAGATGAATGTGACCGTGAAGAATATTACATGGAATATGATATGTACGAGCTGTTCAACGACAACATGATATTCAATGGCGAATATCAGGAGGTTGATGTTGACAAGGTTGTTAAGATAGTTGCCGAGCGTGTACAGGAGGATATATACGAGGACATAATGGATAAGCTGTCTGTATTTCCACGGCGCATCTCTGATAAAATCGATATATCGTCCTATGATGTGTGGGTTGATTCAAGTGAGATTGACCAATACGTGGATGAAACTCTGGCTGATCCAGGGGAGCGGGATATCTATGATTATTATGATGATGTGGAATCGTATTCAGGCCGTCTGTCTGGAATGGACGAGCTGGATCTTATATTTGCGGAGTAGGGGGGATGTGGTTTTATGATAAATGAGGAAATTGGAAAAGAGATAAGAGTCTGCAGCGACTGTGGAACTGAGTTTGATGAAAACAGTGAAATGTGCCCTAAATGTGGTGGTGAGACATTTTTTGTAAGACAATCTAATAGTCAGGTTTCTCCAAAGGCTAAATATGTTACGTGGGATGGCCCCGCTGACTTTACAGATCGGCATAAGGATAAACAAAAGATTTGCGCTGCAAGTATTATAGGAATTATAATAGCTGGCTTGGCATTTTTGATTGCTTTAAATACTCTGATTCAAATGATGCAAAGTGGTACGACTTATTTCGCGGCAAGATGTGCATTAATTTTTTTAGGAGTATATTCTGGTGAGGTGGCAACGTCTACTATATGGGCAGCAGTTTGTTCTGTGGTAGGATTTGTGTATGGTGTGATATATAACTATATACGTAAACTTCGGGGAGACTATGGTGTTAATAAAAAAATGGCAGAATGGACAGCATTGATCGGTTTGACTGCTGGAATTATGTTGATGCTCATGGCATTGGCAGGAGATAACTGTAGCAGAGATGAAATAATACAATACGAGTTGTACAGGGGCGGACAGAAGTTGGAGCAGTGGTTTGGAGATTTTTAATAAAAAATCTATTACTTGAGTCACTCTCAGATGGTAGATAAAGTCCACGGTATGCGCCATGGACTTTGTCTATAGAATCACAGCCCTCCGTGAAGGAAGGTCGCTATTATTAGGAATATTGCAGAGATGGAGTTTATCGTTTGAATTCATTATCTATTTTACCAGACAGTGTAAGCAACGCAACTACGTTATTTCTAGCCTGGTGAAGTTCCTGTTCGGAGCAATTTATCCAATCAAATTTTTTATATTTATTGATGTAAGACTCATACGAAGTTGAATAATAACACGCTCCTCAAATGAAAGATGTATTCCCTTTTTATGAGAAGTTGTGGTAGAATGTAATTGGCTCATGGGCATGCTTCTTTGATTGTGTTTTTCTAGTCAACTAACATTCTATCAAAGAAATGCTTCATGAGCTATTTTATTTAGTTAGTGTCCAACTTCATTATACAATCGGCGATAAAAAAATAAACTTAAATATAATATTTATCTAGTTAAGCCTGAAGCAAGTATAAATTGCTTCAGGCTTTTTAGGGACAGAATGCAAAACTTAGGGTTTAGGTACCAAAGTAGAACTTTAAGTTCATGGTATCCTAGTCTGCCATGTTTTATAATGTCGGCATGGAGGTGAAAAAATAAATGAATATGCAGTTTATCGCTTTTTATAATCAAAATGAATTTGGAGATGTGTTATTAAACTATCGTAGAAAACAGAATATAACACAAGAGGAATTGGCTGAAATGTTAGATGTGAGCGTAAGAACTGTTTCAAAATGGGAACAGGGGAGAATACCATGCACGAAAAATGTAAATAAAGTGTTGAATCTTCCTGATTTTAAGGTCATATATGATAATTATTATAAGGAGAGAGCATAAATGAGTACTATAGAAATGTATAATTTTGGTGAGGTAAAGCAAATTACTTTGCAGTTGTTGAAGGATTATGAAGCGCATAATATTGATGAGATACTTACATATGTGAACAGTAAGATTGCACCAAGAGAAATATCAAAATCGCATATGTATACTTCTATAAGTCAATTATGTAATCATGGAATTCCGATTGATAAGGTTGATAGTGGCATATATTGTCTAAGGAAGGATGAAAGTAAAATTATCAAGGATGCCAAAAATTTTCTGACAGAACAGTTAAACGCTTGTATGGATTATTTGCAAAAAAATTTGAATTTTGACCTTAGTACTTCGGAATATTGTTATTTGAAGGAGCTAAACGAGAAATTAAAGAGTTTTAATGACGAAATTACCCAGTTTGGAGGTTGTTTGTATGATAAGGATAAAAGGGAATCCACAAAAAGTAGCAACGAGGGAAAAGATGCTGGATTATCTGAAAATAATGAACCGAGGAGAAAAATGTAAAACGTTCGGTTTTGTGACAGCTTAAAGAGCTGTCTAAAAAACTTTTGCATAAAGTCACAAATGGGCAGAATCCGAAAAATCGGCGCTGCCCATTTGTATTTATTTACATATTTTATATCGTTTTTTAGCGTTTACACAAAACTTGAGGAGGCCGCTTAGTGAGATCACACTATTTAGTGTATTTATATACAGCCTTTGCTGACATACCTGCTTTTAGCAACAGATTCTTGTATTTGGCAGCCCTCGTTTTGGCAATCGTCACTGTAGGTTTTGCGGCAATCTTAGAGAATGCATACTGGTCAACTTTGCTAAGGCGTTTTGAAGCGATCGAAATTGAACTAAGCTTCTGACAGCCATAGAATGTCTTTCTTCCGATGGTTGTTGCACCAGCTCCTATGCTGAGTGTTGTCAGCGATTTACAGTTGTAGAATGCTGCGCTGCCTATTGTCTTTATAGACTTGCCAATTACAACTTTCTTCAGGTATACATAATCTTTGAATGCATATGTTCCAATGCCTGTTACGTTGTATGTTACTACGCCAATCTTCACTGTACTGTTCACAGCAAGCGAGACAAACTTACGGTTTGTTTTGGTGTATGACGAACCAATCAGTGTAAGGGTTCCTGTTCCGTTTGTAGCTGCATTTGTTACTTTGTACTTCAATCCGTTAGCTGTATATGTAGCATTCTTAGGAAGAACTATATTGAATGCTTTCTTTACGGTTCCCTTATAGTTATTTATTCCGGTAATCGAGATAGTAGCCCTGCCCGGTTTCACGTTGTTGGCGTAAGTCACCTTATAATCTTTGCCAGAGGATAGGATCTTGGTTCCCGCTTTAACAACAAGCTTTGGCTGGGTTTTAGCCTTGCCAGAATATGTCACATTTACAATGCTGCCAACTGCAATCTTACTGGATGATTTTGTTATATCTATGGCAGCGATGGTAAAGGCTTTGGAAATAGAGCCTGTATATGTGTTTATTCCGGTAATTGTGATTGTTGCTTTGCCAGCATTTACATTATTTGCATAGCTTACAGTGTAATCCTTGCTGCAGACAAGGGTCGTAGTGCCAGCCTTGATCACCATATTAGCCTGAGTAAGAGCCTTGCCGGTATATGTTTTGGTTACGATACCAGATACGGTAATCTTGCTTGCAGCCTTTGAGATATCTATGATTTCAGGCGGTGTATCTGGTGTTTCAGAGCCGACATATTTATATGGTATATCGGCTGATTTCAGTGCTGTTTCTGCGTTAGTGTTTTGGTTACAGTATACAGTTATCTTTGAACAGCCATCAAATGCGAATTTTGTTATATTTGTCAGACCATCAGGTATAGTGATGCTTGTCAAGCTGTAGCAGTCGCGGAATGCTTGGTAGTCGATGCCTGTTATACTGTCGGGAAGAATGATGTCTGTCAAAGCCGAACAATATGAAAACTGACGCTTTACTATATTGGTTACACCTTCCTGGATAGAAACACTTTTCAAAGCCCAGCAGTCTTCAAATGCACAATCTCCAATGCTTGTAACGCTTCCAGGGATGGTTAAGGTTGGCAATTTATAGCAGCTGTTAAATGCAGATTTTCCGATATTGGTGACGCCATCCGAAATAACTAAATTTGTCAGATTTGTACACCTTTCAAATGCACTTGATCCAATGTTGGTAACAAGTGTAGGAATCGTTATAGTTGTCAGAGCATCACATCCGTAAAATGCATAGTCTTCAATACTGGTAATTCCCTCTGGAAAGGTTATGCCTTTTAAATTTACACATTCAGCAAACACAGATGGTCCCATGCTCTTTACACTGTTAGGAATCGTTATATTTTCTAATTTGCTGCAGGCCATAAATGCGTATTCACCAATACTGGTAACTCCATCTGGAACGGTAAAGTTTGTTAGGTTACTGCATCCACTCAGTAAGTTGTCTGCTATATCTGTTATTCCACTTGGAAGAATAAGTTCGGTCAAACTGCTGCACCCGTCAAATGCACCATTATCGATGTTGGTTACGCTGTCGGGGATTTTTATATTTGTTAAGCTGTTACATTCATAAAATGCATATTCTCCAATGTCTGTTACAGAATCAGGAATAGTTACATTTGCCAGATTGATACATTCCTTAAATACGGAATTGTCAATTTTGGTAATGCTTTTAGGAATTATTATATTTGTGAAGCTGTTGCAATTGGCAAATGCACTTTCACCTATGTTTGTGACATTATTTGGAAGTGTTATGTTTGCCAAGCTGCTACAATTGGCAAATGCACTTTCACCTATGCTGGTGATATTATTTGGAAGTATTATGCTCGTCAAACTGCTGCAATTCTCAAACGCAGAGAAATCTATATTGGTGACACTATCCGGAATAGTTACGCTTGTAAGACTAGTGCAGTTCGAAAAAGTACAGTTTGCAATATCAGTAACCCCGTCTGGAATAGCTATTTCAGTTAATTTGCTGCATCTGTCAAATGCATTGTTAGCTATGCTTGTTACATTATCTGGAATTTTAATATTTCTCAGATTTTCACAATTATAGAAAGCCATACAACCGATGCTGGTAACACCGTTAGGAATTGATATGCTTGTCAGATTAATACAGCCGGAAAATAAGTTGTTTTCTATAGCTGTTATATGATTGGGTAGCGTAACATTTTTCAGATTGCTACAGGTATTAAATGCACCATTTTCCAGATGTATAACACTATCAGGGATTGTTATGCCTGTCAGACTGTCACATCTCATAAATGCTTCAAATCCAATTTGATTTACTCCGTCGGGAATAGTTATGTTAGCTAAACTTTTACAATCTTTAAATGCCTCACCGCCAATACGGGTTATGTTGGCCGGTAGTGTTACATTTTGTAAGTTTGTACATCCGCTAAACATTTCATTTTCGACACTGGACAGGCTGTCAGGGATAGTTATGCTTGTCAGACGAATGCAGTCTTTGAATGAACCAGAGCCTAGGAAAGTTATTTTATTTGGAAGTGTTATATTTGTTAAACTGCTACAGCCAGCAAATGCATAGTCATTAATACTTGTTATACTATCGGTCATTTTTATATTAGATAAACCGCTGCAATTCTTGAATACATTACTGCTAATTGAAGTAACACTATCTGGGATAGTTACACTAACCAAGTCGCTGCGGTCACTAAAGGCACCGTGATAGTAACCTTTGTCATCTTCATAACCGAACAGATCTACAACTGGCATGCCGTTTATTTTACTTGGAATTACAACGTTCGTATCGGTACCCACATAGTTTACAATATAAACACACTTATGCTCATGGGAAAGGTCTTCATAATCCACCACATATTCGTAATCTCCATATGTTTCTATCTCCGAGTATGCTTTCACCTGAATTGGTATACAGAAAAGTACTGCCGTCACAAGAAACAGTACATAATTAAGAAAGTTCATATTTATTCTCATATAAATTCCCCCTGTTCAATGAATCTTTTGAAATCTCTCGTTTTCATAGAATGGCGTATGATAAAGGCCAACTCACCTCCCTCAGCTTTGAATTTGTATATTTTCAGTCATTCTATCACTTATGAAAATAATAACACATGGGGAGCTTTCTGTATAATTCAAAATGTAGACGTTGAAAAATAAAAATACCTCAGAGTACAATAAGACTACTGACTGGCAGGTTAGTAAAAATCTTATTGAACAGAGAGGTATCTACAATGAAGCCTAACACACAGAATAAAAAAATAGAAGCAATAACAGAAAAAACTTTGGTAATCGGAATTGATGTAGGAAGTGAAACACACTATGCAAGTTAGGACCTCCGGAGACAGAGCTGATCTTGGTGGATATAGGAGGTTAGCTGCCATAGAGGGATGGGTGTACACAAGGCCAGTAAAGCGGAAATCAAAGATGTTTTATTTCGTATACCTATAAAACACTATTTCAGTACCGGATACATCGAAATGCTCATAGCTTCGGCTTATTCACTGAGATATATAAGGTTGAAAAAGGCTGTAATTTCAACAAAAAAGACTTGATTATATGAGGAGCGTGATTTATATGCACCACAAATTAGATATTCACCCAATACCGGAAGAAATGCTCTATGTCAATGCCCCTTCATTGGGGAATATTCTTGTGCGGTGTAACACCGCCAATCCGGCAGACGGGAAACCGTCTGTCCGGACGAGCGGGAACCGCTTAATGTATGAGTTTACTCATACAATGATATATCCAGGCCATACACCTCTCGCATGGAACTGTCATGTTCAGCATCAATGAAAGACAGAAATCATTGTTCTTATCATCCATGTGTTCCGGGATTTCTGTAAGAAGATAATTAAAGTATTCATACAGTCTGAGCTTGTTTGCTTTTGATGGAGAATAATATATATCCCCCACAACCACATAAGAGGTAGATTATAGAATTAATCCCGCTTAAAAATATCTCTTGTATAAACTTTATCATTTACATCATCGAGACATGAATCATATCTATTGGCAATGATAGCATGACTTTTTTTCTTGAACTCCTTAAGGTCATTTACAACCTCTGAACCGAAGAATGTCTCTCCATTTTTTAGTGTTGGTTCATAGATTATGACCTTTGCACCCTTTGCTTTGATTCTTTTTATGACGCCTTGGACGGATGACTGGCGGAAGTTATCTGAGTTGCTCTTCATTGTCAGACGATATACACCTATTACACATTCTTTCTCCTGTTCAGGGGAAAAATCACTGCGATCATAGTAATCATAGTAACCGGCCATGTTAAGAACCCGGTCTGCGATAAAGTCTTTTCTAGTTCTGTTGCATTCTACTATTGCAGATATTATATTCTGAGGAACGTCGTTGAAGTTTGCCAGGAGCTGCTTGGTGTCTTTCGGCAGGCAGTATCCGCCATAACCGAAGCTTGGATTGTTGTAGTGGCTGCCGATACGAGGATCGAGACATACTCCATCGATGATCTCCTTGGTATTAAGTCCTTTTGTTTCTGCATATGTATCAAGCTCGTTGAAATATGACACACGGAGAGCAAGATAGGTATTTGCGAAGAGCTTTACTGCCTCGGCCTCTGTGAATCCCATGAACAGAGTATCTATATTTTCTTTTATGGCACCCTGTTGAAGTAATGCAGCGAATGTATGCGCCTTGTCAGTAGATTCTTCATCGCATGACACGATAATTCGTGATGGATAGAGATTGTCATACAAGGCCTTTGACTCACGGAGAAATTCCGGACTGAATATTATGTTATGTGTATTGTATTTTCCCCTGACGGATGCAGTGTAGCCGACAGGAATAGTTGATTTGATAACCATAGTAGCATCTGGATTGACCTTAAGCACAAGCTCAATTACGGCCTCTACTGCTGAGCAATCGAAGAAGTTTTTCTTACTGTCATAATTGGTAGGTGCAGCGATTACTACGAAATCAGCATTCTTGTATGCTTCCTCACCATCTAACGTTGCGGTGAGGTCAAGATTCTTCTCCGCAAGATACATTTCGATGTAGTCATCCTGAATAGGAGATTTCTTATTATTTATGAGTTCAACTTTTTCTGGAATGATGTCAACTGCAGTCACGTGATTGTGCTGTGCAAGAAGGATTGCTATTGACAGTCCTACATATCCGGTTCCTGCTACTGCTATATTATAATTTTTGTTGAGTACAGCTGCATTTGCTGTCTTTTTCTCTTCTTCGAATAGGTCAACTACTTCGAAGTCTAAGGCTTCAGCAGGTGCCTGTGAGAGATTCTTGTCTTTTCTCTTTGTTGTGATGGTATCTACCATCTTTGTTGTGGATAGTTTCTTCATACGTAGAATCCTCTCTTTTAGCTGATGGGTGTTAGGCCACGGTTGATATATTACTAGTCTGCAATTCTGAATGACGATTGCTGCGTTAATAACATGATGCCATCCAGAATACTGATGTTTATGGCGACAAGATAGCACTTGGGGGGAGGGATTGTCAATGGGGAGGAAGATAGAGATTTTCGTTTGTAGTGGTTTCAAAGTATGCTATCATTGAGATAGTATATTTTGAAACCTTTTTTAATTTTATAGGAAAGTTTGTTCTATAAGAGGAGAAGACATGTTAGATATTATTGTGGTAGAAGATAATAAAGAGATTGGCAAGCTGCTTTTTGATTTCTTACAGAAAGAACACTATACAGTCAGTGTTGTCGATACGGGAGAAAAGGCGATTGCGGTATTTGAACGATATGGAGCCAAATTAGTGATTCTTGACCTGATGCTTCCAGGCATAGATGGATTTGCTGTATGTTCCAGAATCCGTGAGAGCTCCAATGCGCATATTCTGATTGCAAGTGCCAGAACACAGAAAGAGGATAAGTTAAAGGGACTGAATCTTGGAGCGGATGATTATATAGATAAGCCATATGATGTAGATATTTTATTGGCGAAGATCAATGGTATATTCAAACGAAAGTATGCACAGGAAGAGATGATTCGTGGTGATATTAAGTTAAATACTGTTATGCAGACGGTTTATCTTGCGATCGGGACAGAACCGGAGCGGAGCTGGCAGCCGATCGAGACGACAGCAAAGGAATTTGAACTGCTGAAATTATTGATGGAGAATACGGGAGTGACGTTGAAGAAAGAGTATCTGTTTCATACCATATGGGGAAGTGACAGTGAATCGGAAATGCAGACATTGACGGTGCATATCAAATGGCTCAGGCACAAGATTGAGAAAGATCCAAAACATCCGGTACATATTATTACGGAATGGGGAACGGGGTATCGTTTTGAGTAGATATAGAAGATTTGCAGCAGGTATTTTGTTATTGGAATTATGCCTGATCGGAATATGTAATTTTGTCATAACCGGGTACGACTCCCACCGGGCACAGAAAGAATATCTCGTGGATGTCTCACGGGCAGCCCAGGACATGAGGGAAGGGACTTTGGCGAAAGATCTGGACATGGGGAAATATAACAGCCTTTTGTCGGTTAAGATATTTGATCCGGATGAAGTGTGTAATGAAGAATACCGGATAGAAGACATTGATGGTACATGGTATCGGTTCTGTTACAGGGAGAATTCAGGCAGCCACACGGTAATGATGATGAATGGAATTTTGATGGTTATGTGGCTGATATCTGCAGTTGTCCTGTATATGATGGAAAAGAAAGTCATTGCTCCATTTAATGCAATGGAATATCTGACCACAGAACTAGCAAGGGGCAATCTGTCGGTCCCGGTAAAAGCAGAAAAAAGCAAGTTTTTTGGACGTTTTCTGTGGGGAATGGATATGTTGCGTGAGAAACTGGAATCAGATAAGCTCCGTGAACTGGAACTAGAAAAGGAGAAAAAAACATTAGTATTATCTCTGTCACATGATATCCGGACACCGTTGTCTGCAATTGATCTGTATACAAAGGCACTTGCCACCAATTTGTATGACAAAGAGGAAGAACGGCAACAGGCCATTGCAGGAATCCGAAGGAATGCAGACGAGATCAATCGTTATGTAGAACAGATCGTACAGGCGGCAAGGGAAGATTTTCTGCAAATGGAAGTGCATAATGGAGAAATCTATCTTTCAAAGGTGATACACATGCTTGTCCATTACTATGCAGAGAAGTTGGAACAGCTTCATACAAGTTTTATAGTGGAAGAGGTGCCGGGATGTCTGGTATATGGGGATGAAGACCGTATGATTGAGGCAGGACAGAATATACTGGAAAATGCAATTAAGTACGGAGATGGGAGAAGCATACGAATATCATTTTCAGAGGAAGAGGATCATGTGCTTGTGTCAATTACGAATACCGGACACATATTGCCACAGGAAGAGATGGCACATGTTTTTGATTCGTTTTATCGGGGAAGTAACAGTGAACATGTCCGGGGAAGCGGATTAGGATTGTATATCTGTAAGGAGCTTCTTCACAAGATGGATGGCGAGATCTATGCCGGGACAGCGAAGGATAATGAATTTACGGTTACGATGGTTTTGCGAAAGATATAGTGAGATTGTATCATTAGATCGGGTGGGAGTGATCCTGCCCGGTCTACTTGCTTTATAGGCAGTAGATGATTTAAGGATTATTTAATAATTCTTCTGTTATGCTGGATACAAGAAAACAGGAAGGGAGTTATGTATATGTATCTCAACATATTGAAAAGAGATCTGAAGAGGAATCGTACCATGAATATAATTCTGCTGCTTTTTGTAATTTTGGCTGCAATGTTTGTGGCAAGTGGATTGAATAATGTAGTAACTATATTAAATGGAACTGATTATTTTTTTGAAAAAGCGGGACTGCTGGATTATATGATATTTACCCAGTCGGGAGATGGAGGCGTCGGGGAACTTCTGGAGAATTCAACATCCGTTTCAAATTTCCGGGAGGAACATTGCATCTGGGGTTCCAATGATGATGTGACAGTAAATGGAAAGAAGCTTAGTACCAAGAATAATACATTGGTATTGCAGTCGTTAGAAAAAGATCAGCTGCATTTTTTTCTGCCGGACAATGAGCAGCTTACACAGGTAAAGCAGGGGGAAATCTATATCACAAGTGGTATGCTTGCTAAGAATCATGCAAAGGTGGGAGATGCGCTCCGCATTCAGGTGCAGGATGTGGATATGACGTTCCGGATTGCCGGAGAGATCAAGGACGCTTTGCTTGGCTCAGAAATGATGGGAAATACCCGGTTGGTCATGAATAGTGAGGATTATCAGGTATTTGCAAGGAGTGAGAAGGTAAAGCCGTATGAAGGACGGATCTTTCATGTTGCAACGGACGATACGAAAGCACTTGCTTCAGAGCTGACCCGGGCATCAAATATTTTGTTTAGTTCAGATCGCTCCACGATCAAGATGGCGTATGTAATGGATATGATTGTGGCAATGGTCGTGTTAGTGCTTAGCATCTGTTTGATTATTGTGTCGTTTGTGATCTTAAGATTTGTGATCGCATTTACCATACAAGGGGAATACCGTGAGATTGGAGTTATGAAAGCTATTGGAATTAAGAATAGCCGGATTCGCAGACTTTATATAGTCAAATATTGCGCAATGGCTTTCGTGGGAGGAGTGACCGGTTTTGCCCTGAGTATTCCGTTTGGCAACATGTTGATTGCGTCCGTATCTGCCAAAATGGTTCTTGGAAATGACAATGGTCATGGAATCAATGCGATCGGTACAGTACTGGTTATAGTGTTAATGGTATGGGTTGCATATCTGTGTACAGGCAATGTAAAGAAACTAACACCGGTTGATGCAATACGGAGTGGTCAGACCGGAGAGCGATACCGGAAGAAATCCGGGTACCGCCTGGGACGTTCCCATGTGCAGGCATCATTTTATATGGCAGTAAATGATGGCTGAGTGCACCGAAACGGTATCTGACCATATGGCTGGCCTTTTTCCTGTGTTCCGTTATTATGTTGGGGATGGTGCTGGTATCCTCCACAATGAAGAGTAAGAATCTGATCACCTGTTTTGGAAAGGAATCAGACATCTATATACCGGATGCCAAACTGATCAAAATGATTGTTATGAAGGAGGATGGGAAAAAGCAGTTAAAAGAGAATTACCGGTCAATAGAAAAGGATCTGGAAGAGATGGGAATGCCGGGCAAAGTCAGTATGGAAATCTGGTACCAATATTCCTGTGAGGCGGACGGAGAGGCCTATTCGGTTATTTTCCAGCAAAATACGGAGACAAAAGCATCCGAGTATAGCTATACAGATGGAACTGCGCCTCTAAATGCAAATGAGATTGCGATCACGCCTGCCATTGGCGAACAATTAGGAATAGGAATTGGTGATACGATTACAATTGATTTTGGGGCAGAAAAAAGAAAGTGTATGGTAACGGCGATGTTTCAGTCGATGAACCAGCTTGGCAAAGTCGCAAGACTGCATGAGGATGCACCTACATCGATGGTATATGCCAATGCAATGATGGCATATCAGATTGATTTTGCCGACAATCCGGATGACAAGGAGATTACAAAGCGGATACAGAAGATCAAACAGATGTATGATATTGATGGGGTCTATGATGCGGCTGGATACTGCGTGGATTGTATGGGAGTTGCGGATGTTATGGATTCTGTGATCCTGCTGCTTCTGGTCATAACAGGGATTGTAGTGATTCTTGTAACAGTGTTGATGGAACGTTCTTTTCTGTCAACGGAGATTAGTCAGATCGCGCTTTTGAAGGCGATTGGATTTACAAATGGTGCTATATGGAAATGGCAGGTGTGCCGGTTCCTTCTGGTAGCGATAGTGGCGGAGCTGTGTGCTGTGGCGTTTGCGGTACCCGTTACAAAATTGTGGTGTGATCCGATCTGGGCGATGATGGGGGCGACAGAAGTGCGGTACTGTTTTGATCCGATAAAGATGCTGCTGATCTATCCGGGCATTATTCTGGGAGCAACGCTGCTCACGATTGGAATCACTGCATGGAGAGTATACGCGATCCGTGGAACAGACTTGGCAAATGTAGAATAGAACAAGATGATAGCATAGAGAATGCTTGATGGGAAAAGATGGGAAAGGATGGGAAGACAGATGGGAAATATATTAGAAGTAAAGGATCTGTGTAAGACCTATGTGATTGATAAACGACAGAATAATGTATTGCGTAATGTGAGCTTCAATGTAGAAGAGGGGGATATGGTTGCTATTATGGGACCGTCCGGTTCCGGAAAATCCACATTGTTGTATTCTGTGTCAGGTATGGATCTTGCAACAAGTGGATCGGTTTTATTTGATGGTCAGGATATAATGAAACTGGATAAGAACACATTGGCAAAGAAGCGGTTGGATGATATGGGATTTATCTTTCAGCAAATGTACATGATGAAGAACCTGACGATTCTTGATAATATTCTGCTTCCGGCGGTAGAGAGTAAGAAGTCGAGAGATAGTCGGGCGGAGAAGGTATCCCGTGCGGAGGCACTGATGCGTAAATTATCTATTATTGAGGTGGCGGATCATGACATTAATGAAGTATCCGGAGGACAGTTGCAGCGTGCCTGTATCTGCCGGAGCATGATCAATCATCCGAAGCTGTTGTTTGCAGATGAGCCGACAGGTGCGCTTAATCGGGCATCCTCCACGGAAGTGATGAATGAGCTGGTTCGGTTAAATGATGAGGGAACTACAATCATGATGGTGACACATGATGCAAAGGTGGCATCGCGCTGCAAGCGGGTGTTCTATATTTTAGATGGAACAATTAAAGGAGAATATACCGCACCGGCAGATGAGAGTCTGTCAGATATGGATCGGGAGCGGAGACTGAATAACTGGCTGTTAGATTTTGGCTGGTAGACTGGTAGAATGGATGCTTGTTATATACTTTGAGAGGAAAGACTTGCCAGGGGAGATCTGAGGGGGCGGGTGTAGATGAACATTCTGCGAACATTTGCACGGCACGCCTTAACGCTGGAGAATATATTATAGCCATAGTGTATAAGAAAGGATCGTACCCCTCTGCATTTTCCATTTTATATATCCCCCATATATGATAAGATACATGTATATGTGCATTACAAAAGCATTTGGGAGGTACACATCATGAAGGGAATTATCCTTGCGGGAGGCTCTGGTTCAAGGCTTTACCCGCTTACAAAGGTTACAAGTAAACAGCTGCTGCCCATATATGACAAGCCCATGATCTATTATCCGATGTCGGTTCTTATGAATGCGGGCATAAGGGATATTTTGATCATATCGACACCGGCGGATACGCCTAGATTTGAAAGGCTTTTAGGGGACGGACATCAGTTCGGACTCAATCTGACATATAAAGTCCAGCAGTCGCCGGATGGATTGGCTCAGGCATTTATCATTGGCGAGGATTTTATCGGCGATGACACGGTGGCGATGGTTCTTGGGGACAACATTTTCTCTGGGCATGGGTTTAATGAAAAATTGAAAGCTGCTGTGGAAAATGCTGAAGGTGGCAAGGGCGCTACTATATTTGGATATTATGTGGATGATCCGGAGCGTTTTGGTATAGTTGAATTTGATAAGGATGGAAGAGTTGTTTCCATAGAGGAAAAACCGGAGAAACCCAAGAGCAACTATTGCGTCACGGGGTTGTATTTTTATGACAACAGGGCTGTTGAATATGCCAAGGCGTTAACGCCTAGTGCGAGAGGTGAGCTAGAGATCACAGATCTGAACAGGCGTTATCTTGATGCCGGTGAGCTGAACGTGGAGCTGCTTGGACAGGGATTTACATGGCTTGATACGGGAACTCATGAGAGCCTGGTTGACGCGACCAATTTTGTCAAGACAGTTGAGCAGCACCAGCACAGAAAGATAGGCTGTCTGGAGGAGATTGCATACCTTAATGGATGGATAAGCCGCGAGGAGGTTATGGCGGTTTATGAGACGATGAAACAAAATCAGTATGGACAATACTTGAAGGACGTACTTGATGGCAAATATCAGGAGCATCTTTATTAAAATTGGGGGACGGAGGGGACAGGTACCTCCGTCCCCGGGATCAGGGTGAGAACAGGAGAAGTGAGATATGACGATCATAGTTACCGGCGGTGCCGGTTTTATAGGAAGTAATTTTATTTTTTATATGTTAAAGAAACATCCTGAGTACAGGATCATTTGTCTGGACAAGCTGACATATGCGGGGAATTTGTCGACTTTGCAGCCGGTTATGGACAGAGAGAATTTTAGATTTGCGAAGATGGATATTTGCGACAGGGACGGTGTATATCGGTTGTTTGAGGAAGAACATCCGGATATGGTGGTGAATTTTGCCGCCGAGAGCCATGTGGACAGGTCCATAGAGAATCCTGAAGTGTTCCTGCAGACCAATATCATAGGAACGGCAACGCTTATGGATGCATGCCGCAAATACGGAATACAGAGGTACCACCAGGTCTCCACGGATGAGGTGTACGGAGACCTGCCACTTGACAGACCGGATCTGTTCTTTACGGAGGAGACGCCTATTCATACGAGTTCACCGTACAGCAGTTCAAAGGCTGGGGCAGATCTGCTGGTGCAGGCATATCATAGGACATATGGACTCCCTGTGACTATAAGTAGATGCTCAAATAACTATGGACCGTATCATTTTCCAGAGAAATTGATACCGCTCATGATTGCAAATGCCTTGGCTGACAAGCCTCTTCCCGTATATGGTGAGGGATTGAATGTCCGTGATTGGCTGTATGTGGAGGATCATTGCAAGGCTATTGACCTTATTTTGCACAAAGGCCGCGTGGGAGAGGTCTACAATGTGGGCGGACACAATGAGAAGAGAAATATTGACATTGTAAAACTCATTTGCAGGGAGCTCGGCAAGCCAGAGAGCTTGATAACTTATGTGACGGATCGCAAGGGGCATGACATGAGATACGCCATTGATCCAACCAAGATACATAGTGAACTTGGCTGGCTGCCGGAGACTAAGTTTGAGGACGGAATAAAGAAGACGATAAAGTGGTATCTGGAGAACCGTGAGTGGTGGGAGACTATCATCAGCGGCGAGTATCAGAACTATTACGAGAAGATGTATGGGAATCGCTAGTATGGATAGAGTAAAAAAGGTCTTAGTGACAGGTGTGTGTGGCCAGCTCGGGCATGATGTGGCAAATGAGCTTTTGCGCCGGGGATATGATGTCATAGGGTCCGATATAAAATCAGAAAAAGAGTTTGCAGCGACAGATTGCATGACACGGAATAGATGCAAAAGTGAGGTTTGTGGTTCGTTTCGGTATGTGACTTTCGACATATGCAGTTCCGATGATACTAGGAGAGAACTTTTGGCGACCGGACCAGATGCTGTGGTTCACTGCGCTGCATGGACGGCTGTTGATGCTGCGGAGGATGTTTCGGTGCATGACAAAGTGTATTCAATAAATGCATTTGCGACAAAGAATATAGCTGAGATCTGCAAGGAACTGTCGTGTAAGATGGTGTACATAAGCACGGATTATGTGTTCGGTGGACAGGGGGATATTCCATTGGTACCGGACTGTCAGGATTTTAATCCTCTGAATGTGTACGGAAAGTCTAAGCTGGCTGGAGAACAGGCAGTATCAGGACTTCTTGATAAGTTTTTTATAGTGAGAATTGCCTGGGTATTTGGCTTGCATGGTGGGAATTTTGTAAAGACCATGCTCCGCCTCGGAAGGACTCACGATGAGATACGAGTGGTGAATGATCAGATCGGCACGCCTACTTATACATTTGATCTGGCAAGGCTGCTGGTTGATATGCTTGAAACGGACAAGTATGGATATTATCATGCCACAAACGAGGGCGGTTATATAAGCTGGTATGATTTTGCACGCGAGATATTCAGGCAGGCTGGGTATTCTACTAAGGTTATACCTGTCAGCACGGCTGAATATGGACAGTCCAAGGCAGCCAGACCGTATAACAGCAGGCTGGACAGGAGCAAATTGACACAAAACGGATTTGTACCTTTGCCGGATTGGCGGGATGCGCTGGCGAGGTATTTGGAGGAAGTTGAGAGGATATAAGTAAAATGGGACAGATAGATATAGAGAAGAATGTTGGAGGAATAGAGGGGCTGTGTGTGATAACTCCGACAGTTCACGGAGATAGCAGAGGATATTTTGTCGAGACATATAATGAGCGTGATCTGGCAGAGCATGGAATAAATGTAAACTTTGTGCAGGACAATCAGTCGATGTCTGTAAAAGGGGTACTTCGGGGGTTGCATTTTCAGATAGATCATCCACAGTGCAAGCTTGTGCGTACCATTCGCGGAGTGGTGTTTGATGTGGTAGTAGATCTGCGCACTGACTCTGCGACATACGGCAAATGGCATGGAGAGATATTGTCAGCCGAGAACAAAAAGCAATTTCTTATACCAGCGGGATTTGCCCATGGATTTCTAGTCCTCTCCGATGAGGCTGAATTCTGTTACAAGGTGAATGACTTCTGGCACCCGAATGACGAGGGTGGCATAGCGTGGAATGACCCGGGAATCGGGATCGTATGGCCGGAGGTATGCGGCGAATATAGAGGAGGTGCTTCGGCTGAGGGATATACGCTGAAGGATGGAACCCCGCTGGTGCTGTCGGAGAAGGATCAGAGGTGGGGGAGGCTGTAGGCGGCTACTGTTACTGATAGCAGTAGCATGTAGGCTGATAAATGCATTCCCTGCCAAAGATAACCTTGAATTACTACACCCATTTTTATATAATTGAAATAGTATTGGTTACTTAAAACAGCAGGGAGGAATGTAATATGAGGTTGGTTACAAGATCAGATTTTGATGGACTTGCATGCGGAGCGCTTTTGAAAGAGGCGGGTATAATAGATCACTGGAAATTTGCACATCCAAAGGACCTTCAGGACGGATTGGTGGAGATCACGGAGGATGACTGTCTTGCGAATGTGCCATTTGTTGAGGGCTGCGGACTTTGGTTCGATCACCACTCAAGTGAGCATGAGAGACTGGCACTTGAGGGCAAATACAAGGGCGAGAGCCGTATCACACCGTCATGTGCGAGAATAATCTATGAATATTACGGTGGAAGAGAGAGATTTCCACAGTTTGACGATTTGATGGAGGCTGTTGATAAGGTGGATTCTGGAAATCTTACGATAGACGAGGTGCAGAATCCGAAGGGATGGATCCTCATAGGCTTCCTCATGGATCCGAGAACGGGACTTGGAAGATTCAGAAACTTTACAATTTCTAATTATCAGCTTATGGAGAAGCTTATAGATGCCTGCAGGACCATGACTACGGATGAGATCCTTGCCATGCCTGATATTCAGGAGAGAATCGTGCTATACAATGAGCAGACGGAGAAGTTTAAGGAGATGGTTAAGGCACACACCATAGTGGATGGTAACCTTATAATAAGCGATCTTCGAGGCGTTGATCCTATCTACACAGGCAATCGTTTTATGATCTATAGCATGTATCCTGAGCAGAATGTGTCAGCTTGGATAGTCAGTGGTCGTGGTGGACAGGGCTGTTCAGCCGCATGCGGATACAGCATTCTCAACCGTACAGCGACAATGGATGTTGGCAGTCTTATGCTTAAGTATGGCGGTGGTGGTCACAAGAAGGTCGGCACATGTCAGTTCAAGAACGAGGAGATGGACACTAAGCTTCCACAGATGCTTGATGAACTGAAGGCTCAGGCCAACGCGTAAGTGCGAGATTAATACAATCAAATAGATATCACCGTAAACAGGCGGTGTTCTGGTTGGATTCAACTGGAACACCGCCTGTTTGTATGTCCAGCCGTGGGGACGGGAGTGAAGGCTGCGTGACAGAAAAATGCCGTTCCCGATAAAAAGGGAGCGGCATTTGTGCGTAATTAAGTTAGTTAAGTATTACCTCAAGTTTTATTGGATTGTGATCTGAGTTTTGAAAATCCAGATTAACTGTTTCAATAGACTTGATAGAAATGTTTGATGAAACAATAAAACCGTCAATTACATAAAACTGAAATTTATCATCTGCGTCATCATAAGACTTGTCCAGGGAACGGCATGTAGGAACTGACGAATCAGTTATACATGTAAAATCATTTCCAAATTCTGAAATATCGATGAGACTAGGAGCCCACAGTTCATCGGATTGCTGGGGATAGGCTGATATGTCGGTATTTGAAAATGTCTGGTTGAAGTCGCCCCCGGCTATCACGTAATTGCCTTTATCGGTTTCAGCTTGCAGTATGTCCGCAAGCATTTTCGTCTGAGCAGCTTTGCCCTCACCAGAATCATAGGCTTCAAGGTGTAGATTTACAATGACAAGCTCTTTATCCGTACCATCAATAGGAACTTTGGATACAATCAGACAGCGTTTCAGATTGCACAGCCTGATAGGATAAGAAAATGGGCAAGGAAGCTTGGTTCTGCAAGCGGTCGATACCGGATAAGTGCTGAGGGTCATTATACCGGAAGCAACCTGCCCGATGGGCGGAATTGGGTATGGCACCATGAGCGTTTTGTAGTTGTAAGCGTAAGAACTGTTGTATGAGGGCAGTTCATCTCTGATTATGGATGCTTCGTTTATTTTGTGACTACGGGAGGATTTCTCATCGACTTCCTGAAGCAGGATAATATCAGGCGATAAACTGTTCAATTCTTCTGTGATGGCAGACATGTTGGTTAGCACCTGTTCTTTGGTGGATGTGTATACACTATCACCGCCATCCATGAAAAAGTCAGCATTTGCTCCGAGGGAACCGTAGCCGATGTTCCATGTAACAACGGAAATGTTATCGCCGATTGATAATTCCTTCTGCTGGGAGAGCTTGTTTGTATCAGTGGGAAATGAATCATCCTGAGTAGCTTGCTGGTCGTTGTAAGTTACCGTCAGATCCTCAGAGTCTTGAGGTTTGTATTCGGTTACAGTGAGTACGCCGACAAAGATAGCAGCAATAAAAATGATAATTCCAAGAGCAGCACCTACTATCTTAAGAATTTTGATCACTGGCTTAGCGTTAGATTTTTTTACGGATTTCAAATAACAGGTCCTCTCTTATCAAATAATAAGCACACAATATCGAGATATTGTGCACTAAACAAAATTATAGCAGACATGTCTTATTCAAACAACGAAAAATATTTTTTACAATAACGTAAATGGGGACGGAGGGGACTGAGGTGCCTGTCCCCTCCGTCCTCCCTGTCCTCATGAAATTATTGGTAATGCATTCTATTTCCGTATGTTTAATTACAGAGAAATATGTTATGATGCATAGGATAATAAGTCGATGAGGGGAAAATATGTTTGATTATATAATTAAAGATGTTATGGAAGTGGTGGGATACCTGCCCATAGGAATTCTGTGCGGAATCCTTGCGGTTGCTATATATCTCGTGTGCGTGTGGCATGCTGGGAGAAAAAGACATTTGGATATTCATTTGTCGGATGGCAGCAGTGAAATAGATGATAATGATGTTCCGGCTGTGACCTCAGCGGTAACTCACATATGGAATTCTATGGTGTGGTTTCTGCTCGGAGTGTATCTTGCAGTTATGTTTGTGACGGTCTTTCTGTCTAGAGAGCCGGGGTCTAGGCAGGGGATAGACATGACATTGTTCGGAACCTGGGGCGAGACACCGCAGGCGCATGCATTTGTCATAGAGAATATACTGTTGTTTGTCCCGTTTGGAATATTGTATCCGCTGGCGGTTTCGACGACGGACAGAAAGCCGGATCTCAGGAAGAAAATAGGCTGGGATAAATTCACAGTGCTGTGGGGATTCCTCATAAGCGTTGGGATAGAGACAGTGCAGCTTATAACGGAGCGCGGATATTGCCAGCTGGATGATGTGGTGATGAACACGCTGGGAGCACTGGTGGGGTATGTGGTATTTGCCTCTTTGAAATTTTGGACAGGCTTAGTCTTTGAAAAGCAGACGTGATGAAGAAAGCTACGAAGGAAATTATATAGTTGCAAAACTAAAAAATCCATATTTTGTAAAATTAAGATTGGATATTAAATAGAAGAAAAGAAATAAATTTGAGAAATAAGAAGGAGGAACACACATGCCGTGCACAACAATTTTAGTGGGTAAGGCCGCCTCATATGACGGTTCAACGATAATAGCGAGAAATGATGATTCGGGGGCTGGCTCATACACTCCGAAGAAGTATGCTGTGGTGCATCCTGAGGAGCAGCCGCGCATTTACAAGTCTGTTATTTCCCATGTGGAGATAGAGCTTCCGGACGATCCGATGAGATACACCTGTGTGCCGAACGCTCTAAGCGGTGAGGGAATCTGGGCGGCCAGCGGAGTAAATGCAGCAAATGTGGCGATGACTGCAACTGAGACTATAACCTCGAATCCGAGGGTGCTCGGGGCGGACCCACTTGTGTGTTATGAGCCAGCAGACGGAGATAAGCCCGAGAAGGTTGGTGGAATAGGTGAGGAGGACATCGTGTCCATCACTCTTCCATATATAAAAAGTGCCAGAGAGGGTGTAATTCGCCTTGGAAGTCTGCTTGAACAGTACGGAACTTATGAGATGAATGGAATAGCATTTCAGGACGTGGATGAGATCTGGTGGCTTGAGACCATCGGCGGACATCACTGGATTGCGAGAAAGGTTCCAGATGACGTATATGTTGTCATGCCAAACCAGTTCGGCATGGATGAATTTGACCTGGCAGATGCATTTGGGGCACAGAACGAATTTATGTGTTCAGCGGATCTTCCGGAATTTATAGAGAAACATCATCTGAATGTGGAGAATATGGAGTGCGTGATGCTGCGGAATATATCACAGACCGGAGAGCTACAGGATAAAGATGAGAACGATGATTGTGGACAAGAAGTCGACGACACCAACAATGAGACCGATTCGTCGGATGGCACATATACAAGTATAATATGCCCGAGGGATATATTTGGCAGTCATGACGATGCGGACCATGTGTATAATACGCCGAGAGCGTGGTTCATGGAGAGGACACTTAATCCGAATTCCGCTGTCTGGGATGGTCCGGACGCAGACTTTACTCCGGTGTCGGACGATATTCCGTGGTGTATGATACCAGAGAAGAAGATAACCATGGAGGACGTGAAGTATGTCCTGTCCTCACATTATCAGGGCACTCCGTATGATCCATATGGAAATTACGGCGACAAAAGCCTTCGAGGTGCATACAGGTCAATCGGAGTGAACAGAACGGATTTTATGTCGGCGATCCAGATCAGGCCGTATGCAGGTGAGGACAGCAGTGCCATTCAGTGGCTGGCATTTGCATCAAATGCATTCAATGTCATGGTGCCATTTTACACAAATGTTGACGAGGTTCCAGAGTATCTGGCAAATACCTCCGCGGAAGTGTCCACGGACAATTTCTACTGGACCAGCCGTATGATCGCGGCAATGGCGGATGCATCGTATGCGAAGTCGGTGTTCCATATTGAGAGATATGACGAGAAGGTCATGTCTAAGGCGCATGAGATCATATACAGGTATGATGATCTTCTCGGAGCTGATAGGGATGTGCAGACGGATGCTGTAAGTAAGTTGGGGCAGAAACTCAGGCAGCAGGCAAACCGGGAGACTGCCGATATGGTAAGGCAGGCGGCAAGCGATACTCTTGGAAAGGTGCTTTATGAGCTGAGCAATCAGATGAAAAATTCATACTCCAGATCGGATGCGTAACTGAAGTATGCATGGCGCAGCTTGAGTGGTGACTTTTCAGTAGGGAATATACACTCTGTTGTCAGTTGTGAGTTTCTCTGTACCGGCTCGGTGTCATGCCATATTTTTTCTTAAACATTCTGTTGAAATATGACAGGTTGAAGAATCCGCAGTTTTCTGCTACAGACAGCACATTCTCATCATTTGTTGAGAGAAGTCTTGCGGCAACATTCAGTCTGAAGTCGTTCAGGTAGGATACAAATGACACACCCATGGTGTTTTTGAAAAATCGCATAAAATGGGATTCTGAGAATCCACAGTAGGAGGCTATGTCTGTAATGGATATGGCCTCTTTGTAGTTTTCATCTATATATGAGAGGATGAGCTTGGTCCTTTCAAGATCTCTGGAGCGGTTCTTTCTGTCTGCTTCATCCCTGACCGTGGAGTTGGTGAACAGAATGTAGAAAAATTCAAAGTAACATCCCTTTAGAGCCAGATGATATCCTTTGGGAGTTTCAGAGCAAAGCTTATCCACTCGGTTCAGGCATGAGGAAAGCTGTGGGTACAATGGATCATCCTTGTCGTAGATGCTCTTTATGTCCACGTCTCCCGCCAGGAGTGGTAAGAAAAATTCGCTGTCCAGTGAGTCGTGATTCTTTGATCTGAACATGTCGACGGAGAACAGGATATTTTCATATTCCATGGAGTAACCTTCGTGCTGAGAAATACCGTGGATGTGTCCGGGCAGGATGATGATGATGTCACCTTCCTCCACGTAATGAGTGGTAAAATCTACAGTAACATTTCCTTTTCCTTTTTTGATATAGATTATTTCCATAAACTCGTGCCAGTGCAGCGACACCGAATTGAAGTCCAACGGTATAGAACACAGATACGTATTATATGGAAACATCGGATCTGCGTGAGTCTTATTCTCCAGCAGGTTTTCATATTCCAGACTGTTCATGTTATATAACCCTCCACTTTGTCAAAGGGGACAGGTACCTCCGTCCCCAGGTTGATAGATGATAGAATTGTACAATTAATTGCCTGTATAATGCAAGCATAAATGAAGGAATGCTAATAAAATACAAATCATAACAGGAACTGTTTAGGAGGTATCAGAGATGAATAAAGCGTTGGAGCGTGGTGCAGGAATACTTCTGCCGATAAGCAGCCTCCCATCACCGTACGGAATTGGAACCATGGGAAGAGATGCTTATGATTTTGTTGATATGTTGAAAAGAGCAGGGCAGAAGTACTGGCAGGTACTTCCGATAGGACCAACAAGCTTCGGTGACAGCCCATATCAGTCATTTTCGGCATTTGCGGGCAATCCGTATTTTATCGATCTGGATACATTGATAGCTGAAGGGCTTCTCAAGAAAGATGAGGTGGAATCCTACAAATGGGCTGACAGTGATGACGAGATAGACTACGCTAGAATATACAGACAGAGATTTGAAGTCCTCAGAAAAGCATTTGGCAGATCGGAGCACAAAGACAGCAGGGATTACGCAGATTTCATAAAGGAAAATGAACAGTGGATAGATGACTATGCGCTGTATATGGCGATCAAAGCTGATCATAACAACAGAGAATGGCTTGCGTGGGAACCGGCGATCAAGAAGAGAAAGCCGGAGGCAATGGCAGCTTATAGAGAAAAGCTTGGTGAAGACGTGGAATTCTACAAATTCCTTCAGTTCAAGTTCTACCAGCAGTGGATGCCATTAAAAGAGTACGCCAACAGAAATGGAATAAGCATCATCGGTGACATTCCGATCTATGTTGCACTGGACAGTGCGGATGTGTGGGCGAACACGGATCAGTTCCAGCTTTCTGGAAGTCTGGCACCGTCAGTTGTGGCAGGGTGCCCGCCGGACATGTTCTCAAGCTACGGACAGAAGTGGGGTAACCCGATTTATGACTGGGATGTCATGGAGAAGGATGATTTCGCGTGGTGGAAGAAGAGAATTGCTGCATCTGCAAAGCTCTACGACGTGATCCGTATAGATCACTTTATCGGGATAGTCAGATACTACAGCATTCCGGCAAATGGAGAGCCGAAGGATGGCTACTACAGACAGGGACCGGGAAAGAAGCTCATCGATGCTATAGACAGTGCCATAGGTTCATCCAAGGTTATAGCTGAGGATCTCGGCGTGGTCGTGCCAGAGGTTCAGAAGCTGGTGAAGGAATCCGGTTATCCGGGCATGAAGGTGTTGGAATTTGCATTTGACGGCAATACGGCAAATGAATATCTGCCGCACAATCACGCAAAGAACTACGTAGCGTATATCGGAACCCACGATAATGATATGCTGAAAAGCTATATCAGCGGACAGAGTGAGGAGCTTCAGGAATATATGATGAAGTACCTCATGGCGAACGGCCTGGATGATGTGGCAGAGAAGATGATACATGCACTTTACATGAGCTCAGCGGACACGGTCATACTTCAGATGCAGGATATTTTGGGCAAGGACAACAGCGCCAGAATGAACTATCCATCAACGCTTGGCGGCAACTGGAAGTGGAGGCTTACCAAGGGCGCAACATGGGAATTTACACAGGAACATATAGATAAATTAAGGGATCTCACCAGACTGTATGGAAGAAACAGGGTGAAGACGTATATTTGTAAGGAGGATATTATGTTAAAGGACATTTGCATGAAGAAATACAACAAGGAGATCAAGGACTGCACAAACGAGGAGATCTACTTCGCACTCCTTGATATGACAAAGAAGCTCGCAGACGGAAAGGTTTCAGAGGAGGGACAGAAGAAGGTTTATTACATCTCAGCAGAGTTCCTCATAGGAAAGCTTCTCTCGAACAATCTCATCAACCTTGGTGTATTTGACGAGGTTAAACAGGTGCTTGCTGAGAATGGCAAGAGCATCTATGACATAGAGGAGGTTGAGCCAGAGCCATCACTTGGAAATGGCGGACTTGGAAGACTTGCAGCATGCTTCCTTGATTCCATGGCAACCCTCGGACTTCACGGAGATGGAATTGGACTTAACTACCACATGGGTCTGTTCAAGCAGGTATTTGAGAACAACTACCAGAAGGAGACTGCAAATCCTTGGATTGAGGCAGACAGCTGGCTCGAGAAGACAGACGTTACCAACACGATCACATTTGGCAATCTGAAGGTTCAGTCAAGAATGTACGATATAGATGTAACCGGATACGAGAACAGAACAAATAAGCTCCACCTCTTCGATATCGAGAGCGTTGACGAGTCCATCATGGAGCCGGACGGAATTAACTTCGACAAGACAGACATTGCAAAGAACCTGACACTTTGCCTGTACCCGGACGACAGCGATGAGGCTGGAAATCTTCTCCGTATCTACCAGCAGTATTTCATGGTGGCAAATGGTGCAAAGCTCATTCTTGATGAGGCTAAGGCAAAGGGTTCAAACCTTCACGACCTGGCGGATTATGCAGCAGTTCAGATCAATGATACACATCCTTCTATGGTGATTCCTGAGTTCATCAGACTTCTTACCGCTGAGGGAATATCATTTGACGAGGCTACAGAGATCGTGACAGAGGTGTGCGCATACACCAACCACACTATCCTTGCAGAGGCTCTTGAGAAGTGGCCGCTTGCATACCTTGAGAAGGTTGTTCCACAGCTTGTTCCTATCATCAAGAAGCTGGATGAGAAGGTTCGTAACAGATATAAGGATGAGAGCGTATACATCATCGACAAGGATCAGAGAGTGCACATGGCACACATTGATATACACTATAGCCACAGTGTAAACGGTGTTGCATACCTTCACACAGAGATCCTCAAGGATTCTGAGCTGAACAACTTCTACAAGATCTATCCTGAGAAGTTCAACAACAAGACAAATGGTATCACATTCAGAAGATGGCTTCTCCACTGCAACGAGCAGCTTGCAGCTTATATCACAGAGCTTATCGGTGACGGCTACAAGAAGGATGCAGAGAAACTGAATGACCTCGCAAAGTTCTATGATGATGATGCAGTCCTTGGCAAGATCATGGATATCAAGAAGCAGAACAAGGTCGTTCTCAAGGATTACCTTAAGGAGACACAGAACATTGACATAGATGAGAATTCTATCTTTGATATACAGGTTAAGAGACTTCATGAGTACAAGCGTCAGCAGATGAACGCACTCTGGGTTATCCACAAGTACTTCGATATCAAGGCAGGAAATCTTCCAAAGACTCCTGTAACTGTAATATTTGGTGCAAAGGCAGCTCCTGCATACACCATCGCAAAGGATATCATCCATCTTATCCTCTGTCTGCAGCAGCTCATCGATAATGACCCAGAGGTAAGTCCATACCTCAAGGTTGTCATGATCGAGAACTACAATGTGTCAAAGGCAGCAAAGATCATACCTGCATGTGACATTTCAGAGCAGATCTCACTTGCATCAAAGGAGGCATCAGGTACCGGAAACATGAAGTTCATGCTGAACGGCGCACTTACACTCGGAACAAGAGATGGTGCAAATGTTGAGATTGGTGAGCTTGTCGGCGAGGATAACATTTACTTCTTCGGCGAGTCAAGCGAGGCAGTCATCGACCACTATGCAAAGGCTGATTATGTGTCAAAGGATTACTACGAGCAGCCTGAGATCAAGAAGCTTGTTGATTTCATCGTGAGCGATGAGCTCCTTGAGATCGGACAGAAGGAAAGTCTTGAGAGACTTCACAACGAACTTATCGTTAAGGACTGGTTCATGACACTTCTGGATGTTGAGGATTATATCAAGACCAAGGAAAGAGTACTTGCAGACTACGAGGATCGCATGACTTGGGCAAAGAAGGCGCTTGTCAACATAAGCAAGGCTGGATTCTTCTCATCAGACAGAACCATCGCTGAGTACAACAAGGACATTTGGAGATTGTAATATAAATCTAGGTTATTTCCCAGCAGGGGACGGAGGGGACAGGTACCTCCGTCCCCTTTTGATTTAGGTTTTGGTGGCATATAGGAAGTAAGTCGGTTATAATTAAATTTACTAAAGTTGGAATGCGATACGAAAACAGTTCACATCAAGAAAAAGAAAGGCAGTGGAGAGATGTATAGAATACTGATCGTTGATGACGAGAGAATAGAGAGAAACGGGATAAGATTCCTCCTGAAAAAGTTGAATATGGAATTTGATATTGACGAGGCGGTAAACGGTCTTGATGCACTGGAGAAGATACGTCAGGAGGATTATGATATCCTTCTCACAGATGTGAAGATGCCTTTCATGGACGGTATAGAACTCATTGACAATGTGGTAAATGAGAAGAAGAAAATGAGATGTGTGATATTCAGCGGCTGCAATGAATTTGACTATGCTAAGAGAGCAATAAGGCTGGGGGTTGTGGATTATATACTGAAACCGGTCGATCCGAAGGAGTTTAAGGAGACGCTGGAGAAGGTTGTGGATGAGCTTGAGGCGGCTAAAGCCTCGGATGAGCTCAAGAGCAAGAGCATGGAATTCCTTTATGAGCATGCGCTATATATGCTTGTAAATGGCGAAGATATAGAGAGTATACGCAGAGAGTACAACGGTCTGAACCTGAATTTCGCTAGATTTAAGAGAATTTTGCTGGTTGAATTTAATCACGATTTCTTTGGAAGACGAGATGTAGATTTCAAGAAAAATGAGAAGATAATGGCACTTGGAATACAGAGATACCTCAATCTGAATCAACAGCAGGAACTTATTTTCCTGGGCGATGAAACAGATGCGGTTTACACGGCCCAGGAGCTTGTCAAGATAATTAAAAGTGATTACGATGAGGAATGCTTTATAGCAGTTTCATCGGATATAGAGAACCCTGAGGACATGAAACAGAAGGTTGATGAGCTTGATGAGCTTATGGACAATAAGTTTTATCATCCGGAGATAAAGGTGTTCTACCCAAATATGGAGAGTGATTCATCAGGAATGATCCAGTTTGATGATGACACTCTCATGAAACAGATGAAACAGGATATCAAGATGAAGGATGTGGAGGCACTCAGGGAACATTTTGACAAATTCTGTGAAAAGTACAGACACAAGAATGAGTGCTCACAGATATATATAAAGTTTCTCTACTCAAATCTTTTGAAGGACATATACGGCAGTATAGATGGGACCAGTGAGGCGGATCTTAACAAGGATGTTGAAAAGATGTATATGACGACGGATTTTCAGAGCCTTACAGGCCTGGTTGAGGTTGCGATAGACAGACTGGCGGCCTGCTTTGAGGACAAGAGTCAGACCGGACATAAGGAAGTGGAGATGGTAAAGCAGTATATTTACAGGAATTACGGGAGCGAGCTTGGCATAGATATGCTTGCGGATATGGTATATCTTGCCCCAAGTTATCTCAGCACAGTGTTTAAGAAAGAGACGGGACAGAACCTGAGCAAATTTATCAAGTCATACAGAATGGAGCGGGCAAGGGATATGCTAGAGAATAGTATGGCAAAGATTGTAGATATAGGAGCGATGTGTGGTTATCAGAATGTATCCTACTTTTGCTCGAGTTTCAGGGAGTTTTATGGAGTGAGCCCTCAGAAATTCAGGGAGAGCGGTGTTGCAGGCGGTGAGTAGACATACAGCAGACTTGGAAAAGGACGATTGCAGAACTCGTTAAGCAGGGGGATCGTAGATGAACAAAGGTGGAGTCAAGAAGAGATTTCGTGATATGAAGCTGACTGGCAAAATGGTTGTTATTTATCTGCTGGCCGGACTTGTGCCTGTTATGATAATACTGGGTATAACATACATGGAGATGAAAAAGATCCTGTGGGACCGGGAGACAACGATACTGGAATCTTATGTCAGCCAGACCACGGATTCCATGGACAATGAACTGGAGATATATAACAATCTCTCTAAATATATATCGTATAACCAGTCGATTGCCAAGATACTGAGCGCGGATCAGTCAGCATATCAGAATTATGAGCAGTTCAGTACGGTGATCGATCCCCTGCTGGCGTCGATCATGTATTTCCATGAGGATGTAAATCAGGTTACGATATATACTGATGCCAGTGATGTGAAACATGGGTCAACGGTTGCACCGCTAAAGGATCTGGCGGACGGAACGCATGCATATGATGATCTGGATAACAATATACACTGGCATATTGACCTGGAAAGTCGCACTGCATTTTCAGTCAGCAGGATGGCTATGCTGGAACAGAAAGGTGCCAAGGGCGTTTTGTACGTAGGCGTGGATTATGACAGTGTATTTCAACCGTTTTATACAGAGACAATGTTTGATAATTATGGGCTTATCATAGAGGATGAGTATGGACATATGATATTCAACAAGAATACATTTGACGATGAGCAGTCAGCATATGAATTGGATGTGGATAAATTCGATGTTCTGAGAGAGATGGAAAATTCAGGGTATCAGTTCATAGATAAGACATCCAAGGCGACCGGCTGGAACATATGTGTATACAAACCGAACAGACTTATAATCTCATCGGTTCGCCCGATACTTATAATAGCGGTGGCGGCACTTCTGATAAGTATGCTCGCAGGTATATTATGTATAAATATGGTATCAGAATTTATAACGAAGCGAATCAAAAATCTTCAGAAGACTATGAAGGCCACCGAGACAGGAAATCTGGGCATGGTTATAGAAAATGACAGTACAGATGAGATCGGTGATCTTATAAATGGCTATAACAGCATGAGTAAGCGCCTTGATGAGACTGTCAATGAGGTATATCAGAGCAAGATCAAGGAAAAGGAATACGAGATGAGGGCACTTCAGGCCCAGATCAATCCGCATTTCCTGTATAATTCTCTGTCTATGATCAATTGGAAAGCCCTTGAGGCGGAGCAGGAAGACATAAGCCGGATCACCTTGTCTCTGTCCACATTCTACAGGACAGCCCTGAACAAAGGGAAAAACATCCTGCTTGTCAAAGATGAGATAGCAAATATCAAGTCGTATCTTGATATACAGCTTGCCATGCATGACAACAGCTTTGATGTGGTGTACGACATAGATGACAGTATTCTGAAGTATGAAACATTGAATCTGATACTCCAGCCGCTGCTTGAAAACGCGATAGGGCATGGAATTGACGTCAAGACTGACGGCAGAGGAGAGATACGCATAGAGGGAAAGGAGAATGGAGATTTTCTTGATTTCACTGTGTCAGACAACGGAGTTGGAATGACAAAGACCCAGGCCGCCCTGATCCTGTCCAAGTCGTCCAATGGCTACGGTGTGTCAAATGTAAACGAGAGGATCAAGCTATATTATGGAGAGAAGTACGCGGTGAAGATCGAAAGCACCCCGGGAGTCGGCACGAAAGTAATGCTCCACTTCCCAAAGAGAGTAGAAAACTAGAAAATCATACAAAAATACAAAGAGTGGATGTACCTCTTGAAGCATATTAAAGCTCAAGAGGTACATTTTTTTATACTTTGTTTCTTGCCGGAGCGGCGCCCGCAGCGCCCTTATCGCGGGCAGAGCGCAGTGCAGATAGAAGCCAGTCGAATGGCGGGCAGACAAGCGTGCTACGGCAGCATATACAGTGGCGGATCTCCGCGGCACACGCACGCCCATCAAAAAAACAACATATCTAAAAAATCCAACATGATTCTAAAATCATTGATATATACGGATTGGAAACGTTTTCCTATAATAATGACATAAGGTAAAGGTACTGCAAAGGTGTTAAAAACATTCAATCAAAACTATATTTTTAAGGAGGAACGGTTATGAAAGTTAAGAGATTTGCAGCAGTTGCACTTGCGGGTGTAATGGGAATGTCAATGCTGGCAGGATGTGGAGATTCAGGAAAGGACGAGTCAACAACAGCAAAGAGTGATGCATCAGAGGCTACAGATGCAACAGAGGCAGCTTCAGAGGAAGAGGCGATCAAGACAACACTTACAGTCTGGGGACCAGCTGAGGATCAGTCACCTGATTACGGCGAGTGGTTACAGACAACATGTGAGGCATTCAAGAAAGAGCATCCAAACTGGGATATCACATTTGACTATGGTACATGTAGTGAGGGTGATGCAGGAAAGACTGTAACACAGGACGTTTCAGCGTCAGCAGATGTATACATGTTCGCAAATGACCAGTTACAGACTCTGATCGATGCAGGTGCTATCTCAGAGCTCGGCGGAAGCACAGCAGATTATGTTAAGTCAACAAATTCACAGGCAATCGTAGATTCTATCACAGTTGATGGAGGTATCTATGGTGTGCCATTTACAACAAATACATGGTTTATGTACTACAACAAGAAGACATTTACAGAGGATGATGTAAAGAGCCTTGACACAATGCTTGAGAAGGGTAAGGTTTCATTCCCACTCACAAACTCATGGTACATCGCAGCATTCTACCTTGCAAATGGCGGAACATTATTCGGTGATGGTACAGACAATGATGCAGGAATCAACTTCGGTGGTGACAACGGCAAGGCTGTTACAGACTACCTGGTAGATCTTGTAAACAACAAGAACTTTGTAAACGATGAGTCAGGTGTTGGTATCTCAGGTATGACAGATGGTTCAATATCAGCAATGTTCTCAGGCTCATGGGACTACGCAGCATTACACGATGCACTTGGAGATGATCTCGGAATCGCAGTTATGCCAACAGCCAAGATCGGCGGTGAGGACAAGCAGCTCCTCTCATTTGCAGGATCAAAGGCAATCGCTGTAAATCCTAACTGTGAGTATCCACAGGTTGCAGTTGCACTTGCACTCTACCTTGGAAATGAGGCATCACAGGAGTCACACTACACAGCAAGAAACATCGTTCCATGTAACACAAGCCTTCTTGAGAGCGATGCAGTTAAGGGCGATGCACTTGTAGCAGCTCAGAATGCAACATTCGATACAACAGCATTCATCCAGCCATTTGTTCCTAAGATGGGCAACTACTGGACACCAGCAGAAAACTTTGGTAAGTCTCTCGTAAATGGTGAGGTTACACATGACAACGCAGCAGATATGACAGAGTCATTCAACACATCACTTAACACTGATGTAGCACAGTAAAAATACTAGTTATATATTTCAAAAACAGGTGCTCCATTCATCTACAGGTGATGGGGCACTTGTAATAAGAAGAGATAATGATTTACTTTGAGACGGAGGTGTTAGGATGGCTCAGGCTATAACAAATAAAAAAAGCAAAATAAAGAAAATACGAAGATCTGATTACCCATATACCGTTGCACAGGCAGCGGCAAATGGAGACATAGCTACCAGAATTTCATTTCTGATCTTGGGGTTTGGAAGCATAGTCAGAAAACAGTTTGTAAAGGGATTTTCGTACCTGGTACTTGAGGTACTGTTTATATGGTTTATGATAAAGCATGGAGCATCACTACTGGTGGATATCTTCCATCTGGGTGGTCAGGAACAGCAGAAGGTCTGGAATGAGGCAAAGGGTGTATTTGAATATACCCAGGGTGACAACTCTCTGCTCATGCTCCTGTACGGTGTGGCAACACTGTTTATAATTTTCGCATTCATCTGCCTTTGGGTAGTAAGTATAGAGAGCGCATACAAAGCGTATTGCCTGTGGGATAAAGGCAAAAAGGTTCCAAAGTTCAAGGACGATGTGAAGAGTCTGTTTGACAGCAATCTTCATGCATTCCTTCTTCCACTTCCTGTACTTGGAGTCGTTGTATTTACGATATTGCCATTGGTTTTCATGATATTTATGGCATTTACAAATTACAGCAAGCTTGGTTCACATACAGTTATATTCAACTGGGTTGGACTGAAGAATTTTGCAAAGATATTGAACTTTAGTGATGCAATAGGAAGTACATTCTGGTCAGTGCTTGGCTGGACGCTTGTTTGGGCTGTGGCAGCCACATTCAGTAACTACTTCCTTGGAATGATACTCGCAATGGTGATCAACAGAAAGGGAACCAGGGCAAAAGGTATGTGGAGAGCGATCTTCATGCTCTCAGCAGCGGTTCCGCAGTTCGTATCACTTCTTCTGATGAGAACAATCTTCAGTCAGAATGGTATCGTCAATACATTACTTATAAATAACGGAATAATCGACAATGCTATTCCATTCTGGAGCAATGCAACACTTGCCAGAGTCATGGTAATTGTCATCAATATCTGGATAGGAATTCCATTTACCGTCATGCAGGTCACAGGAATTCTCCAGAGCATACCGGAGGAGATATACGAGGCTGCGAGAGTTGACGGCGCAGGCCCGGTAAAGATCTTCTTCAAGATAACTCTTCCTTATATGTTGTTTGTCACAGCACCATATCTGATAACAACATTTGCAGGAAATATCAACAACTTCAACGTTATCTACCTTCTGTCAAATGGAGCGCCTACTCCGGTTGGAAAGACTGCCGGAAAGACAGATCTTCTTGTCACATGGCTCTATAAGCTGACGGTTGATAATCAGTACTACAACTTAGGTGCTGTTATAGGTATCATGACATTCATAGTTCTCGCTGTTGTGTCACTGGTAACTTACCACAACACCGCATCATATAAAGATGAGGAGGGATTTCAGTAATGGCTAAATCAAATAATGGGATTAAAGCAAGAAGCAAATGGACACTGGGAGACATCGTGGTTCATATCATACTGGTAATCCTTTCGGTTATCTGGGTACTGCCGATTGCATGGATAATCATGATAAGCTTCAGAGGAGAGAAAGGACAGTATGTTTCAACTCTGCTGCCAAAGTCTCTGACTCTGGCGAACTATACAAAGCTTTTTACAGACACAGGTATTCTGAACTTCATGCAGATGTTCAAGAATACTTTGATAATAGCAATTTTCTCATGTATAATATCAACAGCGTTCGTGCTTGCAGTTTCATACTGTATGTCAAGAATGCGTTTCAGACTGAGAAAGCCATTTATGAATGTGGCACTTATCCTTGGAATGTTCCCGGGATTCATGGCTATGATAGCTGTGTATTACATCCTTAAGGTTCTGGGACTTTCAGAAGGCTCACTCATCAGGGTTGCTCTGGTACTCGTATATTCAGGCGGTTCAGGACTTGGATTCTATATCGCCAAAGGATTCTTTGATACTATACCAAAGTCGCTGGAAGAAGCAGCATACCTTGATGGTGCTACAAGATGGCAGTCATTTACAAGGATCATCATACCACTCAGCCGTCCGATCATAGTTTATACGGTTCTGAATTCGTTCCTTGCACCATGGATTGATTTCGTGTTTGCCAAGGTTATATGCAGAGCCAACAAGGACTATTACACAGTATCCATCGGACTTTGGAACATGCTCGAGAAAGAGTATGTATACAACTGGTTCAACTCATTTGCGGCTGGCGCAGTGCTGATATCCGTACCGATTATCATTCTCTTTATGGTAATGCAGAAGTGCTACAAGGATAGCATGTCTGGAGGCGTAAAGGGTTAAGGATAATATATGAAATTATTTGCATAAACAAGTGGAATGAGGAAAGCATATGCCAGCAGAGAGATATAAATTCAAGTATCTGAAAAAAATAATAACATGTGTGCTAACAATTACCCTTATAATAATATGTGGCTGCCAGGACAATAACACCCCCTCCAACCCGTCTAAGGCGACCACCGATGCAGAATATGAGTCTGCCATGCATATTGCGGAGACAACGCCGCTTGGAAGGTATCCGGAACAGCTCACCTATACCCTGGGAAAGCTGTCCGGTGCAAATAATTCAAATCTCCCACAGGGAGAAACGTATGAAAATAACGCATACACACAGATATTAAATGAAATCTTAAATGTGCAGAACCAGGATATATTTGAGGCTGCTGATAATCAGTATGATGATAATGTATCCATGGTGATAGCACAGAAGGATCTTCCGGATGTGATGATCGTCCAGGACATGGATGAGCTGCAGTATCTGGTGGAAAATGACATGATCGAGGATCTCACAGACAGTTATAACAACTGTATGAGTGAAACGATAAAGAACATATATAAGAGTTATGGCAGCAGTATCATGGATGTGGTCACATTTGATGACCGTATCATGGCCATACCTGAGACAAATATATCAGATGGACCAAATCTGATATGGCTTAGAAAAGACTGGATGGATAAGCTGGGACTTGATGCTCCGAGAACACTTTCGGATGCGGAGGAGATCATCAGGCAGTTTATTGAGAAGGATCCGGGAAATAATGGTGAAGGAAATACCGTAGGGCTGGTGGCAGACACAAGTCTCTGCGGCGGTTGTGGTTATAGCAGCGAGTACACGCTCGATATAGTATTTGCCGCATATGGGGCATTTCCAAAACAGTGGATAAAGGATGAGGATGGAAATGTTGTGTATGGTTCTGTACAGCCGGAGGCAAAGAAGGCTCTGGAGCATATACATGAGATGTACGAGGAAGGGATTCTGGATCAGAATTTTCTCATGCGGACAAGCAGCAATATAATAGAACTCATAGTGAATGGACAGTGTGGTTCGTTCTTCGGACCATGGTGGGCTCCAAATAATCCTCTTATGGACGCTGTAGCGGACGATCCAACAGCAAAATGGGAACCATATCTGCTTGCCACAGAGGAAAATGGTTCAACGAGTTATCATACCCAGGTTCCGTATGGCAACTTTGTGGTTGTCAAAAAGGGATATGAGCACCCGGAGATAGTGTGCAAGATAATAAGTGTGCTGTTTGACTATGTAAGATATGAGGATAAAGACAATCAGGCTATAAAGGATTACTACAAACTCAATGTGGATCCTACCGCAAGACCACTTGCGATGAACGTGGATTACAACAATGCACTTCAGATATGTTATGGCGAGCTGAGCCATGTGTTCTCTGGCGTAAGGCAGCCAGATGATCTGAATCTGCTGGAACAGTCTTATTATGAGGCGTGTGATTCATATCTTAAGAATGAAGATAATGCGTCATCGGAGGACTGGGCGGCATATACATCCCGTATAACTGCATGCAAGATCCTCAATGATGCGCGTACAAATAAAGTCGAATCTCTGTACTTCGGTGAGACTGAGACCATGGTGTCAGACTGGTGGCACCTTGAGAATCTGGAGAGCAATACTTACCTGAAGATAGTTACAGGTGAAGCAGATCTGGATGAATTTGACAGTTTTGTGGACAACTGGTACAAGACCGGTGGAACAACAATCACCAAGGAAGTTCGAAGGGAGTGCCGGTAACTGGATATATAATTAAATAAAAATGATCACTCGCTATTTTCTATAGAACCTGACGGTGTCAAAACCGTCAGGTTTTTTGCTTTGAATGAGGAACGTAGATACCTTTTTCTCCGTTCCTCATCGAAAACAAGTATCCACTCTGTTGAAAATGATTAAATTTTTGTGAAGAGTGTGCTCGGCGTATTGAAGGATAAATAGTGTTGATGTATTCTGAGAAAGAATGAGGAGATGCGTAAAAAAGTTGACAATCACATAAAAATTGATATACTAACAGTTAAAAGGAGTGTCCTGCCTAAAGTGGACTTTCAAAGTGGGTATAAGTGATTATACTATGAGAGGACTGTTGTACAGTCCTCTTTTTAGTTTACGTGCCATGGCGCGCTTATATTACAGAGGAGGATATATATGATAAGAGCAATAGTATTCGATTTAGATGATACATTATACGACTGCCTTCACGAGAATGATAAGGCAGTGGAAGACACTGTGAGATATGTGGCAAATGAACTTCTTCATATAGATGAAGTGACAGTGATGAAAGCATTTGAAGAAGGCAGAGACATGGTAAAGGATCAGCTCTCTGCCTGGGATATGGCGGCGCAGCACAACAGGGTGTTGTATTTCCAGAAGATGCTGGAGATCCTGGGGGTATCACCATTTAAGTATGATCTGCAGGTGTATAATTACTTCTGGAACAATTTTCTGAACAAGATATCCATATTCCCCGGGGCATTGGAGTTTATAGATGATATGAAAGCCAGAGGGATAAAGATAGGTATCTGTACAGATATGACTGCTCATATCCAGTTCAGGAAGATAGACAGACTTGGACTTACGGGCAGACTTGACGCAATGATAACAAGCGAGGAGGCTGGTATAGAAAAGCCGAACCGCAGGATGTTTGATATGATAGCCACAAAGCTGGGCGTAAAGAACGATGAGGTCATCTATGTGGGTGATAGCTACAAGAAGGATATCATGGGAGCGAAAAATGTCGGAATGACACCAGTGTGGTATCTGTCGCTGCAGAACAAGACGGACGAGGATGTACTGGCTGTGTCCAGCTATCCGGAACTTAAGAACATAGTGAATAGGGTGATGTAAAAATGCCGGAGTGCGTGATAATTAAAAATCACATACTCCGGCTTATTTTGTTTAATATCCGTATTTCTTTTTATTTTTTATAAGGAAGGTGATAGTTATGACAAGGGTCACAGCCTCCGCTACGGCCACAGCACACCAGATTCCATTGATGCCAAACACCATAGGCAGCATCAACACCGCTGCAAGCTGTATCACCAGTGTTCTGAGGAAAGATATGGTTGCGGATACAAGCCCGTTGCCTAGACCTGTGAAGAAACCTGAGCCAAATACGTTGAATCCGCAGAACAGGAATGATATGGAAAAAAGCATCATACCGGTCTGGGTCATACGGCATAGTGTATCATCATAGCCAACAAATATTCTTGCGATAGGGAGTGCCAGAACCTCGGACAAAACCGTCATTGTTATGGCTGTGACGGCGGTGATCACAAGGCTTTTTTTAAGCAGGCTGTGCAGCTGTTTTTTGTTACCGGCACCATAGTTATAACCGATGATAGGCGTGACTCCGATGGCATAACCGAAGAATATTGCCATGAATATGAATGACACATACATTATCACACCATATGCTGCTATACCATTTTCATTCGCAAGTTTCATAAGCTGCAGGTTATAGACCACAGACACAAGGGATGTGGACAGGTTGGTAAGCATCTCAGAAGAGCCGTTTCCACAGGCTTTCCAGATACACTTCCAGTCAAACTTTGCTTTCGTCAGTTTTAACGATCCTGTTGTGTTGGTCGCAAAATATATGAGCGGTACTACACTTCCTATAATCTGTCCGCACACTGTGGCAGCCGCAGCTCCGGCTATGCCGAGGCGGAACACAAACATGAGAAGAAAATCAAGTACCATGTTGGTGATACCCGCAAGTACTGAAACCAGCAGACCAAGGTTTTGTTTCTCTGCCGTTGTAAGAAAACTCTGAAAACTGTTCTGAAGCATAAAAAACGGCTCTGACAGAATGAGTATTCTTCCGTATAATATGGCGTCTGAGCGTATAGTATCGCTGGCTCCGAGGAGCTCGACTATCTGGGGCATGAAGACAAATCCTATGACTGCCACAATGCAGGACGAGATGATGATAAGCCACACCAGCATCGAGAATACTTCATTTGCCTTTTTCTTTTCCCCGAGCCCCATATAATATGAAGTCAGTGCGCTGCCTCCCGTACCGATCATGAATCCTATGGCGGATATCGCCATCAGCACAGGCATGACCAGATTGACCGCTGCAAATGGATTCTTGCCTATGATGTTGGAGACAAAGTAGCCGTCCACAATGCTGTAGATGGATGTCATGATCATCATGGCAATGCACGGCAGCACATATCTTATAAGCTTTTTATATGTAAATGAATCAGAAAGTCTTATTTCCATAATCCTTCAGTTCCTTTCTTAAGGTAATCGAGCTGACGCTGCATGAGTGAGAGCAGAAGTTCTCTTTCCTCATCCGTAAAACTCGAAAATGATGAAATATCAGCATTTGTCAGTGGCGTAATATATTTGTTGGCGAATGAGACTCCATTTTCCGTGAGTGATAAATATTTAATGTTCCCTGCACCTTTGTGTGTTGTCAGAGAAATGAGTCCCTTGCCTTCCAGTTTTTTGACAGCAGAGTTGCATGTCTGTCTGGGCATGAACCATGTGTCGCATAGCTCTGCCTGAGTAAGTTCAGCTTTATTCTCAATGGTCAATATATAAATTATCCAGAAAGCAGTTTCAGGCAGCCCGGAGTTTCTTGCCGCCTCCTGCCAGATATCGTCCTGAGCTTTCCAGAGGGTGTTAAATATGCGTAGCTGTTCTTGTAAATGACTGTCTTTATATGCGATCATAAAATATGAAAAAACTCCTTTAGTTATTATTGGGGTGCAAATTTAAACCCATAGCAATGAGAAAGTATTTTCTTAAAATATATGATATTTGATCGGGAAAACACCACTATCCAATATAAATCCGAAATCGGATTTAGTCAAGCAAGTTTATATAAATTTTAATAAGAGGACAGGATAGTGGGTTAAGTAAAGATATGCATAAATATTTTCATTTAAAGGTATGTGAAGGAGTTGTTTTGGGTAGGTAGTGTGGCTATAATAATAGACATGGGCTATGAATTTATAGATATATGTTATGGATGACTGAAATCTATGCGATGTGAAGAAAGTAGTCATGGCCAGGAAAGGAGTATACACTTATGGGGTTTTTAACAGGTAAGACAGCGATAATAACAGGAGGCGGACGTGCAGTTCTCAGCGATGGAAGCTGTGGATCCATCGGATACGGAATAGCGACAGCATATGCCAAGGAAGGTGCCAATCTGGTGCTTACAGGACGTAATGTCCAGAAACTTGAGGATGCAAAGGCAGAGCTTGAGAGCAAATATGGAATCAAGGTTCTTGCAGTCCAGGCTGATGTAAACGCAGGTGCGGACAATGAGAGCGTTGTCAAGAACGTTGTGGAGCAGGCGGTTAAGGAATTTGGAAGAATAGATGTGCTCATTAACAATGCACAGGCATCCGCATCAGGTGTTACCATCGCAGATCACACAACAGCACAGTTTGACCTTGCCATATATTCAGGTCTTTACGCTGCATTTTACTATATGCAGGCATGCTATCCATATCTGAAGGAGACAAAGGGTTCAGTCATCAACTTTGCATCAGGTGCAGGCCTCTTTGGAAATTACGGACAGTGCGCATATGCGGCAGCGAAGGAAGGCATCAGGGGCCTTACAAGAGTTGCAGCTACAGAGTGGGCAGCAGATGGAATAAATGTCAATATAGTATGTCCTCTCGCATGGACATCTCAGCTTGAGAACTTCGAGAAGGCATATCCGGACGCATTCAAGGCAAATGTAAAGATGCCACCAATGGGACACTTCGGAGACGTAGAGAAGGAGATTGGACGTGCGTGCGTGGCACTCGCATCACCGGATTTCAAGTACATGAGTGGTGAGACCATCACACTTGAGGGCGCGATGGGACAGAGACCATAGAGCAGTCAATATATCAAATATGGCTTATGCTATGATAATAGAATATGATGTAGATGCGAAACCTGGTTCGCAGCTTACATAAAAAATGAGCGTAACACAATAAAACCCAGATGGGAAATGTGTTATGCTCATTTTGTTTAGCCGACTCAGTCATCAACTATCTTGAAGGGAAGTAAGTATAATATGAGTAAGGCGGCACCTAGACCGAACATGAAAACGGAAGTGAATGTAGGTGTTCTCTTCATGGCAATGTCAGTCACGGCATTTTCTGGATTGCCTTTTTTGTAGTATACTTTGACGGATTCTCCCATGTTAAAGTAATTAGTACCAGTGTATACTGTCTGGGTATATGTCTGGTCATAAATGGTGTATTCGACGATTGTATCAAAGGTTACTGTATGGTTACTGGCTTTTCTGTAACGACCGGAATAATAATCATACTGTTCAGAATACTTTACATATCCGGTTGTCTGTTCGCAGCCAATACTTTGAGTCCATGCAATGATATCCGGTACGATATACTTCAAGCAGCCAAGCCCACCCAGTATCAAAAAAACGATCGCCAGGTACAGTGCCTTTATGTTTTCCGGGTTTCTCCGGTAGTCTTTCACGATTTTCGTCATTAGAATAATCCCCCTTAAAAATAAAACTTGTCATCCTCCCAAGTTTGATGACCATCCACATTATAATATAAAAAATGTATTAATAAAATGTAATATTACAATATAATATGCTGTGAATTATCTCAAATAACTTACTTTAAAATAATTTTAAATATATCCACATCTATATTCACATCTCAAACCAGATGGCCTTCCGCTTGTCGTTAATGAGATACAAGGTTTCTTAAAAAAATATGAAATATCTGCCATCCTTCTTGAATAACCTTACTTAGAGTACTTATAATAGAACTTTATTAAAGAAATAATGAGATGTCATGGGCAGTCGATGCAAAATGCTGCTCGATGCATAACATTTGCCGACCATATACACAGGAAGAGGTGTTTTATTTGGATACAAACTCAGAAAGCAATTTGGATACACGGGGAGTCCCGATCATGGGTCTTACCTCGGAGGAAGTAAGGAAAAGGATCGACAATGGACAGACCAATCACACGGATATAAGTACGCAGAAGACTGTGGGGCAGATCGTCAAGTCCAATCTGCTCACATATTTCAATCTTATATTCCTCATACTTACGGTGCTGCTATGTATCGTTGGTTCATTTAGGAATCTGACTTTCCTGCCGGTCATCATAGGCAATACGGTTATAGGAATATTTCAGGAGCTGCGTGCCAAAAAGACTCTTGACAAGATGAGCATGTTAAATGCGCCGCATTCGATAGTTGTGAGAGACGGAGAACAGCAGAAGATACAATCAGAGGAACTGGTTAAGGACGATATCATCATTCTGTCGGCAGGCAATCAGATATGTGCTGATGCTACGGTGCTCAGCGGTAGTATATCGGTAAATGAAGCCCTGCTCACCGGTGAGTCGGATGAGATCAAGAAGAAATCAGGTGATCGACTCATGTCCGGAAGCTTTGTGGTGTCCGGGCAGTGCTATGCCAAGCTTGACAAGGTGGGCAATGAGTCATACATATCACAGCTCACAGCCCAGGCGAAGGCCATGGGTGACGGCGAACAGTCAGAGATGATCAGGTACATCAATAAACTTGTAAAATGGGTTGGAATCATCATCATACCGGTGGGAATCATATTGTTCTGCCAGGCGTATATCATGAATGGAGAGACATTCAAGAAGAGTGTTGTATCGATGGTTGCGGCGGTTCTCGGAATGATCCCTGAAGGACTTTATCTGCTCACAACTGTTGCGCTTGCGCTCAGCACAATAAGACTTGCGAAGAAACAAGTGTTACTGCATGACATGAAGAGTATAGAGACACTCGCGAGAGTCGATGTACTCTGTGTGGATAAGACCGGAACCATCACTGAGCCGGGTATGCAGGTTACAGAGCTGGTGATAAGCGGCAGATGCGGCGATGCCGAGATGGACAAGAGAGCATTTGCGCACTTGCTGGCGGATTACTCGGCGGTCATTGAGGACAACAATGCCACAATGGAGGCGATCAGAGCCTATGTGGCTAAGAATGAGATAGAGAAGGGCAGCAGGACACTGCTCAAGACACAGCCTTTCACATCAGCGAACAAATACAGCAAGGTGTCATTTGTCGAAGGAGACTATATGCTTGGTGCTCCGGAGTTTATAATGAAGGATAGGTATGAGGAGATATCCGAAGAGATAGAGGAGTACCAGAGCAAGGGATACAGAGTCCTTCTTATGGCGGAGTCAGGAGTTTCATATATAGAGAACAACGACGACAAAGATGCGGATGATAGTAAGAATATTAATGGAGAGAATTCTATTGGTTCGATAAGACCATTAGGAGGCATATCTCCTATTGGTTATATAGTGCTTTCAAATCCAATAAGGGAAAATGCGGAGAGCACATTTACATATTTCAAAGAGCAGGGCGTTGCCATAAAAGTCATATCCGGAGATAACCCTGCCACAGTATCAGAGGTGGCAAAGCGGGCAGGCATAGATGGAGCGGAGAACTATGTGGATGCTTCCACTTTGGCGTCTGAGAAGGATATAACTGAGGCTGTGGATAAATATACAGTATTTGGAAGAGTTACGCCTAAACAGAAGCAGCTCATAGTCAGGGCGCTTCAGAAACAGAAACACACGGTTGCCATGACTGGTGATGGTGTAAATGATATACTCGCAATGAAGGATGCTGATTGCAGTATTGCAATGGCATCCGGAAGTGAAGCGGCTGCGCAGGCGGCACAGACGGTGCTTCTGGATTCGGATTTCGGACGTATGCCATATGTGGTGTTTGAGGGAAGACAGGTGGTCAACAATATACAGAGATCAGCAAGCCTCTTCCTTGTTAAGAATATATTCTCACTGCTGATGGCCATATTCTCAGCGATATTTGCGATCACATATCCGCTGGAGCCTTCACAGATATCGCTCATAAGCATGTTCACCATAGGATTGCCGGGATTCCTGCTGGCACTTGAGCCGAACAGGAATCGTATAGAGGGAAACTTTATGGTAAATGTCATGTTAAAAGCATTGCCTGCAGGACTCACGGATGTGTTGTCGGTCGGAGCACTTGTAATCTGCGGACAGGTATTCAATCTCCCGAGTGAGGACATAGCCACAGCCGGCACAATGCTTCTTGCGGTTGTCGGATTCATGATAATAATCAAGATCAGCCATCCGTTCAACAAGATGAAGTATGGTGTACTTCTTATCAACATAGTCGGACTGCTGTTCTGTGGCCTTTTCCTCGGCAGGCTGTTTGCCATAGAGTCGATATCCAACATATGTTTCCTGCTCATGATTGTATTTGCATTTGCTGCGGAATCCATGTTCAGGTATCTGACATTGTTTGTTGAAAAGCTCAGCAGCTTCTTTGGGGACGAGAAGAACAGGAAAAAAATAAAAAGAAAAATCCGTAAATATAATATTTTTAAATAAAAAAGGGGGCAGGTACCTCCGTTCCCCGAGAGGGAAAAGGGGAGAGGTACCTCCGTCCCCGGGAAAAGATTGTGAGGTGTAAGATGGCGAATACAACGAAGAAGGCGCTTGAAGTTTCGCTTAAGAAACTGCTCAAGGAGAAGCCGTTTGACAAGATAACGATAGCGGATCTCACCGGAGACTGCGGGATAAGCAGGATGACATTTTATTATCATTTTCAGGACATATATGAGCTTGCCGAATGGGTGTGTATAGAGGATGGAAGGCAGGCGCTGAAGGATAAGAAGACCTATGATACCTGGCAGGAGGGCATGATACAGGTGTTTGAGGCTGTGCTTGAGAACAAGCCATTTATCGCAAATATATACAGGTCAGTTGATAAGGCTAAGATAGAAAACTATCTGTATAAGCTGTCGTATCAGCTCATAGCGGATGTAGTGGATGAGAAATGCGCAGGGGATAATCTTTCGGAGACTGATAAGCAGTTCATCGCAGACTTTTACAAGTATGGATTTGTGGGGATTATGCTTGACTGGGTAGACAAGGGGATGAAGGACGATTATCATAAAATAGTGGAGCAGCTTAGCATTACGCTTCGTGGAAATATAGCAAATTCCATTCATAACTTTGAAAGCGAGATGTAAAAGCAGAGGACGGATCAGAATAAAGAAATCTATTACTGCGGGATACGCGGGGAGAGCGCTTATGAATCGAACATCAGATATGAAAAAGAGATTGCCGGGGATAATATTGATAACAGGGGGGATCGTGTTGGTTGCTATGGTCATCCAGGCGGTTATACTCAGCTTTATCAATAACAGGAGTTTTGACGGGACCTCGCAGGTGCTGTTGGATCAGGTCAGCAATGTAATCGAGAAGAATAAGGCAAGTGAGGAAGATCTGATAGACTCCCTCAAGGAAGATTATATGGTCAGGGCTAAGGCTGTGGCGTATATAGTTGATGCAAAGCCTGAGGTTGCAAATAATGTGGAGGAGCTCCGCAAGATTGCTGCACTTATATCTGTTGATGAGGTGCATTTGTTTAATACGGATGGCGTGATATATGCTGGTACCAATCCCGAATATTTTGGATATAGCTTTGATTCCGGGGAGCAGATGGCGTATTTCAAGCCGATGCTTGATGACAAGAATCTCACCATGTGTCAGGATGTCACTCCGAACACATCAAATGGTAAGAAGATGATGTATGCAATAACATGGAACGACGATGGAACCAAGATGATACAGGTTGGAATCGAGCCGAGAAGACTTCTGAATGAAGTAAAACAGAATGAGATATCCACGGTGGTTGCCAATATGCCTATGTATGATGGACTGAGTGTTGTAGTGGCAGATGGCAAATCGGGAGAAATATATGGATGTTCATATGAACCGGTAGTAGGGCTTACTCTTGATGAGATCGGCATTTCGGTGACTGATGATGTGCTGCCGGACGGCGAGGACAGTTTTACAGGCATAAGAAAGATCAATGGATTTAGAAACAGATGTGTATTCCGAAGATCCGGAGAGTATGTGATCGGGGTCATATATAGAATGGATGTGAATAGCCGGAGTAATATGGCAATCATGGTTATCATGGCACTGTATCTGTGTTTTGCCGCCGGCCTGGTGGTAAGCATGGTGATGAAGGTGATACATGCGAACCGGGAGAGAAATGAACAGCTGTCAATATTGACATCCATGTCGGGAATGTATTACAGCATGCATATGCTTGATCTTCAACATGATACATTTGCCCTCTATACCGCAGGAGACCTGATATTGAGGGTTGGTGAGCGGGCAGCAGGGGCGAAGGAACTTATGAGGAAGATCGTTCATAAGGTGGTTGTGGATGAACATCAGGCAAGTGCCCAGAAATTCATGGATCTTGATAGTCTGGGGGACAGGCTGATCAAGAAAAAGATTGTATCAGGTGAGTTCATGGTGAAGGATCTTGGATGGTTCAGACTGTCATTTATATCGATAGATGTTGACGAGGACGGACGTCCTTTAAAAGTCATATTTACCACCAGAAACATAGATGAAGATAAGAAACGGGAGCAAAAACTGATAAGAAGGTCTTATACAGATGAGCTCACAAAATGTTATAACAGGAGCGCATATATAGATGATGTCAGGGAGCTGCCGGGAGATTCTGTATATGTGTATGTGTCCATGGATGTAAATGGGCTTAAGCCAGTGAATGATACCCTGGGACATGCGGCTGGAGATGAACTGCTTCAGGGTGCTGCCGAGTGTATGGAGCAGTGTTTTGGAAACTATGGTAAGGTGTACAGGATGGGCGGTGATGAATTTGCAGCCATCATCTTTGTAAATACCAGAAGGCTGAAGAGAGTGCAGCAGGAGTTTGATGACGTTGTGCGTGGATGGTCTGGACAGCTGGTGAAATCCGTATCGATATCATGTGGCTATGTGTCAAGTGATGAGAAGGACTGGGAGTCATTTGACGAGATGGTCAAGGCTGCAGATGAGAGAATGTACGAGAACAAGGCGGCATATTACAGGCAGGAGGGCGTCGATAGAAGGTATCATTAGAGTACATATGCAATATAGATTTATACAAAATGAGTGGAATGATAAAATTTTTATCATTCCACTTTTTTTGTAAATATGAAATAAAAATTGGGCAAGCTATTATAGGGGCATGAGATGGATATAGACGGCAAACTGAAAGGAGAATTGCTTATGTCAAAGAAGAAATTGGGAATCGGGATAGCAGCGGTGGCAGCAGCCGGCGCAGGAGCAGCAGCTCTCACAGTTAAAAATCGTAATAAGGCAAAAGTTCAGAAGGAGAAGGCTGCGGCTGAACATGCTGAGTACCATAATACGGAGCGCGGAAAGCATGAGAAGAACAGTAAGGGAATCTATTATACAAATGGAAATTATGAGGCATTTGCCAGACCGAGAAAGCCGGAGGGCGTGGATGACAAGAACGCATATATAGTGGGAAGTGGTCTTGCATCACTGGCAGCAGCTTGTTTCCTTGTACGTGACGGACAGATGCCGGGTTCACACATCCATATTCTTGAGGCTATGGATATAGCGGGCGGTGCGTGCGATGGAATATTTGATCCTGCCAGAGGCTACGTCATGAGAGGTGGACGTGAGATGGAGAACCATTTCGAGTGCCTGTGGGATCTGTTCAGAAGTATACCTTCCATAGAGACACCGGGGGTATCGGTTCTTGACGAGTATTACTGGCTGAACAAGGAGGATCCAAATTATTCACTGTGCAGAGCAACAGTGAACAGAGGCAAGGATGCCCACACAGATGGCAAATTCAATCTGAGCCAGAAGGGCTGTATGGAGATCATGAAGCTCTTCATGACAAAGGACGAGGATCTGTATGACAAGACAATAGAAGATGTATTCGACGATGAGGTATTTGATTCGACATTCTGGCTGTACTGGAGGACGATGTTCGCATTTGAGAACTGGCACAGTGCACTGGAGATGAAACTCTACTTCCAGAGATTCATACATCACATCTCAGGACTTCCAGATTTCTCGGCCCTCAAGTTCACAAAGTACAACCAGTATGAGTCGCTGATCCTTCCGATGGTGAAGTATCTTGAGGCTGCGGGCGTGACATTCCAGTACAACACGGAGGTCACAAATGTCATATTTGACATGAGAGACGGCAAGAAGATAGCAAAGACCATCGAGTGCAGGGTAAACGGAACTGAGAAGGGGATCCCGCTCACTGAGAACGATCTTGTATTTGTCACAAATGGAAGCTGCACGGAGGGAACTATCTATGGCGATCAGAACCATGCGCCAAATGGTGACGCAGAGGTGAGAACAAGCGGCTGCTGGAGCCTATGGAAGAACATAGCTGCACAGGATCCTTCATTTGGCCATCCTGAGAAGTTCTGCTCTGATATATCTAAGACAAACTGGGAGTCAGCCACAGTAACAACGCTTGACGACAAGATCATCCCATATATCGTAGATATCTGCAAGCGCGATCCGAGAACAGGAAAGGTTGTCACGGGTGGTATAGTGAGCTGTCAGGATTCAAGCTGGCTGCTGAGCTGGACCATCAACAGACAGGGACAGTTCAAGACCCAGGACAAGGATAAGGTGTGTGTATGGGTATATGGCCTGTTCACAGATGTTCCGGGCGATTATATCAAGAAGCCTATGAAGGATTGTACCGGTAAGGAGATCACGGAGGAGTGGCTCTATCATCTGGGTGTGCCAGAAGATGAGATCGAGGAGCTGGCCACAAACAGCGCAGTCTGTGTGCCAACTATGATGCCATATATCACCGCGTTCTTCATGCCTAGAGCAAAGGGCGACAGACCGGATGTAATTCCAGACGGATGCACCAACTTTGCATTCCTCGGACAGTTCGCAGACACCCCTCGTGACACAGTGTTCACCACAGAGTATTCGGTGAGAACAGCCATGGAGGCTGTGTATGGACTTCTCGGCGTGGACAGAGGTGTTCCTGAGGTGTGGGGAAGTGTGTACGATATCCGTGAACTGTTGGACAGCAGCGTGAAGCTCATGGATGGCAAATCTCCGCTTGAGATAAATCTTGGACCTCTGAACAAGCTCAAGAGGCCTATACTTAAGAAAATCCAGGGCACGGTGATTGAAAAGGTACTGAGAGACCACGATATTATAAAAGAGGGTATGCTGTAGGTTGAAGTTAATATAGAGTAATAAGAAAGTTCCATGTGTCTGCACGGTGCAGATGCATGGAACTTTTTATATGTTTGAATTAGTTTGGAGACGGTTGTTAATTGCTGTTTCTTTTAGAATATACAAAGCTGGCAACTAGCCAGATGAGGCAGGCGGTGTTTCCTGATGCCTGACTGAATACATAATCCAGTGTGGATATGTCGGCGCCCATGGCCTGTCTGATGTCAGGAATGAGCACAAATATAAGCTGCCATGTGATGATGTGAAATACGATCATGCTCCTCTTCATGACAGTTCTGCCTGCCAGCAGCGATATAAGACTTGTGAGCATGAGCAGTGCCGTAGGTATGTACACTATGCTGACGGCTGGAAAGAGCAGATTGTAGTAGTCGTCAACATATGCGATGGCCTGTTCTCTTCCAATGTGTTTAGACAGATAGGTTACCCAGTAAGCGAGTGTTCCCACGAGAAAATGCAGTGTCGCGGCGGACGCGACATACATGAGCCCTGCGTATTTGACGAGTGCCCTCGTCTTGCGGTACTTGGGAAGTATCTGCTCCGATATGGCGTCTATGCCAAATGCATAGAAGAACATACCGACAAGACCTGTCACAAGCAGCAGAGCCACTCTCCACAGCTGGAAATCCCCGTTTAGATATGCCCCCCTCACATAAAGTCCTTTGTCCGCGGGTGATGCGGGTACTATGCTGATACACAGATCCCCCACGATCAGGAGCGCTGCGCCGAGCGCGCCCAGCAGGCAGTTCCTTTGGTATTTAATTTTTTCTTTCTGTTCCATGTAATCCCCCTTGTAAATAATCTATATGGTTAGCATAAACTAACTAGAACATATCATATACGAGGAGATAATTGAAGAAATATTTGCCAAAAACAAGTCGCGCCAATGGGGAAAGAAAATTGACTTTTTTCGTGTATAAAAATATACTTTCCATATATATACAATAAAAGATGCTTAAGAATGGAGGTACATTATGAGGGGAAGATGGAAAAAGGAGATTTTGTTATTTGTGATAGGTGCAGTATGGGGATTCATATATTGGGGCAATACGGTGTGGAATCCTGATGTGCAGTACCTCTTGCAAGATATAAAACATATAAAATTGCCGCTTAACTGGCATTGGATATTTGACTCAGGTGTGCATCTTGGCATAGCGGCTCTTGTGTTGGCGGTTGGCACACTGTTGATTCTATGGATACTGCGCTTTTTATCAGATTCACGTAACACACATGGGCTGATCATAGCCGGCCAGTGGTTCACAGATCTGATCTTATGTTCATTTCTGACTGGCGTGATCCTGTTCTATTTTAATAAATGGTTCCTATACAAGATTATTGGCGATAAAGGTGATGTCGTATTTTCCATAGCATATTTGTTTGTATACATATTGATATATATGATACTGTGTTCATGGTTTGATATATCCATTGAGAGGGTACAGAGAAAACCAAAGAAGAATTGCAGTCTGCTTATATGTCAGGTTCAGAATCGTGAGACATTTATGGATGTCAAGGAACTAGTAAAGAATTGCAAGTACACAGAGTGCTATACGTTGATGAAAAATAATCAGGAGAGATTGTCTCCAAAACAGTTCTGGGTCATAAGGGAGACGAACTTTACAGGGAAAAAGATGACAGCCGAGTGGAGATATTATGCAAATGGTGACTATGTAGAACTGGATGAAGAAGAGCTTGCGACCAGGTTGCTGCTTGCTGAGAATGCAAAGAATATAGACTGGCAGTTATAATCGTATATAATGTTGTTAGTCTATGATATAAAAGACACGAGAGAGAAGTAAATATGAAAAAGATAGAGATAAACGACAAATGGATGCAGAAAACCAGTGTTGTGTGGCTAGGTGCCATGCTGTGCTGCCTGCTGTGGGGAAGTGCGTTTCCTTGTATAAAGATAGGTTATGGACTGTGGAATATAGAGAGTGCGGATACGTCGGCACAGATACTGTTCGCCGGTATGCGATTCGTGCTGGCGGGAATTCTTGCCGTGATATTTGGAAGTCTGCTGGAAGGAAGATTCATCAGACCGGAGAAGGGCTGCGCCGGCAAGATAGCGTGGCTTGCGATGCTGCAGACAGTCATGCAATACCTGTTCTTTTATATAGGACTCGCACATACAAGCGGAGTCAAGGCGTCCATCATAGAGGCAGTAAATGTATTCGTTGCCATCATAGTGTCAGGATTCATATTCCATCAGGAAAATGTCACTGCGAAGAAGATGCTTGGCTGTCTGGTTGGATTTGCGGGAGTTGTACTTATAAACATGAATGGAATGAATTTCCATATGAGTTTGTCAGGTGAGGGTGCGATATTCCTTTCGACAGTGGCTTATGCATTTTCATCTGTGTTCCTGAAGCGATATTCGGCAAAACACAATCCGGTCATGCTCAGTGGCTACCAGTTTATAGTTGGCGGAATTATTCTGTCGGCTGCCGGTTTTGCCATGGGAGGCAGACTCAGCACCGTATCCACAGGTGGAGTTTTGATGCTCATATATCTGGCCCTTATATCGGCGGTGGCATATTCTCTGTGGGGAATGCTGCTCAAGTATAATCCTATATCAAGGGTTGCAGTATTTGGATTTATGAATCCGGTATTCGGCGTGATACTGTCGGCATGGCTGCTCCGCGAGGGTGCGCAGGCGCTTGGTCCGATAAGTCTGGTGTCGCTGGTGTTGGTGTGTGCAGGAATATACATAGTGAATAAGTAGGGACGTTCCTTTTGTCACGAGGAGTGTCCCCGTGTCATGATAACAATAGGACATAGGGACACTCTTCGGTACAGAAGGAACGTCCCTGGGAGGATAATATGAAGATGACAACACTTTGTTACATAGAGAAAGATGGAAGATACCTGATGCTCCACAGGACAAAGAAGGAGAAGGACATTAATAAAGGCAAATGGATCGGTGTGGGTGGACATGCCGAGGAGGGTGAGAGCCCTGAGGACTGCCTTCTGAGGGAGATAAAGGAGGAGACGGGACTTACGCTTACATCGTACAGATTCAGAGGGCTGGTGACATTTATCAGCAATGAGTGTGAGAATGAGCTTATGTGCCTGTTCACCGCAGATGGATTTGATGGGGAAGTTCAGATATGCGATGAGGGGGACCTTCAGTGGATGGATAAAGAGATCGTGCCAACACTTCCGACGTGGAGCGGGGATGCGATATTCCTGAAATTGCTGCTTGAAGGGGAGAAGAGATTTTTCTCACTCAAGCTCGTATATGAGGGGAGTGAGCTGGTGGAGCACAGGCTGGAATTCTATTGATAATGAATATGCGATATAGGGAAGGAACGTTCCCACAAGAGGAAAGGGGTATAGGATGTTTCAAAGAAACAATCATGGAAATATAAGCAGTAAGGTTTCGGCTATAATAATTATGGTCATTGGTATTGGAATAATGATAGTTGGAATATTGATGGCAGCAGACAGAATGCGGAAGGATGATTACTACGGTTTCGCAACAGGAAAGGTAGTGGGATCGTCATATTATGAAAACAGCGATGACGAGAGGATGTACTCGGCTATTTATGCGTATTCCGTGGGCGATACGGAATATGAATTAGAGGATGATGATGCATCAAAGGTTCCACCGCAAATTGGAAAAAAGGTGGAGATCAGATATGATCCAGAGGAGCCAGCTGATGCATATGTGGGCGGAAAGCCATTGCCGGGCCGCATATTGATGAGCATAGGAATTACGATGATCATGTTATCAATACTTGCCTTTGTGAAAATGCGTAAGGGTCAAATCTCTGATGAGAGAAAGCTTGTGATCGAATTGCTGACGGGGATTATAATGCTTGTGGTTTGCATAGGAACTATTATATTACTCCAGGACGGCGGGGAAGGTATCGGCTTATCTGAAATAAGCATAGTTGTATGTGGAATTGTGGGAATTATTGTAATTATCTCAAGTATTAAGTATTACATAGATGTGAAGATGGGCAGGACCCCATCTAGATCTATACTCTCTCATTTAGGATTAGACGCGGCTTCTCTGATATTGGATGATGAATCAGAGGGGGAAGAGTATAATATACCGAAATACCTCATGCCGGAATCTGAACAAGCGGAAACGGTAGGGGAAAAATCGCAGAAACAGGAGTATGAAAAATATGATCATCTGCAGGGAGATGGAACCCAGAACCCATATAGTGGGAAGATTTAGGAACGTCCATAGAAGGAGAAAACAAAATGGAATATAAAAGATTTGACAACACAATAATTGCAAGGATTGACAAAGGTGAGGAGATATTGGAGCAACTGAAGGTAATTGCTATTAATGAGAATATAAAGCTTGCCAGTATCAATGCTCTTGGAGCTATCGATGATTTTACAGTCGGAGTATATAAGATAGATGAAAAGAAATATTACTCCAACAGCTTTAAAGGATATTATGAAATCACATCGCTTACAGGAACAATCAGTACAATGGACGGAGAATATTATGCACATCTCCATATGAGCGCCGGAAATGAGAAGGGTGAAGTGTTTGGCGGACATCTGAACAGAGCTGTTGTCAGCGCAGTCTGTGAGATGGTAATTTCAGTAATTGATGGAAAAGTTGACAGAATTTATGATGAAGGAACAGGACTTAATATATTTAAGTTTGATTGAGTGCGTTGAATATATAAGATAAATCGGAATTTTTGGAGGTATATGGAAATGAATAAGGAACAGCTATACGCAGCACAAACAGCAATGATTGAATGGTTATCTGACCCTCATGAATTAGGAAAAAAGCCTTTCAAAATTGAATGTGCAGGTGAATTTGATTTTAATGAAATGCATTATTACATTTTCAAATTCAAAGCGTCGTTGCTTGGTAAATGGCTTGTTGGCGTTTGTGGTGGTTTTGAAGATGATGATTTAGAACCATGCGGACATATTTTCAGCAATATGCAAGAATATAATGAAACTACTGCTAAAAATGAGTGTATTACAATGGTTGAAAATATTATGGCATACTGGAAAGAACAAGCCGCCAAATATAATAACCAATAATACAAATTTGAATTTGTGAGGGTAATTATGATAAATTTTTTGAATGATATAAGGAATGCAGAAAATCCAAT